>Ga0209172_10000029_pt1 | contig 403145 bp, 330 predicted proteins | sample LarsenN4metaG_FD_184113 | JGI IMG/M metagenome (GOLD analysis project Ga0209172, IMG submission 184113) | Hot spring sediment bacterial and archeal communities from British Columbia, Canada, to study Microbial Dark Matter (Phase II) - Larsen... ... | reverse complement strand
CTGCCCCGAGCTCCCCGGCGCCGTCTCGAACGCGGGCCTGCGCGACCAGGTCGCGGCGCTCGCATGGGTGCGGCGCCACGTCGAGGCGTTCGGCGGCGACCCGGAGAACGTCACGATCTTCGGCGAGTCGGCGGGCGGGATGAGCGTCGCGACGCTGCTCGCGATGCCGTCCGCGCGCGGGCTCTTCCAGCGCGCCGCGCCGCAGAGCGGGGCGTGCCACCACTTCCACGCCCCCGAAATGGCGACGCGGGTCGCCGAGGCGTTCCTGGCGTCCCTCGGCATCGAGCGGCGCGATGCGGCGCGCGCGCTGCGCGAGCTCCCCGCGCAGAAGCTGGTCGAGGCGCAGACGCAGACGACGCTGAAGCTCGGCACGACGCTCGGGCTGCTCCCCATGCAGCCCGTCGTCGACGGCGACTCGCTGCCGCAGCCCGCGCTCGCGGCCGTGCGCGCCGGGAGCGCCGCCGGCGTCCCGCTCCTCACCGGCACGACGCGCGACGAGTGGAAGCTCTTCACGCTGCTCGATCCGTCGCTCGCGCGCCTCGACCCGGTCTCGCTCCTCGCGCGGCTCGGACGCGACGTCCCGGAGGTCGACGCGGATCGGGTCTACGCGACGTACCGCGACGCGCGCGCGCGCCGGGGCGCCTCGACCGCGCCGCTCGACCTCTACGCCGCGATCCACACCGCGCGCACGTTCTGGGTTCCGGCGCTGCGGCTCGCCGAGGCGCAGGCCGCGCACGAGCCGCGCACCTTCGTCTACCGCGTCGACCACGAGTCGCCGATGGCGAACGGCGCCCTCGGCGCGTGCCACGGGATCGAGATCGGCTTCGTGTTCGGGACGTACGGGGTGGCGGGCGGCGAGCAGTTCGTCGGAAAGGGGCCCGAGGTCGAGGCGCTCGCGGAGCGCATGATGGACGCCTGGCTCGCGTTCGCGCGCGACGGCGACCCGGGCTGGGCGCCGTACGCGCCGCCGCGCCGCGCGACGATGGTGTTCGGGCGCGCGTGCGCGCTCGAGGACGATCCCGACGCCGACGAGCGGCGCGTCTGGGACGGGCGCCTCTGAGCGGAGCCCGCGGCGTCCGCGCGGCGCGCGTGGCCGCAGTCGTCCTCGCGCTCACGGCGACGGCGTGCGCCGGTCCCGGGGAGCGGCCCGCGCCGCCGCCCGAGCCCACGGGCGCGCCGTGGGTCTCGCCCCACGGCCGCGACCACCCGCTCGCCGGCCGCGTGTTCGAGGTCGCGCGCGGCGCGGAGATCGGGGAGGAGAGGCTGCTCGACGCGCTCGCGCGCGCGCGGTTCGTCCTCCTCGGCGAGCAGCACGAGAACGCGGACCACCACCGCCTCCAGGCGCGCGTCCTGCGCGGCCTCGTGGCGCGCGGGCGGGCGCCGGCGGTCGCCTTCGAGATGCTGGCGCGCGACGTGCAGCCGGCGCTGGACGAGGCGCTCGCCGCGCGCCCGCCGCGGGCCGACGCCGTGCGCGCGGCGGTGCGCTGGGACGCGAGCGGCTGGCCCGACTTCGCGCTCTACGCGCCCGTCTTCGAGGTCGCGCTCGCGGCCGGGCTTCCGCTGGCCGCCGCGGACCTCGCCCGGGCCGAGCGCGCGGCGCTCGCCGCGGAGAGCGAGCCGTTCGCCGCGCTGCGCGACCGGCTCGGGCTCGACGAGCCGCTGCCGCACGCGCTCTCGCGCGCGCTCGAGGCCGACCTCCTCGCGGCGCACTGCGGCATGCTGCCGGCGGCTGCGCTGCCGCGGCTCGTGCGGGTCCAGCGCGGGCGCGACGCCGCGCTCGCGCGGGCGCTCGTCGAGGCGGGCGGGGCCGACGGCGCCGTGCTCGTCGCCGGTGCGGAGCACGCGCGCCGCGATCGCGGCGTGCCGCGCGCGCTGGCGCGCGTCGCGCCGGGCGCGCCGGTCGCGTCGCTCGCGTTCGTGGAGGTGACCCCCGGCGCGGACGTCGCCCTCGCCGACCTCCCACGCGCCGTCGCCGGCGCCCCCGTCTTCGACTTCGTCTGGTACACCCCCCGCGCAAGCGACGAAGACCCCTGCACCCGCATGCGCCGCTGACGAAGGGGACGTTCCACAAACCTCACGAAGGGGACACTCGCCACGCCGATTCGCCCGTGAGGAGTGTCCCCTAAGTCATTCAAGTGGAACGTCCCCTTCGTGTGCCGTCGGGTCAGCCGAGGCCCATCAGGTCGGCGACGCCGAAGCGGTGGCCGGCGGTGTAGCCGCCGTCGACGGGAATCGCGGCGCCGGTCACGAAGCTCGCCTCGTCGGAGGCGAGGAACGCCGCCACGTTCGCGACCTCCGCCGCGCGGCCGAAGCGGCCGAGCTGGTGCGCCGCCGCGATGCGGGCGCGGATCTCCTCCATGCCGGGCTGCTCGAAGACGCCGCCGAAGAGCGGCGTCTCGATGAAGCCGGGGCAGATCGCGTTCACGCGGATGCCGCGGCGCCCGTAGTCGATGGCCATGTTCCGCACGAGCAGCACGAGACCGCCCTTCGACGCGTTGTAGGCGCTCCCGCCCTCGAAGCCCTCGAGCCCTTCGACGCTCGCGATGTGGACGATGCTGCCCCCGCCCGCCTCGAGGAGCACGGGCACGACGTGGCGCGAGACGTGATACGCCCCCTTCAGGTTCACGTCCACGACGCGGTCCCACTCCGCGGGATCGAGGAGGTGCACCGGTCCGCCGCCCGCGACGCCCGCCGCGTGCACGAGCACGTCGAGGCGCCCGAGCGCCGCGCGTGCCTCCGCGACGGCGCGCGCCACCGCGGCGTCGTCGCGCACGTCCGCGATGCCGACGTGGTGCCGCGGCGCGCAGCGCGCGGCGGCGAGCCAGTCGCCGTCGTTCGGCTCGCGGACGTCGAGCCCCGCCACGGCGGCGCCCTCCTCCGCGAGACGCCGCGCACACGCGGCGCCGATCCCCGACGCCGCGCCGGTCACGAGCGCGGCCTTTCCCGCGAGTCGACCCATCTCGGCCTCCGCGCCGCGCGGCGTCCCGCGCGGCGGCGCGCAGGCTAGCAGGCGGAAGGGCTCGGCCGGCCGCGAGCGCTGGGACGCCCGCCCCGACCCGCCGAGCCCCGGGATGCGCGCTCAGCGCGCGGCGATCCGGATGCGGCCCGAGCGGATGAGGTGGGCGAGCGTCGCGACGACCTCGCGGTCGTCGGTGGCGACCTCGATCACGGCTCCGGTGAGCTCGAGAAGGGTGAGGTCGGTGGCTTCGGCATCGGGCCGCGACGGCATGACGTGGGCTCCAGCGCGCTTTTCGCGGTTGAGATGCCGCGGCCGCACGCCCGGTTCCCGTCCCCGGGGGTGGCTGGCGGGCCTCAAGGCGAGCGGGCGGGGCGCCGATTCGACACCGCGGGGGGTCGCGCCGATGCAGCTCGTCGCCGGGCTCTGCATTCTGCTCTTCGTGGGCGTCGGAACGGCGGTCGGCTTCCGCATGCTCTGGTTCGCGCGCCAGCGCGGCGGCCTCCCCGAGTGGATCATGGGGAGCGGGCTCGTGCTGATCTGCACCGTGGGCCACCCGCTCGGGCAGGTGTCCGGGATCGGGAAGGGCACGGTGGCCGAGGTCCACCTCCCGCTCTGGGCGCTGGCGACGCTCCTCACCCAGGCGGGCGTGGCCTGCATGTGGCTGTTCACGGCGCACGTGTTCCGGCCCCGCGTGGGCTGGGCGCACGCGCTCTGCGCCTCGGGCATCGGCGTCCTCCTCACGAGCTTCGCGGGGAGCGGGCTCGCGCTCCTGACGGCGCCGCCCGAGGCGTCCACGCACGCGGTGACGCGCGCGTGGATGCTGTTCGGCATGATCGGCTATGCGGGCGGGTTCTTCTGGACCGCCGTCGAGGGGATGCGCCAGTACCGCATGGCGCTGCGCCGGCTCGCGCTCGGCCTCGCCGACCCCGTCGTCGCGAACCGCTTCTTCCTCTGGGGCCTCTTCGGCCTCTTCGCGACCGCGATCAACCTCGCGAGCGTCGTCGGCCTCGTGCTGGGGCTTCCCTCCTACTCGCTGCTGACGCTGCTTCCGATGGGCACGCTCGGCGCAGGAGGCGCGTTCGTGATGTACCTCGCGTTCTTCCCACCGGCCTGGTACCTCGGCTGGGTGCGCGGCGCCGCGCACGCCTGAGCGCGCGGAGGGGCGTACGGGCGGCCGCGCGCCCCGATCAGCGCGCGGCGAGCTGAGAAGAGAGCCAGGCCAGAAGCGGCGGTCCGAGGACGAGCAGCCCGATCACGGCCGCGCCGGTGGCCGCGAGGAGGACCGCCGCAGCGGCGAGGTCCTTCGCCTGCCCGACGAGCGGGTGCGGCGCCGGATGGACCGCGTCGGCGAGCGCCTCGAGCGCGGAGTTCAGCGTCTCCGCGACCAGGACGCCGGCGATCGCGGCGACGATCCAGAGCCAGCCGGCGCGCGGGAGGTCGAGGAAGAGGCCGAGCGCGCACGCGGCCCCGGCGGCCGCGAGGTGGATCCAGGCGTTCGGCTGCTCGCGCGCGAGGAGCGCGAGCCCGCGCAGCGCGTAGCGGAAGCTGCGCGCACGCGCGGCGACGCCGAAGCCACGGGACATCGGGGCCGGATGGTACCCTCGCCGCCCTCGCCGTGGAGGCTCCCATGCCCGACGCGCTCGGGGCGCAGCGCCCGCTCGGCTTCGGCTTCTGGCCCCTTCCCGAGGACGACCCGGGCGTCGCGCTCGGACGCGAGCCGGTGCGCCTCGTGACGCCCGACGGCGCGCTCGTGCGCGGGATCCTCTGGACGCCGCCCGCCGGCACGCGCTGGCGCACGGCCGTCGTCCTCGCGCACCCGCGCGGCGACTTCACCGTCCACTACGCCTGCCCCCTCCTCGCGGCCGCGGGCTACGCCGTCCTCGGGATGGGGACGCGCTATCTGAACAACGACACCGACTGCCTGCACGAGGCGCTCGTCGTCGACGTCGAGACCGCCGCGCGCGAGCTGCGGCGCCGCGGCGCGGACGCGGTGGTCCTGTTCGGGAACAGCGGCGGCGGCTCGCTCATGGCGCTCGCGCAGCGCGAGTGCGGCGCCGGCGACGGCTTCGTCGCGGTCGCCGCGCACCCGGGCGAGGGCGTCTTCATGCTGCACGCGATCGACCCTTCGGTGGCCGACGAAGGCGACCCCTTCTCCCGCGTGCCCGAGCTCGACATGTACGATCCGCGCAACGGCTGGCGGCCGTGGCCGTCGCCCTGCCGCTACGACGCCGCCTGGCTGGCGGCGTACCGCGCGGCGCAGCGCGCGCGCGTCGCGCGCATCGACGCGATCGCGCGCGAGGCGATCGACGCCGCCGCGCGCGCGCGCGAGCGGGCGAAGGCCGTGGACCGGGCGCAAGACCCCGCCGGCTGGGCGGCGTGGCGCCGGCGCGCCGTGCACCAGCCGACGCTCGTCGTCTACCGGACGCTCGCGGACCCCGCCTACCTCGACCCGACGATCGAGCCGGACGACCGCCCGCTCGGCTCGCTGTTCGCCTTTCCGGACCCCTTCGACGCGAACTACGCGCGGCTCGGCCTCGCGCGCACGATGACGCCGCGCGGCTGGCTCTCCACCTGGTCGGGCCTCTCGTCGAAGGCGCGCCTCGCCGACACGATGCCGCACGTGAAGGTGCCGACCCTCCTCCTGCACCCCACCGCCGACACCGAGATCCGCCTCTCCGAGGCGCGCGCCATCCGTGACGCCGCGGGGAGCGACGACGTGAGCTACGAGGAGCTGCGCGGCGCGCCGCACTACCTCGAGGGACACCGCCGCCGCGCGCTGGGCGTCGTCGCCGACTGGCTCCGCGCCCGCTTCCCGTAGGTCGCGTGTCTCGATCGCGTCCGTGAGACCCGATCCCGCTCTTGCGGCGCGGGGGGTTCCGTGGTGTCCTGCCCACGGAACGGCCCGCGCTCTCCGGCCCGGCGACAGCCTTCGGGCCGCGCACAGGCCCGCATCCGGAGCCTCCCATGCACGAGCTCCTCGGCCTCTCGCTCACCGAGCTCCTCGAGCGCCTGCGCGCGCGCCAGGCGTCGCCCGTCGAGCTCATGGAGGCGGTCCTCGCGCGGATCGAGGAGACGCAGCCCAGCCTCAACGCGTTCACCGCGCTGCGCGAGCGCGAGGCGCTCCTCGCCGACGCGCGCGCGGCCGAGGCCCGCCTGGCGCGCGGGGACGGCCGCGCGCTCGAAGGCGTCCCGCTCGGGGTGAAGGACCTCGAGGCGGTGGCCGGGCTCCCGCACTCGCAGGGGAGCGCGATCTACCGCGACCGGGTCGCCTCGCACACGGAGGTGCAAGTCGAGCGGCTCCAGGGCGCGGGCGCCATCGTGGTCGGGAAGACCAACGCGCCCGAGTTCGGCTACACCGCGATCACGCGCAATCTCGTCTACGGCGTCACGCGCTCGCCCTGGAACCTCGCGCGCACGCCTGGCGGCTCGAGCGGCGGCTCTGCGGCCGCGCTCGCCGGCTGCGTGTGCCCGCTGGTCACGGCGAGCGACGGGGGCGGCTCGATCCGCATCCCGGCGAGCTTCACGGGCAGCTTCGGCCTGAAGCCCTCCTACGGACGCGTCCCGCGCGGGCCGCTCCCGCACTGGGATTACCAGGACACGTCGGTGTACGGGCCTCTCACGAAGACCGTGGCCGACGCGGCGCTCGTGCTCGACGTGGTGGCGGGGCCGTCGCCCTGGGATCCGAACAGCCTGCCGCCGCCCGGCCTCTCCTACGCCGCCGCGCTCGAGGAGCCGCTGCCGCCGCTCCGGATCGGCTTCTCGCCGGACCTCGGCTATGCCGTGGTGCAGTCCGACGTCGCGGCCGCGGTCGAGGACGCCGCGGCGGTGTTCGCGAAGCTCGGCCACCGCCTCGAGGCGGTGAAGGGCGGCCCGCCCGCTCTCGGCCGCGAGTGGGGTCTCCTCGGGGCGTTCGAGCTCGCGGCGGCGCTGCACGAGTACTTGCCCGAGCGGGAGGGCGAGTTCGGGCGCGGCTTCATCACGGGCATCAAGACCGGCTGGCAGATGACGCCGGAGCGCTGGCGCGCGATCGGCGACCAGCGCGTCGCGCTGAACCGCTGGTGCGCGGAGGCCTTCGAGCGTTTCGACCTCCTCGTGACCCCGACCGTGCCGTACGACCCGCCGCCCGCGAGGGGCCCGTTCCCCGACGAGGTGGAAGGGCGCCGCCAGCCGCCCGCGGGCGTGGCGTCGTTCACGATCCCGTTCAACCTCTCGTGGCACCCGGCCGCGACGGTGCGCGCGGGCCTCTCGCGCGCGGGGCTGCCGATCGGCATGCAGATCGTGGCGCCGCGCCACCGCGACGATCTCGCCCTGCGCGCGGCGCGCGCATTCGAGCGCGAGCGCCCCTGGCACCCGGAGTGGCCCACGACGTGGGAGCCGCTGGCGTAGCGGGGCGGCTTCGTGCCGGCGCGGCGGCTCGCGCGGGCCGTCCGGTCGCCCCGCGCGCGCGGCTCGCGCGGGGCGGTCCGGGCCTCGAGCGACGCGTGGCGTAGGGGTGTCCGCTCAGCCGTGCCGGCGCAGGAAGTCGGCGATCAGCCACTGGCTGATGCTGACGTTCCCCGGGAAGATGCGCGGCATCGCGTCGGCGGTGAACCAGCCGGCGTCCTCGATCTCGCGGCCGTCGACGCGGATCTCGCCGGCGCGCCAGCGCGCCTGGAAGCCCAGCATGAGCGAGTTCGGGTAGGGCCAGGGCTGGCTGCCGAACCAGCGCACGTCCTCCACTTCGACGCCCGCCTCCTCCCACACTTCGCGCGCGACCGTCTCCTCGACGCTCTCGCCCGGCTCCACGAAGCCGGCGAGCACGCTGTAGATGCCGGGCGGGAAGTGCGGAGAGCGTGCGAGGAGGATCGCGTCGCCGCGCTCGACCGCCACGATCATCGACGGCGCGACGCGCGGGTAGAAGGACAGGCGGCAGCGCGCGCAGACCCGCGCGCGCTCGGCCTCCACCGGGTGCGTCGGCGCGCCGCAGGCGCCGCAGAACTGGTGCGTCCGGTCCCACTCGACGATCTGCACCGCGCGCGCGGCGACCGCGTGGAGCTCGGGCGCAAGCCGCCCGTAGAGGGCGCGCAGGTCGCGGAACGCCATGCCCGGCGGCGCCTGCGCGTCGGGCGCGAGCTCGCCCGACCAGCACGGCAGCGGGCCGAGGAGCCCGAGGAACTGCCGCCGCAGCGGGCGCGGGCTCGCGGCGTCGAGCTCCGCCTCTCGCGGCACGGTGCCGTCCGCAGCGACCAGGAGCTCGCGGCCGCGAAAGAGGAAGCAAAGCGGCTCCGCCCCGGTCTCGCCGGGCGGCGCGAGGCGCGGCTCGAAGCGAGGGCGGCGTCCGTGCACGCGACAGAGCCTAGCCGTAGACTCGCCGGGCCGTCGCGCGCCGCGCCGGCGGGGCAGGAGCGGGGGATGGCGACGAAGATCGAAGGGTTCTGCGCGCCGGGCTTCGAGTCCGTCCGCGACGTCTTCGCCGCGCACTTCGACGCCGGCGCCGAGGTGGGCGCCGCGGTCGCCGCGGAGGTCGACGGCCGGCTCGTCGTCGACCTCTGGGCGGGCTGGGCGGACCAGGCGCGGACCCGGCCCTGGACCCGCGACACGCTCGTGAACGTGTACTCGACGACGAAGGGCATGACGGCGCTCTGCGCGCAGCGGCTCGCCGACGCGGGACGGCTCGACCTCGACGCCCCCGTCGCACGCTACTGGCCCGAGTTCGCCGCGGAGGGGAAGGGTGGGATCCCGGTGCGCTGGCTGCTCTCGCACCGAGCGGGGCTCCCCGCAGTGCGGCGCCCGCTCCCCCGCGAGGCGCTCTTCGACTTCGCGGCGATGGCGGAGGCGCTCGCCGCCGAGGCGCCCTGGTGGACGCCGGGCGAGCGCCACGGTTACCACGTCCTGAGCTTCGGCTGGCTCGTCGGCGAGGTCGTGCGGCGCGTGTCCGGGAAGAGCGTCGGCGCGTACTTCCGCGAGGAGATCGCCGGGCCGCTCGAAGCCGACTTCCACATCGGCCTCGACGACGCGCACCACGGGCGCGTCGCCGAGATGAGCGCGTTCGCGGCGCCCGCGCCCGGCGCCGAGCCGCCGCCCCTCGTGCAGCTCATGCTGCGCGACCCCGAGAGCGCCGCGGCGCGCGCGTTCATGAACCCGCCGAGCATGATGGAGGGGCCGAACCACGCGGCCTGGCGGCGCGCGGAGATTCCCGGCGCGAACGGCCACGCGACCGCGCGCGGGGTCGCCCGGATCTACGGGACGCTCGCCGCGGGCGGCGCTCGCGACGGCGTGCGCGTCCTCTCGCGCGAGGGCGTCGCGCGCTGCCGCGAGGAGCAGGCGCGCGGCCCGGATGCCGTCCTCCTGCTCTCGACGCGCATCGGCGGCGGCTTCATGCTGCCGCAGCCCGACGTCCCGAACGGCCATTTCGGTCCGGGGGCGGGCGCCTTCGGGCATCCCGGCGCGGGAGGCTCGCTCGGCTTCGCCGACCCCGAGTCCCGCGTCGGCTTCGGGTACGCGATGAACCGCATGGGGCCGGAGATCCTCGTGGACCCGCGCCCCGCGGCGCTGATCGACGCGCTCTACGAGGCGCTGGGCTAGCGGGGTCGCCCGTGGTCGAGATCCAGGTCGTCTACGAGGGAGACCTCCACACGCGCTGCACGCACGGGCCGTCCGGCAGCGCGCTCGAGACCGACGCGCCGAAGGACAACGAGGGACGCGGCGAGCGTTTCTCGCCGACCGACCTCCTCGCGACGTCGCTCGGGAGCTGCATGCTGACGACGATGGGCATCCTCGCGCGCCGGCGCGGGTGGGCGTTCGAGGGCGCGCGCGCGCGCGTCGAGAAGCACATGGTCGCGACGCCCGAGCGGCGCATCGGACGGCTCGTCGTCGCGCTCGAGCTCCCGGCCGTCCCCGGCGAGGCGCGCCCGCTGCTCGAGCGCGCCGCCCACGCCTGCCCCGTGAAGCGCAGCCTCCACCCCGACGTCGCCGTCGACGTCCACTTCCGCTGGGACGTTTAGAAAGGGGTCAGACCCCGCTGTCAAGAAACGTTCCCGCGGGTCGCTCGCTCCGGGTCGCAGGGCGACGCGCGGGGAATGGGCGTGGAACGCGTATGCGGCGGCCCGGGGCAGCGCCAGCGAGGCTCGGGCCTGCGCGGCCTCGTCGCGGGCGCTCGTGGAGTGTCCCCTTCGTCAGGCAGGTGGAGCGTCCCCTTCGTCTTCGTCAGCGCAGCGCGAGCGTCCATGCGGCGGTGAGAGCGGCCGCGGCGGCGGCGCCGGCGAGGGCCTGCCACGCGAGGCGGGGCGCGGCCGGAAGGAGGCGCGCGGCGGGGACGCCGAGCGCGAAGCCGGCGGCGAGGCCGAAGAGGTGGGCGCCGAAGTCGGCGCGCTGGCTGGTGCCGAGCATCGCGAGGAGGCCGAGCGCCGCGCCGAAGGGCGCGAGGCGGCCGCCGCGCGGCATCCGGCCCGCGACGAGCGCGTCCGCCGCGAGGAGGCCGATCGCGCCGAAGACCGCAGTCGACGCGCCCACCGAGTCGTGCCCGCTCGCGCGGTGGTAGAAGGCGTTCGCGAGATTGCCGAGCGCGCCCGCCGCGACGAGGAGCGCCGCCCCGACGCCGGTCCCGAAGCGCGCGCACGCGCTCCCGCCGAAGAGCGAGCCCGCGAGCACGTTGCCGAGCACGTGGCCGAGGTCGGCGTGCAGCGTGAGCGCGGTGAGCGCGCGCCACCATTCACCGAGCGCGACGATGCGCGCGGCGCGCGCGCTACCCGCCGCGAACCACGCGCTCCCGCCGGCGCGCGGGCCCGTCCACGCGAAGAGCCAGAGCAGCGCGATCGACGCGGCCGCGGCCGAGGCGAGCGGGAAGGGCGGGAGCGGCGCGAGCGCCCGCGCGGGCGCCGGCTGGTTCTCGCGCTCGAACGCGTCGAGGAGCGCGCGCGCGTGCGCCGCGTCGCCGCGCCGCGTTTCCACGAGCCAGCCCTCGCGCCCGCGCCGCACCGCGGCGTCGAGCCCCTCCGCCTGGAGGACGAGCGCCCACTCGTCGGCGCGGCGCTGGCGCGGCGCGACGGCGACGACCTCCCGCTCGTCCGCCGCACTCAACGGCGCGCTCCGCGCGGGCCGCCCGCCGGCCGTCCGGTGCGCGGCTGCGACATCGCGGCCAGGGTCGGAAGGACGCGCCCGCCCGTCAACGGCCTGCTGCCCGGCGGCGGGACCCCGGGCTACGTTGACCGGTCATGCGCACGCCTTCCCTCCCGACGAAGCTCCCCATCCCGCCGACGACCCGCCCCCGCCTCCGGTCGCGCCGCCGCGCGACCGCGCTGCTCCCCCTGCTCGCGCTCGCGCTCGCGGCGCCCGATCCCGCGGGCGCGATCCCGGTCCGGCGCGTGGCCGCGGGGCTCGCCTCCCCGATCTTCGTCGCGGCCCCGCCCGGCGACCCGCGCGTCTTCGTCGTGGAGCGCGGGGGCGTGATCCGCATCCTCCAAGGCGGGCAGGTGCTCCCGACGCCCTTCCTGGACATCAGCGAGCGCGTCGACACGCAGGTCGAGGGCGGCCTCCTCGGCCTCGCCTTCCCGGCCGACTACGCGACGAGCCGCGCGTTCTACGTCTACTACACGGCCGACGGGAGCCCGCTCACGAGCCGGATCTCGCGCTTCCGGGCGAGCGCCGCCGACCCGAACGTCGCGGAGGACGACCCCGCCCAGGAGAAGATCCTGCTCTCGCTCGACCAGCCGTACGCCAACCACAACGGCGGGACGATCGCGTTCGGGCCGGACGACATGCTCTACATGGGCTTCGGCGACGGCGGCGACGGCGGCGACCCGCTCGAGGCGGCGCAGGACCCCGAGACGCTGCTCGGCAAGATGATCCGCATCGACGTCTCCTTCGACGACTTCACGGACGACTACGCGATTCCGCCGGACAACCCGTTCGTCGGCCCGGACGGCGTGCGCGACGAGATCTGGGCCCTCGGCCTGCGCAACCCGTTCCGCTTCGCCTTCGACCGGGAGACCGGCGACCTCTACATCGCGGACGTCGGCCAGGAGAGCCGCGAGGAGGTGAACGTCGAGCCCGCGGGCTCGGAGGGCGGCCTCAACTACGGCTGGGACGTGATGGAGGGGACGCTCTGCTTCGAGGCGCCGGATTCCGGCGAGCCGGCCTGCAATGCGCCGTCCCTCACGCTGCCGATCCACCAGTACAACCACACGGTGGGCTGCTCCATCACGGGCGGCTACGTCTATCGCGGGAACGCGCTCCCCGAGCTCGACGGGCACTACTTCTTCGCCGACTACTGCGCGAACGACGTCTACACGCTGGTGTGGGACGGCGCGGGCGGCGTCGAGGGAGAGGTCGTGGACCGGACGAGCGAGCTCCAGCCCGACGCCGGGACCATCGCCAGCGTCGTCGGCTTCGGCGAGGACGCGAGCGGCGAGCTCTACATCGTCGACTCGGGCGGAGAGGTCTTCCTCCTGCCCGAGCCTCGCGCGGCGCTCCTCGCCGCGGCGGGCGCCGCCGTGCTCGCCGCCGCGGGGCGACGGCTGCGCCGCCGTTGATCGTCGAGTGCCGCGGCGTCTCGAAGCGGTTCGGGACGCGGCTCGCGGTGGACCGGCTCGACCTCGAAGTCCCGCCCGGCGTGTGCTTCGGGCTGCTCGGCCCGAACGGCGCCGGGAAGACGACGACGCTGAAGATGATCTACGGCGTCGCGCGCCCGAGCGCGGGCAGCGTGCGCGTCTTCGGCCTCGACGTCGTGCGCGAGCCGCGCGCCGTGCGTGCGCGGCTCGGCGTGACGCTCCAGGAGAACGCCCTCGTCGAGGCGCTGACCCCGGTCGAGAACCTCCGCATCTTCGCGCGCTACCACCTCCTGCCGAGGGCCGTCGCGGAGCGCCGCGTGGAGGAGCTGCTCGACTTCCTCGAGCTGCGCTCGCACGCCGACGTCCCCGTGAAGGCGCTCTCCGGCGGCTTCCAGCGCCGGCTCGCGATCGCGCTCTCGCTCGTGAACCGGCCCGAGCTCCTCGTCCTGGACGAGCCGACGACGGGGCTCGATCCGGCCGTGCGGCTCTCGCTGTGGCAGCGGGTGCGCGGCCTGCGCGACGCCGGGACGACCGTGCTCCTCACGACCCACTACATGGACGAGGCCGAGCGCCTGTGCGACCGGCTCGCGATCATGGCGCAGGGGCGCGTCGCGGCGGAGGGCGCGCCCGCGGAGCTCATCGGCCGCCATCTCGCGCCCGAGGCGCTCGAGCTCGAGCTCCCGCAGGCCGACGAGGCGCGCCTCCTCCACGGCTTCCCGGACCTGAAGCGCCTGCGCGCCGGCTCGCGGCTCGTCCTCTACGCCGCGGACGCGCCCGCGCTCGTGGACCTCCTGCGCGCGCGCCGGCTCGAGGGCCGGCTCGTCGCCGTGCGGCGGACGAATCTGGAGGACGTCTTCCTGGCCCTCACGGGCGCGCGCCTCGAGGCCGCCGCGTGAGCATCTCGCCGCGCCACGCGCTCGCGGTCTGGTGGCGCAACTTCGCGATGTACCGGCGTACGTGGAAGTGGAACGTGCTGCCGAACTTCTTCGAGCCCCTTCTCTATCTCGTGTCGGTCGGGATCGGTGTCGGCGCGTACATCCAGGAGATGGGCGGCACGAGCTACGCCGCCTTCATCGCGCCCGGGCTCCTCGCCGTCTCGGCGATGAACGGGGCGAGCTTCGAGGTCACGTACAACGCGTTCGTGCGGATGAACTTCGAGAAGACCTACGAGTCGATGCTCACGACGCCGATCCAGCCGGAGGACGTCCTCGCCGGCGAGGTGCTCTGGGCCGTGACGCGCGCGAGCCTCTACGGCGGCTGCTTCTGGATCGCGATCGCCGCGCTCGGGCTCGCGCCGCTGCCGAGCTCGCTGCTCGCGATCCCGCTCGTCCCGCTGACGGGCCTCCTCTTCGCCGCGCTCGGGATCAGCTTCGCGCTGCGCATCCCGAGCATCGACCTCTTCAGCTTCTACTTCACGCTGTTCCTGACGCCGCTCTTCCTGTTCTCGGACATCTTCTTCCCGCTCGCCGAGCGGCTCTCGCCGTTCTGGCAGCGCGTCGCGGAAGCCCTTCCGCTGCTCCACCCCGTGCGCCTCCTGCGCCACGCGTTCCGCGGCGAGTGGAGCCCGATCCTGCTGTGGGACCTCGCCTACGTCGCGGTCCTCTCGGCGCTGCTCCTCGCCCTCGCGGCCCGCGTCACCCGCCGCCGCCTGGGCGACCAGGGTGGGCCGGAGCCGCCTCCCGCAGCCAGTCCCGCGGCTTCAGGTAGCGCTCCGTGAGCGCCGCCTCCGGCGAGCCGGGCGCGGGCTTCCAGTCGTAGCGCCAGGCGACGAGGGGCGGGAGCGAGGCGAGCACCGACTCGATGCGGCGGCCGGACTGGAGGCCGTAGAGCGTCCCGCGGTCGTACACGAGGTTGAACTCGACGTAGCGCCCGCGGCGCAGGAGCTGGAAGGCGCGCTCGCGCTCCCCGTACGGCGCTCCCTTCCGCCGTGCGACGATCGGGACGTAGGCCTCGAGGTAGGCCTCGCCCACGCGGCGGACGAACGCGAACGTCGCCGCGAAGCCGCCCTCGGCGAGGTCGTCGAAGAAGAGCCCGCCGATCCCGCGCCGCTCGCCGCGGTGCGCGAGGTGGAAGTACTCGTCGCACCAGCGCTTGAAGCGCGCGTAGGCGTCGGGGGCGTAGCCCTCGCAGGCGCGCCGCGCGCAGGCGTGCCAGTGCACGCAGTCCTCGTCGAAGCCGTAGATCGGCGTGAGGTCGAAGCCGCCGCCGAACCACCAGACGGGCGCGCCGCCCGGCGGCGTCGCCTGGAAGAAGCGCAGGTTCATGTGCGAGGTCGGCGCGTACGGATTGCGCGGGTGCGCGATCAGCGAGAGCGAGACCGCCTCGAACGGCGCGCCGGCGAGCTCGGGGCGGCGCGCCGTCGCGGCGGGCGGGAGCTGCGGCCCGCGCGCGTGGGTGAAGTGCACCGCCGCCTTCTCGAGCACGGCGCCGTCCTCGAGCACGCGCGGCCGCGCGAGCGCCCCCGCCGGCCCCTCGAAGCGCTCCTCGCGGAAGGGCGCGCTTCCGTCCTCCGCCTCGAACGCGGCGCAGATCCGGTCCTGGAGCTCGAGCAGGTACGCGCGGACGCCGCCCGCGGAAGGGACGTCATCCACCATGGGGCTGGACGGTACCAGCGGGCCGCCGACCGGCACGCCGCGCGGCGGCGCGCGGCCTCCCGGACGGGCGCACCGTGCTGCGGGCGCCGGGACGCCTGGGTCGACGTCAATCCGGCAGCGGCAGCGGCACGTCGCGCGGCTTCCCGGTCTCGAGGTCGAAGTGGCGCTCGACCGCGCGCAGGCCCCCCTGCGCGTTGACCCATCCCCGGGCGCTCAGCTCGCGCAGCACCTCCAATCCTTCGGGATGCAGCTTGCGCGTCGCGAGCGGAATCTTCCACAGCACGTTCGCCAGGTGGTCGACGTAATGCTTCGGAAGGGTGGGGTCGCGCAGCAGCTCGAGCGCGACGTCGATCGCTTCCAGGCGGGCCGTTTCCCCGAGCATGTCGACCGCCCACAGGTGATCCTGCGCCGACAGACTGGCACGGCTCGCGATGCGTTCCCGGATGAAGCGCAAGCCTGTGTCGGAGCCCGTGTACGCGATGTAGGCCACGAACGTATCGTTGTTCGGCCAGCCCCCGCGCTCGGACTCGACGAGCTGGCGGATCAGGTACGCCGCGAGGCGGTCGCCGCCCCTTCGTAGCCGCTCCATCGCCGGCGCGCAGGGCACGCCCGGGCGTCCGCACCCGCCGACCGCGTAGACCTCGGCCATGAGGCGCTGCATCTCGGGATCGGAGTCGTCGAACGGCCGGGTATCCCGGGATTCGCCGGGCCGGTAGATTCCGGGGTCTCCCGCGGCCGCGTACAGCGACGGCGCCCAGTCCGACCGGGCCTCCAGCGAGCCGCCGGAGCCCCTTTCGGCGAACTCTTCGGCGACGGGATCGCTGGATGCCGGGGGCGGCCGCTCCACGGACCGCGGCGCGGGCTCCGCCTCGGGCGCCGGCCGGGTCGCGACGACGATCACTCCGAGCCACGACGCGACGGCGAAGACGACGATCGTGGAGGGGCGCATTTCGGACCTATTCCGTGAGGTTGCTCGAAGTGACGAGGGCGCATGCCTGGTCGACCGTGCCGCCCGGAAACAGCATGCTGTAGCCCCGCCGTTCCGCAAGCTCTTCGCAGAGGATCGGATCACTCGTGGTCGGACACTCGTCTCGGTCGATCTGGACGAGGGGAGTGTCGGAAGCGGCTGCACTGTCGGGCAGGCCCGTCAGGGCATGAAGGATCTCATGCGACAACAAATTCGGCGTCGTGTCTCTGTGCTCCGAGGGCCCCCACCAGCCGCGCTGAGCTTCGCCTACGAGATTGCTCACATCGCCGTCGCCCGGTGGCCACGGCACGATGGACCCGGGAAAGCCCACCAAATCGAGCTCGTCGGGGTTCGCGCGGCCAGTCACGTCCTGGTTGTCGGAGATCATGATGACGTGTGCCGTATCTGGATGGTTGCTCGGATTCGCCACTGCTCGGAAGCCCGTCACGTCCCTCGGGTCGACCGGAACCTTGTTGACATAGAACACTCCCACGACGTGAACCTCGAGCCGCGGCAGCCTAGAGGAGTAGCTGATCACAGTTCCGTCATGGTCGGACCGCAGATCAGGCCAGTGATCGCATGCAGGTTGCTCGTTCATCAGCGTATCGTCGTTTCGGTACAAATCGTCGCAGCCGTACCATTTCCTTTGCTGGCTCGCATCGTAGTTGCCAGGGAAGCCCTGCGGATTGGTGCAGGACGCCCATTCCTGGGGGCACCGATCTATGGCGTAGATGCGATGAGCGCGCAGACCGCGCGTTTGAAGGGTCGGTACCTCGATGCTACCGACATCGAACCAGTACATCAGGTCGTGTATCAAGGTGACCTTCGGGGCGATTTCCTCGAGGCCGCCGACGCGGTGCCCGCCGTCCGGGTTCCACGCTTCCGAACAGAACGTGGTCCAGTCTCGCGACGTCTGGTCGGCGAGGCGCGTCCACTCGGGCCATATGTCTTCACTGGGGTCATCGACTCCCGCTTGAGGCCAGATGCCGGGGTCGAAGTCGGGATAGTCGTTCGGGAAGCCCCCCGAGATCGCGAACGTACTGCAGTCGCCATTCTCGCGGACCCCGGAGTTTCGCCGGCTGGTTCCATGGAGGAGGTAACCTCCGCCATCGCGGCAGTTTAGAACCCACCCCCAGTGGATGTACTGGATCCGAATCTTCTCTGACGGCGGAACGCCGCCTTGTCCGATGTAGGCATAGCTGGACTTCCCGGGCACGGTCTCTCGCGCGACCGCTCCGTTCTGGCTCACCACCACCCGGTATCGCTTCCGACTCGTGCCCAACGCGGGAATCGCGAGCCGGAGCGAGTGCGGCTTGCGCTCGAGGATCGAGACGCTGGGAAGCGACGCGCCCGGCTCGCTCGGATCCCGGAGCCACACGAGGATGTTGTCTCCATCGAGATTGCGGCCCTTGATGTAGACCGAATCGGTCGGGACGAGCACCTCGGCGGGGGTGACGGCGTAGACGACGGCCGTGGTCGTGGGTACACAGCCGGGAGAGGATGCGACCAGCCACGCACACAGCGTCCCCGCCACGAGTGCGATGGCGGCCGGGGCTGACGCTCCGCTGCTCAAGACCCGCGGTGATCCGTTCCGCATGGCGACCTCCATGCCGTCGCATGGCAACGCAGCCTCGTCGGGACGCGCTCGGAGACGAGCGACGGCGCCATGAAGGCAATTGGTGCATACGCCGTCTGGGGCGCGCCCGAATTCTGGAGGAGCTTCTCAGGAGGCCGCGAAGCCTGTGGCCAGAGCGGACGCCGTGCTGGGGCAAAAGGCCGCATGGATCTACAGCAGCCGCAGCTGCGTCGCCTCGCCCATCGCCTCGTCGAAGCTCGAGTCGAGCTCGCACAGGATCGCGTCGGCGATCGGGCGCAGGACGCGCTCCACGTAGTGGCGGCGGTCGAGGCCCGGGGGGAGCGGGCGGCGCTGGGGGGCCGGCTCCGGGCCGGTCTCGGTGATCACGTAGCGGACGACGCCTCCGGGCGGCGTCCCGGCCTTGCGCGCGGCCTGGACGTGCGGCGGCATCACGTCGGTGTAGCGCTCGACGCCGCCCTTGCGGACGCGCTTGGCGTAGACGAGCTCCGCGTCGAGCTCGCCGGCGCGCACGCGCGCGACGACCTCGCGCACGAACGGCGCGAGGTCGCGCTCCTGGAACAGGCGCTCGAGCATCCCGAGCTGGAGTCGGCGCGCGACCGCGGGCCAGTCGCGGCGCACGGACTCGAGCCCGACGACCACGAGCCGTCCGCCGCGCGGCGCGCCGGCCGGCTCGTCGCCCGCGCGCTCGCGCGCGGCCCGCTCCGTCGCCGCGATCCCCTCCGAGCCCGCCCCGGCGGCCGCCTCGATCCAGCCCGCGTAGCGCTTCTTGCTCCCGAGGCGCCCGCTCCGCACGCGCGGGAGGAAGAAGCGGTCGAAGACGCCCTCGAGCTCGAGTGCGAGCCGCGAGGGCACGCCGTACTCGCGCTCGACGCGGGCGCCGATCCCCGCCTCGACCGCCGCGCGCAGCGCCTCCGCCTCGCCCGGGTCGTCGCCGCGGAGCTGCACGAACACCGAGTCCGTGTCGCCGTAGAGGACGCGCACGCCCGCCGCCTCGAAGGCGTCGCGCGTCCAGTGCAGCGTCTGCTGGCCGAAGCCCGTGATCGCGTTCGCGACGGCCGGGTCGAAGAAGCGGCAGGCCGGCGTCCCGAGGACCCCGAAGAGCGCGTTCATCATGATCTTGAGCGCCTGGTCGGCGTGGCGGTCGCCGCGCCGCTTCGCCGCCTCGCGGCTCGCCATGAACGACTCGATGACGCCGGGCAGGATCGCGCCCGCGCGCGCGAAGCGCGCGCCGTTCGGCGCGACGATCGCGTCGCTCCCCTCGCGGCCCGCCTCCGCGTGCGCCAGCGGGTCGAGCTGGAACGTGCGGATCAGGCTCGGGTACAGACTCTTGAAGTCGAACACGGCGACGCGCCGGAAGATGCCGGGACAGGGCTCGAGCACCGCGCCGCCCTGGACGGCGGCCTCGCCCGGGGGCCGCTCGCGCGCGACGCTCGGCGCGACGCGTCCGCGCCGGCGCAGCTCGGGGAGGTAGAGCCGGTCGAACGAGGCCACGCTCGCCGACACCCGGTCCAGCGGCATCCCGGAGAGCGCGCTGCGCTCCACCGCGAGGGCGAGCAGGCCCTCGCGCTCCAGGATCTCGAGCACGAGGCGCGCGTCCTCGAGGTTGTAGGCGGCGAGCGCCTCCTTGTCCTCGCGGAAGAGGCGCGCGATCTCCGCCGCCGCGTCGGGCGCGTCCTGGTCGATCTTCTTGCCGCGTCCGAGCACGGCGCGCGCCACGGTCTCGAGCCGGTAGTCGACGAGCCGGAGCGCGTCGCGCACGAGCGCGATCCCGTCGAGCACGACGCGCCCCGGCAGCTCGGCGCGCGTCTGGCGCGTGAAGCCCGGGTCCTGGACGAAGCGCATCTCGCCCGGCACGCGGCCCAGCTCGGCGGGGACGCCGAGCGCGCGCGCGCGGCGCTCGAGGACGCGCAGGTCGAAGTCGACGACGTTCCAGCCGACGAGGACGTCGGGGTCGAGCTCGCGCACGCGCGCCACGAGCGCGCGGGCGAGCGCGGTCTCGTCGGGGACCGCGACCGCGCCCGCCACGGGGCGCGGCGACACGACGAGCGCCTCCTCGAGCCCGCAGCCGGCGAAGGCGGCGGCGTAGAGGCGCGAGGCGTCGGGCGACGTCTCGAGGTCGAACGAGAGGACGCGCAGCGCAGGCCGCACGTCGGCGGGCCGCAGCGTCGGGTTGCGGAAGCGCACGAGGCGGGCGTCGCCCGTCGCCTCCCCCTCGATCGCGACGCCCGCGCGCAGGCCGCGGTCGACGAGGAAGCGGTGCGCGAAGCGCACGTCCGCCTCGAGCGCGGCCACGCCGGCGGCGGCGAGGCGCTCGCGCAGCGGCGGCACGTCGCCCGGCGCGGCGCACTCGACGCGCGCGAGGGGGCCGCCCGCGAGGTCGCGCAGCGGGCTCGCGTCCACGCGCGCGCCGCGGCCGGCGAGCGCGGCCGCGAGGTCCGCATGGCGCGCCGGCACGAAGAAGTAGGGGCGGAAGCGGTCGTCCTCGACGAGGAAGGCGGGCCCGTCCAGCGAGCGCCCGAACAGCTGCACCACGGGGACGCCGGCGCGCACCCGGTACGTGGGCTGGAGCAGGAAGCCCTTCAACGGAAGAGCGCGCGGGCGAGCTCGCCGCGGAAGCGCTCCACGAGCGGGTGGTCGCGCCCGAGCACCTCGAAGACGTCGAGCATCGCGCGCCGGGCGGCCTGCTCGCCGAACTCGGGGTCGCGCTGCACGACGGCGAGGAGCGCGGAGAGCGCCTCCTCGTACGCGCCGCGCGCGGCGAGGGCGCGGCCGAGGTCGAGCCGCGCGGCGAGGTCGTCGGGACGCTCGGCGGCGCGCGCGCGCAGCGCGGCGACGTCGACGGGCGCCTCGCCCCGCATGCGCAGCCGGGCGGCGAGGCGCTCGGCCTCCTCGCGGAGGCGCCCGCCCGCGACGACCCGCTCGAGCAGCGCGAGCGCCTCCGCGACGTCGTCGCGGTCGGCGAGGACGCGCGCGAGCCCGAGCAGCGCGCCGGCGTGGCGCCCGTCGCGCGCGAGCGCGGCGCGGTAACGCTCTTCGGCGGCGTTCGCGTGCCCGGCGGCCGCGAGGTCGTCGCCCTCGCGCGCGAGGCGGTCGGCCTCCGTGGGGAGGAGGCGCTGCAGGAACTGGCGCACGACCGACTCCGGCTGCGCGCCGACGAACTCCGCCACCGGCTCGCCGTCCCGGAAGCCGAGCACGAGCGGAATGCTGCGCACCCCGTAGCGCGCCGCCGCCTCGGGGCTCCGGTCGACGTCCACCTTGGCGAGCACGAACGCACCCGCGTGCTCCTCCGCGAGCCGCTCGAGCAGGGGGCCGAGCGCCCGGCACGGCCCGCACCACGGCGCCCAGAAGTCGACCACCACCGGGACTTCGCGGGAGCGCTCCACGACCTCGCGCGCGAAGTCCGCGTCGCCGACCTCGACCTGGACGGCGCCTCCCGCCAATCGCCTCTCGCTCCTCCGCTCGGTCTTATGGGGCCCGGCGCCCCGCGTGCGCGGGGTGGGGGGTTGGATACTATACGGCGCCTGCGAATCCCTGCCGAGGAGCGAAGCCCCCATGCCCTGGGTGATCACGAGGCTGTGCCGGGACTGCGTCGACATGAGCTGCGTCGAGGTGTGCCCGGTCGACTGCATCTACGAGTACCAGGGCGACGACCGCGACGCGTTCCCGAACCAGCTCTACATCGATCCCGAGGAGTGCATCGACTGCGGCGTGTGCGAGCCGGAGTGCCCCTGGGAGGCGATCTTCGAGGACGAGCGCGTGCCCGACGTCTTCCGCGAGGACATCGCCCTCAATGCGTCGATCACGGAGAGCAAGGACGACTTCCAGGTGCCCGAAGTGCCCGAGAAGGAGAAGCCGACGCCCGACCAGGTGACGGCGAACAAGGCGAAGTGGGGGTACGCGGACTGAGCTCGTCGCCGCGGCCGCTCGACGCGCGCGGCCGGCCGATGCGCGACCTGCGCATCTCGGTGACGGACCGCTGCAACTTCCGCTGCGGCTACTGCATGCCCGCCGAGCTCTTCGGCGAGCGCTACGAGTTCCTCCCGCGCGCCGAGCTCCTGACGTTCGAGGAGATCGCCCGGCTCGCGCGCCTGTTCGTGGAGCTCGGGGTGCGCAAGCTGCGCGTGACGGGCGGCGAGCCGCTGCTGCGCGCCGACCTGCCGGAGCTCGTGGCGCGCCTCGCGGCCATCGATGGCGTCGAGGACCTCGCGCTCACGACGAACGGCGTCCTGCTCCCGCGCCTCGCGCAGCCGCTGGCCGACGCCGGCCTGCGCCGGGCGACGGTGAGCCTCGACAGCGACGACGAGGAGGCCTTCCTCGCCATGAACGGCGGGAAGGCGTCGGTCGCGCGCGTCCTCGAGGGGATCGCCGCGGCCGAGCGCGCCGGGCTCGCGCCGCTCAAGATCAACTGCGTGGTGCGCCGCGGCGTGAACGACCACACGGTCGTCGCGCTCGCCCGGCGCTTCCGCGGCACCGGCCACGTCGTGCGCTTCATCGAGTACATGGACGTCGGGACCCGCAACGGCTGGGAGCTCTCCCACGTGGTCCCGGCCGCCGAGATCGCCGCGCGTCTCGACGAGGCGTTCGGCATCGAGCCGGTCGGGCGGGCCTACGCCGGCGAGGTGTCGGAGCGCTGGCGCTACCGCGACGGGAGCGGCGAGATCGGCATCATCGCGAGCGTGACGCGCCCCTTCTGCGGCGCGTGCAGCCGGGCGCGGCTCACGACGGACGGGAAGCTCGTCACCTGCCTCTTCGCGAGCGCGGGCACCGACCTGCGCGGGCCGCTCCGCGCGGGCGCGTCCGACGACGCGCTGCGCGCGCTCGTGGAGCGCGTCTGGCGGGCCCGCGACGACCGCTACTCGGAGCAGCGCACGGCGGCCACGGAGCGGCCCGCGCGTCGCATCGAGATGTACCAGGTCGGCGGCTGAGCCCGGGCGGGCCGGCGGGCGCGGCCGCGTCGCTCGCGCGCCGGCCGGGCCGTGGGCCGCTCAGGTTCTCTTCAGCTCGACCAGGATCTCGTGGTACGTCTTCTGCCCGATGTTGAGCGCCCACTCCACGCCGCCCTTGGGGACGCGCACGGTGTTGCCCTGCGGCGGGACCTTCCCGACGAAGAAGTCCATGCCGCTTCCCTTCGTCGGGATGCCGGCCACCAGGTCGCCGGAGTCGATCGCGAGGATGTAGTCGTGGTCGTGGCGGTGGAGGTCGCTCGCCTCGCCGGGCTCGAGCCGCATCTCCCAGACGCGCACGTCGTCGTCCTCGTAGAGGAGCATGGTGCCGACGTTCCCGAGCGGGTCGTTCGCGTGCTCGCTCCGGAACTTCTCGAGTCGCTCGCGCTGCTCCGGCGTGGGGGCGACGATCTCGGGGGGCGTGTGGCGCATGGCGGGCGGACCTCCGTGGCGGCGCGGGGCGGCCGGGGCGCACATCGTATCCCACCCGGCCCGCGCCGCGCGATCGGCGGCGCCTCGTCGTGGCGATTGACGCGGCGTGCGCCCGGGTGGGATGCTGGGCCCCTCCGGAGGCCCTCATGCCGTACGCCGGCCGCGTGACCTACGACGCCGACAGCCACCTGATGGAGCTCGGCGACTGGCTCGCCGGCTACGCCGACCCCGGCGTGCGCGAGCGCCTGCGCCCGCTCGCGCTCGGCGGGGCCGGGCGCCTGGCCGCCGACGCCGTGCGCGCCGCGGAGGCGCGGCGCGGCGACGTCGCCAAGGCGCGCGCGCTCGAGGGCGAGCTCCTCACCGCCAAGGGCTGGCACGCGCTCGGCGCCTTCGATCCCGCCGAGCGCAGCCGAGCGCTCGACCTCCTCGGGTTCGACGCGCAGCTCGTCTTCAGCACGTTCGCGGCGACGCAGTTCGCGGGCGACGACCTCGAGCTCCTCTACGGCGGCGTGCGCGCGCACAACCGCGCGATGGCGGACTTCTGCGCCGGCGACCGCCGCCTCCTCGCGGTCGGGCTCGTGCCGTGGGGCGACCCCGAGCGCACCGCGGGCGCGGCCGACGAGGCGATCCGCCTCGGCTGCCGCGCGATCCTCGTCCCGTCCGCGCCGCAGGGCGCGCTCTCGCCGACGCACCCCGCCTACGACCCCTTCTGGGCGCGGCTCCAGGACGCGGGCGTCCCGTTCGTCGTCCACATCGGAGGCGGCGGCCGGCCGCTGCGGCGCGTGTTCCACGCCAACGGCGTCCCCGTCACGGACTTCCTCGGCGGCGGCGAGAACGTGCGCGCCAAGGACTACATGGTGCTGCACCAGCCGCCGGAGGCGTTCCTCTCCTGCGTCGTCCTCGACGGCGTGCTCGAGCGCTTCCCGCGCCTGCGCGGGGGCTCGATCGAGCAGGGCGCGATGTGGGTCGTCCCGTGGCTCCGTCGCCTCGACATCTGCCAGCGCTCGTTCCAGCGCACCGAGCCCGCGCTGCGGCTCCCGCTCGCGGCGTCCGACTACGTGCGCCGGCAGCTCCGCTTCACGCCGTTCCCGACGGAGCCGGTCGGCTGGATGATCGAGCAGGCCGGGCGCGAGCTCTTCCTCTTCTCCTCCGACTACCCGCATCCCGAGGGCACGAAGGACCCGCTGGGCCGCTTCGAGGCGTCGCTCGCGGGCGTCGACGAGGACGCCAAGGACCGCTTCTACCGCCGCAACTTCGCCGAGCTGATGGGCTGGCCCGCCTGAGCTCCGCCCGCAGGAGGCCCGTCGACCAGGCGGCCGGACCGCGCTCCACGGGGGTCGCGCACGCGCGTCAGAGCCAGCGGCGCACCTGCTCGCAGTAGCGCGCGTAGGGCTCGCCGAACTTGCGCGCGAGGTAGGCCTCCTCCCGCTCCACGACGGTGCGCACGAGGATCGCGATCGTCGGCGGGACGAGGAGCAGGAGCCAGGCGTTTCCGATCGCGAGGCCGATGCCGGCTTCGAGCAGCGCCATGCCGAGGTAGATCGGGTTGCGCGAGAACCGGAAGGGGCCTGCGGCGATGAGGGAGGGCGTCGGCTTGCGCGGATCGGGGTCCTGCTCCGTGCGCCGCATCCAGACGAGGCTCCACGCGACCGCGCCGAGCCCGAAGGCGAGCGCGGTGAGGCCGAGCGCGAGCGGGAGGCGCGGATGCTCCGCCGAGAGGATGCGGAGCGGCGCGAGCCAGCCGAGCAGGAGCCCGACGCAGAGCGAGACGAGGAACAGCACCGGCGGGAGGACGCGGACGTCGGCCCGGTCGTCGGCGGCGCTCTCCATGGCGGGGACTCTACCACCCCTGGCCCGGCCCGGCGCGAACCCATACGCTTGCCGGGCTCGCCGCCGACGAGGTCCGAATGCGCTTCACGTACGCCGAGTCGATGTGCGATCCGCGGCAGTACGCGCCGCTCGCGATCGCCGCCGAGGAGGCCGGCTACCACGGCTTCACGGTGCCGGACAGCATCGCGTATCCCGAGGCGTCCGACAGCCGCTACCCCTACACCGCGGACGGCGACCGCCGCTTCATCGAGGGCAAGCCGTTCCTCGAGCCGTTCTCGCTGATCCCCGCGCTCGCGGCCGTCACCCGGCGCCTGCGCTTCACGACCTTCGTCGTGAAGCTCCCGATCCGCCATCCGGTGCTGGTCGCGAAGCAGGCGGCGTCGGTCGCGGTGCTCTCGGACGAGCGCTTCGCGCTCGGCGTCGGGCTCTCGCCGTGGCCCGAGGACTTCGCGCTCACGGGGACCGACTGGAAGAGCCGCGGCCGGCGCACCGACGAGATGATCGAGATCGTGCGCGGGCTCACGCGCCCTCCCGCGCACGCGCCCCCCGACGCGCCGTTCCTCTCGGGCGACTACTTCTCGTACCGCGGCGCGTTCTACGACGTCCCGAGCGCGAAGCTGTGCCCCGTGCCGAGGCGGCCGATCCCGATCCTGGTCGGCGGCCACGCCGAGGCGGCGCTCCGGCGCGCGGCGCGCCTCGGCGACGGCTGGATGCACGCGGGCGGCGGCCAGGCCGCCGACCTCGACGGGGCGCTCCGCCGCCTCGCGGAGCTGCGGCGCGAGGCGGGCCGCGAGCGCGAGCCCTTCGAGGTGCACGCGATCTCGCTCGACGGCTTCACGCCGGACGGCGTGCGCCGGCTGGAGGAGAAGGGCGTGACGGACGTGATCGTGGGCTTCCGCAACGCCTACGCGCCCGACGATCAGACCCTCGAGCAGAAGATCGAGGCGCTGCGCCGCTTCGCCGACCAGGTGATCGCGCGCGTCGGGTCGGCGCCCTAGGGAGCCGCGGCGGGGGCGTGCGGGTCGCGACCTGGAACGTCAACGGCCTGCGCGCGCGGCTCGACTTCCTCTTGCGCTGGCTCGCGGCGCGGCAGCCCGACGTCCTGTGCCTCCAGGAGCTCAAGCTCGAGGACGAGCGCTTCCCGCGCGCCGAGCTCGAGGGCGCGGGCTACCGGGCCGTGTGCCACGGTCAGAAGAGCTGGAACGGCGTCGCGGTGCTCTCGCGCGAGCCGGCGGAGCCGCTCCAGATGGGGCTTCCCGGACAGGAGGCGCTCGGCGCGCGCCTGCTCTCGGTGCGCGCCGGCGACCTCGTCGTCGCGAGCGTGTACGTCCCGAACGGAAAGCACGTCGGCCACGAGGACTTCGCGCGGAAGCTCCTCTGGCTCGACGCGCTCTGCCTCTGGCTCGAAGGCCAGCGGGGCGCGCCCCTCGTCCTGGGCGGCGACTTCAACCTCTGCCCGGAGGGCCTCGACACCTGGGACGAGGAGCGCCTGCGCGGGACGATCTTCCACACCGAGGAGGAGCGCGGCCACTTCCGGCGCCTGCGCGACGCGGGCCTGGTCGACCTCTTCCGCGCCCGTCATCCCGACGCGCGCGAGTTCTCCTGGTGGGACTACCGGGCCGGCGCGTTCCACCGCGGCCACGGGCTGCGCATCGATCTCCTCCTGGCGAGCGAGCCCGTCGCGCGCCGCCTGCGCGGCGCGGCGATCGACCGCGAGTGGCGCAAGAAGCAGGACGGCCTCACGCCCTCCGACCACGCTCCGGTGTACGCCGACCTCGCCCCCGCCGGCTGAGCCCGCCCTCAGCTCTCCAGGTGGCTGCGCAGCATCCAGGCGTTCTTCTCGTGCACCTGCATGCGGCGGATGCCGAGGTCCGCGGTCGCCTCGTCGCCGGACTGCTGCGCGGCGGTCACGACCTCGCGCGCGGCCTGCGTGACCAGCACCTGGTCGTGCACGAGCTGCTCCACCATGTCCTCGGCGGCGGGCACCCCCTCCGCCTCCTTGATCGTCGTCCGCTTCGCGAACTCGCGATAGCTCCCGGGCGCCGGCGCGCCGAGCGCGCGGATCCGCTCCGCGATCTCGTCGACCGCCGCCGCGAGCTCGGTGTACTCCTGCTCGAACAGGGTGTGGAGCGTGGTGAACATCGGACCGCGCACGTTCCAGTGGAAGTTGTGCGTCTTCAGATAGAGCGTGTAGCTGTCGGCCAGCAGCCGGCCGAGCGCGTCGATCACCTTCCGCTCTTCGTTGCGCTTCGCTCGTCCCGCCATGTCGTCCTCCGGTGCGGCCCCCGCGACCGCTCGATACGAGGGTAGGTCGCCCATTGCATCAGTCCAATTGCATTTTCACGGTCGCGTCGATAGGATTTGCTGATGAACGATCGACCGAGCATCCGCCAGCTCGAGTACCTCGTCGCCGTGGCCGAGGCGCGGCACTTCGGGCGCGCCGCGCGCCAGTGCGCGGTGACCCAGCCGGCGCTCTCGGCGCAGATCGCAGGGCTCGAGGGCCTCCTCGGCGTGCGCCTGTTCGAGCGCTCGCGCCGCGGCGCGACGCCGACCCGGGCCGGGGAGCGCGTCGTGGAGCGCGCGCGCGCGGCGCTGCGCGCGGTGGACGAGGTCGCCGAGGCGGCGCGCGAGGGCCGGGAGCCGCTCTCCGGGCCGCTCCACCTCGGCGTGATTCCGACCGTCGCGCCCTACCTTCTTCCCCGCGGGCTCGCGGCGGTGCGCCGCCGCCACCCGCGGCTCCGGCTCTTCCTCCACGAGGAGCAGACGGCGCGCGTCCTCGCCGGGCTCGCGGAGGGCCGCCTCGACGTCGGGCTCCTCGCGCTCCCGCCCGAGGCGCCGGGCCTCGACGCGTGCTCGCTCGGGCGCGAGCCCTTCCTCCTCGCCGTGCCGCCGCGCCATCCGCTCGCGCGCGAGCGCCGGCGCGTGTCCGAGGAGGTGCTGCGCGACGAGCCCGTCCTCCTCCTCGAAGACGGTCATTGCCTGCGCGAGCAGGCGCTCGCCGTCTGTCGCCAGGCGGGCGCGCGCGAGTCCGAGGGCGTGCGCGCGTCGAGCCTCTCGACGCTCGCGCAGATGGTGGCGGGCGGGCTCGGGGTGACGCTGCTCCCGGCGTCGGCCGCCGCGGTGGAGGGCCGCAGCGGGCTCGCGCTGCTCCGCTTCCGCGCGCCCGAGCCGAGCCGCGAGCTCGGCCTCGTCTGGCGCCGCGCGACGCCGCGCGGCGACGAGTTCCGCGCGCTCGCCGAGCCGCTGCGCGAGGCGCTCCGGGACGCGCTCGCGGCGCGCCGCCCGCGGCGGCGGGTGCGCGCGGCGGCGTAGCCCGCCTCGATCGCTCGGCGCCGGCGCGTCCCGGTCGCCCGCGGCGCGCCGGGGCAGGTAGCATGCCGCCCCATGAAGGAATGGGGCGCCTCCGACCTCGAGCAGATCTTCGAGCAGGTGAAGAGCTGGGGGCGCTTCGGCGCCGACGACGAGCGCGGCGCGCTCCACTACGCGACGCCCGCCCGCCGCGCCGCCGCGGCGGCGCTCGTGCGCGAGGGCCACACCGTGAGCTGCGCGCGCGACCTCCCCGTCGTGCCGTCGCCCGAGAACCCGCTGCCCGCCCAGCACCACATGCTGCGCGCGGGCGACGACCGCACGCTGTCCGCCTTCGGCCTCGAGTCGAGCGCCGACTACATCGGCGTCGCGTTCCACGGCATGGCGACGTCGCACCTCGACGCCCTCTGCCACGTCTTCGTCGGCGGCCGCATGTACAACGGGTTCGCCGCCGACGAGGTGAAGAGCACCGGCGCGCGCCGCGGGAGCGTGATGGCGGCGCGCGACGGCATCGTCGCGCGCGGCGTCCTCCTAGACGTGCCGCGCCTGCGCGGCGCGCGCTGGCTCGAGCCCGGCGAGGCCGTCCACCGCGACGAGCTCGAGGCCGCCGAGCGCGCGCAGGGCGTGCGCGTGGAGGAGGGCGACGTCCTCCTGGTGGCGACCGGCCGCGACGCCCGCCGCGCCGCGCTCGGCCCGTGGAGCCCCGTCGCGGAAGGCCTCGCCGGCCTCCATCCCGACACGATCCCGTGGCTGCACGAGCGCCGCGTCGCCGCCCTCGGCGCCGACGGCGTCTCCGACCCGCTCCCCGGCCTCGGCATCCCCGGCTGGCGCCTCCCCGTCCACCAGTGCTGCCTCGTCGCGATGGGCGTCCACCTGCTCGACAACCTCGCCCTCGCCGACCTCGCCGCCGCCTGCGCCGAGCGGGCGCGCTGGGCGTTCTTCTTCGTGGTCGCGCCGCTCCGCGTCGAGGGCGGGACGGGGTCGCCGGTGAACCCGATCGCGGTGTTCTGAGTCGCCCGCGCTGCGGCGCCAGGCGGTGAGCGCGCCGCGACCGGCGCACCCGGGCGTTCACGCAGGAGCTGCGCGAGCGGGCGCGGAGCTCAAATCCCCGCGAAGAAATCGTTCCCCTTGTCGTCCACCACGACGAACGCGGGGAAGTCCTCCACCTCGATCCGCCACACCGCTTCCATGCCCAGCTCCGGGTACTCGAGCACCTCGACCTTGCGGATGCAGTCCTGCGCGAGGATGGCGGCGGGGCCGCCGATGGAGCCGAGGTAGAAGCCGCCGTGCTTCTTGCACGCTTCGGTGACGGCCTTCGAGCGGTTGCCCTTGGCGAGCGTCACGTAGCTCCCGCCGTGCTGCATGAAGAGGTCGACGTAGCCGTCCATGCGACCCGCGGTGGTCGGACCGAAGGAGCCGGAGGCGTAGCCGGCCGGGGTCTTCGCGGGGCCGGCGTAGTAGATCATGTGGTCCTTCGCGTACCGCGGGAGGCCCTCGCCGCGGCGGATGCGTTCCTCGAGCTTCGCGTGCGCGATGTCGCGCGCGACGACCATCGGGCCGGTGAGCGCGAGGCGCGTCTTCACGGGGTAGCGCGAGAGCGTGCGCCGGATCTCGTCCATTGGGCGGGTGAGGTCGATGCGGACGACCTCGCCGGGGAGCTGCGCGTCCGTCACCTCCGGGAGGAAGCGCGCGGGGTTCGTCTCGAGCTGCTCGAGGAAGACGCCCTCCCGCGTGATCTTGCCGAGGATCTGGCGGTCGGCCGAGCAGGAGACGCCGATCCCGATCGGGAGCGAGGCGCCGTGGCGCGGGAGGCGCACGACGCGCACGTCGTGGCAGAAGTACTTGCCGCCGAACTGGGCTCCGATGCCCGTGCGGCGGGTGAGCTCGTGCACCTTCTCCTCGAGCGCGAGGTCGCGGAAGGCGCGGCCGCGCTCGTTGCCGGCGGTCGGGAGGCCGTCGAGGTAGCGCGTGCTCGCGAGCTTCACGGTCTTGAGCGTGAGCTCGGCGGACGTCCCGCCGATCACGATGGCGAGGTGGTAGGGCGGACACGCCGCGGTGCCGAGCGTGCGGATCTTCTGGTCGAGGAAGGCGAGCAGCTTCTCGGGCTCGAGGACGGCGCGCGTCTCCTGGAAGAGGAAGCTCTTGTTCGCGGAGCCCCCGCCCTTGGTGACGAAGAGGAGCTCGTACGCCTCGCCGGGCTCCGCGTAGATCTCGATCTGCGCGGGCAGGTTCGTGCCGGTGTTGCGTTCCTCGTACATCGTGAGAGGCGCCATCTGGGAGTAGCGCAGATTCGTCCTCGTGTAGGTCTCGTAGATGCCGCGCGAGAGCGCCTCCGCGTCGTCGCCCGTCGTGAAGACGCGCTGGCCCTTGTGGCCGATCACGATCGCCGTGCCGGTGTCCTGGCAGGAGGGCAGCACCATCCCCGCCGCGACGTTCGCGTTCTTCAGCATCTCGAGCGCGACGAAGCGGTCGTTGTCCGAGGCCTCCGGGTCGTCGAGGATCTTGCGCAGCTGGGCGAGGTGGCCGGGGCGGAAGAGATGGGAGACGTCGCGCACCGCCTCGGCGGCGAGGCGGGCGAGCGCCTCGGCCTCGACGCGCAGGACGTCCGCGCCCTCGAAGCGGGTCGTCGAGACGAAGTCGCCGGGCAGCTCGCGCCACGGCGTCTCGGGCGGGTCGAGCTCGAAGAGGGGCTGGTACGCGAAGTCGGGCATCGGGCGGCTCCGGGGCGCGCGGGCGGCGCGGGGGTCGGAATCTAGCAGGCGCGCCGCGGCACCCGGCGGGCGCGGCGCGCGGGCGGGCCGAGGAGCGCGGCTAGCGGCCGGATCCTCGACGCGGTGCGCGCGCGACGAGCGCCTCCACCTCCGCGAGGGCCGGGAGGGCGGCGCCGGCCGCGAAGCGGCCGCGCTGGACGCGCGCGAGGAGCGCTTCGAGCTCGCGCGCGAACGCGCCGCCCCGCGGCGCGGCGTCGAGCGCGGCGCGAAGGGCGCGCTCGGCGGCCGCGGCCGCGCCCGCCGCGTCGGCGCGCGCCTGCGCCGCGCGCGCCTCGCGCAGCCAGTCCGCGGCGCTCCGCGGCGGCGGCCGCGCCGCGCGCCTCCGGCGGCGCGCGCGCGCGAGGGCGAACCCGAGCAGGGCCCCTGCCGCGCCGACGGCGAGGAGGGCGCCGGCGAGCGGCGCCCGTCCGCCGGGGCGCGCCGCGCCTTCGCGCGCCGTGCGGCGCGGCGCGGGCGCCTGCGCGGGGCGCGCCGGTCCGACGTCGAGCGGCGGGAGCGCGAGCGCGGCCGCCGCGTACGCGCGCTGCTGCGGGTCGAAGTACGGCAGCTCGAGCGCGGGCAGCGCGATGCGTCCCTCCCGCCGCGGCACCAGCTCGAACGTGAAGTAGCGGCGCCACACGAGCTCGCGCCCCGCGTCGCGCGCGAGCTGCGGCGGGCGCTCGAACACCTCGATCTCGGCCACCGCCTCGAGCTGGGCGCGCGGCGAGGGCGCGAGCCATGCGTTGCCCGTTCCGAGCACCGTGACCGAGAGCCGGGCGGAGCCGCCGAGCGCGAGGCGCTCGGGCGTGAGCGTCGCGGTCCAGCGCACGGGCCCCACGAGCCCGCGCCAGCCGGGCGGCCGTCCCTCCTCGGGCGGCGCCTCGATCGCGGCCTCGACGGCGGGCACGGGGACGGTCTCCGCGCCGTCGCGGGACGCGCAGCGCACCGCGGCGCCGTCGATGCGGAGCGGGCCCGGGTGCGCCGGGAACACCGCGCGGTGCTCGATCAGCGCGACGCGCGGCTGGCCGTCGCCGACCCCACGCGGGCGCTCGCCGAAGCCGACCAGCCACTCGGCGCGGGCGCGCGGGAAGGCGAGCGGCGTCGCCCAGCCGTGCGTCGCGTCGGTGCGCCGGAAGATATACACTCGATAGTGGAGCTGCTCGCCCACGTAGGCGCTCGTCCGGTCGAGCTCGGCCGCGACCAGGCAGCGCGGCGCGGGCGCCGCGTCGAGCCCGGCCGGCTGCGCGGACGTCGCGAGCGGCGACGCCGCGAGCGCGAGCGCCGCGTGCGCGGCGGCGGCGAGCCGGGCGCGACGCGCGCGCGTCACCAGCGCGGCGCCCGCGTCCGCGCGGCCGCGCCCCTGCGCTTGGCCGGGGCCAGGGCGCGCAGCGCCTGGGCGGGGTCGTCGGGCACGGCGGCCAGCCACTGCGCCGCGGCCTCCGGGTCCAGCTGGACCGGCGTCCCGCGCGCCGACCCCGGCGCGACGCGGGGCTGGCGTGCCGCGGGGTCGCCCTCCTCGCCCGGCTTCGGTGGCGCCGGCCGGCGCTCCTCGCCGCCCTCGCCCTCGGAGCGCTCGTCGGCCCGCTCGCCGCCTTCGCGCCGCGGGCTCGCCTGCGTCGGGTCCGCGCGCCGGCTCGCCTCGCGCGCCGCGAGCGCGCGCAGCGTCCACTCGAGGTTGAAGCGCGCCTCGTCGTCGCGGGGCGCGAGGGCGAGCGCGTCGAAGAAGGCGTCGCGCGCGCGCTCGAGGTCGCCGCGCTCGAGCGCCGCGACGCCGAGGTCGTACCAGGCGAGCGCGGCGGGAGCGGGCTCGCCCGCGCGCACGGCGGCGGCGAAGAAGGCGCGCTCCGCCTCCTCCGCGAGCCCCGCGCGCGCGCGCGCGAGCCCGAGCCGGACCAGCGCAGCGGGATTCTCGGGCTCGGCGCGCACGGCGTCCTCGGCCTCGGCGAGCGCGGCGCGGACGTCCTCCGGCGCGGCGTCCGGCACGGGTCCGGGCACGGGCCGCGAGGGGGACGGGTCGCCGGCGCGCTCCGCCGCGCGTGCCCGAAGCGCGTCGCGCAGCGCCTCGAGCGCGCGCGCCTCGGGCGTCTCCGCGGTGCCCGGCGCGGCCCCCGGCGCGGCCCCCGGCGCGCCGGGCGCCGGCGGCCCCGCCCCGAGCCCGAGCGCGGCGAGCGCGGCGACCGCCGCGGCGCGCGCGCGCGGCCGCGCGGGCGCGGCCCCGCGGTGCGCCTCGGCCCGTGCCGCCCCGGCGCGGCCGGGCGGCGCGCCCGCCGGCACGAAGGCGACCGCCTCGTGCGGCGCGCGCCGCGCGGGCCACGCCGCCGCCAGCGCGAGCGCGAACGCGAGCGCCGCCAGCGCCGGCGCGGCGCTCCGCGGGACGCGCCGCTCGACGAAGCCTTCCTGCGCGCGCGCGGCGTCGCGGCGCACCGCGGCCGCCACGCGGTCCGGGTCCACGGCGCCGAAGCGGTCGCCTTCGAAGAGCGTGCCGTCCGTCGGCTCGGCGAGCGCGCCCAGGCGCGCGGGCTCGGCGCGCGTCGCGATCGCCTCGCCGCGGTCGTCGCGGAGCGGGACGCCCCCGTACGGAACCGCCGCGCCCGATGCGCCGCCGAACGCGACCGCCACGACGCGGACGCCGGCGGCGGCGAGGGCGGAGCGCGGGGGCGCGCCGTCCTCGGGGTCCTCGCCGTCGCTCAGGACCAGCAGGACGCGCGGCCGCGGGCTGTCCGGCCGGTAGGCCGACAGCGCGGCGCGCACGCCCGCCTCGAGCCGCGAGCCCTGCTCGGAGAGGAGCGAAGGGTCGAGCGCGGGGGCGAGCTCGGCCAGCGCGCCGTGGTCCGGCGTGAGCGGCGTCAAGAGCACGCCCTCGCCGGCGAAGGCCGCGAGCGCCGCGCGGTCGCCCGGACCGAGGCGCGCGAGCACGTCGGCCGCCAGCGCGCGCGCGCGCTCCAGCCGGCTCGGCGGGACGTCGCGCGCCAGCATGCTGAGCGAGACGTCGGTCAGGATCACGACGTCGACGCCGCTCGCGGGAACGCGCAGCGTGCGCTCGCCGGCGCGCGGGCCGAGCAGCGCGAGCGCCGCGGCGGCGAGCGCGGCGGCGAGGCAGAGGTCGGCGCGCCGCGGCCCCCGCGGCGCGGCCGTGCCGAGGAGGCGGGCGCGCCGCCGTCGCGCGGCCGCGCGGCCCACCGCGAGGAGCGCGAGCGCGGCGCCGACGAGGAGCGCGACTGCACCGGCGAGCTCGCCGTGCGCGAGCGCCCCGCTCATGGCGGCGCCCCCGCTCGACGCCGGCTGCGCACGCGTCGCTCCCTCCGCCGCCGCGCCGCGGCGGCGCGCCGCCTCACGGCAGCCTCCGCGCGAGCCCGCGCGCGAGGCCCGCCTCGAGCGCGAGCGCGAGGCAGGCGGCGGCGAGAAAGGGCTCCGGGCGGGGCTCGCCCGTCGGGCGCGGCGGGGCCTCGCGCTCGGCGCGCTCGAGCGCATCGATCTCCGCGTACACGGCGCCGAGGTCGGCGGAGCTGCGCGCCTCGAAGTAGCGGCCCCCCGTCGCGTCGGCGAGGGCGCGCAGCGTCTCGGGGTCGAGGTCGTGGCGCGCGAGGCGCAGCTCGCGTCCGCCGCCCCGGCTCGCCATCGCGACGTCCCCGCGCGAGCCGATCCCGACCGCGTGCACGCGCGTCGCGCTCGCGCGCGCGAGCGCCGCGGCGACGTCGACGGGCACGGCGCCCGCGTTCGCGCGTCCGTCCGTGAGCGCGACCACGAGCCGTCCCTCGCGCGGCGCGGCGGTCGGCCCTTCCACGGGCGCCTCGGCGTCCTCGCGGCTGCCTGCGGTCGCGCGCTTCACGGCGAGGGCAAGGGCATCGCCGAGCGCCGTGCTCTCGCCCGCCATGCCCGCCTCCACGCGCGCGAGCGCGGCCTCGAGCAGCGCGCCGTCGCTCGTGAGCGGGCACAGCGTGAACGCGGTGTCGCCGAAGGCGACGAGCGCGACGCGGTCGCCCGCACCGGCGCGCGCGCGCGCGAAGCGCGCGACGACCTCGCGCGCGAGCTCGATGCGCGGGCGCCAGACGCCGTCGACCTCCGCGTCGAGCGCGCGCATGCTGCCCGACGCGTCGACGACGAGCACGAGGTCGAGGCCCGGGCGCGTCTCGGGCGGGAGCTCGCCGCGCCGGAGCGGCGCCGCGAGCGCGAGGGCGAGCGCGCCGAGCGCGGCGACCCGCAGCGCGGCCTCCGCGCCGCGCAGCGGGTCGCCGCGGCGCGCGCCGGCGGCGCGCGCCTCCGCGAGCGCGGGCCAGGCGTACGCGCGCGGCGCGCGCCGCCGTCGCGCGAGGCCCCAGACGAGGACGGCGAGCGCCGCGGCGAGCGCCGCGGCGAGCGGGCGCTCGAAGTGGAAGCGCCCCGGCTCGAGGAGCTCGCCCAGGAGGCCGATCACGGGCGCGTCTCGCCGCGCGGCGCGAGGGGCGGCTCGACCCCCGGCGTGCCCGCGACCAGCTCGAGCGCCCCTTGCAGGCGCGCGGCGAGCGCGTCGCGCGCGGCGGGCGCCGCGAGACCGGAGGCGCGGAAGCGCCAGCCGTCGAGCTCGGCGAAGAGGGCGAGCCATGCCGGCCAGCGGCGGCGCAGGAGGGCGGGTGCCGGCTGCGCCGCGAGCTCCTCGGTCGTCGCGCAGCGGGTGGGGAGACCGGTCGCGCGCTCGACGAACTCGCGCAGCGCCGCGGAGGCCGCGTCCGCCGCGCCGAGCGGATCCGCGGCGCCGCGCGCGATCGCCGCGCGGAGCGCCGCCTCGGCCGCGCGCGCGGGCGCGGCCGCCGCGGAAACGCCGGGGGCGGCGGCGGGCGCGACGTCGGCGTCGCGCGCACGGCGCGCGTAGCCCGCGAGCGCCACCGCGGCGAGCGCGACGGCGGCGCCGAACGCGGCGGGAAGGAGGAAGCCGCGCACCCGGCCCGGCTCCGACGGCTCGCGGAAGCCGAAAGGCGTCGTCCGGTCCGGGAACTCGCGCAGCGCCGAGACCACGTGGAGCGGCCGGGCCGCGAGCGCGAGCGGGACGCGCCTCCCGGACGGCGTCTCGACCTCCACCGTCTGCGCCGGCCAGGCGTGCTCGCCCGTCTCGCGCGCGCGCACGAGGAAGCGCGTCCGGTGCACGAGGCGCCCGGGCTCGCGCCGCACGGGCGGCGTGTCGGCGGAGAGGATCCAGAGCCCGGGCACGGACTCCGGCGCCGCGACCGGCGGCACCCGGTGCTCGGGCGGCGTCACGACGGCGATCTCGACCGTCGCGGTCTGGCCGAGCACCACCTCGGGGGGCTCCACGACGACGCCGCCCTGGATCGTCGCGGGCGGGGCGGGCGGCGGTGCGGGCGGCACGTCGTCGCCGCCGCACGACGCGGCGAGCGCGAGCGCGAGGAGGAGCGCGGCGCGCGCCGGCGCGGCGAGCGCGACGGAGAGCGCCGCCCGCACGCGTGCCGCCCGCGCGAGCGCGCGGAGGCGCGCGGGCGCGCGGGCGGTCGCGCGGCGCGCGGGCGCGCGCCTCACCGGACGACCCTCGCGAGCCGTGCCGGGCGGCGGGCGAAGAAGCGCGCGAGCCCGCGCAGCGGGTCGCGATCCGTGCGCAGCCGGAGGACGTCGGCGCCGCTCGCGCGCAGCAGGCGGTCGAGGGCGGCGCGCCGCGCCGCGGCCGCGGCGCGGTAGCGCTCGCGCGCGTGGCGCCCGGTGCGCAGCCGCAGCACGGGCCCGCCGCGCTCCGGGTCGCCGACCAGGACGGTGCCCGCGGCCGGCAGCTCCTCCTCGCGCGGATCGACGACGACGACCGACACGACGTCGTGCCGGCGGGCGAGGCGCGCGAGCGCCGGGCTCGAGAGGCCGCGGGCTGCGGCGCCGGCCGCCGGCGCGGCGAGCGGCGGCGCCGCCCCGAAGAGGCGGTCGTCGCGGAAGTCCGAGAAGAGGAGGACGACCGCGGGGCGGCGCAGGGCGCGCTCGAGGCGCCCGAGCGCGGCCGCGAGGTCGCTCGGGCCGTCGGGCGCGGCGGCCGCCGCGGCGAGCCGCGCGAGGCGGTGGAAGAGGGCCGGCGCGCCGCGCTCGGGCGCGAGCTCCTCGCGCACGTCGTCGGCGAACGTGACGACCCCGATGCGGTCGCCGGCGCGCGCCGCCGCCCCGGCGACGAGCGCGGCGGCGTGGGCGGCGAGCGCCGCCTTGCTGCGCGCGCCGCTCCCGAACGCCATCGAGCGCGAGACGTCGAGCGCGAGCACGACGCTCTGGTCGCGCTCCTCGCGGAAGCGCTTCACGTAGGGGGTGCCCGTGCGGGCCAGGGCGTTCCAGTCCAGGTGGCGCACGTCGTCACCCGGCGCGTAGGGGCGCGACTCCTCGAATTCGACCCCGCCGCCGCGGAAGGCGCTCCGGTAGCCGCCCGCGAACGCGCTCGACACCTCGCGCCGGCTGCGCACGGCGAGGATGCGGGCCGCCCGCGCGAGCTCGGCGGGCGAGGGCGGCGCGGGCGGAGGGGCGGCCACGGCCGGCGGGCTCAGGGCGTCTCGACGGCGGCGAGGACGGCGTCGACGACCTCGTCGGGGCGCACGCCGTCGGCCTCCGCCTCCACGGAGAGGACGAGGCGGTGGCGCAGCACCGCGTGGGCGATCCGCTTCACGTCGTGGGGCGTCGTGTAGTCCCGGCCGTCGAGGAGCGCCCGCGCCCGCGCCGCGCGCACGAGGAAGATCGAAGCGCGCGGGGACGCGCCGACCTCGACGCTGCCGGCGGCAAGGCGCTGCGGCGGGCCCGCGAGCCGCGCGCCCGCCAGCGCCGGCTCGCGCGTCGCGCGCGCGAGCCGGACGGCGTAGTCGCTCACCGCCTCCGCCACGTGGACGTCCGCCGTCGCGCGCCGCAGGGCGCGTACGCGGTCGGCGTCCGCGACGCACCGGAGCGTCGGCGCCGCCGCCGCGTCGCGCGCCACGATCTCGCGCTCCTCCTCGTGCCCCGGGTAGCCGACGGCGATCTTCAGCAGGAAGCGGTCCACCTGCGCCTCGGGCAGGGGGTACGTGCCTTCGAGGTCCAGCGGGTTCTGCGTCGCCATGACGAGGAAGGGATCGGGGAGCGCGAGCGTCTCGTCGCCGATCGTGACCTGGCGCTCCTCCATCGCCTCGAGCAGCGCGGACTGCACCTTCGCGGGGGCGCGGTTGATCTCGTCGGCGAGGACGATGGGCGCGAAGATCGGCCCGCGCCGTACCTCGAAGCGGTGCTCCGCCGGGAGGAAGACCGGCGTCCCGACCACGTCGCCGGGCAGGAGATCCGGCGTGAACTGGATGCGCCGGAAGCCGAGGCCCAGCACCTCGGCGAGCGTGCGCACGGCGGTCGTCTTCGCGAGGCCGGGGACGCCCTCGACGAGCACGTGCCCGCCGGCGAGAAGCCCGATCAGGAGCCCGTCCACGAGGTCGTGTTGGCCCACCACGACGCGGCCGACCTCCTCGCGCAGCGCCTTCACGAGCGGAGCCGGGCTCTCGACGGGGCTTTCCACTAACGCGTCCTCCTGCGGCCGGCCGAGCGTGCGGTGCGGCGCGCGCCCGCGGTGCGCGCGCTCCCGCGGCCGCCCGCGGCGCCCGCACGCCGCGCGGCCGGCCCAGCGCTCCGTCCCGCGCGGACGGCCTCGACGATGCGCGTGCTGCGCACGCCGGGTACCTGGCGCAGCCGGCGGATCTCGCCGGCGAAGCCGGGCGGCGCGTCGTTCGCGCGCAGCGTCGCGAGCGACCAGTCGCCGCCCTTGGCGAAGACGTCGGGGCGGATGTGCGCGAGCGACGCGCGCGGCGTCGGCTCCGAGAACGGGAACACCCAGTCGACGCACGCGAGCGCGGCCAGGAGCTCCGCGCGCTGGCGCAGCGGGAGCACCGGGCGGCCGGTGCCCTTCAGCCGCCGCACCGTCGCGTCGGCGTTCACGCCGACGACGAGGCGGTCGCCGAGGCGGCGCGCCTCCTCGAGGCTGCGCACGTGGCCGACGTGGAGGAGGTCGAAGCAGCCGCTCGTGAAGACGACGCGCTCGCCGCGCGCCTGCGCCGCGCGGACGCGGCGGGCCGCCTCGCGGCGCGAGACGACGCGGGAGCGCGCGTCGCCGCCGCGGCTCACGAGCCGGCCCCCCGCGCGGGCGCACGCGAGTCGGCGCGCGGGGCGGCCCCCCCGTCCGCGCCGGGCGGCGGTGACGAGACCGCCTGGAGCATGCGCTCGATCGCGCGCACGCCGCCCTGGAGGGCCGTCGGCACGCCTTCGAGGACGACGCTCGCGGGACCGGTCGCGAGCGACTTCACCGGCAGGATGTGCGCCGAGACCCCGCTCCACGGCCCGGAGAGGGCGACGTACGCGCCGAGGAGGTTGCGGTCGCCGCCCAGCAGCCAGCCGCTCACGAGCGGCACCAGCCCGATCGCGCGGTCGAGCGTGCGGAAGAAGAAGAGGCCCATCACCCCCTCGACCGCGTTCGGTGCGACGGCGCCGACCCGCCCCTGCGCGAGGACGCGCAGCGCCGGCCCGTCGATCTGCAGCGTGTCCACCACCCAGGTTCCGTCCGCGAGCGTCCCGACCGCGTCCATCGCGCCGAACCGGATGGTGCCCTGTTCCCGGAACGGATTCAGCGTCTCGCTCGCCATGGCGACCGCGAGAAGGAGCGGGAAGCGCCGCCGGATCAGGCCGTCGCGCAGGTGGAGCGAGAAGCCGCCGTCCGCGGCGCCGATCGTCGGATGGCCCGGGCGGAGCGCGCCGCGCAGCGAGATGGCGCCCACGAAGCCCCCCGTCACGGACGGCTCGGTCGTGTCCGTCATCGCCCGCAGCAGGTCGCCGAACTCGCCGCGCGAGATCTGGGCGTCCGCGTGGAAGCGCACCGCATCGGAGCGCGTGAGGTCGAGCGCGATCTCCGCCTCGATCACGGGGCCGGGGTCGAGCGCGAGCGCGACGTCGTCGAGCGCGAGCTGGACGCCTTCGAGGCGGAAGCCGCCGCGCGCGCTCTTCGCGTCCCACTTCCCGAGCCGCTGGCTCGCCAGGTGGAAGCGCCCGCGCGACCAGGCGCCGAGCGGAGCCTCGGCGCGGCGCGGCGCGCGCGGCGCCCCGATCCGCGCCTCGAGCCGCACGGACTCCGGCGGCCCGGCGCGGTGCTCCAGCGTGCCGCGCACCGCGTGGCCCGCCCAGACGGCGCGCTCGACCGCGAGGCGCACGCCCCCGCCGTCCACCGGCTCGAGCGTCCCGGCGAGGTCGTCGACGACGCAGCCGAGCGCCGGGTGCGCGAGCCATTCCGCCTCCACGCGCACGCGTTGCCACGAGGCGGGTCCGGCCGGGCGGTCGGGCGGCCCGCGCACCCACTCGACGAGCGGGCGGCGACCGGGCAGGCCGGGCACCGGCTCGGGCGCGACGCAGCGCAGCTCCGCGAGCGCGTCGGCGCCGCCGACGCGCGCCTCGAGCAGCGGGAGCGCGCGCCCGTCGAGCCGGCCTTCGACACCGGAGAGGGTCAGCGTCCCGCCCTCGTAGGCGATCTCCGCCGAGAGCGCCTCCAGCCGGCTGCGCGCGCCCACGCGGAGCGCCGCGTCCTCCACGCGCGCCCGCAGCGACGCCTGCGCGAGCGGCGCCTGCGCGCCGAGGGGCCAGCGCAGCTCGACGCCGGTCAGGCGCGCGGCCTCGACGCGCGCGAGCGCGGCGCGCGCGCGCTCGCGCACCGAGTCGGGAAGCAGCGCGGCCAGCGCGGCCGGCTCGCCGCCGAGCCGTGCGCCCGCGCCGGCCACGCGCAGCACGCCGTTCTCGACGGCGATCTCGCCGGCGCCCTCGTCGAGGCGCCCGGGGCCGGCCTCGACCACGAGGGCCTCGACCCGCCCGCGCGCGCGCAGCGCCCGCGCGCCGCCCGCGGGCCCGAAGGCGAGCTCCGCGCCGAGGAGACGCCCGGCGCGCACGTGGGGAAGGAGCTCGCGCACGCGCGCCCGCGCAGGCTCCGGGAGGGCCTCCACGAGAGGCGCGAGCCGCGCGAGCTCGAGCGGAGCGGCGAACGAGACCTGCTCGATCCGCAGCGCGCCCTCCGGGCTGCGCACCGCCTCGACCTCCAGCGGCACGGCCGTCTCGCCGGCGCGGGCGCGCGCGTGGACGAGCCAGCGCGTGGCCCCGCCCGGCGCCGGGGCGCCGCGCAGCGTCCCGGCGAGCCGAACGCCCTCGAGCGGGGCGGCGCCCTGGAACGGCGGCCGAAGGCGCGGGGCGTCGACCGCGAAGCGAAGCGCCGCCGCACCCCCCTCGGGCGCCTCGAGCTCCAGCGTCCCGCTCGCGCGGCCCGACGGGATGCGGCCGCGCGCCGCCGCCGGCGCGAGCGAGGCGAGCGCCGCGAGCGAGAGCTCGTCGACCCGCACGCGGGCCTGCCAGCCGCCGTCGGCGCTCGCCGACAGCTCGAAGCGGCCGGCCGCGTCGCCGCGGGCGCGGAGCGCGCCGGCGAGCGTGAGCGCGAGCCCGCCCCGCAGCCAGCGGCGCGCGAGCGAGCCGTCGAGCGACTCCAGCGTGACGGGCGGGAGGTCGCCCGGGCCGGCCGCGACGACGACGCGCGCGCTCGTGAGGTCGACCTGCGGGACGCGCTCCAGCAGGCGTCCGAGCGCGCGCTCGAAGGAGAGGCCGGGGCCCTCGCCTCCCCCCGGCGCCGGCGCCGCGCCGGGCGGAAGCGCGAGGCGGAGCGCGTCGCCGTCGCGGCGCAGGCGCAGCAGGGCGCCGTGGACCGCCACCCACCCCGGGTCGACCTCGCCGACCACGAGCGACCAGGGGTCGAGCTGGAGCTCGAGGCGCTCCGCGCTCAGCATCGGGCCGACGGGACCCGGCCACGCCTCGAAGCCCGCCGCGCTCGCGACGAGGCCGCTTCGGCCCAGCCGCAGCGCCACCGGGCCGAGCTGGACGTCGGTACCGAGGAGCGCGGCGAGGCGTGCCTCGGCCCGCGTGCGGAGCGTCTCGGGTCCGAGCCGGGCCAGCATCCAGGTCCCGAGGGCCACGGCGCCGGCGAGGACGACCAGGGCGGCGACGATCAGCCCGAGGACACGCCGCAACTCCGACTCCCGACCGAGCCGGGAGGTTAGCAGAGGGCGGCCGCGTCCCCGGGGGTGAACGCCATCCGCTGCGGCCTGCGCGGACCTCGATTCGCGCCACGCAGGGGCGGTCCGGCGCCCCGCGGACCTCAATTCGGGTTCACGGAGCCCTCGCGCGGATGCGGGTGCGCGCCCCATCCCCGCGTGGCGCGACGCTTCCCGCCGCTCGCGCCGGCCGCCGCCCCACACCGCGCATCCCTCGACGAATCCTCAAGAAATCCCGCGGTCGCTCCGAATCCTTGCTGCAAGGGCCGGCGGGTCCGCCCGTGCGAAGCGGCGAGGAGAGCATGGACGCGAGCGAGAAGCCCGGAATCCACCCGAATCGCGTGCGGGAGCTGCGCGAGGACCGCCTCATGACCCAGGCGCAGCTCGCCCGCAAGGCCAAGGTCGCGCTGCGCACGATCCACAGCGTCGAGAAGGGCATGAACTGCCGCATGGACACGAAGCGCAAGATCCTGCTCGCGCTCGGCCTGCGCTTCGAGGACAAGGACCTCGTGTTCCCGCCCGCCCGCCGCGGCTTCCGCGCGCTCGGCCTGCAGGGCCTGCCTTCGCTCGGCGCCTCCGGGCTGCCGGGCCGCGACGACTCGCTCTCGTAAGCCGCGACACGTCCCCGGCCCGCGCCATCCGATACCATGGCCGCTGGCGCCGCGCGGCGCCCGAGGACGGCCACTGGATCGGGTCACCCTGCTCTCCGACGTCGCGAGCCTGGTCTCGCGGTCCCACGATCTCGACGAGACCCTCGGAAACGTCGTCGACCTGGTCGCGAAGCGGCTCGACGCCGACGTCTGCTCCGTCTACCTGACCGATACCGACCTGCGCCACCTCACGCTGCGCGCGACGCGCGGGCTCACGCGCGAGGCGATCGGCCGGGTGCGGCTCGCGTTCGGCGAGGGACTCGTGGGCCTCGCGGCGAAGACCGGGGCGCCGGTCGCGACCGAGGACGCGCGCCACCACCCCGCGTACCGCTACTTCCCGGAGACCGGCGAGGAGCGCTTCCGCTCGCTGCTCGCGGCGCCCCTCATCGTGAGCGGGGTCTCGATCGGGGTCATCGTCGTGCAGACGGTCGAGCCGCGCCGCTACGAGACCGCCGACGTGGAGCTCCTGCGCACGTGCGCGCAGCTCATCGCGCCGGTCGTCATGAACGCCCAGCTCCTCGCGCTCGTCGCCGCCAACAAGGACGACCAGAGCCGGGTCGCCGCGGAGCTCGAGAGCTCGGGCGTCCGCAGCGGGCCGCCGCGGCGGCGGCCGAACCTCCCCGTGCAGGGCATCCCCACCTCGCGCGGCGTGGCGATCGGACCCGTCTACTTCCTCGAGGACCCGCTCGACCTCGAGCGCGTCGAGTACGAGCCGAGCCCCGACTCCGAGCAGGAGCGCCGCGACCTCCTGGGCGCGATCGAGTCCGCGCGCCGCGAGCTGCACGGCATCCGCGACGAGGTGGGCGAGCGCTTCGGGCCGGAGTTCTCGGCGGTCTTCAACACCCACATCCAGATCCTCGAGGACAAGGGCTTCGTCTCGAAGCTCGAGAAGGCGGTGCGCGAGACGCGCAACGCGCTGCACGCCTTGCGCGACGTCGCGGCCGCCTATCGGCGCATGTTCGACGGGCTCGAGGACCCGTTCTTCCGCGACCGCGGGATCGACGTGCAGGACGTGACGGGGCGCGTGATGGCGCAGCTCCTCGGGGTGCGGCACCACAACATCCCGCTCTCCGAAGGGGCGATCCTCGTCACGTCGAACCTGCTTCCCGCGCACGTCGCGCTGTTCGACACGGAGAAGGTGGCGGCGATCGTCGCCGAGCACGGCGGGCCGACGTCGCACGGAGCCATCTTCGCGCGCGCGCTCGAGATCCCCGCCGTCACCGGCGCGAAGGGGATCCTCGAGGCGAGCGAGCCCGGGCGCATCGCGATCGTCGACGGGACGAGCGGGATCGTGTACCTCGACCCGGACGAGCCGCTGCGCGCCGAGTACGAGCGCGCGCAGCACCGCTACGAGCTCGCGGTGGAGCACCTCGACGCGCTCGCCGCGCGCCCGGCGGAGACGCGCGACGGCCGCCGCGTCGTCCTCACCGCGAACGTCGGCCTGATCGCGGACCTGCGCCTGTGCGAGCGCCACGGGGCGGAGGGCATCGGGCTCTTCCGCACCGAGCTCCTCGTCCTCGCCAAGCGCGGCATGCCGCCCGAGGACGAGCAGGAGCAGCTCTACGAGCGCGTCGCGACCGCGATGGCGCCCGACCCCGTCACGATCCGCACCCTCGACCTCGGCGGCGACAAGGCGATCCCGAACCTGGGCGCCGAGCGCGAGGACAACCCGCAGCTCGGGCTGCGCTCGATCCGGCTCTCGCTCGCCCACGAGGGGGCGTTCCGCGCGCAGCTGCGCGCCATCCTGCGGGCGAGCGCGAGGCGCAACGTGCGGCTCCTGCTCCCGATGATCTCCTCGCTGCCGGAGCTGCGCCGCGCGCGGGCGCTCGTCGAGGGCGCGAAGCAGGAGCTCGCGCGGGCCGGCCGCGACTTCGACCCCGACATCCCGGTCGGCGTCATGATCGAGGTCCCCGGCGCCGCGCTCATCGCCGACGCGCTCGCGCGCGAGGCGGACTTCTTCAGCATCGGGACCAACGACCTCACGCAGTACACGCTCGCCGTCGACCGCGGCAACGAGCGCGTGGCGCACCTCTACGATCCGCTCCACCCCGCGGTGCTGCGCCTCATCGACCGCACCGTGCGCGCGGCGCGCAAGGCGCGCCGTCCCGTCTCCGTGTGCGGCGAGATGGCGAGCAACCCGCTCGCCGTTCCGATTCTGGTCGGGCTCGGGATCGGCGAGCTCTCCGGCGCGGCCGGCGCGGTGCCGCTCGTGAAGGAGATCGTACGCGCCCTCGACTCCGCCCAGGCGGCGCAGGACGCGCGCCGCGCGCTCGAGGCGGGCACCGGGGCCGAGGTGCACGCGATCGCCGCGGCGCGCCTGCGCGCGGCGGGGCTCCTGGACCACCCCGACATCGGCGGCTGGCTCGCCGGGATCGTGCAGTCCGCCGCGCGCTGACGCGGCCGGTTCAGATCTCGAAGTCGACCACCAGGGCGGAGTGGTCGCTGCCGGCCACGGGGACGGCGCGTAGGTCGACGACGTCGCCGCCGCTCGCGAGGACGTGGTCGATGCGCAAGAGGCGCGGCGCGCCCGGCCACGGGCCCCAGGTGCGGGGCGGACGCGTGCCCGCGCGCTCCGCGTGGTGCGCGACGACGTCGCGCAGGCGCGCCGCGAGGCGCCGGTACGCGGGCCAGAGCGGCGTCGCGTTGAGGTCGCCGCACAGGACGCGCGCCGCGTGCGGGTTCTCGTCGAGCCAGCCCGCGAGGCGGCGCACCTGGTGGGTGCGCGTGGGCCAGGTCCGCCAGGGCCAGAGCGCGTGCGGCGCGAGCACGTGCACGTTCACCACCTCGACCTCGCGCTCGAGGCCGGGCCAGGCGTCGGGCGCGAGCCGCGCGACGCGCGCGCTCCGGCGCGCGAGCGGGACGCTGCGCACCTCCGCGGGCCGCCGCAGCGCGATCCCGATGCCCTCGTAGTCCGCGCGCGGCTCGAGGCGGCCGTGCGGCAGCAGCGACGCGATCGCCTCGGCCTGCGCGTGGCCGAGCTCCTGCACGGCGAGGACGTCGGGCTGGAGGCGCTCGAGCAGCGCCGCCAGCGCGTCCGGGCAGGCGCGCTGCCCCCACAGGTTCGCCGTCATGACGCGCAGCTTCACGGGCGGGCCCCCTCCGGCGCCGGCGTCCCCTCGAGCTCCCGCGCGGCCGCCGCCTGCAGCGCGTCGAGCGTGGTCTCGAGGGCGACGCGCCAGCCTTCGATGTCGCTCTCGTGCGCCTTCTTCGGCAGATGGAGCGGCTCGCCGTAGACGCACCGGACGCGGGCGAAGGGAAGGGGCAGGAAGGCGCGGTCCCAGCTGCCGAAGCGGAGCGCCGGGCGGGCCGCGACGCCGACGGGGACGAGCGCCGCGCCGGTCTCGTGCGCCACCAGGACGGCCCCGGGCTTCGCGCGGCGCGCAGGCCCCCGCGGGCCGTCCACGAGGACCGCGACCGTGCGGCCGTCGCGGATCGCGCGGACCATGGCGCGCAGGAGGCTGGCCGCGCCGCGCGAGCTCGACCCGCGGGGGCTCGGGCCGAAGCCGAGGCGCGCCAGGACCGCGTCGATGAGGTCGCCGTCGCGGCTGCGGCTGACCGGCACGGCGAAGTCGCGCCCGCGCCAGCGCCAGGCCGCGACGAGCAGCCCCTCGTGCCACATCGCGCCCACGACCGGCTCCCCGCGCGCGAAGGGATCCGGCCCCGAGGTGCGCACGCGCCACGTCGCGCCGAGCGCCCGCAGGAGGAGCGCGCCGAGCGCGCCTGCCGAGGCGACCCGGAGCCGGTAGCGCAGCGAGTCGCGAGGGGCGGTCACGCGGCCGGAGAGCCTACCCGCTCGGCGCCTCAGGGGAAGAGTGCGATGAGGACGACGCCCGCCACGGTTGCCGCCGCGCCCGCGATGCGGGCGCGCGAGGGCTGCTCGCCGAGCCAGCGCGCGCTGATCGCGAGCGCGAAGAGGACGCTCGTCTGGCGCACCGCGACGACGTAGCTCGCCGGCGCGCGGCGGTACGCCTCCAGGATCAGCCCGTAGCCGGCGAAGCCCATCGCCAGGGCGAGCGCGGCCCGCCCGCGCTCGCGCCGCCAGGCGTCGCGCAGCGCCGCCCGCGGGATCCGCCGGGCGGCGATCGCCGTGTACACGATCGTGTGCCCGCTGGTGAGCAACGCGAAGTAGGCGAGGGAGCGGGGCAGGGGGCCGCTCCAGGCCGAGCCCTCCAGCACCGCCATCGCGCGCTTGTCGAGGAGCGAGTACGCGACCGTCGTGAGCAGCGTGAGGTACGCGTAGCCGAGGCCCGGCGCGAGGAGCGCGCGGCCGCGCACGGCGCCCTGCGTGTGCACCAGCCAGACGCCGCCCACGGTGACGGCGATCCCGAGCGCGCCGCCCGGCGAGATGCGCTCCCCGAGCCAGAGGAAGGCCAGGAACGGAAGGAGCGCCGGCGTCGAGCGCACGATCGGGTAGGCGACGGAGAGATCCGCGCGCTCGAACGCGCGGCTCATCCAGTACAGGTACACCCCGTGCACCACGCTGGTCGCGGCGAGGAGCTTCCACACCGGGGCGGGGATCTCCTGCGGCCGGAAGGTCGGGAGCAGCGCGGCGAGGAGGACCATCGAGAACGCGCCGCCGAGGACGTTGAAGGCGAGCGGGTGCGAGCTCCCCTTGATCGACGCGCTCCAGAGCGCGTGGAGCGCGGCGGACGCGACGACGAGCGCGAGGTCGAGGCCGCTCAGGGGGCGCGCTCGCTCACGCGCCGCGCCGGAAGTCGTAGCGGCGCACGACGTGCGCCACCTCGAGGTCGAACCACGCGTACCAGGCCTCGCGCCCGCGCCGCTGCGCGACGCGGTGGCGGGCGTCGTTGCGCCAGGCGGCCATCGTCTCCTCGTCCTCCCAGTGGACGAGCGCGAGGCGCTCGCCGTCCGGCGCCTCGTAGTGATGGAACGACACGAACCCGGGGGCCGCGCGCGCGCGGGCGAGCATCTCGTCCGCCATCGCCTCGTAGTCGGCGCCCGCCTCGGCGCCGAGGCGCGAGCGGAAGATCACGACGACCATCAGGCCACCACGTTCACGAGCCGCCCGGGCACGACGACGACCTTGCGCGGCTCGCGCCCGGCGAGCGTCGCGCGCACGCGCTCCGACGCAAGCGCCGCGGCGCGCACCTCGTCCTCGCCCGCGTCGGCGCGCACCTCCACCTCGTCGCGCTTCTTCCCGTTCACCTGGACCACGATCCGGATCGTCTCCTCGACGAGGAGCGCCGGGTCGGCCTCGGGCCAGGGCGCGAGCGAGACCAGGCCGTCGCACCCGAGCCGCGCCCAGAGCTCCTCGGCGAGGTGGGGCGCGAACGGCGCGAGGAGGCGCAGGAAGGCCTCCGCGCCGGCCCGCGGCGGCGGGCCGTCCTTCGCGACGTCGCGGATCCACACCATGAGCTTCGCGATGGCGGTGTTGAAGGCGAGCGCCTCCACGTCCTGCGTCACGCCCGCCACGGTGCGCGCGGTGAGGCGCGCCTGCGCCGGCGTCCCCTGGCCGGGCGCGAGCGGCGCGAGCGGCTCGCCGGGCGCGTCCTCGTCGACGAAGAGGCGCCAGGCCCGCTGCAGGAAGCGGTGGCAGCCGGGGATCCCCTCGGTGGACCAGGGGGCGCCCTTCTCGAGCGGACCCATGAAGAGCTCGTACACGCGCAGGGAGTCGGCGCCGTACTGCGCGATCACGTCGTCGGGATTCACGACGTTGCCGCGGCTCTTCGACATCTTCTCGAAGACCTCCTCGAGCGGGAGGTCCGGGTCGTCCGGGTGCACGGGCGCTCCGTCCGCCGCGCGCGCCACGCGCCCGGCGGGCAGCCAGCGCTCCTTCACCTCGGCGCCCGTGGCGACGGCGAGGGCACGCTCGCCCTCGACGCGCACCGCCGACGACGGGTAGCGGCGCGGCGTCGCGGCGGGGTCGTCGGCCAGGTTGTCGTCGTAGTAGCGGTAGCTCACGCCGAGGATCATCCCGGGGTTGAGCAGCCTCGCGAACGGCTCCTTCGTGTGCACGAGGCCGAGGTCGTAGAGCACCTTGTGCCAGAAGCGCGCGTAGAGGAGGTGCAGCACCGCGTGCTCGGCTCCGCCCACGTAGAGGTCGACCGGCATCCAGTAGCGCTCGGCCTCCGCCGAGAAGGGCGCGGCGTCGTTGCGCGGGTCGCAGAAGCGCAGGTAGTACCAGCAGCTCCCCGCCCACTGCGGCATCGTGTTCGGGTCGCGCCGCGCGGGCCCGCCCGTCTCCGGGTCGACCGCCTCGATCCAGTCGCGCGCGCGCTCGAGCGGGGTCCCGAAGTCGCCCGTCGGCTGGAAGTCGTCCAGCTCGGGAAGGACGACCGGGAGCGCCTCGTCGGGGACGAGCTTCACGGTGCCGTCCGGGAGGTGGAGGACCGGGAACGGCTCGCCCCAGTAGCGCTGCCGGCTGAAGAGCCAGTCGCGCAGCTTGTACTGGACGGCGCGCTCGCCGCGACCCTCGGCCTCCAGCCACTCGACCATGCGGCGCTTCGCCTCGGGCGTCGGCAGCCCGTCGAGGAAGCCCGAGCCCACCGCGACGCCCTCGTCCTCGAACGCCGCCGCCCCCACGTCGCCGCCGCCGCGGACCACCTCGACGATCGGGAGCCCGAAGGCGCGCGCGAACGCGTGGTCGCGCGCGTCGTGGGCGGGCACCGCCATGATGGCGCCCGTCCCGTAGCCGGCCAGGACGTAGTCCGCGATCCAGATCGGGACGTGCGCGCCGTTCGCCGGGTTCTGCGCGAAGGCCTCGGTCGGGACGCCGCTCTTGCGCTCCGCGTCCGCGCTCCGCGCCCGCTCGCTGCGCCGGGCCGCGTCCGCCACGTACGCCTCGACGGCGCCGCGCTGCGCGGGCGCCGTGATCTCCGCGACGAGGGGGTGCTCCGGGGCGAGCACCATGTAGGTGGCTCCGAACAGGGTGTCGGGCCGCGTCGTGAAGACCTCGATCTCGCGGCCGGGGCGGCCGACCACGGGGAAGCGCACGCGCGCCCCTTCCGACCGCCCGATCCAGTCGCGCTGCATCTTCTTGATGTGCTCGGGCCAGTCGAGCTCCTCGAGGTCCTCGAGCAGGCGGTCGGCGTAGGCGGTGATGCGCAGCATCCACTGGCGCATCGGGATGCGCACGACGGGGTGCCCGCCGCGCTCGCTCCTCCCGTCGACGACCTCCTCGTTCGCGAGCACGGTGCCGAGCGCGGGGCACCAGTTCACCGGCACCTCCGCCTCGTAGGCGAGCCCGCGCTCGAAGAGCCGCGCGAAGATCCACTGCGTCCAGCGCACGTAGCCGGGGTCGGTCGTGTCGATCTCGCGGGCCCAGTCGTACGAGAGGCCGATCGCCTGGAGCTGGCGCCGGTACACCGCGATGTTGCGCTGCGTCGTCTCGCGCGGGTGCGTCCCCGTCTCGATGGCGTGCTGCTCGGCGGGAAGGCCGAACGCGTCCCAGCCCATCGGGTGGAGCACGTTCCAGCCGCGCATCCGCTTGTAGCGCGCGAGCGCGTCGGTGCTGATGTAGCCCTTCGGGTGGCCGACGTGGAGCCCCGCGCCCGACGGGTAGGGGAACATGTCGAGCACGTAGTACTTGGGCCGGCTCGGGTCGATCTCGGCGCGGAACGCCCGGCGCTCGGCCCAGACCCGCTGCCAGCGCGCCTCGATCGCAGCGGGGTCGTAGGGCATGGGGGCGGAAAGTGCCAGGGGGCCGGGGGCGTCGTCAACGCCGCGCTAGCTTCCACGCATGGCGCAAGACGGGGCGCCCTCCTCGCGGCCCGAGACGCGGCCCGAGATCTTCGTCGTCTCCGACGGCACCGGCGAGACGGCCGTGGCCTCCGTGCGCGCGGCGATGAGCCAGTTCCCGACGCGCTGGCGCCTGCGCACCTTCGCCGAGACGCGGACCGCCTCCCAGCTCGAGCGCATCATGCAGCTCGCGCAGGAGTCGGGCGCGCTCGTCGTGTTCACGCTCGTCGACCAGGTCCTCGCGCGCGACGCGCGCGAGGCGAGCCAGCGCCGGGGCGTTCCCATCGTCGACCTCCTCGGCCCCCTCATCTGGGCGGTGGCCGACCACAGCGGGCTCTCGCCGCAGTTCCGCGCGGGCGTGCTGCACGGCTTCAACGCCGAGGCGCTGCGGCGCGTGGAGGCGGTGGAGTTCGCCGTGCGCCACGACGACGGCGCCAACCTGCGCACGCTGTTCCAGGCGGACCTCGTGCTCGTCGGCGTCTCGCGGACGTCGAAGACGCCGCTCGCGATGTACCTCGCCCACCGGGGCTACAAGACGGGCAACGTGCCGCTCGTGCCCGGGCTCGACCTCCCGAAGGAGGTGCTCGACCTCGACCCGCGCAAGGTGTTCGGCCTCGTCGCCTCGCCCGCGACGCTGCTCGAGGTGCGGCGCTCGCGCATCCGCTCGCTCGGCGCGTCCCCCTACCTCGACTACGCCGACCCCGAGACGGTGGAGGGCGAGCTCCAGCGCGCGCGCCGGCTGTTCCGCGACCGCGGCTTCCGGATGGTCGACATCACGAACCGCGCCGTGGAGGAGAACGCCGCGCGCATCCTCCAGCTCTACGAGGGCTGGCACGCCGACGGGGTGGCGTAGAGGCGGGCGCGCCTGGGCACGCGCCCGCGACTCAGTCGATCAGGCCCTTCTTGCGCTCGATCTCCTTCTGCCGCGCCATCGCCGCGCGCTGCTCCTCGGTGAGGAGCGCGGTCGCGACCTTCGGGCGGAAGATGGAGTAGAGCGCCGGCACCATCGTGATGGCGCCGAGCATGTTGATGACCATCAGGATCGAGAGCAGCTGCGCCATCTCCGCCTGGAAGCGCAGGTTGGAGAAGGACCACAGCACGATCCCGCCGACGATGCAGGTCGCCGTGAAGCTCACCGCCATGCCCGTGGTGCGCACCGCGCGCCGCACGGCTTCGTCGAGGTCGGCCGTCTCGGCGCACTCCTGGCGGATGCGGTCCACGATGTAGATCGCGTAGTCGACCCCGATCCCGACGCCCACCGACTGCACGGGCAGCGTGTTCAGGTTGAGCCCGACCCCCCGCAGCGCCATGTAGGCGAGCGAGAGCATCGTCGCCGTCGCGATCTGCGTGAAGATGATGAGGCCCGACGGCACCGACTGGTACGTGATCGAGTGCAGCACGAAGATCACGGCCAGGATCAGGATGATGTTGGCGACGTGGCCGCGCTCGACCTCGTCGTTCACCGCGGCCAGGATGCCCATGATGCCGCCCGCCATCACGAACTGGGCGCCGCGCGTCCACGACTGCGTGGGCTGGTAGCGGGGCACGCCCTCGACCGCCTTCAGGTCGTGGACGATGAGATCCTTGGTGTTCACGGCCACGGCGCGGATCCCGTCCTGCGGGCTCTCCCACCAGTAGTCCACGTCGCTCGCGTCCCAGTCTCGCAGCGCCTCGGGCCAGGTGAAGACGTCGCCCTCCTCGACCTCGGCCTCGGCGTTCTCGTAGTCGAGATGGGCCTTCTCGCGGAACTCGCCGAGCCAGGCGGGCAGGTTCACCGTCCCGTCCGCCGCGTGGACGTCGAGCGCCTCGTAGCCGGGCTGCTCGCCGTTGCCGCCGTCGCGGCGGCGCAGCACCTGGAGCGTGTGGTGCCGCTCCGGAAGGAGCGGACCCAGCATGTAGTACCAGATGTCGGTGAGCCGCTCGAAGTCCCAGAGCGGCGCCCCCTTCTCGGCCTGGTCCTTCCCGAGGCGCACGATCACCTCGCCCATCGGGTGCTCGTCGATGAAGGCGTTGGCCGCGAGGACGACCTTGTGGAGGGTCTCGCCCTTGTGGTCGGGGTAGATGAACGAGACGTTCGCGTAGCGGCCGTCGTCGGTCATGTACGGCCGCAGGAACCCCGGCGGGCCGTTCGTGCGCAGCTGGAACAGCATCGTGCGGACCGTGGCCGAGTCGTCGGGGATGAACTGCCAGATCGGGTCGCCGTAGTGGCTCTGCTGCCAGTAGCCGCGCAGGAACGGCACGACCGACACGGAGGCCCCGAGGTCGGTGTACTTCGACATCCAGCGCTCGAACTCCTCCATGCGCCGGATGGGCGTCGAGTCGCCCGCCGCGTTGTCCTTGTCTCCGTCGACGTACACCGTCATGTTGTCGACGCCGCCGAACTTGTCGGCGACCGTCTTCGTCGCCTGGTTGAACTCGTGGCTCGGCCAGAAGAGCGGGGTCCCCGGCGTCGACTCGCCGATCGTCGAGAAGTAGAGCGTGATGTACGTGGAGACGATCAGCAGCGAGATGGCCCCGAAGCCGATCACGTACTTCCAGGTCGGATGCGTGACGGCGTTCCCGACGCCGCGCGTGAAGCGGATCATGAACCGGGGCAGGTAGTGCTCGTGCTCCGACGGCGCGGGCATGAAGCAGATCAGGATCGGGTGCATGATCTCGACGGTGATCAGGATCGAGGCCACCCAGAACGCGCCGAACTCCCCGAGCTGGTAGAGCTGGGGGATCGTCGTGACCATGATCATGAGGAGGCCCGCGACGTCGGTGATGATCCCGAGCGTCCCGGGCACGATGAGCTCGCTCATCGCGACGGTCGCCACCTCGCGCTTGGCGACGTCCGGGTCGCCGTACACGGGCAGCATCAGCTCGTAGTCCTCGAAGAAGCGCTCGGCCATCTGCACGGTGTGGGAGACCGCGCGGGCGGTGATCAGCATCGGGATCACGAGGATCAGCGGGTCGAACGTGATGCCGCGCCAGCCCGTGTAGCCGAGACCGAAGATCACGGTCGCGATGCCGCAGATGAACGGGATGAAGACGCCGTGCCAGCGCCGGAAGTAGAGCCAGAGCAGCACGAAGATCGCGAGGACGGTGAGGACCACGTACTGCGCGATCTCGAACGCGTGCACCAGCACCCAGCCGACGAGGACCGGCTGGCCGGTGACCGCGATCTCGTGCTGCGCGTCCTCCTCGTCCGCCTTGATCTTCTGGATGTGCTCGAAGACCGCCTGGTACACCTCGCGCCCGGACAGGCGGTCGGTCACGAAGTTGGCGAGGACGAGGGCGCCCTTCTCGTCCCAGGAGACGAAGCGGCCGTAGATCACGGGCGGGTTCTGGCGCACGACCTCGCGCAGCGCGTCGGCCTCCGCCTGCGTCTTGGGCAGCTTCTTCATGAGGACGTCGTTCTCGATCGCGCCGTCCGGACCGATCTGCGTGACGCGCGTGCTGCCGTGGGTGACGGAGCGCACCTGGTCGTGGTTGACCGGATAGGGCGGGTACGCGCGGTCGAGCAGGCGGAGCACCTGGTTCGTCGCCAGGTCCGGGTTCTCGTCCTCGATCTTCGCGCGCAGCTCCTCGCGCTCGTCGGTGCGGCTCTCGTAGCCCTCGCCGTCGAGCCGCTTCGTGATGCGGTCGATCTTGGCGATCGTCTCGGGCGTGAAGATCGTGCCTTCCTTCACGATCACGCCGATCGCCACCGTGGAGGAGGAGCCGAACTTGGGGGCGAACTTGTCCTGCGCATGGATGAACGGATGGTCCGGCCAGAGGTCGCGCTCGCGCGTGTCGACCCGCACGACGGGGCCCGGCAGCGCGTAGCCGAGCGCCGTCGTGATCATGTTGAGGATCGGGTAGAAGAAGAAGAGCGTGAGCGCGATCAGCGCGATCCCGACGAGGTGTCGGTGGCGGACGATCCAGCGGGCGACGCGCAAGGTCCGCGTCTCGCGCACGTGGTGAGCCTGCGGACCTTGCGGTGTCTCGGCCATGTCCCCCTCGTTCGGCCGCGTTCGGGCCCGCGTCCCGCCGGCCCCGCGCCGAAGAGCGTCGGTTCTCGCGCGCCGTCCCGTGCGGACGCGGGCGCGCCGCGCGTCGCTCGCCGGGGCACCCGCCCCGCGCGCCGGGTTCTATCGCGCCCCGGACCGCGACGCCACGGCGCGCGCGCGAGCGCGCGCGTCCGAGGGGACGCGGCCGGCGGGCACGTCGAGCGCCGGCGCAACGGGTAGGACAGCACGGATGGCGTCCGGGATTCAACCCCCGGGGCTGCCGCGGGACGCGCGGCGTGGTAGACGAGGCGCGTGGCCGGCCGCGCGCGCGTGCTCGCGACCCGGGCGCTTCCCGGGGGCGCCTTCCGAGCGCTCGGCGCGCGGGTCGCTCTGCGGGTCTGGCCGGGTCCGGGCGGCCCCGACGCCGAGGCGCTGCGCGAGGCGGCGCGGGACGCCGAGGGTCTCCTGTGCACCCTCACGGACCGGGTCGACCGGGCGCTCCTCGAGGCGTGCCCGCGGCTGCGGGTCGTGTCGAGCGTCTCCGTGGGGCTCGACCACGTGGACCTGCGGGAGGCGGCCGCGCGCGGGATCGCCGTCGGCCACACCCCGGGCGTCCTCACCGAGACGACCGCCGACCTCGCCTTCGCCCTCCTCCTCGCCGCGGCGCGCCGGGTGGCCGAGGCGGACCGCTTCGTGCGCGCGGGCGCGTGGACCCCGGCGCGGCGCTGGGAGCCCGAGCTGCTCCTCGGGCGCGACGTGCACGGCGCGACGCTCGGCGTCGTCGGGCTCGGCGCGATCGGACGCGCCGTCGCGCGCCGCGCGGCGGGCTTCGGGATGCGCGTCCTCGGCTGGTCGCGCAGCGCGCGCGAGGTCCCCGGCGTGACGCAGGTCCCGCTCGAGGCGCTGCTCGCCGAGAGCGACTTCGTGACCCTCCACGTCGCGCTCGCCCCGGAGACGCGCGGGCTCCTCGGCGCCGATGCGCTCGCGCGCATGAAGCCCGGGGCCGTGCTCGTGAACACGACGCGCGGGGGCGTCGTCGAGGAGGCGGCCCTCGTGGACGCGCTCCGCGGCGGACGGCTCGCCGCCGCCGGGCTCGACGTCTTCGCCGAGGAGCCGCTCGCGCCGGAGAGCCCGCTCCTCGCGCTCCCGAACGTCGTCCTGACGCCCCACATCGGAAGCGCCTCGGAGGCGACGCGCGCCCGCATGGTGGACCTCGCGGTCGAGAACCTGCTCGCCGGCCTCGAGGGTCGCCCCCTCCCCCACGCCGCCCCGCCCCCTTGATCCCCGGAGGGCGGCCCGCGCGGCCTCTCGTTTCGGCCCGCCTCGTTCGGAAGGCGCAACCCGGCGTCCGGAAACCTCGCTACGCGCCGCAGCGGGCGAGGAAGGCCGCCGGGGGCACGACGCGGGCGCCACGGGCGCGGGCGCGCTCGGCGAGGCGACGATCGGCGGTCACGACGGCGAGCTCGCCGGGGCGCGCGGCGCGCGCGCGGGCGAGCAGCCACTCGTCGGTGGACGGAGCGAAGACGACGCGCGCCGGACGGGCCGCGTCGGGCGGGGCGCCGGGGTCGGCGATCTCGCGCGGATCCGGGCCGTCGAAGACGACCCACACCTCGGCCTCGCCCGGGTCGAAGCGGCGCACGCGCTCGAGCAGCGCCTCGCGCGCCTCGCGCGTCCACCAGGCGCCCTCGCGCGGCGTCCCGCGCAGGAGCGCCACGTGCAGGGTGTTGTAGCCGTCGACGAGCCAGGCCGAGGGCGGACGTCCCGCACCCGCGGCGCCGCCGGCGCTCCGGTCGGCCATCGCGCCATGGTAGGCGAGGGTCGCGGGCTCCCCCGATCGCGCGGCGAGCGCGGCCGCGACGGCGGCGCCGGCGAGCCCGAGGGCCACGAAGCCGGCGACGATGGCGGCGGTCTGCGCGAACCCGCGCAGGAGCCCGACGCAGGCGCTCGAGCGCATGGCCGGCACGGACATCGCGGTGGGATCGCTCATTGCATGCCTCCTTCCTCGAGGCCCCGAGCGTCGCCCGGCCGCGTGACGGATCCGGACACGCCGGGCGCGCGCGGCGTTGCGCGAGCGGGCCGCCTGCCTTACCCACCCCCTGGGCACGGAGGACGCCGTGATCGTTCCGGTCGGGCTGGTCCAGATGCGCTGCAGCGAAGACCTCGACGCCAACCTGGCGAAGGCGGTCGCGCGCACGGAGGAGGCTGCGGCGCGCGGCGCGAAGCTGGTCTGCCTCCAGGAGCTGTTCCGCACGCCGTATCCCTGCCAGAGCGAGGATCCCGCGCGCTTCGACTGGGCGGAGCCGATCCCCGGCCCCTCGACGGAAGCGCTCGGGAAGGTCGCGACGCGGTGCGGCGTCTCGATCGTCGCGTCGCTCTTCGAGCGCCGGGCGGACGGCCTCTACCACAACACGGCGGTCGTCCTCGACCCGACCGGCCGCGTGGCCTCGCTCTACCGCAAGATGCACATCCCCGACGACCCGCTCTACTACGAGAAGTTCTACTTCGCGCCGGGCGACACGGGCTTCCCCGCGGTCGCCGTCGGCGCCGCGCGCATCGCGACGCTCGTGTGCTGGGACCAGTGGTTCCCGGAGGCGGCGCGCCTCGCCGCGCTCGGCGGCGCGCAGATCCTCCTCTACCCGACGGCGATCGGCTGGCAGTTCGACGAGGGGCCCGAGGTCGACCGCGCCCAGCACGACGCCTGGGAGACCTCGCAGCGCGCGCACGCGATCGCGAACGGGGTGTTCGTCGTCGCGGTGAACCGCGTCGGCCGGGAGGGCGAGGTGCGGTTCTGGGGCCAGTCGTTCGTGGCGGACCCGTTCGGGCGCGTCGTCGCGCGCGCCTCCGCCGGCGAGGAGGAGGTGCTGGTCGTCGAGTGCGATCTCGCCGAGGTCGAGCGCACCCGGCGCCTGTGGCCGTTCCTGCGCGACCGCCGCATCGACGCCTACGACGGCCTCCTGCGCCGCTTCGGACGCTAGGGGGCGCGACGCGCGACGTGACGTCAGCTTCCCGCGCGCCGGGGGCGGGCGCGAGCCCGGAGGGCGCCGCGCCCGGTCTTCCGCCCGGCTTCCGCTGGCCCGCCGAGTGGGAGGCCCACGAGGCCACGTGGCTCTCGTGGCCCCACAACCCCGAGACCTGGCCCGGATGCCTCGCCGCGGCCGAGGGCGAGTACGTCGAGATCGTGCGCGCGCTCGCCGGGCGCGAGCGCGTGCGCATCGACGTGCGCGACGCCGGAATGGAGGACGCCGTGCGCCGCACGCTGGCGGCGGCCGGCGTCCCCGACGCGGGCGTGGAGCTGTTCCACCACCCGACGAACGACGCCTGGGTGCGCGACCACGGCCCCATCTTCGCGGTGCGCGACCGCGCCGGCGCGCGCGAGCGGCTCGTGCTCGACTTCGGCTACGACGCCTGGGGCGGGAAGTACCCCCCGTACGACCTCGACGACGCGATCCCGCGGCGCGTCGCCGACGCCCTCGGGCTCCCGCGGCTGGAGCCCGGCTTCGTGCTCGAGGGGGGCTCCATCGACGGCGACGGCGCCGGGACGGTGCTCACCACCGACAGCTGCCTCCTCAAGCCGACGCGCTGCCGGCCCGGCGAGGCCGAGCGCACGCGCGCCGAGATGGAGCGCCGCCTCGCGGCCTGGCTCGGCGCGCGCCGCGTGGTCTGGCTCGGCGGCGAGGTCGCGGGCGACGACACCGACGGCCACATCGACGACCTCGCGCGCTTCGCGGCGCCGGGCGTCGTCGTCGCGGCCGTCGAGCCCGATCCGTCCGACGCGAACCACGCGCCGCTCGCCGACAACCTGCGCCGCCTGCGCGCGGCGCGCGACGCCTGCGAGCGCGCGTTCGACGTGGTCGAGCTGCCGATGCCGCCGCCGGTCGTCTGGCGCGGCGAGCGCTGCCCGGCGAGCTACGCGAACTTCTACCTCGCCAACGGGGCGGCGCTCGTGCCCGTCTTCGGCGCGCCGCAGGACGCGCGCGCGCTGGCGGTGCTGCGCGAGCTCTGGCCGGACCGGGACGTCGTGCCGGTGCCCGCGCGCCACCTCGTCGTGGGGCTCGGCGCGGTGCACTGCCTGACGCAGCAGGAGCCGCACGCCGCCGCGCCCTGAGGCCGCCGGGGCGCGCTTTCGCTCGGGCCCCCGATCCGTTACAAACAGCGCGTCTCCTGCGTCCGAGCCTCCACGCACGAGCACGCGCGAAAGGGACACCGGTGGTCGAAGTGCTCCGGCACGACGTCGTCATCGTGGGCGGCGGCGGGGCGGGCCTGCGGGCCGCGATCGCGGCCGTCGAGGCCGACCCGAAGGCGAGCGTCGCCCTCGTCTCGAAGGTCTACCCGATGCGGAGCCACACCGTCTCCGCCGAGGGCGGCGCCGCCGCCGTGGCGCGCGCCGACGACAGCCTCGAGATGCACGGCTACGACACCGTGAAGGGTTCGGACTTCCTCGGCGACCAGGACCACATCCGCTACTTCGTGGAGCAGGCGCCGCGCGAGCTCACGCGGCTCGAGCACTGGGGCTGTCCCTGGAGCCGCAACGAGGACGGAACCGTCGCCACCCGCGCGTTCGGCGGGATGACGACGAAGCGCACGTGGTACGCCGCCGACAAGGTCGGCTTCCACATGCTGCACTCGCTCTTCCAGCACTCGCTGCGCTTCGACCGCATCGTGCGCTACGACGAGTACTTCGTCACGAAGCTGCTCGTCGACGGCGGCCGCGTCCACGGCGTCGCCGCGCTCGACGTCCGCGAGGGCGTCGTGCGCGCCTTCCTCGGACGCGCGGTGATCCTCGCGACGGGTGGCGCCGGGAAGTGCTTCCCGTTCACCACGAACGGGAACATCAAGACCGGCGACGGCATGGCGCTCGCGTACCGCGAGGGCGTGCCGCTCAAGGACATGGAGTTCGTCCAGTACCACCCGACCGGGCTCCCGGGCACGGGCATCCTCATCACGGAGGCGTCGCGCGGGGAAGGCGGCTACGTCCGCAACAAGGACGGCGAGCGCTTCCTCGTGACGCGCGACTACGGCGTCGGCACGAAGGCGGAGCTCGGCCCCCGCGACATGATCTCGCGCGCGATGATGCGGGAGATCGCGGCGGGCCGCGGCGTCCAGGGCCCGTACGGGGAGCACGTCTGGCTCGACCTCACGCACCTCGGCGAGGAGCGGATCGATTCGCGGCTCCCGTTCGTGCGCGAGCTCGCGAAGACCTACGCGAACGTGGACCCCGTGTACCAGCCGATCCCGATCCGCCCGGTGCTGCACTACATGATGGGCGGCGTCGACGTGAACATCGACGGCGCGACGAGCGTCCCCGGCCTCTACGCCGCGGGGGAGACGGCCTGCGGGACGATCAACGGCGCCAACCGGCTCGGCTCCAACTCGCTGACGGAGTGCCTCGTCTTCGGGGCGCGCGCGGGCGCTCACGCGGTCCACTACGCGCGCGGCGCGGCCGCGCCGGACGAGGTCCGCGCGCGCGCGCAGGCGGAGGACGAGGCCGCGCGCATCGACGGCGTGCGGGGCGCCGCGCTCGGCGACGAGCCGATGTCCCGCGTCCGCGCCGACATGCACGCGACGATGGAGGCCGGCTGCGGCGTCTACCGGGAGCAGGCGTCGATGCAGCGCGCCTGCAAGGAGCTCGCGGAGCTGAAGGAGCGCGGGAAGCGGATCCGGCTCGCGGACCGCAGCAAGGTGTTCAACACGGAGATCGTGGCGGCGCTCGAGCTCTGGAACATGCTCGAGATCGCGGAGGCGATCGCGTACGCCGCCGCGGCGCGCAAGGAGTCGCGCGGCGCCCACGCCTGCAGCGACTACCCGGCGCGCAACGACGCCGAGTACCTGCACCACTCGCTCGTGATCCGCGGAGGCGACGGGCGGCCGCGCCTCGACAAGAAGCCCGTGACGCTCGGAATCTGGGAGCCGGAGGAGCGCAAGTACTGATGAGCGGGCAGGAGACGAAGACGTTCGTCGTGACCCGGTTCGACCCGGACCGCGACGAGGCGCCCCGCACGCAGGAGTACGAGGTGCCGGTGCGGGACGACTGGAAGGTCCTCGACGCGCTCAACTACATCAAGGACGAGATCGACCCGACGCTGTCCCACCGCTGGTCCTGCCGCATGGCGGTGTGCGGAAGCTGCGGCATGCAGGTGAACGGCGAGCCGAAGCTGACCTGCAAGACGTCGCTCAAGGATTACGGCGCGCGCGTCGAGGTCGGCCCGCTCGCGAACTTCCCGATCGTGCGCGACCTCGTGATCGAGATGGAAGGCTTCATGGAGCGGCTGCAGGCCGTGAAGCCCTGGATCATCGAGGCGAAGGAGGCGGCCGCCCGCGAAGGTCCCCACCGCCAGACCCCGGAGCAGCTCGACGCGTTCAAGCAGTACAGCATGTGCATCAACTGCATGCTGTGCTACGCGGCCTGCCCCGTCGTGGCCAACGAGCCGCACTTCCTCGGGCCGGCCGCGCTCGCGCTCGGCCACCGCTACAACCAGGACTCGCGCGACGCCGGCGCGCCGGAGCGCCACGACGTGTTCCGCGGCGAAGGCGGCGTCTTCTCGTGCTCGTACGCGAACGAGTGCAGCGAGGTGTGTCCGAAGAACGTCGACCCTGCGAAGGCGATCCAGCAGGCGAAGCTGCTCAACGTGCTCGACTGGGCCCAGAGCTTCGTGGTGTCGCGCGGAGGGAAGTGAGCGATGCGCGCGCGCGTGGACGCGATGAAGCCGAGCCGGCCGGGCCGCACCCGCACCGCCGACGCCTATCCCCCGCCGCAGTTCTGGCGGCGGGGCAACTACCTGCCCTACCTCGCGTTCGGGAGCTGCGGTCTCCTGCTCCTCGCCGTGGGCTTCGGAATCCTGCGGCTCGTGTGGCTCCTCGGCGACGGCGACCCGGCGGCGTGGCGCGCCCTGTTCGAGGCGTACGCCCACCCGGCGTACCTCGCATTCCACGCCTTCGCGCTCGTCGCCCTCACCTGGTTCACGTTCCGCTTCTTCCGGCTCTTCCCGAAGACGCAGCCGCCGAAGCTGGGCCCGTTCAAGCGCCCGCCGGACGCCGTGTTCCTGCTCGGGCTCGGCGGCGCCTTCGTCGTCGCGAGCGCCCTCGCCGCGCTCGTCCTCGGTGGGGCGCTCCCGTGAGGACGCTCATGCTGAAGCTCGAGCCGGTGATCTGGGGCCTCTTCGGCGCCGGCATGTTGGTGGGCGGCCTCCTCTACCCGGCGTTCCTGCTCGTCGCGACGCTCGCGGCGCCGCTCGGCGTCCTCTCGCCCGAGGCGCTCTCCTACGAGCGCGCGCACGCGCTGGCGTCGCACCCGATCGGGCGCGTGGTCCTGGCCGGCGCGATCGCGCTCCCGCTCTGGGCGGGCGCCCACCACGTGCGCCACGTCGCCATCGACCTCGGCGGGATCGCGCGCGACGCCTGGTTCGGCGCGCTCTGCTACGCGCTCGCCCTCGCGGGGAGCGCTCTGGCGGTCGCCGCGGTCGTCCGCCTCTGAGCGCGGCGCGCCGGCGCCGGCGCGGGCCGGGCGGCGGAAACGGGGCCGAATCCCCGAGCGAGAGGCCCCGCGAGAGCAGCCCCTCGAGCCATCCGGAACGCTCCCCGCGCCACACCCGTGCGCCGCTCGAGGGGATGCGCGTCCTCGATCTGACGCGCGTCCTCGCCGGGCCGTTCGCGACGGCGATCCTCGCGGACCTCGGCGCCGACGTCGTGAAGGTCGAGCGCCCGGGCCCGGGCGACGACTACCGCCACGGGCCCTCGCGGAAGGGCGAGACCTCGCTCTCCTTCCAGAACACGAACCGCGGGAAGCGCTCGATCACGCTCGACGTGAGCCGGCCGGAGGGGCGCGAGCTCCTGCTGCGGCTCGCCGAGGGCGCCGACGCGCTCGTCGAGAACTTCCGCGCCGGCTGGCTCGCCTCCCAGGGGCTGGGCGCCGACGCGCTCCGCGCCCGCAACCCGCGCCTCGTCGTCGCCTCGCTCTCGGGCTTCGGGGCGACGGGCCCCCGCGCGGGCGAGCCGTCCTACGACATCGTGGCCCAGGCGGCCGGCGGCCTCCTCGCCATGACCGGCTTCCCCGACGGCCCGCCCGTGCGCGGCGGGGGCGCGCTGGCCGACTTCGTGGGCGGCCTCTACCTCGCGCTCGGCGTGGTGGCCGCGCTCCTCGAGCGCGAGCGCGGCGGACCCGCCCGCGTCCTCGACCTCTCGAACCAGGACGCGGTCTTCGCGATCACGGACTCCGCGGCCACGATCTTCGCGGGGATCGGCGCGCGCAGCGGGCGGGTCGGGAACCAGCATCCCTTCACGGCGCCCTACGACGCCTACGCCGCGCGCGACGGCCACGTCGCGATCGCGACGGCGAGCAACAAGCTCTTCCGCGCGCTCTGCGAGGCGATCGGCCGCCCCGAGCTCGCCGCCGACGAGCGCTTCCGCAGCCATCGCGGCCGCGCCGCGCACCGCGGCGAGATCAACGCCGCCGTCGCCGCCTGGGTCGCCGAGCGCACCTGCGCCGAGGTCCTGGCCGCGCTCGGTCCGGCGGGGGCGCGCCTCCCGTGCGCGCGCGTCGCCGCGCCCGACGAGCTGCTCGACGACGCCCAGCTCGCGGCGCGCGGGATGCTCGAGCGCCATCCGCACCCGACCCTCGGCGAGGTCGTGTTCCACGGGAATCCGCTGCGCCTCGCGGGCGCGGCCCCCCGCGCGCGCTCGCTCGCGCCGGGCCTCGGCGCCGACAACGCGTCGGTGTATGGCGAGCTCGGCCTCGGGCCGGAGGACCTCGCGCGGCTCGCGGCCGCCGGCGTGATCTGACGTCGGAGCCGGCCGCCGGGCACGGCGGCCCGGCGGCCGGCTCGCACCCCCCGGTCAGTCCCAGTCGTAGGAACGGTGGTGGCGGTGGTGCCGGTGGCGGTGGTCGTCCCAGCGGTCGCAGCGCCGGCAGAAGTGGTGGCCGCAGTCGTAGCCGTGCCGGTGCCGCACGACGACGACCGGCGGGGGCGGCGGGAAGAAGAACGGCGGCGGGAACGGCACGAAGTGGCCGAAGCGCACGCCGTGGTGATGGCCGTGGTGGTGGCGATGGCGGTGCCAGCCGCCCGCGGCGGCCGGCGCCGGCGACGCGAGCGCGACGAGCCCGCCCAGGATCAGCGCGGCCGCGCCGGCGCGAGCGAGACGACGAGAGAGCGTGCGCAGCATGGCTTCTCACCTCCGGGGGCCCGAGGGCCCACGCGGGGTGAGACGAGGCCGCGCGGCGCGCTATTCGAGGGCGGAATCGCGAGCGCCGACGCCGCGTTGAGGGCCACCTGGGCTTCGGCGACGAGAATGCGGCGCGCGGGCCCCGAGGCGCCGGCGCGCCCGGCGCGGGCGCCGCGCCGGCCGTCAGCTCTGCACGCCCTCGCGGGCGCGCGCCGCCGCGCGCCGTCGGCCCAGCGCCGCGAGCGCGAGCGTGCCGCCGCCGAAGAGGAGCGCGGTGGAGGGCTCCGGGACGAACGTGAGGGTGAGCGCGCTCCAGATCACGAGCGTACCGGCGAGGTTCGTCTCGACACGGACCGGGGTCACGAGCTGGAGCGTGCCGAGTCCGTTGACGCGGTGGTCGTAGCCGGCGAAGGACGTCATCACCGTCCCGCCGAGCGAGGTCGGCAGCGTGACCGCGACGTTCCCGGCGCTCCACGCCGCCCCGTGCGCGGTGAGCGCGATCGGGCCGCTCGCCCACGTCCCCTTCGCCCCCGGCGAGCCCACGACGGAGAGCGGCACCTCGAGCAGCGGAGGCCCCGCGGTGCCCCCGCCGAGGCCCCAGAAACGGAGGGCGCCCCGCAGCGCCATGGCTCCGGCGAGCGTTGCGCCAGAGAAGCTGCCCGGATCGTGGCCCGTCACGATCACGCGGTTCTCGGTGATCGGCGCCGCGATCGAGGTCGGCGTGGTCGCCGTGGCCGTCCCGACGAAGGCGTCGCCCGGGATCGTCACGAGCGCGGCGCTCGAGCCGCCGTCGCCGCCGCCGAAGACGACCGCGGGCATCTCCTGCTGCGTGTCGAACACGTAGACGGTGAGCGTGCCGGTGAACGGCGCCGCGGACGCTGCGGAGCCGACGAGCGCGGCGGCGAGGACCAACCCCAGCGGGGCGAACGAGACACGACCGCGCATACCACCTCCCGGGCGGCTCCATCCTACGCCCGCCCGAAACCCGCGGGCAAGCGTCCTCGCCGAGGCCCGCGGGAGCCCCCCGCCCGGGACCACTCGCGGCCCCGCGGGTGGCCGCGCCGCCGGACGCACCTGATACCGTCCCCGCATGCCCGACCGGCGCGGTCGCATCGAGGAGGCGCTGCGGGAGCGGCTCGCCGCCGCGCACGTCGAGGTGCTCGACGAGAGCCACCTCCACGCGGGCCACCCGGGTGCGGCGTCCGGGGCCGGACACTTCCGCGCGACGGTGGTCTCCGCCCGCTTCGAAGGCCTCTCGCGCGTCGCCGCGCAGCGGCTCGTCTACGAGGCCCTCGCGGACATGATGGGTCCCGAGATCCACGCCCTCGCGATGGCGACGTACACGCCTGCGCAGTGGGCCGCGCGCGGCGCACGCGGCGAAGCCGAGGCCCGATAGCGGCCTCGCGCGAGGCGGGTGCGACGCGTCGAGGGTCGCCCGGCGCGCTAGAAGCGCTCGGGCCGGATCGAGGCGTCCGAGCCGCCGTCCGCGTAGAGGACGCTCCCGTGGACGTACGAAGCGGCGGGTGAGAGCAGGAACTCCACGGCGGCCGCGATCTCCTCGGGGCGCGCGAAGCGCCCGAGCGGCACGGGCAGCCTGCGGGCGTGCGATCCCCACACGGGGTGAGCGAGCGTCGCGTCGAGGAGCGGCGTGGCCGTCGCGCCGGGCGCGACGGCGTTGAGGCGGACGCCGGCCGCGCCCCACGCCGCGGCGCGCCGCCGCACCGCGACGGCGAGGGCGAGCTTCGAGCCGGCGTAGGCGAGGAAGCCGTTGCCGCCGTCCGCGAGCGCGCGCCGCGCAGCGCCCTCGTCGCCCGCGAGGAGCGCCTGCACGTACGGCGTCTCGAGGAAGGGCGCCATCTGCGCGGAGTTCGAGGCGATCGCCACGGCCGCGGGCTCCGCGCCCTCGCGCAGGACCGGGAAGAGCCCGTCGAGGAGCTCCACCGCGCCGAAGTAGTTCACCGCGGGGATGAGCGGCATCGGCTCCACGTGGGTGCTCACGCCGGCGCAGGCGACGAGGCGGTCGAGCCGGCCGCCCGCCGCGGCGCGCACCCCCTCCACCGCGGCGAGGCGGCCCTCGGGCGTCGAGAGGTCGGCGCACACGTCCGCTTCGCGCAGGTCGACGCCGACGACGCGTGCTCCGCCCTCGCGCAGCCGCGCGGCGACCGCCGCGCCGATCCCGGACGCCGCGCCGGTGACGGCCGCGACGACGGTCACGCGATCTCCGCCGCCCAGGCGTCGAGCGCCACCGTGAAGCCGGCCGCGTTGCGGTGGCCGCCGCCGCCGTAGCGCGCCGCGATCGCCGCCACGTCGAAGTCGCCGATGGAGTAGAGCGACACGTCCACGCGACGCCCGGACAGCCGGTACACGGCGCCGCACGGAGCGCCGTAGGCCGCGCGCTCGGCGAGCTCGTGCCCGATCTGCGCGCGCTCGTACGCCGCGTTCACCGCCTCGACGCGCAGGTCGCCGATCCAGATCGGCTGCGCGGTCGCGAGCGCGCGCTCGACGTCGCGCCGCTGCGCGCGCAGGATCGGGACGCCCTCGTCGGCGAGGAGCTCCACCGGGAGCGCCGCCAGGCGGTCCCACACGTCGAACGCCTGGCGGTGCGAGCCGAGCGCCGCGTTCACCTCGCGCGAGCGCGGCAGCTTCCAGCGCCAGAGGTCCTGGTCCTCGACGTACGCGAGGAGCTCGGGCAGCGGCTCGCCCGGGTGGAAGTGGTCCCAGGCGAGCGCGGCGCCGGAGCGCTCGAGGTCGAAGCGCACGAGGTGGCCCTCGGCGCGCAGCGACGCCGCGAGGGCCGCGTCCGCCTCGAAGCGGTCGCGGGACGAGACGTGGTGGTCGAGCACGACGATCCGCGCCGCGACCCGGGCCAGGGCGCGCAGCGCGGCGTTGCGCGGCGCCATGTCGACGAAGGCGACCGTCGCGTCGCGCAGGTCGGCGAGCGGCAGCTCGTCGTCGTGCCCGCGGGGCTCGTAGCGCCCCTCTTCGCCCCAGGCGCCCCGCACGGCCCACGCGGCCCCGAAGCCGTCCGGACAGCCCGCGTGGAAGAAGCACACCCGCTGCACCCCCTCAGGGTAGGGAAGGCACGCGGCTTGCACAGTGTGATCTCCAGTACGAGGAGGGTTGAACCGGCGAACGCATCCGTAGAGAATGGCGCACCCCCCTGCGCCGTGACCGCTGATACGGACGATTCGGACGTCGAAGAGGAGCCGCGGGGTGATTCAGGGATACTGCGAGCCCGAGTTCGCGGGCGTGGCCGACGTGCTGCGCAGGCAGGTTCGGCGGAGCGGACGCGGTGCCGCGGTGTGCGTCTACCACCGCAACCGGAAGGTGGTGGACCTCTGGGCGGGCTCGCGCAACGGGGACGGCGATCCCTGGCGCGCCGACACGCTCGCGATGTCCTTCTCCACGACGAAGGGCGTGGTCGCCACCGCGCTGCACGTGCTCGTCGATCGCGGGCTGCTCGACTACGAGGACCCCGTCGCGAAGCACTGGCCCGAGTTCGCCCAGAACGGAAAGGAGCACGTCACGGTGCGCGACGTGCTCTCGCACCGCGCCGGGCTGCCGCAGATCCGCCCGCTCATCGACCGCGTCGACCGCATCATGGATTGGGACTACATGGTGCGGGTGCTGGAGCGCGCGCGCCCGCGCCTGCGGCCCGGCGGCGACGCGGCGTACCACGCTTTCACGTTCGGCTGGCTCGCCGGCGAGCTCATCCAGCGCGCGGCTCGCCGCCCGCTCGGCGAGGTGATCCGGACCGAGATCGCGGAGCCGCTCCGGCTCGACGGCATGTACATCGGCACGCAGGACCCGAAGGTGCGCGCGCGGATGGCCAGCCTCGGCGGCATGCAGCCGGGCGCGATCGTCTCCAACGTGCTCGCGTCGCGGCGCCTGCTCGGAGGGCTCGGCTTCGTCACGCGCACGGTCGGGCTGCCCATCGACCCCCTGCTGGTGACGGATGCGCTGATCCCGGCGGACGACGCGAGCCTCGTCTTCGAGCCGCGCGTCCTCGACGCGCCGGTGCCGGCCGCGAACGGCATCTTCACGGCGCGCTCCCTGGCGCGGCTGTACGCGTGCCTCGCGAACGGCGGTGAGCTCCAGGGCGTGCGCCTCCTCTCGCGGCGCACGGTGGCGCGCGCGACCGAGGTGCAGACGCGCCGCGTCGACCGCGTGATCATGCTGCCGATGCACTGGCGGCTCGGCTTCCACAGCGCGTTCACGACGGCCGGCCGGCTCGAGACCGGCTTCGGCCACTTCGGGTACGGCGGCTCGGGCGCGTGGGCCGACCCGGCGCGCGAGCTCGCCTTCGCGATGGTGAACAACCGACTCGGCGGGAGCCCGCTCGGCGACCTCCGCATCGCGGAGCTCGGCACCGCGACGCTGCGCGCTGCGCGCGAGGCGCGCCGCCGGCGGCCGCTCGCGGCGAGCTTCGCGGGCCAGCCCGTCTACTGAGCGCGCAGCGCGGCGGCCGGCCCGCCGCGCTGCGCGCTACCGGACGCGGGGAGGGGGCTCGCGCCGGGCGTGCTTGCGCGCCAGCCAGTCCACCAGCACGCGGTTCAGCTCGTCGGGCTTCTCCTGCTGCGTCCAGTGGCCGCAGCGCGGGATCATGGTCGTCTCGAGGTCGGGAATCAGCGCCCCCATGCCGGCCGCCATCTCCGGCCGCAGCACGGGATCCCACTCCGCCGTGACCATGAGGCAGGGGACCTCGATGCGCGTCGCGCCGACGCCCGGCGCGGTCTCCCAGTTGCGGTCGAAGTTGCGATACCAGTTCAGGCCGCCGGTGAAGCCCGTCCGCTCGAACGTGCGCGCGAAGAGGTCGAGCTCCTCGGCCGACACGACGAGATCGCCGAGATCGGGGAGCTCCGAGAGCCGCCGGAACGGGTTCATGTCCCCGGGCTCGACGCCCATGCCGGCCGCGCGGGCTCTCGCCTCCTCCGGCGAGAGCCCGCCCCGGAAGAGCTTCTCGAACACGAGCCGCGCCTGCGCGTGGAGCGCGGCGTCGGCCACGCCGGGCGTCTGGAACCACAGAATGTAGATGCGCTCGTCGCGGCCGCCGGCCATGAGGCGCAGCAGCTCGGTGGGGCGCATGGGCGAGCGCGGGAGGTTGGGCGTGTTGACGCCGACCACGCCCGCGACCCGCTCCGGGTGCAGGACCGGCATCGCCCACACCACGAAGCCGCCCCAGTCGTGGCCGACGAAGACGGCGCGCTCGATCTCGAGCGCGTCCAGCAGCGCCACGAGGTCGCCCGTCAGGTGGTGGATGTCGTACGCCTCGATCGGCGCGGGGCGGTCGCTCCCGCCGTAGCCGCGCTGGTCGGGCGCGATCGCGCGAAAGCCCGCCGCCGCGAGCGCGGGGAGCTGGCGCCGCCACGAGTAGGCCAGCTCGGGGAAGCCGTGGCACAGGACGACCGCGGGGCCGCTCCCGGCCTCGTGGACCGAGAGCGCGAGCGGCGGGACGTCGCGCCCGTCGGGCAGACGGCGCGCGGCGAGCTCGATGCGGCGCGCGGGCGGGAAGGTCGTCATGCTGTCTCCGTGGCGGACGCGGGGCCGAGCATAGTGGGCGCGCTGGCGGTCCACGAGCTGGCCCGCGCCGGCGCGGAGGGGCTGCGCCCGCTCGCGGAGCGGCTGCGCCGGCGCGTCGGGTCGTTCTGGCTCGACAGCGCGCGCGCGGAGGCGCCGCTCGGGCGCTGGTCCTACGCGGGGGCCGAGCCGTGGGCGGTGGCGCGCGTCTTCGGCGACGCGCTCGAGCTCGAGTGCCGCCGCGCCGTGCGGCCCGACGTCCCGGCCGGCCGGCTGCGGCGCCGCGGCGACCCGCTCGCGCTGCTCGCGCCGCTTCTCGCGCCGCGGATCGCGGGCGAGCCCCCCGACGCGCCGCCCTTCGCGGGCGGCGCCGTCGGCTGGCTCGGCTACGAGCTGGCCGGTCGCCTCGAGCCCGCGCTCGCGCTGCGCGCTCGCGACGAGCTCGGGCTTCCCGACGCCGCGCTCCTCCTCGTGGACCGCGTCGTCGCGCTCGAGCACGCGACGGGACGCCGCGTCGCGTGCGCGCTCGGCTTCGGCGCGGACGCGGTGGAGGCGCGCGGCCGCGCGCGCGAGGCGGCGGACGCCTGGCGCGCGGAGCTCCTCGCGATGGAGGCGTGCGCCGCCGCCGCGGGCGCGGCGAACGCGGGCCGCGCGTGCGCCGCCGCGGACGCGGCCGGCGCGCCCGCCGTGCCGGCGTGGCGCGCGCCCGCCGACCGCGGCGCGTGCAGCGCATCCGCCCGCGCCGCCCGCGACGCGGGGACGCTCGGGGCCGCCGCGTACGCGCGTGCGGTCGAGGCGCTCCTCGATCACATCGCCCGCGGCGACGTCTACCAGGCCTGCCTCACGCGCCGCGTGGAGCGGCGCTTCGCGGGCGACCCGTGGCGGCTCTACCTCGCGCTCCGCGCCGCGAGCCCGGCGCCCTTCGGCGCATGGCTCTCCCTCCCCGAGCTCGCGGTGCTCTCCACCTCGCCCGAGCGCTTCCTCGCCGTCGAGCCGGACGGCCGCGTCGAGAGCCGGCCGATGAAGGGCACGCGCCCGCGGGCCGCCGACCCCGCCCGCGACGCCGCGCTCGCCCGCGAGCTCGCGGCGTCGGCGAAGGACCGCGCCGAGAACGTCATGATCGTCGACCTCGTGCGCCACGACCTCGGGCGCGTGTGCGAGACGGGGAGCGTCGAAGTGCCCGCGCTCTGCGCGCTCGAGTCGTACGCGACGGTGCACCAGCTGGTGTCGACCGTGCGGGGCCGCCTGCGGCCGGGGCTCGGCGCGCTCGACGCCGTGCGCGCCGCGTTCCCGCCGGGCTCGATGACCGGCGCGCCGAAGATCGCCGCGATGCGCCTCCTCGACCGGCTCGAGCCCGTGCGGCGCGGCCCCTACGCCGGCGCGCTCGGCTGGTTCGACGCGCGCGGGGGCGCGGACCTCTCCGTGCTGATCCGCGCGGCGTTCGTCCGCGCGGGCCGCGCCTTCGTGCACACGGGAGGCGGCGTCGTCGCGGACAGCCGGCCGGACGCCGAGTGGCGCGAGAGCGAGGACAAGGTGCGCGCCCTGCTCGAGGCCCTCGAGCGCGCGGAGCGGGCGGCGCCGGATGCGCACGCCCGCGGCGCGCCCCCGGCGCCGGACGCCGGCGCGCCCGCGCCGCGCGTCCCCACCGCGGAGGCCGGCGCGGGCGCGCCGCGTGCCGCGGCGGGGGTGGCCGGCGCCCGCGAGCCGCACGCGCCGGGCGGCGGGGCCGGGACGCGCGAGGCTCGCCCGGCCGAGCCGCGTGCGCCGACGCCGCCCCGCGTTTCACCCTAGCCCCGCGGCCCGCGCCGCGTGCGGCAAGCCGGGCGCGCATCGGGTGGTAGACTGCGGCGAGGAGGGATCTCCCGAATGCGACGCGCGGCGCTCTTCGCGGCCCTCGGGCTCGCCGTTCCGCTCTCGGTGTCACCCGCGCGCGCCGACGAGCCGTGCCAGTCCCCGTACGTCCAGAAGCTCGTGGGCCGGGAGCAGTTCGTGTACGTCTGGACGCTCGGGATCGAGGGCGTCGGCGACGGCTCGGACAAGCTGGTCACGATCGGCGCCGACCCCGCGCGCCCGGACTACGGCAAGGTCGTCGCCTCCGTCTCCGTGGGCGGGCGCCACGAGGCCCACCACGCGGGCTTCACGGACGACCGCCGCTTCCTGTGGGCAGGCGGGCTCGACACGAGCGCCATCTTCGTGTTCGACGTCGCGAGCGATCCCGCGAGCCCGCGGCTCGTCCGCACCATCACGGACTTCGTCGAGCGCTCGGGCGGCGTGGTAGGACCGCACACCTTCTACGCCATCCCCGGCCGCATGCTCATCACCGGCCTCTCGAACGCGTCGGACGGCGGCGGGCGCACGGGAATGGTCGAGTACGCGAACGACGGGACGTACCTGCGCACGATCTGGATGCCGGAGGGCGCCGAGTACGGCTACGACGTCCGCGTGAACCCGCACCTCAACCGGATGCTGACCTCCTCCTTCACGGGCCGGAACAACTACATGCGCCCGCTCGGGGAGCTGCTGCGGGACCCGGACGCGATGAAGGCTTTCGGGAGCACCATGGTCGTGTGGGACTTCCACGCCCGCCGCCCGCTCCAGACGCTCGAGGTGCCCGGCGCGCCGCTCGAGATCCGCTGGGCGACCGACCCGCGCCACGAGTACGCCTTCACGACGACCGCGCTCACCTCCAAGATCTGGGGTGTCTTCCGCAAGCCCGACGGCAGCTTCGAGGCGACCGCGGTCGCCGACGTCGGCGACCCGTCGAAGGCGCCGCTCCCGGTCGACATCAGCTTCTCGTCGGACGACCGCTTCCTGTTCGTGGACAGCTTCATGGACGGAACGGTGCGCGTCTTCGACGTCTCGGAGCCGAGGAAGCCGAAGCTCGTGCACGAGCGGCGCGTCGGAAAGCAGGTGAACATGGTCTCCCAGTCCTGGGACGGGCGGCGGCTCTACTTCACGAGCTCGCTGCTCGGGAAGTGGGACGGGATCGGCGGCGACGACGAGCAGTTCCTGCGCGCCTTCGACTGGGACGGCGCGAAGTTGACGCCGACCTTCTCGGTGGACTTCCGCGCCGCGCAGCTCGGACGGCCCCACATCATGCACTTCGGGAGCGTCGGGCTCGCCGCCGCGCGTCGCGCGGCGCCGTCCGGGCCCGCGCGATGACGCGCGCGCGCCGACCGCGCGCCGCGCGGACCCGCGCCGCGGCCGCGCTCGCGGGCGCGGCGGCCGCGCTCGCCGCGGCCTCGCCCGCGCGCGCGCACGGAGCCGACGTCGGCGCCGCCCCCGCCCCGGTGCACGAGACGGCCGACCGCGGCACGGTGGCCGCAGCCATGCCCGCGACCGCGCGCTTCGAGGGGCCCGCGACGCCGCCGCCTCGCTTCGAGCCCCCCGCGCCGGGGACCTACGAGCTTCCGCCGATCGACCGCATCGACGCGCACGAGCTGCTCGGCCCCGACGGCCAGCGCGTTCCGCTCCTCGCGCTGCGCCCGGGGGAGGTCGCGCTCGTCTCGTTCGTGTACCTGGGCTGCGCGGACACCTGCCCGCTCGCGACCGCGGTGCTCCAGCAGGTCGACCGCCGCATCTCCGAGCGCCCGGAGCTGGCGGGCCGGGTCGTGCTCGTCACGGTGAGCTTCGACCCCGCGCGCGACCGCCCCGAGCAGATGGCGCACCTGGCGGAGTCCCTCACGCCGCGCGGGCGCTGGCGCTTTCTCACCGCGACGGACGAGGCGACGCTGGCGCCCGTGCTCGAGGACTTCGGCCAGGACGCCGTCGCGATCCCGGACGCGCCCACGGCCGCCGACCGCTACTCGCACGTGATGAAGGTCTTCCTGATCGACGCCGAGAGCCGGGTGCGCAACGTCTACAGCGCGGGCTTCCTCGACGCGCGCCTCCTCGTGAACGACCTCCTCACGGTGATCGGGCCGCCCTAGCCGCGGCGCCGCGCCTCCATCTCCTCCAGCGTGCGCGGCCAGTCCTCGCGCAGGAGGCGCGAGAGCGCGCGGTCCGCGAGCAGCCGGCCGCCCGTCTGACAGCGCGCGCAGTAGTTCGACTCGCTCTCTCCGCGCACGATGCGCTGCACCGGCGCGCCGCAGACCGGGCAGGGACGGCCGTGCCGGCCGTGCACCGCCATGCCCTCGCGGAAGGCCGTGACCTTCTCCGGGAACCCGGCCCCGACCTCGGCGCGCAGGCGCTCGGTCCACTCCGCGAGCGTCGCGCGGGTCGCTTCGTGGAGGCGCGCGACCTCCGCGGCGTCCAGGTTCGTGGTGAGCTGGAGCGGCGAGAGCCGCGCGCGGTGGAGGATCTCGTCCGAGTACGCGTTCCCGATGCCGGAGAAGAGCGTCGGGTCGGTGAGCGCGCGCTTGAGCGTATGGCGCTCGCGCGCGAGGCGCTCGGCGAACGCCGAGAGGTCGGCGTCCAGCGGCTCGAGGCCGCCCGGGTCGTGGGCGGCGAGCGCCGCGCGGCCCGCGACGACGTGGAGCGACGCGCGCTTTCGCGCGCTCGCCTCGGTGAGGAGCAGCGTCCCGTGCTCGAAGTCGAAGGCGGCGTGGGCGCGCTTCGCCGGGAGCGGCGCGGACTGCGGACGCCAGCGCAGCCGCCCCGCGATCATGAGATGGATCACGAGGTGGAGGTCGCCCTCGAGCGAGAGCACGACGCGCTTTCCGAGGCGCGCGGCCCCCGTCGCGCGCCGTCCGGCCGCCGCCGCGAGCGGGGGATCCACGCTGCGCAGGAGCGACGGGCTCGCGAGGCGCACGCCGAGGAGGCGCCTTCCTGCGACGTGGCGCTCGAGCGCCTCCACGTACACCGTCACGTCCGGCAGCTCGGGCACGCCCGCGAAGGTAGGCGCCGCGGGGACGCGCGGTGAGACGTGCGAGACGCCGGTCGGTCGCTTCGGTCAGGGGCTTCCCCGCGGGTCGGACGGGCTCGGCGCGCGCACGAGGAGGCGCGCGCCGAGGGTGCGGTGGTCGAGGCCGGCGGCGCGGTCGAGCTTCGCCAGGAAGGGCGGCAGCTCGATGCGCACGGCGACCTCGTGCGCCGCGACGCCCGCCGGCGCGAGCGCGCCCTGCCACGCGCGCCAGAACGGCGTCGCGGGGCCGGCGAGCGGCTCCGCGACGACGAGGCCGACGCCGCGCCCGAGGGCGTGCGCGACGCGCGCGAGGAGCGCGTCGGCCGCGCCCGGCGCGCACTCGTTCACGGTCCAGCCGAGGCACCAGAGGTCCCCGGCGCGCGGCGACGGCGCGGCGGCGGGCGGGACGCCGCGGCGGGTGCGCGCCGGCGCGCCGAACGCGCGATACGTGTGGCGCGCCTCGCCAAGGGCGAAGCCCGAGCGGTCGATGCCGAGGACCGGCGGCCGGCGCGCGAAGCGCGCCGCCAGCGACGCGCCCGCGGCGCCGGTGCCGCAGCCGAGGTCCGCGATGCGCGCGGGCGGCGCGCCGGGATCGAGCCCGCCCGCCGCCGCGAGCGCGTGATGGAGCGTCAGGAAGTGGAGCGGCGCGTAGAAGCAGGCGAACGCGGCGGGCTTTCCGGCGCCCTCCAGCGCGCGCTCGGCGAGCCGGCCTTCGGCGCGGCGCTCCACGTAGAGCGACGAGAGCGCCTGCACCCCGCGCCGCAGCTCCGGGAACGAGAGCGGGGGCAGGAAGCGCGCGACGGTCGCCTCGAGCCAGGCGTCGAACGCGTCGCGCAGCGACCCCACCAGGTAGGGCGCCGGACGTCCCGTCGCGCGCCCGCGGCGGCGCGCCGGCGGGCTCACGCCGCGAGGAACGCGCGCAGCACGGCGAAGAACCGCTCGGCGTCGTCGCGGAAGACGCCGTGCCCGCAGCCCGCGAAGCGCTCGAAGCGGACGAGCCCGGGCGGGAGCGCCGCCGCGATCTCCTCCTGGTCCTCGATCGGGCAGACGGGGTCCAGCTCGCCGCCGAGGAGCAGGACCGGGCAGCGCACGCGCGCGAGCCCGGGCCGCAGGTCGAACGTGCGGTTCTCGCCGGCGGCGAAGTGGAACATCACGTCGAGCGCCCACACCGTGCGCGCGGTGGCGTCGGGGTCGCGCGGCGTGCGCGTGTAGCTGGCGAAGGACTTGCTCACGTAGTCCGGGAGCGTCTCGGGTCCCGGGCTCGTCCAGAAGCGCTCCGCGGCGCGTCGCGCCTCCGGGCCGCCGACCGCCTCGAAGCGCGCGAGCATGCGCGCCAGGTTCTGGCGCGCCGACGTGCTGGAGAGGACGAGCTTCGCGGGGTGGTCGGGGTGCCGGATCGCGTACGCCATCGCCACCATGCCCCCGAACGAGTTTCCGAGCACGACGGGCCGCTCGATCTCGAGCGCCTCGCAGAAGGCGCGCACGTCGTCGGCCCACTGCTCGAGCGTCCAGCGCGGCGGCGTGCTCTTGTCGCTGCGGCCCTGGCCGCGGTGGTCGAGGTAGACGACTTGCGCGTCGGCGGCGAGCCGCGAGAAGAGCGGCTTGTAGCTCGAGTGGTCGAAGCCGGGGCCGCCGTGGAGGAGGAGCAGCGTCGGGCGCTCGCGCACGACGGGGCCGTCGGGCACGAGCTTGGCGCCTTCGACGTCGAAGAAGAGGCGGACGTCGCCCACCCGAACGCGCATGCCGTCCTCCGTGCGCCGCGTGCGGGCCGCGCGCGCTCCCGCGGCTCCCGCGCCGCGCGCAGAGCCCCGCGCGCGGACGCCCGCTCGCGGAGCGGCAAGTTACACGCAAAATCCCAGGCGGTCCGCGGCCTTTCGACGCCCCGCCGGGGCGGCTAGCCTCCGCCCCGCTTGAGTCGCGCGGCGCTCGCCACGGGAGCTCTCCTGGTCGCGCTCGGGCTCGCCGTGTTCGCGACGAAGGTCGGCGTCTACGGCTTGCCGGTGCGCCCCGGGGACACCCGCGGCCTCTGGCAGGTGGAGCTGCGCGTCACCGTGCGCGGCGACGGGCGCCAGGGGAGCGTCTCGGCGCTCCTGCCCGGGCCGGGCGGCGGCCAGCTCGTGCTCGACGAGCGCAGCAGCGCCGACCGCCTCTCGTTCTCGATCCGCAGCCGTGACGGCGTGCGCGTCGGCGTCTGGCAGGGACGGCTCGAGGGCGTGCACGAGATCTACTACCAGTTCCGCGTCCAGAGCGGCCCCGCGCGCGTGGCGCTCCCGGAGGGTCCGCAGCCCGCGCCTCCCGCGGACGTCGCGAAGGCGTACGGCCGCGCGACGCACGAGTTCCCCTCGGGCGCGCCCGAGGCGCGCGACGCGCTCGAGCGCCTCGCGCTGCCGGGACCCGCGGCGCCGCTCGATCGCGTGCGCCGCGTGTTCGCCTTCGTGACGCACGAGGTGGCGACGACGGGCACCGCGGGCTCGGACGCGCTGCTCACGCTCGCGCAGCGCGAGGGCAGCCCGAGGGGCAAGGCGCGCCTCCTCGTCACGCTGCTCCGCACGGCGGGCGTGCCGGCGCGCGTCGTGCGCGGCCTCGCGCTGCGCGAGCTCGCGGCGCCCGACGAGAAGGTGTGGTGCGAGGCGTGGATCGGCGGCGGCTGGCTCCCGCTCTCGCCCGTCGACGGCTTCTTCGGGGAGCGGCCGGCCGACCTCGTCGCGCTCGGCGACGGCGGCCGCGAGCTCGTGGAGGCGACGGGCGCCTCCGCGGTGGGCTACCGGCTGCGCTCGCTGCGCGAGCGGCTACGGCCCGAGGAGGTCGCGCTCCTCATGGAGCCCGAGAGCCCGATCCTCGCGAGCCTCTCGCTCTACAAGCTTCCCGTCGACACGCAGTCGGCGCTGCGCGCGCTGCTCCTCTTCCCGCTCGGGGCGCTGCTCGTGGCGTTCTGGCGCAACCTGATCGGGGTCCCGACCTACGGGACGTTCATGCCGCTCCTCGTCGCGTTCGCGCTGCGCGGGTTCTCGCTCGGCGCGGGCCTCCTCCTCGTCGCGTTCGTGCTCGCGCTCGGCGTCGCCACGCGCCTCGCGCTCGAGCGGCTCCGGCTCCTCATGGTGCCGCGGCTCTCGATCATGCTGTGCGTCGTCGTGCTCTCCGTGGCGGCGCTCGCGCTCGCGGGCGACGCGGTCGGCGTGCGCGAGCTCTTCGCCGGCGTCCTCTTCCCGATCGTCATCCTCACGATGCTCGTCGAGCGGTTCACGATCTCGGTCGCGGAGGAGGGCTGGCGCGAGGCGCTCGTCCCGCTCGGCTGGTCGCTCCTCGTCGCGGTCGTGATCTACCCGGTGTTCCGGAGCGCGCGCGCGGAGCACCTCATGTTCAGCTTTCCGGAGCTCACCTTCGCGGTGATCGGCGGGCTCGTCTGGATCGGCGCCTACACGGGCTACCGCGTGTCCGACGTCCTGCGCTTCCGCGCGCTCGGGGCGGCGGCGATCGCGGGAGAGCGCCCCTAGTGTGGGGGCGGTTGCGCCGGGCGGGCGTCCTCGGGATCAACGGCCGCAACGCCCTCTACACGCTGCGCTGGAACCCCCGGCGGCTGTACCCGACCGTCGACGACAAGCTGGCCACGAAGCGGCTCTGCGAGGACGCCGGCATCCCCGCGCCGCGGCTCTTGGCGGTCGCGCGCTACCACCACGAGCTGCGCCGCCTGGTCGAGGAGCTCGACGAGATGGACTCGTTCGTGCTCAAGCCCGCGCGCGGCGCCATGGGCAACGGCATCGTCGTGGTGGTCGGCCATCGCGGCGGCCGCTTCGTGCGCAGCGGCGGCCGCGAGCTCACGCGCGAGGGGCTGCTCTACCACGCCGCCGGGATCATCTCCGGGCTGTACTCCCTCGCCGGACACAGCGACGTCGCCATGGTCGAGGAGCGGCTCGAGGCGCACCCGGCGCTCGCGGCGCTCTGCACGGAAGGGGTCGCCGACGTGCGGGTCATCGTCTACCGGGGCTACCCCGTGATGTCGATGACGCGCCTCCCCACGGCCGCCTCCGGGGGGCGCGCGAACCTCCACCAGGGAGCGATCGGCGCGGGCATCGACCTCGCGACGGGGACCACCCAGCGCGCGATCCTGCGCGGGCAGGCCGTCGAGGCGAACCCCGACACCGGGGCGCCGATCGTCGGCCGCGCGATCCCGGAGTGGGAGCGCGTGCTCGAGACCGCGGTCCGCGCGACGGATCGCACGGGCCTCGGCTACGTCGGCGCGGACGTCGTCGTCGACGCGGCGCGCGGGCCGATGATCCTCGAGATGAACGCGCGCCCCGGGCTCGGGATCCAGCTCGCGAACGGCGCCGGGCTCCTGCACCGGCTCGAGGCCGTCGACGACGTCGCCGACCTCCCGCGGCCGCTGCACGAGCGCATCAAGCTGGGCCGCGAGATCGCCGAGCGCACGCGGGGCGCCGCGTGAGGCGCCCGGCGCGCTTGCGCGCCGCGGCGCTGGCCCTCGCGACGGCCGCGCTGCTCGGCCGGCCGGGCGGCGCGCAGTCCCCTCTGCCCGGGCCTGCGCCGGCGCCAGCCCCGCCCGCGGCCGAGGAGACCGGGCCGCCGGCGCCGCGCGTCTACGACCTGCGCTACGAGGCGCGGCTCGTCCCGAGCCAGCGCGTCGCGCGCGTGACGGTGCGGCTCGGCTCGGGGGCCGCGCTCGTGCGCTGGGTGCGCTTCGCGGTCGACCCGCAGCGCCACGTCGACTTCCGCGGCGACGGCGCCGTGGAGGCGGAGCCCGGGGCGGTGCGCTGGACGCCTCCGCGCGCGGGCGGCGCGCTGCACTACACGTTCCGCATCGACCACCTGCGCGACGCGACGAGCTACGACGCGCACGTGACGGAGACCTGGGCCCTCTTTCGCGGCGACGATCTCGTGCCCCCCGCGCGCGTCGACGCCGAGCGCGGCGCGCTCGCGCGCGCGCGCCTCCGCCTGCGGCTCCCCGACGGCTGGCGCGCGGCCGTCCCGTTCGAGCGCCTGCCCGACGGCCGCTACGCGATCGAGAACCCCGAGCGCCGCTTCGACCGGCCCACCGGCTGGATCGCGCTCGGGAGGCTCGGCGTCCTGCGCGAGAAGATCGCCGGCTCGCACGTCGCGGTGGCGGCGCCGGTGGGGCAGGGCGCGCGCCGCCTCGACCTCCTCGCACTCCTGCGCTGGACGCTGCCGGCGCTGCGCGACCTTCTCGGCGCGCTCCCGGACCGTGTCCTCGTCGCGGCGGCGGGCGATCCGATGTGGCGCGGCGGGCTCTCGGGCCCACGCTCGGTGTACGTGCACGCGGGCCGGCCGCTCATCGCGCCCGACGGGACCAGCCCGCTCCTCCACGAGCTCTTCCACGCGGTCGTGCGGCCGCAGGCGGGCCCGGGAGGCGACTGGGTGGTCGAGGGCCTCGCGGAGCTGTACTCGCTCGAGCTGCTCGTGCGCTCGAAGACGATCGGGAAGGCGCGCTACCGCAGGGCGCTCGAGCGGTTCGCGCGACGCGGGGCGGGCGTCGCCGCCCTCGACGTCGAGGTCGCCACGGGGCCGGTGGCGGCGCGCGCGGTGACGGCGCTCCACGCGCTCGAGCGCGAGCTGCGCGCCGGGTCCGGCGGAGCGATCGGGCTGGACCACGTCGTCGCGCGGCTCGCCGGAGAGCGCGGCGAGATCACGACCGAGCGCTTCCGGCGCCTCGTCGACGAGGTGGCGGGGCGCAGCCTCGGCGGGTTCTTCCGCGCGAACGTCCCGCTCGCGCGCCAGCCCGCGCTGCCGTAGCGGGCGTCGGCGCCGCGCCCCGCCCGCCTCCACGAGGCGCGCGCGCGCGGGGCAGCGCGGTGACGTGCGGAGACGCGGGTCCCCGCCGCCCGGTCAATCGTGGCGCTCGAGGGCGGAGACCGAGTACATCGCCTGGAGCTGCTCGTCGCTCGGCGGCGTCGACACCATGGTCCACGACTCGCGCCGCCAGCTCCCGCGCGGAGCGCCCGCCGCGTACACCGAGGCGACGGAGTCCACGACGCGCACCGGACGCGCGGGGTCGTCGGGCCAGCGCGGGTAGCCCGCGCGGTCCTCGCTCCAGCGGCCCGCGTGCATCGTGACGCCGAGCACCTCGCCGTCGGCGCCGTACACCACGGAGTAGAGCGGGAAGAGCGTTTGCAGGTCGAAGTAGTACACCGTGCGCGCGCGCGGGTCGTCGCTGGGCCGGCGATCGCCGTCGCGGCGCGCCTCGAGGACGATCGCGCGCCGCAGGTCGTAGCGGTCGTCGAGCGAGAGGCCCGACGGGCCGAAGCCGCGGTCGGGATCCTCCGGGTACATCGGGCGCGTCGCATGGATCGGCGCGAGGACGTCGCGCACGCCGACCAGCGTCCAGCGCCAGAGGTTCGGGCGGATCACCAGGTCCTCGAACCCGTTGCGCATGGCGTCCACGTTCGTGCCGATCCCGGCCGGCGCGCTGCCGAGGCCCTGCGCCCCGCCGCCCGCCTCCCCGCCGCCGCTCGAGACCGCGCCCGCGCCCGGGCCGGCGCCGCCGCTCCCGACCGAGCCGGCGCCGCCGCCGCCGACGGCGAGCTGCTGGTTCGGCACCGTGCCCGCGCCGAAGCTCGGGACGAACAGCCCCTCGACCCGCGCGGACGGCATGCGCCGCACGCGGCGGAGATCGGGCAGGTACGCGTGGACCTCGTCGCTCCGCTCGGCGTCTTGCAGCGCCTCCATCGGGCGATACTGGCGCCACGCGAGGTCGCGCACGCGGAACGGCTCCTGCAGCGTGCCGCCCGCCACCCAGAGCTCGTCGCGCGCGAACGGCACGCGATAGCCATCGTCGGCGAGGTCGGCGCGGCGCGCGAGCATCACGTGGAAGATCTCGCCTTCGAACGGATCGGGCTGCTCGGCGCCGCCGCTCAGGTCCGTGACCCGGAACTTCCCGCGGAAGCCGGCGCCGCGGTAGCGCAGCGCCGCGTTCCAGGCCCACTTCTCCCCGGCTCGCGGATCGCCGGCGTCGATCGAGGCGGGCGCGAACGGAAGGCCCGCGCGGTGCCCCTCGATGCCGCCGTCCTCGGTGAGGCGGGTCCTGCCGCGCGCCGTGACCTCCTCGAAGAAGCGCGGCGGCGCGTAGTTGCGGTAGCAGGGCCCGATCTCGAGCCGCATGCCGTCGTGGAAGAAGACGTCCCTGCGCTCCCACACCGCTTCCGGGAAGTAGGCGCGCGCGGCGGGCAGGCGCTCCATCGAGACCACGTCGCCGCTCCGGAACGGGAAGCGCCCGGCGTCCTCCGCGCGCACGCCGCGCGGCGGCGGCGCCTGGCAGGCGCCTTCGGCGGGCACCGCCCACGGGCCCGACTGCGCGCCGGCCGGGGCCGCGAGGGCCAGCCCGAGCAGCGCGAGCGAAACACGCGCGCGTCGCACGATCGCTTCCATGGCGCCTCCCCGGCGCGCGCGCCGTCAGCGCGCCTCGTCCGCCTCTTCCATCTCCTCGTCGTCGACCGCCTCGCGCTCCTCGTACCCGCCGTTCCCGCCCTCGTCCGCGCGGGCCCGCATCTCCTCGGCGAGCTCCTCGGAACGGTCCTTGCCGAACGCCCGCTCGGCGGCCGGGAACATCTCCTCCTCCTCCTCCTCGACGTGGTCGTCGACGAGCTCCTGGAGGACCGTGAGCTTCGCCTCGAAGCTCTCCGCTTGCGGGTCGGCGTCGGGCAGCTCGTTCAGGAGCAGATCCACGACGTGGTGCTCCTCGTAGGCCTCGAGCACGAGCTTCGCCGCCTTCTTGGTGTCGGCCTCCTGCCGGAACGCGGGGTAGAAGATCTCCTCCTCGAGCGAGGAGTGGAGCTGGAGAGCCCGCTTGATCTCCCCGCACAGCGCGCGGCGCTCGTCGGCGTCGTCCGCCTTGAGCGCGCGCTTGAGGAGCGCCTCGACCTCGCGATGCTGCTGCTTCAAGAGATCCGTGGCCTTCACGACGTCACCTCCCCGATGGCGTGTACGATCCGCACGCTCTCGGGGAGGTGCACGCCGCGTGCCCACGGCGCACCGCCGTGCCCGACGGCGCGGCTCGCGCCGCGCGCAGCGGCCCCGTCGATTTCTACAATCCGGGCGGGCCGCTAGCGCCAGGCGAAGACGGGCTGCTCGTAGTGCGCGACGCGCGTCGCGCGGCCCGCGAGCGCGACCTCGTGGAGCTGGTAGAGGATCGCCGCCGTCGGCGCGTGGATCTGCGTGCCGACGAGCGGGATGGACAGCACGGGGCGCGTGCTCTCCGGGATGGAGCGCAGGTGAGGGACCCCCGGCTGCGCGAGCTCGTCGAGCGGCACCCGGTGCACGGATGCCACCTCCTTCGCGTCGGGCGCGAGCGCGGCGCCCGGGCCGGCCCAGACCACGACCGGGGTGATCACGAACCCGGAGCGTGTCGGGTAGTCGTCGAGCGCGCCGAGCACCGCGTCGCCGGAGAGCGCGAGCCCCACCTCCTCGTCGAGCTCGCGCAGCGCCGCCTGCTCGGGCGTCTCGCCGGGGTCGAGGCGCCCGCCCGGAAGCGCCCACTGGCCCGCGTGGCGCCGCAGTCGCGCGGCCCGACGCGTGAGCACGAAGCAGGCGACGCCGCGCTCGTCGCCGAGCAGCGCGAGCGCCACCGCGGCGTGACGTCGCTCGCCGAGCGGAACGGCCGCGCGCTCGAACGCCGCGAGGTTGCGCACCACGCGGGCGCGCAGGGCGTCGTCGAGCCGCGTGCCGGGCACGGCGCGAGGGTACCACGCTACCGTCCCCGCCCGGCGCCCCGACCAGAGGAGGGCATCGTGCACGACCTGCCGGCGGCCCGGGCGCGCGAGCTGCTCGCGCGCGCCGCGCCCCGCCGCATCGACCTCGCCGAGGTCTCCGTCGCGCTCCTCGACTTCGGCGGGGACGGCGCGCCCGCGCTGCTCCACCACGCGAACGGCTTCTCGAAGGGCTGCTACGCGCCGTTGGCCGCCGCGCTCGCGCCGGCGATCCGGGTGATCGCGATGGACGCGCGCGGGCACGGCGACTCCAGCCAGCCGGAGGCGCCGGGGCGCTACGCGTGGCGGCTCTTCGCCGACGACCTCGCGGGCGTCGCCGAGCGGCTGGCGCGCGAGCTCGGACGCGCGCGGCTCCCGCTCGCGATCGGCCACTCCTTCGGCGGCACGTCGCTGCTCGGAGCCTCGAGGCGCCGGCCCGACCTCTTCGAGCGCATCGCGCTCGTGGATCCGGTCGTCCCGCCCCACGCCGCCGAGGCGCGCGCGCCCGCGCGCCTCGAGCACGTCTCGAGGATGGTGGAGCGCGCGACGAAGCGCCGGCACGAGTGGCCCTCGCGCGGCGAGGCGCGCGCCTTCTTCGCGGAGCGCGAGCTCTTCGCGAGCTGGGAGGCCGACGCGATCGACTGCTACGTGCTCGACGCCCTGGCGGCGCGTCCGGACGGCTCCGTCGAGCTCAAGTGCCGGGGCGAGGTCGAGGCGGCGGTCTTCGCGGGGGGCGACGACGTCGACGTGGACGCGCTCGCCCGGGACCACGCCGTCCCCGCGCTCTGGCTGTGGGCGGCGCGCGGGAGCTTCTCGCGCGCGCGCTACGAGGCGCTCGCCGCCTCGATGCGCGACGCACGCGTCGAGGATCTGGACGCCGGCCACCTCGCGCCGATGGAGCGGCCCGGCGCCGTCGCCGCCGCGATCCGCCGCTTCGCGGCCGCCGGGCCGATATGATCCGCGCGATGGATCACCCCGTTCCGCTGCGGCCCGAGACCCACGCGAGCTTCCGGCCCGACAAGATGGGGAAGGCGACGCTGTTCGAGTCGGAGCGCCTCCTCGTCGGCCTCAACTGCTTCGAGCCCGGACAAGAGCACGCGCTCCACGCGCACCCCGGCACCGACAAGGTCTACCACGTGCTCGCGGGACGCGGGCACTTCCTGCTCGAAGGACGCGAGGAGCCGATGGAGCCGGGCGTCATGCTGGTCGCGCCGGACGGGGTGCCGCACGGCATCCGCAACAGCGGGCGCGAGCGCCTCGTGGTGCTCGCGATCCTGGCGCCCGCGCCGTGAGCGCGGCAGGCGCGGAGGCGCCGCTCGCCGGCCTGCGCGTGGTCGAGGTCGCCCACTACGTCGCCGTGCCCGCCGCGGGCGCGATGCTGGCTGACCTCGGCGCGGACGTCGTGAAGGTCGAGCCGCCGCGCGGCGAGGTCTACCGGCGCTCCCGCCCGAAGTACGCGGGCTACGCGTGCGAGTTCCCGGAGAACCCGGGCTTCCATCTCGACAACCGCGGAAAGCGCTGCCTCGCGCTGGACCTCGCGCGCCCCGAGGCGCGCGAGGTGGTGCTGAGGCTCGTCGACCGCGCGGACGTCTTCCTCACGAACCTGCTGCCGGGGCGGCGGCGCAAGTACGGGCTGGACCACGAGACGCTGCTCGCGCGGCGTCCTTCGCTCGTCGTCGGCGCGATCAACGGCTACGGGCTCGGCGGCGAAGAGGCGGACAAGCCCGCCTTCGACTACACCGCCTACTGGGCGCGCACGGGCATGATGGACATGATGCGCGACGAGGGGACGCCGCCCTCGCTGCAGCGCCCCGCGATCGGGGATCATGCGGCGGCCTCGAACCTCGTGTGCGGGATCCTCGCCGCGCTTCGGCTCCGCGACCGCGACGGGCGCGGGCGCTACGTCGAGACCTCGCTGCTGCAGACCGGCCTGCACGTCCTCGGCGGCGACGTCGCGCTCGCCCTCGTGACGGGCCAGGACCCGCGCCGCCACGACCGGCGGAAGGCGCCCAACCCGCTCTGGAACAGCTACCGGACGGCGGACGGGCGCTGGCTGCTCCTGGTGATGATCGAGCCCGACCGCTACTTCCGCCCGCTGTGCGAGGCGCTCGGGCGGCTCGACCTGCGCGACGACGCGCGCTTCGCCGAGCCGTTCGCGCGGCTGCGCCACGCGGAGGCGCTCGTGGACGAGCTCGACCGGACCTTCGCCGAGCGCACGCTCGAGGCGTGGCGCCCGCGGCTCGACGCCGCCGGCGTGATCTGGGGCCCGATGCAGTCGGTGAGCGAGGCGGTCCGCGATCCGCAGGCACGCGCCATGGGCTACGTGAGGCGCGCGGAGCACTGGAGCGGGCCGATCGAGACGCTCGCGCCTCCCTTCCGCATCGAAGGCGTCGGCCTCGGCGCGGCACGGACCGCCTCGCGGCTCAACGAGGGGGCGAGCGAGCTCCTCGCGGAGCTCGGCTTCGGCGCGCTCGAGATCGCGCGGCTCCTGGGCGAGGATGCCGTCGAGGCCGGAGAGGGCCCCGACCCCGCCTAGCCGGGGCTCGTGGCCCCGCCCCCGCCGGGCGCTCCGCCTCAATCCCCGCCCCGGGTTCGCCGATGCGAGCGCGCGTGAGGGGCCGCGGGCACGGGAGGGGCCGCGAGGGGCCGTGGCGCGCGCGCGGGCGGGCGTCCGCCGTCGCGCTCGCCCTCGCCTGGGTCCTGGCCAGCGTGCTCGCGGGGGCCCCGGCGCGGCTTGCCCGGGCCGCGGAGGGAGGGGCCGGCGTCGCGCCTCCGGATCCGGTCGCTCCGGCGACGGCGGTGCGGTACGACGGGGCCTCGACCGCCCTCGTCGTGGTGCTTCCGCCGCAGGTCGATCCCGCGCTGGAGCCGCTCCGCGACGGCATGCGCGAGTGGCTCGCCGACCGCATGGCCGCGGCCGGGCTCGATCCCGCGCCGCCGGGGCTCGTCGCGAAGGCGCTCGCCGACCTCGAGCGCGCGGGCCGGCCGCTGCGCCACGGCGCCGACGCCCCGGCGCTCGCCGCGCGCGTGCGGGCGAGCTCGGTCCTCTACAGCGACGTGCGCTTCGAGCGCGGGCACGCGGACCTGCGCCTCCAGCTCCGCGACGCGGGCGACGGGCGTGTCCTCGCCGCGGGGCAGGCGCGCGCGCCCGTGGCCGAGCTCCCGGGGGCGGCCCAAGAGGCTCTCGCCGCCTTGCTCTCCCGCCTCGGGCTGGCGGCTTCCGCCGTCGCGGGCGCCCCGGTGCCCACCCTCTCCGAGTGGGGCGCACTCGGGCGCGCGCGCGCGGCGCTCGAGGCGGGCGCGCTCGCCGAAGCGTGGCGCGAGCTCGCCGCCCTCGAGGGCCCGGCCGCCGAGCAGCTGCGCCGCGACGTCGACGCGCGCGCCCGCGACGCGACCCCCGCGGCGCGCTCGCGGCTCGCGAGCGCGGCCGGCCGGGCCGATCCCGACTGGCTGCGCGTCCGCGACGCCCTGCGCGGCGGGGGCGACGCCGAGACGCTCCTCGCGGCGGCCGACGCGGCCGAGGCGCGCGGGGACGTCGACACCGCGGTGCGTCTCTACGCGCGCGCCGTGGAGGCGGCGCCGACGAGGGCCGGCGCGCATCTCGCGCAAGGGCGCGCGCTCGAGGCGGCCGGCCGGCCGGCCGAGGCCGTCGACGCCTTCCGGGCGGCGGCCGGCCTCGCGCCCGAGGACCCGGCGCCCCACGCGGCGCTCGGCGCGAGCGCGGCGCTCTCGGCGCGCGAGCGCGCGGAGCACGTCCTGCGCGCCGGCGAGCTCGAGGCGGCGCGCCTCGACGTCGAGAGCGCGACCGCGCGGCTGGACGAGGCGAGCCGGCTCGACCCCGCGCTGCGCGGAGCCGCCCAGCGCGGCACGGGAAGGCTCCAGGAGCGGCTCGGCCGGCACGGCGAGGCGGTGCTCGCATACGAGCAGGCCGTCGCGATCGGCGGCGGCGATCCCGAGCTCTTCGTGGACCTCGGTCGCGCGCGCGCCTCGCAGGCCGATCGCGCCGGCGCGGAGGCCGCGTATCGCGAGGCGCTCGCGCGCGCACCCGAGCACGCCGCGGCGCACGGCGGTCTCGGCGAGGTGCTCGCGGACGCGGGCCGCGTCGACGAGGCGCTTCCGCATCTCGAGCGCGCGGTGGCGTCCGCGCCCGACGACGCGGCGGTCCGGCGCCGTCTCGCGCGCGTCCTCGTCGCGCGCGGGGACGCGGAGGGCGCGCTCGCCGTGCTCGATGCGAAGGCGCTTCCCCCCCGCGTGCCGGCGGGTGAACGCGCCGGGCTCCTCGCCGAGGCGGCGGCGGTCCACCGCGGCGCCGGCGATCTCGCGGGCGCGGAGCGCGCGCTCGGCGAGGCGGTCGCGCTCGAGCCCGACGATCCGGCGCTGCGCGGCGCGCTCGCCGATCTCTACGAGGCCCGAGGGGACGCCGCGCGCGCGGCGTCGGAGCGCGCGCTCGCGCAGCAGCTGAGCGGCGGGCGCCCGGACGCGCGCGGCGCGCACGCCCGCGCAGCGGCCGAGGCCGACGAGGGAAGCCCGGAGCGGGCGAGCGAGGGCTTCGCCACCTTCGAGGCGCTCGCGCAGAGCTTTCCGGTCGCGAGCCCGCTCACCGGCCGGCCGCTGCGACGGGTGGTCCTCCTCGGCGTCACCGAGGCGCCCGACTGGAGGGTCCGCGTGCGCCGTTGGCTGGAGCCGCGCCGGCTCGACCTCGCCGCGGTCGACCTCGCGCTCCTCGAGGCCACCGCGGCGCGCTTTCCGGTGGAGGAGACGCCCGCGATCCCGCTCGAGCTCGTCCCGGTCGCGGACGCCCTCGCCGCGCTCGCGACCGAGCGCGACGCCATCGCCGCCTTGAACAGCGCGCTCGACACGGACGCGCTGTTCGTGGCCCGGCTCTTCGACGACCGCGCGCCCGATGCCCCGCTCTGGGCGGCGGAGCGGCCCGTCCTCGAAGTGCGCCTCCTCGGCGGCGCGGCGCCCGCGCACGTCTACGTGCTCGCCAACCAGCTCCGCCTCGACGGGGCGGCGGGCGTCTACCGCTGGAACCTCCAGGCGGCCGGCCCGTGGGCGCTCCTGCTCGCGCTCGTGGCTTGGCCGCTCGTGCGCGGCTGGGGCGCCGTCGTCGTGCGGCTCGAGTACGACACCAAGCGGACGCGCGGCTTCTTCCACGTGCGGCTCTCGCGCCGGGCGGGAAAGGCGAAGGCGTCGCGCGGGAAGGACGGCCACAGCCAGCTGCGGCGCTACCAGACCCGGGTGCGCAACCTCTCGCGGTTCGCCCGCGCCATGGCGGATTCCGAGACGCGCTTCCGGCTGGTCCCCGCGCGCACGTGGTACGTCACGGTCCACGGGCTCCTCACCGACGCCAAGACGAACGACGTGATCGGGAACTACGTCGAGGAGCGCCAAGTGCGCGTCCGCCGCCGCCAGGAGGTGGTCGTCCCCTTCAACCTGCGGCCGAAGGACGCCGCGATCGAGGTGCGCCTCACGCGCGCCGAGGGCGGCGACGTCACGGGCGCCGGCGTGCAGGGCGCCGTGGTCGTGCGCGGAGCGCCGGAGACGCTGCGCTACCTGCGCGGCGGGGCGGCCATCCTCCACGTCGGGAACGGGACGCACCGCGTCGTGATCGGCCTCGGCGACCGCGTGATCGAGCAGGAGGTCGAGGTCTCGAACCTCGCCGCGACCACGCTCTTGGTCGCCGTGGACCGCGACGAGGTCGCGCGCTTCACCGGGTGTCCGGAGGCCGTGGACCCGTATCTGCACGGCGACCTCGCAGCCGCGGCCGACGCGCTCGAGCGCGCGGGCCAGGCGGCCGCCGCGAACCTGCTCCGGGCGGAGTGGCACAGGGAGCGGGGCGAGAGCGAGCAGGCGGCCCACTGCTATGCGGCGGCCGGCCGCGTCCAGGAGGCGGCCGAGCTCGCGGCCTCGAGCGCCGACGCCGTCCAGTCCGCGGCCCTGTTCGAGCAGGCCGGCGACTACGCCCGCGCCGCCGCGCGCTTCCGCGAGTCGGGGGACTTCCTGCGCGCGGCGGCCGCGTACGAGGCGGCCTTCGACTTCGACTCCGCCATCGACGCCTACCGGCATGCCGGCGCCGAGGCGAAGGCGCTCGAGCTGCTCGAGCGCCTCGGGCGCAGCTTCGAGGCCGCCGAGCTGGCCCTCCGCATCGGCGACGGCGCCCGCGCGATCCGCAACTTCCAGCAGGTGGACCTGCGCGACCCAGGCTACGCCGAATCGTGTCGAATGCTGGGCGCCCTCTTCGCGGAACGGGGGGAGCTCGAGCTCGCCGCCGAGAAGCTCGGCGACGCCGTGGCCGCCTCGGGCGACTCGGACGGAGCGAGCCTCGAGCTGCTCGAGCAGCTCGGCGACGTCCTTCAGCGCGCCGGCCAGACCGACCGCGCGCTCGAGGTGTTCGAGGCCGTCCGCAAGCGCGACTTCGGCTACCCGGGCGTGGCCGAGCGCATCGAGGCGCTGCGCGACCTGCGCCGCACCGCGGCCGCCGCGGAGGCGACGCAGCTCTCGGTGCCCGCGGCGGCCGGGCCGTCGGAGAGCCGCTACGAGCTGCTCGGCGAGGTGGGACGCGGCGGCATGGGCGTGGTCTACCAGGCGCGCGACCGCCGCCTCGGGCGCATCGTCGCGCTGAAGCGCCTGCCGGAGAACCTGCGCGAGAACCCCACCGCGGTGCAGCTCTTCCTGCGCGAGGCGCGCGCGGCGGCGGCGCTCAACCACCCGAACATCGTGACCCTCTTCGACGCGGACCAGGAGGACGGCAGCTACTACCTCACGATGGAGTTCCTCGAGGGCTTCCCGCTCGACCGCATCCTGAAGAAGCGCGGCCGCCTCACGGTGCGCGACTGCGTGCGGCTCGGGGTGCAGATCGCGACGGGCCTCCAGTACGCGCACGAGCGCCACATCGTGCACCGCGACATCAAGACTTCGAACCTCTTCTTCACGAAGGACCGCGTCGTGAAGATCATGGACTTCGGCCTCGCGAAGACGATGCAGGAGGTGCGCCGCGCGGCGACGGTGATCGGCGGCACCCCGTACTACATGGCGCCCGAGCAGGCGACGGGCGAGAACGTCGACCACCGCGCCGACCTCTACGCGTTCGGCGTCACGCTCTTCGAGCTCGCGACGGGGACGGTTCCCTTCACCGACGGCGACGTCACCTGGCACCACCGCCACACGCCCCCGCCGGACCCGCGCACGCTCGCCCCCGACATGCCGGACGGCTACGCGGAGCTCGTGCTCGCGCTCATGGCGAAGGATCCCGCGCGGCGTCCCGCGTCGGCCGCCGACGTCGGGGCGCGCCTCGCGGAGCTCGGGCGCGCCGCGGGCTGATCCCCACGCGCGGCGGGCGGCCGGGCGCGATAGGCTCGGCGCGGGCCGGAGGGGGGATGGCTCGACGTTCGCGGCGACGGAGCCTCGCGCCGGGCGCGCTGCTGCTCGGCCTCTCGGCGTTCCTCGCCCTGGCCTCGGGCTCGTGCGGCAGCCCGCCGCCCCGCGCCGTCGACGACGTGTGCGCGCTCCTCGTCGAGCGCGACGGCTGGTGGGCGGCGACCGCGCGCGCCGCGGCTCGCTGGGACGTGGTGCCGGGGCTCCTCCTCGCCGTGATCCACCAGGAGTCGGGCTTCCGCGCCGACGCGCGCGCGTGGGAGCGCCTTCTCGGCATCCCGGTCGCGCCCGCCTCGAGCGCGTACGGGTTCGGCCAGGCGACCGACGGCGCCTGGCGCGACTACCAGCGCGCGACCGGGCGCCGCGGCGCGCGGCGCGACGCCTTCGCCGACGCGGTGGACTTCGTCGGCTGGTACGTCGACCGGCTGCACCGCGCGACCGGCGTCGCGAAGGACGACGCCTACCAGCTCTACCTCGGCTACCACGAGGGCCCCGGCGGCTTCCTGCGCGGGAGCCACCTCGCGAAGCCGTGGCTGCTCGAGGTGGCCCGCCGCGTCGACGCGCGCGCGGCCCGTTTCGAGCGCGACGCGGCCCGCTGCGCCGCGCGTCGCCTCGCGCCGCCCGAGGCCTGAAGCGGCGCGCCGGCGCGCGCCGGCCCGCGCGCCGCCGCGCCGGGCTTGAGCGAGGCGGCTCGCGTGCTTACGATTGGAGTTGCGGCCCGCGCGGGGGGCCGGGCCGCACTCAGGCGAGCGTTCGTTTCGCCGATCCACGCAGGGTGCGCAGCGAGCGACGGCTCGGGCGAGCCGGCGCCGGGGATCGCTCGCCCCCGAGGACGGAATCGACGGCATGGCAGAGGCGCTGGAGCTCCAGGCGGCCGAGGACGCGGACGAGGACGGCTCTCCGGAGGGCCAGGCGGAGGCGTTGCGCCGGTTCGGCGTCAACGCCGGCATCGTGGAGGAGATCCGGCAGCGCTACGCGCGCGACCCCGGCTCGGTGGACCCGAGCTGGGCTGCGCTGTTCGAGCCGGGCGAGCGCGACGCCGCGCCCGCGCCGGCCGACGCGCCAGCGGAGGGCGGGGGCGCGCCGCCGCGCGAGGTCGCGGAGAAGCACGCGCGCGTCCTGCGGCTGATCCACGCCTACCGCGCCCGCGGCCACCGGATCGCCGCCACCGACCCCCTCGGCGCGAGCGCCTCGTACTTCCCGGAGCTCGATCCCGCGCACTACGGCCTCGGGCGCGAGGAGGAGGAGCGCCTCTTCATCGCGGGCGACCTCCCGGGCGGGCCGGTCCAGCCGCTGCGGCAGATCCTCGCGCGCCTGCGCGCCACCTACTGCCGCTCGGTGGGCGTCGAGTTCACCCACGTCCAGGACCCGGGGCGCAAGCAGTGGCTCCAACGCCGCATGGAGGAGAGCGAGAACACGAGCCCGCTCTCCGCGGCGGAGCGGCTCGCGATCCTCGAGAAGCTCTCCGCCGCGGAGTTGTTCGAGCGCTTCCTGCACACCCGCTTCGTCGGGCAGAAGCGCTTCTCGCTCGAGGGCGCGGAGTCGCTGATCCCGCTCCTCGACACGCTCGTCGAGGAGGCGGCCGGGCAGGGCGTCCGCGAGATCGTGCTCGGGATGGCGCACCGCGGCCGGCTCAACGTGCTCTCGAACATCCTCGGGAAGTCGCTCGAGTCGATGTTCTGCGAGTTCGAGGACGTGGATCTCGCGGAGAGCCCGTTCGGGTCGGGCGACGTGAAGTACCACAAGGGCTACTCGGGCGACCGCATCGCGCGCTGCGGAGCGCGCATCCACCTCTCGCTCACCGCGAACCCGTCGCACCTCGAGGCGGTCGACCCGGTCGTGCTCGGGCGCGCGCGCGCGAAGCAGGGGCGGATGCGCGACGTGCGCCGGAACCGCGTGATCCCCGTGCTCGTGCACGGCGACGCCGCGTTCGCGGGCCAGGGCATCGTGGCCGAGGCGCTGAACCTCTGTCATCTGAGGGGCTACTCGACCGGCGGGACGATCCACGTGGTGGTCGACAACCAGATCGGCTTCACGACCAACCCGAACGAGGCGCGCTCGACGCTCTACTGCACCGACGTCGCGAAGATGATCCAGGCGCCGGTCCTGCACGTGAACGGCGACGACCCGGAGGCGGTCGTGCACTGCGTGAAGCTCGCGCTCGCCTGGCGCCAGCGCTTCGGCACCGACGTCGTGATCGACCTCGTCTGCTACCGGCGCCACGGCCACAACGAAGGGGACGAGCCGAGCTTCACGCAGCCTCTCCTCTACGAGAAGATCCGGCGCAAGAAGCCCGTGCGCGCGCTCTACACCGAGCGGCTGCTGGAGCAGGGGCTGCTGCGCCCCGAGGACGTCTGGCGCATCGAGCACGACCTCTCGGCGCAGCTCCAGCGCGCGCTGCAGCAGATCAAGACCCGGGTGCCCGAGCCGGAGGAGCCGTACGACCCGCGCGGCCCGTGGGCGGGCCTCGCGCGCAGGCGCGAGCCGGGCGACGAGCCGGCGACGGGCGTCCCCGTCGAGCGGCTGGCGCAGATCGCCGAGCGGCTGGGCTCGGCGCCGCCCGGCTTCGCCGTGCACCCGAAGCTCGAGCGGCTGCTCGAGCGGCGCCGCAAGGCGGTCGCGGAAGGCGGGCCGATCGACTGGGCGCTCGCCGAGGCGCTCGCCTTCGGCAGCCTCCTCGTCGAGGGAACGCCGGTCCGGCTCTCGGGCCAGGACAGCTCGCGCGGCACCTTCAACCAGCGCCACGCGGTGCTCGTGGACCAGCTGCGCGGCGACGAGTTCGCGCCGCTCGACCACCTCGCCGCGACCCAGGCGCGCTTCGAGGTCTACGACAGCCAGCTCTCCGAGGCCGCCGTCCTCGGCTTCGAGTACGGCTTCAGCCTCGCCGACCCTGCGACGCTGGTCCTCTGGGAGGCGCAGTTCGGCGACTTCGCGAACGGCGCGCAGGTGATCATCGACCAGTTCATCGCCGCCGCGCACGCGAAGTGGCAGCGCATGAGCGGCCTCGTGCTGCTGCTCCCGCACGGCTACGAAGGGCAGGGCCCCGAGCACTCGAGCGCGCGAGTCGAGCGCTTCCTGCAGCTGTGCGCCGAGGACAACCTGCAGGTCGCGAACTGCACGACGCCCGCGCAGTACTTCCACCTGCTGCGGCGCCAGATGCGCCGCCGCTTCCGCGCGCCGCTCGTCGTGTTCACGCCGAAGAGCCTGCTGCGCGACCCGCGCGCGACGTCGTCCGCGGCGGAGCTCGCCGAGGGGGCCTTCCGGCCGCTGCTCGACGACCCGGCGGTGCCCGACGGCGCCGCGCGGCGCGTGCTGCTCTGCTCGGGCAAGGTGTATTACGACGTCCTCGCGCGGCGGGAGGCGCGCGCGGCCGCGCGCGGCGGCGCGCGCGACGTCGCCCTCGTGCGCCTCGAGGAGCTCTACCCGTGGCCGGCGGAGGAGCTCGCCGCCGCGCTCGCGCGCCAGCCCGGCGCCGACGTGTGGCTCGTCCAGGAGGAGCCGCGCAACATGGGCGCCTTCTCGTTCGCCGCCGAGAGGATCCGCGCGCAGCTGCCGGCCGGCGCGGGGCTCGGCTGCGCTAGCCGTCCGGCCAGCGCGAGCCCGGCGGTGGGGTCGCCACGCGCGCACCGGCGCGAGCAGGCGGCGCTGGTGGAGGCCGCCTTCGCGGGCCTCGACTGAGGCGCGCCGCGCGCGCGCGGTTCCCGTATGCTTCGGGCCGTGCCCGCCCGCCCCGGCCTCGCCGCGCTCCTCGCGGGCGCGGCCGTCGCGTTCGCCGCGCCCGCGGCCGCCGAGCCGTCGGCCGCGGAGACCACGCGCGCGGTCGCGGCCCCGCCGCCTGCGGCGCCCCCCCTGGCCGCGCGCGCCGAGGACCTCGCGCCCGAATCGCCTGCGGCGCTCCTCGAGCGCGCGTTCGCGAACCTCTACGGCGACGACTTCGTGCAGGTGCTCACGCTCTCCACGCGGCGGCGCGGGAGCCGGCCGCTCGTGCGCCGCGTCCAGCTCACGCGCAAGCAGAGCGTGCGCCCGGGAAAGGCGCTCGTGCGCTTCCTCGAGCCCGGCGACGTGCGGCGCACGGGCGTCCTCATCCTGGAGCGCGACGATCGCTACGACGACTTCTTCGTCTTCCTGCCGGCGCTCGGCAAGATCCGCCGCGTGGTGTCGGGGCAGCGCGCCGACGCCTTCTTCGGGACGGACCTCTCGTACGAGGACCTCGAGCCGAAGCACGCGGGCGACTGGGCGGTGCGCGCGCTCGGCGCGGCGGAGGAGGCGGGCGTCGCGTGCCGGCGGCTCGACATCCGGCCGCGCCCTCACCACGAGTCGACGTACGAGCGCATGGAGTCGTGCATCGACCCCGTGCGCGGGGTGATCCTGCGCACCGGCTTCTTCCGCCGCGGCGAGGAGGTGAAGGCGCTGCGCGTGGACCCCGCCTCGGTGCGCGAGGTGGGCGGGCGCCAGATCCCGTTCGTGTTCCGCATGGAGACGCCGAGCCGCCGCGGCGAGACCGAGGTGCGGACCGAGAGCTACGAGATCCGCACCGGCATCTCGGACGCGGTCTTCACGACGACGAACCTCGAGGCCGGGGACGCCGACGGCGACCGGCGCGCGGCCGCGCCGCCCACGACCGCCGCCCCGTAGGCGCCGCGCCGGGCGTCCGGCGCCGGCGTCGGGGGCTGCTACGTTGCACGGTCGCCCGGGGGTTCCCCGCCCCCTCGCCGGGGCGGAGGCGCCATGGATCTGAGCTACGGCCCGCAGTACGAGGCGCTGCGCGCGGACGTGCGGGACTTCCTCGCGGCGCACTGGCCGCCGCCCGGTGGGGCGCCGCCCGCGCAGGCCGAGGTCCTCGCCTTCCGCCGTCGCGCCATCGCGGCCGGCTATCTCGCGCGCGGCATCCCGCGCCGCTACGGCGGCTCGGAGCAGCGGCCGGACCCCCTCGCGGCGCAGGTGATCCGCGAGGAGTTCGCGCGCGCCGGGGCGCCCGGCGAGGCGCGCGGGATCGGGACGATGATGCTGGTCCCGACGCTGCTCGAGCGCGGGGCCGAGTGGCAGAAGGAGCGCTGGATCCCGCCCACGGTGCTCGGCGAGCTCCTCTGGTGCCAGGGGTACAGCGAGCCGGGCTCGGGCAGCGACCTCGCGTCGCTCCGGACCCGCGCCGAGCTCGTGGGCGACGAGTGGGTCGTCCACGGCCAGAAGATCTGGACGAGCGACGCGCAGCGCGCGGACCTCATGTTCTGCCTCTGCCGCACCGAGCCGGACGCGCCCAAGCACGCCGGGATCTCGTACCTCCTGCTCGACATGCGGCAGCCGGGCGTCGAGGTGCGGCCGCTCCGCGAGATGACCGGCCACGCGTTCTTCAACGAGGTCTTCCTGAACGGCGCCCGCACGCCGAAGGACTGGATCGTCGGCCGGCGCGGCGAGGGCTGGCAGGTCTCGCGGACGACGCTGAAGCACGAGCGCAACGCCATCGGGAACGCCGACCTCGCGCGCAGCACCTTCGACGCGCTGGTCGAGCTCGCGCGCCGCGCCCGGCGCGGCGGGCGGCCCGCGCTCCAGGATCCCGAGGTTCGCCAGCGCCTCGCCCGCATCGAGGGCTACGTGCAGGCGCACCTCTACTCGAGCTACCGGCAGCTCACCGACGACGCCCGCGGCCGCAGCCCGGGCCTGCTCGCGCTCATGAACAAGCTCAACTACACGAACATCGGGCAGGACGTGGCGAGGTTGGCGCTCGACCTCCTCGGCGACGACGGCATGCTGGACCCCGCCGGCTACGACCGCGAGCCCGGCGCGCCGCCGCGCTCGTCCGAGGCCTGGCTCGTGCAGACCCTGTGGTCGCTCGGCGTCGCGATCGCGGGCGGCACCGCGAACATCCAGCGCAACGTGATCGCGGAGCGCGGCCTCGGGCTCCCGCGCGACGCCGCCGCCCAGCGGAGCGCGTGATGGACTTCGGCCTCTCCGAGGAGCACGAGCTGCTGCAGGCCACCGTGCGCGGGTTCGCGGAGCGCGAGTGCCCGGCGCCCGTGCTGCGCGCGCAGTTCGACGCCGAGGCCGACGGGAGCCCCGCGCTCTGGCGCGGGCTCGCGGAGCTCGGCGTGGCCGGGCTCGCCGTGCCGGAGGCGTACGGCGGCGCGGGGCTCGGCCTGCTCGAGCTCGCGCTCGTGGCGGAGGTGCTGGGCCACGCCGCCGTGCCGGGCCCCTTCCTCGGCCACGCGCTCGCGACGCTGGCGGTCGCGCTCGGCGGGAGCGAGGCGCAGCGAAGCGCGTGGCTGCCGTCGCTCGCGTCGGGGCAGCGGCTCGGCACGGTCGCCTTCGCGGAGCCGGGCCACGAGGAGGGCTGGCGGCCCGAGGGGTGGACCGCGAAGGCGGACGGCGCGGCGAACGGCGCCAAGGCGTTCGTCCCCGCCGCCGCCCACGCCGATCTCTTCGTGGTCGGCGTCGCGGGCGGCGGCCTCGCGGTGGTCGAGCGGGGCGCGCCGGGCGTCTCGGTGGAGCCGCTCGCGGGGGCGGACCGCACGCGGCGCTTCGGACGGCTGTCGCTCGCGGGCGCCCCGTGCGAGCGCCTCGCGGCCGGCGCGGACGCCGCGCCGCGCGTCGTCGACGCCGGGCTCGTGCTCCTCGCGGCGGACGCGCTCGGCGGCGCCGCGCGCTGCGTCGAGGCGAGCGTCGCGTACGCGAAGACGCGCGAGCAGTTCGGCGTCACGATCGGGCACTTCCAGGCGCTCAAGCACCAGCTGGCCGACATGGCGCTCGAGGTGGAGCCGTCGCGCGCGCTCGTCTGGTACGCGGCGCACGCGTTCGACGCGCTGCCCGCCGAGGCGCCGCGCGCCGCCGCGCTCGCGAAGGCGCACCTCACCGACGCCTTCCTGCGGGTGGCGCGCGACGCCGTCGAGGTCCACGGCGGCATCGGCTTCACCTGGGAGTGCGACGTGCAGATCTGGTACAAGCGCGCGATGTTCGACCGGGCGTTCCTCGGGACGCCGGCCGCGCACCGCGAGCGCGCGGCGCGGCTCGCCGGCTGGTAGCCGCGCGCGCCGCGCAGGGAGGACCCATGAAGACTCCGATCGCGATCCTCGTCGCCGCGCTTGCCTTCGGGGCGGGCTACCTGGTCGGCGAGCGCCGGACGTTCGACCAGGACCTCGGCGGGCGCCTCGCGGCGATCGAGACGAAGCTCGGCGACCTCGCGAAGGCGCAGCCGGCCGCGCGGCCCAGCGAGCCGAAGGCGCTCGCCCCGGCCGAGGCGATGAAGCTCATCGCCGTCGACGGCGCGCCGGTGCGCGGAGCCCAGAAGGCCCGCGTCACGATCGTCGAGTACGGCGACTTCCAGTGCCCGTTCTGCCTGCGCTCGCGGCCCACGCTGCGCCAGGTGCTCGAGACGTACCCGGAAGACGTGCGCCTCGTCTACAAGCACTACCCGCTCTCGTTCCACCGCGAGGCGATGAACGCGCACCGTGCGGCCGAGGCCGCGCGCGAGCAGGGCAAGTTCTGGGAGATGCACGACCGCATCTTCCAGACGCCGTCCGACCTCTCGCCCGAGACGATGCGCAAGCACGCGGAGGCGCTCGGCCTCGACCTCGCCGAGTTCGACGAGGCGTACAAGAGCGAGCGCGTGCAGAAGCGCATCGCGGCGGACCAGGAGGAGGGCCGGAAGGTCGGGGTGCGCGGCACTCCGGCGTTCTTCGTGAACGGGAAGTACATCGCGGGCGCGCAGCCGTTCGAGGCGTTCCGCCGCGAGATCGACGCCGCGCTCGGAACGAAGCGCGCCACCTAGGCGCGGCCCGCGCGGGGCGCTGCGTGAGCGCGCCGGCCTCGGCGAGGCGGCTGGAGCGGACGCCGGTCCGCATCCCGGCGTCGCGGCTCCCGCCGCCGATCCTGAGCCACCGCGACGGCGCCTGGGTGCTCGAGGCGCCCTACGCGTACCACGACGCCGGCACGCGCATCACGGTGCCCGCCGGCTTCCGTTTCGACCTCGCGTCCGTGCCGCGCCTGCTCTGGCCCGTGGTGGCCCCGTTCGAGCTCTCCATCGCCGCGCCGCTCCTGCACGATTTCCTGTATCGCTTCGCGGGGGCGCCGCCCGAGCCCGCGATCGAGCCGCCGCGCCGCTACGCGCGCCGCGAAGCCGATCGTCTGTTCCGCGACGTGATGGCGGCGGAGGGGGTGTCGGCCTGGCGCCGGCACGCCGCGTTCCTCGCGACGCGCCTGCTCGGCGGGCGCAGCTGGGGACGCCTCCCCCGCGCGTGATAGGATCCCGCGCCATGCGGCTCCCCTCGGGCGTCACGGATCTCCTCTCCTGGATCGCGCTCGGCCTCGTCGTCGGGGTGGCGGCCAAGTGGATCGCGAGCCGTCGCCAGCCGCCGGCGATCGTCATGACGATCCTCCTCGGCATCGCGGGCGCCGTCGTCGGCGGGTTCATCGGATCCGAGCTGGGGCTCGGCACGGTGCGCGGCTTCGACCTGCGCAGCCTCGCCCTCGCGCTCGGCGGGGCGCTGCTCCTCCTGTTCGCGTACCGCACGATCCAGACCCGCGCGTAGCGCCCGGCCGCCGTCGGCGACGGCCGCGGAGCGGCGCGGCGTCAGTCGCCGTCGCGAGGGCGGTAGAGGTCGCGGCGGGGCTCGTCGGTGTACACCGGCTCGCGCGCCTCGTCGAAGGAGCGAATCGCCTCGGGCAGGTTGTCGGTCATGCCGAGCATGAGCTGGTTGCGGTCCTCGAGCTCGATCGCGGCCGCGAGGCTCGGGGTCTCGAGATTGGCCCAGAGCACCTGCTTCGTCATCTGCAGCCCGTAGGGGCTGAAGCGGCACATCGCCTCCGCCGTCCGCACCGCCTCGGCGAGGAGCTCCGCGTCGGGCACGACGCGCGAGACGAGCCCCATGCGGAGCGCCTCGCGCGCGTCGACCCGGCGCCCGGTGAGGAGGACGTCGTTCGCGTTCGCGGCGCCGATCAGGCGCGGCAGCAGCCAGCTCGCTCCGAGCTCCGTGCTCGTGAGCCCGTTCACGATGCCGGTGCTGTTGAAGATCGCGGACTCGCCCGCGATGCGGAGGTCCGCGGCGAGGCACAGGCAGAAGCCGCCTCCGAAGGCCGCGCCGTGGACGGCCGCGATCACGGGCTGCGGCGTCGCGCGCAGCGCGGGCACGAGCTGCGAGTAGACGCGCATCGCGCGCGGCGCGATGCGAGGCGCGGTGAGCCCCGCGACGTCGGGAATCGCGCCGTGGTCCTTGAGGTCGAGGCCGGCGCAGAAGGCGCGGCCCGCGCCCGCGAGGACGATCACGCGGCAGTCGTGGTCGCGGCCGGTCTCCTCGAGCGCCGCCTTGAGATCGAGGCAGAGCTCGACCGACATGGCGTTGAGGCGCGCGGGCCGGTCCAGGCGCAGCAGCTTCACGTGCGGCGCGGCCCGCTCGACGAGGACGGTCGACATGGGCGCGGAGTCTAGGGCGGGCTCCGGGTGCGCGCCGGGGCCGCGCGACGGCGCGTTCCGCCGCCGCTCAGGCGCGGGCGCCGCGCAGCGCCGCCTCGACGCGGCGGTGCTGCGCGAGCTCCTCCTCGTAGCGCGGGTTCGGCACGCAGAAGAGCTGCGCGGAGCCGGACGCGACCAGGCGCCCGTCCCGCGTCCAGAGACGCCCCGCGGTCCCGACGAGCCCGGCCGCCGCGACGGGCGACTCGCCGTCGCACAGGATCCAGTCCTCGCCCGCGGAGGCGCCGTGGAACTGCACGGTGAGGTCCAGGTTCGGCGCGATCCAGCGGCGCGGCCACGCGTGGCGGGAGGCCGCGGCGTTCCAGGGAATGAGGTCCGCCCACAGCACGGCGCGCGCCGCATCGAGCACCGGGTCGGCCGGGGCCGGCGAGGCGAGCCGCATCCACGTGTGCCAGCGCGCGGGGCCGGGCTCGCGCGACCAGCGCACGGGGCGGCCCTCGACGTGGCGCCAGAACGGGTACCAGGCGCCGTAGTCCTCCGCGAGCTCGGCGAAGGAGCGCAGCGCCTCGGGCGCGGGCACGACCGGCGCTCTCGCCTCCACGTGCTCGAGCCCCTCGAGCCCCTCTCCCACGAACCAGCTCGAGGCCGTGAGCACGGGGGCGCCGTCCTGCCGCACGGTGGCGCGCAGCGCCTCGGAGCGCCGGCCCGCGCGGACCGACTCCACCTCGATGTCGACGTCGTCGAAGCGCGCCGGCCGCACGAACTGGCACGCGAACGTCGCGGGGCGGCGGTGGGACGAGAGGCGCGCGAGCGCGCGCAGCGCGATCGCGGCGACGTAGCCTCCCATCGGGCCCCACACCGCCCACGCGGGCGAGAGCCTCGCGCGGTAGCGCCCGTCGGCGCCGTCCACGCGCGTCGCGGCGTCGAAGTCCTCCGCCGTCACGAGGGGCACGCCGCGATCGCCGCCTTCACCCGCTCGAGGCGCCGGGCGTCGTTGCGCCTCTCCTTGCCGCCGAAGCGGACGCAGTAGCGCTTCTCGCCCCCGCTCGTGAAGACGACGTCGAGCACGCCCTCGGCCGGGAGCGCGAGGCCGGGGCCCTCGCAGCGCGCGCGCAGCCCGCGCGGCCCGAGCCGCGCGCGCCGGCACGGGCCGTCCTTTCCGCCGCGGAAGCGCCAGCCGTCGGCGCCCGGCGGACGTCCGAGCGCCTCCCAGCCGTCCGCGGGGAGGTCGAACGCGAGGCCGCTCCCCGGCGCCCCGGCGTCGGCGACGGCCAGCGTGGCGCCGCCCTGGGTCGGCGCCAGGCCCGCCGAGGGGAGGTCGAGCGGCCCCCCCGCCTCGGCGGCGAGCCGCAGCCGGGTGGCGCCGCTCGGGAGCGCCGCGAGCCGCACCGTCGTGCCCGCGAGCGCCACGTCGGGCTCCACGTGGGGTCCGAGGCTCACCGGCTCGAGCGCCGCGTTGTTGGACTCGTCCGACTCGGCGATCTCGTCCAGAGGGTCCACCGTCACGCGGAGCGTGTAGGCGCCGTCGGGAAGGCCGGTCACCTCGATGTACTGACACCCAAGCGTGTAGGCGTACTCGTCGGTGCAGCCGGCGGAGAGGCCCTGGAAGTCGCACGAGTCGAAGCGCGGCACGGCGCCGCCCTCGCAGAACGTGTCCAGGAGGCAGAAGCCGAGCTTGCCGCCGACCGCGACGACGTTCTGCTCCGCGTCGAGCAGCTCGTAGGTGGCGTAGTTCGTGTAGTGCCCGTGGCCGTGGCCGCCCGCCGGGCTGCAGTGGAACGCGGGGTTGCCGCACGAGGCGCCTGGCATCGTGGCGCAGTTCGGGCACATCGGGTCGCCGAGCAGGAGGTCGGCCGCGCCCTCGTTGTGCGAGAAGGTCGAGAAGCGCAGCAGATCCACGCCGGTCGTCGCCGACGCGCAGCCCTCCGCCACGTCGCCGGGGGTGACGTTCGCGTCGCGCTCCACCTCGACGTCCGCGACCGAGGTGGTGAGGTCGGGGAGCGGCGCGCCCGCGCGGGCCGGGCCCGCGCCGGAGGCGAGCGCCGCCACGGCGAGCGCGAAGGTCGCGGCGCGCGCCCACGCGGCGGCGGGGGTGGAGGTCGCGGGGGCGGCGTCGGACGGGGTGCGCATCGGGCTCCGGGGGCGCGTGCGGCGCGGCGGGCTAGGAGTGTGCCGCGCGCCGCGCCTCCGCGCCCGGGGACGCGACGGCGAGCGTGCGCAGCCGGTTCAGCGCGGCCGCGATCTCGTAGCGGCGGGGGCGCGCGAAGTCGCCGGGGTGGCGGGGCGCGCTCTCGGAGAGCGGATCCAGCGCGTCGAGCCCGCGCGCGTCGAGGAGCGCCTCGAGGGCGTCGAGGACCGCCGGCATCGGCGCGCGCCCGTCGATGAAGCGGCGCCGCGCGAGCTCGAGGGCGAAGCCGATCGCGCGCGTCTGGCTCGGCTCGAGCAGCTGGTCGAGCGCGCCGAGCTCGATGCGGTCCACGCCGAACTCGAGCCGCTCGCGCCCGCGCGCCGCGATCTTCACCTCGCGCCGCCCGCGGCTGGCGTCCAGGCTCCCCGGCACGGGGATGCGCGGCGCCGGAAGCGCGAACGGGCGCGCGCGCTCCACGGCGCGGCCCGTCGGGTGAGCGCGCGCGACCTCGCGCGCCCGCGCCGTCGCGTCGAGCGGCTCGAACGCGCGCATCTCGATCACGGTGTCGGCGGCGTCGAGGTAGTCGCCGGAGCCGCCCATCACGAGGACCGTCGAGACGCCGCACGCCTCGTGCAGCTCGCGCACCCGGTCGACGAACGGCGTGATGGGCTCGTGCTCGCGCGCGACGAGGGCCTGCATGCGCGCGTCGCGCACCATGAAGTTGGACGCCGCGGTGTCCTCGTCGACCAGGAGGAGCCGCGAGCCCGCCTCGAGCGCCTCGACGATGTTCGCCGCCTGGCTCGTGCTCCCGCTCGCGTCGTCGCTGCAGAACGCGTCGGGCCGGCCGCCGCCCGGAAGCTCGCCGAGAAACGCCGACACGTCGACGCGCTCGATGCGGCGCCCGTCCTCGGCGCGGATCTTCACCGCGTCGGGCCGCGTCACGACCAGCTCGCGTCCGTCGCCCGGGACGTGCGGGTGCACGCCGCGCTCGAGCGCGCGCAGCAGCGTCGACTTCCCGTGGTAGCCGCCGCCCACGACGAGCGTGACGCCGGCCGGGATCCCGAGCCCGACGGCGCTGCGCCGGCCGCCCCCGCGCGGAGGGAGCGCGAGCTCGACGCGCAGCGCGTCGGGCGCGCGCAGGAGGCGTGCGCCCTCGGCGAGCGGGAGGTCGCTGGCGCCGCTCGCGCGCGGGAGCCGCGCGCCGTCGCCGAGGAAGGCGACCAGGCCGCGCGCGGCGAGCTGGCCGCGCAGGTGCTCCTGGTCCTCCACGCAGCCGACGAAGCCCGCGGCCTCGCCGTCGGGAAGCGCGGACGCGCGCAGCGCGGCGCGCGCCAGCCGGCGCAGCCCTCCCGCGAGGAGCGCGGCCGCCTCGCGCCCGAGCACGCGCCGCCCTGCGGCGGGCAGCGACACGGAGAGCCGCGCCTCCACGAAGTCGGGGCGCACCGCGACCGCCGTGCGCTCGAGCACCGCCTGCCCGCCGGCGTCGATGCGGACGTCGCCGGGGCGGTCCTCGCCGTGGCCGCGCGGGTGGCGCTCGAGCTCCCGGCGCACCGCGCGCGCGAGGTAGTCCTCGAGCGCCACGCGCCGCGTGCGGCCCTCGAAGAGCGCAGGCGGAAAGCCGGCCTCGTCCATCGGCAGGCGCAGCCGCACGCGCGAGGGCGGCGCGAACGGGTCGGGCTGCACGTGGTCGACGTGGAGCTCGACGGCGCCGAGCCGGAAGCTCCCACGCAGATCGCCGTACGCGCGGAAGCCGCGCCCGTCGATCCGCGCCAGCAGGGCCCGCAGCTCGCTCTCGCCCCGCATCCGAGGGAGCGTAGCAGCGCGCTCAGTCGAAGAGCGCGCCCTGTGCCCGCGGGCGCCGGAAGGCGGCGGTCGAGAGCGCGGGCGCGCGCTCGGCGAGGCCCGCGCGCCGGCGCGCGGCGTCGAAGAGCTGCGCGATCTGGTCCGCGAAGACGCCCGCGCCGCGCTGGCGGTGGCCGAAGCCGGGGTCGTAGAGGGCGCCGCCGTGGAGCGCGCGCAGGCGGCTCAGCACCTTCTCCTTCCGGCCCGGCGCGTGCGCGTCGAGCCACGCCTCGAACAGCGCCTTGAGCCCGTGCGGAAGCCGCAGCACGACGCGCCCGGCCAAACCCGCGCCCGCGCCCGCGGCCGCCTCGAGGATGCGGGGGACCTCGTGGTCGGTAAGCCCCGGGACGATGGGGGCGACCATCACGCCGACGGGGACGCCCGCCTTCGCGAGCGCCTCGATCGCCGCGAGCCGCCGCGCCGGCGGCGCCGCACGCGGCTCCATCGCGCGCTGGAGCGAGGCGTCGAGCGTGGTGACGGAGAGGAAGACGGCCGCCGCTCGGTGCGACGCGAGCTCGGCGAGGAGATCCGCGTCGCGCGTCACCGTCCAGCTCTTCGTCACGACCGCCACCGGGTTCCGGTACTCCGCGAGGACGCCGAGCACGCGGCGCGTGAGACCGAGCTTCCGCTCGATCGGCTGGTATGCGTCCGTGACGCCCGAGAGCGCGACGACGGTCGGCTTCCAGCGCGGGGCGTCGAGCGCCTTGCGCAGGAGCGCGGGCGCCTCGTGCTTCACGAAGATGCGCGTCTCGAAGTCGAGCCCGGCGGAGAGGCCGAGGTACTCGTGCGTCGGACGCGCGTAGCAGTAGCTGCAGGCGTGCTCGCAGCCCCGGTAGGGGTTCACGCTGGCCTCGAAGCCGACGTCGGGGCTCTCGTTGCGCGCGACGATCGTGCGCGAGGGGTCCGCCAGGTACACCGTGCGCGGGTCGGGCGCGGGCTCGTCCGCCTCGCCGCCCGCGCCGTCGAGGGACGCGACGAGCGCCTCGTCGTAGCGGAGCCGGTCGAAGCGGCTCTGGGGGTTGCTCGTCGCGCCGCGCGCCCGCCGTGCCACGAGGCGAAAGTAAGGCGAAACGAGAGCCGGTGCAAGCCGGGCCTGCAGGCCGGGCCGGGGCCGCGCGAGCGGGCGCGCCGCGGGCCGTGCCGCGCGCCGTCTCAGCGCGGGCGCGGGCGGAGCGGCGCGGCCGCGCGCGCCCGGGGCGTGCGTCCGTGCCGAGGCGGGCCGGCGACCCGCGCCCGCGCGGGGGCGACGCCGAGCCAGCGGCGCAGCTCGGGCACGGCGCGCGCGGCGAGCTCCGCGTCGAGGTCGAAGCGCTCCAGCGCCTGCTTCACGGCGCGCGCCGCCGTGGGAATCGGGTTCGCGCGGAAGAAGGCCGCGACGTCGCGCCGGGCGGCGCGGGTTCCGAGCGCGGGGAGCGCCTCGATCGGCCGCGACGCGAGCATCGGCGGGAGGCGCTTGCGCAGCCTCGCCCAGCGGCTCTTCACGAACGCCCAGGTGGGCGCGCGCGCGGCGGGGTTCCCCAGCATTCGCGTGAGCAGGATCGCGACGTCCTGGGTGCCGACCGCCTCCGTGAGGCTGAGCTCGAGCGCGCGCTCGACGAGCGCCGGATCGCGGAACTCGCCGAGCGCCATCAGCATGCGGCGCCGCTCCTGCGGCGTGCGCGCGCCCGCCGCGGCCCCGAGGAGCGCCTCGAAGCGCTCGGCGCCGCCCGCGCGGGCGCCGAGCGCGACGACCGGATCGGCGAGGTTCGGCTCGAGGCTGCTGCGGTCCGCGAGGTAGCGCTCGCAGCGGCGCGCCGCCTCGGCGACGAGGGCGGGCTGCTCCGCCACCTCGCCGACGAGCGAGAGGAGCGCCGCGCGCCGCAGCCGGGCGTCGTCGTCCTCGCGCGCGCCGGCGTCGAAGCCGAGCGCCTCGAACGCCGGCCCGAAGGCGGCCGCGATCCGGCCGCGGAGCGCCGCCTGGACGTCGGGGCCCGCCTCGCGCGCGAGCCGGTCGACGCAGAAGGCGAGCGGACCGCGCAGCGTCGTGAGGACGTCGGGGTCGCGCTCGTCGCCGAAGGCGAGCGCGAGGTCGAGGAAGCTCGCGAGCGAGGCGCGCCCGGCGCGCACCGCCGCCCACTGGTGGCTCGCGAGCCCCATGCGCTCGACGGCGCCGAGCGCGCTCCGATGCGCGGCGAGCGCGGCGAGCTCCTCCGGCTCGTGGAGCGGGCGGAAGAAGCCGCCCTCGTCGGCGTTGCCGTACACGAAGCGCGGCTCGGCTCCCTCGATCGCGACGCGCGCGCGGCGCTTCTCGAGCAGGTGGCGCTCGATCCGCGTCCCGCCCTCGGCGCGCCCGACGCGACCCACGAAGGGGATCGGCCAGACCGGGTCGTGCTGCCGCCCGCCCCGCGCGGGCCCCATGCGGAAGCGCTCCTGCGCGAACGCGAGCGCAGGCCGCCCGCGGACGCGCGCGCGCTTCACCGAGAGGAGCGGGAACCCGGCCTGCTCGATCCACGGCCGCACGATGGGCTCGACGTCGCGGCCCGACGCCTCCGAGAGCGCGCGCCAGAGGTCGGCGGCGACGGCGTTGGACTCCTGGTGCTCGCGGATGTAGGCGCGGACGCCCGCGCGGAACGCCTCCGCGCCGAGGAAACGCTCGACCATGCGCACCACCGACGCGCCCTTCTCGTACGTGATCGCGTCGAAGTTCTCGGTCGCGTCGCTGGGGGTGCGCACGTCGGTGTAGATGGGGTGCGTGTGGGAGAGCGCGTCGAGGGAGAACGCGGCGGCGCGGTGGTGCTGGAAGTCGTTCCACATCTTCCACTCGGGCTTCCAGGCGTCCACGACGTGGAAGGCCATCCAGGTCGCGAACGCCTCGTTGAGCCAGAGGTCGTTCCACCAGGCCATCGTGACGAGGTCGCCGTACCACATGTGCGCGAGCTCGTGGCAGATCACCTCCGCGACGCGCTTGCGTTCCTGCAGCGTGACCGTCTCCGGGTCGACGAGGAGCAGCGTCTCGCGGAAGAACACCGCGCCCGCGTTCTCCATCGCCCCGGCCTCGAAGTCGGGCGCGGCGACGAGGTCGAGCTTCGCGTACGGGTAGGGGAGGTCGAAGTAGGCTTCGAGCCGGGCCAGGCACTCGCGCGCCGCCTCGAGCGCGAACGCGGTGAGGTGGCCCTTGCCCGGGACGTGCCAGACCCGGATCTCCGTGTCGCCGCAGCGCGCGGCCGGCGACGCCTCGAGCTCGCCCACGGCGAGCGCGAGGAGGTACGTCGAGAGGGGCGGCGTCTGCTCGAAGTGGACCCGCTTCCGCCCGGCGCCGAGCGGCTCCACCTTCGCGACCGGCTCGTTGGAGAGGACGGTGTGGCGGCTCGCCGTCGTCACGGAGAGCTGGAAGCGCGCCTTGAACGAAGGCTCGTCGAAGCACGGAAAGAAGCGCCGCGCATCCGCCGCCTCGAGCTGGGTGAGCGCGTAGGCGCGCTCTCCCGCGCGCGCTCCGTACAGGCCGCGCAAGTCGCCGCGCAGGCGGCCGGAGAAGGCGACCTCGAGCACGACCTCGCCGGCGGGGACGCTGCGCGGAAGAACGATCTCGACGCGCTCCACCTCGGGGTGCGGCACGACCCGCCCGCGCAGCGCGCGGCCGCCGCAGTGGAGCCGGGCGCGCGCGAGGCGGAGGTCCGCCGCGTGGAGCTCGATGCTGCGCACGGCGCGGTCGAGCCGCAGCCGGTGGCTCACCTCGCCGCGGAACGCGGGCCCGCGCGCCGGGTCCACCTCCACGTGCACCGCGACGTCGAGCGGCCGCACGTGGGTGGGGAGCCGCGGACTTCGGCTCCGTGCCCTGGGCCGCCCCGCTCGTCCGCGCCCGCTCGCCTTCCGCGCCGCCACGCCCGCCCCCGCACCCGAGGGCGCCAATATACAGGTGGGCCGGCCGCCGAGCCGGACGCGGCGAAGCGCGCGCTAGCGCGAGCGGCGGCGCGCCGCGGCGAGCGCGCCCACGCCGAGGCCGAGGAGGGCGAGCGTGCCCGGCTCGGGAACCGGAAGGTTCACGAAGCCCTCGCTCCCGCCATTCGCGAAGCCCTGCACGTGGAGGCCGATGCGGAGCGTGCCGTCGGCGAGCTCGGCGAGCACGTCCGCCAGCGTGCCGCCCGGCTCCAGGTCGAAGACGATCTGGAGGTACTCCCCCGGGTTCACGCCCATCGGCTGCACCGGCGCGTCCGAATCCGCGGAGAAGCCCGCCGTGACCTGGAACGGCGGCGAGGCGAGGTTCGCGCCGGGAAGGTTCGCCGGGCTCGCTCCCAACGAGAAGTCGACCCCCGCGTGGCCGAGCCCACCCAGCGCGGGGACGGCGTCGTCCTTGTCGCGCAGCGAGGCGATCCCGAGCAGCGTGCCGTCGTCGAAGTAGACGTCGGCGATCGACATCGCGACGCCGCCGACGTGGTGGAACGTGAACGTCACCTGGCTCGCGCCCGGGCCCGCGTCGACGTCCACCCGCAGCTGCGCCGCGCCGCTCGCGCAGTTCGCCGCGTCGTTCTGGGTGATGCACGCGAACGGGAAGGTGACCGCCCGGGCGCCGGAGGAGAGGCCGAGAGCGGCGGCCAACGGAACCAGGAGAAGCCAGCGCGCCATCGGGCCTCCGGGGAACACGGGGGCTCGGTAGGGCGAAAACCCGGATCCCGCGGCATGCGAAGCAAGAGCCGTACCCAGTGGACGGCCCTGGCGCACGCCCCACAAGCCCTCGTCTTGCCGGCGATTCGCCCCCGCGACGCGCTGCCCGGCCCCGCCCCAGGGAAGGGCGTTTCCGTGGGAGCGGAAACCCTTTTCCCACGGCTCAGGCCGCGGCAGGGCCCGGGGCCGGGAAGCGGACGTAGGCGTCGATCAGGAGGAGCGCGAGCTCCCGGTCGGGAGGGCGCGCGCCGCGCAGCCGCCCGCGCGCGCGAAGGTCCGCCTCGAGTGCGCCGAGGATGCGCGGGAGGTCGAGGTCGTCGGCGTGGCGCTCCACCACGTCCCGCTCGCGCGCGTCCTCGTAGCAGTACGCCTTCCAGGAGACGGAGAAGCGCACTTCGTCGGGCGCGTAGCTCGCGAGCGCGCGCCCCTCGGCGACGGCGCGCCAGCGCCTCGCCTCGGCGTCGAAGACGAGCTCCGTCCCGGGGAGGATCGAGGGCAGCGGCTGCGACTCGGCGACCCGGTCGACACCGTGGAACACGCGGTCCGTGTCGAGCAGCACCGCAGTGTCGTGCTTCGGCGGAAGCGTGCGGGGCGGCGCGTCGGGGCCGTCCGGGTAGAAGGCGAGCGCGCCGCCCCGGCAGCTCCCGAAGTACGCGATGCCCGTCGCGATCGGCATGCGCCACGCGTCGAAGAGCCCCGAGTGCAGCATCGCGACGAGGAGCCACTGCGGGAAGCGCTTGCGGTTCGCGCCGCGGAACTCGGGGACGTCGGTGTGGACGGCGAGCTCCTGGCCCGGGAGGAGCAAGTTCGCGTACACGATGTTCGGCACGACGAGCGGCCGCCCGTGCAGCGCGCGCGCGGCGTCGAGCAGCCCCTCGTGGAAGAGGAAGGGCTCGATGCCGGGCGTCTCCGGGCGGTCGTAGGCGTAGGTGGCGCGGAAGTAGTTCGTGCGCGAGGCGAGGACGCGCGGGTCCTCCGCGCGCCCGAAGCGCCCGCCGGTGCGCACGAAGTTCGCGGCCGCGTCGTAGCGCTGCGGGATCTCGGGCGCGAACGGCTCGGACGCCGTCACGTCCTCGGCGTACGTCGGGTAGCGCGCATGGCGCTCGCACAGGCGCAGCATCGCCTCGGCGCCTTCGGCGCCGAGCAGGGGGTCGAACAGCTGGAAACGCGCGGTCATCGAAAATCCTCCGGAGGACGCTGCCCCGAGTCGAACGACGCTCCTTCCCCGGCCCGCCTCAGCGCGGGGTCGCGACGACGTGCACGGTGGCGCCGTTGCGGGCCGCGGCCTCGGCGAAGGTCGCGGCCAGGGCCGGCGCCGCGGCAGCGGCGAAGCCGAGCAGGAGCCGGCGCCGCGTGCGCACGTCGAAGGGCGCCGGCTCGTCCCGCGCGCGCCGGTACAGGAGCGTGTAGAGGCCGTTGCGCGGGAGGTCGGGACGCCGATTCTGCCAGCTCTGCACCCAGCCGAACGGGTTCTGGCGCAGCGAGAAGTGGTGCTCCGAGCGCACCGTGAAGCCGGTGGCGTCGAGCAGCCGCAGCAGCGCGGAGAGCGGGAAGTGCCACAGGTGGCGCGGCAGGTCGAGATGGAACCACGCGGGCCCCGCCCAGCGGGCCTGCGCGCTCGCGAAGTTGGGGACCGCGACGACGAGGCGGCCTCCCGGCCGCATCAGCCGCCGCACCGCGGCGAGCGTCGCGCGCGGGTCGGGGACGTGCTCCAGCACGTGCCAGAGGATCGCGCCGTCGAAGTGCGCGTCGGGGTAGCCGGCTTCCTCCAGCCGCGCGGCGACGCGGATCTTCGCGCGCGGGTCGGCGCCCTGCGCCGCGGCCTCGCTCACCTCGAAGCCGTGCGCCTCGAAGCCGCGGTCGGCGAGGGCTCCGAGCAGGAGCCCTCGCCCGCAGCCGACGTCGAGGACGCGGCCTCCGCGCGGGAGCCCGCTCGCGAGGAACGAGGCGTGGCGGCGGCCGACCCAGCGCACGACGAACTCGATCGGCGGCAGGAACTTGCGCCCGAGGTCGCCGTAGTAGTGCGGCGGGTAGAGCGCGCGCAGGGCGTCGCCGTCCGGGAGCGGATGGAGCCGCCCGGTGCCGCAGCCCTCGCACACGACGAGGCGCGACGCGACGCCCTCCACGGCGAAGCGCGGCGTCGCGCGCGTCGCCTCGCACACCGCGCACGGCGGGACGAGCTGCGGGGCCGAGGCGGCGTCGTCGACGGCGCGCACGCCCCAGCCGTAGAGCGCGTGGTGCGAGTGGGGCGCGCGCTCGCCGGAGAGCGAGCGTTCGCGCGAGGCGCCGGCCGCGCTCTGCATGGGAAGGGCCGAGTGTGCGCGGCGCGCCCGCGAGCGTCAAGCCGCGCCGCCGCGCCCGCGCCGGCGGCAGCGCGGGGGCGCAGCCGCCATATTCCGCGCCGTGCTCGAGCTCCTCGCGCGCCTGCGCCCTCACGCGGGCGCGATCGCAGCCGTGCTGCTGCTCCTGCTCGGCGCGGGCGCCGGCGCCGCCGCGACGCTCAACCTCTGGGAGAACCGCCTCGCGCTCCATCCCGCCTGGGCGGCGACGAAGCCGACGCTCGAGCGCGGCGTGATGGGCGCGCTCGCCTTCGTCGCGGGGCCGCAGGGCGTCGCGCGCAACCGGCTCCGGCTCGACGCGTGGTTCGGCTTCCAGGAGGTGCTGCACCGCGACGCGCTCGATCCGACGCGGCTGGCGCTGCGCTTCCGCGTGGCGCCCGGAGGCTACCTCCACGTGCTCTACGACCACCGCCCCGACGGCTTCGCGGGCGTCCGCTTCGGGAGCCACCCCGACTTCCCGAGCGTGCACTACCGCGCCGCGCCGGACGGCGAGTTCACCGCGCGCGAGCCGCTCGCCGCCGGCCTCGTGCGCCCCGACGTCTGGCACCGCGCCGAGCTGCGCTTCGCGGGCGCCGAGGTCGAGCTGCGGCTCGACGGCGCGAGCGCGGGCCGCTTCGCGCGCCGACCCGGTCCGCAGCGCGTCGGCTTCCGCGGCGGCCTGCGCGGCGCCGAGGTGGACGACGTCGTCCTCGAGACGAGCGCCGGAGTGCTCGAGGAGGGCTTCGCGAACGGGCGCGGGTTCGGCGCCCGCTTCGCGGCCGCGTTCGCGGCGCTCGCGGCCGCCGCGGCCGCCGCCGCCGCCGCGCTCCGGCGCTCGGGCGTCCCGGCGCGCCAGATCGGGCCGGCCGTCGCCGTCGCCGCGGCGGTCGCGGGCGCCGGCGTCGCGGGCGCGTACGGCGTCGTCTACTGGCGCGGCCGCGAGTACCGCGTGTCGCGTTCCGACGCCGAGCGCGAGCAGGCGTACTGGGTGGAGGCGTCGCGCGCGGCGGTGGTCGGAGCGATCCGCGCCCGCTACGCGCCGCAGGTGGCGCCCGGCACGTTCCGCCTGCTCGTCCTCGGGACGTCGCAGACGTGGGGCGCGGGGGCGCGCGCGGAGGAGGAGACGTTCGTGCGCCGGCTGGAGCCGCTCCTCGCCGCGCGCCTCGGGCGGCCGGTGGAGTGCGTGAACGCGGCCGTGTCCGCCCTGCGCACGCGCCACGTGCTCGGCCTCCTCCGGCGCGAGCTCGCGGGCCTGAACGCGTCGGCGGCGCTCGTGAACCTCGCGAACAACGACGTCGACGTGGAGCGCTTCCGCCGCGACCTCGACGCGCTCGCGGGCGAGCTCGCGCGGCGCGGCATCCCGGCCGTGTTCGCGCTCGAGCCGAACTCGGTGGAGCGCGTCCCCGGCGACACGCCGCACGGGGACCTCGCCGCGAAGCACGAGGTGGTGCGCGCCGTGGCGGCGCGCCACGGGCGCCCGGTCGTGGACCTGCACGGCTGGCTCGCCGAGCGCCGCGACGCGGGCTTCCTGTGGTGGGACTTCGTGCACCTCACCTCGTTCGGCCACCGGCTCGTGGCGGGCTTCCTCGCCGACGCGCTGCCGCCTCTCCTCGGCGACGCGGCCGCTACGGGTCCGGGCGCAGGCGCGCCGCGAGCGCCCGCGCGATGACGGCGTTGCCCTCGCGGTTCGGGTGCACCCAGTCGTGCAGGAGCGCCGAGCCCGCGAACGCAGGGTCCGCCGCGGCGAAGAGCGCCGGGAGGTCGATCCTCTCCACGCGCTCCTCCTCCGCGACGCGGCGCAGGCGCGCTTCGTAGTCCGGTCCCGAAGCGAACGGCCACGCGGCGCGCGCGCCGTGCAGCGCCTCGAGCGCGGGCCCGCGGCGTCCCGCCGCGAGACGCGCGGCGCCGAGGTTGTAGAGCATCCAGGCGCGCTGCGCGGGCGCGACGCAGGTGCAGGCGTCGGCCTGCGCGAGCGCGGCGGCGAGGCCCGCCTCCGCGGCCGCCGCGTCGCCCTCGGCGAGCCGGCGCACGGCGCCGTTGTGCGCGTGGCGCACGCGCTCGCGCGCGGGCGCGGTGGCGTCGCGCGCGCGGGCCTCGAGCGCGGCGACGCCGGGCAGCGCCGCGCGCGCGAGGTCCGCCGGCGTGACGAGGCACAGGTACGGGTGCCCGGCCCACGCCGGCGACGCGACGCACGCGGGCCTCGCGCGGTGCACGCGGCCGAGATAGCCCCCTTCCACCTTGACCGCGCTCCAGAAGCCGTCCGCGGGCAGCACCTCGGACGCGAACGGGCGCACCTTCGGCGGCCAGCCCAGGTTGGTGGGGACCGCGAGCAGGATCGGGCGCGCGCCCGCCGCGCGGCTCGCGCGCACGATGCGCCGCAGGTTCTCCTCGTAGGCGTCGGGGGGCACGCGCGCGAGGAGCCGGTAGTACGACGCGACGTCGCGCTGCGCCTCGGCCTCGGGGTCGGCGAGCGTCGCGACGAGGCGCGCGCGGTCGGCGTCGGCCCGCGTCGCGCGGAGCGCGAGGAGGCCGCGCAGGGCGAGCAGGTAGAAGCGGTTGTAGCGCAGCCAGCGGTGCAGCGCGCCGGCGCCCGCCGCGGCGCGTGCGGCGTCCTTCGTGCCGCTCGGCGAAGGATCGTTGTTGCCGAGGTACACCGTGACGACGTCGGGCTCGAGCTCGGCGGCCCACTGCTCGACGAGCCGCGCGCCCTGGAAGCTCGAGTAGCCGACGACGCCCGCGTTGACGACGTCGAAGCGCGCGCCGAGCAGGCGCTCGAGCTGGTCGGGGTACGAATCCGCGCGGGCGGGCAGGTTGAGGCCCCAGGTGGCCGAGTCGCCGACGGCGAGGACGCGCGTCGTGCCCGGCGGCTTCGGGACCGCGACCGGGTCGTCGCGGAAGCCGTACGCGTTCGTCTCGTAGAGGTTCGTCGCGTCGGCCTCGACGTAGCGCCACGTGCCGGCGTCGTTCGGCCGCCCGCGCCAGATGAGGACCGGGTCCGCGAGGTTCTTGCGGCGGCGCGGATCCGCGGCGTAGAACGGGTCCCCCGGGCCCCAGAGCGGGCTCGCGTTGAGCGCGGGGTCGTTCTCGGGCTCGCCCACGAAGCCGAGCGCGAGCCCGCCGAGGAGGACGAGCGTCGGGATCGCGGCGAACAGCGCCTCGCGCAGGCGGCGCCGCGGGCGGGACGCCGGAGGCGCCTGCGAGCCGGACGCCGGCGCCGGCGGGGTCATGCCTCGGGCGGGCCCTCGCGCTGCGCGGCGCGCAGGCCGAGCCCCGTCCGCGCCGCGGACGCGAGGCCCAGCAACGTGATCGGGAAGAACGTCGTCACGTGGTAGCCGACGGCGCACGCGATCGCGCGGCTCGCGTCGATCCCGTACACCGCGAGGACCGCCGTCGCGATCGCCTCGAAGGGTCCCACGTAGCCCGGCGCGGAGGGCAGCGCGATCCCGAAGGCGAGGACCCCTTGGAGGAGGAGCGCGCCGGCGAACCCGACCGGCAGCTCGAAGGCGCGGAAGGCGAGCTCGAACGAGAGCGCGTTCACGAGCCAGAGCGCGACCGACCAGAACACGACCGCCGCGAGCCGGCCGGGCGAGCGCAGCACGCCGAGCCCCTGCGCGATGCCTTCGATCGTCGACGCCACGCGGTAGGCGAGGCGCTCCGACGGCATCGCCGCGTGCACCGCGCGTTCCGCGGCCCGCGGGAACGCGACGACGAGCGCGGCCGCGACGAGCGCGCCGAGCGCGAGCAGCGCCGCGCTGGTCGTCACCTGCTGCACCGGCATGCCGGCCACCGTGAGGCCCTCCGGCATTCCGGGCAGGACGAGCGCGAGGGCGAGGAGGCCCACCACGGTGAGGGAGTCGAACACGCGCTCGACGGCGATCGAGGCGAGCGAGACCGTGAGGCGCGCCCCGGCCAGGCGCGTGGCGGCCACGGTGCGGATCACCTCGCCGGCGCGGAGCGGGAGCACGTTGTTCCCGGCGAAGCCCATCGCCGTGGCGTGCCAGAGCGGCGTCCAGCCGTAGGGCGACCCGTCCTCGGCACGCAGGAGGAGCCGCCAGCGCACGAGACGGAGCGGGAAGGTCGCGGTCGCCACGGCGACCGTGGCCAAGAGCCAGCCGGGCCGCACCGCGCGGAGCGCGTCGAGCGCCTCGCCGAAGTGCACCTCGCGCAGCGCCCACCAGAGGAGGAGCGCCGAGATCGAGAGCGCGAGCCCGCCCTGCCAGAGCCGGGTGCGCGAGCTCACGCGGCCGCCCGCCCGGCCCTCGGGACGGCGCGGCTCCGCTCGGCGACCGGCGCGCGACACGCTCGCTGCATCGGGGCGGGACCCTACCGCACCCCGGGTCCCACGCGCGTACGGGGCGGCCCGCCGCCGCGAGGCGCGGGTCCAACGGGCGACCGTCACGCGCCGGCGGGGCGCGAGGGCGCACGGCGCCGCCGCGAGAGCGTGCGCGCGGCGCGGTTCGTAATCCGGCGCGAAGCTGCCATACTCGCCGGTCGCTCCGGCGATCGCTCCGATCGCCGCGCCGGCGAGCGGGCGCGGGCCGCGCGGCCCCGCGCCGGACACGAGAGGGGCCAGGCCTGACGAGCGCGCGATCGAGAGCTCGCTTCCCGCGCGGGGTACGCGGCCTCACGCGCGGCGACGCCGCCGGCCGGAGCCGCCGGGTGCGCGTCCTCGCCGCGCTCGCCGCCGCGCTCGGGCTCGCGCTCGCGGCCGCGGCGTGCGAGCGCGGGGCGCCCGCACGCGGCCGCGTCCTCCTCGTCGGGATCGACGGCGCGACGATGAAGCTCGCCGGGCCGCTTCTCGCGGAAGGCCGGCTCCCGAACCTCTCGCGCCTCGCGCGGGAGGGCGCGCACGGCCCGCTCGAGTCGTTCGTGCCGCTCCACTCGCCCCGGATCTGGACGACCATCGCGACGGGAAAGGTGCCGGACAAGCACGGCATCAAGACGTTCGTGCACGCGCTCGCCGACGGCTCCAAGGCGCTCTACCTGAGCTCGGACCGCAAGGCGCACGCGCTCTGGAACATCACGTCCGACGCGGGTCTCGTGACCTCGGTGGTGAACTGGTGGACCACCTTCCCGCCCGAGCGCATCGAGGGCGTGATGGTGACGGATCACCTGCTGAAGGAGGAGCTCGCCAAGAAGCGCGCCGCCTTCGGCGCGCAGGCTCCCGATCCGAGCGCGCCCACCGCGCACCCCGAGCCATGGGAGGCGCGCGCGCTCGCCGCCGCGCGCGCGAGCGACGGGCTCGGCCCGTTCCCGGATCCGCTCGCTCCGATCGAGGGCGACCCGCGCTGGCACGAGGCGATGCGGGTGCACAAGGGCTGGGGCGCGACGCTGCGCATCATGCGGGAGACGCGCGAGACGGACGACGCCGTGACGCGCATCGCGCTCGCGGTGGAGCGCGAGCTGCACCCGGCCGTCGCGCTCGTCTTCCTGCCGGGGATCGACCGCATCTCGCACTTCCTGTGGGGGGCCTTCGAGCGCGACCCGGCCGGCGGCGCGGCCGGCCCGCCCGGCCGCCTCATGGAGGGCGGCTCGGAGCTCGCCACCTTGCGCGGCTACTACGAGCACACGGACCGCCTGCTCGGCGTCCTCCTGGCGGCGTACGGGCCCGAGGACCTCGTCCTCGTGGTGTCGGACCACGGCTTCGAGCGCCTGGAGCCGACGGGCTCCCTGGTCGCGACCGGCGGCCACGAGACCGAGGCCGCGAGCGAGGGCGTCCTCTTCGCGCGCGGCCCCGGGATCGCGCCGGGCGGGGGCACCGCAGGCACGACGGTGAACGACGTGACCCCGACGATCCTCGCCTGGCTCGGCCTCCCGCTCGGCGCGGACATGGACGGCCGTCCCGCGGCGTTCCTCGATCGCCCCGCGCCGAAGGTGATCGCGACGTACGACACGACGCCCATCGCGCGGGTTCCCACCGAGTCGCGGGGCGCGGAGCAGGAGCGCCTCGAGGAGCTCCGCGCCCTCGGCTACATCGAGTGAGCGGACCGCGCGCCGCGCACGAGGGCGAGCGCGCCCGCGCGGCGCCGGGCGCGGGCGCGCCCGCGGCGCGAGCGCCGCTCTCGCTGCGCGACGCGGCCTGCGCCGTCTGCGGCGGGACGGACGCGGTCCCGGAGGCCGAAGGGCCGGACTTCGAGCACGACGTCGCGCCCGGCGAGTTCCGCTTCGTGCGCTGCCGCGCGTGCGGCCACGCCTACCTGAGCCCGCGCCCCGCGCCGTTCGAGGTCGCCAGGATCTACCCGTCCGACTACTACGCGTACGCGGACCCCGCGCCCGGCCTGGCGCGCCGGCTGCGGCGGCTGCGCGAGGCGCGCAAGGTCGCGCTCTACCGGCGCGCGATCGGCGGCGGCCCGCGGCGGATCCTGGACTTCGGCTGCGGCAACGGCCGCCTCCTCGCGATGCTGCGCGAGCACGGCGACCCCGCCTGGGAGCTCGAGGGGATCGACTTCAGCGAGGAGGCGGTGCGGCGTTGCCGCGAGAAGGGCTTCCGCGCGCAGGCCGCGCGCATCGAGGACTTCGACGCCCCCGACGGCGCGTTCGACGCCGTCATCATGATGCAGCTGCTCGAGCACCTCGACGACCCGCGCGCCGCGCTCGCGCGGGTGGCGGCGCTGCTGCGGCCGGGCGGCGTGCTCGTCCTGGAGACGCCGAACCTGGGCGGCCTCGACTACCGCCTCTTCCGCGGCCGTCACTGGGCGATGTACCACTTCCCGCGGCACTGGAACCTGTTCTCCAGCGCGGCGCTGGCGCGCCTGCTCGAGGAGACGGGCTTCGCCGTCGAGCGGACGGACTACCTCCTGAGCACGTCGTCGTGGATCGTCTCCCTCCACCACGCGCTCTACGAGCGCCACTGGCCGCAGCGCCTCGTGCGGGCGTTCCACTACCAGAACGTGCTGCTGCTCCCCTTCTTCGCCGCGCTCGATCTCGCGCGCCTCGCGCTCGGGCTCGACACCTCGGACCAGCGCGTCGTCGCCCGCAGGCGCGCCTGAGGCCCGCGCGGGGCGGCGGCGGGGCGGCCGCGCGTTACGGCGCGTCCGCGCACACCACCTGGATGTCGGCGCAGTACGTGGCGCACACCCGTCCGTCCGCGAGGACGGCGGTGTAGTAGAGCCCGTCCCCCGCCGGCCGCGGGAGCGCGGCGGTCTCGACCTCGCCGTCCGGGGAGACGACGTGGACGCGGCCGCTCCAGCGCGTCACGACGACGCGCCCGTCGCCCGCGACCCGCACGTCCTGCGCGGCGTCGAACGCGGAGGGGAAGGCCGCGTCGAGCACGATCGAGCGCCCCGCCGACGCCGGCGGCGACGCGGCGCCGGGAGGCACGACGCGGAGCGAGAGCACGTCGCCGGCGCGCTCCACCAGGTACGCGGTGCCGTCGGGGCCGAACGCCGGGAACTGGAGGAGCGGCTCCTCCCAGCGCGCGATCTCGCGGCCGTCGCGGTCGAGCACGCGCGCGTCGTGCGACGGCGTCCCGCCGCCGACCGGAAACAGATCGGTGTTGACCCAGATCTCCTCCCGCACGGGGTCCCAGGCGACCGACTTCGCCGCCGGGAACCAGCCGGGCCGCCGCTCCAGCGGGTGCTCGGCGAGGAGCGCGCCGTCCGGGTCGAACGCGACGACCGACCCCTCCTCCAGGTAGCGGGTCGCGAGGATCGAGCCCCCGGGCCCGAGCGCGAGCTCGTTGAGCCCCACGCCGAGCGCCGGGAGCATCCGCACGCGCCCGGTGCCGGGGTCCACCCAGCCCGCCTCCTCGAACCCCGTCGTGAAGTACACGCGGCCGTTCGGATGGAGGAGCACGTCCCAGACCCCGGAGAGCCCCCTGCCGACCTCGAGCGGGGGCAGCATGCGCTCGCGGGCGAGGTCGAAGCGACCGATCCGCCGCACGCCGCGCTGGCGCGCGTCCGCGAGCGGGCTCTGGCCCGAGCGGCGCGCGGCCGCCCAGAACGCGGATTCGCCGAAGTAGAGCGCGTCGCGGTCCGCGTCGGCGAACCACGCGCAGTAGCGCTCGGGCTCTTCCGGCGCGGGCGCGGTGTGGATGCCGGGGGTCGCACAGGCGGCCAGGGCGGCGAGGGCGGCGGCCGGGAGGGCGGCTGCGCGCCGCGTGCCCGCGCGCGGGCGAGGGAGCGTCATGCGCCGCCACGGTAGCCGACGCCCCGCGCGGGCGTGGCCGATCCTGCACACGTCCTGCGCGTGCGCGGCCGGCCGCGTCGGGTGTTTCCCGAACGGCGCGGTATTGCGTGGCCTCCCGCGTCGCGGCCCTGGTAGCCTAGGGCGCTTTCGAGTGTGCGGGCTGGAGGCGGTGGACACGACGCGGGGTATGGGCGCGGCGTGGGCGGCACGGGCGGCGTGGGGCTGGGGCGCGGCCGGCGCGCTCGCGTGCGCGGCGATGGCGATGCTCGAGCCGAACGTGCTCGAGGAGGGCCTCCCCCTTCACGTCGCGCAGCGCCTCCTGCGCGGCGACCAGCTCTACCGCGACGTCGTCCTCTTCACGGGACCGCTCCCGTTCGAGGCGCTCGCGCTCCTCTTCCGCGCGTTCGGCGAGCACCTCTTCGTCGCGCGCGGGACGGTGGTCGCGGTCCAGGGTCTCGCGACGGCCGCGATCTTCGCGCTCGCGCGCCGCGCGGGTTGCGGCGCGTTCGCCCACGTCGCCGCCGGCGTCCAGGCCGCCGGCCCGATCCTCGCCTTCCCGCTGTTCTCGATCTACTTCGCGACGACGCTCGCCTCGCTCCTCGCGACGCTCGCGGTCTACGCGGGGCTGCGCGGGGTCGGGTCGCGACGCTGGGGCTTCGCCGCGGGGCTCCTCGCCGCCGGCGTCGCGCTCTGCAAGCAGACCGCGGGCGTGGCGCTCGCGCCGCCGCTCGTCGCGGCCGTCGCGCTCTACGCGCGGCCGGGGCGGCGGCTCGCCGCGGCCGGTGCGGTCGCCGCGGGTGGGCTCGCGGCCGCGGTCGCGACGCTCGCGGTGTTCGCCGCGCGCGGGACGCTGGGCGAGCTCGTCCGCTCGCTCGTCACGATGCCGCTCGCGATGCACGAGACGTTCCGCACGCCGCTTCCCGCCTTCTGGCCTCCGGGAGAGCTCGGCGACGACGTGTGGCGGCTGTGGCCGCACTACCTGCCGCGCATCTGGGTCATGGCGATCGAGAACGCCCCGCACTTCGACTACGTGCGGGCGGCGGGGCTGCCGACGCAGATCCTGTACGCGTCGCCCTTCGCCGCGCTGGCGGTCACGCTCGCGCGCGGCGCGCTCGGCCGCCTTCCGGCGGCGGCGGCGCTGCACGCCGCCGCCGTCCTCGCCTCGACGGTCGGACTCTTCCCGCGCTCCGACTGGGGCCATCTGAGCATGGTGCTCTGCGCCGCGTGGGCGCAGATCGTCCTCGTCGGCGCGGGACGCGCGCCGGCGTGGCCGCGGCTGCGCCGCGCGCTCGCGGGCACGGCACTCGCGGGCCTGGCGCTCGTCACGCTCGCGTCGGCCGCGTTCTACCACGCGCTCGCGGCGCCGCGGCCGTGGGATCCGCGCGTTCCCGTGCGCGCGGTGAGCGATCCGTACCGCACCGAGGCCGTGCCGCGCGTGATCGACTATCTGCGCGCGCGCACCGGCCCGGGCGACCCGCTCTTCGTGGCACGCCAGGAGCCCCTCCTCTACTTTGTGACCGGCACGCGGAACCCGACGCGCTACGAAGGCATGATGCAGGGCATGCGCGAGCGCCAGGAGGCGGAGGTCATCGAGGCGCTCGCGGGCGTCCGCTACGTCGCGATGAGCGAGATCGACGGCCGCGCCACCGGGTTCTACGCGCAGGAGCTCCCCGCGGTCGCGGCGTACCTCGAGCGCCACTTCCGCATCCCCGCCGACTTCGACCTCGACCGCGAGCAGTGGCTCGTGGTCTACGAGCGCGCGGCGGACCGCGGCGAGACCGCGATCGACCTCTACGACGCGGCGCCGTCGGCGCACTTCTGGGTGCGCAACACGGCCGGGGACGTCGAGCCGTTCCCCGTCGACGAGCTGCCGCTGGCCGGGCTGCGCCATCTGAGGCGGCCGCTCCCCATCCCCGTCTGGGGCACGGGAGGCGGCGTCGATTTCGAGCTCGAGGTTCCTTCCCGCGGGCGCTTCGAGGGCGACCTCGGGATCTTCGCGGTCGAGACGACGCGCGGGCCGTTCACGCCGCGCTTCGGGGCGACCTACCGCGTGTCGGTGCTGCGCGCCGGCGAGGCGGAGGTCCTCGACGCGATCTGGGTGCCGGACGATCCGCGCGGAAAGGCGACGTGGCGGCCGTTCGTCGCGGACCTCTCGCGCTGGGCCGGGGAGCGCCTCGTGCTGCGGCTCGAGGTCGTCCCGCGGAAGGCGCGCTACAACCGGCTGCTGTTCGGCTGGTGGGGCAGCCCGCGCATCGTGTCGGCGCCCGCGGCGCCGCCGCTCGCCGACGCGAGCGCCGCGGCTCCGGAGGCCCCGTGAGCCGCGTCGTCGTCGTGGTGCCGACGTACAACGAGGCGGAGAACCTCCCGCTCCTCGTGCCGCAGATCCTGGGGCGCGACGCGCGGCTCGAGGTGCTCGTCGTCGACGACGACTCGCCCGACGGCACCGGCCGCATCGCGGACGACCTCGCCGCGCAGGAGCCCCGCGTGCACGTGCTCCACCGCGCGGGAAAGGCGGGGCTCGGGGCCGCGTACCGCGCGGGCCTGCGCCGCGCGCTCGAGCTCGGCGCCGACTTCGTGATCCAGATGGACGCCGACTTCTCGCACCCGCCGGAGGCGCTCTCGCGGCTCCTCGACGAGATCGACCAGCACGACGTCGTGCTCGGCTCGCGCTACCTGAACGGGATCACGGTCGTGAACTGGCCGATCGAGCGGATCCTCATCAGCTGGTTCGGAAACTGGTACGTCCGCAAGGTGACGGGCCTCCCGATCAGCGACACGACCGGGGGCTTCCGCTGCGTGCGCAGCGAGCTGCTCGAGAGGATCGGCTTCGAGCGCATCCGCTCGACCGGCTACGCGTTCCAGATCGAGCTCAACTACCGCTTCGTGAAGCACCGGGCCCGCATCAAGGAGATCCCGTTCTTCTTCGTCGACCGGACGCGCGGGGAGTCCAAGCTGAGCCTTCGGATCGCGGTCGAGGCGCTCTGGATCGCCTGGTGGCTCCGGATCGCCGATGTCCTCGGCCGGGTCTGAGCGGGCGCGCGCCGGGCTGGTCGCGCTCTTCGTCGTCGGCGGGCTGATCCGGCTCCACAACGCCTTCGCCTACCCGCCGTTCTACGGGTTCGACGTCCCGTACAACTGGGAGTACGTCCAGCTCCTCTGCGCCGGCTTCCAGCTGCCGCACCCCGAGGCGGGCTGGGCCTTCGGCCATCCGCCGCTCTTCTACTGGATCGCAGCGCTGGCGGGGCGCGCCCTAGGCTGCGCCGAGCCGGGTCCCGCGATCGTGGCCGTGCGCCTCCTCTCGAGCGCCGCCGGGCTCGCCGCGATCGCCGCCGTCGTCGCGCTCGTGCGCCGCGCCGAGCCCGGCGCGGAGCGGCGCGCGCTCTTCGCGGGAGGCCTCCTGCTGCTCCTCCCGGCGCACGTGCAGATGTCGGCCAGCTTCGGCGAGGAGATGCTCGCGTCCTCGCTCGCGACGGGGGCGGTCGTGCTGGCCGCCCTCGCACCGGCGGGCCCGCGCAGCCTGCGCGCGGACCTCGGGCGCGGCGCGCTCGTCGGCCTCCTCGCCGGGCTCGCGCTGCTCACGAAGCTGACGGGCGTCCTCGCGCTGGCCGCGATCCTCGGCGCGGAAGCCGCGTCCGGTTGGCGCACCGGTGCGCTCCGGCGCGCGGCCGCGCGCGCCGCCGCGGCCGCCCTCGTCGCCGCCGCGGTGGGCGGCTGGTACTACGGGCGCAACCTCGTGCAGTACGGCTACGTCTACCCGCACGACCTCCCGGTCCACGCGGAGATGCACCGCCAGCGCCCGGGGCGGCGGACGCTGTACGACTACGTCTACGTCCCGCGCGCCGCGCTCACCGACGGCCGCGTGCGCCACCCCGACATGCTGCGCTCGGTCTGGGGCGGGACGTACGCGACCGCCTGGTACGACGGGCACCGCCACTTCCTCCCCAAGGAGGGGGTCGGCGTGCGCCGCCTCGGGGTCGCGGTGCTCGCGCTCGCGCTCCTCCCGACGGCGGCGTTCGCCGTCGGCGCGTGGGGCGGGCTGCGCCGCGCGCTGCGGCGCACGCGCGGCCCCGATCCGGTCCTGCTCCTCCTCGCCGGCGCGACGCTCGCCGGCTACGCCTTCTTCACGTGGCGCAATCCCTGGTGGTCGACCGTGAAGGCGACGTACATGCTGGGAGCGGCGGCGCCCTTCGCCTTCTACGCGAGCGAGCCGCTCGCGCGCTGGTCCGCCGCGCCCGGGGCGCGCGGCGCGCTCGTGCGCGCGGCGCTCGCGGCGCTCGCCCTGCTGGTCGCGGCCGCCTTCAGCTACGGGCTCGTGTGGGCGGGTGGCGGACGCTGAGCCGCGCCGCGCCGCCGCCAGAGCGAGACGCCGAAGCCGCGCCCGCGGAACGGCTCCGCGCCGTGCACGCGCACGAGCTCGTACTCCGCGCGCACGAGCGCGAGCAGCTCGCGGCCATTGCGAGCGTCCTCGCCGAACGGGCCGACGCCCCAGGCCGCGTGCGAGCGGTCGACCAGGGCGACCAGCTCGGGCGGCCGCGCGCGCACGTCGGCGGCCATGACACCGTCGCCGCCCACCGCCGTGAACTCGGTCGGGAGGAAGAGCCAGTAGCGCGACGGGCTCGGCAGCCGCAGCCAGTAGTTGAGCGAGGCCCCCTCCGGGAGGACGAGCAGCGTCGACCCCGGCGCGGCGAGCTCGCGCAGGCTGCGCAGCGTCGCGGCGAGGACTCGGCCACGGGCCTCCTCCACGCGAATCGCGTCGTCCCCGGGCCCGAGCTCGAACGTCTTGCGGGCGTAGTAGGCGGCGCCGTGGCTCCAGAACGCGAGCAGCGCCGCGGCGACGCAGGCGGCGCCCAGCGCCCGCGCGACCACCCCGCTCCCGCCCGCCCGCCGCGCGAGGCGCGCCGGGGCCTCCACCGCGCCCGCCACGAGGAGGAGCGTCGCGGGGAGGGCGAGCGCGAAGCCGTAGTGGCCGAAGCGCGCGTGGAGCAGCATCTTGCCGAGGAGCCCGAGCGCGTACACCGAGAAGAGGAGGAGCGCGCCGGCGCGCGCGCGGCGCGCGCGGTCGCCGGCGGCGCGACGCCACGCGTGCGCGAGCGCGGCCGCCGCGACGGCCGCCACGGCGGGAAGCCCGCGTGCGAGCTCCAGCCAGCCCACGCGCGGCCCCAGCGCGACGAGCGCCGCGAAGAGCGCGAGCGCGAGCGCCGCGGCCCGCGCGCGCGGCCGGCGCGCCCCGCCGAGCAGGCGGTCGGCGGCGACCGCCGCGGCCAGCGCGGCGGCGAGGGCGGCGGCGGCGCGCGCCGCCTCGAGCGCCCCCTGCGCCGGGTCGTCGACTCCCGTGCCCTGCGCATAGAAGGGGTCGTCGAGGAGCTCCGCTCCGAGGTAGCGCCAGTTGCCGAGGACGCCGTCCAGCGCGGCAGCGATGGGCATGCGCGCCGCGAGGAGCGCGAGCGCCGCGACGGGAGGCGCCAGCGCCGCGGCGGCGAGGAGCGCGACCCCGCGCCCGGGCCGCGGCCGCGCCGGGTCGGCGCACGCGAGCCCGGCGCCCGTCGCGGCGGCCGCGAGCGCCGGCACGAACAGCTCGGACTTCGTGAGGAACGCGAGCCCGAGGCACGCGCCCGCGGCGGCGAACGTGACCGGCGCGCCGGTGCGGAGGGCGGCCCCGAGCGCGGCGATCATCGCGACGCCGAGCAGCACGCCGTGCGTCTGCGAGTGCTGGTAGGGCAGCGCCCAGTTGTAGTTCGCCGTCGGCGTGAACTGCGCGAAGCCGAACCCGACGAGGAGGGCGGCGCAGGCGAGCCCCCGCGCGAGGCCGCCCGCCGGGGCGAGCAGGCGGTAGACGAGCGCGCAGAGGAGCGCGAGGAGGGCGAGGTTGCAGAGCGCGAGCGTCTCGACCGACGTGCCGAACAGCGCGAACCAGAGCGCGTTCAGGTGGGGCGAGAGCGGGCCGTTGCGGTAGGCGAGGTCCGCGTAGAGGCGGTCGCCTTCCACGAGGCGCCAGGCCAGGTAGAGCTCCGCCCCGAAGTCGATCACGGGGTCGCTCCAGCGCCTCCACGTCTGCGCGGCGAGCGCCGCGTACAGGCCCGCGAGGGCGAGCGCCACGCCGGCTCGCCTCACCGGGGCCTCCGCGCCGCGGCCGGCGCGACGAGCGGCGGCGCGCGCAGCGTCTCGCCGCGCGCCACCTGCGCCTCGCTCACCGCGACGTCGGCGCGCGCGTCCGCGACGCGCAGCGCATAGCGCCCGCCCGACGCGACGTGACCCGCGGCGCCCGTCGGGTACGGGAGGGTGAGCGCGTAGCGCCCGGCCGCGTCGGCCCGTGCGCGCGCGACGAAGCGAAGCCGGCGCCCGCGCCGGGTCCGCAGCGGGAGCTCCGCCTCGACGACCGCGCCCGGCGGCGCCTCCCCGACGAGGCGCGCGCCCGGGACGACCTCGTAGAGGCGCCAGTACGGCTGGCCGTCGCGCGGGAGGAGCGGCGCCGACTCGTACACGAGCCGATGTCGCTGCAGCGAGCCCGCGAAGCCGCCGGACGCGGTGCCGGCGCCGTCCCCCGGCGGCGGCGCGGCGGTGCCGTCTCCTGCCGGCGCGGCTCCCTCCGCGCGCAGGCGCGCGTGCATGCTCGCCGGCCCGTAGCCGGGGCCGTGGCCCGAGCCCGTCTGTCCCGAGAGCACGTACCGCACGCGCAGGCGCTCCGCGATCGCGAGCGCGTCGCCCTCGCGCTCGGCCGCGAAGTACGCCTCCGCCGCCGCGAACGCTTCCTCTCCCACGTCGTCGCCGAAGTTGTCCTGCACCACGGGGCGCCGGGCCACGTAGCGCAGCGGGTGCCCCGCGCCCCACGGCGCGAGGACGCCGTACGCGGGGGGCGGGCCGGGCTCGAGCCAGCTCTCCGTCGGCGGGGAGTGGTCGCGCAGCCAGCGCGCCGCCTCCATCGTGAGCGAGAGACGCCGCGCGCGCAGGCGGGCGGCGTCGTCGTGGTAGGCGTACCAGGCAGGCAGCGGGGCACAGACCGCGACCCCGCACGCCAGCGCCCACGCCGTGCGCCGCCGGGTCCAGGGCGCGCCGCGCGGCGCGTCGACCGCGGCCGGGAGGAGGAGCGCGAGCGCCGCGGCGGCGTCCACGCCGAAGCGCCACTGCGCGAGCGCGAGCCCGACCCACGCCGCGCCCCAGACGGCGAGCACCGCGAGCTCGGGACGCCGCTCGACGCGCGCGCGCCGCAGGACGAGCGCCACCGCGATTGGAGCGGCGAAGAGCCCGCCCGAGAGCAGCGTCGCGCCGCGCCAGAGGTCGACGCGGCCGCCGTGCACGAGGATCGGCTGCGACTCCTTCACGACGGCCTGGAACGCCTCGCCGCGCGCGAGCCACGCGAGTGCGTCGGCGGCTCCCTGCGTCGCGAGCTCGGGCGCCGCGAGGAGCGCCGCGCCCGCGACCGCGGCGCCCACCGCGGCCGCGGAGGCGAGACGGCGCGCCAGCGCGCGCGGGTACCCGACCCGCTCCCAGGCGAGCGCGAGCAGCGCGAAGCTCGCGGCGCCGGCGCCGAGCCAGAGCGGCTGGAAGCTCGAGAGGACGAGCGGGCTGAGCGCGCCCCAGCGCAGCCAGGTCCGACCCAGGCAGAAGGGCGCCACCGCGAGCGCGGCGAGCGCGTGGGCGAAGGCGAGGCGGCGCGCCGCCACGACGCCCTCGGCGCGCCCGCGGCGCGCGAGGCACGCGCCGAGGAGGGCGACCTGCGCGACGCCCACGTGGATCAGGCAGCCCGGCCAGAGCAGGAGCGCGCCCGCCGCGGCGAGCGCCAGCCCGACGGCCTGCGCGCGACCCGGCTGCGCCGCGAAGGCGAGCGCCGCGAAGAGGACGAGGCTGCCGGCGAGCGAGACCGCCACGTGGTGGTCGACGAAGCCGACCTGCGAGTACGAGACGTGCACGGGGAGGACGGCGAGGAGGGCGCCGGCCGCGAGCGCGGCGGGCGCGGAGAGGACGCGCCGGCCGAGCAGGAAGAGGAGAGCGACGTGGAGCGCCGCGACGGCGGGCGGAATCCAGCACAGGAAGCGCTCCATCGCGTCCGGGGCAGGCTCCCCCATGAGGACGCGCACGAGCGCGGCGAGGGCGAAGTCGAACGCCGGCGCCCAGATCGGCTCGCCGCCGTGCGGAAACGCGACGTAGGGGTCGAAGCGCAGGACGTCGGGGAAGTTGCGCAGCGTCCAGGCGATGCGGCGGAAGTGGTAGAAGGCGTCGGGGTCCACCGGCACGACGCCGCGCGGCGTCAGCACGGCCTCGCGCTGCAGGGAGCGCAGCGCGACCGCGAGCGCCGCGAGGGCGGCGCAGAGCGCCGCGCCGAGCGCGGCGTCGCGGCCCGGGCGCCGGGCCAGCGCAGGCGCGGTCACTTCCGCCCTCAGCGAGCCGCGGACTCCGCGCGCCGGTGCAGCAGCACGAGGGCGTCGCTCGCGTGCGCCGGGAGCGGCGTCTCGAAGCGGTGGAGCTCCGGCACGAAGGGGTTCGGCGTGAGCTGCGGGATGTTGTTGTAGCGCGCGTTCGCGACCGGGAGCCGCTGCGTCTCGTACGGCGCCTGCTGCGCGAGGAGGTCGAGCGCGCGCCGGCAGCGGCGCCACGGCCGCGGGACGATCACGTCGGGCTGGATCGCGAGCTCCTCCTGCTTCGCGCACGCGAACCCGAGCGTGACGCGGCTGCCGAGGTAGTACGCGAGCGCCGACGGCTCGTAGTTCGTCGCGATGACCAGCGTCTCCGGACGCGCGTAGCGCGCGCGCACGGCCTCGACGACGAAGTCGACGGGCCCGCGGTAGGGCACCGTGAGCTCGCGCCAGCGGCCCTCGAGCGCCGGGAGCCGCGCGGGCACCAGCGCGAGGACCAGCGCGGCGGCGGCCGCGATCCCCGCCGCGGCGACGGCGCGCCGGCGGCCAGGGGCGGCGCGCCGAGCGGCGAGCTCGATGGCGGTGGCGGCGTCGAGCAGGAAGGCTACGACGAGCAGCGGGCTCAGGACGACCACGTAGCGCTCGTAGCTGAAGGGCGTGAGCGCGCAGAGGCCCACGTACACCGCGACGAGGAGCCAGAGCAGCGAGGCGACGCGCCGGCGCGCGGCGAGGCCCGGGTCGGGCGGCGCGTCGCGGGCGCTGCGCGCGGCCGCGAGCGCCGCGACCCGCGCCACCAGCGCGGGAACGAGGAGCTCCTGCGTGGCCAGGTAGCGCAGGAGGAGCGCCAGGTGCTCCGCCGGCCCGAACGAGCCGTGGAACGGCCGCACGCGCCGGGCCAGCTCGCCGGCCACCCGGAACGTCTCGAAGAAGACGAGCGCCGGCGCGATGAGGAGCACCGAGAGCGCGAGCGGGAGGAGGCCGCGGGCGAGCCGGCGCAGCGCGGCGCGGCGCTCGCCGCGCGCGCGCAGGAAGAGGCCGAGCTGATCGAGGCCGAGCGTCGCGCCGAGCGCGGCGTACGGGAGCGTGAAGACCTGCGAGAGGAGCGCCATGAGCCCGGCGAGGAGCGCGCACGCGAGCGCCCCGCCGCGCGCGGGATCGCGCCTGCGAGGTCCGCCGAGCGCGTAGGAGCGCACGTACGTCCACAGGATGCACGCCACGAGCAGGACGACGACCGGGTAGTGGCGCATCTCGCGCAGGTGCAGGACGAGCACGGTCGAGAGCGGCGCGAGGAGGAGGAAGGCGAGCGCGAAGAGCGCGCGGCGCCGGCGCTCCGGGAAGAGCGACGCCCCGAGCGCCCCGAGCGCCAGCACGCCGGCGAGGCCGGCCAGGGCGAAGGGCGCGCGCAGCCGCCAGGTCTTCTCGTAGGGATCGTCGACCCGGCGCGCGGCGAGCGCCCCGAGCGCGCCCACGTAGTACTGCCCCCAGGTGGAGCCGATGTAGGCGTCGAAGCGCTCCTTCACGCCGACGTGGAGCGGCGCCTGGAGCTCGTACACCCAGCGCGGCCCGTCGTGCACCTTCGGGTACCCGAAGTCGAGGATGCGCTCGCCGTACATGGCCGTCTCGGCCTCGTCGTTCCACAGCAGCGGATACGAGAGGTGCCTCAGCACCCACGCCGCGAAGAGCGCGACGCCGAGCGCGACGAGCGCGCCGAGCGCGACACCGCGTCCCGCCTCTCGAGTCATGGCGCGACAGGGTAACAGGGCGCCGCACCCGGCTTCCTAGCCCGCGGCGCCCTCCCCGAAGCGGCGGGAGGGGCGCGCGCGCCGCCCGAGCGCGGCTGCGAGGCGCGCGCAGAGCGCGTTGCCGAGCCGGATGGAGGGCCGCTCGAGCCAGCGGAAGCTCGCGGCCGAGACGGCGATCGTGCAGGCCGCCACGAGCGCGATGAAGGCCGCCCCCCCGGCGACGCCGAGCGGCCGCTCGAGGAGGCGCGTGAGCCACACGAGGATCGCGAAGTGGAGGAGGTAGCTGCTGTACGAGACGCGGCCGAGCGCGGCCACCGGGCGCGACGAGAGCGCCGCGCCGACGCGCGGGACGTGGACGGCGCACGCCACGAGCGCCGCGCCTCCGAGGGCGAACGGCACGACCGACGCGCGCGAGAACGGCTGGATCGCGTACGTCGGGTACGTGAAGAGCGCGAGCCCGCCGGCGAGGAGGGCGGCCGTGGCCCAGCGCGGCATCCGGCCGAAGGCGCGTGCGAGCCGCGCGCGCTCCTCGTACAGCGCGATCCCGAGCGCGAAGTCGAGGCCGTAGCGCGGCCAGTGGTAGGGCGGCGCGGGGATCCAGAGGCCCGCGAGCGAGAGCGGGATCCACACCGACGCGTGAAGGCGCCGGCTCACCAGCACCATGAGCGGGAGGAGGAACGAGAAGATCATCTCGACCGCGAGCGTGTATCCGTGGGGCATGAGGCCGCCCGCCGTGCCGGGAAAGAGGAGCGCCGCCGGGAGCTCCGCCGGGGAGAGCGCGGCCTGCAGGTGGCGCCGGTACTCGGAGGAGACGCCCTCCCCGGGCGGCGCGTAGCCGAGGCTCAGCAGCCAGGTCAGAAGCAGCGCCGCCGCGAAGGGCGGATGGATCCGGAACACGCGGCGGACGTAGAACTGCAGCAGGTCGGCCGCGCCGCGCCCGCGCTGTGCGGAGCCGGCGAGCACGTATCCGCTCAGGACGAAGAAGAGGTGCACCGCGCCGATCGCGTTGACGGCCGCCGCGAACGGGCTCTGCACCCACGCGAGGCGCACGAAGGGGTCGAGCGCGAGCGCGCCGAAGCCGTGACCGACGACGACGACGAGCGCGGCGACGCCGCGCAGACCGTCGAGCGCGGTCAGCCGCGCCGCCGCGCCGCCGCCCGCGGCCGCCTCGGCGGGCCCGGGTGCCGGGCCGTCCGCCGGCCGCCCGGACCCGCGCCCGTCGGCGTCCGCCGCCGCGCGCGAGCCGCTCAGTGGTCCTCGGGCAGGCGGCCGAGCGCCAGCTCGGCGACCCGGCGCACGCGCTCGCTCGGGTGCTCGTGGGCGATGCGCTGGAGCTCCGCGACGCCCTCGGAGCCGAGCAGCGCCAGCGTGAGCACGGCCGAGGACGAGCGCCCGGGCTCGCGCGCGAGCTCGTCCCAGATCTCGCGGCGCAGCGCGGGCAGCGCGGCCTCCGGGCCGAGCCCGGCGAGCGCCCGCATCGCGGCCGCGCGCACCGGAGAGGCGTCGTCGCCGAGGGCGCGCACCAGCGGCTCGGCCGCGGCGGGATCGGTGCGCTCCGCGAGGGCCTCGGCCGCGGCGGCGCGCACGTCGGCGTCGGGGTCGCGCGAGAGGAGCGAGGTCAGCGCCGCGGGCGCGACCTCGCCGCGGCGCACGGCGGCGGCGCGCACGGCGGGGTCGTCCGCGCGCAGCAGGTCGGCCGTGCGCTCGGGCGCGAGGCCGCCGCGCAGTCGAGCGAGCGCGTCGAGCGCCGGGCCCTGCACCTCGGACGGCGTCGACGCCAGCTCCTCGAGGGCGGGCTCGAGCGCGCGCAGGCCGCGCCGCCCCGTGAGCCCGAACGCCTCGCGGCGGAGCGCGAGCGGCCTCCCGCGGTCTGCGAGCAGCGCGGCGAGGCTCTCGGCGGCCGGGCCCGCGACGCGCTCCGCGAGGCCGCCGACCCGGTCCAGGCGCGCGAGCGCGGCGCGCGCGAGCGGCTCCTCGCCTCGCGCGGCGAGCGCCGCGAGCGCCGCCACGCCGCGCGGGCCCTCCCGCTCCGAGGCGGGGAGCGCGAGCCAGACGGCGAGCGGCTCGAGCGCCGCGTCGGTCGGCTCGCGCACGAACGCCTCCCCGCGCGCCGCGACGGCGACGGCGTCGCGCCGCGGGAAGCGCCCGCTCCAGAGTGAGCCCGGCGGGAGCGGCTCGAGCGCGAGCGCGACGCGCGCGCCGTCGGCGAAGCGCGGGGGGCGCTTCGTGGAGAGCTCCTCCCACCCGATGGCGACCACCGCGCCCGGCTCGCGGACGCCGCGCAGCGCGCGCTCCACCACGACCTCCGCGCGCCAGCCGTGGAGGTCGAGCCGCGCGGGCGCGCGCACGCGCCCGACGACGACCTCCGCGGCGCTCTCCGCCGCGGCGAGGAACGGGGCGCCGCCCGCCGCGGGCGCGACGGCGGGCGCGGCGCCCGCCGCGCCCGCCAGGTGGAGGACCGCCGCCCACGCGAGCGCGATCCGGCCGCGGGCCCGCTCAGGGCGCGAGCTGCACACCGGGCGGGTCGAAGACGCCGTTCCCGTCGACGTCGACGTAGAGCGCGTTCGTGAAGCCGAGCGCGCGCACGCCGGTCTCGCTCGGGCTGAGCGTCGTCAGGTTCGCGAGCGTCAGGTTGTTCGCAACGTCCAGGTTGCTCGGGTAGACCGGGAACATGGGCAGCGAGGTGCCGATCGTGCCCTTCACCACCACGACGACCCACTCGTCCTGCGCGAGGCCCGTGAGCGAGATCAGCTTGCTGGTCTCGTAGCGCTCGGCGCCCGGCACGGACGGGTGGACGGTCACGGTGTTGCGCACGAAGTCGCCCGCGCCGAGCGTCAGCACCTGCGTCGGCACGGCGCCGTACGCGGTCGGCGTCCCGCCGACCGTCCCCGCGACGGTGGTCGCCGCGTTGCGATAGATCTCGATCCGGTCGTACGGGGCCCAGGTCGGCGCCTGTACCTCGATCTCGAGGTCCACGGAGCCGTCGGTGGCGGTCACGAGCGTCGAGCCGCCGAGGCCGAGGTCGGCGACGTCCTGGCCCTCGACGAGGCGGGTCTGGACGTAGACCCCCTGGCCGCCGACGGCGCGGCCGGACTTCACCGCCTGGCCGATCTCCGCGCGCACGAGGAGCGCCGGGTCGTCGGTGGACGACGGCGTCCAGGTGCGCGCTCCCGCGCTGTCGAGGTTGCGCACCGTGTGCGTGTCGGTGTCGGCGATCGCGGTGGTGGCGAAGCCCTGGTTGAGGAGGTTCATCCAGATCCCGATGCGGTCGTTCAGGAACTGGTTCTGGTGGGTGTTGTTGTTCCCGTTCCAGAGCTCGAGCGCCTTGAAGGGGTGGAAGAAGTTCGCCACCGACGGGTTCAGCCGGAACAGCGTGGGGTCGGGGACGAAGGACTGCGGCGGCTCGACCCCCGTGTCGATCCGCAGCGGGCTGAAGTGGCTGCCGATGTGGTTGATCTGCACCACCGTTTCGAGCCCCGCGTTCTGCGGCTTCGCGAGCGCGGCCGCCTCGACCTGGGCGGGCGTGAGGCCGTAGTTCCCGAAGGAGGGGAAGTCCATGCCCGGGGGCGCCGCGCCGCCCCAGTCGGTGGAGCCGTTCGACACGCGCGAGGGGTCGGGGCCCTGCGGGTACGCGTTGAAGTGCCCGTAGTCGAACGTGGTGATCTCCTCGCCGATCGTCGAGGCGAGGAACGGCGAGAGGCCGAGCGCCGCGATCGTCGGGCTGAGGTCGGTGATCGCGTCGTGGTCCGTCGCGATCAGGTTGTCGACGCCCTCGGCGGCGAACGACAGCGCGCGGGTCGGCAGCGACACGCGCGAGTCGGGGCTGTTCAGCATGTGAACGTGGTAGTCGGAGGAGACGAACCCGGTCGTGTCGAGGACGCGCGCGATCTGCGCCGAGACGTTCGTCGTCGAGCCGGCGACGGTCGTCAGGCTCTGGCGGAACACCGAGTACTCGTCGCCGCGCGACACCACGAGCTGGTACGTGCCCGGCTCGAGGTCGAACTCCGCGACGCCCGAGGCGCCCGCGTAGGCGAGGCTCGCGAGGCCCGGGAGCAGCCGGTCCGACTGGTCGTAGAACATGCCGGTCCGCGTGTCGCGCGGGCTCTGCACCGTCGTGACGTACATCGGATCCGGGGTGGGGTCCGAGATCCCGTAGCGCTCGTCCGTCGAGGTCGTGAAGACCACCCGCCCGAGGACGCTGACCCGGGCGGGCACCGGTGCCCCGCTCTCGTCCGTGATCTCCACGTGGACCCGACCCGTGGCCGGGAGCGCGATGTTCTGGACCGCCGTCCCGCCCGCGGGCACCGTCACCGAGTTGTAGACCGGCTGCGTGCCGCCGCCCTGGTAGGGCGCGCCCTCGCGCGCCGCCGCGACGCCCCACGTGCCGGCCGCGATGTCGCTGCCGTAGCAGCCGTTCTCGTCCGTCACGTACAGCGCGCGCATGGTGCGGATGCGCACGCCGTGGCCCGTCACGTTGCCGAGGTTGCCGACGGCGACCCGCGCGCCCGGCGCGGGGGCGCCGCCGATCGTGACGCAGCCCTCGAGCCGGCCGACCGGAACCCCCTCGACCTCGGCCTCCATCGCCATCGCGTTCGCCGGGTTCCCGTCCCCCACGCTGAAGTAGCCGAGGAACGACTTCGAGCCGTTCGCCGGGATCACGAACGCGGCCGGCGCGTCGGCGCCGAGGACGAAGATGAGGAGCTGGCTGTGCAGCATGAAGCTCACGCCCGAGGTCGTGAACGAGCTCGACGACGTGCCGCCGGTGTCCGGGACGAGGATGGGCACGAGGCCGTAGTCGACGCCCTCGCTGTTGTCGTAGCCGAAGTAGCCGAGCACCTCGGTCGCCGGCGTCACGAGCGGCTCGCCGAGGCCCATCGGCACGGTGCCGGTGCGCACGTACTGCTCGAGCGTGCCCATCCCGTTGATGAAGTACCCGACGAAGTGCGGCAGCTCGTCCGGGTGGTGGTTCGTGACTGTGGTCTCCATCCCCACGTACGGGTTCCCGGGCTCGAGGCGGTACTCGGTGCACGCCTCGACGTCGTAGTCGAGGTCGTCCGCCGTGGCGAGGAAGTTCGGCAGGTCCAGGCCGAGCTCGATGAGCTGCGAGGACGCGTTGATGTAGTCGTTGAGGTCGTCCGGGCCGCACGTGCGCACGATCGCCGCGGTCCCGTCCTGGCCGTCGTTCACGATCTCGACGGTCTGCGCGTTGACCACCGTCTCGACGTTCAGGACCGGCTGCACCTCGAAGAACGCGTCGCGCCCCGGGCGCCCGACGAGCTCGGCGTCGATCAGGTTCCCGCCGAACTGGCCGACGCTGTGGAGGTCGCGCTGCGCCACGTCCTGCACGACGAAGCGCGCGACGTCGTTCTCCAGCAGCCAGTCGCCGATCCGGCTGTGGCCGAGCGGCCCCGTGATGAGCTCGCTCTCGCTGGTGATGCGCCGCGCGCGCGCCTTCGGCGGGCCGTAGACGAACGCGCGCACCGCACGCGCGCCGGTCCGGCCGTCCGTCGCCTGCACCGCGATCCGGAGCTCGTTGTCGTCGAGGAGCGGCGGACCCGGGTCGAGGTTCGCGACGAACGTGGTAGGGCCGCCCGCGAGCGCGAGCGGAACGCCGTTCAGCGTCGCCTCGAGCGTCGCGGGGTTCGCCCCGGCCCCGAGCACGACCTGGATCGCGAAGCTCGGCGTCGTGATCACGGCCGCGTCCGTGGGCGACACGGAGACGATGAGCTTGCCCGGGCACACCATGCCCATGGCGAGGGGGGCGAACGCCGCGAGCGCGGCGAGCGCGGGACGCAGGCGACGGAGCAGCATCGGCGACCTCCGGGCGAGCCGGGCTCCGAGCGCCCCGGCGAACCCGGCATTCTACGCAACTTTCCCTCCGGTCTTTCCCACAATCGTCACCGCGGGGTGCGCCGACCTACGCCGCAACCGGCGCGGCGCGCGGTGCGCGCGGCTGCGGCCGCGCGACCCCGCGGGGGTCGGCGCGTCGTGGCGCCGGGCGCTCCGGCCCCGGCCGCCTGCGCGGGCGGCGGCCGTCGCTAGTCGATGAGGCCCGCGCGGCGCGCCTGCGCCAGCGCCTCCACGGCGTCGACGCGCCGGATCGCGTCGCGGATCTCCTCCGCGAACCGGCGGCGCGCCTCGCGCAGCGCCTCGCCGCCGCTCTCCGCGAGCAGGCCGCGGTTGCGCGCGAGGCGCAGCGCGTTCCCGAAGAGGACCTGCGAGACGGACTCCGGGCTGCGCACGTGGTGCTGGAGGACGTACTGGCGCCCGAGGGCGAGGCAGCGCTGGAGCAGCGCCTTCTCGTCGACGGGCTGCGCGGGGTCGAGCCGCGCGAGCGCGTCGGCGGCGACCCGGTAGGCCTCCAGGAACGGCCGCAGGATGCGGTGCGCGTGGAACGGCCGCAGGGCCGGCAGCAGATCCTCGATGGCGTGGGCGCCGACGTCGAGCCGGCTCTCCCAGTCGGGGTCGTGCGGCGAGAGCTCGCGCCGGAGCTCCTGGCGCCAGATCTCCTTCTCCGCGAAGAAGAACTCGAACTTGAGCAGATCGCGCAGCCGCGCCGCCTCGTCCCAGAACTCGCGGCGCGCGTCGTCGACGCCGTCTTCCGCCGCGCGCAGCAGCGCGAGCTCGGCGATCGCGCCGTTCACGAAGAAGTGGATCACCGTGTTGCGGTAGTACGCCGCGGCCAGGTGCTGGTCGGGCGCGATCATCCACACCGGGTCCTGGCCCTCGTCGTAGCAGGCGAGGATCCCGTTCGCGACCAGCGGGTCGAGCGCGCGCTTCACGCCCTCCGGCGTGCGCAGGTCGAGGTCCTCGGTGATCGGGATCCGGCGGCGCTGCACGTAGTCGAGCAGGTTGCGCAGGCCGTCCACGAGCTCGTCCAGGGACAGGGCGCGGTCGCCGCGACCGAGGAGGGCGAGCGTGACCAGCGAGGTGGGCGTCACGGGCGTCGCCTCGTTGATGCGGAAGCACACCTCGAACGCGAGCTTCTGGAGCGCGACGCTCTCCTCGTCGGGGCTCGGCTCGGCCGTCGGGTCGGGCGCGCCGACCGCCTTCGCGAGCGAGATCGGCTCGGCGAAGCGCAGGTGGACGTCGCCGTACTGGCGGCCCAGCCGCCGCACCACGCGCAGGAACCAGCCGAGCCCCTCGCGCTCCTTGGCGCCGCCGCGCTGCTCGGCGGCGTAGTCGCCGACGTCGGAGATCTGGTCGTATGCGATCGACACGGGCTGGAGCAGCACGTCGTCGCTCTTCCCGCGGCGGTAGGCGTCCACGACGTAGGCGAGGAGTCCGAAGCGCGGCGGCAGGAGCTTTCCCGAGCGCGAGCGGCCGCCTTCGATGTACCACTCGAGCGGGAAGCGCTTCTCGACGAGGTAGTCGACGTAGTGGCGCAGGACGAACTTGTAGATCTCGTCGTCCTTGAACGAGCGGCGGATGAAGAAGACGCCGCTCCGGCGCACGAGCGGGCCGATCGGGAAGAAGTTCATGTTGATCCCGCCCGCGGTGTGGTTGGGCGGGAGCCCGTTCTCGTGCAGCGCGTACTGGAGGACGGCGTGGTCGAGGTTGGACTTGTGCGACGGGAGGAACACGACCGTGTGGCGCTGGGCCAGCGCTCGCAGCCGGTCGAAGGCCGCCGCGTCGTAGCGCAGCGCGCCGTACCCGCGCGTGTAGAGCGCGCGCCAGAGCTGCACGACGAGGTCGATCACGAAGGTGTCGTGCGTGGCCGCGATCTCGCGCAGGTCGCGTGCCGCCTCGCGCAGCACCTTCCGCTCCGGCCGCCCGAGCTTCGCGGCGAGCCGCGCGATGCCCCCGCGGAACGCGGGGCGCGCCAGGATGTCCTCGTGGACGAAGCGCGGGACCTTGTAGCGCGCGCCGCGCACCTGCCGCTCGGCGCGGTCGAGCGCGAGCTGCGCCTGGCGCACCACGAAGTCGCGCAGGCCGAGCGTCTGGCCGGCGTCGGCGCCGCAGGCGTCGCGCCAGCGCGCGCGCAGCTCCGAAGCCGGCGCCGGCTCGCCCGCGACGATGCAGACGCGGTCGGGGTGGACGCGCAGCGTGTAGCGCTCGCGCAGGAGACCGGGGTCGCGCGGATCGCCGAGCCGCAGGAGGTCCGCGGGCCGCACCTCGCGCCGCCCGTCGCGCGCGCGCGCCTGCCAGATCACGCGCAGCGGCGCGAGCAGCGGGTCGTCGCCCGCCGCGAGGAGCGGCTCGAGGCGCGGGTCGACGCGGCGGGCGCGCCGCCTGCGGCGCCGCCGCGACGCCGGGATCGCGACGGCGTCCGTCCCGGCCGCGCCCGCCGGGGCGCGCCGCGCGATCCAATCGCGCAGCAGCCGCTCCTCGAGCGCGCTCGCGGCGTCGAGCAGGAACACGAGCCGCCGTCCGCCCGCCTCCGGCCAGTCGGGCTCGCGCAGCGCCGGGAACGCCATGGCGGCGATTGTAGAACGCCGCGGAATCGTGCAAGTTCTCTCCTTCACAGCACACGTGCGGGAGACGTCGATGGACCTCGGGCTCGCGGGGAAGGGGGTCATCGTGACCGGAGCCAGCCGCGGCATCGGCCGCGCGATCGCGCACGGGTTCGCCCGCGAGGGCGCCGCCGTCGCGATCTGCGCGCGCGGGGCCGAGGGGCTGGAGCGCGCGGCGGGCGAGCTGCGCGGCCACGGCACGAAGGTGCACGCGGCGGCGTGCGACGTGCGCGACAAGGAGGCGCTGGCCGCGTTCCTGGAAGGCGCGAAGGAGGCGCTCGGCGCCGTCCACGTGCTCGTGAACAACGCCTCCGGCTTCGGAATCATGGACAACGAGGACGGCTGGGCCGCCGGCTTCGCGGTCGACGTGATGGCCGCCGTGCGCGCCACGTGGAAGGTCGCGCCCTGGATCGCCGAGGCGGGAGGCGGCGCGGTGGTCCACGTCTCGTCGATCTCGGGCCTCGAGTCGAGCAGCACGGTGCCCTACGGCGCCGCGAAGGCGGCGCTCCAGAGCCACGCGCGCTCGATGGCGAAGTCGCTCGCGCGCAAGAACGTGCGCGTGAACGCCGTCGCCCCGGGCTCGATCGAGTTCCCGGGCGGGAGCTGGGAGGCGATCGGGAAGGCGAACCCGAAGATGTACGAGGCCGTGCGGCGCGGCATCCCGTTCGGGCGGCTGGGTGCGCCCGAGGAGGTCGCCGACGTCGTCGTGTTCCTCGCCTCCGAGCGCGCGCGCTGGATCACGGGCGTCACGCTGCCGGTCGACGGCGGCCAGCTGCTCTGACGCGGCGGCGCAGGGAGGACGCGCGGTGATCGAGCAGGAGCGCTTCCCGCGCGAGGCGTGGGTGCCCATCGCGGCGGGCCTCGTCTGGCTCTGGTGCGCCGCGAGCTTCGGCGTCGTCGGCTTCCTCTTCTCGCTGGTCCCGGGCTGCCTCCTGCTCGCCTCCGGGGTCTCGACGCTGCTCTACCCCGGCGACCTGCGCATCCCGCAGTTCGCCGCGCTCGGCGGCCTGCTCGGCGTGCCGTTCGCGTTGCCCGTCTTCTGGATCACGGGGCCCGGCCTCGGGCTCCTCCTCCTCGGGCTCTCCGCCGCCAGCTACGTGGCGGCGGGCATGGTCGCGGTGAAGCAGGAGCCGAGCGCCGACGAGGTCCCCGACGCCGAGCCGACGCTGCGGCTCGCGGCGGAGGTCGCCGCGGACGAGGCGCTCCTGGCGACGATGACCGTCACGCTGCCGCTCACGCGCCCCGGCGACCTCGGGCGCCTCCGCCGCGACGTCCACGCCGCGCGCGAGCTGTTCCGCGACCGCGGCTGGCTCGAGAAGCCGGCGTCGTACCACCGCACGCCGCCGCCGCTCGAGGCGGTCGACGTCCGCCCCGGGGGCCGCTTCCGCAGCCTCGCGTTCGAGCACCTCTCCTTCGACAGCGGCTACGAGCCCTGGCCGGAGGAGCCCGCGCGCGAGGGCCTGTGTACGCGCCCCGCGAACCGGCGCACGCACGCCTGGCTCGTGCGCCAGCGCGATCCCTCGCGCCCGTGGCTCGTCTGCGTCCACGGCTACCAGATGGGGATCCCGCGCATCGACCTCCACGCCTTCGACGCGGAGCGGATGTACCACGGGCGCGGGCTGAACCTCCTCTTCCCGGTGCTGCCGCTCCACGGGCCGCGCAAGGTGGGGCGCCGGAGCGGCGACGGCTACATGACCGGCGACCCGCTCGAGACGCTGCACGCCGTCGCGCAGGCGATGTGGGACCTGCGTCGCCTCCTCGGCTGGATGCGCGCCCAGGGCGCCACCTGCGTCGGCGTGCACGGGCTCTCGCTCGGCGGCTACCACACCGCGCTCCTGGCGTCGCTCGACGGCGAGCTCTCCTGCGCCATCCCCGGCATCCCGCTCGCCGACGTGACGCGCGCGGTCTGGCGCCACGGCCCGCCGCTCCAGATCCGTTACTTCGAGCGCCAGGGCGTGGTGCACGAGGAGGTGTCGGAGGTGCTGCGCGTGGTGTCCCCTCTCGCGCTCGAGCCCCGCGTCGCGCCGGAGCGCCGCTGGATCTACGGCGCGCTCGAGGACCGCCTCGTCCCGCCCGACCAGGTGCGCGACCTCTGGCGCCACTGGGGCCGCCCTCCGATCTGCTGGTACGCGGGCGGCCACGTGACCTTCCGGCTCCATCCGGAGGTCCGGCGCTTCGTGGAGAGGGCGTTGGCCGAGGCGGGCTGCTGAGCGGTCGCGCGCTCGGGTTCGCGCGAGTCCAGCCGCCCGCCTCCTTCTCTTCGAGCGACGACGTCGCTCCCTCGCCGCGCCCCGCGCCGTGCGACGCGGGACCGCGATATCTTCCGCGTGCGCACGCCCGACGCGCACGCCGTGGAGACTTCGTGCAGGATCCCCGTCTCTCCGCCGGGACGCTCGTCGCGTACGGCGTGCCGACCTTCGCCGTCGCGTATCTGCTCTTCTTCGTCCAGTTCTACTTCCTGAAGTTCGCGACCGACGTGCTGCTCATGGCGCCGGCGCTCGTGAGCGTGCTGTTCGGGCTGGCGAAGCTCTGGGACGGCGTGAGCGGGCCGCTGATCGGGAGCTGGAGCGATCGGACGCGCTCGCGCTGGGGCCGGCGGCGGCCGTTCCTGCTCGCCGCGCTGCCGCTCCTCGCCTTCGGCTTCGCGATGCTCTGGTGGGTGCCCGTCTCGCTCGCGGGCGGCCTCCTCGTCGGCTGGATCGCGGTCGCGCTCTTCCTCTTCTTCGGAGCGTTCGACCTCTACACGCTCCCGCACATGGCGCTCGGCGCGGAGCTCTCGAGCGACTCCCACCAGCGCACGCGGCTCTTCGCCGTGAGGCAGGGGGCCTTCACGGTGGGGATCCTGATCGCGTTCGGCGGCATCCAGTTCGCGATGAACGCGGACGATCCCCGCGCCGCCGCCGCATGGCTGGCCCTTCCCACGGCGCTCGCCGGCGCGGCCGTCCTGGCGGTGCCCCCGCTCGTCCTGCGCGAGCCCGCAGGAGCCGCCCGCCGGGGAGGCCGCGGGCTCTGGTCCGCGTTCCGCGACGTGGTCGCGATGCGCCCGGCGCGCCGGCTCCTCGCGGTGCAGTTCATCGAGGCGGTCGGGGTCGGCGCGGTCGGCACGATGGCTCCCTACATCGCGCAGTACCTGCTGCGCCGTCCGGACGTGGTGGGCCTCCTCCCCGCGGCGTACGTGGTCTCCGCCGTGGCCGCGATCCCGCTCTGGGTTCGGCTCTCGCGCGCGTACGGGAGCCGCGAGACCTGGACGGGGGCGATGTGGATCGCCGCGGCGTCGTTCGCGGGGATGTGGACGGTCGGCCCCGGCGATCTCGCCACGCTGATCGCGCTGCTCGTGATCGCGGGCGCGGCGATGGGCTGCGGCGGCGTGCTCGGCAACGCGATCCTGGCCGACGTCATCGACGCCGACGAGCGCGCGACGGGCGAGCGCAAGGAGGGCGTGTACTCGGCGGCGATGCTCCTCGCGCTCAAGGTGGGCACGGCGGTCTCGCTCGCCGCGAGCGGGCCGATCATGACGGCCGCCGGCTTCGCCCCGAACGTCGAGCAGACCGACTCCAGCCTGCTGGGCCTGCGCGTCCTGTTCGCAGGGCTTCCGTGCGCGGGCTTCGTCGTCGGCGCCTGGCTCTTCCGCGGCTTCTCGCTCGACGACGCCGGGGCCGCGGCGGCGGCGGCCGTCGCGCGGGCGCCGTCCGCCTCGTGACCGCGCGAGGACCGGGCGCGCCCTGGCCCGCTACGAGGCCACCAGCTCCATCGGGTTGCAGTCCAGCCCGAGCGCGATCAGGCACAGCGTCGCGTACGGGATCCGCTCCTCGCGCTCCTCGACGTGCTGCAGCACGTTGCGCGAGACCGTCTCGGTGCGGCCCGTGGCCTCGAAGCTGCGCCGGGCGATCCGCTCGGAGAGGCCCGCGCGGGAGAGGCCGAGGCCCCGCCGCCGCCGGCGGATCGTGACCCCGTCGGGCCGGACGAGCGCGTCGTCCTCGTACGCCAGCGCGCCCCTCAGCGCGAGAGGAGCGCGCGCGCGATCGCGCGCACCTGCATCTCGTCGGTCCCCGCGTAGATCTGGAGCACCTTCGCGTCGCGCGCGAGCTGCTCCACCTGGTACTCCGCCATGTAGCCGTTCCCGCCGAACAGCTGCACCGCCTCGAGCGCGACCTCGGTGGCGGCCTGCGCCGAGTAGAGCTTCATCGCCGAGGCTTCGGCGAAGCTCATCGACTTCCCGGCCGTCACGGTCTCGATGTGGCGGAACACCATGTTCTGCACGTTCATCCGCGCGACCTCCATCCGCGCGAGCTTCAGCTGGATGAGCTGGTACTCGCCGATGGGCTGCCCCCACGCGACCCGCGTCCTCGCGTAGTCGACGGACAGCTCGAGGCAGCGCTCGATGATGCCGAGCGCCATCGCGGCGACGCCCGAGCGCTCCATCGAGAAAGTGTCCTTCGCCCCGCTCTTCCCGGCCGACGCGGCGCGCTCCTCGCTCTCGCCGAGGAGGCGCTCCTTCCCGGCGCGGACGTCGGTGAGGAACAGCTCGCCGGTCGGCGAGCTGTGGAGCCCCATCTTGCGCATGGGCTTCGACTGCACGAGCCCGGGCATGCCGCGGTCGAGCACGAAGTGGAGGATCTTCCGGTCCTTCGGGTCGACGCCCGGCTCGTCCAGCTTGCAGATGAAGACCATGGTGTCGGCGTACGGGCCGTTGGTGATGAAGGTCTTGTTGCCGTTCAGGAGGTAGCCGTCTCCGTCGCGGCGGGCGCTGGCCTTCATGCCGCCGAAGGCGTCGGAGCCCGAGCCCGGCTCGGTGATGGCCCAGGCGCCGATCTTCTCCATCGTGAGGAGGGGGAGCGCCCAGCGCTCCTTCTGCGCGATCGTGCCCTTGCTCATGATGGCCGCCGCGGTGAGGCCCACCGAGACGCCCATCGCGGTCACCATGCCCGGGCAGAAGCGGCACAGCTCGACGATCGGGAGGATCTGCATCGCGGCGGAGTCGCCGCCGTCGGCGCGCGGCTTCCTCGCTTCCTGGGGCGGCGCCTCGCCGCGGGCGCGCGACTCCTCGGAGCGCCGGTCGCGCTCGATCTGATGGCGAAAGCGCTGGCGCGCGAGCTCGTCCATCCCGAACGTCGCGTACATCTTGCGCAGGACGTCGTACGGGGGCGTGTCGCCGTGCTCGAGCGCCTCGAGCTGGGGCTTGATCTCGGCCTCCACGAACTTCCGCACCGCGTCGCGGATCATGAGCTGCGATTCGGACCACTCGATCACCGGAGCTTCCTCCCGGGCGCCTGCGCGGCTCCTGCGAAAGGGCGAAGTGTCGCGAGCCGGCGGGGCGCGCGCCAGCGCTGCGCGGCGGCCGTCCCGGAGCGGCTCCCTCTGGCCTCGCGAGCGCGCGGCTGCGAGACTGCGCGCCGCGCGGGAGACCCGGTGCGGAACGCGGCGGCCATCCTGTTCGACCTCGACGGCGTCCTCGTCGACACGTACGAGGTCTGGTTCCACCTCCTCGCGGCGCTCGCGCGCGAGCTCGGCTACCCCGACGTGACTCGGGCTGCGTTCCAGGCGGGCTGGGGGCAGGGCATCGAGGCCGACGTGCGCCGCTTCTTCCCGCGCCACACCGTGCCCGCGCTGGAGCGGCTCTACGCGGAGCGGCTCGACGCCCACCTCGACCACCTGGGGGTCGTGGAAGGCGTCGCGGAGGTCTTCTCGGCGCTGCGCCGGCGCGGGCTGCCGAGCGCGGTCGTCACGAACACGCCGGCCGGGATGGCGCGCGCGCTCGTCGCGAGGGCGGGCGCGACGCCGGACGCGCTGGTCGGCGGGACCGACGTCGCGCGCCCGAAGCCCGCGCCGGACATGGTGCTCCTCGCGTGCGAGCGGCTCGGCGCCGCGCCCGCGGCGAGCTGGGTCGTCGGCGACACCGCCTTCGACCGCGACGCCGCGCGCGCCGCGGGCGCCCGCTTCGCGGGCCTCGGCGTGGCGGGCGACGTGAGCCTCGCGCGCCTCGCCGACCTCCTCGCGCACCTCGGGCCGGCGTGAGCGACGCGCCGCGCGCGAACGTCGAGATCAAGGCGCGCGTCGCCGACCTCGCCGGCGTGCGCGCGCGCGCGGAGCCCCTCGCGACGGCGCGCCTCGGGGTGGACCGCCAGGTCGACACCTACTTCCGCACCGCCGCCGGGCGCCTGAAGCTGCGCGAGTCGTCGCTCTCGGGCGGCCAGCTCGTGCCGTACCTCCGGCCCGACGAGGCGGGGCCGAAGCGCTCCGACTACGCGGTCGTCCCCGTCGCGGAGCCGGCCCGCGTGCGCGAGCTCCTCGCGGCGGTCCTCGGCGTCCACCGCGTGGTGCGGAAGACGCGCGAGATCCTGCTGGTCGAGAACGTGCGCGTCCACCTCGACGAGGTCGAGGGGCTCGGCGCCTTCGTCGAGCTCGAGGCGGTCTTCGACGGCTCAGCGGACGCGGAGGCCCGCGAGCGGGTGAAGATCGCGCGGCTGCTCGACGCGCTCGGCGTCCGCGACCAGGATCTCGTCGCGGTCTCCTACGAGACGCTGCTCGCGGGCGACTGACTCGCCTCCCCGGCCGCCGACTACGCCCACTCCGGCTTGCGGTACAGCGTGACCACCGCTGCGCCGCCGAGGCCGAGGTTGTGCTGGAGCGCCACCTTCGCGCCCTCCACCTGGCGCTTCTCCGCCTCGCCGCGCAGCTGCCAGTTGAGCTCCGCGCACTGCGCGAGGCCGGTCGCGCCGAGCGGGTGGCCCTTCGAGATGAGGCCGCCCGACGGGTTCACGACGAACTTCCCGCCGTAGGTGACCGCCCCCGAGTCGATGAGCTCGCCCCCCTTGCCCTCGGGGCAGAGGCCGAGGCCCTCGTACGTGATGAGCTCGTTGCACGAGAAGCAGTCGTGGAGCTCGATCACGTCGACGTCCTCGGGGCCGAGGCCGCTCTGCTCGTAGACCCGGAGCGCCGCCTTCCGCGTCATGTCGGCGCCGACCATCTTGATGCAGCTCTTCTCGTCGAACGTGCTCCGGAAGTCCGTCGTCATCGCCATGCCCGCGATCTCGACGGCCTTCTTCTGGAGGCTGTGCTTCTTCACGAACTCCTCGCTGGCGAGGATGGCCGCCCCCGCGCCGTCCGAGGTGGGGCAGCACTGCAGCTTCGTGAGGGGCTCGTAGACGACCGGCGCCGCCTTGATCTGGTCGAGCGTGTACTCGTCGCGGAACTGCGAGTACGGGTTGTTCACGGAGTGCTTGTGGTTCTTCCAGCCGATCTTGGCGAACTGCTCGGCGGTGGTGCCGTAGCGGTCCATGTGCTCGCGCCCGGCGTTGCCGAACATCTGCGGCGCGGGCGGGGCCTGCGCGAAGCCGCGGAGCTCGACCATCAGCTTGAAGTGCTGGTCCATCGGGTTCGTGCGGTCGGTGTACTTCACGCCGAGCGAGCCCTTCTCCATCTTCTCGAAGCCGAGCGCCAGCACGCAGTCGGCGAGGCCGCCCTCCACGAGCTGCTTGGCCATGAACAGGGCCGTCGAGCCGGTCGAGCAGTTGTTGTTCACGTTGTAGATCGGGATCCCGGTGAGCCCGAGCGTGTAGACCGCGCGCTCGCCGCACGTCGAGTCGCCGTAGCAGTAGCCGACGCACGCCTGCTCCACGGCGTCGTACGCGATGCCGGCGTCGGCCAGCGCCTTCGTGCCGGCCTCCTTCGCCATGTCGGGGTAGTCCCACTCCCGGGACCCGGGCTTCTCGAACTTCGTCATCCCGACCCCGACCACGTACACCTTGCGACCCATCGCGCGTACCTCCGAAGGAGCCCGAGGATAGCGGCCGCCCGCCCGGGCGACAGCCGCGCGCGTCGGGGGCGGGCGCCGGGCGGCGCGCGCGCGGGTGCGCCGCCCCGGCGCGTGGTACCAAGAGTGCTCCGGCGCTGCGTGGACGCACGGCGCGGCGGAGGCGCCGGGACGTGGCGGAGGGAGGGCCGTGGCGAGCGTGTTCACGAAGATCATCCGCGGCGAGCTGCCGGGGCGGTTCCTCTGGCGCGAGGACGAGGTCGTCTCGTTCCTCACGATCGAGCCGATCCGGCCCGGCCACGCGCTCGTCGTCCCGGTCCACGAGGTGGACCACTGGATCGACCTCGCCCCGGCGCTCGCGGCGCGCTGCTTCCAGGTCGCGCAGGCGATCGGGCGCGCGCAGCAGCGCGCCTTCCGCGCGCGGCGCATCGGGCTCGCGATCGTCGGGATCGAGGTGCCGCACGTCCACCTGCACACGCTGCCGATCGAGGGCCTGCGCGACCTCGACTTCGCGCGCGCGGAGAAGCGTCCCGACCCCGCCGGGCTCGACGACGCGGCGCGGCGCATCCGCGCGGAGCTGCGCGCGCTCGGCTACCGGGAGGCGGCCCCGGAGCCGTGACCGCCCCGGGGCCGGCCGACGCGCGGGCGGTATGCTGCGCCGCCGTGCGCCTCTTGATCCTCGCAGCCGCGCTCGCGTCGACGGGGGCAGCCCGGGCGGCCGCCGCCGACGCGCCGGCCGGGCCGGGCGCGCGCCCGCCCGCCGTCGTCCTGATCTCGCTGGACGGCGTCCGCCACGACTACCTCGACCGCGACGAGCTGCCCGCCTTCGCGCGCCTCGCGCGCGAGGGCGCGCGCGCGGAGGCGCTCGAGCCCGTGTTCCCCTCGAGCACGTTCCCGAGCCACGTCTCGCTCGCGACCTGCACGCACCCCGACCGCCACGGGATCGTCGCCAACGCGTTCGTCGACCGGGCTCGCGGCGCCTTCGACTACGAGAACGACGCGAGCTGGATCGAGGCCGAGCCGCTCTGGGCGGCGGCGGAGCGCCAGGGCGTGCGCGCCGCGACCTACTTCTGGGTCGGGTCCGAGACGCCCTGGCGCGGCGTCGCGGCCTTCCACCGGAAGGCTCCGTTCGACGCGGACGTCCCCGAGGCCGCCAAGGTGGAGCAGATCCTCGCCTGGCTCGACCTCCCGCCCGCCGAGCGCCCGCGGCTCGTGCTCTCGTGGTGGCACGGCGCCGACGACGCCGGCCACCGCCACGGACCCGAGGCGGAGGAGACGCGCGCCGCGCTGCGCGCGCAGGACGCCGAGCTCGGCCGCCTGCTCGCCGGCCTCGACGCGCGCGCGGCCTGGGCGCACACGACGCTCGTCGTCGTGAGCGACCACGGCATGGCGGAGGCGCGCGACGTCGTCGACCCCATGCGCGTGCTCGCCGAGGCGGGTCTGCGCGGCCGGCTCGTGAACGGCGCGGCGTTCGCGCACGTCTTCCTCGAGCAGCCGGCGCGCGCGGCGGAGGCCGCCGCGCTGCTCGACGCGCTCGAGGGTCTCGACGCCTGGGCCGCCGCCGCGCTCCCCGCGCGCTTCCGTTACCGCCATCCGACGCGCACCGGCGACGTGGTGCTCCTCGCCGCGCCCCCCTTTCGGATCGGCGGCGCGCGCACGCTGCGCGACTTCCAGTTCGCGCTCGGACGGCTCGCCGGCCGGCGCCAGGGGATGCACGGGTACGACCCGGCCAGCGTCCCCGAGATGGCCGGGATCTTCCTCGCCGCCGGCCGCGGCGTCCCGGCCGGCGCGCGCCCGGGCCGCGTGCACGCGCTCGACGTCGCGCCGACGGTCGCGCGCCTCCTCGGGATCGACCCGCCCGCGGGCTGCGAGGGCGCCCCGATCCCCGCGCTCGCGGCGCCCGCGGCCGCACCGGCTGCCGCGCCCGCACCCGCGCCCCTGCCCGCGCCTTCTCCCGAGCCCGCGCCGGGGGGCGAGGCGCGACCGGAGCCCGCCCCGCGCACGTGATCCGCGCGGCTGCGCGGACCTCCGCGCCGCACGAGCGCGGCGAGGTGGCCCGGCCGCGCCTCAGCGGCGCTTCATGCTCAGGATGCTGGCGAAGAAGCTGAACAGCACCGTCTGGAGACCCAGCGCCGTCCACATCGCGCCCGGGATCACCCAGCGCATCGTGCGGCGGTAGTCGAGATCGCCGAAGTCGACGGCCATCCACTGCTGGACCGCGCCGAGCAGGAGCAGCGCACCCGCCGCGAGCATCGCGGCGCCCACCACGAGCCCGCGCTCGAGGCTCGCCGCCCGCGCGAGCCGACTCATGCGCGCATCCTCGGGCATCAGGCCCTCGCCGATCGCGAACGCCTTCGTGAGCACCGCGAACGCGATCGACTGGTAGCCGCACAGGACGGAGAGGCTCCCGAAGAGCAGCGTGTGCTCGCCGAAGTGGATTCCGCGGATCTCGGCGCCGGGGAGCGCCAGTGCGTAGGCGAGGGCGCCGGCGAGCATCAAGAGGGCGCCGGGCACCAGGAACAGCCAGCGCGGGCTGAACAGCATGTAGAAGCGCAGCGTGCGCCAGCCGTCCCGGAACGTGCGCAGGTGCGGGGCGTGCGCGCGGCGTCCATCCGGCCTCAGCGTGATCGGCACCTCGGCGATGCGGGCCCCGTGCAGCGACGACTTGATGATCATCTCCGTGGCGAACTCCATGCCCGTGCAGCGCATGTCGAGCTCGTCGTAGTGCTTTCGCGTGAAGCCCCGCAGCCCGCAGTTGATGTCGTGGATGGGCACCCGGAACCAGCCGCGCGCGAGCCGCGAGAAGAGCGGATTGCCCACCCAGCGGTGGAGGAACGGCATGGCGCCCGGCGCGATGCGCCCTCCGCCCGCGGGCAGGCGGCAGCCCTGCACGAGGTCGAAGCCCTCGCGCAGCTTCTCCACGAAGCGGGGCACCTCGAGGAAGTCGTAGCTCTGGTCGGAGTCCCCGATCACGACGTAGCGGCCTCGCGCGGCCTGGATCCCGCCCGCGAGGGCGTTGCCATAGCCGCGCGCCTCCACCTCCACGAGCCGCGCTCCGAGGCTCGCGGCGATCGCCTGCGATCCGTCGGTGCTGCCGTTGTCCGCGACGATCACCTCGCCTTCGATGTCGCCATCGGCGAGCGCCCGTTGCGCGTCGCGAACGCACGCGGCCAGCGTGTCGGCCTCGTTGAGGCACGGCATCACGATGGACAGCTCGAGCTCGCGATCGCGCATGGAAGCGGTGGCGTTCCTGGCGGCGACGCCCGCGGCGTCGGCGCGGCATGATAGGCCATGGCGGGAGCGCCCGGACGCCGGCCGGCGCGCGGGCGGCCGTCACTCGAACGCTCGACGCGGCCTGTATGCTGTCGCCGCGCGTCGAGGTCCCGAGCCGGGACGGCGCCGGCGGGCGGGAGAGCGGGGCGTCGCGAATGAAGCGCGGGGTCGGTGCAGGGGTCGTCGCGGTCGTCGCGGCGACCCATCTGGTGCTCCTGCTGCACACGCCGATCGCCCTCTTCGCCAACGCCTCGCACGACGACACGCTGTTCATGCGCCTCGCGATGCACGTCGCGAGCGGCGAGTGGCTGGGTCCGTTCAGCCAGTACACGCTGATGAAAGGGCCCGGCTACCCGCTGTTCGTGGCGCTCTCCTCCGCGATCGGGATCCCGCTCAGCCTCGGCCACGCGTTGTTCCAGCTCGCCGCGGTCGGCGTCGCCGCGCTCGCCGTGGCGCGGCTCGGGGGCGGAGCCGGGCTCGGGATCCTGGCGTTCGTCGTCCTGCTCCTCCATCCCGCCGGCCTCTCGCGCGATCTCGTGCGCGTGATCCGCGACCAGATCTACTGGGGCCAGAGCCTGCTCGTCGCGGCGTCGCTCGCGCTCGGCTACTTCGGCGCCCGCGAGGCTCGCCGCGGCGCGGGCTGGTGCGCCGCCGCGGGCCTCGTGCTGGCGTGGGCCTGGTACACGCGGGAGGAGAGCGTCTGGTTCCTCCCCGGCGCGGCGGTGCTCGCCGCGGGGGCGGCGCTCGTGGAGTGGGCCGCGGCGCGCTCCGTGCGGCGCGCCGCCCTGAAGACGCTCTTCGTCGCCGCCGGGTTCGCGTCGCTCCAGCTCGCGCTCTCGACCGCGAACTGGCTCGCCTACGGGACGTTCACGGCGGTCGACTTCAAGGAAGGCCGCTTCGTCGCGGCCTTGAACGCGCTCCAGGGCGTGCGCAGCGGCGACCAGGTGCCGTACGTCCCGGTCTCGAAGGCCACGCGGCAGGCGGTGTACGAGGTGAGCCCGAGCTTCGCTTCGATGCGCGCGTACTTCGACCCGCCTCCTCCCGGGCAGACGCCCTGGCAGTACGGCTGCAAGCGGCGTCCCGAGACGTGCGGCGAGATCGCCGGGGGCTGGTGGATCTGGGCGCTGCGCGACGCCGCCGCCCGGCGCGGTCACTACGACAGCCCGCGCGCCGCGCGGGAGTTCTTCGGCGCGATCGCGGACGAGGTGGAGCGCGCGTGCGACTCCGGTCGACTCTCGTGCCGCCGCGCGGCGCTCGACTACCTGCCCCGCATGACGGCGGAGCAGTGGCGCTCGCTGCCGGAGCGGGCGCTGCAGTCGTTCCGGCAGCTCCTCCTCGTCGAGACGCCGTCGCTGCGTTACTGGCCGAGCGCCGGCTCCGCGAGCGACGTCGAGACGTTCTGGAGGTTCCTGAACCACCCGCGCATCGCGCCCTCCCGGGACGCCGCCGAGCGCCGCGTCGTGCAGGGGTGGCTGTATCGGCCCGGGGCGCCGTGGCCCACGTTCGAGGTCCTCGACGCGTGGGGCGCGCCTGCGCCGTTCGAGCTCGAGCGCGCGCCGAGCCAGGACGTCGCGCAGCTCTTCGGAGACGAGCGGGCGCGCTACCAGCGCTTCGTCGTCACCACGGGGTGTATGGACCGCTGCAGCCTGGTGGTGCGCGGCGCCGAGGAGATGGCGCGCTACGCGCTGGGCGCGGGCCGCACGGGGCTCGTGGACGTCCGCGACCCGGCGCTCGATCTCTACGTCGAGCGCGACGAGCGGCAGGCCGCGGCCGCCTCGGGCGCGCGCTCGTTCGCCGCGCTCCGGGCCGCTCTCGTGCGGATCTACCGCGTCGCCGTGCCGGCCATCGTGCTGGGCGGGCTGCTGGCGCTCGGGGCGGCGGTCCGGCGAGGGGCGCGCCTCGCGTCGTCGCCGCCCCTCGTCGCCGTCGTCGCGCTCTGGGCGCTCGTCCTGACCCGCGTCGCGCTCGTCGTGCTCGTCGACGCGAGCTCGTTTCCCGCGCTCACCTTCCAGTATCTGGCGCCGGGGTGCTACCTGGCCGTGGCGGCCGCCTTCTTCTCGTTCGCGGCCGTGCGGCGCGTCGGGACGGAGCCCCGCCGCGCGGGCCTTGCGCGGGCGCCGGCCGCGGGCGCGGGCTGACGGCCGCGGAGATCGCCGAGGGCGCGGCGTCGCGCGGCCCGTGCGGCCGCCCGCGGCGCGCTCGCCCGTGCGGCGGAAGGCGTTAGGCTCACGCGCCTGGAGGGCCGTCATGCGCCGCGACTGCTTCAGCGAGGAGCACGAGGTCTTCCGCGCGCAGGTGCGCCGCTTCGTGGAGACCGAGGTGGCCCCGCGCGTTCCGGAGTGGAACGCGCGCGGCGCGAGCGACCGCGAGACGTGGCGGCGCGCGGGCGACGCGGGCCTCCTCGGCGTGAACGCGCCCGAGGCGTACGGGGGCGCGGGAGCGGACTTCCTCTACTCGGCGATCGTGATGGAGGAGCTCGCGCTCGCGCGCGCGCACGCCATGATGGTGTCGCTCCACAGCGACATCTGCATGCCGTACCTGATCTCGTACGGGAGCGAGGAGCAGAAGCAGAAGTGGCTTCCCGGGGCGATCCGGGGCGAGATCCTGCTCGGCATCTGCATGACGGAGCCCGGCACCGGCTCGGACCTCGCGAACGTCCAGACGCGCGCGCTCCGCGACGGCGACGCGTACGTCCTGAACGGAGCCAAGACCTTCATCTCGAACGGCCAGATCGGCGACCTCTTCGTCGTCGTCGCGCGCACCGACGCGGGTGCGCAGCCGCCCCACAAGGGCATCAGCCTGCTCCTGGTGGAGGCCGACACGCCCGGCTTCGTGCGCGGGAAGAAGCTCGACAAGCTCGGCCTGCGCGGCCAGGACACGAGCGAGATCTTCTTCGAGGACTGCCGCGTGCCGGCGCGCAACCTGCTCGGGAAGGAGGGCCAGGGCTTTCGCCTGCTCATGGAGAAGCTGCAGCAGGAGCGGCTCTGCATCGCGGTCGCGTCGGTGGCGTCCTGCCGCCGCGCGCTCGACGACACGCTGGCCTACGTGAAGGAGCGGCGCGCCTTCGGGCGGCCGATCGGGTCGTTCCAGGCGATCCAGTTCAAGCTGGCCGAGCTCGCCACCGAGGTGGAGGTGGGCCAGGCCTTCGTCGACCGCCTGCTCGTCGCCCACGTGCGCGGGGACGACGTCGTGAAGGAGGTCAGCATGGCGAAGTGGTGGACGACCGACCTCCAGAAGCGGCTCGCCGCCGACTGCCTGCAGCTCCACGGCGGCTACGGCTTCATGCTCGAGACGCCGATCGCGACCGACTACGCCGACGCCGCGGTGCAGTCGATCTACGCCGGCACCAACGAGATCATGAAGGTGATCATCGCGCGGCGGCTCGGGCTCGGCTGACCGGACCCGGAGCGCGCGGACGCCGCCGCGGCGCAGGAGCCGGCCGGCCGGGCTACGCGCGGAAGAGGTCGAGGATCGCGTCGAGGTTGTCGCGAACGCGCGCCGGCGGGACGCCGGCGGTCGGCGCGTAGAGCAGCGGCTCGTCGCAGAGCTCCTTCCACGCGGCGAGCCGATCCCGCGCCTCGTCCGGCGTCCCCGCGACCGCGATCTCGTCGACCAGCGCGTCGGGCACGGCGTCCGCGAGGCCGCGCAGGTCCATGCGCGCGACGGCGGACCGGCAGGCGTCGGCGACGGCGCCCAGCCCGTGCAGCTCGAGCACGCTGCGATAGACCGACACGCTCGCGTAGAAGCCGATCTGTGCGCGCGCGTCGCGCCGCGCGGCGGCGCCGTCCTGCTGGATCGAGGTCAGCACGTACGGGACGAGCCGGCACGCCCCGGCCGGTCGGCCCGCCGCGTCGGCCGCGGCCGCGAGCCAGGGCCGCGTGCGCTCTCGGTGCCAGCGGCGGCTCGCGATCGGGTGGCCGACGAGCCCGTCGGCGACGCGGCCGGCGGCCTCCACCATGCGCCGGTTCACCGCGGCGACCAGGATCGGAACCCGCGGCCGCGGCGCCCCGGGGCGCGTGAACATCGGGATCGCCAGGTCGTGGAACGCGCCCTGGAAGCGGAAGCCGAGGCCGTCCTTCGCCTCGAACAGCGCGCGCACGACGCGCACGCACTCCTCCATCCGCGCCGCGGGGCGCGAGAACGGGACGCCGTACCATTCGACGTTCATGCGGCTCGTGCCGCTCCCGAGGCCGAGCGTCATGCGGCCGCCCGAGAGCTCGTCGAGGTCGAGCGCGGCCGTCGCGTGCAGGACGGGGGAGCGCGTGAAGGCGTTCGCGATCGCCGTGCCCAGGCGGACGCGCTCGGTCGCCTCGGCCACGGCGCCGAGCACGGCGTAGGGATGCTGGTTCCAGAACTCGGCGCTCCAGACGGAGGCGAAGCCCGCCGCCTCGGCCCGCTTCGCCAGCGCCACCTGCGGGCGGGCGGTGCCGCCGACGAGGATGAGCCCGGGCCTCACGCGTCGCTCCTTTGCCCCCCGCGGGCGGCGAGTCTAGCTTCTGCCCGATGGGGAGGTGCCCATGCGAGCCGTCGCGCGCGCCGTCGCGCTCCTCGCCGCGCTCGCGGGCGCGGCGTCCGCGCCCGCTGCGTCGGCGCCGCGCGCCGCGGATTCCGTCCGGGTCGGCGGCCGCGTCGCGTCCGGCGCCGGAGCGCCGATCGCGGGCGCGATGGTGACGGTTTCCTACGGCGACCCGATCCGCGCGACGACCGTGTTCTCCGACGACGCGGGCCGCTTCGCCGTCCCCTCGCTCCCCGCGCGCGACGCCTACACCGTGCGGGTGCGCCGGCTCGGCTGGCGCGACGTGCGGCGCACCGGCGTGGCGCCCGCCGCGGGCGTCCTCTCCTTGGACGTGGCGCTCGAGCGCGAGACCGACCCCGCCGCGCTCGCGGCCCAGCTGCCCGCGAATCGCTGGCTCGGGCTCCTCCTCGCCCGCTTCGACGACCCGGCTCAGCGCGAGGAGTTCGTGCGCCAGTGCACCTACTGCCATCAGCAGGGCTCGGCGGCGACCCGGCTCGAGCGCGAGGACTGGCAGTGGGAGAAGGTGCTCGCCCTGATGGCGCGGATGGGTGGGATGCTCACGCCCGAACTGCGCGCGCGGGTGCCGGAGCTGTTCCGCGCGGCGTACGACCCCGCGACGGCGGTCCCCTCGCTCACCGCCTCGATGCACGCCCCCGAGTTCGCGCCGGCGCCTCCCGCCGAGGTGCGGCGCGCGGTCGTCGAGGAGTGGGAGCTCGGCCAGCGCGCGTCGATGCAGCACGACCTCACCGTCCACCCGGACGGGCGGATCTACTCCGTCGACATGACGCAGGACGCGCTCTACCGGCTGGACCCCTCGCGGCCGGGCGTCGCCATGGAGGTCTTCCCGATCCCGGAGGGGGGCGTTCCCATCGGCGGCGCGTTCGCGCTGGACGGGGACCCGCTGCCCCCGTACTCCAACGCGCGCCACGGCCCGCACTCGCTGCAGGTGGCGCCCGACGGCTCCGTCTGGGTGACGCTCGCGCTCGGGAACGAGCTCGGCCGCTTCGACCCGGCCACGGCGAGCTGGACGCTCCACCCGCTGGAGGAGGGCTTCTACCCGCACACCCTGCGCTTCGACGCGAAGGGGCGCATCTGGTTCACGGTCGCCGCCTCGAACCACCTGGGGATGCTCGACCCCGCGACCGGCGAGATGCGCACGGTGCGTCTTCCCGCGCGCACGCTCGGCCAGGCCGTCGCACTGCGGCTCCTCCCGGCGATGCTCTGGCTCGGACGCCACGTGGACCTGCGCGGCGTCGCGGCGGAAGGCGGCGGGATGGTGCTCCCGGTGCCGTACGGCGTCGACGTCGCGCCCGACGGGTCCGTCTGGTTCAGCCAGCTCAACGAGCACCGCATCGGCAGGCTCGATCCCGAGACCTTCGCGTACGAGCTGATCGACACGCCGTTCACCGCGCCGCGCCGGCTGCGCTTCGATTCGAAGGGCGCGCTGTGGATCCCGGGCTTCTCCTCGGGCGTCGTCGCGCGCTTCGACCCCGCGACCCGCGCGTTCCGCACGTTCGAGCTTCCCATCGAGCCGCGCGGCAGCGAGACGCCGTACGCGCTCCACGTGGACCGGCGCACCGACGAGGTCTGGATTTGCGGCACCAACAGTGACACCCTGATCCGGTTCGAGCCCGCGAGCGAGCGCTTCACGGTCTACCCGCTCCCGACGCGGGTGACCTACACGCGGGAAATCGACTTCGACGCGGAGGGACGGGTCTGGACCTCGAACTCGAACACGCCCACCTGGCAGATCGAGGGCGGCTTCCCGCGGGTGCTGCGGCTCGACCCGCGCGGCGCGCCGCCGTCGGAGGTTCCGGCCGTCGCGGGCGCGGCGCGGTGAGCGCGGCGGCGCGGCGCGTGCGGCGCGCGGCCGCGGTGGCGCTCCTCGCCGCCGCGCTCGCGTGCGAGCGCGGGCCCGAGCTCTACGACGCGGTCGGCGTGGTCGAGGACGTCCGCGCCGATCTCGGACAGGTGATGATCGACCACGAGGAGATCCCGGGCCTCATGCCGGCCATGACGATGAACTTCGACGTGGCCGATCCGGCGCTGCTCCAGGGCGTCGAGCCGGGACAGCGAGTCCGCTTCCGGCTGTCCTTCGAGAACCGCATCTACCGCGTCGTCGCGATCGAGCGGGCGGGCGACGGCGAGGGCGAGCCGAACGTCGCAGGAAGCGGCGGGCTCGACGCCGTCCCGCCCGAGGCGGAGCCCGCCCCCGACTTCGAGCTCGTGGACCAGGACGGGAACCCGCGCTCGCTCGCGTCGCTGCGCGGCAAGGTGGTGCTGCTCGACTTCGTGTGGGCGAACTGCCCGGGTCCCTGCCCGATCCTGACCGGCACGCACGCGCGCGCGCAGAAGGAGCTGCCGCCCGAGGTGCGCGACAAGGTCTGGTTCGCCTCGATCACGCTCGACCCCGAGCGCGACACCCCGGAGGCGCTGCGCCAGTACGGGACGAAGCGCGGAGCCGACCTCTCGACGTGGTCGTTCCTCACCGGCCCGCCCGCGGAGGTCGACAAGGTGGTGAAGGAGTACGGCGTCGGGACGGTGCGCCTGCGCGACGGCGAGATCGAGCACGTCGTCGTGAGCTTCCTCATCGACCCGCAGGGCCGCATCGCGAAGCGCTACTTCGGCCTCGCCCACCACGCAGAGGATCTGGCGCACGACCTCGCGACCGCCGCCGGCGCAGCCGGCTGACCCCCCCCGCTACCTCCAGTCGACACGTCCGGAACACGAAGGGGACGTTCCACTTCGCTGACGAAGGGGACAGTCCTCGTCGCTGGGGGAACACGAACGGGACGTTCCACTTTGCTGACGAAGGGGACAGTCCTCGGCGGAAGGAGCGCGGGGGGTGGGGCGCGTGGCGCCCCCGGCGGCCGCTTCCGGCGGAGGGGTGTCCCCTTCGTCAGCGAAGTGGAGCGTCCCCTACGTCTTCGCCGCGACGCGGCGGGCGAAGCGGGCGGCGTCGATCACGAAGCGCTCGTGGCGGCCGCTGCAGACGGGCTCGGCGTCGTCGCGGGCCGCGACGTCGAAGACGAGGCGGCGCCCGTCGACCTCGCGCAGCGCGACCTCGACCGCGACCGTGAGGCCGGGCGGCGTCGGAGCCTCGTGCGAGAGCTCGACGCGGCTGCCCACGCTCTGCTCGCCCTCGTCGAGGTGCGGCGCGAGCGCCTGGATGCACGCCCACTCCACGAGCCCGACCAGGAAGCCGGTGGCGAACACCTGCGGCATCGCCTGGAACTCGGGAGCCTCGGGGTAGAGCGCCGGAACCGTCTTGTGCACCGGCACGCGGTACGCGAAATGGTGTCGAATCCCCGGCTTCAGCGTGTCCTTCACGGTCGGTCCCTCAGCGCAGCGGGCTCTCCGCGAACGGCGTCCCGGCCGCGGCCTTGAGCAGTGCGTCGAGCGCCGCGCCGGCGCGCGCGCCCGCAGGGTCGTGCAGCACGACGCCCCGTGGCGGGCGCGGCCCCCAGCGATCCCAGTTCTCCCTCGCGAAGACGGCGACCGTCGGCGCGCCGGCCGCGACCGCGAGGTGCATCGGGCCGGCGTCGGGCGTGAGCACCGCGCGGCACGCGGCGAGGAGCGCGCCGACCCGCCGGGCGTCGGGCTCGAACACGACGGCCGGGTCGCCGAGCGCGGCGCGGATCTCGCCTTCGCGGGCGAGCTCCTCGGGGCCGAGGAAGACGAGCGGCGCGAGCCCGTGCGCGCGCAGGCCCGCGACCACGCTCGCGAAGGCGCCGAGCGGCCAGCCCTTTCCCTTGCGCGCGCGCGCGCCGACGAAGACCGCCACGGTCTCGCCCGCCGCCTCCCCGAGGAGGTCGCGCAGCCGCGCCGCCCCTTCGGCGCGCTCGGACGGCGCGAGCGCGAGCGTGCGCTCGCCCCGGGCGTCGACGCCGAGCGCGCGCAGGTAGCCGAGCAGCTCGTCCACCTTGTGGCGCGCGGCCGGAGGCTCCACGGCGGAGGAGAAGAAGACGTTCCCGTCGGGCCGCCGGAGCCCGATCCGGTGCGCGGCGCCCGAGGCGCCGACGAGGAAGGCGCCGAGCGAGCCCGTGGCCGTCGAGAGATGGATGGCGGCGTCGTAGCGTTCCCGCCGCAGTGCGCGCACGAGGCGCGCGAGCCGCCAGGGGCGGAAGACGTCGCCGCGCGCCACGACGTCGACGCGCGCCAGCCGGAAGCCTCGCAGCAGGACGGGCGCGGGCGCGCCGCCCACGAACGAGAGCTCCGCGTGCGGGAGCGCGCGCTCGAGCGCGGCCAGGCCCGCCGTCGCGACGAGGGTGTTGCCCAGGCGCTGGTTCACGCACACGAGGAGGACGCGCCGCAGCGCGCGCAGGTCGGGAAGCGGCGCGCGGCCGTCGGCGATGCGACCCGCGAGCGCGCGCAGCACGACCCCCCGCACGCCGCGGCGAACCCGGCGCCAGCGGTCGGGGAGCGCCCCGCGGCGCGGCGCGTCCCGGCTCATCGCTCGATCGTCCAGAGCGGCGCGGTCTTCACGAGGTCCACGTTGAAGGCCTCGTAGAGCGCGGGGATCCGCACGAACATGAGCAGCACGAAGACGGCGAGGCACCCCACCGTGTAGAGCAGGAAGCCCCGCTCGCGGTACAGCCGCTCGGGATTCTGCACGGGGCTGTCCTGCTGCAGGCCGAGCTTCAGGTAGAACGCCAGGAACCCCGCCCCGATCGGAATGCCGAGGATCAGCTCGAGGTGGTAGCGGACGATGAAGACGCCCGCGAAGAGCGAGGCGGCGATCGCGTAGAAGAAGACGCTCACGAGCAGCCGCTGCTCGTCGTAGTGCTTGAACGAGCGCCGGTAGCGGATCGCGGTCGCGCGGTCGCCGATCGCCCGGTACTCCGCGAAGCGCTTCAGCGCCATGAAGAAGGCGCCGACCATCCAGTAGGAGAACACGAGCGAGAGCGGCGGCACGCGGTCGGGGATCAGCGGGAACCAGCCGAGCAGGAGCCGGATCGGGTTGTTCACCGACTCCGAGAGCACGTCCAGGTAGGGCAGCTCCTTCGAGCGCACCGGCTTCACGTTGTACACGATGCCCATGACCCAGAGCGCGAGGGCGCTCGCCGCGAACATCGCGTTCACGGCGAGCGCGAGCCCGAGGCCGACCGTCGCGAGGCCGAGCCACTCCGCGAGCGCCCAGCGGCGGCGCACCTTCTCGGCCGCCGCGGGCCGGTGCTTCTTCACGGGGTGCTTGCGGTCGTACGGCGCGTCGAGCATCTCGTTCAGCACGTAGTTGCTCGACGCGACCAGACAGGTCGCCACCACGGCGAGGATCAGCTCGGGCAGGACGTCGAGGCGCGCGAGCGACGGCTCCACGAACAGCGCGAGCACGACGCCGGCGAGCATGAAGGCGTTCTTGAACCAATGGTCCACCCGCGCCATCTGCACGTACGGCCGGAGGCCCTGGTACGCGGGCGCGGCCCGCGTCTCGCTCGCGGTCGCCATCGCAGGGTTCCTAGCCCCCGCGTGTTCCAACCGCAACTACGGAGCGCGCTCGGCGAGGCGGTAGATCTGGACGGGCGGCTGGCGCAGGTGCGCAGGCAGCGGCAGCGACGCCACGTGCTCGAAGCCCGGCACGGGCTCGCCGCGCGTGAAGGGGTCCACGAGGAACCACTTGTACTTGTGCTCGTAGACGCGGTCGATCGCCTGCGCGACGGGCTTGCGCCAGGTCGCGACGACGTGCGTGAGGCCGCGCGCGCGCATCTCTCCGGCGAGCGACGCGACGTCCGTGGCGTCGAGGTCGAAGAACCCGACGAAGCGCGACGGCTCGAGCTCGGTGAGGAAGAGGTAGTGCTGGCGGTGCATCACGACCGCGCGCTCTCCGGGCCCGAGGTGGGAGGCCAGCCAGGCCGCCGACACGACGACGCTCTCGTTCGCGAAGGCGACCTTGCGGCGCTCCTTCGCCCAGCCTGTGACGCCGCCGAGGAGGAGCGGCGCCGCGACCGCGAGCCCCGCGAGGAGCGCGACCCCCGCCGCGTCCGGCCGCGCGGCGGCGCGCGCGACGGAGAGCGCGAGGGCCGCCGCCGCGAGCAGGACGAGCGCCCCCGCGTAGGCGAGATCGGCCGCGAGCGGCACGACGTCGTGCGGCGCGCGCAGGAGCTCGCCGACGCCGTCGCTCGCGAAGACGGCCCCGGCGCCGAGCGCCGCCGCCAGGGCCGCGCGTGCGACGAGCGGCCGCGCTGCGAGCCGCACGGCCGCCGCGCGCAGCAGCGCCCCGAGCCCCGCCGCGAAGAAGAGGAGCGGGATCCAGAGGACGGGGTAGACGTAGCGCGCCTTGTCGATCCCGAGGCCGACGATCACGACCAGCGTCCCCGCGAGGTAGACGAGAAAGGAGACCGCCTCGCGCGGGAAGCGGCGCAGCCCGACCGCGACGCCCGCCAGGGCCGGCGCGGCGGCGCCGACCAGGAACACCGGCACGTCGGGGCCGGGCGCGTCCGTCCAGAGACCGCGCAGCGCTTCCTTGAAGAGCGTCGCCACGGCGTGCGGGGCCGGGGTGAAGCCCATCCGCTCCATGTCCGCGGCGTAGAAGGCCGCCCCGGATCCGCGCAGCGCGCCCGCGGCGGCCCACAGCGCGAAGGGGACGCCGCCCGCCGCGGCGAGGGCCGCGTGCCGGCGCCAGCGGCCGTCCTCGCGCGCGCCGGCGAGCGCGAAGAGCGGGAGCAGCAGCGCGGCCTCGTAGCGCGAGAGCGCGGCCGCGGAGGCGGCCGCGTACTGCCAGGGCGAGCGCCGCTGGAAGAGGAGGAACGCGAGCACCACGAAGAAGCCGAGGCTCGGCTCCACGAGCGGCTGCAGGCCCTGCGCGTGGAGCTGCGCGGTGCCGGCGAAGAGCACGGGCACGAGGAGCGCGCCGCGGCCGACGCAGCGGGCCGCGAGCGCGTGGAGGAGCGGCAGCGTCGCGAGCGCGAGCGCGGCGTTGATCGCGAGCGCGGCGTGGAGGAGGGCGTGCTTCCCGGGAAAAGCGCTCGCGAGCGCGGTCATCGCGGCGGGAAGGAGCGGGAGGCGCTGGAAGGTCCCCGGCAGCTCGCCCCGCGCGAACGCGCGCGCGACGGCCTCGAACGTCGCGAAGTCGTTGTTCGGCAGCGGGAAGAACGCGAGCTGCGGCGTCCAGTACACGAGCGTCGCCGCGACGAGGAGCCACGCGAGCCCCCGTTCCGCGGCGCCCGCCGCCGGGCCGGCGGCGGACCCGCTCACGGCGACGCCGGGAGCACGCGGTAGACCTGCACGGGATCGCGGCCGACCTCGGGCGGGAGGGGCAGCGTCGCGACGTGCTCGAAGCCGGGCACGGAGCCGCCCGCGCGGAGCGGCTCGCCCAGGTACGCCTTCAGCTTCTTGTCGTAGTAGACGTCCGACGGCGTCTCGTTCGGCTTGCGCCAGGTGTAGAGGGCGTAGCGGATGCCGCGCGCGCGCAGCTCCGCCGCGAGCGCGGCCGGCTCCTCCGCGCGGAGCGCCCCGAAGCCGACCACCTGCTCGGGGCGGAGTGCGGTCCCATGGCGCACGTGGCTCGGGCTCACGACCGCCGCGCGCTCGTCGGGCGCGAGGTGGGCGTCGAGCCAGCGCCCCGCGACGTACGACGGCCAGTTGAAGTAGTAGACCTTCCACATCTCGCGCCGCTTCGCATCGAGCCCGCCTGCGATCGCGGGCGTGAGGACCGCGAGCGCGGCGAGCGCGCAGGCGGCGAAGGCGGCGCGCGGCCGCCGCGCGGCGCCCGCCAGCCAGAGCGCGGCGCACGTCACCAGGAACGCGGCGAACGCCACGTCGAGGGCCGCGGGAGCTGCGCCGCGCGCGCGCGCGAGGTGGAGCCCCGCGCGGCGCCCGAGCCACAGCCACGCGAGCCCGGCCGCGACGGCGGCCGCCGCGGCGGCCCAGCGCGGCGTGCGCGCGAGGCGCGCCGCGCCGGCGTCGACGAGGCGCACGAGGCCCGCGGCGAAGAAGAAGAGCGGGATCCACTCGGTGGGGTAGACGTAGCGCGCCTTGTTGATGCCGAAGACGACGATGGTCGCCACGCTCAGCGCGAAGAACGCGAGGAGCGCGACCGTCTCGCGCCGGAACCGCCGCCACCCGACGGCGACGCCGGCCGCGAGCGGAACGCCGATCACGGCGGCGAAGAGCGCGAGCCCGCCCGCGGACTCGCGGTACCAGCCGCGGAACGGCTCCTTGAAGCTGCGCTCGAGGAAGTCCGTCGCCGGCTGGAAGCCCATGCCCTCCATCATGTCGAGGTAGGTCGACCCGCCCGAGCCGTGCAGCGCGCCGAGCGCGGTCCACGCGACCACGCCCGACGTCGCGAGCGCCGCGAGCGCCGCGTGGCGCACGAGCCGGCGCTCGGGAACGGCGTTGCACAGCGCGAGCACGGGGACGAGGAGCGCGGCCTCGTAGCGCGAGAGCGCCGCCGCCCACGCGGCGGCGTACTGCCAGGGCGAGCGCGCCTGGAAGAGCGCGAACGCGAGCACGACGAAGAAGGCGAGGCTCGGCTCGACGAGCGGCTGGAGCGCCATCGAGTGGAGCTGCGTCGTGCCCGCGAAGAGGAGCGGCGCGAGCAGCGCGCCGCGCCCGTAGGCGCGCGCCGCGAGCCGGTAGAGGAGGGCGAGCGTCGCGAGGGCGAACGCGAGGTTGAGGAGCAGCGCCGCGTGCAGGAACGGGTGGCGCGCGGGGAGGAGCGGCGCGACGAGCGCCATGAGCGCGGGGAAGACGGGCATGCGCTGGAAGTCGCGCGGGAGCTCGAGCGACGCGAGGCTCTGCGCCGTGCGCTCGAAGGTCGGGTAGTCGTTGTTCGGCAGGACGAACGGGTGGTACTGGAGGGCCCAGTACGCGGCGACCGCGACCCAGAGGGCCGCGACGAGCGCACGCTCGAGCCGACCGGGGCCCGCGGGGAGCGGCGCCGTGGGCGTCGCGTCGCGCGTCACGGTCGTCGTGCCTCCGTCGGCGGGTCGGCAGGCCGAAGATGTGGCGAAAACGACCCATGCGCGAGGTGCGCGGGCCGCGGAATCCTGCTAATCACCGGCATCCCCCCATCCTCCGGGAATCGAGCAAACCTCCGGTGCCACGTCCACGGCCTGCGCGGCGGCCGTCCCGGAGACCAAGGAGCCCATGCGACGATGAAGAAGGTCATCCTGCTCGGCTGCGGCGGCTTCGTCGGCAGCCACCTCACGGAGCGGCTGCTCGCGCGGGGGGACTACCACATCGAGGGCTGGGACACCTCCATCGCGAAGATCGAGCGGCATCTCGGGAACCCGCGCCTGCGGCTCCACCAGACCTACGTCGACCACGACACGACGTACCCCGAGCTCGAGCCCCACATCGCCGAGTCCGACGCGGTGATCTCGCTCGCCGCGGTGTGCAACCCCTCGCAGTACGTCGCGAACCCGGTCTTCACGATCCACTCGAACTTCATCCACGCCTACAAGCTCGTCGACCTGTGCTCCAAGTACCGCAAGTGGCTCGTGCACACGTCCACCTGCGAGGTCTACGGCCGCACGATCTCGAGCTACCTGCCGAACAGCGAGTACGCCGACCCGCGCCTCTACGAGCAGATCGAGGACGAGACGCCGCTCGTGATGGGCCCGACGGTGAACCAGCGCTGGAGCTACGCCGCGGCGAAGGCGCTCTTCGAGCGCTACGTGCTCGCGCACCAGCAGGAGCACGGCCTCCCGTACACGATCGTCCGCCCGTACAACTGGTTCGGCCCGAAGATGGACTTCATCCCCGGCCGCGACGGCGAGGGCATTCCGCGCGTCCTCGCGTGCTTCGTGACGGCGCTCCTCGACCGCAAGCCCATGATGCTCGTCGACGGCGGGCTCGCGTACCGCACGATCACCTACATCGAGGACGCGGTCGACGCCCTCGAGCTCGTGCTCGAGAACCCGAGCCGCTCGCGCAACCAGATCTTCAACGTCGGGAACCCGGAGGGCGAGATCCAGATCCGCGACCTCGCCCGGCTCATGCGCCAGCTCTACGCCGAGATCTCCGGGGACCGCTCGTACGAGAGCCATCCCATCGAGGAGATCAGCGGCGCCAAGTTCTACGGCGAGGGCTACGAGGACTGCGACCGGCGCGTCCCGAACCTCGACAAGGCCCGGCGCCTGCTCGGCTGGGAGGCGAAGACGAGCCTCCGCGAGACGCTGCGGATCACGATGCAGTACTACTACGAGACCTACGGGAAGACCGGGAAGGTCGCCTGAGCCGCCCGGCTCACGGGGCGTAGCGACCGAGCTTGTAGCGCAGCATCACCCGCAGGCACCGGAGCCCGTAGAGGATCGGGTTCAAGTGGGACTCCTCGTCCCCGTAGTGCGTCGGGATCCCGAGCTCGTCGACCACGAGGCCGCGCGCGCGCGCGCTCGCGATCACCTCGAGGTCGAAGTCGAAGTAGGTGCTGAGCCGCTCGAACGGGATCTGCTCGACGGCGCGCCGGCTGTAGAGCATGAAGCCCGAGTGGTAGTCGGTCATGCGCAGGCCGAAGGTGCGGTTCTCCAGCCAGGTGAGGGCGTGCCCCGCGGCCACCTTGTAGAGCGGCATCCCGCCCGCGCGCGCGGTGCCGTGCTTGTGGCGCGAGCCCTGCAGCACGTCGACGCCGTGCGCCTTCATGTAGGGCAGGAACTCGGGCAGCTTCTCGGGCGGGTACTGCCCGTCGGCGTGGAGGCAGACGACGTACTCGGCCGGCGTCTCGAGCGCGAGCCGGAGCCCGCGCCGCACCGAGGCGCCGTAGCCCTGGTTCACGGTCTGCTCGTGGAGCACGACCTTCGGCCGGCGCGCGGCGATGCGCCGCACCGCGCCCGACGTGTCGTCCGCGCTGCCGTCGTTGATCACGAACAACGTGCAGAGCGGCTCCCAGAGCGGCTCCGGGATCCGATCGACGACCGCCCCCAGCGTCTGCTCGGCGTTGTAGGCGGGGATGAAGATCGTGAAGGGCGGGACGTCCACGGGAAGGCGCTCAGGTATCCGATCGGCGCGCGCGGCGCAACGCGCGCGGCGCGCGCGGGAAGGAGCGCGCCCTGAGCGCGCCCGGCGAGCCCGGCGGCGCGCGTGCGGAAGCGGGTCGCGCCGACGACGCGGCCCGCCGCGCCGGCGCGGGCTCCGCTCGCGCGCGCCACGAAGCCGCCGGCGCGCGGCGCGTGGCGCGGCTCGTCCTCGCGGGGGCGCTCGCGGCGCTCGCGGGGGTCCTGCTCGTCGTCGAGCCGCCTTGGCGGGTGCCGGGCGGCCCTTCGTTCTTCGCCCGCGAGGGCGAGGCGCTGGTGCCCGTCGTGAAGCGCGCCCTTTGGTGGAGCGCGCTCGCCGCGGCCGCGATCTGCGCGGCGCTCTTCGCCGGCGCGCGCCTCTGGACGGCGCCCCTCTCCGGGCCGCGGGCCGCGCCGGCGCCCGCCCCGCGCTGGCTCGGCCCGGCGCTCCTCGCGGCGCTCCTCCTCGGCGCCGGCGTGCGCGCGCCGCTCGCGGGGAGCGGCCTCTGGTGGGACGAGGCCTGGGCGGTGCGCCGCGCGATCGTGGGCGAGCACGAGCCGGCGCCGGCGCTCGACGGGCCCGCGCCGCGCTTCGAGGCGGCGCCCTGGGCGCGGACGCTCTTCGCGTGGGAGAAGCCCACGAACCACCTCCCGCAGAGCATCGCCTCGCGCGCCGCGCTCGAGCTCTGGCGCGCCGCCGTCGGGGCGGGCCCCGACCGCTTCGACGAGCGCGTGCTCCGGCTCCCCGCCGTCGCCGCCGCGCTGCTCTCGATTCCGCTCCTAGGGCTCCTGGTCGCCGACTGGGGCTACCCGCGCGCCGGTGTGGCGGCCGCGCTCCTCCTCGCGCTCCACCCCTGGCACGTCGAGGACGCGACGGGCGCGCGCGGATACGCGCTGGTGGCGCTCGCCGCGATCGCCTGCGCGCTCTTCCTCGGGCGCGCGCTGTCCACGGCCGCGTGGAGGTGGTGGCTCTCCTTCGCGGCCGCCGAGGTGCTGCTCCTCTGGACCCATCCCTTCGCGGTGTATCTCGCGGCCTGCTTCGGCGCGGCGGCGCTCGCGCAGCTCGCGCACGCGGGGCGCCTGCGCGAAGCGCCGCGCCTCGTCGCGGCGAACGCGGGCGCCGCGGCGCTCTTCCTCGTCCTCATGGGCCCGGGGCTCGCCCAGGTGCCGCTCTGGCACGACGTCCACCGCACGAGGGAGGGCGACACGCGGGAGGTCGGGCGCGTGGTCTCGAAGCTCGTGCGCGAGCTCTGGACGCGCGCGGCGATCGGGGTGCCGCTCTCCGTCCCGCAGACGGACCCCGAGCGGACGTATCCCGACCTGCGCGTCCTGCGCGCCCGCAGTCCCGTCGTCCGCCCGGTCCTCTTCGGCGCCCTCCCGGCGCTCGCGCTCCTCGGGCTCGCCGCGGTGCTGCGGCGGCCCGGCCCGCAGCGATCCGTGGCGCTCGCGCTCCTCGCGGCGCCGCCGCTCGCGATCGCGGGCTCGGCGGCCCTCGGCCACCTCGGCCAGCGCTTCCACGCCCGCTACCTGTTCTTCGCGCTCGCGCTCGTGCCGCCGCTCCTCGCCGTCGGCGTGGACACCGCCGCCTCCCGGCTCGCCGGCCCGCGCCGGGCGCCGCGCGCAGCGTGGGCCGCGCTCGCGCTCGCGGTCGCCGGCTTCGCCTGGCTCGTGTTCCCCGCGACGCGCAACCACGCAGCGCACCCGTACGCCGGGATGCGCGAGGCGGTCGCCTTCGTCGCCGCGCGGCCCGGCGCGGCGGCCGCCCTCCGCGCCGGGGTCGGGCTCGGCGGCGACACCGCGCGGGTCTACGACCCGGGCCTGCTCCACGTCGAGGACGCCGCCGGCCTGCGCGCCCTCCTCGAGCGGGCCCGCCGCGACGGCCGCCCCCTCTACGTCCTCTACGGCTACGCCGGCCGCAACCGGCACCGACACCCGGACGTGTTCGCGCTCCTCGACGAGCGCCGGCTCTTCGAGCCGCTCGGCCGCTTCGACGCGATCGCGCCCGAGTTCGTCTACCGCGTGCTGCGTTACACCGGCGCGCCGCCGGACGACGGCGCGCTCGGGCGCCGCGCTCCGTAGAGAGAGACGCTTCCGAACGCGGTCCCACGCCGGCCGAGCTCCGCCACGTCGGCGAACCCGGCGGCGCGGATCCGGTCGGGCAGGCGGCCCGCGAGCTGGTCCTCCATCGCCTCCCCGCGGTGGAGGAGGTGGGCGAGGAGACGCGCGAAGCCGCCCGACGGCGGGCCGAAGTCGAGGACGTGGAGCGCGCCGCCCGGGACGAGGACGCGCCGCGCGTCCCGCAGCGCGCCGCCCTTCTGGTCGACGGGCAGGTGGTGCAGCACGAGCGACGAGACGACGTGGTCGAAGCTCGCGGCTTCGTATGGGAGCGCGTCGCCGAAGCCCTCGTCGAAGCGGATCGCGAGGCCGGCGGCCGCGGCCTTCGCCCGGGCGCGGGCGAGCGCCCTGGGATCCGGGTCGACGCCCGTGACGTCGGCGTCCGGGTGCATCCGCTTCACCGCGAGCGCGAGCTCGCCGGTGCCCGCGCCGAGGTCGAGGACGCGCGCGCCCGGCCGGATGCGGGCGCTCTCCACGAGCCAACGCCGGAGTCGTCCCGTGCCGAGCGCGCGCACGAGCGGGTCGTAGAAGGGGAGCAGCGCGTCGCGGCCGGCGGCGGGGACGAACGATCGGGTCTGCGAGCCCATGGGGTCTCCTCTACGGGCGCTCGGCGCCGTGGCGGTGGCGGTGGTGGAGGTCCGGCCAGTGCGCGTGCGCGTGGCCCTTCGGCTCGTGCACGTGCCAGTGGGCGTGACGCAGCGAGGCGGGCGCGCCCTCGTGCGCGTGATCGTGGTGGCCGTCGTCGTGCCGGTGCCAGTGGACGTGCGCGAGCGGCGCGTGCACGTGCCAGTGCGCGTGGCGGTCGGCGAGGACGAGCGCGACGCCGGCGACGAGGCCGGCGGCCGCTCCGAGGAACGGGCCGTCCAGGCGCTCGCCGAGCCACGCGGCCGAGAGCGCGACGCCGAAGAGCGGCGCGCTCGCGAAGAGCGCCTGCGCGCGCGTCGCCCCGAGCTGGTGGGCCGCGCGCACGGAGAGCGCGATGCTGGCGCCGTAGCTGGCGGCGCCGAGCGCGAGCGCGCCGGCGGCCGCGCCCGCCGAGGCGTGCCAGGGGGCGGCGACGAGCCCGACCGCGAGGTTCGCGGCGCCCGCGGCGGCGCCCTTCCAGAGCGTGCTCGCCGCGGGCGTGAGGCCGTCGAGGAGCGCGGTCCAGTGATTGTCCAGCGCCCAGCACACGCACGCGATCCCGACGAGGACGCCCGCGCCGAGCCCGGCCGCCGGGTCTGCGACGCCGAGCGCGGCGCTCGCGCCGAGCAGCGCGACGCAGCCCAGCCAACCGCGCGGCCCGAGCCGGTCGCCGAAGAGGAGCGCGCCGAGGACGGCCGTCGCCGCGAGCTCGAGGAGGAGCCAGAGCGACACCGAGGCGGCGCTCGCGGCGCGAAGCCCGAGGAGGAGGAGGACCGGGGCGAGCGCGCCTCCGAGCGCCACCACGCCGGCGAGGCGCCGCGCGCTCGCGCGGCCGCGCGGCCGGAGCGCGCGCGGGCCCGCGCGCAGCGCCAACGGCGCGACCCCGAGCGCGGCGCCCAGGTAGAGGAGGCCCGCGAGCTGGAACGGATCGAGCTCGCGCAGCAACGCCTTGCTCGCGGGCGTGGCCGCGCCGAAGAGCGCCGCAGCGACCAGGGCGAGCCCCACCGGCGCCAGCGACGGCACGAGAGACGGGCGCTCGCTCGCTCGCGCGTCGCCCACGCGGCTCCTCCCGGACGGCGGGCGGGCCGTCCGCGGGGAGGGAGCGTATCGCGCCCGCCCGCGCCGGCGCGACCGCGCGGCGCGCCTTGCGAGGCGAGCGCGCGGGCGGGACCGCACGCCTCGGGCGCGGCTACGACACCTCGCCCGCGATGCGGTTGCGCACCGTCTTCCAGCTCCATGCCGCGCGGTAGCGCAGCCCGTAGTCGGCGGGGGGCTCCACGAGCCCGCGCGTCGCGGCCTGCCACGCGCGCCGGCGCTCGGCGCGCGCGAGCGCGCGGTACGCGGCGGCCATCTCGGCGAGGTCGTCGCGCAGCGCCTCGCCGAGGCGGCGCGCGTCGAAGCGCGCCTCGACGTGCCGCCGCCCGTTCGCGCCGAGGCGGGCGCGCAGCGCGGCGTCGCCGGCCAGCCGCAGCATCGCGGCCTCGAGCCCCGCGACGTCGCCCTCCTCGACGAGGAGGCCGGTCTCCTCGTGCAGCACGGCGTCGGGGATGCCGGCGTGGCGCGTCCCGATCACCGGAAGGCCCATCGCGAGCTCCTCGAGCACCACGTTCGGGAGCCCCTCGGCGCGCCCGTCGGGCGCCGTGACGCTCGGCTGGAGCGCGAAGTCGGCCTGCGCGAGCTCCTCCTTCAGCGCCTCGATCGGGACGACGCCACGGAACTGGACGGCGTGCGCGATGCCGAGCGCCTCCGCCTGCGCGCGCAGCGCGCCCTCGAGCGGCCCCTCGCCGAAGAGGTGCAGCGTCGCGCCCGGGTGGCGGGCGACGACGCCGGCGAACGCCTCGAGCGCGAAGCGATGGCCCTTGAAGTCCATGAGGCGCGCGCCGAGCACCACGCGCAGCGGACGCCCGCCGCGCGCCGAGCGGTCGGGGAACGGGTAGGCCTCGAGCGTGATGCCCATGTGGAGGACCCCGGTGCGCTCCGGCGGCATCCCGAACTCGAGCAGCCGGCTCACGATGTTGCGCGAGACCCCGCGGTAGCGCGCGCCGGGCGCCTCGCGCAGCCGCGCGTAGCGCCACGCGTACTTCTCGTCGCGCAGGTCGACGCTCGCGTCGTTGCCGATGAACCAGGTGAGGAGAGGAACGTCCAGCACGCGGCAGAGCGGCAGCGCGCGCCAACCGTTGTTGCCGATGTAGGCCACGACGGCGAGCGGGCGCCCGAACCGGCGCCGGATTCCCGCCGCCAGCCACTCCAGCTGCCCCGGCTTCTTGAGGCGCACGAACTCGAGCGCGTGGGGATGGACGCGCAGCGCCTCGAGCTCCGCGCGCTCCGCCGCGGTGAGCGCCCCGCCGTGGTACGACGCGCGCTCGCCGCAGAGGACGAGGTTCGCGAAGTGCGGCGCCGCGCCCACCACCGTGCGGTAGATGGCCGGATGGCTGCGCGGCGAGAACGCCGACGAGGTGAGGTGGACGACGAGCGGGCGCGCGCGCTCGCTCACGCGCTCGGCTCGCCGCGCCCGCTGCGCGCGAGGCGCTCGAGCCAGGCGTCGAAGGGCACGTCGCGCTCCAGCCGCGGGCCGCGCGCCGGGCGCAGCCAGCCGCGCAGGGGCCGCACGCTCGGGAGGGCGGGCGGCGCGCCGCGCGGCCGCGGGAGCGGCGTCACGAGCGGGAGCGCGTCGCCGCACTCCGCGCGCACGGTCTCGAACAGGAGGTCGTCCGAGACCGCGCCGAAATCGAGGCCGCGGCACAGCCGCGCGAACGCGCGCCGGCTGGCGGCGCCGCGGCGGTCGAGCGCGAAGCTGACCCGCAGCTCGGGCGCGAGCTGCTTCGCGATCCACGCGCACAGGAGCGCCGACGCGCGCGCGGCGTGGAGGTGGCGGATGCCGCGCCTGCGGAGCGCGGAGACGACCCAGAGCGCGCGGCGCGCCTCGCGGTAGAACGCCTCGCCGGAGAAGCGGCTCGGCACCCGGTCGCGCAGCGCGTCCACGGCGGCGCGCGCGGCGGCGTCGGCGAGCCAGGCGGCCTCGAGCACGATGCCGTCCGGCAGGAACTCGAGATGCGTCGCGAGCGCGAGGTCGGCGCCGCGCGCGGTCGGCTCGAACCCGTCGTCGAGCGCGCCGACGAGGATCGGCGTCTCGGGGCGCGCCGCGGCGACGGCCCGCAGCTCGGCGTCGAGCCGCTCGTGCGCGGGCGCCGGCCAGCGGTCCACGAGGACGGCGAACGCGGGGCCGGGCCGGGCGCCGCGCGCGCGGTGCGGCGAGCGCGCCGCCGAGGCGACGAAGCGCTCGTGCAGCGCGGGCGCCGAGCGCGCGCTCGCGAAGCGCTCCTCGAGCCGCTTGCGGCCCGCCTCGCCGAGGCTGCGGCACGAATCGCGGTCGCGCAGCGCGCGCTCGAGCGCGTCCGCGAGCCCCGCGGCGTCGCCCGGCTCCGCGAGGAAGCCGGTCGCGCCCTCCTCGACGAGCTCCGGGACGCCGGCGAGGCGTGTGGAGACGACCGGCAGCCCGGTCGCCATCGCCTCCAGGATCACGGTCGGGAGCACGTCGCACGCGCCCTTCTCGTCCACGATGGAGGCGAGCGCGAAGACGTCGCTCGCGAGGAGGAGGCGCTTCACCTCGTCCTGCGTGCGCAGGCCGGCGAGCTCGACGGCGCCCTCGAGGCCCTGCTCGCGGATCCTGGCCTCGAGCCGCTCCCGCCACGGTCCCTCGCCGACGATCGTGCAGGCGAACGCGCGGCCGCGCCGGCGCAGCACGGCGCAGGCGTCGATCAGATGGTGGAAGCCCTTGAACTCGATGAGGCGCCCCACGCTCGCGATGCGCGGCCGCGCCGAGGCGGCGAGCGGTGCCCGCTCGGGGAACTCGGCGGGGTCGACCCCGTTGTAGACGCGCACGATCTTGTCGGCCGACTCGGGGCAGGTGGCGCGCAGGCGCTCGCGGCTCCAGTCCGAGACGGCGACCACGAACTCCGCCTCGCGCGCGAGCTCGCGCAGGAGGTCGTCGCTCCCGAGGTCCACCATGAAGTCCTGCGCGTGCGCCGTCACGCTGAACGGAAAGCCCGCGATGCGCTTCAGGAAGAGCGCCACCTTGGCGGCGTGCGAGGCGAAGTGGGCGTGCACGTGCGCGACGCCGCGCCGCTCGAGACCGGGCGCGAGCGCGAGCGCCTGGCGCGCGAGGGTTCGCCCGCCCGCGTCCGGGCCGTAGCGGGCGTCGTACTCCGCGACGAGGGCGTCGGGGAAGGCGCCCGCGCGCTCGGCGCGCAGGGCGTGCGCGCGCACGATGCGCGGAGGCGGGAGGAGGTGCATCTCGGCGCGCAGCTTCGCGAGCCGCTCGTGGCGGAACGTGATCTTGGGCGGGCTCGTGGCGGCGATCTCGAGCTCGAGGCCGAGCGCCTCGAGCGCGAGCATCTCGGTGTCGCAGAAGGTCTGCGAAGGAACCGGATAGCGCGCGAAGAGGTACGCGACGCGGGGGGCCCTCACGGCGCCGCCTCCCCCGCGGCGCGCTCGAGCAGGCGGCGCGCCGAGCCGAGCCCGAGCGCCGCGCCGAGCCGCAGCCAGCGCGAGCCGGCCGCGTGGCGGCGCAGGCGCTCGAGCTCGCGCGCCGCCTCCGCGAGCCGGGCGTTGCGCTCGAGCAGCTCGGAGCGCAGCACCGCGCGCCCGGCGCGGAGGTCCTCCTTCTGGAGCCGCGCGTTGGGCGGCTCGCGCAGCTCGGGGAGGCCGGCCCCCTCGAGCCCTGCGAGCGCCTGCGCGGCGCGCTCCTCGGTCCAGTCGGCCAGGGCGTGCGCGGCCACGAGCTGGAAGAGCCCCGCGTGCAGGCTCGACGCGTTGTCGAAGCTGGCGCGCGCGAAGGCCGCGAGCCCGGCCCGCAGCGCGCCGTCGCCCGCGAGCTCGGGCGCGAGCGCGCGGTAGAGGTCGATCTGGAGCCGCAGCAGCTCGCGCACGAGCGGCGCCGGGTCCATCACCATGGTGTTCGCCGCGTGGACGCGGTAGCGGAGCAGCGGCTCCGGCACGACGGCCAGCCGCCCGCGCAGCGCGGACTCGAGCAGGAACGCGTAGTCGTGGCAGTAGCGGTACGGCCGGAACGGGCGCGCGAGGAGGTCCGCCGCGCGGGCCACGACGTTGCTCGTCGTGGCCGGGAAGTTGACCATCCCGAGCCACTCGACGAGCGAGAGGTCGCCGCCGGCGCCGAGCGACCACGCGACGTCGAACCAGCGCCGGCGCGGCGCGTCCGGATCGAGCGGCTTCCCGTCGTCGTCTACGACGGTGAGGGCGCTGCAGACGACGCCCGCCTGCGGGTCCTCCGCGAGGCGCGCGAGGCAGCGCTCCAGCCGCCCCGCCTCCCAGACGTCGTCCGAGTTGAGGAGCGCGATCACCTCGCAGTCGCGCGCGGCGAGCGCGACGCCGCGGTTCAGCGCCGCGTGGGCGCCCGCGTTGGCCTGGACGTGGAGCTCGACGCCCCTCTCGCGGTAGCCGGCCACGACGTCCGGCGTCCCGTCGCGCGAGCCGTCGTCGACCACCACGATGCGATCGGGCGGGCGCGTCTGCGCGAGCGCGGAGTCGAGCGCGGCGCCCACGAAGCGCGCGTGATCGAAGCTCGGGACGACGACGGCGCAGCGGAGGGGCATCGGTCACTCTGTATAGCCCAGCGCGCGCAGCCGCTCGCGCTCCCCCGGGCTCACGTCGAGCGGAGCGACGGCCTCGCCCGCGCGCTCGCGGCGGCGCGCGTCGAGCCGGGCCAGCAGGGTCGCCGCGACGTCCGGCTGCGCGGCGAGTCGGTTCTCCCGCTCGCGCGGGTCCGCCTCGAGGTCGAAGAGCTCGCGCGTCCCCTCCTCCGGCGCGTCGATCAGCTTCCAGCGCCCGACGCGGACGCCGAGCTGCTCTCCCTTCACGAGCGTCCCCGCGCGCCGCTCGCCCGCGAAGTGGCGCCGGTAGAGGTGGATGGGGCGCTCCGCGTCGAGCGGCTCGCCGTCGAGGAGCGCGCGGGCGAGGCTGCGGCCGTCCGCGCCCTCCTCGGCCGGGAGACCGAGCAGCGCGAGGACGGTCGGCCGCACGTCCGCGAGCTCGACCGGCTCGCCCACGCGGCGCGCCGCGACCCGGCCCGGCCAGCGCACCACGAGCGGCACGCGCACCTGCTCCTCGTAGATGTGGACGCCGTGCTCGAGGTGGCCGTGGTCCATGAGCCCCTCGCCGTGGTCGGCGGTCACGACGACGATCGTGTTCGAGGCCAGCCCGAGCCGCTCGAGCGCGTCGAGCAGGCGCCCGAGCTCGGCGTCGGCGAAGGCGATCTCCTCGTCGTAGCGCGCGACGTCGCGGGCGAGGCCGTCGGCGCCCGCCGGCGCGAAGCGGCCGGCGTAGCCGTCGGGCGGAACGTACGGCGCGTGCGGGTCGAAGTAGTGCACGAACGCGAAGAGCGGACCGCGCCCGGCGTTTCCCTCCAGCCAGCTCAGCGCGCGGTCGGTCGTCGCGCCGGCGCGCCGGTCGAAGGGCTCGAGCACGCGCTCGCCCTCCCAGAACGCCTCGGTGAAGGTCGACGTCGCGCGCTCGAAGCGGTCGTCGTAGGTCGCGAAGCCCTGGTCGAAGCCGAAGCGGCGCGACACGACGAACGAGGAAGCGAAGCCCGCCGTGCGCCAGCCGGCCGCGGCGAGCGTCTCGGCGAGGGTCTCGAACGAGGCGTCGAGCGGGACGCCGTTCTTCGCCACGCCGTGCCGGAGCGGCGAGAGCCCGGTGAAGAGCGTGGCGTGGCTGGGCCCCGTGGTGGACGTCGGCGCGTACGCGAGGTCGAAGCGCGCCCCCTCGCGCGCGAGCGCGGCGAGGCGCGGCGTCGTGTCGCGGGCGTAGCCGGCGAGGCTCGTGTGGTCGTAGCGCGTCGTGTCGAAGACGACGAGGAGGAGGCTCGGGCGCGGGTCCGGCGCGCGCGGCCCGCAGGCGAGCGCGAGCGCGAGCGCGCCCGCGAGGAGGCCCGCGCGCGCGCGGGTCGCGGCACGCGCGGCGAGGCGCGCGGCGCGGCGGGCACGCGCCCCGCCCGCCGCCGACCCGGAGGCGGGCGCGGCCGTGGCCGCGGAGCCGCCGCGCGCCGCGCGCGGGTCAGGCCGCAGCCGCAGCGGCACGCAGCGCCTCGAAGCGCGCGCGGGCGCGCGCGTAGAGGGCGAGGTCGCTCCCGTTCAGCGCCTCGAGCGCCGCGCGCTCCGCGCTCGCGAGGTCGTAGCGCTCGCCGCCGCGCTCGGGGTTCGCGTTGCGCCGCCCCGCGTGCGCGCGCTGCGCCGGAAAGAAGAGGCGCCGGAAGAGCTCCATCCCCTCGTCGTACGCCTCGGTGAGGCCGACGAACGCGAAGCGCTCGATCGGGAGACCGCCCAGGAACCGGCACTGGACGTCGCGCATCTCGGGGAGCGCGGCGAACTCGAGGAGCGAGAGGTTCCCCTCGAGCATCCGGCGGCAGGTCGGGTTCTTCGGGTCGGGCTCGCGGCGCCAGTAGTGGTAGTGGGACGCGAGCCGCTCGACCGGGTCGCGCAGCCAGGTCACGAAGCGCGCCCCGGGCTCGCGGCGGTACTTGGTCGCCACGAAGTGGCCGTGCACGACGCGCGTCCCGGGCGGAAGGCGGACCGGGCGCAGGCGCTCGCGCAGGGCGCGCGCGAAGGTGCGCGGGGCGAGCGGGCGGTCGTCGTAGTCGAGCACGATGCGGCCCTCGGCGAGCTCGGCGAGCACCTCGCGGAAGCTCACGCCGCCGGTCTTCGGCACGTGGATGGAGACGATGAGCCCGCTCACGGCGCGGGCGGCTCCGCGCCCCGCACGCGCCGCCCGCGCAGGAACGTCCGCAGCCAGAGCGCCGGAGAGCCGGCGAGCTCCTCGCGCTTGCGCTCCGCGCGCCGCGCGCGCTTCTCGGCGTCGCGGCGCGCGGCCTCGAGGCGGGCGCGCTCGTCCTCGAGCGCGGCCAGCGCCGGCCCGTAGAGCGCGTGCGCGGCCGCGGCGGACGCCTCCAGCCCGTCGAGCGCGGCCGCGCGCGCGTCGCTCTCCCCGTCGCGCGCGAGCGCGAGGAGCTCCGCGTGGAGCGCCGCGAGCCAGGGGTAGCGCGCCGCGTCCTGCGCAGGCCAGCCGCCGTCCGCCCGGTGGTGGCGCAGGTCCGCGCTCAGGAACGCGTCGACCTCCGCGGCGGCCGCCTCGGGCGGCCGCGGCCAGGCGAAGCCGCCGCGCTCGGCGAGGCGCGCCGCGACCGCGCGCCAGTCGGCGAAGAGCTCCTCGTAGCGCACGAACGCGCGCGGCGCGCCGCGCGTCTCGCGCTCGGCGGCGAGCAGGTGCTCGAGCGTGAGGAGGTGCGCGCGCCCGGGCGCGAGCCCGTCGCGGCGCGCGGTCGACGCCGCGACCTCGAGCGGGTGGCGCAGCACGATCGCGTAGGCGGGCTGCGCGCCGAGCTCGCGCAGGAGCGGCTTCCAGAGCGGGAGCAGCCGGCACAGGCGCGGATCCTTCACGGCGAAGAGCGGCGCGGAGGCGAACTCGCGCAGCAGGAGCTCGCGCAGCGCCCCGCGCGCGTCGCGTGCGGCCTCGCCCTCGAAGGCGTCCGGGCGGCGCGCCGCGTCCCAGCGCAGCCCCTGCGCCGCCAGGAAGCGGTCGTGGATGGCGACGACCTCGCGATGCTCGCCGTAGCCGCGCGGGTTGAACTCGTTCGCGTCGAGGAGGTCGCTCCCGAGAGCGGCGCCGAGCCGCGCGGCGACGCCGACCAGCGAGGACGTGCCGCTCCGGTGCATCCCGAGCACGACGAGCGGTCTGCCGGACAGGGCCGCCAAGGAGCCTCCCGAGGCGCGGATCCTACCGGAGAGCACCCGGGGTCGCCGGGCGCTTCACGCCGCGTTCATCGGGCGCGCGCCGGCCCCGCGACGCGGCGTCCCGCGCGGGCGGGTGAACCGCTACCGTGCGGCCGCATCGAACGCGCCGGAGGCGCGCGCCCGCCGATGGTCTTCAGCTCCCAGATCTTCCTGTTCTGGTTCCTGCCGCTCGCCCTGGCGGGCTACTACGCGCTCGCGGCGGGGCCGCGCGCGCTGCGCCACCTCTTCCTGACCGCGGTGTCCTACGTGTTCTACGGCTGGGCGAACCCGCCGTTCGCGCTCATTCTCCTCTTCTCGACCGCGATCGACTTCCTGCTCGGCCTCTGGATCGCGCGCAAGCCGTGCGTGCCGGGCGGGCCGCGCACGCGCGGGCAGCGCGCGGGCCTGTGGCTCTCCGTCGCGATGAACCTCGGGCTCCTCGGCTACTTCAAGTACGCGAACTTCGCCGTCGACTCCTACGCCTCGCTGATGGAGCTCCTCGGCCTCGAGCACCTCGCGTGGCGCGACTTCGTGCGCGTCACGCTGCCGCTCGGCATCAGCTTCTACACGTTCCAGTCCATGAGCTACACGATCGACGTCTACCGCGGGCAGGTGGCGGCGACGCGCAGCTTCGTGGACTTCGCCGCGTTCGTCTCGCTCTTCTCGCAGCTCGTGGCCGGCCCCATCATCCGCTACTCCGAGGTGGCGCGGCAGCTCGTCGAGCGCACGCACACGTTCGAGAAGTTCGCGCGCGGCGTCGCGATGTTCGCCTTCGGGCTCGCCAAGAAGGTGCTGCTCGCGAACCCGTGCGGGAAGGTCGCGGACACCTGCTTCGAGGCCGGCTCGCTGTACGCGCTCGACGCGTGGGTGGGCGCGGTCGCCTACGCCTTCCAGATCTACTTCGACTTCTCCGGCTACTCGGACATGGCGATCGGGCTCGGCCTCATGACGGGGTTCGTGTTCCCGAAGAACTTCGACTCCCCCTACAAGAGCCGCTCCATCACGGAGTTCTGGAACCGCTGGCACATCTCGCTCTCCACCTGGCTGCGCGACTACCTGTACGTCCCGCTCGGAGGCAACCGGCTGGGCCCGCGCCGCACGTACGCGAACCTCATGATCACGATGCTGCTGGGCGGCCTCTGGCACGGCGCCTCGTGGAACTTCGTGATCTGGGGCGGGATCCACGGCGCCTGGCTGGCGCTCGAGCGCGCGCGCGGGCGCCGCAGCCTCTTCGCCGGCGCGCCGCCCGCGCTCCAGACCGCGACCACGTTCGGCGTCGTCCTGCTCTCGTGGGTCTTCTTCCGCGCCGCCGACCTCGACGACGCGCTCCGCTACCTCCGCGCGATGGCGGGCGCCGGCGAGGTCGCCGAGGGCGCGGCGCTCGTCTCCGGCGTCGTCTACCAGCCCTACTACGTCGGCTCCATGGCGGCCGCGGCCGCCGTCGCGTGGCTCGCGCCGCAGTCGTGGGACCTCACGCGGCGCATCGACGCGAGGCGCGCGGCGCTCGCCGTCGCGCTGCTCTGGCTCGCCTGCGCGCTGCTGTTCGCCCAGGCCTTCAACCCCTTCATCTACTTCATCTTCTGATGGCGCGGGACGAGGCGCAGCGCGAGGAGGAGGCGGCGCGGGAGCTCGGGCACACCGACGTGCGGCCCGGCCTCGCGCGCGCTCTCGTGCTCGCCTTCCTCGCCACGATCGCCGCCGTCCCGGCGCTCCAGATCGCGGCGGGCCGCGCGCCCGACCCGGCGCCGCTCGTGGACGGCGTCCCGAGCGAGTGCGCGATCGAGCGCTTCGAGCGCGGCGTCGAGGACGACTCGGTGGTCGGCCGCGTCCTGCTGCCGCGCTTCCAGGCGCTGCTCGTGCGCGTGGCGGGCGTCGGGAACGAGCAGGTCTACCTCGGGCGCGACGGCTGGCTGTTCCACCGGCCCGGCGTGGACTACGCGGCCGGGCGGGGCTTCCTCGACGAGGACGCGCTGGCGAAGCGGCGGCTCGACGGCGACGCGTGCGCCGGGCCGCCGCAGCCGGACCCGCTCGCCGCGCTCGGCGGCTTCGCCGACGCCCTCGCCGCGCGCGGCATCCGCCTGGTCGCGCTGCCGACGCCGGTGAAGGCGGTCGTCGAGCCCGCGCGGCTGGCGCGGCGCGCGGCGGCGGCCCCCGCGCACAACCCTTCCTTCGGCGCCTTCGCGGCCGCGCTCGCGGCGCGGGGCGTCGAGGTGCTCGACCCGACGCCGCTCCTCGTGCAGCCGGGCCGCTACCTCGCCACCGACACCCACTGGCGTCCCGAGGCCGTGGAGGCGGTGGCCGCCGCGCTCGCGGCACGCATCGAGGACCTCGGCGTCCTGCGCGCGCCGCGCGAGGGCGGCATGGAGCGGGTCGACGCCCGCGCGCGCCACTACGGCGACCTCGTGCTGATGCTCGACCTGCCCGCCGGCCAGACGCTCTACCCGCCGGAGGAGGTGACGCTCCGGGCCGTGCGCGTGCGCGGGGCCCCGTGGCGGCCGACGCGCGGCGCCGAGGTGCTCCTCCTCGGCGACAGCTTCAGCAACGTCTACTCGGACCCGGCCGCCTTCCGCAGCGAGCGCCTCGGCGACGACCTCTCGTGGGGCGCGGGCGCCGGGCTCGCGGAGCAGCTCTCGTTCGCGCTCGCGCGCCCGGTCGACCGAATCGTGCGCAACGCCGGCGGCGCGTACGCCGCGCGCGCCGACCTCGTGCGCGAGATGGCGCGCGACGCGGAGGCCGGCCGCGACCGGCTGGCCGGCGTGCGCGTCGTGGTCTGGCAGTTCGCGGTACGCGAGCTCGCGCAGGGCGATTGGCGCCTGCTCGAGCTGCCGCCCCCGCCCGCGACGTCCCCGGAGCCGCCCGGGGCCGCCGGGGCGGCCGCGCGTCCGGGACCCTCCGGGACGCCGGCCGCGGCGTTCGCGGGCCCGCGGGCGCAGGCCGACGCGCAGGGCGCGGCCGTCGTCGCGGGCACGGTCGCCGCGCGCGCCGAGGCGCCGCGCCCGGGCAGCGTCCCCTACCGCGACGCCCTGGTCGCGCTCCACCTGCGCGACGTCGCGCCGGAGGGCGGCGGCGAGGCGCCGCGCGAGGCGCTCGTCTACGTGTTCGGCCTGCGGGACGACGTCGCGGCGCGCGGAGCGCGGCTCGCGCCCGGGACGCGCGTGCGCCTCCGGCTCGCGCCCTGGGACGACGAGGCGGTGCAGCGGCGGGTCGGCTCGCTGAACCGGGTCGAGCTCGAGGACCTCGAGCTGCTGGCGCTCCCCGCCTTCTTCGGCGAGCCTGCGGGCGCGGAAGGAGAGGGGGCGCCGTGAGCGGGACTCCGGGCGGGCGCGCCGGCGCGGTGGCCCTCGCCGCGGCGGTCGCGGCGGCGGTGATCGCGGCGGTCCTCGTGCTGCGCGCCGCCGGGGCGCCGCAGGACGACGCGCGCGCGGCGCTGGCGCGGGTCGCGGCCGACGCCGAGGCGCAGAAGCGCAGCGCCGTCGCGGGCCGCGACGGCTGGCTGTTCCTCCGCGCCGAGCTGCGCCACCTCGGGCTCGGCTCGTTCTGGGGCGCGGACGCCGCGGCCGCGAGCCGGGCGCAGCGCGCCGACTGGCGCGACCCGCTGCCCGCGATCCTCGACTTCCACGCGCAGCTCGAGCGCGCGGGCGTGGCGCTCCTCTTCGTGCCCGTCCCGCCGAAGGCTGCCGCGGTGCCGTCCGCGCTGCCCGGCCTCGAAGCCCCGCCCGCAGAGCGGCTCGACGCCGCGGACGCCGCGTTCTACGCGCTGCTGCGCGAGCGCGGGCTCGACGTCCTCGACCTCCAGCCCGCGCTCGCGGCCGCCGCGGGGCCCCCGCCGGCGTACTGCAAGACCGACACGCACTGGTGTCCGCCGGGCATCGAGCTCGCCGCCGCGCGCATCGCCGAGCGCGTGAAGGCGCTGCCCTGGGCCGCCTCGGTCCCGAAGCAGGCCTTCGAGGGCGAGCGCCGCGAGATCGAGATCGAGGGCGACCTCGCGCGCATGCTGGGGGGCGGCGCCGGGCGCGAGGCGGTGGCCCTGCGCGTCGTGGGCCGCCGCGGGCCGGGCGGCCTCGAGCCCGTGGAGCCCAGCCGCGAGAGCCCGCTCCTCCTCCTCGGCGACAGCCACGCGCTCGTGTTCCACGCCGGCGGCGACATGCACGCCCGCGGCGCCGGCCTCGCCGATCAGCTCGCGCTCGAGCTCGGCTTCCCCGTCGACCTCGTCGCCGTGCGCGGGAGCGGCGCGACGCCGGCGCGCATCAACCTCGCCCGCCGCCCGGGCGGCCTCGCCGGGAAGAAGCTCGTCGTCTGGTGCCTCGCCGCGCGCGACTTCACCGAGGCGCCCCAGGGCTGGGCGAAGGTCCCCGTGGTCCGGTAGGCGTTCGCGAGGGGTCCGGCCCCTCGTCCGGGGCCGCGTCGCGACGGTTCACCCTGTGTTCACGCGCGGCTGCGATCGTCCCGCCGTGGCGACGTCCCGGGGAGAGACGTGCGCGCCGGCGGCGCGTCTGGCGCTCGCGCTCGCCGTCGGGCTGGGGCTCGTGCTCGGCTGCGATCGCGAGGGGGGCGGTGGCGCCACGCCCGGTGCTGCGCTCGCGGCCGCGTGGGCGGCGGTGGCGCCCGGGCCCCGCGAGGCCGCGCCGCGCCCGTCGGTGGAGCTCCCCCCCGTCCCGGCGAACCCCGACCGGCCGGAGAGCTGGGCCGAGCACTACCGCGCGATGGCGCGGCTCGGCCCGGGCTTCGTGGTCTGGGAGTCGCGGCGGACGGGGAGCTGGCGCATCTGGCGGCGCGCGCTCGACGGGGGCCCGGCGCACCAGCTCTCGCCCGACGAGCCGGGCCGCGACCACGTGGCCGCCCACGTCTCGCCCGACGGTCGCTACGTCGTCTACCTCAGTCTCCCTGCGCCGCACACGAGCTTCGAGCGGCTCTCGCCCGAGGTCGCCGCGCCGCTCCACCTGCTGCGCGTGGACGGGATCGCCGAGGATCATCGCGTGATCGCGCCCAGCGCGCGCACCTACTACCAGAGCCGCGCCGCGGTCTGGACCAGCCCACGCTCCCTGATCTACATCGCCGCCGACGCCACGACGCGCGAGCTCGACGTCTTCACGGGCGAGGAGCGGCTCCTCGTCCCGAAGCCCACCACGAAGTTCGGGATGCTCGTGAGCCCGACGCGCACGCACGCGACGAACGGGCGGCCCACGTTCTCGCTCTACTTCGAGGCCGACAAGGTGATCGCGCCGCGCAAGGTGCTGCCCGGCTGCCAGCCCTACTTCTCGCCCGACGGGCGCTTCGGCTACTGGGTGGCCGACAACGGCGGGCCGGTGCGCAAGGTCGACCTCGTCGACGGCGCGAGCTCGGTCGTCCTGGAGCGCGACTCGCCCCTCCTCCCGAAGGGGCACGGCTACGTCTACTACCCGATGACCTCGCCGGACCTGCGCCTCCTCGCCTTCGGCGCGTCGCGCAACGAGCACGGCCACTTCGACGCCGACTTCGACGTCTTCGTCGCGCCGCTGGACCCCGAGACGCTCACCGCCGCCGGCACGGCCGTCCGCTACACGTTCGAGCCCGGGCAGGACCGCTTCCCCGACGTCTTCGTGGCGGGCCTCGAGCTGGGCCGCCACCGCGGCGAGGCGCCGTTCGACCTCACGCTGCATCCGGACGCGGGCGCCGGCGACGCCGCAGGCTGGGTGCTCGACTGGGGCGACGGCACGCCGCCGGGCCCGGCGGCCGCGCATCGCTACGAGCGTCCGGGCACGTACCGGGTCACCGCCCGCCGCGAGGGCCGCACGCTCGGCGGCGAGGTGCGGGTCGTCGCCGGCGCGCCGCCCCGGGCGCTGCGCGCGGAGGTGCGCTCGGGCGGCCGCGAGGTGGCCGTCGTGTTCGACGAGCTCGTCGAGGCGGCCGGCGCGCGCGCCCGGCTGGAGTCCGGCGCCGCGGTCACCGGCGTGGCGCGCGGCGACCGCGGCCGCGACGTCGTCGTGACGCTCGCCGAGCCGCTCGCCGGTGCCGACGTCCTCGTCCTCGAGGGCGTCGCGGACCGCGCGAGCGTCGCGCACGTCGGCGAGCCCGCGCGCTTCCCGATCGAGGCGCCGAGCTGGCCGGGACGGAGCGACGGGCTCGCGTTCGTGTTCCAGACGGAGGGCGCGCCGAACGCCGCTCGCGACGTCGACACCGGGCGGGAGCGCGCCTTCAACGTGACGGCGCGCGGACGCGCGCGCCTCGACGCGCACGGCGCGCTGCGGACGGCGGGCGGCTGGTTCGAGGCCGACGATCTGCCCGAAGGGCTCGCCGCGGCGTTCCGCGACGCCGACGCGTTCACGCTCGAGGTCACGGTGTGGCCGGAGCACAAGTCGACCCCGGACCCCGCGCGCATCGTCTCGTTCGGCGTCCCCGGGAAGAGCCCGAACTTCGCGCTCTCCCAGCACGGACAGCACGCCGCGATCCGGCTGCGGACCGACGCGCGGGCGGAGGACAAGAGCGCGAGCGAGGTCGACTTCGGCCAGCTCGAGCCGGGCCGGCCCAACCACCTCCTCGTGAGCTACCGCCCGGGCCGGCTCGTCGCCTTCCAGAACGGCGTCCGCGTGACCGACTCCGACGAGATCCGCGGCGGCTTCGCCGGCTGGCGCGACGGGGCCGCGCTCGCGCTCGGCGCCGACCCGGACGGCGCGCGCGACTTCGAGGGGACGATCGAGGGCGTCGCGCTCTACGCGCGCGCGCTCGACGTCGAGGAGGCGGCGTCGAAGGCGCACGCCTACCTCGCGCTCGTGGCGGACCGCTCCCCGATCCCGCGCCTGCGTCTGAAGGCCCGCCTCGCCGGGAGGTCCGCGCTGCCCACGCCGGAGCAGATCGCCCCGTACCGCGAGGCGCTCGTCCTCTACGAGTACGACGTGCCGCCCAAGAAGCGCCGGAAGATCGGCGCCGAGCGCGTCCGCGTCGCGCACTGGGCGATCCTCGACGGGCGCGTGCAGCCGGTCGCCGAGCCGGCGAACGGCGAGCGCGTCCCGCTCGTGCTCGAGCCGTGGGAGCACCACCCGCGGCTCGAGAGCGCCTACCTCGCCGACACGCTCGATCCGGCCCCCGAGATCCCGCTCTTCCTCGACGTCACGAACTGATCCGCGCCCAGCCGCGTCCCTCGTGGCCGAACGCGAAGGCGCCCGGGTGGAGCATCTCGGCGAGGATCTCGAGCGACTCGACGAGCCGCGGGCCCGGGCGGTTGAAGAAGGCGTTCCCGTCGGCGGCGTAGAGCCGCCCCTCGCGCGCCGCGCGCAGCGCGGCGAAGCCCGGGCGCGCGAGGAGCGCGGGCAGCTCGCGCCGCGTGCGCGGGAGGTCGAAGCCGCACGGCGCGAGGAGGATCGCGTCCGGGTCCGCGGCTTCGATCGCCTCCACGTCGACCGCGCGCGAGCGCGCCCCGCTCGCGCCGAGCGCGCTGCGCCCGCCCGCGAGGGCGACGAGCTCCGGCATCCAATGGCCGGCGTCCATCGGCGGGTCGAGCCACTCGAGGCAGGCGAGCCGCGGCCGCGCGCCGAGCCCCGCGGCGCGCTCGCCGATCGAGGCGACCCGGTCGGAGAGCGCTCGGGCGAGCGCGGCGCCGCGCGCCGCGACGCCGGCCGCGTCGGCGATCGCGCGGATCGACGCCCACACCTCGCGCAGTGTCCACGGCGCGACGGAGACGACGCGCGGGGCGCCGCCCGTCCACGCCGCGAGCGCCGCCTCGACGTCGTCGAGGCTCACCGCGCACGCCGCGCACTGGTCCTGGGTGAGGACGAGGTCGGGACGCAGCGCGCGCAGGGCCTCGGCGTCGACCTCGTAGAGCGAGAGGCCGTCGCGCACGAGCTCGCGCACGCGGGCGTCGATCGCCCCGCTCGGCCCCTCGAGCGGGCGCCGCGGCGCCGTGAGGACCGGAAGCGCGGCCACGTCCGGGGGGTGGTCGCACTCGTGCGAGCGCCCGACGAGCCGCTCGCGCAGCCCGAGCGCGCAGGCGATCTCCGTCGTCGCCGGCAGCAGGGAGGCGATCCGCTCCACCGCCGCGGCCCTACGCGGCGCCCGGCTGCGCGTCGAGCGAGGCGAAGCGCGCCTCGAGCCCGTCGAGGTGCGCGACGTGGTTGAAGCACCCGAGCACCCACACCGCGCCGCTCGCGACGGGCACGGTCCGGAGCCGCGAGATCCCCGCCCACGTCGAGGAGAAGCGGACCCACTCCCACGGCACGGGCTCGATCCCGAGCAGGTGCGAGATCACGAGCGCGTTGGTTCCCTCGTGCGCGACGAGGAGCACGCGGCGCTCTTCCTCCGGGATGCGCCAGAGGCGGTGACCGGCGTCCTCGTGGAGCTGCAGCCGGTGCTCGCCGAGGAGGAGCGACTCGATGCCCGCGACGACGCGCTCGTGGAAGTGGCGGAACGACTCCCCGCCCGGCGGTCCGTCCCACCACTTCTGGAGGTCGCGCGCGCGCGCCTCCTCGAAGAAGCGCCGCACCTCGGCCTTCGCGAGCCCGGCCATGGCGGGCAGGCCCAGCTCGCGCATCCACGGCGCCGTGCGCGGCTCGAGCCCGAGGCGCTCGGCGATCGGGGCCGCCGTCTCGAGCGTGCGCCGCAGCGGGCTCACGTAGAGCGCGTCGAAGCGCTCGCGCTCGAGCGCCTGCGCGAGCCGGGCGGCCTGCGCGCGACCGAGCGGGGTGAGCTCCGGGTCGTCGACGGCGAAGCCGTCCGGCTCCCAGGCGGGCTCGCCGTGCCGGACCAGGACGATCTCCATGGCCGGCCGAGCGTACCGCGGCGGCGACGCGTCAGCCCGCGCGCGCGACCTCGACGGGGATGCCGTTCAGCACCGCGTTGCCCGAGGGCGCGTCGAGCCGCTCCTCGTCGGCGAGGAGGTTCGCGTTCACGCCCGGGCGGCGCGCCGCGACGCCGAGCTGCGCGCCCGGCGCGTCGTGGCCGTGGCCGTGGGGGAGGCTCACGACCCCGGGCATCATCGCGTCGCAGAGCTCGACGGGCACGACGACGGCGCCGACGCGCGAACGCACGCGCGCGCGCTCGCCCTGCGCGAGGCCGAGGCGGCGCGCGTCGTCCGGGTGGACGAGCAGCGTGCAGCGCTCCTTTCCCTTCGCGAGCGCCGGGAGGTTGTGCATCCACGAGTTGTTGGAGCGCAGGTGCCGGCGCCCGACGAGGACGAGGCCGGGCTCGCGCGCGGACTCGTCGAGCGCGGCGCGCAGGCGCGGCACGTCGGCGACGAGGAGCTCGGGGGCCAGCTCGATCGCCCCGCTCTCCGTCGCGAGGAGGTCGGGAAGGCGCGGCGCGAGCGGGCCGAGGTCGACGCCGTGCTGCGCCGCCTTGAGCTTCGCGAGCGAAAGGCCGGGGGCGTCGTCGTCGAAGCGGTCGCCGTAGGGGCCCGCGCGCAGCATGAGGTCGAGCAGGCGCTCGGGCCCGGGCGCGTCGCCGAGGCGCGCGCGCGCCTCCGCCTCGCCGAGGTGCGGGCAGGCGGATCCCGGCGCGCCGACCGTGGCGCGCAGCATCGCGCCGAAGGCGAGCTCGTCGAGCTGCGCGAGCGAGGCGCCGTTCACGCGCGCCGCGAGCTCCAGCAGCACCTCCCACGGATCCTTCGCGTCCGCGGGCTTCGGGAGCGCCGCCTGCGACCAGCGCGCGCGGTTTCGCACCGAGAAGCCGTGGAAGGCGAGGTCGTAGTTCGGACGCTCGAGAGGCGTCGTGGTGGGGAGCACGACGTCCGCGAAGCGCGTCGTCTCGTTCACGTAGATGTCCACGGCGACCATGAACTCGAGCCCGTCGAGCGCCTTCGCGAGGCGCGCGGCGTTGGGCGTCGACAGCACCGGATTGCCCGCGATCGCCACGAGCGCGCGCACGCGCTCCTCGCCGGCGGAGTCGATCTCCTCGGCGAGGCAGGCGACGGGCAGCTCGCCCGCGAACTCGGGAAGCCCGCGCACCCGGCTGCGCCAGCGCGCGTAGGGCAGGCGGCCGCGGCGGCGCGCGCGCTCGTCGGCCGGTCCGTGCGCCGGGCGCGGGAACAGCGCGCCGCCGGGCCGGTCGAGATTGCCCGTGAGGACGTTGAGCACGTCCACGAGCCAGCTCGCGAGCGTCCCGAAGGCCTGCGTGCACGTCCCCATCCGCCCGTACACCGCCGCGCGCGGCGCGTCGGAGAGCTCGCGCGCGAGGCGGCGGATGCGCGCGGCGTCGACGCCCGTCGGGCCGGCGACGCGCTCGGGCGCGAAGTCGCGGGCGAGCGCCTCCACCCGCTCCACGCCGCGCGTGAGCTCGGCGAGGCGGCCGAGGCGCACGCGTCCCTCCGCGAAGAGGACGTGCGCCATCGCGAAGAGGAGGAGGGCGTCCGTCCCCGGCCGTACGAAGACGTGCTCGTCGGCCACCGCCGCGGTCTCGGTGCGGCGCGGGTCGAAGACGACGAGCCGGCCCCCGCGCTCCCGCAGGCGCCGCAGCCGCCCCGGGAAGTCGGGCGCCGTCATGAGGCTCCCGTTCGAGGCGAGCGGGTTCGCGCCGAGGACGAAGAAGAGGTCCGTGTGGTCGATGTCGGCGACCGGCACGGAGAGCGGCGCCCCGAAGAGGAGGCACGAGGTCAGCATCTTCGGCCACTGGTCGACGCTCGACGCCGAGAAGCGCCGGCGCGTCCCGAGCGCGCGCTGGAACGTGGGGAGCGCGAGCCCGGCGCCGAAGTCGTGCGCGTTCGGATTGCCGAGGTAGGTGGCGATCGCGTCGGGGCCGTGCGCGTCGCGCACCGCGCGCAGCCCCCCCGCGGCGCGCTCGAGCGCCTCCTCCCAGGACGCCTCGCGGAAGCGGCCGCCCTCGCGCACGAGCGGCCGGCGCACGCGGTCGGGGTCCTCCTGGAGCCCCTTGAGGCCGTACGCCTTGGGGCAGAGGTAGCCGCGCGAGAAGTCGTCGGCGGGGTCGCCGCGCACGGTGCGGACCGCGCCGCCCGCCACCTCGACCGCGACGCCGCAGTGCGCCTCGCACAGGTTGCACGTCCGGTACGCGATGCGCGCGTCGGCGGGGCGGGTCTCCACGGGGCGTCCTCCCGCGCCGACGCTACCGCGGCTCGGACCCCTCGGCCCGCGCGCCGGGTCCCGGGCGCTGGAACAGCGTCACGTGGGCCAGCGAGACGTCGCGGCGGTCGACGCGGCCGTCGCCGTCGAGGTCGTGGTGCGGGTCGTACGCGAGCGCCTTGGCCGTGAGCGCGATCCGCTCGACGTCGCCCGGCCGCTCGGCGCGGCCGAACGACGTCGTGACCCAGCCGTCGCCGTCGACGTCCGCGTCGCAGAGGTTGCCGAGGCCGTCGCCGTCGCTGTCGCGCTGGTCCGGGTTTGGGTGCTCGCGGCACACGTCGCGCCCGTCGGGGACGCCGTCCCCGTCGCCGTCCTCCGGCCGGCGCGCGACCGGCGCCGCCGCGGTCGCGAGCGGATCGCCCACGAAGACGTTCGTCCAGCCGAGGTACGGGAGGCTGCGGTAGAACGCCTCCACCGCGGTCGCGCCGAGCGCGTACTCGCGCAGGAGGACGTGCGGCCGCGCGACGCCCGAGAGCGTCGGCTCGTGGACGTGCGCGGCGACGCCCGCCGCGCCGAGCGCGAGGAGGTCGGCCGCGAGCGACTGCCCGTAGCGGGGCGGCTGCGCGAAGGAGCGGCCGTCGGTGCTGACGAGCGCGACCGCGAGCGCGCGCGGCGCGAAGCGCCCGGGGTAGAGCCGCCCCGCGATGGCGCCGAAGAAGGGAGGCCCCGGGCGCACGAGCGCCTCCGACGCGTTGCTGCCCCAGGTCGCGAGGCCCGCGACGGCGCCTGCGTCCGCCGCCGGCGCGCTCGTCGTCTCGTGCAGGAGCGGCAGCCCGAGCGCGCGCAGCGCGGCCGCGGCCGGGCGCAGGAGGAGCGCGTTCGCGGCGTCGAGCCCGGGCTTCAGCGCGGGGTCCTCGTCCACCACGTAGCGCGCCGTCGGCGCGGGCGGCGCCTGCGCCGCGTCGAGCGCGGCGCGCAGCGGCGCGGGGACGCCCGTCGCCGGGTCGGCGGGGGCCGCGTAGGCGTCGAGCCGCGCTGCGAGGTAGCGCAGCGGGCGCCCGCGGCCCTTCCAGCGCTCGAAGGGGACCGTGGACCCGTAGTACGGGTTGCGCAGCACGCCCGCGCTCCCGATCCGGTCCGAGAAGAGCAGCGCGAGCTCGGCCTCGACCGACGCGGTGCGGCCCTCGCGCAGGAGGAGCCGCGGCTCCACCGGCGGCGCCTCGACGACGAGCGGGACGCCCTTCGCGGTCGCGATCACGCGCACGCGGTCGACGAGGCCGCGCTCCTCGAGGCAGCGCGCGACCGGCGCGCGGATCTGCGCCTCGAACTCGGCCGCGGTGGCGCGCTCGAGCGCGGCGTCGGCGAGCCGCAGCGTGAGCTCGCACACGTTCCGGGCGGGGACGCCGCGCGCGCGCCGGTAGAGGTCCGCGATCGCAGTCGAGACCGGCGACGCCGCGTTCACCACGAGGAGCACCTCGGGGTGCGCGGGCGCGGGTCGGGCGGGGGTCTCGGTGCGCGGCTGCGCGCGCGCGGACGCCGCGACGGCGAGCGCGAGCGCGGCGGTGGACGCAAGGAGCCGGCTCGGTCCGTCGCGCCACACGGGCGCGCGAGTGTACCGGCCCCGCGCGACGGCTACACTCGCACCACGCGCCGCCGCGTTCCGCGGAACGTTCCGCCACGACGCGGGCACCCGGCGAGGAGGGATCGGCATGCGGGCTCGAAGCATCGCGGTGGGGGCGCTGGCGCTCGCGCTGGGCGTCGGCGGGACGGTGGGCTGCGGCGAGAGCGACCAGGAGCGCGCGGCGCGCGAGGCGTCCGAGGCGGCGAAGCAGGCGGCGGAGGCCGCCGAGGACGCGGCGCGCGCGATGCAGGAGCAGGCGCGGGAGGCGGCCGACGTGGCGAGGGACGCCGCGCAGCGCGCCGCCGAGAACGCCGAGGAGGCCGCCCGGCGGCTGCGCGAGCAGGCGGGCGGGCAGGCGCCGGCGGGTCAGCCGCCGGCCGCTCCTCCCGCGACGCCGCCGCCGGCGGAGCGCCCGGCGGGACAGTAGTCCGCAGGCCGAGAGCGGCCGACGTGCCGGCGGACCGGGGAGCCGCGGGCGCGCCGCGCGCCGCGGCGCGCCGGCGCCGCGGCAGGCCGCGCCGAAGGGGATCGGGAGGCGAGGGTGGCCCACGAGTTCGTCTTCACCATGCGCGAGCTGCGCAAGGTGGTGCCGCCCGACCGCGTGATCCTGGACGGGATCACCCTCGCCTTCCTCCCCGGCGCCAAGATCGGCGTCCTCGGCCCGAACGGCGCGGGAAAGAGCTCGCTGCTGCGCATCATGGCGGGCGTCGACCGCGACTTCCTCGGCGAGGCGAGGCCGGCCGAGGGGCTGCGCGTCGGCTTCCTGCCCCAGGAGCCGGAGCTCGATCCGGCGAAGGACGTGCTCGGCAACGTGGAGGAGGGCGTCGCCTCGGTGCGCGCTCTCGTGCGCCGCTTCGAGGAGATCTCCGCGCGCTTCGCCGAGCCGCTCGACGACGCCGAGATGGAGAAGCTGCTCGAGGAGCAGGGCCGCCTGCAGGACCAGATCGACGCGGTGCAGGCGTGGGAGCTCGACCGCACGCTCGAGATCGCGATGGACGCGCTGCGCCTCCCGCCTCCCGACGCGGACGTGACGAAGCTCTCGGGCGGCGAGAAGCGCCGCGTGGCGCTCTGCCAGCTCCTGCTCTCGAAGCCGGACATGCTGCTCCTCGACGAGCCCACGAACCACCTCGACGCCGAGTCCGTCGCCTGGCTCGAGCGCTACCTCCAGGAGTACCCGGGCACCGTCGTGGCGGTGACCCACGACCGCTACTTCCTCGACAACGTCGCGGGCTGGATCCTCGAGCTCGACCGCGGCCGCGGCATCCCGTGGCAGGGGAACTACTCGTCGTGGCTCGACCAGAAGCAGGCGCGCTTCGCGCAGGAGGAGAAGCAGGCGTCCGCCCGCCAGCGCACGCTCGCGCGCGAGCTCGAGTGGATCCGCATGTCGCCGCGCGCGCGGCAGGCGAAGAGCAAGGCCCGCATCAGCGCGTTCGAGGCGCTGCGCGCCGAGGAGGAGCAGCGGCTGCCGGAGGCGGTCGAGATCGCGATCCCGCCCGGCCCGCGCCTCGGCGATCTCGTCATCGAGGCGAAGGGGCTGCGCAAGGGCTACGGCGACCGCCTCCTGATCGACGACCTCTCGTTCTCCCTGCCCGCCGGCGGCATCGTGGGCGTGATCGGCCCGAACGGCGCCGGCAAGACGACGCTCTTCCGCATGCTCACCGGGCGGGAGCAGCCGGATGCCGGCGAGCTCCGGCTCGGCGAGACCGTGAAGCTCGCCTGCGTCGACCAGGAGCGCGCCGGTCTCGACGCGAAGAAGACGGTGTACGAGGAGATCTCGGAGGGGAACGACCGCCTCCAGGTCGGCCGCCGCGAGCTGAACGCGCGCGCCTACGTCTCCTCGTTCGGCTTCAAGGGCGCCGACCAGCAGAAGCGCGTGGGCGCGCTCTCCGGCGGCGAGCGCAACCGCCTGAACCTCGCGAAGCTGCTGAAGAGCGGCGGCAACGTCCTCCTCCTCGACGAGCCGACGAACGACCTCGACGTCGACACGCTACGCGCGCTCGAGGACGCCCTCCTCGGCTTCGCCGGCTGCGTGGTCGTGATCTCCCACGACCGCTGGTTCCTGGACCGCATCGCCACGCACATGCTCGCCTTCGAGGGCGACAGCCGCGTCGAGTGGTTCGAGGGCAACTACCAGGACTACGAAGCCGACCGGAGGCGCCGCCTCGGCGCCGAGGCGGACCAGCCGCACCGGATCCGGTTCAAGCGGCTCGAGCGGTAGCGGGCGCGCGCTAGCCGCGCCCGAACGCCCGCGCGATCCGCTCCACCGCCTCCGCCACGCTCGCGCGCGCGTTGAAGGCCGAGAGGCGCAGGAAGCCTTCGCCGGCGGGCCCGAAGCCGGAGCCGGGCGTCCCGACCACGGCGCAGCGCGCGAGGAGCTGGTCGAAGAAGTCCCAGGAGGAGAGCCCGTCCGGGGTCGCGAGCCAGAGGTAGGGCGCGTGGACGCCGCCGAAGACCTCGAAGCCCGCGGCCGCGAGGCCCTCGCGCAGGAGGCGCGCGTTCTCGAGGTAGAACGCGACCTGCTCCTGCGTCTGCTTGCGGCCCTCCTCGGAGAAGACGGCCTCCGCGGCGCGCTGCACGACGTAGGGGACGCCGTTGAACTTCGTGGCCTGGCGCCGCGACCAGAGCTCGCGCAGCGCCACGCGCTCGCCCGCGGCCGTCGTGCCCTCGAGCTCGCGCGGGATCACGGTGTACGCGCAGCGGACCCCCGTGAAGCCCGCGCGCTTCGAGAAGCTGCGCATCTCGATCGCGCAGGCGCGCGCGCCCTCGATCTCGTAGATCGAGCGCGGGAGCGAGGCGTCCGTCACGTACGCGTCGTAGGCGGCGTCGAAGACGAGGACGGCGTCGGAGGCGCGCGCCCAGTCCACCCAGGCCCGGAGCGCGGCCCGCGTCGTGACCGCGCCGGTCGGGTTGTTGGGCGAGCACAGGTAGGCGAGGTCGGCCGCGCCGGGCGCGGGCGGCGGCGGGACGAAGCCGTTCTCGCGCGTCGCGGGCAGGTAGAGCACGCCGCCGAAGCGGCCGTCGGGGCCCGCGGCGCCGGTGCGGCCGGCCATCACGTTCGTGTCGAGGTAGACGGGGTAGACGGGGTCCGTGAGCGCGACGCGGCAACTCCCGCCGAAGATCTCCTGGATGTTCGCGCTGTCCTGCTTGCTCCCGTCCGAGACGAAGATCTCCTCGGCCGCGATCTCGACGCCGCGCGCGGCGTAGTCGTGGGCGCGGATCGCCTCCACGAGGAAGGGCTCGCCCTGGTCGGGCGGGTAGCCGCGGAAGCCGGCCTCGGTCCCCATCTCCTCGACCGCGCGGCGCATCGCCGCGACGACCGCGGGAGCGAGCGGCAGCGTCACGTCGCCGATGCCGAGCCGGATCACGCGCGCGTCCGGGCGCTCCGCCTGGAAGGCGCGCACGCGGCGCGCGATCTCGGGGAAGAGGTAGCCGGCGCGCAGCTTTCGGTAGTGCTCGTTGATCCGTGCCATGGGCGGCCAGGATAGCGGCGGGAGGCGTCAGCGCCGCGTCGCGCGCTCCCACACGGTGCGCAGCCCGCCGTCCGCGCCGAGGAGCTCGATCGGGTCGCGCTTGTCGATGTGGCCGATGAGCGCGCGGTAGACGCCGTAGCCGACGAGGCGCTGGAGGCGCCGCGGGAAGCGCGCGGCGATCTCGCGCGGGATCCCGAGCTGCTGGTTCTCCTGCTGCCGCACGAAGCCGGCGCAGTAGTTCATCGCGATCCCGACGCGCCGCTCGCCGGTCCGGTTCGCGCCGCCGCCGTGCCAGAGGCTCCCGTGCCAGATCAGGACGCTCCCCTTCGGCATCTCGGCCGGGACGCTCTCCACCTCGCGTCCGTACACCGGCGAGTCCCAGCGGTGGCTCCCGGGGACGATGCGCGTCGCGCCGTTCGCCTCGGTGAAGTCGGTCAGCGCCCACATCGTGTTGCACACGATCGCGCGGTGCGGCTTGTCGAGCGGGACGAGCTGGTCGTCGGCGTGGATCGGCTGCGCGGTCTCGCCGGGGCCGATCGCGATCGAGGAGAGCGAGGAGACGAGGCAGCCGTCGTCGAGCACGCCCTCGACGATCGGGAGGACGTTCGGGTCGACCGGGATCGCCTCGTAGAGCGGCCCGTGCACGAGCAGGTTGTAGATGCGGACGGTGCAGCGCCCCTCGAAGTCGTTGTCGGCCGGCTGGACGCCGAGCTCGCGCTCGAGGCGCACGAGGTCCTCGCGCAGCGCGTCGGCGCGCGCCGGCTCGAACGCGTTCTCGACGATCGCGTAGCCGTCGCGCTCGATGCGCTCGAGGTAGGCCTTGCGTTCCACGTCGTTCATGTCGGGCTCCCGATGAGCACGCCGGGATTCAGCACGCCGGCGGGGTCGAGGCGGCGCTTGGCGGCGAGGAGGGCTTCGGCGAAGAGGGGCGGGCGCTCGCGGTCGTACCAGGGGCGGTGGTCGCGGCCGACGGCGTGGTGGTGCGTGATCGTGCCGCCGAGCGCGAGGATCGCCTCGCTCGCGGCCGCCTTGATCTCGCCCCACTGCTCCAGCTCGCTCCCGCGCTTCGCGGGCGCGAGCACGCTGTAGTAGGGCGCCGGACCGTCGGGGTAGACGTGCGTGAAGCGGCACGCGACGGAGCCCGCGCCGCACACCCGCCGCAGCGCGGCGAGCGTGCGCTCGACGACGCCCGCGTGGAACGCGGCGAAGCGGTCCCAGGTGACGGCCGTCTCGAACGTCTCCGCGATCACGGCGAGCGAGACGAGGACGTCGCGCAGGTAGGGCGCCTCGAGGAAGGCCCGGCGCCAGGCGCCCGCCGCGCCCTCGCGCGCGGCCGCCTCGTCGCGGCGCGTGCGCGCCGCGCCCTCGGGCGCGACGCCGCCCGCGTCGCGCGCGCACTCGAGCGCGCGCGCCATCCAGGGGTCGAGGTCGTGGTCCGCCGACTCGAAGCCGAGGACGAGGACCGCCGCGTCGCCCGCCGCCGCCCCCGACGTCTGCGCCTCGAGCGGGTCGAGGAGCCGGCAGTTGGTCGGGTAGAGCCCCGCCTGCGCGATCCGGCGCACGGCCTCGGCGCCGCGCAGGAAGCCGCCCTCGCCCTCGAAGCGCACCGCCGCCGACGCCCGCCGCGTGGGGCGGTCCTGGAGCCGCATCCACGCTTCGGTGACGACGCCGAGGATCCCCTCCGAGCCGAGGAAGAGGCGCTCGGGCTGCGGCCCGGCGCCCGAGCCCGGGAGCCGGCGCGTCTCGAGCGTCCCGGCGGGCGTCACGACGCGCAGCGCCTCGACGAAGTCGTCGACGTGCGTGTAGAGCGTGGCGTAGTGGCCGCCCGAGCGGGTCGCGATCCAGCCGCCGAGGCTCGAGAACTCGAACGACTGCGGGAAGTGGCGCAGCGTGAGGCCGTGCGGGCGCAGCTGATCCTCGAGCGCGGGGCCGAGCACGCCCGCCTGGATGCGCGCCGCGCGCGAGGCGCGGTCGACCTCGACGACGCGGTCGAGCCGGCGCAGGTCGAGGCTCAGCGTCCCGGCGAAGGCGTCGCCGACGTCGGGCTCCACCCCGCCCACGACGCTCGAGCCGCCGCCGTACGGGATCGCCGCCACGCGCGCGCCGCCGCACCAGTCGAGGAGCGCCGCGACGTCCGCCTCGTCGCGCGGGAGCGCGACGAGGTCGGGCGGCCGAGGGAACTCCCCGCGGAAGCCGCGCACGACGTCGCGGTAGGACTTCCCGTAGTGGTGGCCGGCGCGCTCCTCGGGCGCGTCGCTGCAGAGCGCGGCCAGCGACGCGGGCGGCCGCACCCGCGGCGGGCGCAGCGCGACGTCCTCGAGCCGCGGCGGCGCCATCGGCTCGAGCGCCACCCCGAAGCGCTCGGCGAGCGTCCGCGCGACGCCGCGGGCCTGCGCCTCCGTCGGGCCGGCGCCTTCGAGGCCCCAGCCCCAGAACTTGCGGCGAACGGCCGGCGCGCTCGAAGCGGTCACGCGGGTCGCCGCGGCTCGAAACGCCGCACGTCGCATTCTCCCAGCGGGCGGTGGACGGAGCGCGATCCTACCGCAGGCCGCGCGGGCGCGGCGGGCCGGACCGGGCGAGTCGCCGCTCGCGCCGGCTCGCCCGCGGCGCGCCCGACCCCTAGCGCGCGCGCCCCGGCGCGAGCGCCTCGAGGATCCGCAGATCGGGGCCCGGCTTCCCGTCGCTCCGGAGCGGCTGGATGCAGACGTGGTCCGCGCCGGCGTCGTGGTGCGCCTTCACGCGCGCGGCGATCGCCTTCTCGTCGCCCCAGGCGACGATCGCGTCGACGAGGCGGTCGCTGCCCCCGTTCGCGAAGTCGTCCGGCCCGTAGCCGAGCCAGAGCAGGTTGTTCTGGTAGTTCGGGAGGCCGAGGTAGATCTTCATCGCCGCGCGGGCGGCGGCGCGCGCCTTCGACGGGTCCGTCTCGAGCATCACCATCTGCTCGGGGAGCAGGAGCGGCCCGACGCCGAGGACCTCGCGCGCCCGCGCCGTGTGCTCGGGCGGCACGAAGTAGGGGTGGGCGCCCCGCGCCTTCGCCGCCGCGAGGGCGAGCATCTTCGGCCGCAGCGCCGCGAGGACGACGGGCGGCTCGCTCGCGGGCTTGGGCCCCACGTAGACCGCCTTCTGCATCCCGTCGAGGTACGCCGACATCGTCGCCACCGGCTTCTCGTAGGCGTGGCCGCGCACCCCGCTCACGAGGTGCGCGTGCGAGACGCCGAGGCCGATCGCGATCCGCCCGGGCGCCAGCTCGCCGAGGGTGTGCTGGATGGCCCGCATCGTGACGGGGTCGCGCGCGTAGATGTTCGCGATGCCCGTGCAGAAGCCGATCCCCTCGGTGCGCGCCGCGAGCCAGGCGATCAACGCGAAGGGGTCGCGGCCCACCGCTTCCGGCAGCCAGAGCGTCGGGTAGCCGAGCGAGGCGATCCTCGCGGTGAACTCGACCGCCTCGCGCCCCGAGAGCGCGTCGAGCCAGGTCCACACGCCGAGTCGTCCGAACTCCATGGGTCCTCCCGGGCGGCGGCCAGGGTACTCTACGCCCCGGGCCGGCGCGCGCCGCCGCCGAGCCCGAGCCGAGAGAGAACCATGCCCCGACCGCCCGCTCGCGCCGCCGCCGCGGCGCTCCCCCTCCTCCTCTCCGCCTTCGCCGCGGGCTGCGGCGGAGGCGCGGCGCCGGAGCGCGGCCCCGCGCCGCTCTCCGCGGCCGAGCGCGCGGGCCGCGCCGCCGCCGCGGTGGACGACGCGCGGCTCGTCGCGGCCGACGCGGCCGACGACGACTGGCTGACCCACGGCCGCACGTACCAGGAGCAGCGCTACAGCCCGCTCGCGCAGATCCACGAGGGCAACGTCGCCGAGCTCGGCCTCGCGTTCTGGGTGGACACGGGCTCGACGCGCGGGCTCGAGGCGACGCCGCTCGTCGTGGACGGCGTGATGTACACGACGGCGAGCTGGAGCGTCGTCCTCGCGGTCGACGCGCGCACGGGCGCGCTGCTCTGGAAGCACGACCCGCAGGTGCCGCGCCAGTTCGGCGCGAAGCCCTGCTGCGACGTCGTGAACCGCGGCGTCGCGCTCTACCGCGGTCGCGTCTACGTCGGAACGATCGACGGCCGCCTGATCGCGCTCGACGCCGCGACCGGCGAGGTGGACTGGGAGGTGGTCACCGTCGACCAGTCGCTCCCGTACACGATCACCGGCGCGCCGCGCATCGTGAAGGGCCGCGTCGTGATCGGAAACGGCGGCGGCGAGCTCGGCGTGCGCGGCTACGTCTCCGCGTACGACGCGGAGACGGGAAGGCGGGCCTGGCGCACGTACACCGTGCCCGGCGACCCCTCGAAGCCGTTCGAGTCGCCCGCCCTGGCGCGCGCCGCGAAGACGTGGACGGGCGAGTGGTGGAAGATGGGAGGCGGAGGAACAGTCTGGGACGCGATCGTCTACGACCCGGAGCTCGACCTCCTCTACGTGGGCACGGGGAACGGCTCGCCGTGGAGCCGTCACGTGCGCAGCCCCGGCGGCGGCGACAACCTCTACCTCTCGTCGATCCTCGCGCTGCGCCCCGACACCGGCGAGTACGTCTGGCACTACCAGGAGACGCCGGGCGACACCTGGGACTACACCGCGACGCAGCCCATCGTGCTCGCAGACCTCGAGATCGGCGGGCGGGCGCGCAAGGTGCTGCTGCACGCGCCGAAGAACGGCTTCTTCTACGTCCTCGACCGCGCGACCGGCGAGCTCGTCTCCGCGGAGCCCTTCGCGACCGTCACCTGGGCGACGCGGGTCGACCGCGCCACCGGGCGGCCCGTCGAGACCGCGACCGCGCGTTACCAGGGCGACGGCCTCATCGAGGTGAAGCCCTCTCCGATCGGCGCGCACAACTGGCAGCCGATGGCGTTCCACCCCGGCACGGGCCTCGTCTACATCCCCGTGAACGAGATCCCGTTCTTCTTCCGGCGCGACCCGGAGTTCCGCTTCCAGCCGGGCGCCTGGAACGTGGGCGTGCGCGTCGACGTCGCGGAGCGCTTCCCGCGCGCGCTCGTGTCGGGTCACCTCCTCGCCTGGGATCCGGTTCGGCAGAAGGAGGCGTGGCGCGTGGAGCACCCGACGGCCTGGAACGGCGGCACGCTCGCCACGGCGGGGAACCTCGTGTTCCAGGGGACGGCCACGGGCCGCTTCGCGGCGTACCGCGCGAGCGACGGCGCGAAGCTCTGGGAGGCGCCCGCCGGGACGGGCATCGTCGCCGGGCCGATCACCTACCGCGTCGACGGCGAGCAGCACGTCGCCGTGATGGCGGGCTGGGGCGGCACGTTCGCCCTCTTCGCCGGCGACGCGGCGGCCGCGGCGGGCGTCACGAACAACGCCGGCCGGCTCCTCGTCTGGAAGCTCGGCGGCACGGCACGGCTCCCCGCGCCGGCGCGCGCCGTCGAGCCCGCCGTCGAGCCGATCGTCGAGCCCCTCGACGAGGCGGCGGTGAAGCGCGGATTCTCGGCGTACCACCGCGCGTGCACGATGTGCCACGGCGTCGGCGCCGAGGGCGGCGGCGTCATCGCCGACCTGCGCAAGGCCGCGCCCGCCGTGCTGGCGCCCGCGACGTTCCAGGCCATCGTGCGCGAGGGCGCCTACCTCCCGCGCGGGATGCCGAACCTCTCGGGCTGGGTGAGCGCCGCCGACGTGGACGACATCCGCGCCTACCTCCTCTCCCGCCGCGCCGCCCTCCTCGCCGAGCGCGCCGCCCCGCACGACGAAGGGGACGTTCCACAACCCTGACGAAGGGGACGCTCCACAAAGCTGACGAGGGGGACACCCCTCTCGCGCGCGGACCGGCGGAGTGTCCCCTTCGTCAGCCTTGTGGAACGTCCCCGAAGGCCGAAGGCGTCCCCGAAGGACGAAGGGGACGTTCCACCGTCCTCACGAGAGGGACACGCGTCACCCGTCGCGGGGGGAGGAGCGTCCCCTTCGTGGGCTCCGTGCAGCGTTTCTCGAGTGGCGTCCCCCACGTGGCGCCCCCGGTGACCGCTACGTGGCGAGGCGGCGGATCTCGTCGGGCGTGGGGCTCCGATACGGTCGGGGGAGCGCGGGCCGGCCGATCCGCTCAGCCAGCGCCGCGATCGTCTCGGGGCACCAGCAGTAGCAGCGGATCACGTCGATTCGGCCGTCGCTCGCCTCGAGCCGGCTCGCGTCGTTCAGCCCCTCGACGCCGTCCCGCACGCGGAAGCCCAGGACGACCCACTCGCCCTCGACCTCCGCGGCCTCGAAGCGCGGGTCGCGCACCTCGCCCGGGAAGCGCGCGAGGGCGTGCGCGAAGAAGTCGCCGGCGTCCTCCGCCCCGTTCATCTCGTTGCCGCCGACGAGCTCGACGCGGGCGTCCACCGACACGACGTCGCGCAGCGCGGAGAGATCGCGGGCGTTGAAGGCGGCCACGAAACGCTCGACCAGCTCCCGCGGCGCCGCCGCCGGGGTGGTTCCCGAGCCGGAGACGCCGGCGTCGTGCTCGAGGCGCTCGCGCCCGCGGTGGAGCGCGGCCTTCACGGCGGCGACGCTCGTGCGCAGGATGGACGCCGTCTCCTCGAGCGAAAGGTCGAACACGTCCTTGAGGAGGACCGCCGCGCGCTCGCGCGGCGCGAGGCGCTCGAGCAACGCGTGGGCCGCCGCCCGGAGCTCGCGCGGGTCGCCCGGGGGGTCGGCCGCGGCGGGCGCGGCGGGCACCTCGCGCGCGAGCCACGCGCGCTCGCGCGCCCGCCGCCGGGTGGCATCGATCCACACGTTCGTCGCGACGCGCGCGAGGTACGCCCCGGGGTTCTCGATCTCCTTCCAGCGCTTCCCGAGCATCGCGAAGACGCGGACCAGCGTGTCCTGCGCGAGGTCCTCCCCGTCCCAGAGGCTCCCCGTGAGCCGCACGCAGTAGCGATGCAGGGCCGGCCGGTGCGGCGCGATCGCGTCGACGTAGCGGCCCCAGGCGGGCTGGAGCGCCTCCTGGAGCGAGACCGGGAACTCGTGCTCTCCCATGTGGACCTCCTGGCGGCGCGCACCCGCTCGTCCGTCTGCTCCCATGACGAGCGGGGTGGCGAAAAGGATGCGGGCGGCCGGGGCGTGGCGTCGATCCGGGGCGGCCCCTAGCATCGGCGCCCCCATGCCGCCCGCTGGCTCCGCCCCTTCCATCCCGCGCCGGACGCTCTCGGAGGCGGCGTCGAAGGCGCTCCTCGCAGTCTACGGCGTCCCCTTCGCGCGGGAGCGCATCGTGAGATCGGCCGACGACGCCGCCCGCGCCGCTTCTGAGATCGGCTTCCCGGTCGCGCTCAAGCTCTCGGGCGACGCGATTGCGCACAAGACCGAGCGCGGGCTCGTGCGGCTCGGCCTCGCGGACCCGGCCGCGGTGCGCGCGGCGGGCGCGGACCTCCTCGCGGCCGCGCGTCCCGAGGACGGCCCCGTCGAGCTCCTGGTCGCCGAGATGGTGCACGGCCGGCGCGAGCTCATCGCCGGCCTCGTGCGCGACCCGAGCTTCGGGCCCTGCGTCCTGCTCGGCCTCGGCGGCATCCTCACCGAGGCGCTCGGCGACGTCGTCTTCGCCTCCGTGCCGTTCGAGCGCGCCGAGGCGCGCCGGCTCGCCGGCCGCCTGCGCGCGGCGCACCTCCTGCTGCGGCCGTTCCGCGGCGAGCCGCCGGTGGATCTCGACGCGCTCGCCGACGTCCTCCTCGGCCTCGCGCGCCTCGCGGAAGAGCGGCCCGACGTCGCGAGCGTGGACCTGAACCCGCTCGTCGTCGCGGGCGGGCGGCCCGTGGCGGTGGACGCGCTCGTCGAGCTCGGGCCGCCCGCGGACGCCGCGCCGGCGCCGCCGGCGCGACGCGACGCCGAGGTCCTCGCGCGCCTCGCGCCGCTCTTCCACCCCCGCGGCGTCGTCGTGGCCGGCGTGTCGAGCCATCCCGGCAAGTTCGGCTTCGTCGCGCTCCACAATCTGCGCCGCTACGGCTACCGCGGCCGGCTCTTCCCCGTGAGCCGCGAGGGTGCGGACGTCCTCGGCGCGCCGACGCTGCGCGATGTCGCCGAGGTGCCCGAGGGCGAGGCGGACCTCGCCTTCGTCTGCACGCCCAACCAGGTGAACGAAGAGCTCCTGCGCGCGTGCGCGAAGCGCGGCATCCGCGCGGCCTTCGTGGCGAGCGCCGGCTACGGCGAGGCCGGCGCCGAGGGCCGCGCCCTCGAGGATCGCCTGGTCGCGACGGCGGAGGAGCTCGGCATGGTGGTCGCCGGCCCGAACGGGCAGGGCGTGGTCTCCACCGCGGAGTCGATGTGCGCCCAGATCGTCGCCCCGTACCCGCCGCCCGGGCGCATCTCCGTCGCGAGCCAGAGCGGGAATCTCGTCTCGAGCTTCCTCCACTACGCGTGCCTCACGGGCGTCGGCGTCTCGAAGGCGATCTCGGCCGGCAACTCGGCGCAGCTCGGCATCGCCGACTACCTCGAGTACTTCGCGGCCGACCCGGAGACGGCCGTCGCGCTCCTCTACCTCGAGGGCGTGCGCGACGGCCGCGCGCTGCGCCGCGCGCTCGAGCGCGCGACTGCCGCGAAGCCGGTCGTCCTCGTGAAGGGCGGCGCGGCCGCCGAGGGCCAGCGCGCGGCGGCGAGCCACACGGGCTCCCTCGCGAGCGACGACCGCGTGTTCGACGGCCTGTGCCGCCAGGTGGGCGCGCTGCGCGCACCGACCGTGGAGCAGGCGTTCGAGTGGGCGGCGACCTTCGCCACGCAGCCGCTCCCGCGCGGGCGACGCACCGTCGTCTTCACGACGGCCGGCGGCTGGGGCGTCCTCGCCGCCGACGCCTGCGCGGCCGCCGGCCTCGAGCTCGTGCCGCTCCCCGACGACCTGCGCCGCGCGATCGACGGGCTCGTCCCGCCGCGCTGGAGCCGCGGCAACCCCGTGGACCTCGCGGGCGGCGAGACGCGCGACACGATTCCGACCGTGCTCGACCTCCTGTGCGCGCACGCGGACGTCGACGCGGTGATCCACCTTGGCCTCGGCATCCAGGCCGCGCAGGCGCACGCGTTCCGCTCGGGTCCCTTCCACGCCGGCCACGGGCTCGAGCGCATCGCCGACTTCCACGAGCGCCAGGACCGCCGCTACGCCGCGGCGGCGCGCGAGGCGTCCGAGCGCCACGGAAAGCCCGTCCTCTCCGCGACCGAGCTGGTCTACGCCGACCGCGCCTACGGGAACGCCGGCCCGCTCGGCGTCCGCGAGGAGGGCCGCGTCTGCTACCCGAGCGCCCACCGCGCAGTGTGGGCGCTGCGGGCCCTCTGCGAGTACGCGGAGTTCCGCGCGGCGCGCAGCTGACGCGCACCGCGCTCGCGTCGTAGCGGGGGCGCGGAGGAACGCCCCGCGGGCCGCCACGCTCGGCGCGCCCGCGCGGCGGTATGGCGCGCCCGACGCGTGCGGGCCAGGCGGACCCGCGCGCGCGGCCCCGGCGCGCAGCGGGTCCGGCCGGGCGCGCCTGCGCCCGGCGCCGCGCCGCCGCCCCCGCCTATCCTCGCACCCGCTGGAGCGGGGGCCCCTCCCCGAAGCCTTCGAGAGCGAGCGGCTGCTGCTGCGCTGCCCGCGCGAGGCCGACGTGCCGCGGTGCTCGAGGCGATCGGCGAGAGCTTCGACGACCGCTACGCCTGGCCGCCGTGGGCGGACCACCTGCCGAGCGCCGAGGAGCAGCTCCGCCACGTGCGCGAGGCGCGCCGGCGCTTCGAGGCGCGCGAGGACTTCACGCTCTACCTCTTCGAGCGCACGGGCGGCGCGTTCGTCGGCGGAAGCGGCCTGCACCGGATCGACTGGAGCGTGCCGCGCTGCGAGATCGGCTACTGGGTGCGCGCGAGCCGGCGCGTCGCCGAGCGCGCGGGCTTCGCGCTCGAGGGCGTCCTGCGCCGCGACGTGCGACACCGCGACGCGCTGCGCGACACCGCGGTGTACGCGCGGATCGGCCGCGGCGAGCGCGCGGGCGCTGCGCCAGCCCGCGGTCCGGGGCTGACGCCCCGCCCGCTGCCGCACCGGCGGCGGGCGGGGGGACGAGGGCCGCAGCGTCTCGACGCACTCCGGAGGACGCTCACACGAGCGCGTCGCCCGTCACGATTCGATTCCATCGGCTCGTCGCGTGGATGCCGAAGCCTCGCCCACTCCCGTCGGCTGCTAGATTTCCGCCGCACGACGCGACGCACGCGTGGCGAGGAATGCGCTCCTTCGAACGCCTGATACGGTCGGACTTCGCCTTCCTGCTCTGTGTCACGGCCTACCAGGCGGTCGTGATCGCAGGCCCCTTCCTGGTGGCGGGGCGCCTACTCAGCGACTCGGACACGCTGGGATCGTACGGCCTGTTCTACGACAATCTCGACTCGCTCCATCGATTCGGTGAGCCGGCTTGGTGGGGCTTCCACATCCACGATGGCACTCCGACCTACTTTCTCGGCATCGCGAGCATGCCGAACCTCGGCAAGCCCGCCTTCGTGTCGATGGGCGCGCTCGCGTGGGCCCTGGGCCGGCTCGGAATCGCGCTCCCCTTCGTCTTCCCCTTCTACGTGTTCTACTTCGGTGTGTTGATCCCGTTCCTCCTCCTGGTTGGAGTGTGGCTGGTCGCGCGCGAGATCCTCCGGTCGCGCACTGCCATCCGCTACACGCTCGCGGTCGCGGCGTTCTCGCCGGTCGTCCACGTCGGCCTGACCGATCCCGGCATCACCGAGAACACGGCCTACGGCCTGGTGTGTGCGGCCGCCTACCTGCGCTTCGTGGGTCGCCCGAGCCCTCGCACCTTCTGGGCCCTCTGCGCCGCCTCGCTCCTCGTCAGCGTCGCCGTCACCAGCACGGCCGCGGTTTCCGCGGTGCCGATGCTCGCGCTGCTCGCAGGCGCGAGCCTCGCGGTTTCGCCCGCGGCGCGCAGGGCGCTGCGGTCGGTGCGTCTCACGCATGCGGTCGCTGCGGTGGCCCTGGTGGTGGCGGCGGCTTCTCCCAGTCTCCTCGCGTATGCCCAGCAAGGTGGTCGCATCGTCAACTCCGAGTTGGGATCCCTCGAGTACTCCTTCGGCGAACTCAAGGCGGGGAATCCTCTCCAGTTCCTGATCGCGAGCGTTCCGGCGGTGCCGTTCGAGTGGGACTCCTACCGGCAGGACCCTGCGGGCCCGGCATCGCAGCTCCGCATGCGTTCCCTTGCGGGGGGCAAGCGGCTCGGCGCTTCCTACCTGGGTCTGCTGGCGCTTCCCCTGGCCGCAACGGGCTTGGCGCTCGGCCGGCGCCGCGTGCGCGTGCCGCTGTTCGTGATGTTCGTGGCGGCTGGAGCCGTGCTCGTGCTGTTCGCGTTCAGCCCGCTCCTGGCGCCCTTCCTGGCGGCATTTCCGGGGCTGGGCACGGTCAACCACTTCGGCGACCTGTTGTACAACGGCTCTGCGTTCCTGGTGCTGGTGTTCGCCGCCGGGCTGGGCCTCGAGGCCGCCGAACGGCGACGCTCGACGCTCCGCTGGCTGACGCTCGGCTTCGTCGGCTCGAGTCTCTTCTCGCTGACGCTGTTCCTGCGCTGGGGAGAGCCGCCGGCCGCGCTGGGTGGCTTCGCGGCGATCATGGCGGTGTCGTTCGCGATCCTGCTCACCTGGGCGGTCCGGCTACCCCGCAGGAGCCGGTCGCGGCTCTTCGGATCGGGCCTCCTGGCACTCACACTGCTCGACCTCTCCACGGTGTGCTTCGTGCTCCTCCGACCGCTGCTTCAGGCTGCCTACGTGACGCGCGAAGGGACGTCGGACGCGGAGCTCGGCACGCTCGCATCGCGCGTGACGGACGCCGGGCTCGGAAGGCGCATCGGCAGCTCGGACCCGGACGTCAACACCTCGATCGAAATGTACGTCCTGCGCGCGACCAAGGCGTTGACGGAGGCGAGGTACGAACCGGGGGTCGAGCCGGCGCGATGGCCCTTCGTCGCGGGATTCTGTGCGGCGCACGCCTCCCGGGGAGACTCGATCGCGCGGGACGCGGCGCTCGCCTTCGGCCCCAGCCGCTCGCTCGCCTTGCCCGAGGAGCTGCGCGGCGAACCGGCGCTCGCGCCCTTCTTCTCCGCAGAGCGCGGAGCGCCCTGCAGGATCCGGGTCAGGGCTTCCGGATTCACCTACAACTCGGTCCAGCTCGCGGTCGACGCCATGCAGCCAGGGCTCGTCTTCGTCCGGGACGGCTGGTCGCCGGGCTGGCAGGCGAGCGTGAACGGGTCACCGAGCGAGGTCTTCCCCGTTCTCGGCGCTTTCAAGGCAGTTCCCGTGCCTGCCGGAGTCTCCGAGGTGAAGCTGCGCTTCTCCCCGCCGCTGGTCGGAGCCGCATTGTTGGGCGCCTACGCGCTGCTCGCAGCGACAGCGATCGGTGCGCTGAGGCTCGCGTAGACGGGGCCGGCGCGCGTCCCTCCGGACGGATATGCGAACGGCGCGATCCGCTGCCGCGGGCGCGTCGGTCGAGCTGCTTCGTCAAGAGAGCTCGTATCGTGTCCGGAGTGGTCAATCCGGCGGTTCGGGGCGGGCCCGGCCGTCGACACGCGTCGGCGCCCCGACGGCGCGGGCGCCGATTTCGCCCTTCACGAAGTACAGAGGTCGTCGTTTGACCTCGTCGTAGATGCGGCCCACATATTCGCCGAGGACACCCAGACCCAACAGGATCGCGCTGCACAGCAGCACGAGCAGGATGACGATCGACGTCCAACCCGGGACGCCGAGCCCCAGGTACCAGCCGTAGTAGGCGGCGCGGATCGCATAACCCACGCCGAACAACAAGGTGAGCAGACCGAGGCCGGAAACGAGCCGCAGAGGCACGTACGAAAAGCTGGTCACGCCGTCCCAGGCGAGGGAGAGCATGCGATGCAAGGGATACTTGGTACCACCGGCAGCGCGCCGCGGCCGATCGAACTCGATGACGGTCTGTCGAAATCCCACCCACGCGACCAGAGCGCGCGTCAGACGATGGTGCTCGCGTAGCGAACGCATCGCCAAGACGACCTCGCGACTCATCAATCGGAAGTCCGCGACGTTCGCCGGAACGTCCGTTCTGGTCATGGCGCGCAGCAGGAGATAGTAGAGGCGCGCCGTCCAGCGTTTGAACCACGAGTCGCTGTCGCGCTGCCGGCGCCGCGCATGCACGACGTCGTAGCCCTCGCGATGGAGCCGCACCATCTCGAGGATCAGCCCCGGTGGGTCCTGGAGATCGCCGTCCATCACGACGACCGCATCGCCGTCGGCGAAGTCCAGACCGGCCGCGATCGCGGCCGCGTGACCGAAGTTGCGCGACAAGTCGATGATGCGCAGACGCGGGTCGCTCTCCGAGTGCTCGCCGAGCAATGCCAACGTTCGGTCTCTGCTGCCGTCGTTGACGAAGATCACCTCTCCCGAGCGTGGCAACGCGTCCAGCACGTTCTGCAGCTCCGGCACGAGGAGCGGCACCACGTCCTCCTCGTCGTAGAGGGGAACCACGATGCTCACGAACGGCCAGGGGGTCGCCATGCTACTTCGTGGCTTCGATCACGATGTTCCAGGCCAGGCGGTTGACGAGCGGGAGCCGCAGGAGTACGTCGTCGAGGCGAGCCAACGGCGCGAACCACTTGCGCAGCGCGCCCTCGTCCTCGCTCAGGATGTGCTTCCAGTAGCGCACCCGATTCGGGTCGAGTCCATCGACGAGGTAATACTTCAGGAAAATCGCGAGCGTCAGCAGCCAGAACTCGCGATGGTCCACCTTCGTGAAGTGCCGACGGAAGAGATCCAGGACCGAGAACCTGAGGGGCGCTTCGTCGGCCGTGCGCACCTGCGTGGCGAGTCGTCGGTAGACCTCGATGATGGGGTTGTACGCCAACGGGTCCCAGAAGAAGGCTCGACCACCCGGGCGCAGGGCGTCGGCTACGATCCGCACCGCACCGTCGACGTCGGGCAGATGGTGCAACAAGTTGGCGGCGTAGACGAGGTCGAATTCGTCGCCGTCCAGCCGGAGGTCTTCGACCGACGCCGCCATGGTTCGCAACGCAACGCCGTGTTGCTCGGCTGCGCGCTCGGTCAGGTAGCACATCTCGGGACTCAGGTCGACGGCGAGCACGTCGGCACCCTGTAGCGCGAAGTACACGGAGCTTTCGCCGAGACCGCAGCCCAGATCGAGCAGGCGCTTGCCGCGGATGTCGCCCATGCGCCGGCGGATGTAACGATTTTCCTGCGCCGTGAGGTGCTCGAAGGCTGCGCACACCGCCACCTCGGAGCTCCGCGTGTCGAGCGCCCATCGATCGTGGAACGCCTGCTCGCGTTGCTGGACGTCGTGCTTGTCTGCGCCCCTCACGGCCGTATCTCCTCCGGTGGGTCGGTCTGCATCGATCGCTCGCGCCCGTTGAAGCGCGATCTCGAATGGCCCGGCGACCGGACCTCGAACCGAGCTCGCTCGGCGAAGTGGCCGAAGCTCCCGGACCTCGCGGCCAGGGCCCAGGTCTGCCGGGAACGATAACCCGCGGCTCGAGTCCGCCAGCAGGCCGCTTGCGGTGTCACGATCTCGCGCGCGGTCGGAGGGGCCGAACGCGAACGCGCCGACGGGGGGACGAAGGGTAGCACCGCAGCGCCAGCTGGATTCCCACGGACGAGGCGCTCCAGGGCTGTCGAGTGGCGGCTCCGCGCGATCTCGAAGGAGGCAGGCGCTCCGCCTGCGCATCGCCGGCTTCTCGAGCCCCACCGGGCAACCGCGAGGTGCGCTGGATCGCGAACACGCTGCGCGAGGCGTGGAACGAGGAGCACGGAGCAGTCGACCTGCGCGAGACGCTGCGGCTGGCTCCCTGGAGAGACGTCCCGTCGCGCCGCCGCGCTCGTCGAGCGCGGCCGGGCGCGCTCACATCGGCCGCGAGCAGTTCACCATCCACGGCGTGCCGAAGCGGTCGACCAGCATGCCGAAGCGGAGCGCCCAGAAGGTCTCCTGGAGGGGCATCCGCACCTCGCCGCCCTCGGAGAGAGCCGCGAACAGGCGCTCCGCGTCGCGGACGTCGGTCGGGTGCAGCGACACCGAGAAGCCGGCCGGCCGCGTGTACTGGCCCGGCGGGGCGTCGCCGCCCATCAGCATCTGGCCGTCCCACTCGAGGCAGGCGTGGATGATCTTCTTGCGCCAGGCCGGCGGGACCTCGCTCTCGGCGGGCGTGCCCTCGTGCGGGATCAGCGCGACGACCTTCGCGCCGAGGCACTTCTCGTAGAAGCGGAACGCCGCCTCGCAGGTTCCGTCGAAGGCGAGGTAGGGAACGAACTGCATCGGGTCCTCCGGTGCGCCGCGTGGGGCGGGCTCACGGGCGCTCTGAGAGGATGACGCGCGAGGCCCGCGCCGATCGACACCCCCCGCCGGGGCCCCGGGGCGGCGCTGCGCGGCCTCCTTGCTCGAGCCGCGCAGCTGCCTCCGGGGCTCTCGCCGCGGAGCCCCGGCGGCGCCTGAGACGACGAAGGTTTCGCCCGCCCGCGGGCGCCCGCGGTCGAGCACGCCGAAGTGCGCGGTGAGCCCGGGATGCCGAGGACGCCGAGCGTCCACGTGGGGGGCGTGCCGGGCGTGAGCCCCGCGGCCGGGGCGAGGAAGACGCCGCTCGCGAGCGCGTGGTCCTGCCAGCCTTCACCATGCCGCGCGGGCGCGCGGCGCGGAGCACCGGCGGTTCGCGGCGCTACTCGTCGCGGCTCAGGTAGGTGTACTCCTCGAGCCCCTGCAGGTAGCGCTTGCGCAGCCGGGTCGACTCCTCGATCGAGATGTCGCCGCGGCGCAGCGCCAGCTCGGTCGTCTGGCGCACCTTCTCGATCAGCTCGCGGCGGTCGTACTCGACGTAGTCCAGCACGTCCTTCACGGCTTCGCCTTCGACCATCTGGTCGACGTGGTAGCTGCCGTCCTCCTCGACGCGGACGTGCACGGCGTCCGTGTCGCCGAAGAGGTTGTGGAGGTCGCCCAGGATCTCCTGGTACGCGCCGACCAGGAAGACGCCGATGTAGTACGGGTCCCCGTTCACGCTGTGCAGCTCGAGCACGTCCTTCACGTCGTGCTGGTCGATGAACTGGTTGATCGTGCCGTCGCTGTCGCAGGTGAGGTCGGCGAACACGCCGCGGCGCGTCGGCTCCTCCTCGAGCCGGTGGATCGGCATGACGGGGAAGAGCTGCTTCACCGCCCAGTGGTCGGGCAGGCTCTGGAACACGGAGACGTTGGCGTAGTAGGTGTCGGCGAGGCTCTTCTCCAGCGCGCCGAGCTCCTCGGGCACGTAGGGCATCTCGCGGGTGATCCGCAAGATCTTCTCGCACGTGGCCCAGAAGAGGCGCTCCACGCGGGCGCGGTCGCGCAGGTCGAGCTGGCCGTGGGAGAACAGCGTCGAGGCGTCCTCCTTCACCTGGAGGATGTCGTGGTACGCCTCCACGACGCTCTTGCGCGAGACGCTCTGCAGCACCTCGGCGAGGTCGCGGATCACCTTGGGGTCGGACGCCGTGACGGGCTCGAGCGCGCGCCCGTTCCGCAGCTCCTGGGCGCCGAGCACGTCGAAGATGAGGAGGGAGTGGTGCGCCACCATCCAGCGCCCGGCCTCCGTCACGATGTCGGGGTGCGGGATCCCGGCCGACTCGCAGGCGGCCTGCACCTCGGCGACCACGTCGTTCGCGTACTCCTGGGCCGCGTAGTTCTTGGACGAGTGGAAGTTGGTCTGCGAGCCGTCGTAGTCCACGCCGAGCCCGCCGCCCACGTCGAGGATGGACGGCGCGGCGCCGAGCTGGTGGAGCCCCACGAAGATGCGGCTCGCCTCGCGCAGCGCGTCGCGGTGCGCGCGGATGGCCGTGATCTGCGAGCCGATGTGGAAGTGCAGCAGCTCGAGGCAGTCGAGCAGGTTCTCGCCGCGCAGGCGCTCCACGGCCTCCACGATCTCGACCGCCGAGAGGCCGAACTTCGAGCGGTCGCCGGTGCTCTCGAACCACTTCCCGGCGCCCTTCGTGCTGAGGCGCGCGCGCAGGCCGATGCGAGGCCGGATCCCGAGCTCCGAGGCCGTCTTGATGACGAGGTCGAGCTCGGTGAAGCGGTCGATCACGATGATGGGGTTGCGTCCGAGCCGCTGCGCCAGGAGCGCGGTCTCCACGTAGGCGCGGTCCTTGTAGCCGTTGCAGACGATGAGCGCGCCCGGCGTGTCGAGCAGCGCCAGGGCGATCAGCAGCTCGGGCTTGCTGCCGGCTTCGAGGCCGATCTGGTCCTCGGCGCCGAAGCGCACCATCTCCTCCACGACGAGGCGCTGCTGGTTGACCTTGATCGGGTAGACGCCGCGGAAGCGGCCGTTGTAGCCGGCCTCCGCCATCGCGCCGCGGAACGCGCGCGCGAGGCCGCGCACGCGCGCCGCGAGGATGTCCGAGAAGCGCACCAGCATCGGCGTCCGCAGGCCGCGGCCGCGCAGGTCCTGCACCAGGCTGAGCAGGTCGATCGCCGGGCCGTCGGCGCCGCGCGCCCGGACCTCGACGTGGCCCTTGTCGTTGATGCCGAAGAAGCCGCGCCCCCAGTTGGGCACGTTGTACAGCTCGAGGCTGTCGCGGACCGTCCAAGCGCGCATGGCGGGCCCTCTGCCGGGAGTCGGCACGGTGGCGGTGGAAGCGAGCGGCGGGAGGCGGGGGATTCCGGCGCTGCCACGATTATCTATAGCGTTTCGGTGCAGCGCCGGTACGCCCCGGCGCGGCGTTCACGGCTCGCCGAGCGGCTCGTCGCGCTCCCCGCCCGTCGCGAGATCGCGCACCCGGGCGACGCCGCGCGCCAGCTCGTCCGGCCCGATCAGGTGCGCGCGCGCCGCACCCGAGCGGTCGGCACTCCGGAGCGCGCGCTTGAGCGGCGCGTCGAGCACGAGCTCCACCGCCCGCCCCGCCGCCCGCAGCCGCGCCGCGTGGCGGATCGCGGCGCGCCGCGCGTCGCCCGCGCCGGCGCCGCCTGCGACGGCGATCACGACGTCGTCGAGCCCGCGCGGGAGGGCGGGGACGAGGCCCTTGGCCTCGAGCAGCTCGGCGATCACGGCGTCGCCGAAGCCGAAGCCGGCCGCGGGCACGGGGCGCCCGCCGAGCGTCTCGACCAGCCGGTCGTAGCGGCCGCCGCCGCAGATGGCGCGCAGCTCGCCCGCGGCGTCGAACGCCTCGAAGACGACGCCCGTGTAGTAGGCGAGGCCCCGCACGATGGAGGCGTCGAACTCGACCCGGTCGGCGACGCCGTACGCCTCGAGGAGCGCGAAGAGGTCGCCGAGCTCCGCGAGCGCGGGCGCGGCCGCCTCGGGCAGCCGCCGGCGCGCCTCCTCGAGGTCTCGGACGGCGAGGAAGCCGAGCAGCTCGTCGGCCTCGCCGGGCGCGAGCCCGACGGGGCCCGCCGGGTCGGTGAGCTGTGCCGCGACGGCGTCGCGGCCGAGCTTTCCGAGCTTGTCCACCGTGACGCAGAGGGCGGCGAAGCGCTCGCCCTCCACCCCGCGCCCGCGCGCGATCGCCTCCAGCAGCTTCCGGCTCGAGACCCGCACGCGCACGTCGCCGCGGGCGAGCCCGAGGCGGTCGACCAGCGCGAAGACGGCCGCGACGAGCTCCGCCTCCGCCTCGACGCCGGGGACGCCCCAGACGTCCATGTTCCACTGGTAGTGCTCGCGCCGCCGCCCGCGCGTCATGCGCTCGTAGCGCCAGCACTGCGGGATGGAGAACCAGCGCAGCGGGAGCGCCAGCTCGCCCTGGCGCGCGATCACCATCCGCGCGAGGGAGGGCGTGAGCTCCGGGCGCAGGGCCAGGTGCCGCCCGTGCAGCGTGAAGTGGTAGAGCTGCTCGACGATCTCCTCGCCGGCCTTGCGGATGAAGAGCTCGGCGTGCTCGAGGACCGGGGCGTCCACCTCCTCGAAGCCGAAGCGGCGCGCCACCTCCCGGAAGTGCCCGAACAGCCAGCCGCGCGCGCGCATCGCGTCGGGGTAGAAGTCGCGCGTCCCACGCGGCGGCTGGAGCCCCATGGGCGCGGGGTGTACCACTCGGGCGCCCGCCCCGCCCGCCTGCTACATGACCGGGTTTCGTGAAGCCAGGGGAGCGCATGCGTGCGACGTGGATGAAGGCGGCGGGGCTGCGCATCGGGCTGCTGGCCCTCGGAGCGGGCGCGCTCGCGGGCTGCGGCGAGCAGGAGGCGGCACCCGAGGCGGCGCCCGCCTCCGGTGCCGCGGCGCCGGGCGCGCGCGCGGCCGGGACGCAGGCGGCGCCCGCGCAGCCGCCGGCGGCCGCGCCGGCGGCGGACGACCTCGCGCAGGGGCTGCTCGTCGCCGTGTCGCGCTTCGAGCAGGGGGAGGGCGGCGCGCCGAAGCCGCATTCCGAGCTCCTCTTCCTGCGGCGGCGCGGCGGACGCTGGGAGGCGAGCACGCACGAGGACCCGACCGCGCCGGTGTTCCACAAGGCGCTCGTCTTCCCGGTGCCGGGCGAGGGCCCGACGATCCTCACGCTCGGGGGTTCCACGCCCCGCGGATCGGCGGCGCTGAAGCTCTGGCACCGGACGCCCGAAGGGCTGCGCGCGGAGGTCGTCTGGGAGGCGAACTTCGGCGGCAAGTTCAGCCGCATGCGCGACGCCGAGATCGCGGATCTCGACGCCGACGGGACGCCCGGCCTCGCCGTCGCGACCCACGACCAGGGCGTCGTGGCGTGGATCGAGCCGCGCGGAGGCGGCGGCTACGACGTGCGCGAGCTGGACCGCGAGGCCGACACCTTCGTCCACGAGATCGAGGTCGGCGACCTCGACCGCGACGGGGTGCTCGAGGTCTACGCGACGCCGAGCGAGCCGAACCGGCTCGACGGGACGCCGCAGCCGGGGAAGGTGGTGCGCTACGTGCCGGCGGCGGGCAAGGGCCGCGAGCTCGTGGGCGACCTCGGCCAGCGCCACGCGAAGGAGATCCTCGTCGACGACGTGGACGGCGACGGCGCGGACGAGCTCTACGTCTCCATCGAGGCGGCCGAGGGCGGCTCGCTCGAGGTCCGGCGCTACGACGCCGGCACGGATCCCGCGGCCGGCTTCGCGATCGCGACCCTCGCGGATCCCATGTGCCGCTTCCTCGTGGCGGCGGACTTCGACGGCGACGGGAGGAAGGAGATGGTGGCGTCCGCCAAGGACACGGGCATCTGGCTGCTGCGGCCGGGCGCCGACCCGCGCGCCGCCTGGCAGACCTCGCTCGTCGACGCGGACTCGCGGGGCTTCGAGCACGCGACCGCGGCCGCCGACCTCGACGCCGACGGCCGCGCGGAGCTGTACGTCGCGAGCGACGACCACAAGGAGATCCGCCGCTACGTCTGGGCCGACGGGCGCTTCGCCCGCGAGACGATCTACGCCCGCGGCGGCGCCGACAACGTCCTCACCTGGAACCTGACCCCGGTCCCCGTCGCCCTGATGCCCTGACCCCCCCGGCCGTCTGCACAAAAGGGGTGTTTACAAAGGGGTCAGACCCCTGTGTTTAGAAACGTCCCCGGTGGGACGCGCGGGTCAGCCGGCTCGCGCCGGGGGCCCGCCGTCCGCGGTCGCGGCGAGGGCGTCGTGCGCGACCGCGATCGCGGCGTCCATGTTGCGGTCGAGGTCGAGCTCGGCCGGGCCGGGCCACGGGGTCCGGTCCGAGACGACGCAGACGCAGCCCGCGCGAACGCCGAACAGCCCGGCCAGGGTGAGCAGCGTCCCCGCCTCCATCTCGCAGTTGAGGACGCCCGCGGCGCGCATCGCCTCGATCCGCTCGGCGTGCGCGCGGCCCCAGTAGCGGCCGGCGCTCATCGTGACGAGCGAGCCGTCCGCGGCGAGTGCCGCGTTGCGCACGTAGAAGGCGTCGAGCGACCAGGTGATCCCGGCGCGGCACGGGACGCCGCGGGCGCGCGCGGCCGCGAGGAGCGCTCCGACGAGCGCGTGGTCGGCGACGGCGGGGTACTCGGGCGGCACGTAGGCGCGCGACGTCCCGTCGTCGCGCACGGCGCCCGTGGTGACGACGAGGTCCCCGAGCGCGAGGTCGGGCGCGAGGCCGCCGCTGTTCCCCACCCGCAGCAAGGTGTGGGCGCCCAGCTTCACGAGCTCCTCGACCAGGATCGCGGTGCCCGGCGCGCCGACCCCCGTCGACGCCGCGGAGACGGGCAGCCCTCGCGCGCGGCCGGTCACGACGCGGAACTCGCGCACGTTCGCGACCTCCCGCGCCTCGTCCCAGCCGCGCGCGATGCGCGCGACGCGGGCCGGGTCGCCGCAGAGGAAGACCCGCTCGGCGACCTCGCCGCGGCGTAGCCCCGTGATCGGCTGCGCGTCGCTCATGGATGCTGCGCGTCGCTCCTGAGGGTGGGGGCGGCAGCGTGGCGGAGGCAGGCCGCGGCTGCAATGTGGCCCCGCGGGGCCCTCGCACCCCTCCCGCGCTCGCTGGCGTCGCCTCCCGACCCGGGCTAAGGGTCGCCGCCCGAAGCCCGGAGATCCCCCTGGGGGTGGGGCCTCTCCGGACCCGACCTTGCATCCGATGGATCCGAGCGTGCCGACGCGGGAGAGGACCGACGTGGCCAAGGCCCTCGTCATCACCGAGAAGCCGAGCGTGGCGCGAGACATCGTCTCCGCGCTCGGCGGCTTCACCGAGCACGACGGCTACTGGGAGGGCGAGGACTTCGTCGTCACCTTCGCGGTCGGGCATCTCCTCGAGCTGCTCGAGCCCGAGGAGATCGACGCCCGCTACAAGCGCTGGACGCTCGCCGACCTCCCCATCCTTCCCGAGGAGTTCCGGCTCAAGAAGAAGAAGGGCCAGTCGGAGCGGCTGCGCACGATCGAGAAGCTCCTGCGCCGGAAGGACGTCGAGCGGGTGGTGAACGCCTGCGACGCCGGGCGCGAAGGCGAGCTGATCTTCCGCGAGATCGTGAAGTTCCTCGGGAACGAGAAGCCCATCGAGCGGCTCTGGCTGCAGTCGATGACCGCCGACGCGATCCGCGCGGGCTTCGCGTCGCTCCGGCCCGACGCGGAGCTCCGCGGGCTCGCGGCCGCCGCGGAGTGCCGCGCCTTCTCGGACTGGCTGATCGGCATGAACGCGACGCGCGCGCTCACGAAGCGGCTGAAGACGCGCCGCGAGAAGACGGCCTGGTCGGCGGGCCGGGTGCAGACGCCCACCCTCGCGCTCCTCGTCGAGCGCGAGGCGCAGGTCCTCGCCCACGTCCCGCGCCCGTACTGGCGGCTCACGGCGCGCTTCGAGCGCGACGGGGCGAGCTGGAGCGGCGTCTGGTACGACCCCGCGTTCCGCGCCGACCCCGCCGACGACGATCGCCGCGACGACCGCCTCTTCGACGAGGCGCGCGCGCTCGCGATCGCGGCCGCCGTCGAGGGCCGCGAGGGCCGCGCGCGCGAGACGCGCAAGCCCTCGCGCGAGGCGGCGCCGCCGCTCTTCGACCTCACGAGCCTCCAGCGCGAGGCGAACCGGCGCTTCAGCTGGTCCGCGAAGCGTACGCTCGGCGCCGCGCAGCGCTGCTACGAGCAGCACAAGATCCTCACCTACCCGCGCACCGACTCGCGCTTCCTCCCGGCGGACTACCGCCGCGTGGTGGACGACGCGCTGCGCGCCTTCGCGCGCGGCGGCGAGTTCGCCCCGCACGCGCGGCGCCTGCTCGAGCGCGGGCTCGAGAACGCCGGCCGGATCTTCGACGACGCCAAGGTCTCCGACCACTTCGCGATCATCCCGACCGGGAACCTCCCCGGCGCGGGGCTCTCGAACGACGACCGCCGCCTGTTCGACCTCGTGATGCGGCGGTTCCTCGGCGCCTTCCACCCGCCCGCGCTCTGGGAGCGCGTCGAGCGCGTGGTCGAGGTCTCGGGCGAGCACTTCCGCACGCGCGCCCGTGCGCTCATGGAGCCCGGCTGGCGCGAGGTGCTCCCGCCGCCGGCGCCCGCCGCCGGGAACGCCGACGAGGAGGAGACCGGCGTCCTCCCGCCGCTCTTGCCCGGCGCGACGGAGGCGCAGGACGTCCCCGCCGCGCTGCGCGGCGTCGAGGTGTCGAGCGAGGAGACGAAGCCGCCGCCGCGCCTCAGCGAGGCGCGCCTGCTCTCGCTCATGGAGAACGCCGGCCAGTCCCTCGAGGACGAGGATCTCGCGGCCGCGCTCCACGAGAAGGGGCTCGGGACGCCGGCGACGCGCGCGGAGATCATCGAGAACCTGATCGCGAAGGGGTACGCGGTGCGCCTCGGGAAGGCGCTGCGCCCGACGGTGAAAGGCATCCGCCTGATCGACACGCTGCGCCGCGTGCACATCGACCGGCTCGCTTCGCCCGCGCTGACCGGCGAGATCGAGCAGCACCTCGCGGACGTGGAGAAGGGCCGCCGGCGGCCCGAGGCCTTCCTCGACGAGATGCGCGAGTACGCGCGCGAGATCGTCGAGGCGGCGCGCAGCTTCGAGTACGAGCAGGTCTACGCGGACCTTCCGGCGCTGGGCGCCTGCCCCGTCTGCGGGCGCGACGTCTACGAGCAGGCCTGGTTCTACCGCTGCAGCGAGGACCCGCCGCGGGATCCCGACTGCGCCTTCCGCATCTGGAAGGACACGTCGGGTCGCTACATCGACCGCGCGGCGGTGGCGGCGCTCCTGCGCGACGGCCGGACCGGCAGCCTCGACGGCTTCACCGCGCGCGACGGCCGTACCTACCGCGGGCACCTCGAGATCGACCGCGAGGAGAACCGCGTCGTCGTCCGCAGCGAGGGCTTCTCGGGCGAGGGCGAGAGCGCGCAGCCCGAGTACGACGTGAATCCCGAGCCGCTCGGGACGTGTCCCACCTGCGGCCTGCACCCGGTCGTCGAGACGCCGACGCGCTTCGTGTGCGCGGGGCGCCTCGCCGCGGACGAGGAGGCGGCGGAGGAGCGCCGCCTCGCGCGCGAGAAGGGGCAGAAGCTCGCCGCGCGCCGCAGCGGGCCCAAGCCTTGCGGCTTCGCGCTCCCGCGCACGGTGTGCAAGCGCGAGATCACGCGCGAAGAGGCGCTTCCCTATCTCCAGAACGGGCGCACCGAGCTGCTCGAGGACTTCACGTCCCGCTTCGGCCGGCCGTTCTCCGCCGTCCTCGTGCGCCAGGAGTCGGGGCGCCACGGCTTCGAGTTCCCGCCGCGCGGCGTGCCCGCGCGCGGGCGCGACGAGTCCGCGACGGCGCGCGCGGAGGCGAAGCCGCCGAAGCCGCCGCGCCGGCGCGCGCGGCGCGAGCAGCCGGCGAAGCCGCCGGTCGAGGCGACGACGGCGCGCGCGCCGCGCGCCCCGCGGGTACGGCGCAAGCGCCCCGCCTCCGGCGAGCGCCCCTAGCGCCACGCTCTCGCGCCGCGGCGTGGGCTCCCCCCCACGAGCGGCCTCCCGCGCGCCGGAGGGCTCGACGCGGCGCGGCGCGCCGCGTCGCCGCGGCGGAGCCGATTTCTCTTGTTTCCGCCTGGGACTTCCGGGTATAAGTGCGAGTCGCTGGACCCGTGCGGGACGGCCGCGCCCGGGGGTTCCATCCGCCGCGCCCGAACTCGGTGGGATGGCTCCGCGGCCGCGACGCGCGGGAGTGTCGGAGACGGTCTGCGCGTCCGGCCGCCGGGCTCGCGAGCCGTCCCCGAACAGGGGGAAAGATGACGGGTGCACCTGCGGCTCGGGGTCCCAAGCGCGGCCTCGCCATCCTGCTCGGGATCGGCTCCTGGATCGCCCTCACGGGCGCGCCCACGCAGGCCATCACCGCGTTCGACGAGCGGGTCGAGATCCACGGCTACTACGAGGCGCAGATCCGCTCCATCGTCCGCGACTTCGACTTCTCCGACGACTGGGACCTGACCCAGTGGTGGAACATCCTGAGCCTCGAGATCGAGGCGAACCTCGCGCCCGACGGGATCGGTCCCTTCGACGTCGTGTCGGTCTTCGGGCGCATCGAGGTCCGCTACGACTGCGTGTGGACGGGCGCCTGCGCCATCTTCGACTCGGCGAACGCGTACCGGTTCGGCCGCTACGGGAAGCTGCCGAAGCGCCTCCTCGACGCGCGCCGCACCGGCTACGCCGGCACGAACTACCACGGCGACACGCGCTTCTTCCGCGTCGAGACGCCCTACAGCGAGCTCGCCAACGCGCCCGACGCGCGGCGCTTCCGCCCCTCCGCCGAACGCCGCCCGCTGCAGGCGTACGAGACGCCGCTCCTCTCCGGCTTCTTCGAGGGCTCGTCGTACGGCTTCGACGGCGTCCCGTACTTCGACGACAGCATCCCGCGCCGGCAGATCTCGAACGACGACCCGCCGTGGACGTTCTTCGCCGAGCTGCTCGAGCCCGAGTGCGACCGCTGGGGCGCGCGCGCCCGCCCGGGCTCCCAGAACGGCTTCTCCGAGGGCGACACGCTGCGGCTCAACCCGAACTGCGACTACGACCACATCGGGGCCGCCGCGAACGTCCCCAACCCGTTCAGCGCGAAGGACTTCAATCCCCTCATCCACACGTTCGGGTCCGCGGCGCTTCCGTACCGGCCCGCGCCCGAGCTGCGCGCCACGGCGAACGCCCCGGTCGACGAGCGCGCGCGCGGCGTGTACTACCCGAACTTCCGCCTCCAGCAGATGCTGCGCGACGGCGACTTCACGAACGAGTACGTGGACACGACGTACCGGCGCGGCGAGCTGGCCTGGAACCGGGGCGCCAGCCAGCAGGAGCAGAAGGAGCTCAAGGAGCTCTACGTCGACCTCGAGATGTTCGACAGCCGGCTCTGGCTGCGCGTCGGCTACCAGACGATCGTCTGGGGCAAGACCGAGCTCTTCCGCAACCAGGACCAGTTCAACCCGCAGGACGTCGGCCTCGCCTCGCTGCCCTCGCTCGAGGAGTCGCGCATCTCGCTCTGGGCCATCCGCGGCATCTGGTCGTTCTACGACGTCGGTCCCTTCAACGACGTCCGCCTCGAGCTCGCGATGAACTTCGACGAGTACCAGCCGATCGACCCCGGGGTCTGCGGCGAGCCCTACGCGCCCCTCGTCGTCTGCTCCCTCGACGTCGGCCTCATCTCGCACGGCTACCTCGGCGTCGGCCTCGCGGGTGCCGACTTCCCGCAGGCACCGTGGAACGACCTCTCCGGCGTCGAGGTCGGCGCGCGCCTCGAGTTCCGCTGGGACCGCTTCAGCTTCGCGATCACCGACTTCTACGGCTTCCAGGACACGCCCTACGTCGACACGCTGTTCCTCTACAGCCGCAACGTAGACCCCGTCTCGGGCCGCCCGCGCCACACCATGACGGAGCTGCCGTGCCGCGACGCGGACGACCCCGGTTGCCTCGATCCCGAGAACGCGCTCACCCAGCACCACGCCAACCAGCAGCTCTTCGCGGCGATCTGCTTCAACACGCTGTCGGTGGCGCCGACGCTCGATCCGACCGCCTGTCTCGCGAACATCTTCGGAAGCCCCGCGCGCACCGGCGCCGACCCGACGGTGCCCGCGGTGGCCCCCGAGCCGCGCGTCGTGGTGGCGCTCAACGCCGTGGGGCAGGGCGACATCGGCCCCAACGGCCTGGTGCTGGCCGGGCTCGCCGAGTTCCCGACGGACAACAGCGTGCAGGACGCCATCCAGGAGCACTCCTGGAACGGCCAGCTGCGCAAGGCGACGGTGAACCTGAACGCCGACCCGAACGACGGGGGCGTGGACTTCGCGAACGCCTCGCCCGGCAACCAGCTCCTCGACGCCGTCGACTTCGCCAACACCGTCGAGTTCTTCTACGTCGGGCTCAACGCCTCGCTCTCGGCGAAGCTGACGGACCACCAGGAGGCGCTCCTCGGCTGCGGTCCGTTCTTCCGCACCAGCTGCGACCTCGACGGCGTGGACTTCCTGAACATGGAGGCGGGGGTCCTGTTCCAGTCCTGGCCCCACGTCGAGGGCACGTTCAACCCCGATCCCAACGAGCGCTGGGACACGACGGATCGCGACCGCGCCCAGCCCGGGACCGTGGGCTTCGAGGGCGCCCCGCTCTGTACGCGCTTCGAAGGCGGGCGCCTGTTCGTCCTGCCGGGCTGCCGCGGCCCGGGCGACGAGGGCTACGACCCGCGCATCGACGGCACGGTCACGGGGCTCCTCCACCCCTTCACCGGCCAGCAGTTCCAGAACGAGCTGGCGGCCCTGTCCTGGAACTTCCTCATGGGCCTCGTGGGCTTCTCGCTGCCGCGCTTCGAGGAGTTCGGCAACGAGGCCAGCGGCCGCATCGCGCCGCGGCCGCAGGACTTCGACGCCTCGGATCCGTTCCGCTCCGGCGGCTGCTCCTTCCGCGAGCCGCAGTGGTGCTCGAACGTGGCGGCGATCCTGAGCCTCTCGGGGACGCGTCGCAACGACATGCTGGCGGGCGGCAACGGCCGCTTCGGGCGCCGAGACTTCGTCTGGCACTCCGGCGGCGTCGGCGTGCTGCGCGTCGACAAGGCGAACATCCTCGGCTTCTCGATGGACTTCGCCGAGGACTTCACGAAGTCGAACTGGGGCGTCGAGTTCACCTGGGTCGAGGACCTGCACGTCGGGGACAACGACGAGCGCGACGGCCTCGCCGAGGGCGTGGATCTCTACCGGCTCACGATCTCGGTCGACCGGCCGACGTTCGTGAACTTCCTGAACGCCAACCGGACGTTCTTCATCAACACCCAGTGGTTCTTCCAGTACACCGACGAGTTCGAGCAGAGCTTCGGGGGCGGGTACCAGTGGGACATCTTCGGCGTGCTCGCGATCAGCACGGGCTACTTCCAGGACCGTCTGCTGCCGTCGCTCACGCTGGTCTACTTCGTGCGCAGCAGCTCGGCCGCCTTCCTCCCGCAAATCACCTACCGCTTCACGGAGAACTTCCAGGCCACCTTCGGGCTCGCCGCGTTCTCGGGGCGCGAGCAGTGGCGCACGATGCCCCTCACGGGCCTCGGGCCGGCGACGGAGCGCTTCGGCCGCCACGCCTACGAGAGCTTCTTCGAGCCGGGCCTCTCGATCGTCCGGGAACGGGACGAGATCTTCCTCCGCTTGCGGTACACGTTCTAGCCGGAGGGCGCGCGCGTGCAGGATTTCTCCGCGGGACGCGGCCGGCGGACGCGCGCGCTCGGCGCGGCGGCCGCGCTGCTCGCGGCGGCGCTCGCCGGCCCGGCCGGCGCCGTCGAGCTGTTCGAGGACCGGGTCGAGATCCACGGCTACTACGAGGCCCAGATCCGCTCCATCGTCCGCGACTTCGACTTCTCGGACGACTGGGACCTCACGCAGTGGTGGAACGTCCTGAGCCTCGAGTTCGAGTGGGCCGCCGCGCCGGACGGCATCGGCCCGTTCGACACCGTGAACGTCTTCTCGCGCGTCGAGGTCCGCTACGACTGCGTGTGGACGCGGGGCTGCGCGATCTTCCCCTCCGTCGACGCCTACGGCGACCGGATCCGCAAGCTCCCGAAGCGCCTCTCCGACGCGCGCCGCAGCGGCTACCAGGGCACGAACTACATGGGCGACATCCGCCACTACTACGACGTGCCCTTCACGGACGTGAACCAGACGCCGGACCGCGCGCGCCTGCGACCGTCCGGGGAGCGGATGCCGCTCGAGTTCTTCCAGACCACCATCGGCGCGCCGTTCTTCGGCTCGAGCTCCTATGGTCTCGACGGCATTCCCCAGACCGAGGACGACCCGCCCTTCTTCTACTTCGAGCAGATGCTCCGTCCGCACTGCGACCAATGGAGCCTGCGCCAGCGGCCCGAGGGCGACGAGAACGGTGCCGGCGCCGCCGACATCCTGATCCTGGATCCGGCCTGCAACTACGACACGATCGGCGCGGCGGCGGACAAGCCCAACCCGTTCCGCGCGGCGGACTTCAACCCGCTCATCGGAGGCGGCGGGGCGCTCGCGCTGCCCTACCGGCCGGCGCCGCGCCTCGACTGGGAGTCGCGCGCGCCGCTCGCGGCGGGCGCGCGCGGCATCTACTACCCGAACTTCCGGCTGCAGCAGCTGCTCGACGAGGACGAGCTCGAGCCCTTCCCCACGAAGCTGCGGCGCTCGGAGCTGGCCTGGAACCGCGGACTGAGCCAGCAGGAGCAGAAGGAGCTCAAGGAGCTCTACGTCGACCTCGAGATGTTCGACAGCCGGCTCTGGCTGCGCATCGGCTACCAGACGATCGTCTGGGGCAAGACCGAGCTCTTCCGCAACCAGGACCAGTTTAACCCGCAGGACGTGGCGCTCGGCTCGCTCACGAGCCTCGAGGAGTCGCGCATCTCGCTCTGGGCGGTGCGCGCCGTCTGGTCGTTCTACGACGTCGGCCCGCTCAACGACGTCCGCCTCGAGCTCGCGTTCAACTTCGATCAGTTCGAGCCCAACGACCTCGGCACCTGCGGCGAGCCCTACACGGTGATCGCGGCGTGCGCGCTCTCGGTCGGCCAGATCGCCCACGGCTACTTCGGGATCGGCCTCGCCGGCGAGATCCGGCCGCCCGATCCGTGGAACGACGTCGAGGGGGTCGAAGCCGGCCTGCGCCTCGAGTGGCGCTGGGACCGCTTCAGCTTCGCCATCACCGACTTCTACGGCTATCAGGACTTCCCGTACGTCGACACCGTCTTCAGCTACTCGCGCAACGTCGACCCGATCTCCGGCCGCCCGCGCCACACGATGACGCAACGGCCCTGCCTCGAGGAGGGCGACTCGGGCTGCCTCGACGCGGACCATGCGATCGACCAGCACCACGCGAACCAGCAGCTCTTCGCCATGATCTGCGCAAACACGGTCGGGATCGTCCCGACGCTCGATCCGAACGCGTGCTTCGCGAACATCTTCAACAGCCAGGTGACGGTGCCGGACGCGAACCCCGCACCGCGGGTGGTGGTCGCGCTCAACGTGATCGCGCAAGGCGATCTCGACCCGACCCCGTTCACGCAGGGCGGCGACGTGTTCGCCGCGCTCGCCGAGTTCCCGGCGGACGGCAGCGTCCAGGCCGCCATCGCGGCGCGGCACCATCTCGGCCTCAACAAGGTGACGGTCAACCTGAACCGCGACGTGAACGACGGCCCGGTCGACTACCCGGCGGGCCACCCGCTGCTCGACGAGGCGGACTTCGCCACGAGCGTGGACCTCTTCTACACCGCGCTCGGAGCGTCGCTCTCCGACAAGCTCACCGACTTCCAGGAGGCGCTCCTCGGCTGCGGGCCGTTCTACCGCACGAGCTGCGACCTCGACGGCGTCGACCTCCTGAACGCGGAGGCGAGCGCCGTGTACCAGGCGTTCCCGAACGTCGAGGGGACGTTCGACCCCGATCCCACCCGGCACTGGGATACGACCGATCGCGACCGGGCCCAGCCCGGCACCGTGGGCTTCGAGGGCGGCCCGCTCTGCACGCGCAGGGTCGGCGACCGCACCTTCGTCCTCCCGGGCTGCCGCGGCCCCGGGGACCCGGGGTACGACCCGCGCATCGACGGCACCACGACGAACGTCGCGCACCCCTTCACCGGCCAGCCCTTCCGCAACGAGCTCGGCGGGGTGTCGTGGAACCTCCTCATGGGCCTGGTCGGCCTCTCGCTTCCCGGCCGCGACTTCGGCGACTTCGAGGGGCCCCGCCACGCGCCCGACCGCTCGGAGTTCGACGCGAACGACCCCTTCCGCCGCGGCGGCTGCTCGTTCCGGGAGCCGCAGTGGTGCAGCGCCGTGACTGCGTTCCTCGGCCTCTCGGGCGTGCGCCGCAACGACGTGCGCGCGGGCGGGAACGGCCGCTTCGGCCGCCGCGACTTCGTGTGGCAGTCCGGCGGGACGGGCGTCCTGCGCTACGACAAGGCCAACATCCTGGGCTTCTCGATGGACTTCGCCGAGGACGTGACCAAGTCCAACTGGGGCGTCGAGTTCACCTGGGTCGAGGACATCCACCTCGCCGACAACGACGCCTTCGACGGCCACTCGGAGACCGACGCCTTCCGCCTCACGATCTCGGTCGACCGCCCCACGTTCGTCAACTTCCTGAACGCGAATCGCACCTTCTTCTTCAACACGCAGTGGTTCTTCGAGTACCAGGACGACTACGGCCGCGGCTTCCTGAACGACGGCCCGCTCGACATCTTCGGCGTCTTCGCGGTGAGCACCGGCTACTTCCAGGACCGGCTGCTGCCCTCGATCGTCGTCGTCTACTTCGTGCGCAACAACTCGTTCGCGGTGCTGCCCGAGGTGTCGTACCGCTTCAGCGAGAACTTTTCCGCGACCTTCGGCATCGCCGCCTTCGCCGGCCGCGACCAGCTCCGCCGCGCGCCCATCAACGACCTCGCGATCGTGACCGACAGCTTCGGCCGCAACGCCTACAGGACGTCCGTGCAGAACGGCCTGGCGGTGATCCGCGAGAGGGACGAGATCTTCCTGCGGATCAAGTACACCTTCTAGTTGCGCCCGTACACGCGCGGGCGCCGGAAGCGGTGGAAGCCGCTGCGCTCCTCCGCCTCGATCGTAGGCGCCTCCTCGCCGAAGTACTCCTCGCGCAGCGCGCGCAGCTCCTCCTCGAGCGCCTCGCCTTCGAACGTGGCCTCGATGCGGGCGCGCTCCTGCAGGTAGGCGAGGCCGTTCTGCCAGCGCGCCTCGCGCCGCTCGTCGATCTCCTCCATGCGGGCGATCTCCTGCTCCGGGAGCCCGAGCTCGCGGCGGATGTGGGCGAGCGCGTGGCTGCGCGCGGCCGGCGAGAGCGCCGCGAGCTCGCGCTGCACGGCGTCGACGCGCAGGAAGGCCTCGACCCGCATCCCCGGATGGTCGAACGCGGAACGGGACCCGGGGGCCTGGTCGCGGGCCTTTCGCAGCGCGTCGCGGTAGCGGTCGAGCCGGGCCTCGAGGGCGAGGCTCTCGTCCTCGGCGACGCCCAGGAGCGCGGCCCGCAGCGCCTCCTCCTGGGCCTCGGAGGCGCGGGCGAGCTCCGCGAGGAAGCGCGCCTCGCCGACGGCCTCGGGCGCGGGCGGTCGCTCGGCGGCCGGCGCGGCGGCGACCGCGGGAGCCGCTCCGTCCGGCCGCTCCGCCCGCAGCGCCGAGGCCCGCGGCGCCGGCGCGGCCGCCTCCGGGGTCGGCGCAGGGCGGTCGCGCAGCGCGTACGCGACGGCGAGGCACGAGCACGCGGCGACGCCGAGCGCGGCGAAGGCGAGGGCGGTGCGTTGCATCGGAGCGGGCTCCTCGGCGGAGACGCGGCCGTCGCCGCGCCCCCGCCTTCCGGAGTTCGGTGCGGCGCCTTACAGCTTCGTTCGCAATATCGGCCAGATCAGGTCGGCCAGCTTGCGCGACCCGCTGGAGTTCGGGTGCACGCCGTCCGCCGTGATGTCCGCGTCGCGGATGGTGGAGCGCGGGTCGATGAAGGTGCAGGCGACGATCGAGTTCTGGCACGCCTGCTTCAGCTTGGCGTCGCCGTAGGCGATGGCCTCCTCGAGGTCGTCGGCGAGGATCAGGCCGTTCTTCGTGTAGTAGTAGCCGAGGAAGACGACCTGGGTGAAGCCCTTCGCCTTCAGCCCGTTGATCAGGTCGACGCCGTCGACGTAGACGTCGTCGATGAAGCTCTTGCAGCGCGAGGAGAGCTGCCCGAACTCGTACCACTGCGTCATGCAGTCGTACGGATCGAGCGCGATCGCGGGGATCAGGATGTCGTTGCCGCCCCCGTTCATCACGATCACCGTGCTGCTCGGGTTGTCCCCTTCCGCGATGGCGATCTGCTGCTCCACCGACGGCGCGATCGCGCCGCCGACGAGCTCGGCGCCCGACGTCGTGTAGTTGCGGAACGTGCCGCCCGCGTACGAGTGCAGCCGCGCCTGGATCTCGCCCGAGAGCGCGAAGATCGAGTCCCCGAAGAACACCACGTCGTTGTCGTTCGCGTTCCGGATCCACGGCTTGCTCAGCAGAACGCCGAGCCCGCAGCCCGACAGCGCGGCGAGGAGCAGCGTCCCCCCCACGCCGAGTCCCATCACCCTGCCGATCGATCGCTGGCGCATCGCACCTCCTTCCTCTGGACCGGCGCCCGGGCGGGCGTCCGGGTGTGCGCGGGGCGCTCCACCGCGGAGCGTCCCTCCGAGCGCGCGCATCCTACGCGCGGCCGGAGCGCAGTGTCCACGAGGACTACGAGTCCGCGCGTGGACTGCGCCGGGCGCGAGCGCGTCACGGCGGAATCCGCGTCCGCGCGCGCGCGGTCGCGGCCGCGGCGGGGGGCGCGACGCGCGACGCGTCATCCCGGACTGGTAGTCCGCACGAGGCGAGCGCGTGGGTCAGGCCTGCCGGGCGTCGAGCCCCCACAGCAGCACGTCGAGCGTGCTGTCGTAGATCGCTTCCGCGGAGCAGTCGATCATGCGCGTGCGGCGCGGGCTCACGAGCGCCGCGACGGCGCTGTTGCCGATCCGCCAGATCACGTTCGCCATCACCCACGGGTCGCAGCGGCGCAGCTCTCCGCGCCGCACGCCGTCGGCGATCACCTGCTCGAGACGGCGCAACGGCCGCTCCCAGATGCTGCGGACCTCCGCGAGGAGGGCGGGCGAGAGCTGACCGACGACCTCCGGGAAGTGCATGATGGAGAAGATGAAGAAGTAGTCGGGACGCTCGGTCCAGTAGCGCCGGTAGAAGCGCCCGATCGAGCGCAGCCGCTCGATGGACGACTCCCCCTGCTCGGCGGCTGCACACAGCGCGTCGTCGAACGCGGCCCCCCCGGCCGCGAGGACCGCCACGTACAGCTCGACCTTGCTCTCGAAGTGGCGGTAGAGCGTGCCCTTTCCGACCTCGGCACGGCTCGCCACCTCGTCGAGGTTCGTGTCGGCGAACCCGTCGCGGAAGAAGATCTCCCTGGCCGCCTTCAGGATGCGCGCGCGCGTGTCGGGCTGCGCCCGCTCCGCGCGGGCCGCAGCGTCGCCCGCGCCCGCGATCCCCACCACGCGGCCCCTCGCAGGGGGGCCTCCCGCTCCGCTCCGTACACCGCCCTGCATGATCCGCTCCCAGCGGGGGTGACCCCGAGAGGGCCATTCTAAGACAGGCGCGCCCGCGTCCGGGCGCTTTCCTGCCGCTCCCTCGAGCCGGGCTCGGGGCCGAGCGGCCGCCCGTCGTCGCGCTAGGGAGCGGCGGGGCGCAAGCTCGTGCTCGGCGCGGCCTTGCGCGGCTCAGCGCCCTTGCCGCACCAGCGTGTCCACCGACGTGTACCGCCGGAGCGTCTTCCCGTCGGGAGGCAGGGAGCGGACGTCGTACGACTCGCGGCGCCAGCCGCTGCCGCCGCTCGGGACGTAGTAGAAGGAGGCGGCGACGGGGTCGAAGACGTGCGCACGGCCACCGCCCGGCCAGTCCGGGTAGTTGGCCTGGTCGCTCGAGAAGCGGTGGACGAGGAAGCCCACGTCGAGGAGCAGGCCGTTGTCGCGCTTGCTGACGAAGTAGAGCGGCTGCTGGGTCTGCCAGTCGATCCAGAGCTGGACCGCGGCCACCTCGTCGGTGCGCCGGCGCGCGACGCCCTCCACGACCACCGCCCAGCGCACGTCGAAGCGATCCGAGGCGACCGAGAGGCCCGACGGGCCGTAGTTCCGATCGGGCTCCTGCGGCCAGCCGACCGCGCTCCCGTTGATCGGCGCGAGCACCTCGCGCTCCCCGAGGAGCTTCCACTCGTACGCGTTGGGCCGCAGCGCGAGGCCGACGAAGCCCTTCCGCAAGTTCTCGGTGACGGCGATGTTGAGGCCCGCGGTGGGTTGGATCGTGTCGAGCTGCGGGTAGCCGCCCGTGGATCCGCGCGCGACCGGGATCGGGCCGCCGGCGGACTCGCCGGTCGCGGTGTAGCGGGGCATGTAGAGGCCGTCGATCCACGCGGACGCCGCGCGCCGCGGCTTGCGCATCTCGGGGACGTACACGAAGGTGTCGTCGGGCTCCTGCCAGCGCCGGTCGGCGCGCTCGCGGCGGATCTGGCGCCACGCCAGGTGGCGCGCGTTGAACGGCTCGAAGAAGCGGCCGCCCGCGACGAACAGGCTGTCCTTCGACTCGGGCGTCGCGTAGCCGCTCGCGGCGAGGTCGGCGCGGTGTCCCGTCGCCACGTAGAAGAACTCTCCCTCGTACGTCTGCGAGCGTCCGAAGGGCTGCAGGCCGAAGACGTCGGGCGCGTTGCTGCTCGCGAGGTCGACGATGCGGAAGCGGCCCACCGGACCGGCGCCGCGGTAGCGGTGCTGGAAGTTCCAGACCCACTTCACGCCCGCCTGCGGATCGTCCGGCGCGATGGAGGCGGGCGGGAAGGGGAGGCCCGCGACGTAGCCCTCGAGGTTGCCGTCGTCGTCGACGCGCGCGCGGCCCGCGAAGCGCGCGGTCGCCCCCTCGAAGAAGTCCGGCACCGGGTAGCGGCGGTGGCACGGGCCGATCTCCATGCGCATGCCTTCGAAGAAGAAGGCCTCGCGGAAGCTCCAGACCTCCGGCGGGAACAGCCGCGCGAGCGCGAGGAGCTGCTCGAGCCGCACGACGTCGCCCTCGCGCGCGAGCGGCTCGCCGGTGTCGCCGAGCGCGCCCTCGCCGGCCACGCCGGTGGCCCCGGGGCAGCGCCCTTCCGGGGGCGGCGCCGCGGCGGCGCCGGCCGCCGCGAGGAGCGCAGCGCACGCCAGCGCCGCGCGCGCGAGCGGGCGCGCAGCCCTCGTCGCGCCCGCGCGGGCGCGGCGCGGTGCTCCGGGTCGATGTCGGCGGTCCAGTGCGTTCCCCCTCCCGCGCGCTCCTCAGCGCGCGTCTTGCCTTGGATTCCTTGTATTTCCGCAGCCGGCTGCCTTATGGTAGTCGTTCGGACCGCTTCCCGTGAGGAGGGCACATGGGGTGTGGTACGCGGGCGCTGGCGCTGTCCGTGCTCACCGGGCTCGCCGTGCTGCCGGCCGCCTCCGCCGACGCGGCGGAGGTGTTCGGCGTCGAGGTGGAGCTCCACGGCGCGTACGAGCTGCAGCTCCGGGGCATCGCCCGGGACTTCGACTTCTCCGACGACTGGGACGTCACGCAGTTCTACCACGTGTTCAACGTCGAGGCGGAGTTCGACTTCGCGCCCGACGGCGTCGGCCCGATCGAGGTGCTCCAGGGCTTCCTGCGCGTCGAGGTGCGCTACGACTGCGTGTGGACGCGGGGGTGCGGCCTCTTCTCCTCGATGGACGCGTTCGGCGACCGCGCGCGCAAGCTGCCGAAGCGCCTCAACGACGGCCGGCGCGGCGGCTTCCGCGGCACCGGCGTCATCTTCAACGGCGACGTCCGCGAGTTCGCCGACATCCCGCGCGAGCTGCTCCCGTACGAGTTCCGCTTCCTTCCCTCCGGCGACCGCAGCCCCGGCGAGTTCTTCCACATCTACGGGATCGACGTCCTGTTCGACTCGCCCGGGGTGAACGGCGTGTTCGGCGACGCCGACGACCCGGCGCCGTTCTACTTCGAGCGGGCGCTCGACGAGTGCACGTTCGCGTTTCGCCAGACCAAGGGCAGCGAGAACGGGATCGGCGTCCAGAACCTGGTCTGGAACCCGGACTGCGACATCCGGCCGATCGGCGTGCTGCGGAACAAGCCCAACCCCCTCCGCCCCGGCGACGTGAACCCGATCACCGGCCGGGGCGGCTTCGGGGCGCTTCCCCTCCGGCCCGCGCCGGAGATCGGCGCGAACGCCCCGGCCGCGAGCTGGGAGCCCCAGGGCGTCTACTTCCCGAACGCCCGGCTCGCCGAGCTGATCCGCGACGGCGAGCTCGACGACACCGACCAGAACTTCAGCCAGGACGAGCTCGCGTGGAACCTGGGCGCCAGCCAGGAGGACGAGTACTTCCTGCGCGAGGCGTACCTCGACATCGAGATGCTCGAGAGCCGTCTGTGGCTGCGCATCGGGAAGCAGACGGTCGTGTGGGGCAAGACGGAGCTCTTCCGCAACCAGGACCGCTGGAACCCGCAGGACCTCGCCCTCGCGTCGCTGCCGTCGCTCGAGGAGTCGCGCATCGGGCTCTGGATGGCGCGCGCCGTGTGGCAGTTCTGGAACATCGGCCCGCTCGAGGACGTCCGCGCCGAGCTCGTCTTCACGTACGACGACTTCGAGCCGAACGACATCGGCCGCTGCGGCGAGCCCTACGCCCCGAACCCGGCGTGCAACAAGACCTTCGGCCTCTTCATCCACGGGTACGCCGGCTTCGGCGTCGCCGGCGAGGCCCGTCCGCCCGATCCGTGGAACAGCGCCAAGGGCATCGACGTCGGCGCGCGGCTCGAGTGGCGCTGGGACCGCTTCAGCTTCGCGATCACCGACTTCTACGGCCACGCGAAGCTGCCGTACGCCGACCCGATCTTCACGTACTCCCGCAACGTGGACCCCTTCACGGGGCGGCCGCGCGAGCGCGAGAGCCAGGGCCGCTGCCGCACGGGCCGCGAGCCCGCCTGCCTCACCGGGGACGAGGCGCTGCTCGAGCACAGCGTCAACCAGCAGATCTTCCACATGATCTGTGCGACCAGCATCGGCTTCAGCGCGCTCGACCCGTCGGCCTGCGGGCAGACGGTGCTGAACAGCCCCGCCCGCACCGGGGACGACCCCAACGTGCCGGCGACCGCCACCGAGCCCCGCGTCGTCGTCGCCATCAACTCCGTCGTGGCGGGCGACCCCGCCGGCGTGATCCTACCCGGCCTCGCGGCGTCGCTTTCGGGGATCGACGAGGAGCCGCTCGTCTCCGCGGCGATGCTCGCGGAGCAGCTCGCGCCGTTCGGCGTCACGACCCCGCTCGTGGAGCTGAACCTCGACCCGGCCGACGGCACGGTCGACTACCCGGAGGGCCACCCGCTCACGCTCGAGCCCGACTTCGACGTCACGGTGCGCTTCTTCTACGAGCTGCTGGGCGGGAGCCTCTCGGCGCGGCTCACCGATGCGCAGGAGGCACTCCTCGGCTGCGGCCGCTTCTACGGGACGAGCTGCGACCTGGACGGCATCGACCTCATGAACGCCGAGGCGAGCGCCATCCTCCAGTCGTGGCCCGGGTTCGAAGGTACGTTCGGCGAGGACTGGGACACGACGGACGCCTCCGTCGCGCAGCCTGGCACGATCGGCTTCGAGGGCGGTCCCGCGTGCACGCGCTTCGAGGGCGGCAAGCAGTTCGTGCTCCCCGGCTGCCGCGGCCCGGGCGATCCGGGCTACGACCCCCGCATCGACGGCACCCCGACGAACCTCGTCCATCCGTTCACGAAGCAGCCGTTCCAGAGCGAGATGGCGGCGCTCTCCTGGAACGCGCTCATGGGCTTCGTGGCGTTCTCGGCCGGGGCCGACGTCGACATCGACACGTTCGACGTGTTCGACGTGCTGCGCGAGGACGGCTGCTCGTTCCGAAAGGTCCACTTCTGCAGCAACGTGCAGTCGCTCTACCACGTGACCGGCGTGCGCCGGAACGACATCCGGGCCGGGGGCAACCGCCGCTTCGGGCGCCGCGACTTCGAGTGGCACGGCGGGCGCTCGCTCCTCCTGCGCTACCAGAAGTACAACGTGCTCGGATTCTCGATGGATTTCGCGGAGGACGTGACGAAGTCGAACTGGGGCCTCGAGTTCACCTGGGAGGACGACGTCTTCGAAGGCGACAACGACGAGTTCCTCGGGTACGAGCCGACGAACCGCTACAACCTCACGATCTCGGTGGACCGGCCGACCTTCATCAACTTCCTGAACGCGAACCGCACGTTCTTCATCAACACGCAGTGGTTCTTCCAGTACATCGAGGACTACGAGCGCGGCTTCCTGAACAACGGCCCGCTGAACGTGCTGGCCGTTCTCTCGATCAACACCGGCTACTTCGACGACCGGCTCCAGCCGAACCTCACGCTGGTGTACGACTTCGGCTCGAACTCGGGCGCGGCGATCCCCCAGGTGACGTACCGGTACACCGCGAACTTCTCCGCGACGTTCGGGCTCGCCTTCTTCATGGGTCGCGAGGAGCCGCGCCCGATGGCGCTCGAGCAGACCGTGCTCGGGATCCGGGCGGGGCGTCACGCCTACCGGGACTTCGTGGAGAACGGGCTCTCGGTCGTGCGCGACCGCGACGAGGCGTTCCTGCGCGTCCGCTATACCTTCTGAGGAGCGCCGGGCCGGCTCGCCGCCCCCGGCGGAGGTGCCCGGCCGTGCCGCGCCGCTCGATCGGCTTCCCGCTCGCCCTCGGAATCGGGCTGTCGCTCCTCGCCGCCTCGCTGGCGGTGGGGTGGCAGGTGCTGCTCGTGGGCGACGTGCGCCCGGTCGCGGAGGGCTTCACCACCCTCCACTGGGCGTTCATCGTCCTCGGGTCGCTGTTCTTCGTGCTGCTCATCGTCGGCCTCGTGGGCCTGTGCGCGTGGCTCGTACGCGAGATGCGGCTCAACCAGCGCCAGCAGGCGTTCCTGGATGCCGTGACGCACGAGATGAAGACGCCGCTCGCGTCGCTGCGGCTCTACCTCGACACGCTCTCGCGGCACGACCCGGCCGCCGAGCGCCGGCGCGCCTTCGTGGAGCGCATGCAGGAGGACGTGCAGCGCCTCGAGCACACGGTGAGCCAGGTGCTCGCCGCGGCCCGCGCCGAGGCGCGCGTCCGCGTCCCGACGGAGGCGATCGACCTCGCCGCGCTCCTGCGCGGGGCGATCGAGGAGGTGCGCCAGCGCCACGGCCTCGCCGACGACGCGATCCGGCTCGCGCCGTCCGCGTCCGCGCTCGTGGCGGGACACCGCGCGGAGCTCGCCGTCGTGTTCCGCAATCTGCTCGAGAACGCCGTGAAGTACTCGGAGGGCCGCGTCGACGTGCGGGTCGAGGTGCGGCGCTCGAGCCGCGACCGCGTGGCCGTCGAGATCGCCGACCGCGGCATCGGAATCGAGCGCGAGGAGCTGCGCAAGATCTTCCAGCGTTTCTACCGCGCCGGCCGCGACGTCCAGCGCCAGGCGGCCGGCCTCGGGCTCGGCCTCTTCGTCGTGCGCCAGCTCGTGCGCCGTCAGGGCGGCTCCGTGCAGGCGCGCAGCGAGGGGCTGGGGCGGGGCAGCCGCTTCGTGGTCACGCTGCGGCGCGCCGAGCGGGCGCCGCCGGCCGCCGCGCAGATCGCGGCGCGCGCGGGCGGGGCGCGCTGAGGCGGCCATGGCTCTCGTGCTGCTCGTCGAGGACGAGGCTCACATCGCGGAGGCGATCCAGTTCAATCTCGAGGCCGAGGGCCACGAGGTCGTCTGGGCGGCGACGGGGCGGGCCGCGCTCGAGCGCCTTTCCGCCGACCCGCCCGTCGACCTCGTGATCCTCGACCTCATGCTGCCCGAGGTCGGAGGCTTCGAGGTCGCCCGGCGCGCCCGCGCCGCGGGCAACTACGTGCCCATCCTCGTCGTGACGGCCAAGGACGACTCGCAGGACCGCGTGCGCGGAATCGAGGAAGGCGCAGACGACTACCTCACGAAGCCCTTCAGCCTCGACGAGCTGCTCGCGCGCGTCCGCGCCCTCCTCCGGCGCCGGCGCTGGGACGGCGTGGCGCCCGACGCGGCGCCTACGCGCAGCGAGGCGATCGGCCGCGTCACGGTGCACTTCGACCGCTTCGAGCTCGAGACGCCGGAGGGCACCGTGCGCCTCACGACGCGCGAGGCCGGCCTCCTGCGCGCCTTGATCGACCGCGAGGGAAGCGCCGTGCCGAGGGGCGAGCTGCTCGAGCAGGTCTGGGGGCTGCGCGGCGACACGCGGACCCGCGTGGTCGACACGTTCGTCCACCGACTGCGGCGTTACGTGGAGCCGGACCCGTCGCGCCCGCGGCACATCGTCTCCGTGCGCGGGCACGGCTACCGCCTCGTGCGCTGAAGTGCCACCCTCTGCGCGTGGGCCACGACCTGCGCGAGCTGGTGAATCCTGCGCCGCCCCTCCGCGAGCCGGTGCTGCTGCTCGCCTTCGAGGGCTGGAACGACGCGGGCGAGGCGGCGAGCGAAGCGGTCGACTACTTCGCGCAGGCGCTGCAGGCGACGCCGCTCGCGGAGCTCGACCCCGAGACCTACTACGATTTCACCGTGAACCGCCCGCACGTCCGGCTCGACGCCGGCGTCCGGCGCATCGAGTGGCGCACCTTCGCGCTGCGCCACGCCGAGATGCTCGACGGCCGGCAGCTCGTGCTCGGCTCCGGTCCCGAGCCCCACCTGCGCTGGCGCGCGTTCTGCGACGAGGTCGCGGACTTCGCGCGCCGGCACCGCGTGCGGCGGGCGCTGCTGCTCGGGGCGTTCCTCGCGGACGTCGTCTACTCGCAGCCGGTGCGCGTCACGGGCTTCGCCAGCGATTCGGGCGTCGCCGAGCGCCTCGCGCTCGAGGGGTCGGGCTACGAGGGTCCGACCGGCATCGTGGGCGTCCTCGGCGAGCGGCTGCGCGCCGACGGCGTCGAGATCGTGAGCCTCTGGGCCGGCCTGCCGCACTACATCCCGGCGTCGCCCAACCCGCGCGGCGCGCTCGCGCTCGTCCAGAAGGTGACGGCGTGCCTCGACCTCCCGGTCGACGAAGAGCCCCTGCGCGCCGCCGCGGTCGAGTTCGAGGAGCGCATCTCCGCCCTCGTCGCGAACGACCCCGCGCTGAGCGAGTACGTGCGCGCGCTGAAGAAGCGCGAGTTCGCCCAGTGACGCGCCCAACGGCTCGTCGCACTGCGAAGCGCCTCGGCGCCCGCGACGTCTCCGGCGGGCTCGAAGCCGCGCGTCACGCGCTGAGCTCGATCGACTCCTCGATCAGCATCACCGGGATGCCGTCGTCGACCACGTAGAGGACCTTGCCGTCCTCGCGCACGAGCCCCTCTTCGATCGGCTTGGGCACCGGCTCGCCGCCGCGGTTGCGCAGCATCCCGGCCCGGACGCGCTGGTTCAGCGCGTCGATCTCGGCGGGGGTCGCCGCGCGCACGGGCTGGCGCGTCTCCGGGCACACCAGGATCTCGAGCAGGTCGGGGCTCACGGGCATCGAATCCTCCTCGGCGCGTCGGCCGGGCTAGCGCAGCACGCTGGACGAGTAGTCGAGGATGCGCCGGGCGACGATCAGCTGGTTGATCTGCTGCGTACCCTCGTAGATGTCGTTGATCTTCGCGTCGCGCATCCACTTCTCGAGCAGGAGCTTCTTCGAGTAGCCGAGCGGGCCGAGCAGGGCGACCGCCTTCTGCGTGATGCGCGTGACCGCGAGGCCCGCCTTCGCCTTCGCCATGGACGCCTCGAGGTTGTTCGGGCGCCCGCGCGTCAGGAGGCCCGCCGCGCGCCAGGTGAGGAGCCGCGCCGCCTGGAGCTCGGCCTCCATGTCGACGAGGTCCCGCTCCATCGCGGTGAGCGCGTGCGGGGGCGCGTCGTAGCGCGGGCGCACGCCGTGGCGGCCGAGCTCCTCGCGCACGAAGTCGAGCGAGGCGCGCCCGACGCCGACCGCCATCGCGGCCACGATGGGCCGGCTGGCGTCGAACGTCGCCATCGCGCCCTTGAAGCCCTTGTCGCCGGTCTTCTTCGGGTCGGCCTTCTTCACCACCTCGCTGCCCAGTAGGTGGTCTCGCGGCACGCGGCAGCTCTCGAAGCGCAGCGTGGCGGTGTCGGAGGCGCGGATGCCGAGCTTCTTCTCGAGCCCGACGAGGGTCATGCCGGGCGTTCCGGCCGGCACGACGAACGACTTGATGCCCGCGCGCCCGGCGCTCTTGTCGACCGTCGCCCACACGACGACGAAGCCGCCCGGGACCTGCGACGCGCCCTCGCCGGCGGTGCAGAAGATCTTCGTCCCGTTCAGCACCCACTCGTCGCCGTCCAGGTGGGCGGTCGTCTCGATCGCCGCGGCGTCGCTTCCCGCGTTCGGCTCGGTGATCGCCATGGCGCCCCAGATCGGGTGGCCGCCGTCGGCGCGGAACGGCGCCAGGAAGCGCGCCTTCTGCGCGTCGGTTCCCGCAGCGGCGACGGCCGAGCCGCCGAGCGCGGGCGTCGGCATGCGCAGGTAGAGCGCCGCGTCGCCCCAGCACAGCTCCTCGGCCTGGATGCACACCTGGACGAAGCCGTCGCCCACGCCGTCCATGCGGCCCGCGCCCTGCCGCCCTTCCGCCCAGAACCAGTCGACCCACTCCTTGGGCAGCGCGTGCTCCGCGTCGTCGTACTTGCGGGAGACCGGGCGCATGCGCTCGAGCGCCACCTTTCGGTAGTACGCCTCCGCCGCGATCGTGTTCTCGGCCTTCTCGAACGAGATGGGCATCGCGTCCTCACACGAGCGCCAGGGCTTCGAAGCTCGCGAAGCCCCGCGCGTTCCGCAGGTGCATCTCGGGCAGGTACTCCCGCGTGTAGCCGTGGCCGCCGAGCACCTGCACGGCGCCGTCGGCCACCTCGAGCGCGATCCGCTTCACCTGCTCGTAGGCGAGCGTCGCCTCGCGCAGGGCGTCGTCGCCGCGGTCGAGCCGCCAGGCGGCCTCCCAGACGAGGAGGCGCGCGCCGTCGATCTCGATCGCCATGTCGGCGAGCTTGAACGCGATCGCCTGGCGCGTCGCGATCGGCGCGCCGAAGGTGTGGCGCTCCTTCGCGTACTCGCGCGCGAGGTCGTACGCGGCGCGCGCGACGCCGACGCCGAGCGCGGCGAGCGCCACGCGCCCGCGCGCGACCAGCGCGCGCAGGTCGACGCCCGCCGGGCCGCCGAGCCGGGCCGCGGCGGGGACCCGCACGCCCTCGAGGCGGAGCTCCGCGGTGGGCAGCGCCTGGATGCCGAGGTTGCGCTCGCGCTCGACCTTGAGCCCGGCCGCAGCGCGCGGCACCGCGAAGAGCTGGGCGCGCTCGCCGTCCGTCGCGCTCACCCACACGAGGTCGTCGCCGTCCAGCCACGGCACCTGGCACTTCGCGCCCGAGAGGACGTAGCCGTCGCCGTCGCGCCGCGCGGCCGCGGCGGGGCGGAAGACGTCGGAGCCGAAGGCGGGCTCGGTCAGCGCCAGCGCGCCGGGGCGGAAGCGCGCGCCCGCGTAGCGGGGGAGCAGCTCCTTGCGCTGCGCGGCGTCTCCGAAGTCCGCCACCGGGAACGCGGCGAGGCCCGGCGAGAGGATCGCGAGGGCGATGGAGAGGTCACCCCAGCCGAGCTCCTCCGCGACGAGCACCCCGGTCACCGCGCTGCGCTCGCCCCCGCCCCCGAACTCCGCGGGGAGGGCGTTCGCGACGAGGCCCAGCTCGTGCGCGCGGTCCAGCGCGTCCGCGGGGAGCGACCAGGTCTCGTCGCACTCGCGCGCGCGCGGCCGGATCTCGTTCGCGGCGAACTGCCGCACGGTCTCGACGATGAGCTGCTGCTCCTCGGTAGGCTCGAAGTCGATCATGGCCGCTACGCGCGCTCCTCTGGATGGACGGGCGCGAGCGCGCCGGCACCGCTCTGGCCCCGGCCGCGCGGCGTGCGCACGGCGTCGACGATCCACGCTTCGCCCATCTCGCTCCGATCGTGCTCCGCGGCGTCGAGGGTGCGCTTCGCGCGCGCGAGGCGCCGCAGCGCGAGGTTTCGCCGCGCCCCGGCCGGGAACCCCCAGGGGACGCCGGCGCCCTGGAGGCGATCGATTCTATCAAGCCGCCGCCGCGCTCACACCGACGCGCCGCGCGCGAGCGTCCGGACCCTACGCGGGGCGGCTGCGCGCGCCGCACCGCGCTTTCGCGCGCGCTCGTCACGTCTTGACGGCCCCGAGCTGAAGCTCTAATGAACGGGCGCCTGCACCAGACGGAGGGTGTCGTGGCGCCCGCCGGTGCGTGCCTCGATCGCACGATCGAGCGTGTGAGGAGGGGTTTGCGCATCGGTATGAGGTGGCCTTCCGCGAAGCGATCCCACCGACTGGCCGCGCTCACCGCCGCCCTCGCCGCCGCGCTCGCCGCGGCGCTCCACGCCGGCGTTCCAGCCCGCGCCGACGACGACGCGCTGGTCGCGGGCAGCGTCTGCGAGGCGCAGGAGCTCAAGGCGCGCAAGGCGGAGGATCCCGACCTCGCGATCGAGATCCCGCCGCAGTTCGACAGGCCCTTCCCGTCGCTCGCAGCGTGCCGCTCTCACGAGGCCGCGTGGGATCCCGAGGCGCCCGGCCCGAAGCAGCCCATCCCGTTCAGCCACAAGCACCACTCGGGCACCTTCGGCATGGAGTGCCTCTACTGCCACTCGGGCACGGACCGCTCCCGCATGGCCGGCGTCCCGTCGGTCGAGCTCTGCATGGGCTGCCACGGCGTCTTCCCGCCGGAGTACGACGAGCTCGAGGGGATCCAGATCTTGAAGGACCACTGGGAGCGCAAGGAGCCCATCCCCTGGGTGCAGATCCACCGGCTGCCCGAGCACGTGAAGTTCCGCCACCAGCGGCACGTCGCCGCGGGCGTCGACTGCCAGACCTGCCACGGGCCCGTGGAAGAGCTCGACAAGCTCTACGTGGTGCCCGACACGAGATGGTGGCAGTACGGCCTTCCGACGAAGAAGCTCGAGATGGGCTGGTGCATCATGTGCCACCGCGAGATGGGCGCCTCCCAGGACTGCCTCACCTGCCACTATTAGAGGGCGCTGCGCGCATGCCTGAGCTCGATCGCCGAAACTTCCTGAAGCTCGTGGGCGTGAGCGCCGGCGCTGCTGCCGCGGCCGGCTGCTCGGATCACGTCGAGAAGCTCATCCCTTACGTGGTCCAGCCCGAAGAGATCACGCCCGGGAACTCGGTCGTGTATGCCTCGACCTGCCTCGAGTGCCCGGCGGCGTGCGGTCTGCACGTGATCACCCGCGAGGGCCGCCCCGTGAAGCTCGAGGGCAACCCCGAGCACCCGATCAACCGCGGGCGCCTCTGCGCGCGCGGTCAGGCGTCGATCGGCCGCGCCTACCACCCGGACCGGTTCACCGGCCCGCTGAAGCGGAACGCGTCCGGTGCGCTGGAGCCGATCGCCTGGCAGGACGCCGTCCGCGAGATCTCCGCCGCCATCGCTCGCGCGCCCGAGAAGACGTTCGTCCTCGGCGGCCAGGTGGGTCCCACGCTCTCACGCGTCGTCGAGGACTTCGGCCGCGCCGTCGGGATCGGCGGACGCACGGTGTACGAGCCGCTGGCGCCCGAGGCGCTGCGCGAGGCGACGCGCGCGGTGTTCGGCGTCGCCAGCGTCCCCGTCTTCGACCTCACCGACGCCGACCTCGTGATCGACTTCGGCTCCGAGGTGCTCGAGAGCGGGCCGTCGCCGACGGAGCACCAGCGCCAGCTCATCGACGCGCGCGACGTCCAGAAGCGCGGCGCCCAGACGGCCCGGCTCGTGTCCGTGAGCCCGCGGCTCTCGCTCACGACGAGCAACGCCGACGAGTGGCTGCCCGCGCGGCCGGGCAGCGAGGGCATCGTCGCGCTCGCCCTCGCGCGCATCGCGATCGAGAACGGCGCGGGCGGGGCCGAGCACCGCGCGCTGCTCGGCTCGCTGCTCGCCGGGTTCACGGCCGAGGAGGCGGCGAAGCAGGCCGACGTGAATCCGGCCGACCTCGAGCGGATCGGGCGCGCGCTGGCGCGGGCGCAGCGCGCCGTCGCGCTCCCGCCCGGGCCGAGCCTCGCGAGCCGCCGCGCCGTCGGCGCCGCGTCCGCGGTCCTCCTGCTCGACCACGTGCTCGGCGCGGTGGGACGCGGCGTGCGCGTGCCGCCGCCCTCGGACCTTCCGCAGCCGAGCTACCGCGACGTCCTCGCGCTCGTCGAGGCGATGAAGGCCGGCAACGTGGCCGTCCTCCTCGTACACGATGCGAACCCGGTCTACTCGCTGCCCGTCGCGTCGGGCTTCGCCGAGGCGCTCGCGAAGGTTCCGCTCGTGGTCAGCTTCGCCTCCGCGGCGGACGAGACCGCCGCGCGCGCGCACTTCGTGCTGCCGGACCACGCGTACCTCGAGTCGTGGGGCGACGCCTCGCCGCGGCCGGGCGTCCGCTCGCTGGTGCAGCCGACGCTGCGCCCGCTCTACGACACCCGCGCCCTCGGCGACACCCTGCTCGACCTCGGGCGCGCCGTCTCGCCGCAGGCCGCGGCCGCCCTCCCGCAGGGCAGCTTCCGCTCCGTCCTCGAGGCCGCCTGGGCAGGCGAGGACCTGCGAGCGGCGCTCGCGCGCGGCGGGATCTTCGGCGAGATGCCGGCCGCGAGCGTCTCGCTCTCCGCGGACGTCGCGACGCTCGAGGTGATGCCGCCGAAGCTCACCGGCGAGGGCAGCCACGTCCTCGTCGCCTACCCGCAGGCGTTCCTCTACGACGGGCGCGGCGCGAACCTGCCGTGGCTGCAGGAGATCCCCGACCCCGTCACGAAGGTGAGCTGGACGAGCTGGGCCGAGGTCTCGCCCCGCACCGCCGAGGCGCTCGGCGTCGAGGACGGCGACACGATCTCGGTGGAGACGTCGGCGGGCCGGCTCGAGACCTCCGTCTACGTCCGGGGCGGCATCCGCGACGACGTCGTAGCGATCCCGATGGGGCAGGGCCACACGGTGGGCGCGTTCGCCTCGCGCGCGGAGCCCGGCGAGGGCGCCGGCGCGCCCCGCGGCGTGAACGTCGCCCACGCGCTCCCGGCGGGCGTCGACGAGCGCGGCGGGCGCGCCTGGCTCACCGAGCGCGCCACCCTGGCGAAGACCGGCGCCCACGACCGCCTCCCGCTCCTCCAGTTCGCGGACAACCAGCGCGGCCGCCAGCTCGGCGAAGCGGTGACGCTGGTCTCGCTGCTCGAGGGCGCCGCGAGCGCGGGGCACGGCACCGAGCCCGCGCAGGGGCACGGCGGCGGCCACGGCGCGCACGGCGACCAGGAGGGCCACGACACCCACGAGCTGCGGGTCGACTACGACCCCGCCCGCGACGCCGGCCCCGACAACGAGTACCGCTGGGGCATGACCATCGACCTCGACCGCTGCACCGGTTGCAGCGCGTGCGTCGCCGCCTGCTACCTCGAGAACAACGTCCCCGTCGTCGGCGAGGAGGAGGTGCGCCGGGTGCGGCCGATGATGTGGCTGCGCATCAACCGCTACGTCGGCGAGGGCGCGGCCGAGCTCGACGCCGGCCGCGAGCACCCGTACCCGAGCCACGAGCGGCTCGGCGACACCGACGTCCGCCACCTCCCGATGCTCTGCCAGCACTGCGGCGCCGCGCCGTGCGAGCCCGTCTGTCCCGTGATCGCCACCTACCACAACGACGAGGGGCTCAACGGGATGATCTACAACCGCTGCATCGGCACGCGGTACTGCGCGAACAACTGCCCGTACAAGGTCCGCCGCTTCAACTACTTCGACAACCAGATCCTGCGCTGGCCCGAACCCATGCGGCTGCAGCTGAACCCCGACGTCACGGTGCGCGCGCAGGGCGTCATGGAGAAGTGCACGTTCTGCGTGCAGCGCATCCAGGCCGCGCGGCAGCCCGCGAAGGACCAGGGCCGCGCGATCCGGGACGGCGAGGTGACGACGGCCTGCCAGCAGGCCTGCCCCAGCGACGCGATCCAGTTCGGCAACTGGCGCGACCCGGGCTCGCGGATCCGCAAGATCACGGCCGAGGCCGAGAAGCGCAGCTACCACGCGCTGCACACCTTGAACACGCGGCCCGCCATCGCCTACCTCGCCAAGGTGCGGCGCGGGCCGGTGGAGGGCTGAGAGCGATGGCGCCGCCGCCTGCCATGTCCGTCGCCGAGGCGATGACGCCGGTTCCGGCGCCGCGCGACTCGAAGATCAACCGCGACCTCCTCGCGGTGATGGGCCGCCCGACGCTCGGCTACTTCGCGCTGCTCGGGCTCGCGGGCGGCTCGATGCTGCTCGCCGGCGCGCTCTGGACCTACATGGTCTACCAGGGGCTCGGCCTCGCCGGGTACACGCACCCGCTCTTCTGGGGCGTCTTCATCGTCACCTTCGTGTTCTGGGTCGGCATCGCGCACGCCGGCACGCTGATCTCGGCCATTCTCTACCTCTTCCGCGCGAAGTGGCGGAACGCCATCAACCGCGGCGCCGAGGCGATGACGGTGTTCGCGGTCCTCACCGCGGCGCAGTTCCTCGGCATCCACGTGGGCCGGATGTGGAAGGCCTACTTCATCCTCCCCTACCCGAATCAGCGCGGGCTCTGGGTCAACTTCAAGAGCCCGCTGATGTGGGACACGTTCGCGATCTCCACCTACGCGACGATCTCGATCGTGTTCTTCTACATCGGCCTGATCCCGGACCTCGCGATCGCGCGCGACCGCTCCACCGGATGGCGCAAGCTGCTCTACACGGCGCTCGCCCTCGGCTGGCAGGGAACGACCCGCCAGTGGAAGTCGCACTCCCGGGCGGTGCTGCACCTCTCGGGCCTCGCCACTCCGCTCGTGCTGTCGGTGCACAGCGTCGTGTCGTGGGACTTCGCGATGTCGATCGTCCCCGGCTGGCACGCCACGATCTTCGCGCCCTACTTCGTGGCCGGCGCCATCTTCTCCGGCTTCGCGATGGTGCTCACGGTGCTGATCCCCGTGCGCCGGATCTACGGCCTCGAGGAGTACATCACCGACTACCACTTCGAGAACATGGCGCGCTTCCTGCTGCTCACGTCGCTGATCGTCGGCTACGCCTACGGCTGCGAGTACTTCATCGCCTGGTACAGCGGCGTCGAGTACGAGAGCTCCTCGTTCTGGATGCGCGCGTTCGGGCCGTACTGGTTCTCCACCTGGACGATGATCATCTGCAACGCGGTGATCCCGCAGATCTTCTGGTTCAAGTGGGCCCGCACCCACGTGCCGACGCTGTTCGTCGTGTCGACCTTCATCAACGTCGGCATGTGGTTCGAGCGCTACGTCATCATCATCACCGGCCTCTCCCGCGAGTACGACCCCGCCGTCTGGGGCCTCTACACGCCGACCGCGCTCGAGCTCGCGATCCTGGCCGGGAGCTTCGGCTTCTTCGCGACGTTGTTCCTGGTCTTCATCAAGATCTTCCCGGTGATCGCGATCGCCGAGGTGAAGGAGCTCGCGATCCACGCGCGGGCGCACGAGAACCCCCAGAAGGTCCACGGCGCGTGGGCCGAAGCGGAGCTGTGATGCCGTCGCTGGTGGGCATCTTCGACGAGCCGGAGCCGGTCGCCGAGGTGGCTCGGCGCCTGCGCAACCGCGGCTACGAGAAGATCGAGATCTACTCGCCGGCCGCCTTCACGGAGATCGAGGCCGCGCTCGACGAGCGGCCGAGCGGCGTGCGGGCCTGGACCCTGGTCGGCGGCCTGCTCGGCGTCGTGACCGGCTACGCGCTCACGATCTGGATGTCGCTCGACTGGCCCGTCGTGATCGGCGGGAAGCCGTACGCCTCGGTCGCGCCGTACACCGTGATCGCGTTCGAGCTCACCATCCTCTTCGGAGGCCTCGCGACCTTGCTCGGCCTCCTGGTCGTCGGGAAGCTGCCCTACGGGCGCTTCGGGAAGTCGGACACGGCCTACAGCCCGCGCTTCTCCGCCGAGGAGTTCGGCGTGGTCGTCGAGTGCGCGGAGCGCGACGTGAAGGAGGTGGACGCGCTGCTGCGCTCGCACCACGCGCTGGAGGTGAACCTTGTCGAGGCGTAGCCGCGACCGCGCGCTCGCGCTCGCGGGCGGCCTCGCGCTGGCGATCCTGCCGGGCTGCTGGGAGCAGTGGTCCGAGGGCTGGTTCCCGCAGATGAAGTGGCAGAAGGCCGTGCAGGCCTACGAGCGGGTCGGGTTCCGCGGCCGCGACGAGGGATTCCTGCCGCCCGAGGGCGCGGTGCCGGTGGACCCGCTCGACCCGAGCTTCGAGCGCTTCGACCCGAAGGTCGACACGCTCGTCAACCCGACGAACGCCGCCGACCTCAACTCGCTCTCCCGCGGCCGCGAGCTGTACGCGACGTACTGCAACGTGTGCCACGGGCCATCGGGCATGGGAGACGGCGCCGTGAGCATGGCGAACGCGAAGCGGCCCGGGCCGTTCGCCGGGATCTTCCCGCTCGTCACCGCGATGTCTCGCAGCGACGGCTACATCTACAACGTCATTCGCAACGGCGCCGGGCGCATGCCGTCCTACCGGCGGATCCCCGAGGAGGACCGCTGGCACCTCGTGAACTACGTGCGGTACCTGCAGAAGGGAGGCCGGCCGTGACCCCGAGCCCTGTCGAGCGCGTCGAGCCGCGGGGGCTTCCCGCCGGCGCCGCGCTCGTGTGCGCCGCGCTCGTCGCCGTCGGGCTCGTGGCGTTCGTCGTCGGCCTGCTGCGCGACCCCGCCACGGCATGGCGTGCGTTCCACGTGAACTACCTCTACTTCGCGGGCGTCGCGCAGGCGGGCGTCTGCCTGGCGTGCGCCTTCGTGATCATCGGCGCGCACTGGCCGGGCCCGGTCCGCCGCATCGCCGAGGCGCTCGGGGCGTGGGTCCCGTTCACGTTCCTGCTCGGCCTGATCGGGTACCTGGGCGGGCGCACGTACCTCTACGAGTGGATCGAGCATCCGCTTCCCGTGAAGGCGGCCTGGCTCAACGAGGGCCGCGTCGGGCTGGTCGACCTCGGGATCCTGCTCGTGCTCTCGCTCCTGACGCTCGCCTTCCTGAAGACGTCGGTGCGGCCGGCGCTGCACGGCGCCGCGGAGCGGACGGACGGCTGGGCGCGCCGCCTGGCCGAGCGCTGGACGGTCAACTGGCGCGGCGAGGCGGAGGAGCGCGCGGCCGCGGACGCGCGGCTTCGGCGTCTCGCGCCGATCATCTGCCTCGTCTACGCGTTCGGGTACACCATCATCGGCTTCGACCAGGTGATGTCGCTCGAGCCGACCTGGTACTCGAACTTGTTCGGCGCCTACTTCGCCTGGGGCGGCTTCCTCGCCTCCGTGTCGGTGACGACGCTGCTGTGCGTCCTGCACCGGAACTACCCCGGCCTCGAAGGGGAGCTGCACCGCGGCCGCTTCCACGACCTCGGCAAGATGATCTTCGCCTTCTCCATCTTCTGGATGTACCTCTTCTTCTCCCAGTATCTCGTGATCTGGTACGGGAACCTGCCCGAGGAGACGCACTTCCTGCGCGAGCGGCTCGGCTCGGCGTTCTTCCAGGACGTCTGGTTCTTCACGGACTGGTGGGACCGCGTGCTCCGCGAGCCCTGGGTGAAGGTCACGCTCTTCGCGTGGATCTGCGTGTGGGTGATCCCGTTCTGGTGCCTGCTCGGCCAGCGCCCGAAGCGCACCGCGTGGTTCCTCGGGACGATCGCCTCGATCTCGGCGTTCGGGCTCTGGCTGGAGCGCAACGTCCTGGTCTGGCCCTCGCTGGTGCCCGAGAACACCTGGGCCTGGCTCGGCTGGGTGCAGATCGGGATTGCGCTCGGCTTCCTGGGCGGCTTCGCGCTCGTGTTCCTCACCTTCACGCGCGTCTTCCCGTCGCTCGCGCTGCCGCGCCGGGCCTGACGCCGCGCCGGTGACGGCCCCCTCCGCCGAGGCGCCGCTGCGGCTGCGCCTCCGGCGAGGCCGCGCGCTGGAGCTCGGAGAGGAGACGCTGCGCCACCCGGGCTCGCTCGGCGGCGGCGAGGTCTGGACCCCGTACGACGACGTGACTCACGTGGCGGCGACCCCGGCCGGCCTCCGCCTCGGCACCCGAAGCGGCGCGTACTGGCTGCGGCGCGCCGACTTCGCCGAGCGCGACGCCCCGGAGCGGCTCGCCGCGGCGTTGCGGGCGCGCATCGCGCGGCGCCCGGGCGGGTTCGCGCAGCTCGAGCGCATGGCGCGGCTCGACGCCCTCGCCGCGCGCCCCGGGCGCGCGCGGCTCGGCGCGGCGCTCGCGCTCGCCTGCGCGGGCGTCTTCGCGGTCCAGCTCGCGAGCCCGGAGCTCGCCTATGCGGGCGTCTTCAGCGCGCTCCTCGTGCGCCTCGGGGAGCCGTGGCGGATCGTGACCGCGAACTTCCTGCACGCCTCGCCGGCGCATCTGCTCCTGAACGCGCTCGGGCTCGCCGCGCTCGGGCTCCTGGCCGAGCGGTCGCTCGGCGGGCGCGGCGCGGGCGCGGCGGTCGCGCTCGCGGGCGTGGGCGCGATGGCGGCCTCCTACGCCGCGGGATACGAGCACGCGCTCGGGGCGTCGGGCCTCGTGTACGGCCTCGCCGGCGCGCTGCTCTGGCTGGAGCTGCGCGCGCCGGAGGCGCTCCCCGTCGCGTGGCGGCTGCCGCGGCGGCTCTTCGTCGGCCTCCTCGCGCTCGAGACGCTGCTCCTCGTCGCGCTCCCCGGGATCGCTCACGCGGCGCACGCAGGGGGGTTCCTCGGCGGCGCCGTTGCCGCGGCGCTCGCCGGCCCGCGCCTGCGCGCGGAGCGGCGGCCTCGGCGCGCGCTCGCGCTCGCGAACGGGCTCGCGCTCGGGCTCGCCGTCCTCGCCGCCGCGGCCTGGCTGCGCAGCGCGCTCGCCCCCGACGTCGACGCGATCGCGCGCCGCGGCGAGGCGCTCCTCGAAGCCGACGCCGTCCCGCCGGAGCTGCTCAACAACGAGGCGTGGCGGATCGCGATCGCGCCGGAGCCGGGAGGGCGCGCGCTGCGCGTCGCGCAGGGCATGGCGGAGCGGGCGGCCGAGGAGACGGGCTGGTCGGATCCCGCCGTGCTCGACACGCTCGCCGAGATCCACTTCGCGGCGGGCCGCACCGGCGAGGCGCTGCGGCTCGCCGACGCGGCGATCGCGCTCGCGCCCGAGGAGCCGTACTACCGCGAGCAGCGGCGCCGCTTCGCGGGCGAGCGCCCGCGCGACGCGCGGCCTCGCGGTCCGGGGCCCAGCGAGCCGCCGGGCGCGCCCGAGCGGCCGCGCCCGCGCGAGCGCGAGGAGAGGGACGAGCCCGGCCTCAGGGTGTGAGCTCGTCCCCGTCCGCGGCGATGTCGACGGCGCCGCGGTAGCTGCGCCCCAGCACGCGGCGGTACTGGACGTCGTAGACCGGCGGCGGGCGCAGGCGCAGGAGCGCCAGGCGCCGGGCGCCCGCGCGCGTGGCGAGCGCGCCCACCTCCTCGAGCCGCGTGTGGAGCGCCGCCTCGCGCGCGGCGGCCTCCGACAGCCCGGCCCCGCGCGCCGCCTCGAGCGAGGCGCCGTAGAGCGCCTCGTGGAGCCAGAGGTCGGCGCCGCGCGCCGCCTCGACGAGCGCCTCCGGGTCCCAGCCCGCGCTCGAGACCGTCGCCGCGCGGCCGCCGCCTTCGAGGCGCCAGGCGAGCGCGGGGAGGGGGCCGCCGCGCTGCGCGAATGCGCGTGCCGAGAGCGTCCCCACGTCGAGCGCGTGGCCGCCCTCCACCTCGACGCCCTCGAGCGCGGGCGCGCCCCGCCCGAAGCTGGCGGACGAGGCGGCGACGCCCGCCGCGTGCGCGGCGCGCAGGCCTTCGACGAGGGCCCGCGTGCCGGGCGGGCCGACGACGCGCAGCGGCTCGGGAGGCGCCTCCTCGAGCGCCGCCCCGGCCCACCAGTCGTCGACGCCGACGACGTTCTCCGGGAGCAGGCTCGTGAGGAGGACGACGCGCGGCTGCGTCACCGGGACCTTCGCGCGCCGCAGGGCCTGCGCGGTGGCGCGGCCGGCGTCCACGAGGACCACCGTATCGCCCAGCCCCACGGCGACCGTCGGCCCGAGCCGCAGGTGGTTCTCGAACGTGCCGCCCGTTCCCGCCGCGACGGCCGTGAGCCGGTCGAAGCGGCGCGGCTCGAGCGGCGCCACCCCGGCGGCGACCGCCTCGAGCCGGCGCGACGCGAAGCTGAGCCCCCACATCACCGCGACGAGCGCCGCCAGCCCGGCGAGGAGCGCGACGCGACTCACTCGAACACCACCGTGCGATTCCCGTAGACGAGGATCCGGTCCTCGAGGTGCCAGCGCACGGCGCGCGCCAGCACGGTGCGCTCCACGTCTCGGCCCTTGCGCACGAGGTCCTCGACGGAGTCGCGGTGCGAGGTGCGGATCACGTCCTGCTCGATGATGGGTCCCTCGTCGAGATCCGTCGTCGCGTAGTGCGCGGTCGCGCCGATCAGCTTCACGCCGCGCTCGGCGGCCTGGTGGTAGGGCTTCCCCCCGACGAACGCGGGGAGGAACGAGTGGTGGATGTTGATGATGCTGCCCGGGAAGCGGTCGATGAAGTCTCCGCTCAGGATCTGCATGTAGCGGGCGAGGATCACCAGGTCGACGCGCTCGCGCGCGAGGATCTCGAGCTGACGCCGCTCGGCCGCGGGCTTCGTGTCGCGCGTGACCGGCACGTGGTGGAAGGGGAGGCCGAACTGGTCGGCGACCCGCGCGAGCTCCGGGTGGTTTCCGATCACCAGAGCAAGCTCGCAGCGCAGCTCGCCGGCGCGATGGCGCAGGAGCAGGTCGTACAGGCAGTGGTCGTAGCGCGACACGAAGATCGCCACGCGCTTCCTCGCGTCCGCGTACGCGATGCGCCAGCGCATGGCGAAGCGCTCCGCCGTCTCGCGGATGGCGTGCTCGAGCGCGAGCCGGTCCGTGTGGATGTCGGCGAGGTCGAAGCGGATGCGCTGGAAGAACTGGCCGGCGCCCGGGTCGGTGTGCTGGTCCGCGGCGAGGATGTTGGCGCCGTGGCCGTAGAGCAGCTGGGCGAGGGCGGCCACGATGCCGCGCCGGTCGGGGCAGTGGACGAGGAGAGTCGCCTCCGGGGCGTCGCGGGGCGGCATGGCGGGCCGATTCTAGGGACGGCGCGGAGCGCCCTCTAGACCCCACCGGGGACGTCCGATACGATGCGCGTAGAGGATTTCACTCATCCTCGAGTTCGCCTCGCGCGGCCAGGGCGGCTGCCCGGGGCGGGCGGCCCGACACGGCAGGAAAGGCGCTTGCCGGACGCCGGGGGGCGAGGCCTGGGTCTCGCTGAGGTCGACCACGCCGAGAAGGAGGTGAAAAGTTGGATCAACCCATGACTACGGCGAGTGAGGTGGCGGCGTCCTGACGCCAGCGCCAGCTTGTCATCACACTTCTCGGTGATGGCTGGGACGCTGATCCCAGCGCCACCGCTCCCGGGAGCGCGGACGCCGTAGCCGCTTCGGGGCCCTGCACGGGCCCGCTCCCGGGTTTTCTTCGCCGGCACTCTGCGCCGGCCCACCTCGCAGGGTCGCAGGGCGATCGGCGCGTCGGTGTAGAGCGCGCGGAGCGACGTTCGGCTCGGACGGGATCGGCGGCCCGGGACCTCCGGGCCTCCAGCGAACGCCGCTCCGCGCGCGCCCCTCAGGATGCTTTCCTGCCCGCGCGCGCGCTGTGCTCGCCGTCACACGGCTCCCGCGCCGGGGGCCGCCGTATACTGCCGCGCATGTCGAACCCCGACGCGGTATCCCGCGACCCGCTCTCGCCGCTGCGCCTGCTGGAGCGCACGGTGCGCGTTTTCCCCGACCAGACCGCGGTCGTGTACGGCGACCAGCGCCTGCGCTACGCGGACTTCGCGCGCGAGGTGGAGCGGCTCGCCGGCGCGCTCGCGCGCGCAGGCGTCGCGGCGGGCGACCGCGTCGCCTTCCTCGCCCCGAACGTCCCCGCGCTCCTCGCCGCGCACTTCGCCGTGCCGCGCCTCGGCGCCGCCCTCGTCGCCATCAACACCCGCCTCCATCCCGAGGAGGTCGGCTACATCCTCCAGCACTCCGGCGCGAAGGTGCTCCTCTGCGACGTCGAGCTCGCGCCGCTCGCCCGCCCGTTCGCGTCGGGCGCGCCGGGCCTCCTCGCCGTGAACGTGGAGGACCCCGTCGCGGGCCAGCGCGGCCGCCCGCTCGACGGCCCGACGTACGAGGAGCTCGTGGACGGCGCGCCCGCGCTCCCGATCGCCTGCGACCTCGACGACGAGGACCGCATCCTCTCGATCAACTACACCTCGGGTACGACGGGCCGGCCCAAGGGCGTCATGTACACGCACCGGGGCGCGTTCCTCAACGCCTTCGGCGAGATGTTCGCGCACGGGCTCTCGCGCGACAGCGCGTTTCTCTGGACGCTTCCCCTGTTCCACTGCAACGGCTGGTGCTTCCCGTGGGCCGTGACGGGGGCGGGCGGCACGCACGTGATGCTGCGCGCGCTCGACCCGGCGCGCGTCTTCCGTCTGATCCAGGAGGAAGGCGTCACGCACTTCAACGGCGCGCCCACGGTGCTCCTCATGCTCGCCGAGTCGGAGCACGCCAAGGGCGTGCGGTTCGACCCGCCGCTGCGCGTCGCGACCGGCGGCTCGCCGCCCTCGCCGACGCTGCTCGCGCGCATGGACGCGCTCGGCGTGCGCGTCACGCACCTCTACGGCCTCACCGAGACGTACGGTCCCCACGTGGTCTGCGAGATGCAGCGCGCCTGGGAGACGCTCGACGTCGAGGGCCGGGCGCGGATGCTGGCGCGCCAGGGCGTCCCCTTCCCGCACGCCGTCCACTTGCGGGTGGTCGACGGCCAGATGCGCGACGTCCCCGCCGACGGCGCCACGATGGGCGAGGTCGTGATGCGCGGGAACAACGTGATGAAGGGTTACTACCGCGACCCGGAGGCCACCGCGCAGGCGTTCGCCGGCGGCTGGTTCCACTCGGGCGACCTCGGGGTGATGCACCCCGACGGCTACATCGAGCTGCGCGACCGCAAGAAGGACATCATCATCAGCGGCGGCGAGAACATCTCCACCATCGAGGTCGAGCACACCCTCGTGAAGCACCCGGCCGTCCTCGAGGCGGCCGTGGTCGCCGTGCCGGACGAGCGCTGGGGCGAGGTGCCGAAGGCGTTCGTGGCGCTGCGCCCGGGCGCGTCCGCGACGGAGCGCGAGCTGATCGACTTCTGCCGCGAGCGGCTCGCGCACTTCAAGTGCCCGAAGGCCGTGGCGTTCGGCGAGCTGCCGAAGACGTCGACCGGGAAGATCCAGAAGTTCCGGCTGCGCGAGAAGGAGTGGGCGGGCCGCGACCGCCGGATCCACTAGGACCGCGGCGGCCCGGGGTCCGCCCGGCTCGCGCGGGAGAGCCGGCGCTCAGCCGGCGGCGGCGTCCGGCCGATACCAGGGCCATGGACCGCGCGCCGCACGCGCTCTCCCTCTTCGCCCAGCGCCTCGATCGCGCGGCGTTCGTGGTGTACTTCCTCGGCGCCGTGGTTCCGCTCGGCGGGCTGGCCGCGGCGGTGCAGGGCTGGGTCGTGCCGGCGCTCCCCTCCGGCGCCGCGCGGGTGGGCGCGTTCGGCGGCCTCGGCTGCCTCGCGCTGCTCTCCCTGGCCGCGTTCTTCGCCCTCCGGCGGATGACGAGCTCGGTCCTCGCCCGCCTCGACGCGGACAACCGCCGGCTCGAGACGCTCCTCGCGGCCTCGCGCAAGCTCGCGGACGCGCGCTTCGAGGACGAGGTCAACCGCACCGCGGCGTCCTGCGCGGCGGATCTCACCGGCGCGGCAGCGGCCCTCGTGATCGCGCCGGCCGAGAAGGAGGACGGCGCGCCCCGGCTCGTGGCGGCGGCGGGCCCGGACGGGATGGACGCGTACCGCGCGGCGCGCGCGCTCGTGGACGTCCTCGTCGCCCCGGTGCTCGAGCAGGGCGCGCCCGTGCTCTGGACCGGAGGTCCCAGCGACGCGCTGGCGGCGCTCGCGGCCGTCCCGGTCGCGGCCCCGCGCGCCGGCGCGCCCGGTGCAGCGCTCGCCGTCGTGACGGCGAAGACGCCCGCCCGCTTCGACGCGGGCCACCTGCGCTCGCTCTCGACCGTCGCGGCCCTCGCCGGGGTGGCGGCGGCGAACGCGGACCTGCGCGACGCGCAGCGCAACTTCTTCGTCCACGTGACCGAGCTCCTGATCCTCGCGCTCGACGCGCACCAGGGCGAGCAGTCGGGTCACGCGCGGCGCGTCGCGCACGTCTCCGTGCGGCTCGGCCGCGCCCTCGGCCTCGACGAATCGCGCCTCGAGCGGCTTCACTTCGCCGCGCTCCTCCACGACGTCGGCATGCTGAAGATCGACACGCGGCAGCCGCAGCCCCGCACCGTCTACCGGACGCACCCCGCGCTCGGCCACCGGATGATCTCGCGCATCCGGCTGTGGGAGGACCTCGCCCCGTTCGTGCTGCACCACCACGAGTGCTGGGACGGCAGCGGCTACCCCGAGGGCCTCGCCGGGGAGGACATCCCGCTGGAGGCGCGGATCATCGGTCTCGCGGAGGCGTTCGACGCGATGGTGAGCCCGGCGTCGTACAAGGCGCAGCGCTCGTTCGAGGCCGCCCTGGAGGAGGTGCGCGCGGGCCGCGGCACCCAGTTCGACCCGGCGCTCGCGGACCTCTTCCTGCGCCTCGCCGCGGAGGGGGTGATCGAGCGGCACGACGGGGCCTGACCGGCCCGGCCGCGCGCGCCCCGGCGGCGATCCGGGCTAGGATGCGGGCCGGGGAGGGCGCGTGTCCGACGAGCCGCTGATCGCCGTCTTCGTGGACTACGAGAACCTCGCGCTCGGCGTGCGCGACGCGAAGTACGGGCGCTTCCAGATCGACCTCGTGCTGAAGCGCCTGCTCGAGAAGGGGCGCATCGTCTACAAGCGGGCCTACTGCGACTGGGGCCGCTACCGCGACGACGTGGTCGAGTTCCACCGGCACGGCGTCGAGCTCATCGACATCCCCCAGAGCAAGGTCAGCGGGAAGAACAGCGCCGACATCCGCATGGTCGTCGACGCGCTCGACCTCTGCTACGCGAAGGGGCACATCGACGTGTTCGGGCTCCTCTCCGGGGACAGCGACTTCTCGCCCGTCGTCCACAAGCTGAAGGAGAACGACAAGCGGGTCATCGGCTGCGGGGTCAAGAGCTCGACCTCGAACCTCCTCATCGCGAGCTGCGACGAGTTCATCTACTACGACGACCTCGTGCGCGCGGCGGAGCGGACGAAGCCGGACGCGCGCGCGCGCAAGGGCAAGCCGGCCGACAAGCGCGGCGAGGCGTTCGAGCGGCTGCTCGAGATCGTGCGTTCCCTCGAGACGGACTACGAGCCCGTGTGGGGCTCGCTCGTGAAGCAGACGATCCGCCGCGTCTACCCCGGCTTCAGCGAGCAGTACTACGGCTTCCAGACGTTCGCGGACCTGCTCGAGGCGGCCGAGGACGAAGGGGTCCTCGCGCTCGACTACGACGAGCACCGGGGCAACTACAAGGTCCGCAGCAAGCCGGCCGGCGCGGCGCGCTGAGGGCGTGCGCGGCGCGGCCCTCCCGCTCGTCGTCGCGCTCGCGCTCGCGGCGGCGGCCGCGCGCGGCGCGGAGTTCGGCGTCGCGCTCGACGCGCCGGCGCCCGGCGCCGAGACGTCGCTCGGGTGGATCGAGCTGCGCGGGCGCGCCGGCTCGGCCGCGCCGCGCGGGCACGACGTCGTCCTCGCGCTCGACCTCTCCGACAGCACGACGGCCCCGGCCGGCGTCGATCTCGACCGCGACGGCCCGGGCGGCCGCACGTCGCCGGAGCTCCTCGCGGCGGTGCGGGCGGAGGGCGCGGACGGCGCGCTGCTGCGGCGCCTCGAGGGCCGCGATCTCGACGACAGCGTGCTCTTCGCCGAGCTCGCCGCGGCGGAAGTCCTGATCGGCCGGCTCGATCCCGCGGCGTTCCGCGTCGGGATCGTCGCGTTCTCGGACGGCGCCCGGGTCGTGGCGCCGCTCGGGACGCCGGCGCCCGGGCTCCGCGCGGCGCTGGCGCGGCTGCGCCGCGAGTTCTGGCGCGATCTGCGCGGGACGAACTTCGCCGCCGCGATCCGCGCGGCGACGGAGGAGCTCGCGCCGCCCGACGCGGACGCGCGGGCGCCGACGCCCGGCACGGCGCCGCCGGTGGGCGGCGGGCCGCGCGTGCGGTCGCTGCTCCTCCTCTCCGACGGCGTGCCCACGCTCCCGCCCCACGGCGACCGCCCGCAGCAGTTCGCGATCGAGGCGGCGCAGGACGCCGCGCTGGCCGGGATCCGGATCTACGCCTATGCGCTCGGCGCCGAGGCCGCCCCGGGCCTCGACGTGTTCCGCGCGGTCGCCGCGACGACGGGGGGGCGCTTCGAGCGCATCGAGCGGCCGGCGGACGCGATCGCCCGGCTGCGCGGGGTCGATCTCGCGCGCCTCGCGTCGCTCGACATCGTGAACGAGACCACGGGGCAGGAGGCGCGCGCGCTGCGCACGTTCCCCGACGGCTCCTTCGACGCGTTCCTCCCGCTCGAGCCGGGGACGAACCGGCTCCGCGTGCTCGCCGTCGCGGCGGACGGCACCCGCGCCGTGGCGCGCCGCGAGATCGCCTTCCGCCCGCCGGCCGGCGGCGACCTCTCCGAGGCCCTCCGAGCGGAGCAGCGCGCGCTCCTCGACGAGCTGCGCCGCCGGACGCGCGAGGTGGAGCTCTGGGCGGAGATCGAGCGCGGGCGCGCCGTCCCGCTGCGCGAGCTGGAGCTGGAGGCCGTCGCGCCGGCGCCGCCGCCCTGAGCGGCTCGGAGCGAACGCCGCCCGTCGGGGGAGAATCGCCCCGGTCGGCGGGCGCACCGGGTGGTTTTCGGCGCCCTGCGCCGCGCGTTCCGTGATAACGTCGCGTCACCGCGTCGCGTCGCAGGCTTCGGCGCGCGCGGCCGCAAGGGGGAAGGCATGCGGGAAGTGCGGGAACTGCGGGAACGCCAGGAAGGGCAGCGGCAAGGGCCCAAGGACGCGAGGCGCCCGCTCGGATGGCTCGTGGACGCGCGGCGGGCCGCGCCGGCGCTGGCCGCTCTGCTCGCGCTCGGGATCCCGACGAGCGCTGCCGCCGAGCTCGCCAAGTGGGACCAGAAGCGCGTCTCCGCGATCGCGACGGAGCTCGCCGACGCCGTGGGGAAGGCCGCCGTCGAGGTCGAGAAGTCGAAGGGCAGCCGCGTCGACGTCGGGAAGGAGCGCGCCTACTACGAGCTGCGCGAGGACGTCCGCCTCGCGAAGAACACGGCGCGCCACCTCGCCAAGGAGCTGCAGGCCGGGAAGACCCGCGAGGAGACCTACCCGGCGTACCGGCGTCTCGCGACGCTGCGCAACGACGCCGCGGAGAACGCGCGGCGCGCGGTGATGCCGGACGCCACGGTCGAGTCCATCGTGGCGGCCGGGGCGCTCATGAACCGGCTGCGTCCGTACTACGAGGAGGAGCCGGCGCCGGGGAGCTAGCGGCGCCCGGCCGGGGGACCTCGCCCGCGGGCTCCCACGCGAGCGCGACGCGCGCGAGCGCGAGGTCGCCCTTGCGCGGCGGGACGCGCAGCTCGACGAGCGGAACGGCCTCCGGGCGGAAGCGCGCGGCGAGCTCGTCCAGGCGCTGCGCGGCTTCGCGCTCGAGCGCTTCGCGCGCCGCCTGCGCGGCCCGGAGCGCGTCCTCCGCGCGGCCGACGTCGCCGCGCTGGCGCGCCGCGCGGCTCGCCGCGCGGGCGGCGGTCGCGAGGCCGCGCGGGCGTCCGCGGCGGAGGACCGCGTCGAGCAGCGTGGCCCCGACGCTCACCGCCGTGTCGATGCCCGAGCCGCGCGCCTCGGCGCCCTCGCGCTCGAGCCGGGCGCGCGCCTGCTCCTCCCGCGCGCGCGCCTGCCCGAGACGGCCGCCGTAGCGCGCGCGCAGGCTCTCGAGCGCCTGGTCGCGCTCCTCGTGGAGGCGCTCCCGCAGCCGCGCGCGGAAGGCGGCCTCGCTCTCGCCGGGGCTCGCCACGAGCCTCGGCGCCTCGCACGCGAGGAGGCGCAGCGGCCGCTCGCGCTGCAGCCGGGCGCGCAGCTCGCGACCCCACGCGGTGTAGCGCGCCGGCTGGCCCGCGCCCTTCGGAAGCGAGGCGAAGCGGGCACCCGGCGCGGGCGCGTCGAGGGCCGCCTCGTCCGCCGCGAGCTCGCGCGCGTCCTCGAAGCGCGGGCCGGCGTCCTCGAGCGGCACCGCGATCCGCGCGTCCTCCCAGTGGTCCACGCCCGCGCGCGGGGAGGCGTAGTGCAGCCGCGCCTGCGCATAGAGCGCGGGCCGGTAGCGCGCGCCTTCGCGCGCGGGCCCGAGGAAGACCTGCTCGACCCCCGGCGGGAGCAGCGGAGGGCGCTCGTCCGCCGCTTCCGACGTCGCGGCCGGCACGGCGACGGCCGCCTCCGCGACGGCCGCGGGCGCGGGCGCCGGGGTCCGGGCCTCCCGCAGCCGGCGCAGGTCCTGGCGCGTGAGCGGGCCGCGCAGGTACGAGAGCGTGTGGCGCGTCTGGAAGAGCAGCGGCTCGTCCTCGCGCGCGCTGCGCGCGAGGAAGGCGCGCCGCGGGAGGCTCCCGAGCACGCGGTCGAGCTCGCCGCGGGGGAGGGCCGCGCCCGCCGCGGCGCTCTCCAGCCCGTCCACCACGCGGGCGCGGTCGCGCTCCGTCTGGAGCCGCCCGAGGAACCAGGTGCCGGCGTTCGAGAGGGCCTTGTAGTCGAGGTCCACCGGGTTCTGCGTCGCGAGCACGACGCCGACGCCGTACGCGCGCGCCTGCTTCAGCAGCGTGAGGAGCGGCGCCTTGGAGGGCGGCTGCGCGACGGGCGGGAGGTAGCCGAAGAGCTCGTCCATGTAGACGAGGGCGCGCAGCGTCTGCGTACCGGGCTGCGCCCGCATCCAGGCGATGACCTCGGAGAGGAGCAGCGTCACGAAGAACATGCGCTCGGCGTCGCCGAGGTGCGCGACCGAGAGCACGGAGAGGCGGGGCCGCCCGTCGGGCGCGCGCAGGAGCGCCCCGACGTCGAGCGGCTCGCCCTCGAGCCACGGCGCGAAGGCGGGCGACGCGAGGAGGTCGTTCAGCGCGCTCGCGAGCGCGAAGCGGTCGGCGGGCGGGAGGAACGCGTCCACGTCCAGCGCGCCGAGGCGCGCGAAGGGCGGCGACTGGAGCCCGCGCACGAGCCCCGCGAGGTCGAGGTCCTCGCCGCGCTCCCACGCGTCGCCGAGGAGCCGCGCGAGCAGGATGTGGTCGCGGCTGCGGAGCGGATCGGCGTCGCGGCCGAGGAGGGCGAGCAGCCCGGACACGGCCGCCGACGCGCGCTCGCGCAGCGCGTCGGGGTCCGCGCGCAGACTCTCCGGCGGCGCGGCGAACGAGCGCAGCACCGAGAGCGGGAGCCCGGCGCGGCTTCCGGGCGTGAAGATCGCGACCTCCGCCGCCGCCGCGAAGCGCGCGATCCGCCCCTCGTCCTGCCCGCTCTCGCGCAGGCCGGCCCGCCAGCGCTCCGCCGTCGCGGCGGCGGCCGCGTCGGGCGACTGGCCGGCGCGCCGCGCCTCCTCGGCGTCGATCCAGGGAGCGAAGTCCTCGGGCCGAAGCCCCGGGAACGCGAGGGCGAGGTTGCCGAGGTCGCCCTTCGGGTCGATGGCGAGCGCCGGGACGCCGTCGAGCGCGGCCTCCTCGAGGAGCGCGACCCCGAGGCCCGTCTTCCCGCTCCCCGTCATGCCGACGAGCACCGCATGGGTGGTGAGATCGCGGGCGTCGAGCAGGAAGGGCCGCCCCGCGGACGCGGGCGGGCCGACGATGCGCCCGAGATGGAAGACCCCGAGGGCCTCGAGCTCCTGCATGGGCCCCCCCATCATCGCAGACCCCGGCCGCCCCGCCGCGGCCGCCTCGCCGAGCGGGCCGCGGTTTGGTACCTCCCCCTCGTGGGCGGCAGGAGGCCCGAGGGGCACGGAGGCGGGCGGCGCGGCGCGCCCCGCCGTGGCGCCTCCGAGGACCGCGACGGTCCGCGGTCGAAGGGCTCGCAACGCGCGCGCCCGCGCCGGTAGGCGGCGGCGCCCGTGGCGGAGGCGCACGGCGCCCTCGATCTCTTCGGCGTGTCGTGGCGGCTCGGCGCCACGATCTTCTTCGTGCTCCTGAATGCCTTCTTCGTGGCCGCCGAGTTCGCGTTCGTGAAGGTGCGCGCGGCGCGCCTCGACGAGCTGGTGCGCACCGGGCGGCCGAGCGCCCGGGCCGCGCGGCACGTCCTCGCCCACCTCGACCGCTACCTGTCCTCCTGCCAGCTCGGCATCACGCTCGCGAGCCTCGCGCTGGGCGCTCTGGGAGAGCCGGTGGTGTCGCGGCTCGTCCTCGCGGCGGCGGCGGCGCTCGGCGTCGCGGTGTCGCCCGGCGCCCCGTGGCTGAGCGTATTCGCCATCGCGCTCGCGTTCACCGCGATCACCGTGCTGCACATGACCGTCGGGGAGCAGGCGCCGAAGATGTGGGCGCTGCGCCGCGCCGACCGGACCGCGCTCACCGCGGCGCTCCCGCTGCGCGCCTTCACGGCCGTGTTCGGCCCGTTCATCGACCTCGTCAACGGCATCTCGAACGGGGTCCTGCGGCTCGTCGGGCTCCCGCCCGAGCTCGGCGTCGAGTCGTCCGCGACGACGGAGGAGCTGCGCGGCATCCTGAGCCTCTCGGTCCGCGCGGGCCACATCTCGGAGCGCGAGCGCGAGATCACCGACAACGTGCTCCGCATGATGGAGCTCGAGGTGCGCCACATCGTGCTCCCGCGGGTGGACGTCGAGTTCCTCTCGCTGCTGCGGCCGCTGGAGGAGTCGCTCGCGGTGATCCGGCGCAGCGGCCACAGCCGCTTCCCGCTCTGCGAGGTGGGGCTCGACTCGGTGATCGGGTTCGTCCACACGCGCGACGTGCTCGAGGAGATCCTCCACGGGCGGCAGCCCGACCTGCGCGCGCTCGCGCGCGAGCCGCTGTTCGTTCCGGACACGATGGCGCTCTCGGACTTCCTGCTCGAGCTCCAGCAGAAGCGCGCCCACACCGCGGTGGTGCTCGACGAGCACGGCACGGCCATCGGCCTCGCGTTCCGCGAGGACGCCCTCGAGGAGATCGTCGGGCCGCTCGGCGACGAGTTCGACGAGGAGGCGCCCGACTTCGTCGAGGTCGCCCCGGACGCCTTCGAGGTGCTCGGCCGCCTCCCGCTCCCCGAGGCGTGCGACCGGCTCCAGCTCGCGCTCGAGGACGACCAGGGCGAGGGCACGATCGGAGGGCACGTCGTCGCGCAGCTCGGACGGCTGCCGCGCCGCGGCGACGTGCTGGAGATCGGCCCCTACCGCGTGACGGTGCTCGAGGTGATCCGCCGGCGGGTGCACCGCCTGCGCTTCCAGCGGATTCCCGAGCCGACCGCGGTCGGGAGCGAGGCCTGACGCAGAGGCGGTCCCGTCGCCGCGCGAGCGCGCGGCGCCCCGCGTCGCGCGCGCTGGCCGGCCTCGCGCTCGCGGTCCTCGGCTTGGCGCTCGGCGTCCACGAGGCGCGCACGTCGGCGCTCCAGGCCGCGGTCTGGACCCGGCTCGCGGGGCGCGCGTCGTTCACCGTCGAGCCCGGCGCGAGCCCCCACATCCGCTTCCCCGGCGCCGGGCCGTACGACGCGCGCCACGGCTACACGCGCATTCCCGCGTTCACGGAGCGGCTCGCCGCGCACGGCTACGCCGTCGAGGCCCAGGCGCGCTTCTCGCCGTCGCTGCGCGCGCTCGCGGCGCTCGGGCTCCCGCCGCCCGTGCGCGAGACCGCGCGCGCCGGGCTCGTGATCGAGGGCCGCCGCGGGGCGCCGCTCTTCTCGGCGCGGCCCGCGCCCGGCTATCCCGACTTCGACGCGATCCCGCGCGCGATCGTGGACGCGCTCGTCTTCGTCGAGAACCGCGAGCTGCTCGACGCCGTCCACCCCCGCCGCAACCCCGCGCTCGAGTGGGACCGCATCGGCCAGGCCGCGGTCCAGTACGGGCGCGAGCTCTTCGGGGTCGGCGCAAGCGCGGCCGGCGGCAGCACGCTCGCCACGCAGATCGAGAAGTTCCGGCACTCGCCGGGCGGGATCACCCCGTCGCCGCTCGAGAAGCTGCGCCAGATCGCGGCGGCGAGCCTGCGCGCGTACCGGGGCGGCCCGGACACGCGCGCGGTCCGCCGCGAGCTCGTGGTCGACTACCTGAACTCGCTGCCGCTCGCGGCCGTGCCCGGCCACGGCGAGGTGCTCGGCCTGCGCGACGGTCTCGAGGCCTGGTACGGCGCCGACTTCGACGCCGTGAACGCGCTCTTGCGCGCGCTCCCGGCGCGGGGCGCGCCGTCGGAGGCGCAGGCCGTGGCCTACGCGCAGGCGCTGAGCCTGGTCCTCGCGACGCAGCGGCCGACGGCGTACCTCGCCGGCGATCCGGCGCTCCTGCGCGCGCGGATGGAGACGTACCTCGAGCTGCTCGCGGCCGAGGGCCGGATCTCGGCCGCGCTGCGCGACGCCGCGGCGCGCGTGCGCCTCGTGCGGCGCCCGCGGGCGGCGGCCGGCGACCGCGCGCTCGAGCGCAAGCCCGCGAGCCCCGTGCGCGCGCGGCTCGTGGAGCTGCTCGGTCTCGACGGCTACCCGGAGCTCGACGCGCTCGATCTGCGCGTCGAGAGCACGCTCGACGAGGACGCCCAGCGGCGCGCGACCGAGGCGCTGCGTGCGCTGCGCGACCCCGCGCGCGCGGCGTCGTCCGGGCTCGTCGGGTTCCGGCTGCTGCGCGCGGGCGAGGGCGAGGGCGTCGTCTACAGCTTCTCCCTCTACGAGCGCGGCCGGGACGCCAACCGGCTCCTCGTCCAGACCGACAACGGCGGCCGCGCGCTCGACGTGAGCGAGGATGCGAAGCTCGACCTCGGCTCCACCGCGAAGCTGCGTACGCTGGTGAGCTACCTCGACGCGATGGCGGCGCTGCACGACGAGCTCGCCGGCCGGCCGCGCGCCGAGCTGCGCGCGCTGCCGATCCACCCGAAGGACCGGCTGAGCCGGTTCGCGCGAGACGCGCTGGCCGAGCGGCCCGACCTCGAGCTCTCGGCGTTCCTCGAGCTCGCCCTCGACCGGCGCTACACGGCGAGCCCGCACGAGACGTTCTTCACGGGCGGCGGGCAGCACCGCTTCGCGAACTTCGACCGCGCCCACGACGCCCGCGTCGCGACGCTGCGCGAGGCGTTCCGCGACTCGATCAACCTGCCGTTCGTGCGCCTCCTGCGCGACCTCGTCGACCATCTGATCTCGCGCCCGCCCGGCGACGGCCGCAGCGTGCTCGAGGACCTCTCCGATCCGCGCCGCGAGGCCTACCTGCGCCGCTTCGCCGACCGGGAGGCGCGCGTCTTCCTCACGCGCTTCCACCGGCGCCTGCGCGGCGCCTCGCGCGAGGGGCTCGTCGCCCGCCTCTTCGCCGGCCGCACACCGACGCCGAAGCGGCTCGCCGTGGTGTTGCGGTCGCTGGAGCCCGAGCAGGCGCGCGAGGCGTTCGAGGCGGAGATGCGCCGGCGGCTCGGGCGCGCCGCGCCCGACGCGGCGACGCTCGCCGTCCTCTACCGCGCGTACGGCCCGGACCGCCTCGGGCTCGCCGACCGCGGCTACCTCGCGGGCGTCCATCCCCTCGAGCTCTGGCTCGCCGCGTTCCTGCGCGTGCGGCCGCACGCGAAGCTCGACGACGTCTTCGAGGCGAGCGAGGCGGAGCGCATCGAGGTCTACCGCTGGCTGTTCCGCTCGCGCCGCAAGTCGGCGCAGGACCTCCGGATCCGCACCGAGCTCGAGCGCGAGGCCTTCGCCCACCTGCACGAGCAGTGGCGCGAGACCGGCTACCCGTTCGACGCGCTCGTCCCGAGCTACGCCACCGCGATCGGGAGCTCCGCGGACCGGCCCTCGGCGCTCGCCGAGCTGGTCGGGATCCTGCTGAACGACGGGGTGCGCCGGCCGACGCTGCGCATCGAGCGGCTCGCGTTCGGCGAGGGCACGCCGTGGGAGACGCGCTTCGTCGCGGCAGGGGAGCCCGGGCGCCGGGTCGTCCGGCGCGAGGTGGCGGGCGCGGTGCGCGGTGCGCTGCGCGAGGTCGTCGAGGCCGGCACGGCGCGCCGCGCGGCGGGCGCGCTCGGCGCGCGGGGAGGGCGTCCCGTCGCGATCGGCGGGAAGACGGGGACGGGCGATCACCGCTTCGAGACGTTCGCGCCGGGAGGGCGGCTCGTGGAGTCGCGCTCCGTGAGCCGCACGGCCACGTTCGTCTTCGCGATCGAGGACCGCTTCTACGGCGTCGTCACGGCGCACGTCGTCGGGCCCGCGGCGGAGCGCTACGGGTTCACGAGCTCGCTCCCGGTGCAGCTCTTCCGGACGCTCGCGCCGTCGCTCGCCGGTCCGCTGCTCGACGCGGGCGGGGCCCCCGCGCCCGCGCACGCGGCAGCGCCCCGCGCCGCGGGCGGGCGGCCTTGAGCGGCGCGCGCTAGGGCCGCGGGCGGCAGGGGTCGTCGTCGAGGTCGAGCCCCTCCGCCTCGGCCTCGGCCGCGAGCGCGTCGCGCACCGCCTGCGCGCGCTCGAGTCGACGCGTCGTGAGCGCGCGCTGCTCGACGAGCAGCGCGCGGCGGCCGCCGCGCGGGTACTCGTCGCGGCGCGCGCGCTTGTACGCGATCACGGCCTCGCGCCCCGCGCGGCGCGCGTGCGCCAGGTCCCGCTCCGCGCGGCACAGGCGCTCGGCCAGCGAGAGGTCCGCGGCGGCCGCGACGTCCGGCCGGCGCGGGAGGCGCAGCGCGCCGGGCGGGATCGCGGCGGGAGCGTCCCGGTCGCGCGCCTCGGGAGCGCGGCTCCGCGGCGGGTGCGCGACGGCGTCGAGCGGCCGCGAGCCGCCCGCGCGCGCGTCCGGATCGAGGGCGTCGGCGGCGCCGTAGTCCGGAGGCGCCGGCTCGGCGCGGCGCTCCGCCGGAGCGACGGGCTCGGCCTGCCGGCGGTCGAGAGCGGAGCCGCCGTAGGGAGCTTCCGCGACGGGCGCGGCGCCGAGGTCGCCGGGCTCCCCGGAGGCCGGCGCGGCCGCGGCGAGGAGCGCGGCGAGAGGGGCCGCCGCGACGGCGAGCGCGGCGGCGCGCGCGCGCCCGCGGGCCGGCGCGCTCGCCGGCCGCCGCGCGGGGGGGCGGGCGCGCGCCGAAGCCATGGCCCTCCATCGGCGCGCCGGCGCCGGCGGTGTAGTTGCCGCGCCGCGGCGCCTCGCGGAGAATCGCGGCCGGCCCGCGGCCGGGGCTGGGAGGGCCGATGCTGCGCGTGATCCAGTGGGCGACGGGCCACGTCGGCCGCGCCGCCATCGAGGGCGTCGCGGCCCACCCGGAGCTCGAGCTCGTCGGCGTCTACGCGCGCGCGCCCGAGAAGGTGGGGCGAGACGCCGGCACGCTGTGCGGCCTCGCGCCGCTCGGCGTGCGCGCGACCGACGACGTCGAGGCGCTGCTCGCGCTCCCGGCCGACTGTGTCGTCTACGCGCCGCTCCTCGCGCGCAGCGACGAGCTCCAGCGCATCCTCGCCTCCGGCAAGAACGTGGTGACGCCGCTCGGCTGGTTCTTCCCCGGGGCGAGCGCCGGGGCGGCGGAGCTCGAGGCGACCTGCCGCAAGGCGGGCGTGACGCTGCACGGGACGGGGATCCACCCGGGCGGCATCACCGAGCGCTTCCCGCTCGCGGTGTCGGCGCTCTGCCGGCGCGTGCGCCACGTGCGCGCGGAGGAGTTCTCCGACATCCGCTCGTACCGCGCGGCGGCGGTGGTGCGCGACGTGATGCTGTTCGGGAAGCCGCCGGAGGTCGCGGCGAAGAGCCCGATGCTGCGCGTCCTCGGCGCCGGGTTCCTCCAGTCCATCGACATGCTCGCGGCGGGGCTCGGGTTCGCGCTCGACCCCGAGAAGCGCACGCGGCACGAGATGGCGCTCGCGACCGCCCCCATCGAGACGCCGGTGGGAACGCTCGCGCCGGGCACCGTCGCCGCCCAGCGCTTCACCTGGGAGGGCACGGTGCGCGGGGAGCCGGTCGTCACCGTGCGCGTGAACTGGCTGATGGGCCAGGCGCACCTCGACCCGCCGTGGACCTTCGGCGGGGAGGAGCGCTTCGAGGTCGAGATCGCCGGCGAGCCCGGCGTGCGGCTCGCCTTCCACGGCCTCCACCCGGAGAATCCGCTCGACGAGGCGGCGCTCGCCCGCAATCCGGGCATCACCGCGACGGCGATGCACTGCGTGAACGCGATCCCCTACGTCTGCGCCGCCGAGCCGGGCATCAAGACGTACCTCGACCTCCCGCTCGTCTGCGGCCGCGCCGATCCGGCCCTCGCCCGGCGCCCGGGGACGGCGTGATCCTCGACCGCTTCAAGCTCACCGGGCGCGTGGCGCTCGTGACCGGGGCGGGCCGCGGGATCGGCGCCGGCATCGCGGTCGCGTTCGCGGAGGCCGGGGCCGACGTCGTCTGCGCCGCGCGGACCGAGGCCCAGATCGAGGAGACCGCGGCGCGCGTGCGCTCCCTCGGCCGGCGCGCCCTCGCGGTGCGCTGCGACGTGACGGACCCCGCGTCGCTCGAGCGGCTCGTCGAGGCGTCGCTCGCGGAGCTCGGGCGCCTCGACGTCCTCGTGAACAACGCGGGCGGGACGCCGCCGCGGCCCGCGCTCGCGACGAGCCTCGAGTTCTTCGAGCGCGCCTACCGCTTCAACACGACCTCGGCGTTCCTCCTGACCAAGCTCTGCGTGCCGCGCATGGTGGAGAGCGCGGGCGGCGGCGCGGTCGTGAACGTCTCGTCGCGCGCGGGCGGGATGGTGCAGACGGCGTTCGCGGCGTACGGCGCGGCGAAGGCCGCGCTCAACTTCCTGACGCGCGTCCTCGCCGCGGAGTTCGCGCCCAAGGTGCGCGTGAACGCGATCGAAGTCGGCGGGGTCGCCACCTCGGCGCTCGAGACCGTCCTCTCCAGTGCAGAGCTGCGCCGCCAGCTCGAGCGCAACACCCCGATGCAGCGCATCGGCGAGGTCGAGGACGTCGCCGCCTGCGCGCTCTACCTCGCCTCGCCGGCGGCGTCCTGGGTGACGGGCAAGGTGTTCGCGGTCGACGGCGGCGTCGAGCACCCCGCGATCCAGGTCCCGACGCCGCCTCTCTAGCGGCGGCGCATGGAGAGCCCACGTTGCAGCGCTTCGCGTTCCGCAAGCGGCGTCCGCCGCCGGGCTCGACCCCCGGCGTGCTGGCGCTCCCGGACCGCGCCCGCGCGCGCCGCATCCACGTGCTCGACTACGGGCCCGACCACTGCGACGAGCTGGACGTCGACGACGTGGAGGCGCTCGCCCGCTTCCGCGGGTCCGAGACGGTGACGTGGATCGAGGTGGAAGGCCTCGGCGACGAGGCGGGCCTGCGCCGGATCGGGGAGATCTTCGGCATCCACCCCCTCGCGCTCGCCGACATCGTGAATGCGCCGCAGCGGCCGAAGGCCGAGGTCTACGAGGGACGCGACCTCGTCGTCTGCGCGATGGCGCTCCTGGAGAAGGACGGCGAGATCCGACTCGAGCAGGTCAGCCTCGTGATCGGGCCCGGGTTCGTGATCAGCGTCCAGGAGGAGACGGAGGACGTCTTCGACCCGGTGCGCGCGCGGCTCCGCAACGGGGCGCTCGTGCGCAGGATGGGCGCCGACTTCCTCGCGTACGCGCTGATCGACACGCTGATCGACGGCTACTACCCCGTGCTCGAGGCGATCGGCGAGGAGCTCGAGGATCTCGAGGAGGCGACCGTGCAGCGCCCCGTCTCCGCGACGCTGGAGCGCATCCACGCCGTGCGGCGGGTGATCCTCACGCTGGGCCGCACTTTGCGCCAGCAGCGAGACGCCGTGAACGCGCTCGTGCGGGGCGAGAGCCCGCGCATCGCCCCGGCGGTGCGGGTCTACTTCCGCGACGCCTACGACCACGCCGTCCAGATCAGCGACGTGCTCGAGACGTACCGCGAGATCGCGGTCAGCTTGATGGAGGTGTACCTCTCGAGCGTGAGCAACCGAATGAACGAGGTCATGAAGGTCCTCACGGTGATCGCGACGATCTTCATCCCGCTCACCTTCATCGTGGGCGTCTACGGCATGAACTTCGAGCACATGCCGGAGCTGCGCTGGCGCTGGGCGTACGCGGCGCTCTGGGCCTGCATGATCGCGCTCGCGGCCGGGATGTGGACCTACTTCCGCCGCCGGGGCTGGATCGGACGCGAGCCGGCGCGCGACGAGGAGCCCGGCGCATAGGCGCGGCCGTCCTCCTGCTCGGAGCGACCGGCTCGCTCGGCGCCGCGATCCGCGCCGCGGCGCCGCGCTGGCTGCCCGGCCGCGCGCTGCGCGCCGCGTCGCGGCGCGGCGGCCCGGACGCCGCGCGCGTCGACGTCCGCGACCCCGGCTCGCTGCGCGCGGCGCTGCGCGGCGTGGCGCTCGTGCTCGACGCCGTGGGCCCCTACGACTACGACCCCACGCCGCTCGTCGCGGCGTGCGTGGCGGCGGGCGTGCACTGGGTGGACCTCGCGGACCGGCCGGCGTTCCTGCGCGGCGCCGAGGCCGCCGGAGCGGGGAGCCCGGGCGCGGCCGTCGCGACGGGGGCGTCGGCCGCCCCGGGGCTCGTCGAGGCGCTGGGCCGCGCCCTCGCCGAGCGCGCGGCCCCGGCGCCGCTCGCGAGCTGGTTCAGCGTCGGCTCGCGCAAGGCGGTGTCGAGCGCGCTCCTCTTCGCCCTCGTGCGGCCGCTCGGACGCGCGCTTCCCGAGGCGCCCGGCGCGGTCTCGCCGGGCCCGGTCCTGGCGCGTGAGGTGCGCGGCCGGCCGTTCTGGTTCGGGCGGCATCCCTGGCCGCGCGGCGCCGAGGGCGCGCGCTGCGGCGCGCAGAGGATCCCGATCGCGCACCACGTCGGCATGGACCGGCGCATCCAGGCGCGCGCGCTGAAGGCGCTCGCGCCGTTCGGCGGCCGCCTGCCGGAGCGCGCGGTCTGGGCCGCGTGCCGGCTCACGCGTCCCCTCGCGCCGGGAATCGCGCGCCTGGGCGGCGCCGCGGGCGTCCTGCGCGTCGAGGCGTTCGACGCGGACGGGCGCGTTCGCGACGCGATCGAGGTGCGCGCGGCGAGCGGGCTCGAGCTCGCGGCGCTTCCGCCGCTCTGGGCGGCGCACGCCCTCCTCGCGGGGCGCGCGCCGCGGCCCGGCCCGCTGCGCTTCGACGAGCTCGTCGCGCCCGACGCCCTCGCCGCGCGGATGGCGCAGGCGGGCTGGGACGTCGCTGGACTTCGAGACGGGCCCGGATAGCCTTCGCAGGCCGTCCCGACCCGCTGGAGGAGCCGCCGTGCAGGTGCAGCCGCCGCAGCCGACGCAGCCGTCGATGGAGGACGCGGGCGCCCGTCCGGAGGACGGCCCGCTCCACTTCGACGTCGCCGTCGCGGGCGGCGGCGTGGGCGGGCTCGCGCTGGCCACGCGGCTCGCCCGCGAGGGGCGGCGCGTCGCGGTCGTGGAGCGCGCGGAGCCGGGCACGTTCCGCGTCGGCGAGTCGCTCGACTGGGAGGCGCCCGTCTTCCTCGCCCGTCTGGGCTTCGACGTCGAGCGCTGGGTGGCGGAGGGGAAGGCGACCTTCAAGGGCGGCGCCGTCGTCTCGAACGCCGCGCAGCCCGGCGTGCGGGCCGAGATTGGCTTCTCGGCGCCGTTCCGCGCGCTCATGACCCTCGTCGGGCGCGCGAGCCCGACGATCCACGCGAACCGCGAGCTCGTCGACGTGGACCTCTTCGAGGCCGCGCGCGGCGCCGGCGCGCGCTTCTTCCGCGCCAAGGTGCGCGCCGTGGAGCGCGAGGGCGACCGCGTCGGAGCCCTCCTCCTCGACGACGGACGCAGGCTCACCGCCGCCTACTACGTGGACGCCACCGGCGCGGCGGCGCTCTTCCGCCGCGCCTTCGGCATCGGGCAGGACGAGATCGGACCGCGCAAGGTGGTCGTGCGCGCGCGCTTCCCGCACGCGTACGACGGGCTCGGCACGCGGATCCGCACCGACGACACGCTGTCCGAGGCCGCCTGGATCTGGGACATCCACGTCTCGGACGGCGTCACGGACGTCGGCATCGTGGTCGCCGAGCGGGACTTCGCCGCCCTGCGCAAGCGGCTCGGCTCCCTGCGCGCGATCTTCCTCCACCAGTGCCTGAAGCACGACGACCTCGCCTGGATCGAGCCGCTCGTGACCGAGGACACCGAGCTCTGGACGTGCTCGTTCCAGAACATGGTGTCGCACGGGAGCAGCGGGCCGAACTGGATCGCGGTGGGGGAGGCGGCGTTCGTGGTGGACGCGATCCTCTCGAGCGGCTTCACGATGTCGCTCCGGACGGGCTTCCGCGCCGCCGATCTCGTGAGCGAGGCGCTGCGGAAGGGCGCTCCCCAGCTCTCCCGGCTCGGCCGCCGCATCTACCACGAGAAGACGCGCGCGCAGGTCCGCACGATCGACGGCCTCATCGACGTGCTCTGGTACCGCGGCCGCCTGCGCGAGCACTACTCGTTGATGATGAACGTCGTCTCCATCCTCTTCTTCAACTTCAACCTGAACCACCTCCACACGCGCTGGACGCCGCGCACGCGCCTCGAGCTCGCCGCGCTCCTCGCGCTCCACGGCGCCATCGACCGCTTCGCGCGCGCCTACGACCGGACGCTCCACGCGCTCGCCCGGCGCCGCGGCCTGCGCAACCCGAACTTCGCCCCGGCGCTCGCGCGCGAGGCGGGGGCGGAGGCGTAGGGCGGCTCCGCGAGGCAGGCCCGGAACGGGCGGCGCCCGACCGGACGCGCGTCCCGCCGGCCTCGGCGGCGCGGCTCGGCGGCGCATTGCCGCGGCCCCGGGCGTTGTGGTATACCGCCCGGACCGTGAAATCCGTCGAACCCCACGGCCGCCGGAAAGGCGGCGTCGTCTCGTGAAGCGCGTCCGCTCGACCTGAGCGCGGGGAACGCCCGCTGCGTAGGGCCGCGGACGCCAGCGTCCGCGGCCCTCGTGCTTTCGGAGCGTTCCTTGGATCCCGTCCTCTCGCCTCCCGCCGCCCCTTCCGTGCCCGCGGCCCGCGCGGACGCGGCGCCGGTCCCCTCGGCCCTCGCTCCGTCGCCCGCGGCGCGCCCCGCGCGCGCGCGGGGCGGCATGGGGGAGGTGGCGCACCTCGCGTACCCGATCGTGCTCACGCAGATGTCGCAGACGGTGATGCACGTCGTCGACTCGATCTTCGTCGGCCGCCTCGGCGCCGCGGAGCTCGGCGCGCTCGGGTTCGCCTCGATCTGGCTGTGGACGATCTTCAGCGTCTTCAGCGGCACCGCGACGGGCGTCCAGACGTTCGTGTCGCAGACCTGGGGCGAGGGCCAGGAGCGCGCGTGCGGCCGCTTCGCGTGGCAGGGCCTCTACGCGATCGTGCCGGCGGCGCTCGTGGCGACGCTCGTCTTCGCCGCTCTGGCCGAGCCGCTCTGGCGCGCGCTCGGCGCGACGCCCGAGGTGCGCGAGCACGCCCTCGCGTACTCGCGGATCCGCCCGCTCGGCATGGCCGGCCTCGCGATCTGGATGGTGCTGGCCTCGTTCTTCCGCGGCGTCGGGGACACGCGCACGCCGCTCGTGGCGACGCTCGTCGCGAACGGGGCGAACGCGCTCCTGGCGTACGGGCTCGTGCTCGGCGGACTCGGGCTCCCGGCCTGGGGCGTGGCGGGCGCGGCGGTCGCCACCTCGATCGCGGAGTGGATCGGCGTCGGCGTCCTCGCGGCGGTCCTCCTCGCGCGCGGGACGCGGGCCCGCTACGGCACCGAGCCGGCGCCCCCGGACGGCGCCGCGATCCGGCGCTTCCTGCGCACCGGGGCGCCGATCGGCGGCCAGTGGTTCCTCGACATGGCGGCGTTCGCGCTCTTCACGAGCCTCGTCGCGCGCATGGGGAACGCCTCGATGGCGGCGACGCAGGCGATGATCTCCCTGCTCTCGCTCTCCTTCATGCAGGCGATCGGGATCGGACTCGCCGCGACGACCCTCGTCGGCCGCTACAAGGGCGCCGGAGACCTCGCGGCGGCGGAGCGCAGCTACCGCTCGGCGCTGCGCCTCGCGGTGCTCCTCGCCGCCGGGGTCGCCGCGCTCTTCGTGCTCGCGCCGGACGCGCTGATGCGGATGTACACGGAGGACGCGGAGGTGATCGCGCTCGCGCGCCCGCTCCTCGCGCTCGGCGCCGCGTTCCAGCTCTTCGACGCGCTGCAGATCGTGGCGGGGGGCGCGCTGCGCGGCGCGGGCGACACGCGCTGGCCCTTCCTCGCGCAGACCGGTCTCGCTTGGGTGGTTCGGCTCCCGCTCGCCTGGCTCTTCGCGGTGACGCTCGGGCGCGGCGTCGTGGGCGCGTGGTACGCGGAGTTCGTCTTCATCCTGTGCCTCGCGGCCGCGCTCGTGCTGCGCTTCCGCGGCGGCGCCTGGAAATCGGTGCGCATCTAGGCGGCGCTCCCGCAGGTCCGGCGCAACCGCCGGCGAGACGGGCGGCCCGCCTTCGCGTACTCTCCGGCGGTGGCAGGGGGGAGCCGCATGCGCGCAGTGCGAGTCGCGGCGGGGGCGCTCGCGGCCGGCCTCGCGGCCGGGGCGTGCGCGCACCTGGCCCGCCAGGAGCCGGGCGGGTCGGCGCCCACCCGCGCGGCGATGGCGGACATCGTCGCGGCGCTCCAGGTGGCGCTCCCGCTCAGCCTCTCGGCCGAGCGCTTCGAGGCGCCTGCGAACCGGCCCGCCCTCGAGCGCTCGCTCGCCGCGCTCCGCGCCGGGGCGCAGGAGCTCGAGACGCACGGCCGCTCCGAGGACGCGAGCTTCGCGTACATCAGCCACTCGCTCGCCCGCGACGCCGAGGACCTGAAGCGCCGGTTCGACGCGGGCCGGCTCGACGAGGCGCGCTTCCTGCTCGGCGCGCTGGTCGACGACTGCGTGGAGTGCCACTCCCGCCTTCCGAGCGCCTCGGACAGCGACCTCGGCGCGGCGCTCTACGACGCGGTCGACGCGCGGCAGCTCACGCCCGTCGAGCGGGCGCGCCTCGAAGTGGCGACGCGCCAGTTCGAGGCGGCGCTCGACCGCTACGAGGGCCTGCTCACCGCCCCCGACGCGAACCCGGCGCAGCTCGACGTCGAGGGCGTCCTCACCGACTACCTCACGGTCGCGGTCCGGGTGCGGCAGGACCTTCCGCGCGCGCGCGCGACGCTCGAGGACCTGGTGGAGCGCCCGGACGTTCCCTCGTACCTCGCGACGCTGCTCCACACCTGGATCGGCGCCGCGGAGGCGCTCGAGGACCGCCTCGACGCGCCCGACACGCTCGCCGAGGCCGTGCGCGTCGCGGAGGAGGGCGCGGCGCTCAAGAGCTTCCCGCGCGATCGCGCCGCCTTGATCCACGAGCTCGTCGCGTCGAGCCTCCTGCTCCGCTACGTGGACGCCCATCCGGAGCCCTCGCCCCGCAACGCGCAGGCCTACTTCCTGCTCGGCGTGGCCGAGCTCGCGAGCGGCCGCTCCGGCTGGGTCTCCGAGGCCCAGGGCTACCTCGAGACGGCCATCCGCATGGCGCCGGGCACGGACTGGGCCAAGCGCGCCTACGTGGTGCTCGAGGAGGAGACGCTCGCCGACTACTCGGGCTCGGGCGGCGTGCACGTCCCGCCCGACGTGCGCAGCGAGCTGCGCGAGCTGCGCCGGATCGCGATCGGCGAGGACGCGGGCTAGAACACCTCCTCCCAGCGCTTCGAGAGCCGCATTGCCGAGTTGATGAGGCCCACCATCGAGTAGGTCTGCGGGAAGTTGCCCCACGCCTCGCCGCTCTCGGGATCGAGGTCTTCGGAGAGGAGGCCGGCGCCGTTGCGCCGGGCGAGCATGTTCTCGAACAGCTCGCGCGCCTCGTCGCGGCGCCCCATCGCGTGGAGCGCGTCGATGTACCAGAACGTGCAGATGTTGAAGGCGTTCCGCGGGCGCCCGAAGTCGTCGGGCGTCGCGTAGCGGAAGAGATACGGGCCGCGCCGCAGGTCGCGCTCGATCGCCGCGACGGTCCCGGCGAAGCGCGGATCGTCGGCCCGCACGAAGCCCAGCTCGTGGAGGAGGAGGAGCGTCGCGTCCGCTTCGCCGCCGCCGAACGTCGCCGCGAAGCTGCCGCGGTCGGGGTTCCAGGCGCGCTCCACGATGCCCTTCGCGATCCGCTCGGCGGCGTCGCGCCACGCGACCGCCCGCTCGCGGTCGCCGAGGCGCGCCGCGATCTTCGCGAGCCGGTCGCAGCCGGCCCAGCACATCGCCGCGGAGAACGTGTGCACCTGCGACTTCGTGCGCAGCTCCCAGGGTCCCGCGTCGGGCTGGTCCCACAGGCGGACGGCGCGCTCGCCGAAGCGCTCGAGCTGGTGGAACAGCCGCCAGCCCGCCGGGTGCAGCAGCCGCTGGTCGAAGAAGCTGTGCGTGGCCGCGAGGACGAGGCTTCCGTACACGTCGTGCTGCGGCTGCACGTAGGCCTGGTTGCCGACGCGCACCGGTCCCATGCCCCGGTAACCGGTCAGCGCGCGCTCCTCGCGCTCCACGAGGCGCGACTCGAGCCCGATCCCGTAGACCGGCTGCAGCGCCCACTCGGGGCCGGAGACGAGGTTCCCGATGAAGCCCAGGAAGCGCTCCATCGTACGCGTCGCGCCGAGCCGGTTGAGCGCGTGGATCACGAAGTAGGCGTCGCGCAGCCAGCAGTAGCGGTAGTCCCAGTTGCGCCCCGAGTCGGGCGCCTCGGGGACCGACGTCGTGAGCGCGGCGACGATCGCGCCCGTGTCCTCGTAGTTGCAGAGCTTGAGCGCGATCGCCGCGCGGATGACGGCTTCCTGCCACTCGAACGGAATGGAGAGCGTGCGCGACCACTCCACCCAGTGCGCGTGCGTGCGCTCGGCGAAGTCGCGCGCGGTGCCCGGGATCGAGCCGGCCAGCGTCTCGTCGGGGCCGAGGATCAGCTCGCCCGGGTTCTCGAGCAGGAACGGCCGCGACTCCGCCACGTAGGTGAGCGGGAGGTCGGTGGTGAGGCGCATCGTGAGGTCCGATCCGACGAAGCGGATGTGGCTGGAGCCGCGCGTCACGGCGGGCCGATGCGCGCCCCACCCGCAGCGCGGGCGCAGCACGACGCGCACGCGCGGCTCCCCGCGCAGCGGCCGCAGCCGCCGGATCAGCATGATCGGCCGGAACATCCGCTCGTGGTGGACGAAGCGCGGCGCGAAGTCGGTGAGCTCGACGGCGTTCCCGGTGCGGTCGTACAGCGTCGTCACCAGGATGGCGGTGTTGCCCTCGTAGCGCTGCTCGCTGCGCGCGAAGTCGACGAGCTCCACGGTGAACGTGCCGTCGTGGTCGGGGCGCTCGTCGAGCAGGGCCGGGAACCACGGATCGGAGTCGAACCGCGGGAGGCACGCCCATACGAGGCGCCCGCGGCGGTCGACCAGCCCGCCCCACGAGCAGTTGCCCACGACGGCGAGATCGAGGCTCGACATCCCTCCTCCGCGGTGCGGCGGAGCGTAGCGCGCGCGCCGCGCATCCCGGCGCGCTATCGTCGCACGCATGGCCGCGGAGACGACAGGCGGCCGGCTCGTCGTGCTCAGCAACCGCCTGCCCGTGACGCTGCGCACCGCGGCCGACGGCGGCCGGCGCATCGAGCGCTCGGCTGGCGGCCTCGTGGCCGCCCTCGAGCCCGCGCTGCGCCGCACGGGCGGCACGTGGGTCGGCTGGTCGGGCGCCCCGGGCCGTCCCGGACCCGAGCTCGAGAGCGCCGCGCACGGCTACGAGTTCGCGCCGGTGCCGCTCTCGCAGGGCGAGGTGCGCCGCTACTACCACGGCTTCTCGAACCGAACGCTCTGGCCGCTCTTCCACTCGTTCCCGACCCGGATGGAGATGTCGCGCGAGGAGTGGATCGCGTACGAGGAGGTGAACCAGCGCTTCGCGCGCGTCGCCGCCGACGCGGCGCGCGAGGCGTCGCTGATCTGGATCCACGACTACCACCTGATGCGCGTCGCCTCGCACCTGCGGCGCGCGACGCCCGGCGCTCGCATGGCGTTCTTCCTCCACGTCCCGTTTCCCCCGTACGATCTCTTCCGCGTGCTGCCCTGGGACCGCGAGCTGCTGCGCGGCCTCCTCGCGTGCGACCTCGTGGGCTTCCACTGCGCGGGGTACGCGGACAACTTCCTCGACACCGCGGAGCGCACGCTCGGCGCGCGCGTGGACCGCGAGGCGCGCCAGGTGGAGCACGGCGAGCGCACCGTGCAGGTCGGCGTCTTCCCGCTCGGCATCGACTACGAGCTGTTCGAGCGCCGCGCGCGGGAGGCGCCCCCGCCGGAGCCCCGGGCGGAGCGCATCGTCCTCGGCGTGGACCGCCTGGACTACACGAAGGGACTGCCCGAGAAACTGATGGCGTTCGAGCGGCTGCTCGAGCTGCATCCGGAGCACCGGGAGCGCGTGGTGCTGCTCCAGATCGCCGAGCCGAGCCGCGGCGAGGTGGCCGAGTACCAGCGCCAGAAGCGCGAGGTCGACGAGCTCGTCGGTCGCGTCAACGGGCGCCTCGGGACGCCGCGCTGGACGCCCGTGCGCTACCTGCACCGCTCGACGCCGCCCGAGGAGCTGGCGGTGCTCTACCGCGACGCCGAGGTCGCGCTCGTCACGCCCCTGCGCGACGGGATGAACCTGGTCGCCAAGGAGTACGTCGCCTGCCAGGTGGCGGATCCGGGCGTCCTCGTGCTCTCGCGGCTGGCCGGCGCCGCGGAGACGATGCACGAGGCCATCCGCGTCAACCCGTACAACGTCGAGCGCGTCGCGGAGGCTCTGCACGAAGCGCTCGCCATGGACGCGGAGGAGCGCACGGCGCGCATGCGCGCTCTCCAGCACCGCGAGCGGCAGCGCGACGTCTACGCCTGGCTGGAGGAGTTCCTGCGCGCGGCGGCGCGACCCGCCTCGCGCATCCGGCCCGTGGACGTCACCGACGTCGCCACCTGGCTGGGCACGTTCGCGCGCGGCTTCCGGCTGGCGCTGTTCCTGGACTACGACGGGACGCTCTCTCCGATCGTCGAGCATCCGAGCGAGGCCCTGCTCGCCGAGCACGTCGTCGAGCTGCTGGCGCAGTGCGCGCGCCGCGGCGACACGGAGGTGGCCGTGATCAGCGGCCGCTCGCTGGACGACGTGCGCCGCCGGGTTCCGGTCGAGGACGTGGTCCTCGCCGGGAACCACGGCCTCGAGATCGAGGGCCCCGGCGTCGACCGCTTCACGCACCCGGACCTGCCGCTCTTCGCGGAGCGCGCCCGCGGCGTGGCGGCGGCGTTGCGCGAGATCCGCGAGCCGGGCGTCTGGCTCGAGGAGAAGGGCGCCTCGCTCACGTTGCACTACCGCCAGGCGGAGCCGCGCGGCCACGCGCGCATCGCCGAGCGCGCGCACGCGATCGTGCGCGACGCGGGCTTCCAGGCGCGCGACGCCCAGTGCGCCGTGGAGGCGCGCCCGCCGCTCGGCTGGGACAAGGGACGCGCGGTGCTGCACGTCCTGCGCTCGCGCCACGGCCCGGCCTGGACGGAGCGCGTCCGGGCCGTGTACGTAGGCGACGACGACACGGACGAGGACGCCTTCCGCGTGCTCCAGGGCCTCGGCGTCACCTTCCGCGTGGGCCGCGCCGAGCGCCCGACGCTCGCCGCGCACCGCCTCCCGAACGTCGCGGCCGTGGAGACGCTGCTGCGCTGGGTCGCGGCGCGGCCGCCGACGCTGCCCGCGGAGGCGGCGCACCTGCCCGAGCCTCAGCCCGCCTTCTCGTCCACGCGCGGGCGCAGGAGGATGGGCGCGTAGCCCGCCAGGAACGCCGCGTAGGCGGCGATCCAGAGGCCCCCCGACAGCGCGAGGACGCGCAGCGCTGCCTCGGGGAACGCCCACGCGCCCGCGGTCCGGACGAGCGCGGCCCCGCTCACGAGGACGTAGGCGCAGGTTGCGGCGCGCGGCGCGGCGAGCGGGCGCCCGGTGTGTCCGAGCGCGACGCGGGTCATCACGGCGAGCATCATGGTCCCGATCGCGCCCACGGAGAGGGCGTGCAGCGCCACGCTCCAGGGCAGCGCGCCGGCGAGGTCGGCGGCCGCGAGCGCGGCGAGGCCGACCGGGATCCAGGCGTAACCCAGGTGGAGCGCCCAGAGAAGGGGCTCGTGCCGCGTGCGGACGCTCTGCCAGCCCGCCATGCGAGCCGCGCTCGCGACCGCGGCGGCGAGCGCGGCGACGCCGGTCGCGGGGCCGCGGGGCGCCGCGACCTCCGCGGCGGCCCATGCGGCGAGCAGCGCGAGCGCCGCCGTGTCGCGCGCGCCGCTCGCGCGGACCGCGGCGGGACGCCCGGCCGCACGCAGCGCGTTCGCGGTGAAGGCGGGCACGATGCGCCCGCCGATCGTCGCGACGAGAAGGACCCCGAGCGCCACCGCGGCGTGCAGCGCCACGGGCGCCGCCCCGCGCGCGGCGCCCAGCGCGTCGAGATGCGACGCGGCGTTCAGCGCCGCGAGCGCGGCGACGATCGCGACCACCCCGGCGTTGCGTGCCTGCCGCGCCGCCAAGATCGGCCGCAGGACGACGAGCGCGAGCGCGGGGAGGAAGGCGACGTCGGCGGCCGCCACGGCGGCGGGCGGGAGCGCCGCAGCCGCCGCCATCGCGGCGCGGCCGGCGAGCCAGAGCGCGGCGAGACCGGCGAGCGCGGGCCCGCGCACGGGCGGCGTGGACGTCCAGTTCGGCACGGCCGTGAGCAGGAACCCGGCGATCGCCGCGCCGACGACGCCGAACACCATCTCGTGGGCGTGCCAGAGCGAGGGCGTGAGCCACTCGGGGGCCGGCATCCAGCCCGCGAGCGCCGCCAGCCACACCGCGACCGCCGCGCAGGCGTCGAGGCCGACGAGCAGGAAGAAGGGGCGAAATCCGAGCGAGAAGAGCGCCACGGCCGAAGGCGTAGCAGGCGCGGGCGCGCGCGGCGCGCGCCGCTAGCATCCCGCGCGCCGGGGAGGCGTGCGCATGGGCGAGTCGAGAGGCGTGGCGGCGGCGGCGGTGCTCGGGCTCCTTCTCGCGGCGGGCCTCGCCGCGGGCGGCGCCCTCGTGGGCGTCGCGCTCGGGGAGGTGCGCCGGGCGGACCGCTACGTCACCGTGAAGGGCTTCGCCGAGCGCGAGGTGGAGGCCAACCTCGCGGTCTGGCCGCTCGTCTACAACGCGATCGGCAACGACCTCGCGCGAGTGCAGGCCGACCTCGACGAGGACGCCGCCGCCATCCGCGGCTTCCTCGCGGGCCGCGGCTTCCGTCCGGAGGAGGTCACGCTCTCCGCGCCGCGCGTCACGGACTTCGAGGCGCAGTGGAGCTCCGGCGAGCGCCCCGTGAACCGCTACATGGCCGAGGCCACGCTGACCCTGCGCACCCCGAACGTGGGCGCCGTGAAGGAGGCGATGCAGGCCTCGACCGATCTCGTGAAGCAAGGCGTGGCCCTGCTGCGCAGCTACGAGTACAACCCTCTCTTCCTCTACACCGACCTGAACGCGATCAAGCCGGAGATGATCGCGGCGGCGACGCTCGACGCGCGGCGCGCGGCGGAGCAGTTCGCGAAGGACTCCGGCAGCCGCGTCGGCGCGATCCGCAGCGCGCAGCAGGGCTACTTCCAGATCGAGGACCGCGACGCCCACGCGCCCGAGTGGAAGAAGATCCGCGTCGTCACGACGGTCGAGTACTTCCTCGAGGACTGACCGGGGACGGCGCGAACGAGCCGGGCACGTCGCCCCGGAGTCGAAGCGACGCCTCGTTCCGGCGCCGTCCCCCGCCGGCGGGCCGCCGGCGGGTGCCGCGCGGCCGCGCGCGCGAGTCAGGCGGGTGCGCGCACCGGGCGCCGCACGGCGCGCAGACCGCGCAGCTCGCGGTGCAGCAGGTAGGCGAGCGGGCCGAGCGACCCGAGCGCGACCGCCGCGAGCGCGTAGGGCACGAACGGGAGCCCGCGCTCGCGCGCGTCGCGCCACATCCAGACGGTGACGAGGCCGAGCGCGATGGCGAGGTCCACCGTGGCAGCGACGCCGGCCGGCGTCGCGAGCATCGCCTCCCAGAGGCCGACGTAGCCGTGGGTGGCGACCGCCCAGGCGCTGAGCGCGGCGAAGTCGACGAAGACGAGAGCCAGGATCGCGAGCCGGAACATCGGGTCTCCTTCCGTGGTGCGCGGACGCGCGGGAGGCGCTCCGAGCAAGGCACGTGCCGAGGCGCGGGCGCGCGCCGCGCCGTTCCCGCGACGCGGTGTGGCGCGGGCGCCACGCCGCGCGTGGCGCCCGCGCCACGCGGGAGGACCTCATGGGCGCCGGGAAGCGGCGCGCGCGCCGCGCCGCGAAGCGACGCAGCCGCGCGCCCGGCCGCGGGGCGCGGCACGGGGCTTGCTCCCGGGCTGGTACCATGCGTTCCGTGGCACGGCGGCAGGGCGGCCTCGCGGAGGCCGGGCTCCCCCCGAGCGGCGCCCGCGCGGGCGACCGCGTCGGCCGGGGTGGGCGGCGGCTCGACCTCCTCGGCGCGGCCGCGGGCCTCGCGGTCGGCGCCGCGGACACGGCGCTCCTCGCGTGGAGCGGCGTCGAGATGCGCCTCGCCGGGCGCGACGCCGCGCTCCTGGTCGGCCTCACGTTCACCTCGAGCCTCGTCCTCCTCGGCTGGCTGGCCGGGCGCCTCGCCCTCGCGCGCGCGCGGGCCCGCGCCGACGCGGACACCATCCGCGCGCAGCAGAGCGCGCTCGCCGCCTCGCAGCGCGCGGCCTTCGAGAACGAGAAGCTCGCGGCGATCGGCCGGCTCGCGGCCGGCATCGCGCACGAGGTGCGCAACCCGCTCGGCGTGATCCGCGCCTCCGCGTCGCTCGTGCAGGAGCACTTCGCCGCGGCGGACGACGCGCACCGCGCGTGCCGCTTCATCGTCGAGGAGACGGATCGCCTCGACGGCCTCATCGCCTCGCTCCTCGCCTTCGCGCGCCCCACCGAGCTCGCGCTGCGGGCCGTGGAGGTGGGCCCGCTCGTCGAGCGCGCCGAGGCGCTCGCGCGCGAGGTGGTGCGCGCGCGCGGCGTCTCGCTCGCGCGGCGCGACGCCGACGCAGCCGGCGCGACGGTGACCGCCGACCCCGACCTCCTCGTCCAGCTCCTCCTCGGGCTCGTGACCAACGCGGCGGAGGCGGCGGCGCCGGGCGGCGCCGTCGAGCTCCGCGTCCGGCGCGACGCGGGCGGCGTCGTCCTCGCGGTTGCCGACGACGGACCCGGCGTCGACCCCGCGCACCGCGAGCGGATCTTCGAGCCGTTCTTCACGACGAAGGACCGCGGCACCGGGCTCGGCCTCGCGATGGCGGACCGCATCGCGCGCGCGCACGGGGGCTCGCTCCGGCTCGTGCCCGGCGCGGGCGCCGGGCCGGGGGGCCGCGGCGCCTGCTTCGAGCTCGCGCTCCCGCCCGCCGGGGCGGGCGCGCTGCCCGCCGCGCAGGCGGCCGCGGCGTGACGCCGCGCATCGCGGTCCTCGACGACGAGCCGCGGCTCGTCGCGATCCTCGAGATGCTGCTCCGGCGCGAGGGCTACGAGGCGCGCGGCTTCGAGGACCCCGAGGCGGCGCTCGCGGCGCTCGCCGCGGAGCGCTTCGACCTCCTGCTGACCGATCTCCGCATGCCCGGCCTGGACGGAATCGCGGTCCTCGAGCGGCTGCGCGAGGTGGACCCGGAGATCCCCGTCGTGATCATGACCGCGCACGCGACGATCGCGACGGCGCTCCAGGCGGTGCGGCTCGGCGCCTTCGACTACGTCGAGAAGCCGTTCGACAACGACGCCGTGCGCGCGCTCGTGGCGCGCGCGCTCGACCACTCGCGGCTCGCGCGCGAGAACCGCTACCTGCGCGCGCAGCTGCGCGGGCGCGCCGGGCTCGACGCCATCGTCGCCGAGAGCGAGGCGATGCGCGCGGTGGTCGACCTCGTGCGACGCGCCGCGCGCTCGACCGCGACCGTGCTCGTCACGGGCGAGAGCGGGACCGGAAAGGAGCTCGTCGCGCGCGCGGTGCACGTCCAGTCCGACCGGGTGGGCGGGCCGTTCGTCGCGGTGAACTGCCGCGCGCTGGCGTCGAGCCTCCTCGAGAGCGAGCTCTTCGGGCACGAGCGCGGCGCGTTCACGGGAGCCGAGCGGGCGCGCGCGGGCCTCTTCGAGCGCGCGGCCGGGGGGACGCTGTTCCTCGACGAGATCGGCGACGTCTCGCTGGACTTCCAGGCCAAGCTGCTGCGCGTGCTCCAGGAGCGCCGCGTGCTGCGCGTGGGGGGAACGGACGAGCGCGACGTCGACTTCCGGCTCGTCGCGGCGAGCCAGCGCGACCTGCGCCGCGAGGTGGAGGCGGGCCGGTTCCGAGAGGATCTCTACTTCCGCCTCGCGGTGATCCCGATCTCGCTGCCGCCGCTGCGCGAGCGGCGCGAGGAGATCCTCCCGCTCGCGCGGCACTTCTTCGCGCGCGCGAACGCGGCGCGCCGTCCGCCGCTGGCCGGCTGGAGCGAGGAGGTGGAGAAGCACCTGGTGAACCATGCGTGGCCGGGGAACGCGCGGGAGCTCGAGAACGCGATCGAGCGGGGGGTGGTCCTCGCCCGGGGCGAGCGCATCGAGCTCGAGGACCTCCTCCTCGACGCGCCGGCCGACGGCGCGGCCGGCCCGCCGGCGGCGCCGCCCGCGGGCGACACGCTGCGGGAGCACCTCGACAGGGCCGCGGCGGAGCACGTGCGCGCGACGCTCGCCGCCTGCGGCGGCAGCAAGGCCGAGGCCGCGCGCCGCCTCGGCGTCGACCGCACCACGCTCTACCGCCTGCTCGGCCGCCTCGGCATGGACGCCGGCGCCTGAGCGCGGCCTCCCCCGCTCAGGACACGTCCCCGCCGGGACGTTTCTAAACGACGGGGTCTGACCCCTTTCTTCACGCGCCCCGGGGCCGGGTATGATGCGGGGCGGGTGGCGGTGGAGGGGCAGCGCCAGCTCTCGCTCTTCCCCGCGCAGGAGCGCGTCGGGCCGGCGCCGCTCGCGCCCGGCGTCGCGCGGCTGGCGGCGTCGCTGCCGCGGCGGCTCCGGCTCGGGACGTCGTCGTGGTCGTTTCCGGGGTGGGCCGGGCTCGTGTACGACCGGCGCTTCCCGGTGGAGCGCCTCGCTCGCGAGGGTCTGGCCGCGTACGCGCGCCATCCGCTCCTGCGCACGGTCGGCGTGGACCGCACCTACTACGCGCCGCTCGCGCGGCCCGCGCTCGCCGAGTACGCCGCGTCGGTGCCCGACGACTTCCGCTTCGTGGTGAAGGCGCACGAGGCGTGCACGCGGGCCTCGTTCGCGAGCGCGCCGGGCGCGGCGCGCGCACCCAACCCCCGGTTCCTCGACGCCGCGTACGCGAGCGAGGCGGTGGTGGGCCCCTTCGTCGAGGGCCTCGGCGCGAAGGCGGGGGTCCTCCTGTTCCAGTTCCCGCCGCAGCCCGCCGAGGGGCTCGACCCCGAGAGCTTCGCCGACCGCCTGCACCGCTTCCTGCGTGCGCTTCCGCGCGGGCTCCTCTACGCCGTCGAGCTGAGGAGCGCGGCGCGCCTCACGGCTCGCTACGCGGAGGCGCTCGCCGACGCCGGCGCCGTGCACTGCCTCGCCGTGCACCCTTCGCTGCCCGACCTCGCGACGCAGGCGCGGGTCGCGGCCGCCGCGCTCCAGGGGCCGCTCGTCCTGCGCTGGATGCTGCGCCGGGACGCCGCGTACGAGGCCGCGCGCGAGCGCTACCGCCCGTTCGACCGGCTCGTGGACGAGGACGTCGCGACGCGCGAGGCCGTCGCCGCCCTCTGCGCCGGCGCCGCCGCGCGCGGCGCCGAGGCCTACGTGATCGCGAACAACAAGGCCGAAGGGTCGTCGCCGCTCACGCTCCTGCGCCTCGCGCAGGCGATCGCGGCGCTGCGTCGCGCCGCACCACGCAGATCGCGGTGAAGCCGCCGCCCGGCGTGCGCAGGTTCGTGACCTGCCCGCGGTACGCGCGCGCGCCGAGGAGGAGCACCTCGTCGCGGTAGGCGTAGGCGCGCACGTCGTACTTCATGCGCTGCACGCCCTCGCTCGTCGGGACGTCCAGCTCGCCGGGATCGACGCGTCGCTGCGCGACGAAATCGCCCGCCGCCGCGATCTCGGCGAGCTTCCCGCGCGTGAGCTTGTCGCCGCGGTAGACGGCGCGGCTCCCGTACGCCGCGGCCGGCTTGAACACCCAGGCCCGGCGCTCGCGCCACGCCACGTCCGCGCCGAGCTCGGCGAGGAGCCGCGTCTCGGGCACGACGCGCGCGAGCAGGGCCGCGTCCTCCGCGCTCGCCCCGAGCGCGCGCAGCGCGGCGGGCGAGGAGAACAACGGGAGGCGGCGCTTGTCGGCGAGGAGATGGTGCTCCCGCGGCGACGGCGTGAGGGTCGCCTCGCCGGCGAGATACGCCTCGCGCAGCGCGCGGCTGCGCGGCGCGGCGAGCCGCCAGTCCGTGTCGCGGAGGTACACGAGGTCGACCGGCTCGCCGCGCAGGGCGAGGCCCCCGGGCGCGCGGGCGATCTCGGCCGTGTCGCACACGGTGGCGGCGAGCCCGGCGCGCTCGAACAGCGTGCGGAAGAGCTCGAACTCGGCGCGCAGCGGCTGCTCGCCCGGGCGGTCGTCCGCGACGGCGACCCGCCGCAGCGGCACGCCCGGGCGGGCGAGCGCGTGCTCGGCGCGGAAGGTGTCGAGGAAGCGCGCCTCCATCGACTCCACCGGGAGCAGCTCGGCGCACAGGCACGCGAGCCGCTCCGGGTCGCATAGCGCCGCGGTGTGGAGCCCGTTCAGCAGCGCGCCGCCCGCGTTCGTGTTGACCTCGACGAGGCGCGGGCCGGCCGGCGTCAGATGGAAGTCGTAGCCCATGAAGACCGCGAAGTTCGCGGTCCGGTGGCGCGCGACCTCGCAGGCGCCCGCGTCCACGTGCGCCTCGAACGCCGGGAGGTGCGCGACGCGGAAGAGCGCGGCGACCGTCCTGCGGATGGTCTCGAAGTCGCGGGGCTCGAGCCCCACGACGGTCCGGGCGAACGGGAGGCCGGCCGACGCGGCGGCGAAGGCGGAGCGCACGCGCGGAGCATACGCGCGTGGGGTACGATGCGCCGGCCCGCGGCCCCGGGAGGCGGCTCATGCACGCGACCGACGCCCCGTCCTCGGACCACCCCCACCGCTCCGAGGGGCCCGTCGGCGCCGACCGCGCGCGTGCGTTCCTCCTCGTCCTCGTCGCCTACCTCGTCGCGCTCGTCGTCGCGCTCCTCGTCGGGATCGCGTGGGCGCCCGCGCACCCGATCGCCGTGGCGGCCGCGGCCGACGTCGCGGCGACGCTCGCGGTGTTCGCGTTCAGCGTCGCGTTCCGCAACTCGAGCTTCTACGACCCGTACTGGAGCGTGGCGCCGATTCCGATCGCGCTCTACTGGGTCGCCGCCGCGGCGCCCGGGGCCGCGCAGCCCGCCCGGCAGGCGCTGGTGCTCGCCTGCGTCGCGCTCTGGGGCGCGCGCCTCACGGCGAACTGGGCGCGCGGCTGGGGCGGGCTCGCGCACGAGGACTGGCGCTACGTCGACATGCGCGCCTGGAGCGGGCGGCTCTACTGGCCCGTGAGCCTCGTGGCGATCCACCTCGTCCCGACGGCGGTCGTCTTCCTCGGCTGCCTTCCGCTCTGGCCGGCGCTCGCGGGCGGCGCGCGCCCCCTCGGCGCCCTCGACGCCCTCGCCGCGGCGCTCTGCCTCGGCGGGACCGCGCTCGAGCTCGTGGCCGACGAGCAGCTGCGCCGCTTCCGGCGCGCCGGGCCGCCGCCCGAGGCGATCCTCGAGACGGGGCTCTGGGCCTGGTCGCGCCACCCGAACTACCTGGGCGAGATCGCGTTCTGGCTCGGGCTCGCCTTCTTCGGGGCGGCGGCCGCCGGGCTCGTCGCCTGGGCCTGGCTCGGCGCGGCCGCGATCGTGCTCCTCTTCCGCTTCGCGAGCCTCCCCATGATGGAGCGCCGCATGCTCGCGCGGCGCCCCGGCTACGCGGAGCGGCAGCGTCGCGTGAGCCTCCTCCTCCCGCGCCCACCGCGGCGCGCGTAGCGCGCCGCGCGGCGCGCGTCGACCGAGCGCGTCGCGGGTGCGCGCTCGGGCGCGGCCTCACGCGCCTCGGTACGCCCGCTCCACGTACTCGGCGACCATCCGGCCCGCGTTGAAGCGCGGCCCGATCGCGCGCAGCGAGCGCTTGATGCGCCGCACGAACGCGCGCGGGACGCCGCTCGCGTCGCGCTCGTAGAAGAGCGGGATCACCTCGCGCTCGAGGAGCTCGTAGAGGGCGGTCGCGTCGGCGTCGTCCTGGACATCGGGCGGCGCCTCGGGCTGGCCGGAGATCGCCCAGCCCACGCCGGGCTCGTAGGCCTCGTCCCACCAGCCGTCGAGGACCGAGAGGTGGAGGGCGCCGTTCAGCGCCGCCTTCATGCCGCTCGTCCCGCTCGCCTCGAGCGGCGGCCGCGGCAGATTGATCCACACGTCGCAGCCGCTCACGAGGTGCGCCGCCATCGAGAGGTCGTAGTCCTCGAGGAACGCGACGCGGAGCGCGACCACGCTGCGCTCGGTGATCGGGAAGAGCCGGCGGACGAGGCCCTTCGCCTCGCGGTCCTCGGGGTGCGCCTTCCCCGCGACGACGATCTGCACGGGATGCGCACCGTCGAGGAGGCGCAGCGCGCGCTCGGTGTGGTGCGAGAGGAGGTGAAGCCGCTTGTACGCGGCGAGCCGGCGCGCGAACCCGAGCGTGAGCACGTTCGGGTCGAAGCCGATGGCCGCCGCCTCGGCGTAGTGGCGCGTGGTGCCGCCGCGCGCGAGCCGGTCCGCGACGCTCTTGTCCTGCACGTAGCGCACGAGCGCGCCGCGCAGCTCGCGCCGCAGCGCCCAGATCTCCTCGTCGGGGATCTCCTCCACGCGCGCCCACACCGAGGGATCGTCGGCGCGGCGCTCGAAGTCGCGGCCGAGGTGGCGCGCGAGGAGCCGCCGCACCGAGGGCGCCATCCAGGTCGGAAGGTGCACCCCGTTCGTCACGTGGTCGATCGGCACCTCGTCGGCGGCGCGCCCCGGCCAGAGCTCGCGCCACATGGAGCGCGCGACGCGGCCGTGCAGCCGGCTCACGCCGTTCGCGAAGCGGCTCGTCCGCAGCGCGAGCTGCGTGAGGCCGAAGCCCTCGGAGCGGTCCTCCGGGTGGCGGCGCCCGAGCGCGAGCACCGCCTCGGGGTCCAGCCCGAGCTGCTTCACGTAGCCCTCGATCGTCTCCAGCATCTCGCGCGCGGTGTACTCCTCGTTGCCGGCGGCGACCGGCGTGTGCGTCGTGAAGACGACCCGCGCGCGCGCGGCCGCGAGCGCGGCGTCGAAGGGCCGCCCCCGCGCCACCTCCTCGCGCGCGAGCTCGAGCGACGCGAACGCGGCGTGCCCCTCGTTCAGGTGCACGACGCCGGGGTCGATCCCGAGCGCGCGCAGCGCGCGCACGCCGCCCACGCCGAGGAGGGCGTACTGGGCGAGCCGCGTCTCGCGGTCGCCGACGTAGAGGCGAGCGCCGATCCAGCGGTCGACGCGCGCGTTCTCGGGTCGCTCGGTGTCGAGCAGGTAGAGCGGGACCCGGCCCACGTCGACGCGCCAGATCTGGGCGACGACGTGGTGCGCGTCGAGCGGGATCCGGATCGTGATCGGCTCGCCAGCCGCGTCGGTGACGAGCGCGGCGGGCAGGCGCTCCGGGTCCGTGTCGAGCCACGACTCGTGCTGCCAGCCCGAGCCGTCGAGCCGCTGGCGGAAGTAGCCCTGGCGGTAGAGGAGCGAGACCGCGACGAAGGGGAGCGCGCGGTCGGACGCTTCCTTCAGGACGTCGCCGGCGAGCGCGCCGAGGCCGCCCGCGTAGATCGGGAGCGAGGCGTGCACGGCGCACTCCGCGCAGAGGAAGGCGACCGGCCGCTCCGCCGCGAGCGGGCCCTCGAAGGGACGGGCGAGCTCCTCGTGCAGCGCGCGCTCGAGCGCCTCCGCGCGCTCGACGAGCTCGCCGTTCGACGCCGCGCGCGCCAGCGAGGCGGCGGGCGCCTCCTGCAGCAGCCGCACCGGGTTCTCGCCGCAGACCTGCCAGCGGTGCGCGTCGATCGCGCGGAAGAGCTCGCGCCCCTCGAGGCTCCACGCCCAGCGGTAGTTGAAGGCCAGCCGCGCGAAGACGCCGAGCGTCGTGGGCAGCCTCTCCGCGAGCGCCGCCGCCGCGCGCTCGAGGTCCCGCCAGCCGGCGAAGCGCCGCGTCTCGCTGCCCGCGCCCTCCCGCACGCGCCCCCCCGGTCCGCTCCGACGGAGCGGGCCCGCCCGCATGGTACTGAACGCTGCGGCGGACGCCCGCGCACCGACGGTGCCGCGTAGCGGACGGCGTCGGCTCGGCCAGCGCCGCCGCGCGCGCGCGCGCCGGGCGGGCGGAGCTCGCGGTCCGCGCGGACGGTCACGGGGCGGTCCCCGCGCCCGGCCGCGGCCGGCCGTGATACGCTCTTGCGCCCACGCGGAGGCGGAGCTTGCGACGCGCTGCAATCCGGCTGGCGGCGATCCTCACCCTCGGCGCCGCCTGCGTCCCGGCGGTCGCGCAGGCGGCCTGCCCGGTGCTGAACGCCGAGCGCCGGCGCGTCGAGCTCGTCACCTCGCTCGGGAGCTTCTGCCTCGACCTCCTGGACCGGCCGGGCGAGGCGCCGCTCACCGTCGAGCACTTCCTCGGACACGTCCGCAGCGGCGACTACGACGGGACCTTCTTCCATCGGCTCGTCCCCGGCTTCGTCCTCCAGGGCGGCGGCTATCGCTTCGACCCGGTGGAGCGCTACGAGGCCGTCCCGCAAGGCCCGGCCGTCGTGAACGAGCCCGGCATCTCGAACCGGCGGCTCACGGTCGCCATGGCGAAGCGCGCCGGCGAGCCGAACAGCGCCACGAACCAGTTCTTCCTGAACCTCGACGACAACACGGAGCTCGACACCGAGAACGGCGGCTTCACCGTGTTCGCGCGCGTGAGCGCGTTCGACGGCGCCGTGCCGAAGGCGCTCGGGAGCCTCCGAACGGAGTACGGGCCGCTCGCGATCCAGGACGACCCGATGGATCCGCTCGTCAGCGCCTTCACGAACCTGCCCGTGCTCGAGCTCCTCGTGCGCGACCCCGACGGCTACGGCTGCCTCATCGTCGCGCCCGATCCCACGCCGGCCGGCGAGCCGCGCGGGATCAGCCGATGCACGAGCCAGGCGGAGCTCGACGCCGCGATCGCGCTCACGATCGCCGCGATGGATCCGCAGGTGCCCGAGCGCCTCGTCCTGCTCGAGCGGGTGGTCGAGGCGCCCGAGCCGGGGGCACCTCTCCTCGCGGCGGCGGGGACGCTGGTGCTCGCCGCGCTGGGAGCGCGGCGCCGGGAGCGCGGGGCGCGGAGGCCTCGCTACCCTCGCCGGTGCGCACCCGCTCGGCGAGGCCCCGCGATGGGAGGCCATTCTCCGTCTTCCGCGCCGCGGCGCCCCGGAGCGGCTCGCCGCACCGGGGGCTAGCGTGGCGGACTTTCCCGCGCACGACCGGGATCCGATGCCGTCGGTGCTCACGGTCGCGAACGTCGTCTACGGGCTGCACGCCCTCGCCATCGCGGTCGGGATCGCGGGCAGCGCGACGATCGTCGGCAGCTTCGTGGGCAGCGTGCCGTCCATCCTCGCGGTGATCCTCAACTACGCGAAGCGCGGCGACGCGCGCGGCACCTGGGTCGAGTCGCACTACCGCTGGCAGATCCGCACCTTCTGGTACGCGCTCGCCTGGCTGCTGGCCGCGCTGCTCGCGTTCGTGACGCTCGTCGGGATCCCGTTCGGCTTCGCGATCCTGGCGGCGCTCACCGCCTGGCTGATCTACCGCATCGGGCGCGGCTGGCTGCGCCTGCGCGACGGCCGCCCGATGTACGACGAGGGCTGAGGGAGGAGCCATGCCGATCCAGGAAGGGAAGCCCGCGCCGGCCTTCACGCTGCAGGACGCCGAGGGAGAGCCGGTCTCGCTCTCCGACTTCGAGGGGCGCGACGTCGTGCTCTACTTCTACCCGAAGGACGACACGCCGGGCTGCACCAAGGAGGCGTGCGGCTTCCGCGACGCGTGGAAGGAGCTCCAGCGCCGCGGCGTCGTCGTGCTCGGCGTCTCGCCGGACTCCGCGGCGTCGCACCGGAAGTTCCGCGACAAGTACCGGCTCCCGTTCCCGCTCCTTTCCGACCCCGACCGCAAGGTCATGGCGAAGTACGGCGCGTGGGGCGAGAAGGTCATGTACGGGAAGAAGACGACGGGCGTGATCCGCTCCACCGTCTGGATCGGCCCCGACGGCAAGGTCCGCAGGCACTGGCGGCGCGTGGCGAAGGCCGAGGCCCATCCCGACCAGGTCCTCGAAGCCCTCCGCGGCGGCGCGGGCTAGCCCCGGCGCCCACCCGCGGAACGGTCCTTCACGGCCGGGACCGCCGGTGTGTGAGGACCGCGCTCAGCAGCGCGCGAGCGCGCGCTCGGCGGCGCGCTCGCCGCTCTTCCAGCTGTCGTCGGTCCAGAAGTAGGCCCACTCGCCGTAGCGGCCGCAGGGCTCGATCCCGACGTCGGCGAGGTACCCGTGCACCGTCGCGAGCGCCTCGGCGCGGGGGTGGTCGAAGATGATGTTCGCGTAGGGCACGAACACCGCGTCCTTCACGAGGATCCGCTCGTCCTCGCGCAGCACGCCGCAGCGCACGAGGTCGCGCAGCGCCGGCTCGATCCAGTCGCGCGGGTGGCCGGTGAACGGGCGGTACTGCTTCGAGAAGTAGATCTCGACCTGGATGCTGCCGCAGCCCGGCGGCGCGTTCCCGGCCGACATCCGGTGCGGGAAGCTCACGCGCGGGAAGACGACGTCGAGGTCGTAGAAGTAGCTGATGTGCGTCGTGGCGAAGTCGTCGCGCGCGAGGCCCACGTTCACGAGCACGCACGACGAGCAGGCGAGGCGCTCGGCCGCCGCGAGGACGTCCGGCGGCGCCCCGGCCACGAGCTTCACGAGCTCGGGGAGGGGGATCGAGGAGACCAGCGCGTCGTAGCCCGCGCTGCGGCCGTCCGCGAACGCGAGCGTGCGCGAGGTCGGCTCGATGCGCACCACCTCGCGGCCGAGCTCGATCCGCTCGCCGCGCGCCAGGCCCTTCACGTACGCCTCGAAGCCGCCCTGCTTCGGGTAGCGGAAGCTCTGGATGTAGTGGACGTTCGGGCTCGACGGCGCGAGCGCTCCACGCAGCACCTCCTCGAGCGAGGGCCGGTACATGCGCGGCCCCATCCAGTCGGTCGTCAGGTTTCGCGCCTCGGTCGTGTGGTACTTCAGCGTGTAGCGACCCGGGAACCACTCCGCGAAGCTCCGGCCGTACGCGACGCGCAGCCAGTCCTCGTAGTTCTTGATCTCCTCCTGGCGCGATCCCTGCTCCACGAAGTCGGAGATCACCTTCACGATCACGTCGGCGGGCAGCCCGTGGAGGTTCGTCTGCGCCGGGTGCCCGACCCAGTGACCCTGCCAGTAGTTGCTGAACTGGTACGGGTGGGTCTCGTACGCCCCGTCCACGCTCTCGGCGAAGAGGCCCTGGATGCGCTCGTCCTTCGTGAACGAGACGTGGGGCCCGATGTCGAACACGAACCCGCCCTCGTAGCGCAGCGAGATCGTGTGGCCGCCGACGTACGAGTTCTTGTCGTAGAGGACGGCGTCGACGCCCTCGCGGCGCAGGCGGTGCGCCGCGCCGACGCCCGCCATGCCGGTCCCGAGGATCGCGACCTGCGTCATGCCGGGGCCTGCGCCCGAACCGGGGCCGCGAAGTACGCCGTCTGCTCGGCGCGCAGCCGGTCGCACGTGCGCCCGACGGGCAGGACGACGTCGTCGTAGCGGAGCGGCTGATCCTTCGGCACGTCGCGCTTCAGGCGGCAGTCCACGGAGAGCGACATCGGCAGGTACCCCGCGGTGGCGCTCGCCTCGTAGGTGTCGATCAGCCCGTAGCAGGTGAAGCCGCCCATCCCGTCGAGGATCTCGCCCGCCCGCAGGTCGCGCTTCGCGTACGCGACCGCCTCGCACACGGGGGCCCCCATCGGCGTGAGCGTGGGGTCGTGGAACAGCACGGCGCGCGCGACCGAGTGCGGCAGCTGGAGATGGGGCAGGTGGTACGGCGTGTAGAACACGTAGAGCGGCCCGTCCCCGAACTTGAAGTAGCGCATGTAGTCGCGCTTCACGGGATGGTCGTCGTAGCCGATCACGAAGGCGCCGGTGTGCGGCTCCGCGCCGAGGACGAAGTCCACGAGCCCGCCGTGCGCGAAGTGCGCCGGCGTGAAGTGGCTCAGGAGGTCCTTCACGTGGGCGCAGCGGTGCCCGTACATGCCGAGGACTCCGGGGCGGAACCCCGTCGCGTTCCCGATGATCGCCGACTCGAGCGCGAGCTTCGAGCCGTCGGCGAACGAGGCCACCATCGCCGGCTTCTGCTTGTGCTGCTCGGCGAACGCGCGCTGCGTGTCCGGATTGCGGTAGCGGTCGAGGAAGCCCTTGATCTGCCCCATGCACACCGGGCGGTAGCCGATGCTGTCGACGAAGCGGTAGAGGTTCATCGCGACGCCCGGCTCGTCGCCGTCGGTGTAGGTGTAGACCACGCCGTTCCGGTCCGCGTAGACCTTCAGGATCGGGCCGACGGCGGCGTCGGTCTCCGCGTTCATCAGGACGACGTGCTTTCCGTGCGAGAGCGCGTCGAGCGAGACGCGGGCGCCCGACTCGACGTCTCCCGTCGTCTCGATCACGCACTCGACGCCCTCCGCGCGGCAGAGCGCGCCGGGGTCGTCGGTGACGGCGTAGACGCCCTCCTTCATCGCGCGCTCGAGCTCCGCCGGCGAGGCGACGGAGCGGAGCTCGGCGACGCCCGCCTCGCGGTACGCGCGCTCGGCCTGCGACACGTCGCGGTTCGCGACGGCGACGAGGCGCAGGCCGGGCATCGCGGAGAGGATCTGGAGCGCGATGCCGCGGCCCATGTAGCCGGCGCCGACCATCCCGACCCGGACAGGGTTGCCTTCGGCGAGCCGCTTGCGCAGCGCGGTGTCGACGATGATCACGGGGCTCCTCCTCGGCGCGGGGGGCGCTCCGGCGCCCCCGGCGCGCGGTGGTCCGGCCAGCCGCGGTCCTGCTCCGAGAGCACGCGGACCGCGGCGGGCCACGCGATGGCGAAGGCCGGGTCGTCCCAGCGGATGCCTCGGACCGCCTCGGGCGCGTAGAACGCCGAGGTGAAGTACGTGACCTCGGTGTCCTCCTTCAGCGTGAGGTAGCCGTGGGCGCAGCCTTCCGGCGCGTAGAGCATGAGCCCGTCGTCGGGCGTCAGCTCGCGCGCCATCCAGCGCAGGTACGTGGGGGAATCGGCGCGCACGTCCGCGACGACGTCGTAGACGGCGCCGCGCGTGCAGCGCACGATCTTCACCTCCGCGTGCGGCGGGTCCTGCCAGTGGAGGCCGCGCAGCGTGCCGGGCGCGGGGCTCCACTGCGCGTTCACCTGCGCGACGCGCGCGACGAGCCCGCGCTCCGCGAGCTCGCGCGCGCAGAAGGAGCGCGCGAACCAGCCACGCGCGTCGCGCCGCGGCTCCAGCTCGATCGCGTACGCGCCCGCCACCTCGCCCTCCGTGAAGATCACGGGGCGTCCTCGGGCTCCGCGGGCTTCCAGACCATCCAGGGACAGTCGCCGCGCGCCTCCATGCGGTCGAAGGCGATCTTGTCCTTGAACGTGTCCATGGCCTGCCAGAAGCCGAGGTGCCGGTACGCGCCGAGCAGCCCCTTTTCGATGAGCCGCTGGAACGGGCGCTCGACCAGCTCCTCGCCCTCGTTCACGTAGTCGAAGATCTCCTTGCGGAAGGCGAAGAAGCCGCCGTTCACGAGCAGGTGGTCGGTGCGCATCGGCCCGAGCGCGGACACGAGGCCGCCCGCGTCGGTCTCCACGACGTGGAAGCTCTGCGCCGCGCGCACCGCGGCGAAGCTCGCGACGAGGCGCTTCGCGAGGAAGTCGTCGATCATGCGGTCGAGCGGAAGGTCGCTGAGGCCGTCCGCGTAGTTGGCGAGGAAGACCTCCTCGCCCTCGAGGTGCCGCCTCACGCGGCGCAGGCGCTCGCCGATGTTGGCGTGCAGCCCGGTGTCGACGAACGTGATGCGCCAGTCCGCGATGTCGCGCGAATGCAGCTCGACGCGCCGGCCTCCGTCGGAAAGCGTGAAGTCGTTCGACATGCACTCTTCGTAGCGGAGGAAGTACTCGCGGATCATGTCGCCGCGGTAGCCGAGGCAGAGCACGAAGTCCTTGTGCCCGTAGTGGGCGTAGTAGCGCATCAGGTGCCAGAGGATCGGCCGGTAGCCCACGTTGACGAGCGGCTTCGGGATCGTATCCGAGTGCTCGCGCAGCCGGGTGCCGAGCCCACCGCAGAAGAGGACGACCTTCACGCGCGCTCCTCCGGGGCCTCGCGCCCGATTCCTTCGTAGCGCGCCACGTCCTCGGGCGAAAGCATGCGCCGCCCGTCGACGACGAGCGGCGCGCGGCCGAGCCGGCGCAGGAGCTCGGGGACGCGCGCGAACGCGGCCCAGCGCGTGACGAGGACGACGACGTCCGCGTCGGCGAGGGCGTCCTCGAGCGAGACCGCGAGCCGCACCCCGCAGAGCTCGGGGTGGCTCTCGGGCCGCGCGACCGGGTCGAAGGCGGAGAGGCGGGCGCCCGCCTCGCGCAGCCGGCGCAGCACCGGGAAGGCGGGCGACTCGCGCAGGTCGTCGGTGTCGGGCTTGAAGGCGAGCCCCAGGACGCACACGCGCACGCCGCGCAGGTCGGGGTGGTGCTTGGCCACGAGGCGCACGAGCTCGTCGGGCTGCGACGCGTTCACCGCGAGCACGCTGCGAAGGAGCGGGAGCTCGAGCCCGAGCGCCTGGCCCTGGCCGACGAGCGCCGTCACGTCCTTCGGGAGGCAGCTCCCGCCGAAGCCGCACCCGGCCTCGAGGAAGCTCGCGAGCGCGGCGGTGACCGGTTCCTCGCCGGAACGCCGCGACGTGAGGTACGCAGAGGCGTGGACGCCGCGCATGACGTCGACCACGTCGGCGCCGCCCACGCGCGCGCAGAGCCGGGCGATCTCGTTGCTGAACGAGATCGCGGTCGCGAGGAGGGCGTTGGAGGCGTACTTGATCATCTCGGCCGTGCGCGTGTTGCAGCGGATCTTCGGCGCGTCCTCGAAGCCGGCGTAGAGCGCCTCGAGAAGGGCGTGGGTGCGCTCGTCCAGCGCGCCGAGCACGATCCGGTCGGGCCGCATGAAGTCGGCGACCGCCTGGCCCTCGGTGAGGAACTCGGGGTTCATGCCGAGCCCGAAGCCGACGCCGGCGCGGAGGCCCGAGGCGTCCTCGAGCCGGCGCCGCACGGGACCATCGGTCGTCCCCGGGACGACGGTGCTCTTCACGACGACCGCGTGCCAGGCGCGCTTGCGCGCGAGCGCGGCGCCGATCTCGGACGCCGCGGCCTCCACGTGGCGCAGGTCGATGCGGCCGTCCCGCGCCGGGGTCCCGACCGCGACGAACGTGAGGTCCGTGTCCGCGACGGCGGCGGCCAGATCGGCGGTCGCGCGCAGCCGCGCCGGGACGTGGCGCTCGAGCAGCGCGGGCAGGCCCTCCTCGTGGATCGGCGCGCGGCGCGCGTGGATCGCGTCGACCTTCGCTCGGTCGACGTCCACGCAGGTCACGTCGTGCCCGCGCTCGGCGAGGCACGCTCCGGTGACGAGACCGACGTAGCCGGTGCCGACGACGGAGACGCGCATCACGCGGCGTCCGCGGTGGGATTGTGGTGGTACCACACGAGGGAGCGCCGCACGCCGTCCTCCACGAGCACCTTCGGCTCGTACCCGAGATGCGCGCGCGCCTTCTCGATCACGGGGCAGCGGCGGTTCGGGTTGTCGACCAGGTAGTCCGCCTCGGCGGCGCGGCCGAGGACGACCTTGCCCTCGTAGCCGAAGAGCTCGCGCGCGGCCTCGATCACGATCTCGGCGAGGCGCGCCATCGAGACCTCCGGCCGCTCGATCCCGATGTTGTACGGCTCCCCCACGTGCCCGTTCACGAGCACCTTGTAGTAGCCGGCGACGGCGTCGGTCGCGTAGCAGAACGTCCGCGTCGGGGCGCCGTCGGAGAGCATGACGATGTCGCGGCCGGCGAGGACGTCGCGCGCGAAGTCGGGGATCACGCGGCCGTCGGTGATCTTGAGGCCGGGGCCGTAGTTGTTGAACGGCCGCGCGATCTTCACGGGTACGCCCTCGTGCCGGGCGAACGTGACGCAGAGCGTCTCGCCGAAGCGCTTCGACTCGTCGTAGCACGCGCGCGGCCCGGTGCACGAGACGTTGCCGCGGTACGTCTCCGGCGTGGGAATCGCGCTCGCGACGGGGTCTCCGTAGATCTCGCTCGACGAGTAGAAGAGGAACCCCTCGATCGGGCGGCCGGCGTCGCGCTGCGCGACGGCCCAGTCGAGCAGGTTCCGCAGGCCCGTGATGTTCGCGTCGATGCAGCGCAGCGGCTGGGCGCGGTAGTACGTGGGCGAAGCGATGCCCGCGGCGTGGATCACGTACTCGAAGTGCGGCATGTCGGGCGGGAGCGGCCGGGTCATGTCGTGGCGCACGAGCGTGAGGCGCGGGTCGCCGCGCAGCGCCTCGAGCCAGGCGGGGACCCCGCGCAGGTAGTTGTCGTAGACGGTGACGTCGACGGCCCCGTGCGCGCCCCCGCGCGTCCGGTTCCAGTGCAGCGCGGTTTGGACCAGGTAGTAGCCGAGGAAGCCGCCGCCGCCCGTCACGAGGAGCCGGCGTCCGGCGAGGGCGGCGAGCTCCTCGCGCAGGTCGGCGCAGATCGCCTCGAGGTCGCGCTCGAGCAGCTCCTCGAGCGTGGGAAGGGTGCGGCCCATGGCGTCGCGTCGCTCCGTCACACCACGAGCTTTCGCGCGTGGAAGGCCTCGGCGAAGCCGGAAGGCGCGTTGCACTCGATGCCGCGCAGCCGCAGCTGCGCGAGGAAGAGGTCCGCCGTGAACCACGGCCGCTGGCGCTGGCTCGGGAAGCACTCGAGGAGCGCCTCCACCTTGCGGTCGACGGCGTCGCGCGCGAGCGGCACGTAGACGTTGGGCTGGCCGAGGTCGCCCTCGTACTTCGGGATCTCGTACTCGAGGATCGTGTGGCCCCGGAACGTGTTCCACGTGAGCTCCGCGACGAGGCGGTGGTCCTGGTGCCGGTCCTCCAGCCGGTGCGTGAGGATCAGGTCGGGGTCCAGCCAGCCCTTCAGCGCCTCGAAGTAGTCCTTGATCTCGCGGTGCGCGGACGGGAAGTAGCTGCCGGGGAAGCGCGCAACCTCGACCTTGTGGTCGGCGCCCGCGTGGAGGCGCGCCGCGGCGGCGCGCGTCTCGGGCTCGCGCACCTCGTCGGCGGAGAGCACGACCCACTGGAAGCGCGCGCCGGGAAAGCGCCGGCCGAGCTCGATCAGGGTCCCGCCGCAGCCGATCTCGACGTCGTCGCAGTGGGCGCCGAGGCAGAGCACCTGCCGCAATCCGTCGGGCGGGAAGCTGAGGCGCAGCATGGCTCTCCTTGGGGGCCCGCCGGGCCGGGTAGGTGTCGCGGCCGCACGTTCCCCGCGGGGCGAGTCGCGCGCTGCCATCGCTCGGTCCCGAATCCGGGACGCGGCCGTCCCGAAGGTATGGCCGAGCCGGGGCCCCGCGTCACCCCTCCATCCTTCTGCGTGGACGCTCGCCAATCCTGCGTGACGCCTTGCCGGGCGCGCGTCGGGCCGCTCGCCCGCGCCGGGCGGCTAGAGTCGCGGCATGGCGCGGGCGGCCGGGCGGAGCGCGGCCCACGACGAGCGGGGGCCGGCGGCCGGGCCCGGAGTCCCCCCGAGCGCCTCGGCGCGAGACGCGCGGGCGGCCGGCGCGCCTGCGGCGCCCCCCTGGCACGCGCTCGACGTCGCGGCCGTTGCGAAGCGGCTCGGGAGCGATCCCGAGCGCGGCCTCGACGAGGCCGAGGCGGCGCGCCGGCTGGCGGAGGAGGGGCCCAACGAGCTGCCGGCGGCGCCGGCGCGCTCCCGCCTCGCCGTCTTCGCGGCGCAGCTCGGAAATCCGATGATCGGGATCCTCCTGGCCGCGCTGGTCCCGACGCTCTACCTCGGCCACGCCGTCGAGGCGGGCACGATCGGCGCGCTGGTCGCGGTGAGCGTCCTGCTCGGCTTCGCGCAGGAGTGGCGCGCGGAGCGCGCGCTCGCGGCGCTGCAACGCCTCGCAGCGCCTCACGCGCTCGTGGTGCGGGGCGGCGTCCCGCGCACGGTGCTCGCGCGCGACCTCGTGCCCGGCGACGTGATCCTCCTCCAGGAGGGCGACACGGTGCCCGCGGACGCGCGGCTCGCGGAGGCGGCGGGGCTGCGCGCGATCGAGGCCGCGCTCACCGGCGAGTCCCACCCGGTGGAGAAGACGAGCGCCGCGCTCGAGCGCGCGGATCTCCCCGTCGGGGACCGTCTCGATCTCGCGTACGCCGGGACCACCGTGGCCGCGGGCCGCGGGCGCGGGGTCGTCGTCGCGACCGGGCCGCGCACCGAGTTCGGGCGCGTCGGACGCCTGCTGGAAGGCGTCGAGCCGACGAAGACGCCGCTCCAGCGCGAGCTCGCGCGGCTCGGGCGCTGGCTCGCGCGCCTCGCGCTCGGCGTCGTGGCGGCGGTGGTCGCCGTCGGCGTCGCGCGGGGCGAGCCGCTCCTCGAGATCTTCCTCGCCGGCGTCGCGCTCGCGGTGGCCGTCGTTCCCGAGGCGCTTCCGGCGATCGTGACCGTCTCCCTCGCGCTGGGCGTTCAGCGCATGGCGGCGCGCCGGGCGCTCGTCCGCCGCCTCGCCGCCGTGGAGACGCTCGGCAGCACGACGGTGATCTGCTCCGACAAGACCGGAACGCTGACGCGCAACGAGATGACGCTCGTGCGCCTGTGGCAGGCCGGTCGCGCGATCGAGATCACGGGCGTCGGCTACGAGCCGGAGGGCGCGTTCCGCGCGGGCGGCGCCGAGATCGAGCCGGATGCGGCGCTGCGCGAGCTGCTGAGCGCAGGCGCGCTCTGCAGCGACGCGCGCCTCGCGCGGGCGCCGGACGGCGCGACGCGGCTCGTGGGAGACCCGACCGAGGGCGCGCTGGTGGTGGCGGCGGCGAAAGCCGGCCTCGAGCGCGGAGGGCTCGAGCGCGCGTGGCCGCGCGTCGACGAGATCCCGTTCTCGTCGGCGGCGAAGCGCATGACGACGCTCCACCGCGGGCCGGAGGGCGCGCGCGCGTTCGCGAAGGGCGCGCCGGAAGTGATCGTGCCGGCCTGCGCGGCGCAGCGCACGGCGGGCGGGTGCGAGCCGCTCGACGAGCGCGGCCGCGACACCGCCCTCGCCGCCGCCCGCGCGCTCGCCGACGAGGGCCTGCGCGTCATCGCCGTGGCCGCGAAGGCGGCCGAGCGAGCGGCCGAGGCCGAGAGCGGCCTCACCCTGCTCGGCCTCGCCGCGCTCCTCGACCCCGCCCGGCCCGAAGCGCGGGACGCGGTCGAGACCTGCCGCCGCGCGGGCATCCGACCCGTGATGATCACCGGCGACCACCCCCGGACGGCGCGCGCCGTCGCCCGCGCGCTCGGGCTCGGGGGCGCCGGAGGCGAGGTCGTCACGGGCGCGCGCCTCGACGCGGTCTCCGACGCCGAGCTCCGCGAGCTCGTGACGCGCGCGGACGTCTACGCGCGCGTCTCTCCCAGCCACAAGCTCCGGCTCGTCGAGGCGCTCCAGGAGCGCGGCGAGGTCGTCGCCATGACGGGCGACGGCGTGAACGACGCGCCCGCGCTGAAGCGCGCCGACATCGGCGTCGCGATGGGGCTCAGCGGGACCGACGTGAGCCGCGAGGCCGCGGCCATCACGCTCCTCGACGACCACTTCGCGACGATCGTCGCCGCCGTGGAGGAAGGCCGCGGCATCTTCGCGAACGTCCGCAAGTACCTGAGCTACCTCCTCTCGTCGAACCTCGGCGAGATCGCGCTCGTGGCCGGGGCCGCGCTCTACGGCCTCCCGCTCCCCCTGACCGCGGCGCAGATCCTCTACGTGAACCTCGCGACGGACGGCTTCCCCGCGCTCGCCCTCGGCGTGGATCCGCACGACGAGGACCTGATGCGGCGGCCGCCGCGGGACCCGCGCCGCGGCATCCTGACCGGTCCGGTGCTCGCGCTGATGCTCGCGGGGGGCCTCTGGTCCGCGGCCGTGAACCTCGGCGTCTTCACGGTCTCGCTCGCGGCCGGCCTGGGCGCCGACGAGGCCCGTGGCCACACGTTCGTGTCGCTGATCCTGATCGAGCTCGTGAAGGCGTACAACTTCCGCTCCGACCGCGTGTCCTTGTTCCGGCGGCCGTTCGCGAACCGCTGGCTCGGCCTCGCGACGCTGTGGGAGACGACGCTGCTCCTCGCGCTCGTCTACGTGCCGTTCCTGCAGGACGCGTTCGGAACGCGGCCGCTCTCGGCGAGCGACTGGGCCATCCTCGTCGCCGCGGCGCTCAGCATCGTCCCCGTCCTCGAGGCGACGAAGGCGATGGCGCGGCGCGGCTGGTTCGGCCCGCTCGACTGACGGAGGCCGGCTCCGCGCGCCGCGCTCGCCGCGCCGGACCGATCAGGGCCCGGGCGGCGCGCCGGCCTCGTCGAGGGCGACGCGCGGGACGCGGCTCGCGATCCCGGTCAGCACCTCGTACGGGATCGTGCCGAGGAGGTCGGCCCACGCCTCGACGCGGATCTCGGCCTCGCCCTGACGGCCGAGGAGAACGGCCGGGTCGCCGAGCGCGACGCGGCCGCGCAGCGCGGTCACGTCGACGAGGATCTGGTCCATCGTGACGCGGCCGACCTGCGGGCAGGGGACGCCGCCCACGAGGACGTGGATGCGCCCCGAGAGCGCGCGGCGCAGGCCGTCGCCGTAGCCGACCGGGAGCGTTGCGACGAGGCTGGGCCGGGTCGTGCGGAAGTCGTGGCCGTAGGAGAGGCCGGTGCCCGCCGGGACCTCCTTCAGGAACGCGACGCGCGTCGTCCACTCGAGCACGGGCGCGAGCTCCGCGACGCGCGGGCTCGCGAGCTTCGGGCCCGGCGCCAGGCCGTAGAGCGCGATGCCGGGGCGCACGGCGTCGAAGCGGCTGGCCGGGAGAGCGAAGAGCGCGGCGCTGTTCGCCATGTGGCGCAGCGGCGCGCTCGCGCAGCCTCGGCGCGCGTCCTCGCAGGCGGCCGCGAAGGCGCGGATCTGCGCCTCCGAGAACGCGACGTCGCCTTCGTCGGCGCGCGGGAAGTGGCTCATGATGCCGCGCACGCGCAGCGCGGGCTGCGCCGCGCAGTGGGCGAGGAAGGCGGGGAGCTCGTCGGGCCGGATGCCGGCGCGCCCCATGCCCGTGTCGACCTTCACGTGGACGTCGAGGCGGCGGCCGGCCCGCTCGGCGGCCCGCGCGAGCGCGTCGACCGCCTCGCGCGTGCAGACCGCGGGCTCGAAGCCGTGGGACGCGACGAGATCGCTCGCGTCGGGAAGGGCGGGCGCCATGAGGAGGAAGCGCGCCCGCACCCCGGACTCCGCGAGCTCGGCCGCCTCCTCGGCGCGCGCGAGGCAGAGCGCCTCGCAGCCGGCCGCGACGAGCGCGCGGGCCACCGGGAGCGCGCCGTGGCCGTAGGCGTTCGCCTTGATGGCCGGCCAGACGGGCCGCCCGCCCGCGAGCTCGCGCAGGAGCGCGAGGTTGCGGGCCAGCCGGTCGAGGTGGAGGACGGCGCGGGTGGCGTGCACGGCCGGAGGGTACCTTCTGCCGGCCCGACGCGAACGCAGGAGGACCCGTGACGAGCCCCGGACCGAGCCCCGAGCCGCCCCGCCGCCCCGACGGCGCCGTGCCGCCGCACCCGACGCTGGACCGCTACTACGGCGAGGATGCGAAGCGCAGCCGCTACGTGCTGCGGCTCTTCGACCGCACGGCGAGGCACTACAACACCATCGAGAAGATCTTCGGCAACGGCGGGCTCTGGTACCGCCGCTTCTCGCTCCGCCGTGCGGGCCTGCGGTCCGGGATGCGCGTCCTCGACGTCGCGATCGGGACCGCCGCGGTGGCCCGCGGCGCCGTGCGCCTCGTCGGCCCGGGCGGGTGCGTCGTGGGCGTCGATCCGAGCTCCGGCATGCTGCGCGAGGCCCGCCGCGTCTTCCGCGGCCCGCTCGCGCGCGGCGTCGCGCAGGCGCTGCCCTTCAAGGCCGACTTCTTCGACTTCGTCACGATGGGGATCGCGCTGCGCCACGTCTCCGACCTCGTGCGCGCCTTCTCCGAGTACCACCGGGTCCTCGCGCCCGGCGGGCGCGTCTGGATCCTGGAAGGCCACGTCCCGAAATCGTCCCTGGGCCACGCGGCGACGCGCTTCGTCTGGGCCCGCATCATTCCGGGCCTCACGCTGCTGTTCACCCGCGACCGCGAGGCGAAGGAGCTGATGGACTACTACTGGGACACCGTGGAGCAGTGCGTCCCGCCGGAGACGATCGTCGAGGCGATGCGCAAGGCGGGCTTCGAGGACGTCCGCTTCGAGGTGGTGGTGCCGGGGGCGTTCTGCGAGTACACGGGGCGGAAGGCGTGACGGAGCCGGTCGCTCGACGCGATCGGCGGCGGACGACGCGGAGCGCCCGACGCAGCCGGGGCCTCGGCGCCGGCCGGGCTACGGCACCAGCCGGTTCTCGAACAGCTCCACCTGCGACCCGTCCTGCCAGTTCGCGCCCACGACGTCGAGGTCGCCGTCGGCGCCGATGTCCGCGACGCGGACGTTGTGGGAGCCGTCGGTCGAGAGCACCTGGAGCGTCCAGGCCTGGCCGCCTCCGTGGTTGCGGAAGATGCCGACGCGCTTCTGGTCGGACTGGGCCATCTCGGCGAAGACGACGTCGAGGTTTCCGTCGCCGTCCACGTCGCCCGTCTTGAACGTGTGGACGTAGTCGGCGGTGTCGGTGATCGGGTGCGGGATCCAGGCGCCGCCGTCGGTCGGGTCCTCGGGCGCCTCGTACCAGACCATCGGGCCGGGGCTCTCGCCGAAGGCGAGGATCACGTCGGGGCGGCCGTCCTCGGAGAGGTCCGCCACGGTGACGCCGACGGTGCTCGCCTCCCAGCTCGCGTCGAAGCCGTGCTTCACCCATGCGCTCCCGTCCGACGGGTCGTCCGGGGCCTCGAGCCAGTAGCCGTTCTGGACGATGTCGACGTCGCCGTCGCCGTCGAGATCGGCGAGGGCGAGCCCTTCGTTGTCGACCGCCGCGGGGATCCCGACCGCGGTCCAGGTCGACGGGTCCTGCTGCAGGTAGAGCGTGGTCGGCCCGAAGTGGCCGCGGATCACGACGTCGAGCTTCCCGTCCTGGTCCACGTCCGCGACCTCGAGATCGTGGGCCGTGACGCCGCTCCCGATCGGCACCTTGGTCCAGCTCCCGCCGCCGACGAGGGGGTTGCGGATCCACTCGACGACCTGGCCGTCGTACTCGGGGACCACGACGTCGAGGTCGCCGTCGGCGTCGACGTCGGCGACCTGCATGTCCGTCGTGAAGTTCCCGCCCGGGACGATCTGCGCGCGCTCCCAGCCGGGGGCCTTGTACCAGACGAGCTGCGTGTCGGTGCCGATCAGGACGTCGGGGAGGCCGTCGCCGTCGAGGTCGCCGACGGATTTGCAGTCGAGGAAGCCGGGCAGGTCGTCGTCGAGGACGACGCGCTCGAACGGGACGTCCGCCCCGGCGTCGTTGCGCCAGACGTGGACGTCCCCGTACGCGTCGAACGCGATGCTGGCGAGGTCGAGATCGCCGTCGCCGTCGAGATCGGCGAGCTGCGTTCCCTCGTGGCTCTCCTTGCCCTCGTCCACGAGGTGCGGGGCGAAGGCGCCGCTCCCGTCGTTCTCGAAGACGCGCACCGCGAGGTCGCCGCGATGCTCGCCCGTCACGAGGTCGACGTCGCCGTCGTCGTCGAGGTCGGCGGCGTCGAGGCTGTTCGTCGTGCCCTGCGTCGCGACGAGGGTGCGGGTCCAGCCGGGGCTCGTCGGGTCCGCGGGCTGCGCCCACCACACCGTCTTGGCGCCGTCGCCGACGCCGTTCTCCTCGGTGCCGATCACGTCCGGCCGGCCGTCGCCGTTCAGGTCGGCCACCTCGAAGCGGTCCGGGTAGGAGAAGTCCGAGACGTCGCCGAGCGGGAACGCCTCCCAGTCGGCGCCGCCCGTCCCGGGGTTGCGATACCACTCGACGGTCTTCGCGGCGCCGGTCCCGGCGGCCACGTCGAGATCGCCGTCGCCGTCCACGTCCCCGACGCCGAACCCCTCGTCCGAAGGGTTCTGGTGGATGCGCACGACCGGCCAGCTGCCCGCCTCCGGGCTCGCCGCCGGGATCGTGAACGCGAAGATCCCGCCGCCCGAGGAGAGCAGGATCTCCGGCCGCCCGCCGCCGTGGATCTCCGCGACGCGCGCCCCCTGCATGCCGAGGTCGTGCGAGGCCGGCGGCAGCGTCCCGACCGGAATCTCCGTCCAGCCGCTCGCCGCGGCGTCGGTCGCCTCGAGCCAGTAGACCTCCGCTCCGTAGTCCTTCTGTCCGATCACGTCGGCGAGCGCGTCGCCGTCGACGTCGGCGACGAGCATCGCGTGGATGCCGTTCGGGAGCGCCGCCGACTGCACCCACGTGCCCGTGAGGTCGCCGCCCGGGTTCGCGTACCAGTGGAGGCCGGAGACGAGGTCGAGGTCGCCGTCGCCGTCGAGATCGCCGAAGTCGAGGCCGAACGTGAGCGCGTGGGCCTCGGTGACGGGGACGTGGACCCAGCGGTCGAGCGAGCCGGGCCCGGACCCCGCGAGGCGGTCCGACGCGGCGCCGACGAAGCCGTCCACGAGCGCCTGCACCGCGGCGGCGTCGCCGGTGGAGCCGCAGGTCTTGCGCTCCGCCTTCGCGAATGCGTCCGCGAGGCGGTCGCGGCAGGCGGCGAGCTTCGCGGGATCGGCCGCGCGGTCGCTCTTGGCCTCCTTCGCCGCGTGCCGGAGAAGGCAGCGCGCCGCCGCGCCGGCGGCGCGCAGCTTCGCCGCCTGGCAGCGGCTGGGAAGCCCGACGGCGAGCGCGGTCTCGAGCGCGTCGCCGAAGTCGGACAGCTCGCCCGCGAGCGCCCCGGCGTCGCCCGCGGTGGAGCACTGCGGCTTCGCTTCCGCGCGCGCGAAGGCCGCGGCCTGCGCCTCGAGGCAGCGCGCGGCGCGCTCGGCGTCGGCCGGCGTCCCGCGCTCGGCGCCCCGGGCCTCGTTCTTCGCGAGGCAGGCGGCCGCCTTCGCCACGGCGTCCAGCTTCTTCGCCTCGCAGCGATTGGCGGCGCGCGCCTCGCCCGCCGCGAGCGCGAGCGCCGCGCCGCACGCGAGGCCCAGCGCGCCGAGCCGGCGTCCCGTCCCCATCTTTCTCTCGGTCCTCTTCCTTCGCACCGCCGATTCGCTGCATCGGCACGTCCCGGCCGCGGCTCGACCCCGGCTGTGGCCGCGGCCGACCGGGGCGCCGGCGAGACCCGTGGCGCAGCGCCGGGTTCGGGTACGCTCTGCACGTGGCCGTCCGGCGCGTGGCGGGCGGCCCCCGCCGCCCGCCGGAGCGCGGCCGGCGCAGGCGAGGGGGGAGGGACATGTTCCAGCGCGTCGCCAACCTGGTCCGGGGCTTCCTGTCCCTCTTCATCTCCTCGATGGAGAAGCGCAGCCCCGAGGCGCTCCTCGAGCTCGAGCGCGAGAACCTCCGCGCGCAGATCGCGAGCTTCAATCAGGGCCTCGCCACGCACGCGGGCATGTGCGAGCGGCTGATGGGCCAGGTCCGCAAGCTCGAGGCCGAGCAGCAGGAGCTGCGCGCGAAGACCGCCGCGCACCTGCGCGCCGGCAACAAGTCCGCGGCCGGCCAGTACGCGCTGCGGCTCCAGGCGGTCGAGCAGCAGCTCGAGGAGAACCGCAAGCAGCTCGAGCAGGCGGAGACGACGTACCAGAACCTCGTGAAGGCGCGTGACGTCGCGGTGCAGACCGCGCGCGCGAAGATCGAGGGCCTGAAGGGTGCCATCAACGACCTGCGCATGAACCAGGCCATGGCCGAGATCCACGAGATGGCGTCCGGAATGATCTCCAGCATCGGGGGCGCCGGCGACACCCTCAACCGCCTCCACGAGATGGTGGAGGAGGAGCGCACGAAGGCGGCCGGCCGCGCGCGGATGGCGCGCGACTCGATCGACATGACCGGCATCCAGGTGAAGGAGGCGGAGCTCGAAGCGCTCGCCGACCAGGCGCTCGCCGACTTCGCAGCGCGCGAAGGGATCTCGCTCCCGGCCGCGGAGGCGACCGCGGCCGCGCCCACCGCGCGCTCGATGGGCGCCGTCAAGGACACTCCGGAGACGCAGAGCCACTGAGATGCCCGCACCGGAGGCCGCGCCCGCGTGGGCCCGCGAGCTGGCGCTCGCGTACGAGAGCGGGGCGCACGGTCAGTTCCTGCTCTACGGGAACGTCCACGACCGCCTCGCGGTCGGGGACCGCCTCGTCGGGCTCGCGCGCTACCTCGAGGAGGAGCTCCTCGCCGGGTTCCAGGTCGTGCTCGCCTACGACCTCGGGAACGGCCTCGCGGTGGAGCGCGGCGGCGAGCGCGTCGAGCAGTGGGGAGGGGCGCAGCTGCAGCGCCTTCCGCGCGAGCCGCTTCCCGCGCTGCAGCACGTGGGGAGATACCTGCGCTACCTCGGCAACCTGCGCGCGCTCGGCCGCGCCGAGATCGAGAGCGTCGCCGTCATCGTGCGCGGCGTGGACCACGTGGTCCCCGCCGACGGAGCGGGCTTCGAGCACGGCAGTCTCGCGAGCGTCCTGCGCGAGTGGGCGTCGGAGGCGCCGTTCACGGAGCTGCCCTTCACGAGCCTCCTGATCGCCGACAACCTGAACGACGTGGAGCCGCTCGTCGCGTTCGATCCCCACGCCGGCCGCGTGCGCGTGCCGCTCCCCGACGCGGCGGGCCTCGAGCGCGCGCTCGCGCTGCTGCGCGCGCGTCACCCGAAGGCGTTCGCGTCGGACGCGGATCTCGCGCAGCTCGCGGCGGCGCTCGCCGGCGTCGCGGTCTCCGCGCTCGAGAGCCTCGTCAAGATCCGCCACCACGCCGGGGAGCCGCTCGGCCCGAAGGACCTGACGCGCATCAAGAAGGAGCTCGTCGAGCGCGACTCCGCCGGCCTCGTCGAGTTCATCGAGTCGAAGCGAACGCTCGAGGACTACCACGGCCAGGACCCGCTCAAGCGCTGGCTGCGGCAGGACCTCGCGCTCTGGCAGGCGGGCGACCTGAAGGCGCTCCCGATGGGGTACCTCCTGTGCGGCCCGGTCGGCACCGGGAAGACGTTCCTCGTCGAGTGCCTCGCGGGCGAGGCGGGCGTCCCGGTCGTGAAGCTCAAGAACTTCCGCGAGCGCTGGGTGGGCTCCAGCGAGGGCAACCTCGAGAAGATTTTCCGGCTCGTGCGCGCGCTCGGCCGCTGCATGGTGTTCGTCGACGAGGCGGACCAGGCGCTCGGGCGGCGCGAGTCCGGAAGCGGGGACAGCGGCCTCTCGGGGCGGATCTACGCGATGATCGCGCAGGAGATGGCGGACACGGCGAACCGCGGCCGCGTGCTCTGGATTCTCGCCTCGTCGCGGCCGGATCTCATCGAGGTGGATCTGAAGCGGCCGGGACGGGTCGACGTGAAGGTGCCGCTCCTCCCGACCAGCACGCCCGCGGAGAGCGCGCTCCTCGTCGGCGCCCTCGCGAAGCGCTACGGCCTCGCGCTCGACGCCGCCGCGCTGCGCGCGCTCGAGGCGAGGATGCCGACCCTGCTCACGCCGGGCGCGGCGGAGGCGCTGGTCGTGAAGGCGTATCGCCAGGCGCGCACGGCGAACGTCGCGCCCGCCGAGGCGCTCGCCGCCTGCCTCGAGGGCTACCAGAACCCGGTGCCCGCCGACGTCCTCGAGGCGCAGATGCGCCTCGCGGTGCGCGAGGCGACCGACCTCTCCTTCGTGCCGGCCGCGTTCCGGCACCTCGCCGATTCCCCTCGGCCCGCGCCCGCGCGGCCCGCATGAAGGGCCGGCGCTCCCCGCTCGCGTACCTCGCGGCGGCCTTCAACGCGCGGCCGTTCGGGATGCCGGTGCCACCGAACTGGTTCGGGGTGGCCGCGTTCGGTCTCCTCGGCGCCTTCGTCGACCCGGGGTTCTGGCTGATCGGCGCGGGCCTCGAGGGGCTCTACCTCACGGCGCTCTCGCGGAGCGCGCGCTTTCGCGCGGTGGTCGACGCCGCGGGCGGGTTCGGCGCGAGCTGGGACGCGCGCTACCGCGCGCTGCGCGATCCGCTCGACGAGGAGGCGAGCCGGCTGCAGGACGCGGTCGAGGCGCAGGCCGCGGAGATCGTCGAGCTCCTCGGGCGGAGCGGCGCCCACGAGTCGCAGATCGCGCAGCTGCGGCAGATGGCGTGGCTGCACCTGAAGCTCCTCGCCGCGCGCGAGTCGTTCCGCGAGGTGCTGGAGGCGGCGGAGCGCGAGGCGCGCGCGCTCGAGCAGCAGGAGCGCCGCATCGAGGCGCGCCTCGGGCGCGGCGACGCCGACGGCGAGCTGCGCCGCAGCCTCGAGCAGCAGCGCGCGGTGATCCGATCCCGGCGCGACGCCCACGCCGACGCCGAGCGGAGGCTCGAGCTCGTCGAGGCCGAGCTCGAGCGGCTGCGCCAGCAGGTCGCGCTCGTGCGCGAGCAAGCGCTCCTCGCGACCGACGAGGAGGCGGTCGCGCAGTCGCTCGACGCGGTGTCCGCCTCGCTCAACGAGGCGAACCGCTGGCTCAAGGACCAGCGCGAGCTCTTCGCGGGGCTCGACGCGATGACCGACGAGCCGCCGCCCGCGGAGCTGCTGCGCCCGCGGTCGCAGGCCGTGCGCCGCGCGCGGGTATCGGAGTGACGGAGCCAGCAAAAGGGGCGGGCGCCCGCGAGGCGGGAGGACCCGGACGGGAGGAGCGAGATGAGCGCCGATCGCCGACGAGAGCGGGGGTCCGCCCTCGGGAACACGATCACGATCCTGCTGTTCCTGGGCCTGATCGGGCTCGGCGTCTACCTCTGGCTCGGCAGCCAGGGCCGGCTGCCCGTCCCGACGCCGACCGCGGTGACCGACGCGCCGCGCGACGCCGCGGGCCGCGCGGACCCCGACGCGCCCGCCGACGCCGGTGCGGCCGAAGAGGCGCCCGCGCCGATCGAGCCGGTCACCGGCACGCCGGTCCTCGAGGCCGCGGCGCCGTACGCGCTGCGGGACGGGGTCGTCCAGATCGACATCAGCGAGTACGCGGGCTACGGCGGCCTCGTCGTCGCGAACGGCGGCCTCGAGCCGAGCCCGGACTCCTTCTTCGCGCGCGAGTACGGCTTCCAGGTGCGCATCTCGCAGAGCGAAAGCGAGACCTGGTCCGCGCTCAACAACGGGCGGCTCGCCGCGACCGCCACCACGGCCGACGTCCTCCCGGTGCTCGGGCGCCAGTTCGAGGCCGTGATCCCCGCGCAGATCGGCTACTCGCGCGGCGCCGACATGGTGGTGGTCGACCGGGGCATCGCCTCCGTCAACGGCCTCGCCGGAAAGACGCTCGCAGCCTCGCAGTTCAACGAGAGCGAGTTCTTCATCCGCTACCTCGCGCAGGAGGCCGGACTCCCGGTCGCGGTGCTGCGCGACCTCGACGCGCGTCCGCCGGCCGACCGACTGGGCCTCGTCTTCTACGAGGACGCATTCGTGGCCTGCGACGCGTACGCGCACGAGCTCGCACAGCCGCGCCCGCGGCTGCACGGCTGCGTCGGCTGGACGCCGCGCACCGACGAGGTGGTGGAGGCGTCCGACGGGCGGGCGAAGGTGCTGGCCTCGAACCGCAACCTGCTCGTGATCGCGGACGTCCTCGCGGTGAACCGCGGCTTCGCGCAGCAGCACCCGGACGCCGTGCGCGGGCTCGTGCACGGTCTCCTCGAGGGCAACCGCCTCCTGCGCGAGGAGCCCGAGCGCCACCTCGGCGTGGTCGCGCGCGCGTTCGGCTGGACGGAGGAGGAGGCGCGCGACGAGCTGTCGCGCGTCCACCTCGCGAACCTGCCGGAGAACCGCGCCTTCTTCGCGGGGACGATCGACTCGGCGGGCTCCTTCGGCGGCATCTTCCAGTCGTCGGTGCTCGCCTACGGCGACCTGCTGAAGAATCCTCCCGACCCGGCGCGCTTCGTCGACACGCGCTTCCTCGAGGACCTCGCGAAGCGGGGCCTCTACGCGGAGCAGAAGATCGCGATCGCGCCGATCCGCACGCAGACGCAGGCCGCGCTCGAGGGCGACCCGCTGCTCAGCAAGGACATCCGCTTCTTCTTCGAGCCCAACTCGGCGCAGCTCGACCGCGACGCGCCGCAGAACGCCGAGTACCTCGCCACCATCAAGCGCTTCCTCCAGGTGAGCCCGGGATCGACGGTGCTGCTGCGCGGTCACGTCGACGACCTGCGCGTCCCCGAGTTCCGCCAGCAGGGCGGCGAGGCGCTCGTGCAGCGGATGGCGCTCAAGGCGATGGAGCTCTCGCGCCAGCGGGCGTTCGCGGTGCGAGACGCCCTGCTCCAGCGCCACAAGGAGATCGACGCCGCCCGCATCGAGGTGGTCGGGCGCGGCTGGGAGGAGCCGGCGGGAACGAACAGCGACCTGAACCGCCGCGTCGAGGTGCAGTGGTTCACGCTCGAGTGAAGGGGCCCTCCCGCCGCGCCCTCCCGCGCGGCGGTCGGCTAATCCCAGCGCTCGTGGCGTCGGTCGCCCCAGCGCTCGTGCCTCTCGTGCCGCTCGTAGCGGTCGCCGCGGTCCCAACGCTCGTGGCGCTCGTCACGGCGGTCGCCCCAGTGCCAGGGCGGCGGCGGCGGCGGGAAGCAGGCGCTCGCGGCGGCCGCGACGAGCGCGCCCGCCGCGACGAGCAGCCGGATCCGGTTCCTCATGCGGTCCTCCCAACCCCCGGGATGCGCCTCTCGGGAACCGCCTGCTGCAAGCTCCGCGCCCGCGCCTACGCCCCTCCGGGGCGCGCGGAGGCTCGCGCTTCCGCGCGGCCGTCGCGGCGCCGCCGCAAGAGCCGTACGGCGAGGGGCGCGAGCAGCGCGAGCTCGAAGCCGAGGCCGCACGCGGGGGCCGCCTCGCGGCTGCGCCACGCGTTCGTGCACTCGGGGTCGCGCGGCGCGCGCGCGACGCCGCCGTTCAGCGAGGCGCCGCCGTCGAAGTCGATGCCCGGCGCGCCGTCGTTGTCGAGCCCGTCCTGACACTGCGGCCGCTCCGTCGCCCAGGCGGGGTCGCGGCAGCCGGGGTCGCCGGTCCCGTTCGCGCGATAGTCCGCGCGGCCGTCGCCGTCGTTGTCGGCGCCGTCGTCGCAGGCTTGCGTCGGCGCGCGCTCCGAGAGGTCCCACGCGGCCGCGCAGCCCGGGTCGTTCGGGTGGTCGACGCGGCCGTCGCCGTCGTCGTCCACGCGGTTCGCGCACTGCTCCACCTGGCACGAGTCGCTGCAGCCGTCGCCGGCCGTGCGGTTGCCGTCGTCACAGGCCTCGCCGGGCTCGACCACGCGGTTCCCGCAGGCCACCGCCCCGCCGCAGCCGACGCGCGCGCGAGAGACGACGAAGTCGTCGACGAGGACGTCGTACGACGCGCCGTAGTTCATCAGCTTCACCCAGTTGAGGCCAAGCGACGTCGTGTCGCGCCAGAGGAAGCCCTCGAACGGCTGACCGCTGGAGCTCGTGACCCAGTTGCCGCTGGAGTCCCAGGACCCGAGCGGGCTGCCGGGCCGGAAGTGCCGCACGAGGTTGCCGTCGACCCAGAGGGCGAGCTCTCCGTCGCGGGTCGACCCGCTCGAGTTCAACTTCGCCATGACCTCGACGCAGCGCCAGGCGCCGGCGACGATCGTCACGTTCTCCGTCCGGAGCATCGTGCGGCCGTAGTACTGCCCCTGATACGCGGGGCCCTTCATGTCGATCCAGTTCATGTAGAAGTCGAGCCGCTTGGGGACGCTCGTGCCCTGCGGCTCGAGGCCGATGCTGATCAGCTTGTCCCCGTTCGGACGCACGCCCTTCAGCCCGGCGTCGCCCTGCGGCCAGTCGCTCGGCGGGAGATAGCCCCCGAGGTAGAGCCCGCTGTGCCAGAACCCGTCCACGCCCTGGTACTTCACGTAGTAGCGCGCGTAGAGCTGCGCCTCGTTCTGCGGCAGACGGTGATAGAAGCTCGGCGTCGCCGACTGCCCGCCCCGCAGCACGAGGGATTGGCGGCCCGCGCTCGCGGCCGGACGATCGCTCGAGAGCGCGACCTCCGGCCCCGTGGACCCGTTTCCGAAGTGGGACTTGATCTGCGAGATCGATCCCTCGAAGTCTTCCTGGAAAAGCACCTGCGCGTTCGCGCTCCGGCAAACGAGCGCAAGTAGAGCGATCGCGACGAGTCGCGCCAACGGACACCCCCTCCCCGCCGAGGAGGCGCCGTAGGATGCGGCGCCGCGCCCCGGCGGCGAAGGCTGTGTCGCAGAAGGCGCGCACGCGCACCATGACGGAGATCACGCGATGCGCGTGCTCCGCGTCACAGCGCATCGCGGACCGCTCGCGGTCGCGCAGCGTCGCGGTCGCGAGCGCAGCGCGGCCCGCGTCGAGGGCGGCGCGCCGAGCTCGCGAGCGGGCGGGCTACATGCGGCGCTCGTCGGGCGACGGCACGTGGCCGCGCCAGGCGCCCGTCTCGTGCCCGCGCGACTCGATGAACTCCTTGAACCGCTCGAGGTCGCCTTCGACGCGGCTCGTCGCCACGCCGAGCCAGTCGCCGACGTTCTCGACGAAGCCCTGCGGCTCGTAGTCCATCTGCAGCGTCACGCGGGTCCGGTCCTCCGCGAGCCGGTGGAACGTGACGACGCCGGCGTTGCGGGCGCCGTGCACGCTGTGCCACGCGATCCGCTTGTCGGGGATCTGCTCGCTGATCTCGGCGTCCCACTCGAGCGTCTTCCCGCCGACCTGCGCGCGCCAGTGGAGGTGGGTGTCGTCGAGCTGCTGCACCGACTCGACGCCTTCCATGAAGCGCGGAAACTCCTCGAACTGCGTCCACTGGTTGTAGGCGACCCGCGCCGGCACCTCGACGTCGATGCTCTTCTCGATCTTGGAAGCCATGCCGTCCTCCTTCCGCACCTCCCGTGGAACGGAGCAAGATCGGGGCCAGCGGCGGGCGGTCCGAGCGCCCCCGGGGCGACCCCGGCGCCTCGCGCGCGGTGCGGCGGCGGGGGGTTTCTACAAGCGGGCGTCCGGGCGGGGTCAGGACGCAGCGGCGGCGCGGAGCCGACTCGCGCGCGCGTCCGCGCGACCCTCGAGCACGACGCGGCCGAGGCTCGTGCGCGCCACCTCGCGCAGCGCGAGCCCCGCCTCGGCGGCGAGCGCCGCGTACTCCTCCGCCGTGCGCTCGCGGCCGCCCACGAGGAGCAGCATCCGGAGGTCGAGCGCGGTCACGAGCGGGCTCGGCGCCGCCGGCGCCGCGCTCTCGACGACCACGACCCTCCCGCGCGCGCCGGCGGCCTCCGCGCAGCGGCGCAGGATCCGGGCGGCGTCCGCGTCCGGCCAGTCGTGCAGCACCCACGACAGCAGGTACACGTCGGCGCCCGCCGGCAGCGACTCGAAGGCGCTGCCCGCGACGACGTCGGCGCGACCCTCCAGCCCGCGCTCGCGCAGGAGCGCGGCCGCGGCCCGTGCGGTGTGCGGCAGCTCCACGAGGGTGCCGCGCAGCCGGGGGTGCGACGCGAGGAGGACCGCGAGCAGCGCGCCGGTGCCGCCGGCGACGTCCACCACGTGGCGCGCGCCGCTCCAGTCGTACGCATGCGCCAGCTCGCGCGCGAGCTCCTCGGCGGCGCCACCGAGGAGCGCGGCGAACGACCCCGCCAGCGCGGGATGGCGGTCGAGGTCCGCCCAGAACGGGGCTCCGAAGACGGCCGGGTAGCCGGCGCCTCCGCCGCGCACCGCCTGGAGCAGCGCCGGCCACGCGAGATCCATGCGGCCGCCCGCGCCGTCCTGGTCCAGCCAGCGGCGAAGGCGCGCGGGATGGTCCTCGCGCAGCAGCTCGGCCGCGGGCGTGAGGGCGAAGCGACCCGGCTCGCGCTCCGCGAAGACGCCGCGGCACGCGAGGAAGCGGAGCAGCCGCAGGAGCGCGTCGGCATCCGCTCCGACGGCCCGCGCGAGCGCCGTCACCTCGTCGGTTCCAGACGCGACGTGGTCGGCGAGCCGCAGCGTCGGCGCCACGCGGACGGCCCACGGGGCGGAAAGGTCGCTGAGCGCGGCGAGGTCGGTCATGTGCGTTGCGGCGGGCGAACGGCGCGGGGCCTCGCCGGCCCCGCGCCTGGCCGTCGCGGCGCTACTGGGTGCGCTCCTGCTGGCCCTGCTCGCCCTGGCCGCTGGCGAGCACCCGGATGCGCTGGGCGTTGAGGCGGTCGCCCTGCGTCGAGCCCATCACGCTGATGCGGTCGCCGGGCTCGATGTCGTCGATGTCCATGGCGGCGCCGAGCATGCCGCCGCCCTCCTGGCCCTGGCGCTCGATGCGCGTCGTGTCGCTGACGACGATCGTCTTCTGCCCGCCCGTCGCCGGCCGGGCGAGGATCTGCTTCGCGTCCTCCTGGACCGTGACCACGGTCAGCGTCTGCTCCTGCTGCCCGGCGCCGGCCTGTCCGGCCTCCGTCCCGCCCCGGCCCGTCTCGCCGGCGCCGCGGCCCATCTCGCCGCCCGCGCCCGTGCGACCGGAGCCGACGCTCTGCCCGCTGCCGCTGCCGCCGCCGCCGCTCCCGCCGGCGCCGCCGCCGCCGCCGCCCTGCGCGAAGCTGCCCGTTGCCACGAACGCCGCGAGCCCTGCCGCGGCGAGAGACGAGACGATGCGATGCATTTGCTGAACCTCCTCGAGGCCGAGCGGCCTCGGGAGCGGTCGGTGCACCGCGCATGCCAGCGAGCGCCGCGCCGCGCGCACCGCGCCCACGCGCCGGGCGCTCCGCCGCCTGCGACGGGCGCGCCGCGCGCGACGCGGCCGCGTGTTTGTAGATCCTGCCTCGCGCGCCGCGCGCGCTTCGGGGGGCCGCGGCGGCGAGCCCTCGTGCGCTCCCTGGAACGCGGCTTGCACCAGCGACGCGCTGCACCGACGACAGGTGCAGAGGAGAACCCATGGCCCAGCGAAAGACCGCCCGCGGACGGCGCTCCACGCGCAAGGCGGCGAACGGGAGGCGCCGCACCTCCCGCCGCTCGCCGAGCGCCCGCAAGCCGGACGCGCTGCGCCTGCTCAAGGACGACCACGAGCGGGTACAGAAGATGTTCGAGCGCTTCGAGCGCACCCGCGGCGACTCGCAGAAGGAGCAGCTCGCCACGGCGATCTGCGACGAGCTCACCGTGCACGCACAGCTCGAGGAGCAGCTCTTCTATCCGGCGCTGCGCGACGCGATCGAGGACGACGACCTCGTGAACGAGGCCGAGGTCGAGCACTCCACGGCGAAGGACCTGATCGACCAGATCCGCGCGTCCTCTCCGAGGGATCCGCGCTACGACGCCCTCGTCTCCGTGCTCGGCGAGTACGTGAAGCACCACATCCAGGAGGAAGAGCGCGAGATCTTCAAGCAGGCGCGCGCTTCGGAGCTCGATCTGGTGGCGCTCGGCGAGCAGCTGAAGGAGCGCAAGGGGATGCTCGCTGGCGGCGAGGGCCTGACGGGCCGCATCGCCTCGTTCCTCGGCCAGGCGGGCTGAGCGTCGCGGGGCGGGCACGCGCCCCTCGTTCGAGGTCCGCCCCGCGCCGTCCCGCCGCCGCCCGTGCGGCCGGTGGGGCGGCGCCCGCCTCGCGGCCGCGCTTCGCGCGCCTGCCGTACGGGCGGCTCCCGACCGCGTGCCGCAGCGCGAGCCGCTCGCTGGCCGGCGGGCTCGTTCGCGAGAGCGGCCAGGCGCCCTCGTGGCCCGCGCGGGCCCAGCCGCGACGTCAGCCGGGGGAGCAGCTCGCGTGGCCGCAGTCGCAGCGCTCCTCGCGCCCCTCGGCCGCGGAGCGCGCGGCGTCGTAGCAGTTCTCGCTGCAGTAGTGGCCGAACGCGGCCTCCACGTCGCAGTGACAGCCGGGATGGGCGCAGGTGACGCGCGTCATCGGCGAACCCCCCTCGCCGCGCGGGCGCGCGCGCTGCGGCCCGCGACGCGGCGGCCGCGGTCGTCGCGCGGCGGGCGCGCCGCGATGGCGGCGGCGGCGGCGGGCAGGACCCCTTCGGCCTCGTCGAGATCCGCGAGGGTGCGGGCGGCCGCGCGCGCCCACGAGCGCGGCGCGCCGGACGGCTCGGCCACGAGCACGAGGTCCGCGGCGCGCACCACGTCCGGGCGCGGGGAATCCTGCACGCGCGACGGCTCGAGGGGCGCCGCGCAGTCGTAGACGAGAAACCCCGCTCCGAGGCGGCGCGCGATCCCGAGCGCGTCGGGGGTGTCGATCCACGCGACGAAACGCTGGACGTCCTGCCAGCGCAGGAGCTGGCGCAGCATTCCCACCATCTTCCGCACCGGCGCGTCGGCGTAGCCGGTGCACGAGGCGCGCAGCAAGGGGCGTGCCACCAGCAGATGCGGCAGCGGGAAGCGCAGGTCCCAGGAGTCCGGCACGCCGGGCTCCGAGCTCGCCGGCGCTTCGACGAACACGACGTCGCGCTCCTTCGCGAGGCCGTAGAAGAGCTCGCGCGGGCGCCCCGACGGCTCGTCGAAGCGGTACTGCGAGAGGGCGACGATCGCTCGTCGTCCGTCGATCATGGGTTCCCTCCGCGGCGCACGGCCGCTTCAGCGCGAGCTCACGACCGGCTCGGCCAGGATCTCGACGCGCGAGTTCAGCTCGCGGCCCGACGGGGTCGCGCTGCTCGCCACCGGCGAGGCGTCGCCCAGGGCGCGAACCTGGAGCCGCTCAGGCGCCACGCCGAGGCGCACGAGCTCGCTGGCGATGCGGTTCGCGCGCTCCGACGAGAGCGAGACGGGGTCGGCCTCGGTCTCGTCCGCGTGTCCCTCGACGCGCACCTGGTGGCTCGGATGCTCGAGCATCCACTCGGCCGCGCGCTCGAGGTCGGCGTACTCGTGCGCGCGCGGCGTCTCGCGCCCGCGGTCGAACAGCACCTCTTCGAGCCGGACGACGGGGCCGAGGCGCGGCGCCAGCAGCGTGGGCCCGCCTTGCGCGCGGAGCGCCTCCGCGCGCTCGACGTCCGCCTCGCGCTGCGCCGAGAGGCGCGCGATCTCGGCCCGGCGCGAGGCCACGTACGCGAGCGAGTCGACCTCCTCGCGCGGGGCGCCGTCGCGATGGGCGCGGCGGGCGCGCTCCGCCGCGCGCTGCGCGTCCTCGACCAGGAGCGGCGCGTGCTCCACCACGAGAGGATCCGCGGCGGCGCCCTGCACCTCGTGCTCCGCGCGGATCAGGTTCTCGTTCGGAGGCGTGGCGCACGCGGCGAGCGCGAGCCCCGCGGCCAGCGGCGGGATCGTCCTTCGTAGAAACGCCACGGAGACTCCTCTCAGCGCGGCCGCAGACGCCGCTCGATCTCGAGCCGGGAGGTGGCGGCGGCGTCCGCCTCGGCGCGCACCTCGGCGAGCTGCGCGTCCACCGTCGCCTCGGCGGCGAGCCGCCGCGCGCGATCCACGTCGTCCTCGCGGGCCGCGCGGCGCGCGCGCTCGAGCTTCTGGCGCGCGAGGGCGAGATCCTGCGGCGCGCGCTCGGCCGCGCCGCTGGTCTCGGCGTCCCGGAGCGCGAGCTCGGCCTCGTCGATCTCCTGCGGAGGCGTGGTGGTGCACGCCGCGCCCAGGAGGGCGGCGGCGAGCGCGAAGGGAACGGCGGTTCTCATGGCGAAACCTCTCTGGAGCAAGATCGGTGCCGCGGGACGGCACCGCCCTCGCGGAGCAGTCAGCCGCGCGAGGGCGCGGGGTCGCGGCGCCGCGGCGCCGCTGTCAGGGGTTGCGCAACCGGTCGCCGGGCGCCGGCGCGTCCGGCGCCTGCTCCAACCGCGAGCCCGCCGCGGAGCCCGGCCCGTCCCGCACCGACTTCAAGCGCTCCTCCACGGCCCGGCGCAGCGCGCGGCCGGCGGCGGCCTCGGCCTCCGCGTGGCCGTGGCGCTGCGCGGCGCGCCAGAGCGCGGCGAACCCGACGTCGAACAAGGCGTCGAAGCTCGCCCGGTCGCCGGCGATCGCGGCGTCGACGAGCTCGTCCACCAGAGAGCGAACCGATCCCGTCATCCCGTGCCCTCCCGGCCGCAGAGGTGGCACGCAGGATTCGTACCAAGCGGTCACCCCTGCTCCTCCTTTCCGACGCTGTGCTCGAGCCCCGGTACGAACGACCCGAAGAAGGCGTTGCGAACGACGTTCGCGAGCGTTCGCAGGAAGCCCACCTGCGGGGACTCCACGCGGCCCGTGATCGGGATGCGGGTCGCCACGCGGTCGCGGGGCTGGTCCTCGAACGCCTCCGCCGTCGTGCCGACGAGCGACTCCCACGCCGTCGCCCAGGGGGACTGCTCGTCCGTTTCGGAGCCGCGCACCACGTCGACGCCCTCGAAGAACGGCTTCACGTAGCCCTCGAACGCACCGCCGCGGGCGAGGAGCTCGGCGTCGAATCGCAGCGTCCCCGCCTCGACGTCCACCCCGGCGTACGCGCGAAGGAGGCGGTTCAGATGCAAGAGCCGCAGGCCCTCCACCTGGAGGTCCAGGTCGAAGGTCGGCGCGTCCTGGAACGGGTCGAGCGACGCGCGCACCTCCACGCGGCCGGCGTCCATCGGCTGTGCCGTGGCGTGCACGCGCGCGACGAGGCTCTCCGCGACGTCCAGGCTGTTCGCGAGGTTGTCCGCCGTGCCGTCGACGTCCCGCAGGTACACGTCGTACGGCGGGTCGCCGTGGAAGCTGCGGACGTGCAGCGTGCCGTCCCGCACGGTGATGCGATCGATGCGGACCGGGAAGAGCGCCTTCACGGTCTCGCGCCAGTCCGCCTCGGTCCCCGCCTGCTGCTGCGCCGGGGTCGGTCCGACCACGAAGTTCAGCTCCGGCTCGACGAGCCAGATCTCGGCGACGACCTCGCCCCGGAAGAGCGCCCGCCAGCGCACGGAGAGGTCCACCTCGCGCGCGCGGAAGAGCGGAACGGGCACTTTCCCGTCGGTCTTGTCGATCCGGACGGACTCGATCGTGTAGGCGCCCCGGACGAGCGCGAGATCGACGTCGCCGATCCGACCTTCGTAGGAAGGCGTCCGGTCGAGAACGCCGTTCACGTAGCGTCGCAGCGCTACGGGGGCGTAGGCCCGGGCCGCGACCAGCAGGGCGGCGACGGCGAGAACCAGCGCGAGCGCGCGGCGCGTGAGCGCGAGATACCGCATGCAGAGCTTCGAGCGGGGAAGAGCGGGGCGCCGGAGAGACGAGAAGGGGCGCCCGACCGGAGGGGGTGGGCCGGGCGCCCCCGCGGAGCGGGAAGGCCGGTTGCCCGATCTTCCTCGCCGCCGTCTCGCCTCCTCCCGAGTGCAACCGCCGTGCCGCCACGGGGCGCCGCCTCCGGCGCTCCGGGCGGCGTGTGAGCCCGATCGCGCCACGCGCGGCGTGCAGGTTCTACAACCCTCCGGCCGCGGCTTCTCCACCGCGAGAAAAACCGGCCTCGGCACGCGCCTTGCTCCACCACCGCGCGGAGGTGAAGCATGCTGAGCTGGGCTCTCACGTTCCTCGTCATCGCGATCATCGCGGGCGTTCTCGGCTTCTCGGGGATCGCCGGTACGGCGTCGCAGATCGCCCAGGTGCTGTTCTTCGTCTTCCTGGTGCTGCTCGTCGTCTCGGCGGTCGCCGGCGCGGTGCGGGGTCGCCCGCCCGTCTGACGCGCGCTCGCGCGACGCCGCGTCCGACGGACGCCCGGCGGGTCCGAGGAGGGACGCCGCCGGAGCGCCCGTGCGAGGCGCAAGGCGGCGTGCCCGACGGGCGGGGCGCTAGGCGTGTGCGCGCGCCGCGGCGCTGTACACGGCGAGGCGGTTGTAGAGCGTCTTCAGGCTGATCCCGAGCACCTCCGCCGCGCGCTTCTTGTCGCCTCCGAGGTGGTCGAGCGTCGCGAGGATCAGCGTCCGCTCCACGTCCGCGATCGACGAGCCCACCTCGACCTGCAGCGTGGTCGCGGTCCCCTCGCTCGGCGCCGCGCGCCCCTGGAGCGCAGGGAGGTGCTGCACGCCGATGATGCGGTCGGTGAGGATGGCGGCGCGGTCCACGACGTTGCGCAGCTCGCGCACGTTCCCCGTCCACGAGAGGTCGCGTAGGTGGCGCAGCGCGGCCTCGGACCAGCGCTTGTCGGTCCGCTCGCGCCGGTTCACCTGCGACAGGAAGTGCTCGGCGAGGAGCTCGATGTCCTCGCCGCGCTCGCGCAGCGGCGGGATGTGGATCGGAAAGACGTTCAGGCGGTAGAGCAGGTCCTGGCGCAGCACGCCCGCCTCCACGGCCTGCGACGGGTTGCGGTTCGACGCCGACACCAGCCGCACGTCGACGGGAATGCTGTCCGTCGACCCCACCCGGGTCACGGCCCGCATCTCGAGGACGCGCAGCAGCTTCACCTGCAGCTCGAGCGGCATCTCCGTGATCTCGTCGAGGAACAGCGTCCCGCTGTTCGCCTGCTCGAAGAAGCCGTGGCGGCGGCGGTCCGCCCCGGTGAAGCTGCCCTTCTCGTGGCCGAAGAGCTCGCTCTCGATCAGCGTCGGCGAGATGGCGCCGCAGTTCACGCCGATGAAGGGCCCGTCCTTGCGCCGGCTCAGGTCGTGGATCGTCTGCGCGACGAGCTCCTTGCCGGTCCCGCTCTCGCCGAGGATGAGGACGCTCGCGTCGGTGGGGGCGACGCGCCCGATCAGGTCGTACACCTCCTGCATCGGCTTGGACCGCCCGATCAACGCGCCGAAGCGACCCAGCTCGCGCAGCTCGCCGCGCAGCGAGTTCACCTCGGCGCGCAGCGCGCTCTGGCGCGAGACGTGCGCGAGGATGCTGCGCAGGCGCGCCCGGTCGACCGGCTTCGAGAGGTAGTCCAGCGCGCCGCGCCGCAGCGCGTCCACCGCGGAGTCGATGCTGGCGTTGCCGGTCACGACGACGAACGCCGAGAGCGCCGCGTTCTCGTCGCGCGCCAGCTCGAGCCCGTCCCCGTCGGGGAGGCTCAGGTCCATGAGCACGATGTCGGGCGCCGCTTCGCCGAGCCGCTCCCGGGCCGAGGCCACGGAGTCGGCCTCTCGAACGGTGAACCCCTCGCGCTCCACCAGGAGCGCGACGCTCTCGCGGAACTCGCGGTCGTCGTCGACGACCAGGGCGGACAGGGAGTTTGCCATCGCGTTCACCCCGCAGTGGGACCGAAGTTGAGTGCGAGCCAGTATCGGGCGGCCTCGGCGATGAGGGCGCCGGAGTCGACGCCGTCCGCGCGCTTCACGAGGTAGCTGTTCGCGCCGAGCTCGTAGGCCCGGCGCACGTCGTCCGGGCTCGACGAGGTGGAGAGCATGACGACCGGGGTCGCGCGCGTGTGGGGCGCGCTGCGGACGGCGCGCAGGACCTCGAGCCCGTCCACGAACGGCATGCAGACGTCGAGGAAGATCACGCGCGGCACGACCGGCTCCGTGCCGGGCGGCGAGCCGCGCACGTGCAGCGCCGCGAGCGCCTCGCGGCCGTCGCGCGCGGTGCGGACCTCGATCGGCACGTCGAGCCGGCGCAGCGCCCGCAGCGCGAGGTCGCGGTCGTCGCAGTTGTCGTCGACGAGGAGCAGCACGGGCGGGTTCACGACGAGGCTCCGGAAGGGAGCGAGAGGTAGAAGCGCGCCCCGTGCTCGGGATCGCCCTCGGCCCAGACGCTCCCGCCGTGTCGCTCGGCGACGCGCTTCACGACGGCGAGGCCGATGCCGGCCCCGGGGAACTCGTCGCGCGAGTGGAGCCGCTCGAAGGGCCGGAAGAGGCGCGCGGCGTGCGCGGCCTCGAAGCCGACGCCGTCGTCGGCGACCCAGTACACCGTCGTGCCGTCCGCCTCGCGCCGCCCACCCGCGGCGATGTGCGCCTTCTCGCGCCGGCCCGAGAACTTGAGCGCGTTCCCGATCAGCTCGCCGAACGCTTCGCGCAGGAGCGCGCGGTCCGCCGTCGCGGGCGGCACGTCGACGAGGCTGAGCTCCGCCGAGCGCGGCGGCGGCGCGAGCTGCTCGAACACCTCGCGCACCAGCTTCTCGACGTCCACGGTCTCGAGCCGGACGGTTTCGCGCGAGACCTTGCTGAGGCGCGAGAGCCCGTCCGCGAGGCGCAGCCCGGACTCGGCCGCGCGCCGGATGCGCGCCACGATGCCGCGCGCCTCCGACCCCATGCGCTCGCTGTGGTCCTCCTCCAGCACCGAGACGAAGTTCACGATCGCACCGAGCGGCGAGCGCAAGTCGTGGGCGAGCGTGCGCTGGAGCGCGTCGCGATCCTCGCGGGTGCGCGCCGCCTCGAGGCGCGCCACTTCGACGGCGCGCCACGCCGCGCCGCCGGCGGCGCGGCGCACCAGCCGGGCGGTGGCGACGACCGCCGCCGCCGCCGCGAGCGCCGCGACGAGAGCGCCGAGACTGCGCGGCAAGAGCGCGACGGCGCACGCGCCGAGCGCGCCCACGCCGACGGCCAGCGCCAGCTCCTTCCGTCTCGTCTGCTGCGCGGCGATTCCCTGCGCGTTTCGATGGCTTCGCGCGTCCATTCCGGGCGTGCCCCCTCCTCGGAAGATTCTACAAAGTTCGCGTGCCCAGGTGTTCGTTTCCCGTGGCCCACCGCGGCGGCGCCCGGGGGAAGCGCCGCACGGGGCACCCACGCAGAAAACGTGCCAGGGGCGAAGCGGCTGCGCTGGGTCGCGTGACGGCGTGACGCAGATCACCGTCGCGCCCGAGGCCATGGTGTCCCATCCTCGCGGAGCCCCCCGATCGAGCGCGAACGGCAGGCCGCCGGCCCGCCGTCGCGGCCGGACGGCTTGCGCGGTGGGCCCGAGGTCGCTTGGGCGCGCACCTTCACACCTCCTCGGCCTCGCGGCGCTCGAGCGCGGTCGCACTGGCGCTGCCGAGCGGCTTGATCGGCGTGGCGCTCGTGGTGGGCGGGCTGCTCGGCGTCGGCCCGGGCGCGCCGCGCGTGGGCACCGGAGTGGGGCTCGTCGTCGGAGCGCTCGCGCTCGCGGCGCGCGTGCGCGCGGGCGAGGCGACGCCGCCCGGCGCGCGGGCTCTCGCCGTGGCCGCATCCGCGTGCGCGGCGGCGCTCCTCGCCGCCGAGCTCTCCGCGCGCGCGCCCGGGCTCGCCGGGCGCAGCAGCGCGGTGGGCCTCCTCGCCGCGGCCGCGGGCATCGCCCTCGCGTCGAGCGGGGATCGCGTCCGGGCCCGACGCGGCGCGCAGGTCGCGGGCGCGGGCGCGGCGCTCGCGGCGGTGAACCTCGTCGGGTACGCGTACGGGAGCGACAGCCTCGCCGGGATCCTCGGCGGCACCGCCTCCGATCCGCTCGGCGCGCTCGGCGTGCTCCTGCTCGGCCTCGGCGCCGCGACGAGCCGTCGCGGCTTCTGGCTGGCGCGGGTGGCCGCGGGCCGCACGCTCGGCGCCGCACACGTCCGCCGCGCGCTCCCCGCGCTGCTCGGCATCCCGTTCGCGACCGGGCTCGCCGCCGGGCTCGCGGCGCGCGCCGGTCTCCTCTCGGTGCCGACCGCCTTCGCGTTGCTCGCGCTCGCCTGCATGGCGGCGCTCGTCGCGGCCGCCGCGAGGCACGGCCGCCGCCTCGACCAGCTCGCGCGCGAGCGGCTGCGGCTCGAGAGCTTGTTCCGGCGGACGTTCGAGACCGCGGCGGTCGGCTTCGCGCACGTCGACGTCGAGGGGCGCTGGCTGCGCGTGAACGACCGGCTCTGCGAGATCGTCGGCCGCGCGCGCGAGGAGCTGCGCGGCGCGTCCATCCACGAGCTCACGCACGCCGACGACCGCGACGGCGCGCGCGCGGTGTACGAGTCGCTCGCACGAGGCGAGATCGACAGCCACCGCGCGGAGCGCCGCTTCTTGAGGAAGCAGGGAGGCGTCGTCTGGGTCGAGACGGTGCTCTCGGCGGAGCGGGATCGCGCGGGCCGCGTCGAGCACCTGGTCGCGGTGGTGCAGGACATCTCGGAGCGCAAGCGGGCGGAGGCTGCGCTCGACCTCGTGCGCCACGCGCTCGATGCCTCGAGCGACGGCCTCGTGATCGTGTCGGCGGCGCGTCCCGAAGGCGAGATCGTGTTCGTGAACCGCGCGTTCGAGCGCATCACGGGCTACGACGCGACCGAGGCGGTCGGACGGGGCTGGGACCTGATCGGCCGCCGCGGCTCGGGCGACCCGCCGCTCGAGGCCCTGTGCGAGCGCATGCGGCGGGAGAACGGCATCACGCTGCACTTCCGCAGCCGCAGGAAGAGCGGCGCCGACTACGTCGCCGAGATCCGCCTGGCCCCCGTGGCCGACGGCCAGAGCGGCGCCGTGACGCACTACGTGGGCGTCCTGGTCGACGCGACCGACCGCCTGGCCGCCGTCGCGGAGCGCGAGCGTCTCCTCGGCGAGGCGATCTCCGCGCGCGAGGAGGCCGAGCGCGCGGGCCGCGCCAAGGACGAGTTCCTCGCGCTCGTATCTCACGAGCTGCGCTCGCCGCTCGGCGTCGTCGCGAGCTGGCTCCCGATGCTGCGCTCGGACGCGCGCCTCGACCTGCGCGAGCGCGCCGCAGCGGTGATCGAGCGCAACGTCGCGCTGCTCTCGCGCCTGATCGGCGACCTCCTCGACGCGTCGCGCATGGCGAGCGGGAAGCTCGACATCGACCGCAGGCCCTTCGAGCTCGTCGGCGTGGTGAGCGCCGCGGTCGCGGCGCTGCACCCCGCCGCCCGCGACCGCGAGCTCGTGCTCGAGTTCCGCGCCGACGACGGCGAGCTGTTCGTCGTCGGCGACGCCGAGCGCATGGACCAGGTCGTCCACAACCTCGTGCGCAACGCGATCAAGTTCACGCCGCCCGGCGGCCGCATCGACGTCGAGGTCCGGCGCGCCGGCCAAGAGGTGTGGCTCACCGTCGCGGACACGGGCCAGGGCATCGCGCCCGAGCTGCTCCCCACCGTGTTCGCGCGCTTCCGCCAGCGCGACGGCGGGCCGCGCGGGGTCGGGGGCGGCCTCGGGCTCGGGCTGTCGATCGTCCGCCGGCTGGTGGAGCTGCACGAGGGCCGCGTCGAGGTCGCGAGCGAGGGACGCGGCTGCGGAGCCCGCGTCGAGGTGCGGCTGCCGCTGGCGCCCGCGCCGGTCGTCGCCGCCGAGCGGGTGGAAGCCGTGGCGCACGGCTCGCTGGAGGGGCTGCGCGTCCTGCTCCTCGAGCCCGACCGCGCGGCGGCCGAGGCGCTCGCGCTCGTCCTCGAGGCCGCGGACGCGGAGGTTTCGTGGGTGCGCGCCGCCGACGACGCGCGCACGCCGGGCACGGCGCCCGCGCCCGACGCGATCGTGGCCGCGTTCGACGCGGCGCCCGAGGACGCGGCCGAGCTCGTGCGCGCGGCGAAGGCGCGCCACAAGGCGCCGCTGGCGGTGGCGCTCTCGACGGACCGCGGGGCGGAGGCGCGCGCCCGGGCGCACGAGGCCGGCTTCGATGCGCTCCTCGCGCGCCCCTTCGACCCCGCGCGCCTCGTCCACCTGCTGCGCTCCCTGCGCGAGCGCCGCCGCACGCGCGTTCTCGTCGTCGACGACGACCGCGACGCGGCAGATTCGCTCGCGCTCCTGCTCGAGCGACACGGTTTCGCGGCGACTGCGGCGTACGGCGCGGAGGAGGCGCTGCGCGAGGCGTCGCGCCGCGCGCCGGATGCGGTCGTCACGGACGTCCGGCTCGGCGACGGCCGCGGCACGGACGTCGCGCGCACGCTGCGCGCGCGCGGGGGGCGGATGCGCGTCGTGGCGGTCACCGGGAGCGCGGCCCACGAGCTCGGCGACGAGGCGGGCCTCTTCGACGCCGTCGTGCAGAAGCCCGTGGCGCCCGGAACCCTCGTCGAGGCGCTGCGCGGCTGAGCGGACGCGCGGGTGCGCGCGGCGCCGGTGCGGCGGCCGGGGCGGCAGGCCGCGCTCGCCCACTCGGCACGCGTCGTGCAGGAACAGGCGCGCGCGTGCAGCCGGATCCCGGATGGGCCGAGGACGCGGAGCCGGCTCGGCCGGGTCCGGGCGCGGCCACGATCGCTCTCTGGGGCACCTTCCTGCTCCTCCTCCTCGTCGCGCTCTACCTCGCGCGCAGCGTGGCCCTCCCGGTCGTGTTCGCGGTGCTCGTGAGCTTCGTGCTGAGCCCCATCGTCCGCTCGTTGCGGCGGCTGCGGGTTCCGGCGCCGCTCTCCGCCGCCGGGCTGCTCCTGCTCTTTCTCGCGGGCACGTCGTGGGGCGTCGTGGCGCTCTCCGCGCCGGCCGCGGATTGGGTTCGGCGCGCGCCCGACGGCGTGCGCGAGGTCGAGGAGAAGCTGCGCTTCCTGCGCGACCCGGTCGTGCGCGTGAGCCGGGCGACCGAGCAGGTCGAGCGCGCGACGCGGCTCGGCGGCGAGCGCGCGCCCGAAGTGGTGGTGCAGCAGCGCAGGCTCAGCGACGTCCTCTTCGATCAGACGCAAGGCTTCCTCACCGGGCTCCTCGTGAGCGCCGTCCTCCTCTTCTTCCTGCTCTCCTCGCCCGACGACTTCTTGGAGAAGGCGGTGGCAATCGCCCCGCGGCTCCAAGACAAGAAGCGGGTCGTCGCCGCGGCGCGCGAGATCGAAGCCGACGTCTCGACCTACCTCCTCGCCGTGACGGTGATCAACGCCGGCTTCGGCGTCGCGGTCGGGATCGCGATGGCGCTCCTCGGCGTCCCCAACGCGGCGCTCTGGGGCGTCTTCGCCGGCCTCACGAACTTCGTGCCCTACATCGGCGCGTTCGCGATGGCGCTCGTGCTCGCCGGCGTCGGCGTGCTCACGTTCGACCAGCCGTGGGCGATGTTCCTGCCCGCCGGCGTCTTCGTGGCGCTCAACGTCGTCGAGGCGAACGTCGTGACGCCCCTCGTCCTCGCGAGCCGGCTCACGCTGAGCCCCGTCGTCGTGTTCGTGTGGGTGCTGCTCTGGTCGTGGCTCTGGGGCATCCCGGGCGGCCTCATCGCCGTCCCGATGCTCGCGGCGCTGAAGATCGCGCTCCAGCACGTCCCCTCGCTCGCGCCGGTCGCGAAGCTGATCGACTGACGCGCTGGTACGAAGCTTGCTGTGTCCATGGCGCCCCGTAGGAGGGACCCCCCGGATGCGCGCCCTCGTGGCCGAGCGCCGATGACCGCGCCGGCGGGCGTGTCGATCGTACAATCGACCGTCTCCGCCGCGTCGACGGCGCCCGCTCGGGCGCCGGCCCTGCGCGCCGAGCCGCGGCGCTTCGCGGTCCTCACCGACCGGCTCCCGCCGCGGCTGCGCGAGCGGCCGGGCCCGCCCGTCCTCGAGCGCGCGCCGTCCGGCGTGGGCGCGGCGCTCGCGCTCGCGCTCGCGCGCCGCCGCGGCGCGTGGATCGGTTGGGCCGGGACGGGCCGCGCGCCGTCGCCGCCGCCCGGCTACGGCCTCGCGCAGGTCCCGCTCGACGCGGGCGAGGCGGGGCTGTTCGAGCGCTTCTGCGACCGCACGCTCTGGCCGCTCCTCCACGCCATGCCCGACCGCATGGAGGTCGACGCGCAGGCGTGGGCGGCGTACGCGGCCGTCGGCGCGCGCTACGCCGAGGTCGCCGCGAACACCGTCGCGGCGTCCGGGCTCGTCTCGATCCACGACTGCGCCCTGGTCCCCGCGGCCCGCCAGCTGCGCCAGCTGCGTCCCGACCTCCGGATCGCGCTCTTCGCGCACGCGCCGTTCCCCGCGTGCGATCTCCTCCGCATGCTGCCCTGGCACGGCGAGCTGCTCGAAGGGCTGCTCGCGTGCGACCTCGTCGGCTTCCACGCGAGCGCGTATGCGGCCAATTTCTTCGACTGCGCGGAGCGCCTGCTCGGAGCGCGCGCGGACCGCGAGCGCGGGTGCCTCGCCCAGGGGAAGCGCGGCGTGCGCGTGGGCGTGTTTCCGCTCGGCATCGACTACGCGGCCGCCGAGGAGCGCGCGCGGCGCGCGCCGGGCCTCGGCGGCGCGCGCGACGCGCGCATCGTGCTCGGCGTGGACCCCCTCGACCCCACCAACGGGATCGCCGAACGGATCCGCGCGTTCGTGCGGCTCCTCGAGCTGCACCCCGAGCACCGCGAGCGCGTGGTGCTCGTCCAGGTCGCGGAGCCGGGACGGCGCGACGCCGCGGAGTCCCAGCGCCTCAAGCGTCAGGTGGACGCGCTGGTCGGAGAGGCGAACGGGCGGCTCGGGACGTCGCGTTGGACGCCCATCCGCTACGTCTGCCGCGCGCTGCGGCCGGTGGATCTGGCCGGTCTCTACCGCGAGGCCGACGTGGCGCTCGTGACGCCCCTGCGCGACGGCACCGGCCGCGTGGCGAAGGAGTACGTGGCGTCGCAGGTCGGCGACCCGGGCGTGCTGGTGCTCTCGCGGCTCGCGGCCTGCGCGGAGACGATGCGCGAGGCCTTGCAGGTCCATCCCCATCACGTGGACGAGGTGGCCGAGTCGCTGCACCGCGCGCTCGGCATGCCCGCCTCGGAGCGCGCCGCGCGGATGCGCGCGCTCCAGCGGCGCGAGCGGCGCCACGACGTGCACGCCTGCGTGGGCGCGTTCCTGCGCGTCGCGGCCGCGCCGGCGCCGACGGCCGACGCGGAGGGCTGAGCGGGCGCGCCGCTACGTGGACCCCGCGGCCGCCGGCGGGGTGCGCCCCTCGCCGCGCCCGCGCGCCGCCACCAGCGCGCGCACGACCGCCGGATCGACGGGCTTCGTGCAGTGGCGGTCGAAGCCCGCCTCGGCCGCGCGGCGGCGGTCCTCGTCACGGCCGTAGCCCGAGAGCGCGACGAGGAGCGCGCCCCCCGCGTGCGGATGCGCGCGCAGCCGCCGTGCCGCCTCGAATCCGTCGAGGCCGGGGAGGCCGAGGTCGACGAACGCCGCGTCCGGCGCGAAGCCATCGACCGCCCGGACGGCGTCCAGCCCGTCGAACGCGACGCGTACGTCGTGCCCCTCGCGACGGAGCAACAGCGCCAGCGTCTCGGCGGCGTCGCGGTTGTCCTCGACGATCAGGATCCGGCGGGGCGGCGCGGCCACCGGCGCCGCCAGGTCGCTTCGCGCGCGGACCGGCGCGCCGCGCTCGCGCGCGGGCAGGCGAATCGTGAAGGCGGCGCCGCGTCCGGGGCCCTCGCTCTCCACGGACACCGTTCCGCCGTGGAGGTGCAGGATGCGCCGCACCAGGGTGAGGCCGATCCCGAGCCCGCCTTGCGCGCGGTCGCGCGCGGCGTCCGCCTGGACGAAGAGGTCGAAGATGCGCTGCTGCTCCTCGCGCGGGATCCCGCGCCCGCTGTCGCGCACGCGCACCCAGGCGGACTCCCCGTCGCGGCCCGCCTCCACGGCGATCGCGCCGCCCTGCGGCGTGAACTTCGCCGCGTTCGAGAGCAGGTTCACGAGCGCCTGCACGAGCCGCGCGCGATCGCCGTGCACGTAGAGGCCCGGCTCGATGATCTGCGCGAACGGGTGCGCCCCGCGCTCGAGCAGCGGGCGCGTGGCCTCGACCGCGGCGCCGACGACGTCGCGCAGCGCGAGCGTCTCGGAGCGGATCTCGATGGCGCCGCGCGCGATGCGGGAGACGTCGAGCAGGTCGTCGAGGAGGCGGGCCATGTGGCTGACCTGGCGGCCGATCACGTCGCGCACGCGCGCCAGCTCGCCGTCGTCGCGGCCCAGCTCGCCGATCAGCTCGAGCGCGTTGCGGATCGGGGCCAGCGGGTTGCGCAGCTCGTGCGCGAGCACGGCCAGGAACTCGTCCTTGCGGCGGTCGGCGTCGCGCAGCGCCGCCTCGCGTGCGCGCCGCTCCGTCACGTCCTGGTGGAATCCGACCATGCGCGACGGCCGGCCCGCCGCGTCGCGCAGCACGCGGGCGCGCGACGCGACCCAGCGCACCTCGCCGTCGGGTCGCACGATGCGGTGCTCGTGGGCGTAGTGGCCGCTGGCGAGCGCCGACCGCGCGATCCGCTCGGCCTCGTCCCCGTCGGCGGGGTGGACGCGCGCGCGCCAGTCCTCGACGCGGCCGCCGAACGTGCCCGGCGCGAGGCCGAAGATGCGCTCCGTCTCGTGCGACCAGGTCACCCGGCCCTCCGCGACGGACCAGTCGAACGTGCCGAGACCGCCCGCCTCGAACGCGAGCCGGAGCAGCTCCTCGCTCGAGCGCAGCGCCTCCTCCATCCCCTTGCGCGCGGTGATGTCGACCGCGACGCCGGCGTAGCGGCGCGGCTGGCCGGCCTTCGCGGGCAGCGGGCGTCCGTGGTCGCGCAGCCAGCGCACGGCGCCGCCGGCCGCGAGCACGCGGTACTCGGCCTCGTACGGCGCGCCCGCCGCGACGGCGCTCCGGAAACGCGCGCGTACCGCGCCGCGATCCGCGGGGTGCACGTGGTCGTACCAGCGCTCGACGTCGGCGTACACTTCCTCGCGCGGGCGGCCGAAGAGCGCCTCGAAGCCCGCGCTGAGATACACCATGCGCGGCACGTCCGGCTCGCTCATCCAGACCACGTCCGGGATCGCCTCGGCGAGCGCGCTCAGCCGCGCCTCGCGCTCGTGGAGCGCGTCCTCCGCCGCGCGGTGGAGCGCGAGGTCCAGCAGCGTGACGATCGCGCCCTCCACCCGGCTCTCGCCCTCGAGCCGGCCGATCGTCACGAGCGCGTCGCGAGCCTCGTCGCCGGCCCGCAAGCGGAGCCGCCTCGGGCCCTCGCGGACGCCCGACATCGCGGCCTCGAACAGCGGAGCCAGCGCCTGCGGCGGGTCGCAGGCCAGCGCCTCGGCCAGCGGCGCGCCGACCGCCGCGGCCGGGCACAGCGCCTCCGCCGCGCGGTTCGCGTACGTCACCCGGCCCTCGGCGTCGCACACGATCATCGGCTGCGGCGACTGCGAGAGGATCGCCTCCACGGCGCGCGCGCGGGCGAGCTCGGCGGCGGTGCGCCGCGCGGCCGAGAGGTCGGTCACGACCACGCAGCGCGTGTCCGCGTCCTCGTCGACGGCGCTGAGCGCGACGCGCACCGCGAGGCGGCGCCCCTGCGGCGTCTCCAGCGCCACCTCCGCGTCGCCGGCGCCGTCGCGCAGCAGGCGCTCCCACGCGTCCCGGCCGTCCGCGGACACGAACGCAGAGAACGGCTGCCCGACCAAGGTCTCGAGCGGGCGCTTCGCGACGGTCGCGAAGGGCTGGTTCGCGTAGAGCACGCAGCCGTCGCGGCCGAGGACGAGCGCGCCGTCGCGCATCCGCTCTACGAGCAGGCGGTACGTGCGGTCCGCGCCGTCGAGCGTGTAGACGCGCGGCCCCTTCGTGGCCGCGACGACCAGCGCGTCGGCCTCGCCCGCGCGGATCGCCGCGAGCGTCTGCTCCGCCTCGTCGAGCTTCGCCGAGAGGATCTCGAGTTCGCGCTGGAGGCGCCGGGTCTTGCGCAACGGGGCGTCCTCGCTCACGGGGCCGGGCGGAGCGTGAGGCCGACCAGCACGCGCTCCTCGTTGGACATGTCGCCGATCAGCCGGCGCACGGGCAGCGGGCTCTCCTTGACCAGCGTGGGCGCGGCCACGATCTCCGCCTGCCCGGCGAGGTCCGGCTGCTGGTAGACGTCCACCACCGCGAGCTCGTAGCGCCCTTCGAGGTGCGCCTCGCAGATCCGGCGCAGGTTCCGGATCGCCCGCAGCGAATTGGGCGTCGACCCCGTCACGTAGAGGCGCAGCAGGTAGACCGGCGCGCGCTCCGAGGGCGCGCGCTCGCGGAGCGCGGCGGGGCGGCTGCTCATCGCGGCGCCGCGCCGTCCGGCGCGATGTCGAAGCCCACGAGCACGCGCTCGGTGCGCGAGAGGTCGCCGATGATCTTCTTGAGCGGCTTCGGGAGCTGCCGTACGAGCGTCGGGATGGCGAGGATCTGGTCCTGGGCCGCCAGCTCGGGGTGCTTCGCGAGGTCGACCACCTCGACCTCGTAGCGGCCGTCGAGGTGCTCCTCGCAGAGCTGGCGCAGGTTCCTGAGCGCCGCCACGGACTTGGGCGTCTGCCCGGCAACGTAGAGGCGCAGCCTCCACACGTCGTCGCGCGCGCCGTTCCTCCTCCCGGTCGTCGCCCGCGCGGGGACGCGCCCCGCGCGCCGCCGCGCCGGAGCGCTCTCCCGGCTCGTGGCCACGCGTCGCGTCACGCCCGTCCCCCCCGTGCGCGGCCCTTCCCCACCTCGGCGTGTCGGCTGCGCGCCATCCGAACCCGGTCGTCGGCCAGCACCCGCTCGCGCTCCTCCTCCTGCTCGATGAGGCGCATGACCTCCTCGTTCTCGGCCTGGAACTCCGCCTCGAGCGCCGCGATGCGCGCGCGCAGGGCCTCGCGCTGGCGCTTCAGCAGGCGCTGCTTGCGCTCGATCTCGAGCCGCCGCTCGACGTCGTGCGCGCGGTCCTCCGCCTCGCGCGCGAGGCGCGCGGAGCCGGTGAGGACGCCCGAGGCGCCCGTGTACACGTCGACGAGCTCGATTCCGCGCTCGCTGAGGCGGAACTCGCGCACCTGGTTCGAGTGCGGCATGCCGCGGCTCTTGAGCACGTAGAGCACGCGGTTGCGCTCGCCGGTCTCCTCGAAGTCGCGCAGCAGCAACCAGGTATCCATCAGCGACGAGACGCCGACGTCGGTCTCCTCGGTGCTCTCGGGACGCGAGAGCGTCGTGTAGATGCCGGTGATCTGCTTCGCCTTCAGCGAATCGAGGAGGCGCAGCACGACCATCTGCACGTCCTTGGCCGATCCGGCCTGGATGAGGTTCGTGAGCGGATCGACCGCGACGAGCGCGGGGCGGAACTCCTCGAGCACGCCGTGCATCGCGGTGAGGTGCATCTCGAGGCCCTGGAGCGTCGGGCGCGCCGCCTGGATGCGCAGCCGTCCCTTGCGCAGCCACGGCTCGAGGTCGAGCCCGATGGAGCGCATGTTGCGGACGATCTGGCTGGGGCTCTCCTCGAAGACGAACGCCAGCGCGCGCTCGCCGCGCCGGCACGCGGCGTCGAGCGCGTGCGCCACCAGGGTCGTCTTCCCGGTCCCGGCCGTCCCCGAGATGAGCACCGACGAGCCGCGGTAGTAGCCCTGGCCCCCGAGCATCGCGTCGAGGCGCGGGACGCCGGTCGAGACGCGCTCGGACGACACCTCGTGGTCGAGCTTCAGCGACGTCACGGGCAGCACGCTGATGCCCGTGCGCCCGATGAGGAACGGGTACTCGTTGGTGCCGTGCACGGAGCCGCGGTACTTCACGATGCGCACGCGGCGCGTGGAGAGCTGGTCGACGACGCGGTGGTCGAGCAGGATCACGCAGTCGGAGACGTACTCCTCGAGGCCCTGGCGGGTGAGCTGGCCGTCGCCGCGCTCGCCCGTCACCACCGCGGTGAGGCCGCGCTCCTTCAGCCAGCGGAAGAGGCGGCGCAGCTCGGCGCGCAGGATGGCGGGGTTCGAGAGGCCGGAGAAGAGCGTCTCGATCGTGTCGAGGACGATGCGCTTCGCGCCCACCCGGTCCACGGCGTACCCGATGCGGATGAAGAGCCCTTCGAGGTCGTACTCGCCGGTTTCCTCGATCTCGCTGCGCTCGACGTGCACGTGGTCGACCACGAGCTGATTCGACGCCTCGAGCGACTCGACGTCGAATCCGAGCGACGCCACGTTCTTGGCGAGCTCCTCGGCCTTCTCCTCGAAGCTCACGAAGACGCCGGGCTCACCGAACTGGGTCACGCCGCGGACGAGGAACTCGACGCCGAAGAGCGTCTTGCCGCAGCCGGCGCTACCACAGACCAGCGTCGGCCGCCCGCGCGGGAGGCCGCCTTCCGTGATCTCGTCGAGCCCGGTGATGCCGGTGGGGGCCTTCTCCAGCGTCGGGAGTCGGCGCGGCCGCCGACGCTCGGAGGGCAGGGAGCGGGGCATGCGACCTCCTGCGAGCGGCGGACTCTATCACACGAGCGCCGGGGTGCCGCTGTGACGAAACGCCCCGCCGTGTCGACGGACCGTCGACGGCGCCGAGCGTGTAATGCTTACAACCACGCGCGCTCAGACCAGCGCTTCCTTTCGCTCCAGCATCGCGCCGCCGAGCACGATGGCCTCGTCGCGGCTGAGCGCCTTGCGCCCCATGCGGAAGATTTCCCGTTCCTCGTGGTCGTGGTGGTGCTCGACGAGGTCCCGGAGCACCGCGAGCTTGGCGGGCCAGCGCTCGTCCTCGGCGCGGCAGACCTCGAGGTCCTCGAGGGCGCGCTCGATCGCCTCGTGCTCCTCGACGGCCTCGAGCAGGAGCGCGCGGTCCTCGCCCCGCTCGGCGAGCGTCTCGTAGAAGACGTCCCGCTCGGCCTTCGCGTGCGAGACCAGCTCGCCCGCGAGCTCCCTCACGAGCTCCGCGCGCGCGCGTACCTCGTCGTCGGCGGTCGCCTCGATGCGCTTGAAGAGCTCGCGCACCGTCTCGTGGTCGCTGCGGATCAGGTCGAAGACGTCGACCCCGCTCGGGCTCATGGCGTGCTCCCCTGCCGGATGCCGTGCGGGTGGGCCGGCGCGCCCTTCGGGCGCGGGCCGCGTGGGCGCGCCTCCGCGCGGGTCGTCTCACCCGTGGGGACGGCGCCGCGCGCGGGCGCGATGCCGGCGCCGCGGCGGTTGGCGTAGACCTGCGTGAACTCGGCTCCCAGGAAGAGGATCTGGGCCGAGTAGTAGATCCAGACCAGGAGCACGAGCAGCGTGCCGGCCGCGCCGTACGCGGACGCCACCGTGCTCTGCCCCAGGTAGAGACCGATCGCGAGCTTCCCGGCGACGAAGAGCACCGCCGTGACCGCGCCCCCGACGAACGCGTCCCGCCATGCGATTTCCGCGTCGGGTACGACCTGGTAGATGAGCGCGAAGAGCAAGGCCACGAGCCCGAACGAGAAGACCGCGTGGACGACGCCCCAGAGCGCCTCGCTTCCGGGCAGCACCGACTGGGCCCAGGTGCCGAGCGCCGCGAGGGCCGCGGAGAGGACGAGGGAGACGAGCAGCAGAAAGCCCGTGCCCAGGACCATCGTGAAGGAGAAGAAGCGGTCGCGCAGGACGCCGAGCCAGCCGCGGTCGGGGCGGGGCTTCACCTCCCAAATCGTGTTCATCGCGTCCTGGAGCTCCCCGAACACGCCGGACGCGCCGAAGAGAAGGGTCGCGAGGCCGATCGCCGAGGCGATCCAGCCCCCCGTCGGGCCGCCGCTCCGGCTGGCGATCTCGGCGATCGCACGGCCGGCGTCGGCGCCGACGAGCGCCGTGAACTGCGCCTCCACCTCGCCGACCGCGCTGTCGCCGTACACGATGCCCACGATGCCGACGGCGATGACGAGGAACGGGGCGAGCGAGAGGATCGCGTAGAAGGCGAGGGCCGCGCCGAGGCGCGGCGCGCGGTCTTCGAGCCAGTCGGAAATCGTGGCGCGCCCGAGGTCGGCGGCGCTCCGCAGGGGCCCGGGAAGGTCCATGACGGGGCTCCTGGCAAGATCCGTACCGGGGATCGCGTCGCGCACGCGTGCCGCGGGCGCGCGACGACGCGCTCGGGTCGCGCGTACTTTGTGGAATGGCGCGCCCCGCGCTCGCTCAGCCGGGCGGCGCGCCCTTCCGCGCGAGCGGCACGACCGCCTCGGGCGCGGGCACGTCGGCGGTGAAGCTCTCCTCGAGGTAGAGCTCGACGTGCTCCCCGTCGTGGTGGAGGTAGCCGATCGCGACGTCGCGGCCGCAGACGAAGCGCGCGTCGCCGCCGCGCTGGCTCATCACGAGACCGCCCTTAAGCACGCGCGCCCAGACGATCGGCCCGCCGAGGACGCGCTCGACGTGCCGGCGCACGGGGAAGCCGCCTTCGCCGGCCGCGTCGAGCGCCTGGAAGGCCTCGGACCCGAGCGCGAGCGCGTACGGCCCCGCGACGCCGGCCTGGCGCAGCGCCTCGAGCGCGCGCGCGACCGCGGCGGGGAAGGCGTGCGGATCGGGCTCCATCGCGACCGGCTCGTGCGCGGCGCAGGGCACGAGGCCGGGGAGGTCCGCAGGCGCGCAGCCGAGGAGGAGCGCCTCGTCCTCGGCGCGCGCGAACGCCTCGGCGGCCCTGCGCACGGGCTCGAGGTCGACGTCGCGCGCGCCCCGGTCGATCCGCTCGAGCTCCGCGCGCGGCAGGCGGAAGGGAGCGCGCAGCTCGACGAGCGGGCGCACCAGCCGGCGGCGCAGCTCGAGCCCGGCGGGCGCCGGGCTGATGGGCGCGGTGCGGCCGAGGTCGAGCGCGGACTCGTTCCAGCCCACCGGCCCGACGAAGTCCATCAGGCGGCGCGCGGCGAGCTGCACCTCGAGCACCTCCTTGGCAGCCTCGTCGACGGCGCGCCAGACCGCCTCGGAGAACGGCGCGAGCTCGCGGAGCAGGCCCATCAGCCGCTCCCCAGCGGGAGCCGGCCCAGCCGCAGAGAGGCGTCCTCGTCCCGCACGCGGGCCGGGCCGTCGCCGGACGCGACGATGGACCCCTCCCGGAACAGAATGCGCCGCAGCTCGCGGTCGAACGCCTCGTGGCGGCGGCGGATCCACTCGAGGGTCATGCAGGCGTGCTCCACCTCCTCTTCGAGGTTGTGCGCGAGCACCTCCCTCAGCTCGGGGTCGCTCGTCGCGTCCACGCGCTGCTGGTACCAGTCGACCGCTTCGAGCTCCTCGATGAGCGAGACGATCCCCCGGTGGAGCTCCTTCGTTTCGCGCGAGAGCGCGTCCGCGTCCTCGTGCCAACCCTGACTCGCAACCGCCATGGCTAGCGCCTGCCTCTCCTCGCGAGCCGCGGGTCGCGCGGCCGATGCCGATGGACGCGCCGGTGGCGCACGCGTCCGAACAGGAACGCGGAGATCGCCGCCGCGGCGAGCGCATTGGCGATCGCCATGCGGCCCGCGGTGAAGGTGTAGACGAGCTCCGGAGCGAACAGCGCGGCCATGGTGAGGAAAGCCGCCTGCAGCGCGCCGAAGAGCACCACGGCGAGGAGCGTCGCGCGCCCGCGTCCCCGCGCGGAGGGCAGGCGCCCGAGCACCCAGAAAGCCGCCGGCGTCGCGAAGCCGACGAACAGCGAGAAGTGGATCGCGGTGTATGCGAGGACCAGCGGCGCGTCGGGCGCGGCGAGCACCGACGGAATCCGCCCGCGCAGCAGCGCGGAGGCGAGCGCGTAGGGCGTCCAGAACGGGTTCCCCGCGGCAGTGTCGAGCAGGAGGAAGAACGCGGCGACGCAGGAGGCGCCGAGCACGCCCGCCGCCACGCCGCACGCCACCCAGGGGACGGTGTGCGCGGTGTCGAACGGGATCGCCTCGGGCCTTCGCATCCCGAGGGCGCGGGCGTCGCGGGCGACCACCGGCCGGGACCTCCTCGCCGCGTGGGGCAGCAAGCGGCGTGCCGTGGCTCGCTGCGACGGCGGCGGCGCGCGGGCCGCGCCGCGCGCCGACGGCTTTGTAGAAAGGCGGCCCGCGGCCGGGGGCGCAGCGGAGGGCGGCCGGCTTCTTCGCGCTGGCACATCGCTTGCTCCGGGGCAGCGTGGGTTTCGTGAGCCGGCGGCGCCGCTGCCGGCTCGCGAGAACGCGACACGAGGTTCGCCGATGGGCCGTGGCCGGCTTGTAACCCCCGCGGGCCGGCGCGGTGCACGGCGATCGGGCCCGGCGCGCCGGGGCGCGCCGGGCCCCCTGTGTCGCAGCGGCCGCGCGCTGACGATCGCCTCGCACCGTCGGGCTCGCGGCGCTCCTCGGCGCGGCTCGCCTCGAGCGCGAGCGCGCGCGCGAGCGCACGGCCCGCTGCCGGCTCGGCCTCGCCGCGGTGCGCGCGGCGACGCCGATGCGAGTCGGCGCTGAACTCGTCGGCCGCGCTCAGGGGAGCACGAGCTTCGCGAGGCGGAGCGGCGCGCGGTCGCCGGCGGCGATCGCAAGGCGCGTCAGCCCCGCCCTTCGATGCTCCACGCGCAGCACGACGCGCAGGGGACGGCGCGTCCCGGCGGCCTGCTCGAACTCGAACGAGCGCTCGCCGTCGGCCGCCACGACGCGGTGCGGAGGCGGGCTCACCTCGAGGATCCTCGCGCCCTCGAGGTACGCCTCGCCGATCCGCAGCCTCGGCGCGGCGCCGGGGGCGAGCTCCACGCGAATCGCCTCCGGGAGCCCGACGCGCGAGATCCTCTCGTAGCGGACGGCGAAGAGCGCCGCGCGGGCGTGCGCGCGCGAGAGCGGGCCTCCGCCGCAGAGCCCGAGCAGCCCGGCGGCTACGACCGCGGCCATCGCCGTCCAGCTCGCGCGCTGCACCCACCGCGCCGCGCGGGATACGCGCGGCGGATGTGAGCGCCCGACGGCCGCGCTCACCGCGGCAGGACCGAGATGTGACCGTTGCGCTCGAGCACGGCGCCGGCGATGTCCTCCCAGCGGGCGATGCCGTGGAGCTGCCGCGCGGCGGCGAAGACGTCCTCCTCGTCCACGCGCTCCTCGTCCATCGCCGCGCGCTCCGGCCGGCCGTCGCGGACGACCACGACCGGCTCACCGTCGACCAGCCGGTCGAAGCGCGGCGAGCGCTGCTTCGCGACCGAGAGCGACACGTCGAGCGCCACGAGCGTCACGATCGCCATGAGACCGCCCGTCAACGAGGTGTCGCCGGAGAGGATCGCGGGCTCCGCCATCTCGCCGATCATGAACAGCAGCACGAGGTCGAACACGCTCGTGTCGGCCATCGTGCGCTTCCCCGCCACGCGGAAGAGCGCGAGCAGAAAGGCGTAGAGGACGAACGCACGCAGGACGATCTCCATGACGTCTCCCGCAGCGCACGCGGCGCATTGTCCAATGTGCAGGCGGGAGCCGTCGGACGAGTCGGCGACGCTGCATCCGATGTGCCACCGCCCACGCGTTGGCACGGCCCGTGCAGAACCTTCGAGCGATGATCGAGAGCCCAGGAAGACCCCGGGCGGCGGCGGCCGGCATCGACAGGCGGGGCATCGGGCTGGCAGACCGGTCGCCGCCGCCCGCACGACATGGGGCCCGCGCGGCCGACCCACCACGGTCGCGCGCGCATTCGGGCGGGCGCTCCCGCTGAAGCGCTGCCTGCTCCTGCTCAGGAGCGCCCGCCCTTCCCGCCCCTACACCGATCGGACCTCCGGCGCGGGCCCGCTCGGACGAGACCGCGCCGCGAGGAAACCGTGTGTACACTCTTCTGCTCATCGTCCTCATCCTCCTCCTGATCGGCGTCGTCCCCGCGTGGCCCTACAGCCGTTCGTGGGGCTACGCCCCGACGGGCCTGGTCGGCGTCGTCCTGATCGTGGCGCTGATCCTGCTGTTCACGGGCGGCGGCACGATGCCCGCCGCGCCTTGACGCGCAGCGGACGCGCACCGGAACCGGGAACGCTTTGTAGAATCGGTCGGCGCGCGGGCCCTGCGAGCGCCCGAGTGCGCATGGTGACGTCGCGCGCCCCGTCCTATCGTGAGGACCCGTGACGGGTGAGGGCGCGTGACGGTCCGGTCCGCGTGCTGGACTCCGCGCGGACGGCGGCTGGCCGCCGTCGCGGCGCTCGCCGCCGCGCTCGTCGCGCGGCTCGCGATCGATCCCTGGCTCGACGACGCGCTGCCGTTCGTCACCCTCTACGCCGCGGTCGGCTTCGCGGCGTGGGTCGCCGGAGCGCTCGTCGCGGCGCTCCTCGCGAGCGTGGGATACCTCGCGGCGGACGCGCTGTTCGTTCCGCCGCGCGGCGCCGTCGGGTGGTCGCACCTCCCCTGGGCTGCCGCCTACGGGGCGACGTGCGCCCTCCTCGTCGCGCTGGCCGTCTCCGTTCGGCGCGGCGCGCGCCAGCGACGCGAGATCGGCTCCGTGCTCGAAGCGGTGCGCGCGCAGCTGCGCGGGGCGAACGACGAGCTCGGCGCGCGCGACAGCCGGCTGCAGTTCATCATGGACGCCGCGCCGATGCTGATCTCCTACGTCGACGCGGGCCTGCGCTACCGCCACAACAACAGCGCGTACGAGGCCTGGTTCGGACGCACGCCCGGGGAGCTCGTCGGCAAGACGATGCGGGAGGTCCTCGGCGAGGCGGCGTGGCAGGAGCTGCGCCCGCACGCCGAGGCCGCGCTTCGCGGCGAGCACGTGCGGTACGAGGGCCGGGTGCCCTACCGAGACGGCGGCCCGCGCTGGATCCGCGCGGCATACGTGCCCGACCTCGACGCGCGCGGCCACGCGCGCGGCTTCGTGGCGCTGGTCCTCGACGTCACGGCTCAGAGAGAGGCCGAACTCGCGCGCGGCGAGCTGCAGTCGCGCTTCGAGGCGTTCATGGAGCACGCGCCCGTGCGCGTGTACCTGAAGGACGAGGAAGGGCGCTACGTCTTCGCGAACCGCGCGCTGCTCGACGCCGTCGGTCTCCCCGCCCCGGAGGTGCTCGGCCGCACCGACGAGGAGCTCTTCCCGGTGGGCGCGGATCGCGGCTCGCGCGAGCGCGACCGGAACGCGGCTGCGGAGGGACGCGCGATCCAGTTCCGCGAGGCGCACTTCGAGCGTGGGGTCGAGCGCCAGTTCCTGAGCGTGCGATTCCCGGTGAAGGACGCCCACGCGCGCACGCTCGTGGGCGGCTTCTCCGTGGACGTCACGGACCGCGTGCGGGCGGAGCAGGCGCTGCGCGAGAGCGAGGAGAAGTTCCGCCGCATCGTGGAAACGGCGAACGAGGGCATCTGGCTGCTCGACGAGAACGCGTGCGTCACGTTCGCGAACCAGCGCATGCTCGACCTCCTCGGCTACCGGATGGAGGACATGCTCGGGCGGCCCAAGTGGGACTTCCTCGTCGGGCGCGACCGCGAGCGAGTGCTCGCGATGTTCGAGCGTCGGCGCGCGGGCGTGAGCGAGCAGCTCGACGTGTGCTTCGAGCACAGCGACGGCCGCCCGGTGTGGATGATCATGGCGGCCCGTCCGATCTTCGACGAGGATGGCGCCTTCCGCGGCACGCTGGACATGTTCACGGACGTGACGGAGCGCAAGCTGCTGGAGGCCGAGCTCGAGGCGCGGCTCGCCGATCTCGCGGAGGCCGATCGGCGGAAGGACGAGTTCATCGCGACGCTCTCGCACGAGCTGCGCAACCCGCTGGCGCCGATCCGCAACGCCGTCGCGCTGCTGCGCGAGCTGCCGCCGTCGGATCCTCGGGTGGCGGAGGTGGGCGCGCTCCTCGAGCGCCAGGTCGTCCAGCTCACGCGGCTGACGGACGATCTCCTCGACGCGAGCCGCATCACGCGCGGCCGGCTCGAGCTGCGGCGCGAGCGCGTGCAGCTCGCGGACGTCGTGCAGAGCGCGCTCGAGACGAGTCGCGCGGCGATCGAGGAGGGCGGGCAGACGCTCGAGGTGGCGCTCCCGCCCGAGCCGGTCCATCTCGACGCCGACGGCACGCGCCTCGCGCAGGTGTTCACGAACCTGCTGAACAACGCGGCCAAGTACACGCCGCCCGGCGGGCGAATCGCAATCGAGGCCGTGCGCGGCGAGCGCACGGTCGAGGTGCGCGTGCGGGACACCGGCATCGGCATCGAGGCCGAGCAGGTGTCGAGGCTGTTCGAGCCGTTCTGGCAGGCGGCGACCGCGCTCGACCGGAGCGGCGGCGGGCTCGGGATCGGGCTCGCGCTCGTGCGCGGGCTCGTCGAGCTGCACGGCGGCACGGTCGAGGTGCGCAGCGAGGGGCCCGGGCGGGGCAGCGAGTTCACCGTGCGCCTGCCGCTCGCCGGCGCGCCGGGCGGGAAGGCGCTCGTGCCGATCGAGCGCGCCGACGCGCAGCGCGGCCGCGCGCCGCGGCGGCGGGCGGCGCGTCCGCGCCGGGTGCTCGTCGTGGACGACAATCTCGACGCCGCCGAGAGCCTCGCGCTGCTGCTGCGCCTGCGCGGTCACGAGGTGCGCGAGGCCCACGACGGCGCGGCCGCCGTGGAGGCGGCGGCCGCGTTCCGCCCCGACGCGGTGCTGCTCGACATCGGGCTTCCCGGGCTGAACGGCTACGAGGCGGCGCGGCGCATGCGCGAGGAGCCCTGGAGCCGCGAGGCGGTCTTCGTCGCCGTGACCGGCTGGGGCCAGGACGCGGACAAGCGGCGCTCGCGCGAGGCGGGCATCGACCATCACCTCACGAAGCCCGTGGACGTGGCGCGGCTCGACGAGCTGATCGAGGTCGGGCCGGGGCGCGCAGGGGATCCCCCGGCGGCCGGCTGACGAGGCGAGGCGCGCTCGCCCGGCACGCCGCTTGCTCGAGGCCCGACCCATGGAGAGCGCGCAGAGCGAGCCGGCGTCGCCCCGGATCCGGTGGGCGGTGAGGCTTGCCGCCGCCTCGGTCCTCGCGGCGGCCTGCGCGTCGCCGCGGCCCGCGCCGGTTCCCGCGCCCGAGCCTGCGCCGCCGCCCCGCGCCGCGCCGGCCACGCGCACGCTCGAGGTCACCGCCACCGCGTACAACGCGGCGCCCGATCAGACGGCCGGGGATCCCCGCGAGGGCGCGTGGGGCGATCGCCTCGCGCCCGGCACGAAGGCGGTCGCGGTGTCGCCGGACCTCCTCGCGCTCGGGCTCGAGCGCGGCGACGAGCTGCGCATCGAGGGGCTGCCGGGCACGTGGCGCGTGCTGGACCGCATGCCGGACGGAGAGCCGCGCCGCATCGACGTCTTCATGGACGACGACGTGGCGCGCGCGAAGCGGTTCGGCGAGCGGCGCGTGCGCATCACGTGGGAGCCTTGAAGCGCACGCGGAGCGGGGGCGCGGGAGGCAGGCGTCGCGGAGGACGCGCGGGGGCGCACGCGCTGCGCCGCGCGGCCGCGCGCCGGGCTCCCTCGGCGGGCGGCGCACCGTCAGGGCGCGTCCGCGTCGTCCCCGGGGTGCGCCGCGGCGCGGGCACGCCGCTTGCTCCGCTTGGGCGCGTGGCGAGCGCGCGACGTCCCGGGCCTTCGCGGCCCCATCTCGACCTCGGGCTTCACGGAGAAGAGGCCGAGCACGCCGACGAGGCGCTGGCCGACGAGGTCGAGGATCACCTCGCGCAGGCCGAGGTCGCGCACGGGGCGCACCTCGCGCACGAAACGGCGCAGCGCCAGCGCCGCCGCCGCGCGCAGCGCGATGGACGCCACGAAGACGGGCACGAACGCCTGCGCGGCGCCCTCGCTCTCGGCGGCGAGCGCGATCCAGCTCCCGACGAACGCGCCGAGGCTCACGCCGATGCCGTTCACGACGTTGAAGTAGGCGATGTAGCTCGGCCGCCGCTGCGGGCTCACGGCGTCGTAGACGAAGTTCGACGCCGAGAGGTTGAGGCCGCCCCACAGGAAGGCCCCCGCGACGTTCCAGAGCAGCATCCAGACCGGCGCTCCGAAGAGCAGCCAGAGCGCGGGCAGGATCACGACGCCGGCGGAGGTCCAGCGCAGCACCGCGTGGTTGCCGTGGCGGTCCCCGAGCCGCCCCCACCACGGGCTCGAGAGCATGCCGGTGAGCGAGCCGGCGAGCACTACCGCGGTGTACTCCGCGTAGCCGAAGCCGAGCCCCTCGAGCAGGTAGACCGCGAAGAAGGGGGCGGCGACGTGCGCGGCGAGGCTGTTCAGCCCGATGCAGAGCGAGAAGCGCGTGAAATTGCTGTGGCGCGCGCGGAAGAGGAACGCGGAGAACGACGTGCGCTGCTTCGGGTCGTCGATCCAGCCCGCGTCGTAGAACTGCGACAGCGCGCGCCACGAGAACGCGCGCGCGACGGCGGCGAGCAGGCAGAGCGCGCCGAAACCGGCGAGTGGACGGCTCCCGGAGAGCTGGAGCACGCCGCCCGCGACCGCGCCGGCGGCCGTGGTCGCGAAGCCGGCGAGGCGCGCGCGGCGGCCGAAGTAGCGCCCGCGCTCCGCGGGGGGCGTGTAGTCCGCGACGAGGCTTCCCCACGCGGGCCCGCCGAGGGCCGCGCTCGCGGTTCCGACGGTGTACGCCGCGATGAGCGCGAGCACCGCGCCGTCGCCGAAGAGCGGCTGCACGAAGGCGAGCGGGAGCCAGAGCGCCGCCTGCAGCCCGGCGGTCCACAGCACGACGGCGCGCCGGGAGCCGAGGCGCCGCACCGCCTCGGCGGAGCCGAGCTGCACGAAGGCGAGGAGCAGGTTGCGCACCGAGCTCAAGAGGCCCGCCTGGAACGGGCTCGCCCCGAGCGCGAGCGCGTAGGGGATCATGAACGGGTCGGTGAGCCCCGTCATGACCGCGGACAGCGCGGCGTCGTGATCGGCCGCGCGCCGGCTGCGCGCGATCGCCGCCTGGTTGGACTGCTCCTCGAGCGCGCGATCGTTCAACTCCCCTCCCCCAGGCGTCGCGGTCGCGGCGTGCAATCCTCGCAATGCGCTTCGCCGCGCGAAAGGGGCCGCGCGCGCTCCCGCGGGGGTCGTCGATGAGCGGCGCGCGGCGTCTCGCCGTGATCTCGCCGCATCTCGACGACGGCGTGCTCGGCTGCGGTCAGCTTCTCGCCGCGCGCCCCGGCGCCGTCGTCGTGACGCTGTTCGCGGGGCGTCCGGATCCGCGCGCGCCGCTCACGCCGTGGGACGCGGCGGCGGGCTTCCGGGCGGGCGACGACGTGGTGGGCACGCGCCGCGCGGAGGACGCCGCGGCGCTGCGCGCGCTCGGCGCGCGGCCGGCGTGGCTCGACCATCGCGACGCGCAGTACGGCGGCGCGGCGCCCGCGGAGACGCTCGCGAGGTGCCTCGCGCAGGCGCTCGAGGCCGCGGCCCCGGACGTCGTGGCGGCGCCGCTCGGGCTCTTCCACTCGGATCACCTGCGCGCGCGCGAGGCGGCGCTGCTGGCGCGCGAGCGAAGCTGCGTCGAGGCGCGCTGGCTGCTCTACGCGGACGGCGCGTACGCCGCGCTCCCGGGCGCGGTGCGGGGGGCGCTCGCCGAGCTCCGCGCGCGCGGCGTCGCGCTCCGGCGCGCGCGGCTCGCCGGGGGTCCGCTCGCGCGCAAGCGGCGCGCGGTCGCGTGCTACGCCTCGCAGGTCCGCGCGCTCGCGACACCGGGACGGCTCGGCGTCGCCCCCGCGCTCCGGCCCGAGCGTTACTGGTGGATCGAGCCGTGAAGGGCGCGGGCGATCCGCGCGTCGCGCTCGTCGTCCTCACGCACGAGCGGCGCGCGCTCGTCTGCCGGCAGGTGGAGCGCGCGCTCGCGCTGCCGGAGCGGCCGCCGATCTACGCCGTCGACAACGGGTCGCGCGACGGAACCGCGCGAGCGCTCGCGCGCTTCGGGCCGCGCGTGCGGGTCCTGCGCAGCGAGCGGAACCTCGGCGCCGCGGGGCGCAACCTCGGCGCGGCTGCCGCCGAGGCGCGCTACGTCGCGTTCGCCGACGACGACACCTGGTACGCCCCGGGCGCGCTCGCTCGCGCCGCGGACCACCTCGACGCGGACCCGGGCGTCGCCGTGGTGAGCGGCTGCGTGCTCGTGCGCGGCCGGCCGGATCCCGCCTGCCTCGCGATGGCCCGCAGCGTCCTCGGCGAGGAAGGCGGCCGCGTCGCGGTGGTGGGCTTCCTGGCCGGCGCGTGCGTCGTGCGGCGCGCCGCGTTCCTCGAGGCCGGCGGCTACGAGCCGCGCCTCTTCCTCGGCGCGGAGGAGTCGCTCCTCGCCCTCGACCTCCTCGCCGCCGGATGGCGGCTCGCCTACTGCGCGGACGTGCGCGTCCACCACGAGCCCGCGCCGCGCGACGCGGGCGCCCGCCGCGCGCGGCTGCGGCGCAACGAGGTGAAGGTCGCGTGGCTGCGCCGCCCGCTCCGGCGCGCGTTCCCGATCTCGCTCGCAGCCTGGCGCCGCTGCGAGAGCCGCGGGGAGCGCGCCCGGCTCGCCCTCGACCTCGCGCGCTCGCTGCCCTGGCTGCTCCGGGCTCGGCGCCTCGTGCCCCCGGCCGTCGAGGCGCGCGTGCGCGCCGTGGAGGCGAGCGCGGGGGCCGCGGCTCGGGCCGCGGCGGCGCATCCCGGCACGACTCTTGCGGGAGCCGTGGACGGGGGCACCCGATGAACCATGGGACGATCTCGATCTGGCGCGCCGAAACCGCGCCGCGGACCTCCCCGCGCCCGTCGCTGCGCCGGGATCTCGAGGTCGACGTCGCGGTCGTGGGCGCCGGCGTCACCGGCCTCACGCTCGGGGTCCTCCTGGCGGAGGAGGGCCTGCGGGTCGCCGTGCTGGAGCGGCTCGAGCGCGGCGCCGGAACCACCGGCGGCACGACGGCGCACCTCACCGAGGCGCTGGACACCGACTACGCGACGCTGGTCTCGCGTTTCGGAGAGGAGGCGATCCGCCTGGTCGTGCAGTCGGTGCGGCGCGCGATCCGCGAGATCGAGCGCCGGGCGACGCTCGCGGGGCGCGGCTGCGGGTTCCGGCGCCTCCCGGGCTTCCGCTTCACCGAGGACCCGAAGCAGCTCGGGCAGCTCGAGCGGGAGGAGAAGGCTGCGCGCGCCGTCGGCGTGGACGCGGCGTGCGTGGCGCACGTCCCGCTGCCGTTCCCCGTGGCCGGGGCGCTGCGCTTCGAGGCCCAGGCGGAGGTGCAGCCGCTCGCCTACCTGGACCTCCTCGCCGAGACGTTCCTCGCCGCGGGCGGCGAGCTCTACGAGGACACGCCGGTCGTCGGCGCGACCGGAAAGCAGGTCGTGGTGGCGGGCGGACCGCGCGTGGACGCGCGCTTCGTGGTCGACGCGACCCACACGCCGCTCGGCCTCGCCCCGTCCATCCAGGCGCGCCTCACGGCGATGACGAGCTACGTGCTCGCGGCGCGCGTCAGCACCCCGATCGGCGCAGGGCTCTTCTGGGACACGGAGGACCCCTATCACTACTTGCGCGCGCTCGGCCCGCGCGGGGACCGGGTCCTGATCGGAGGCGCCGACCACCACACCGGGCGGGTGGACGACCCGGGACGCGCGCTGGAGGACCTCCTGCGCTGGACGCGGGAGCGCTTCGGCGTGGCCGCCGTGGAGGCGCGCTGGAGCGCCGAGCTGTTCGAGCCCGCCGACGGGCTTCCGTACATCGGGGCGCTTCCGAGCGACCACGCCCGCTTCGTCGCCGCGGGCTTCTCGGGCACGGGCATCACCTTCGGCACCGTCGCGGCGCTCGTCATCGCGGAGTCCATCGTGCGCGGCTCGAGCCCGTGGGAGCAGGTCTACGCGCCGGGGCGCTTGAAGCCCCTCGCCGAGGGCCCGGCCGTGGCGCGCGAGAACGCGCGCATCGCCTGGCGCTTCGTGGCGGACCGGCTGCGTCAGGACGGGCCGCGCGAGCTCGCGCCCGACACGGGCCGGATCGAGCGTCACGGCGGCCACCAGGTGGCCGTGTACCGGGACCCCGCAGGACGGCTGCACCGCCTCTCGCCGCGCTGCCGCCATCTCGGCTGCGTGGTGCGCTGGAACGACTTCGAGAAGAGCTGGGACTGCCCCTGCCACGGCGGCCGCTATCGCGGCGACGGCCGCGTGCTCTACGGGCCGCCGACGGCGGATCTCGCGCCCGACGAGGCGGACGCGGAGGCGAGCGATTCGTTCCGGGCGCCCCGCTAGACGGCGGCACGCGCGGCGGCGGAGGACTCACGCCTCCACCGCCTTGTAGAAAGCGCGGATCGGAGGCGCCGCTCCGCGAGGTGTCGCGCGGCTCCCCACCGTGGTCCCGCGCCTCCACGGGGCGCGCTTCTTGCACCGAGGCCTCCCCGCACCCGACGGCCGTGCGAGGCTGCTCGCGGAAGGCGGGTCGCGTCACGGAGGAGGTGGATCGACGGTGGCGGCGGTCCTCGGGATCAACGCGGTGTTCCACGACCCGGCGGCGGCGCTCGTGGTCGACGGCCGCGTCGTGGCGGCGGCGGAGGAGGAGCGCTTCAGCCGGCGCAAGCACGGAAAGTCGTGCGTGCCGTTCTCGACGTGGGAGCTGCCCGAGGCGGCGGCGCGCTGGTGCCTCGCGGAGGCGGGCCTCGACGCCGGTGACGTGGACGCCGTCGCGTACTCGTACGATCCGGTGCTCGCCGGAGCGCGCGACGTGCGCTGCGAGAGCGAGCTGGTCCGCGACGGCTGGGAGCCCCTGCGCACGCTCTACGCCGCGCGCGCGCCGCTCTTCCTGCGCGCCGCGCTGCCCGGGCTCGAGCCGACGCGCGTCCGCTTCGTCCCCCATCACGTCGCGCACGCCGCGTCGGCGTACCTGGCCGGCCCGCACCGCAGCGCGGCGGTGCTCGTGCTCGACGGGCGTGGGGAGTGCACCTCGCATCTCTCCGGCGCGGCCCTCGACGGCGCGCTGCGGCCCTTCGCGAGCCAGGCGCTGCCGCACTCGTTGGGCCTCTTCTACGAGGCCGCCACCGAGCACCTCGGCTTCCGGCGCGCCTCCGACGAGTACAAGGTGATGGCCCTCGCCGCGTACGGCGAGCCGCGCTTCGCCGGCGCGCTGCGCGAGGTGGTGCGGGTGGAGGGCGACGGCTACCGCGTGGAGGCCGTCGACTTCGGGACGTTCGTCCCGCGCAGGCGGCCCGACGAGGTCTGCACGGACGCCCACGCGGACCTCGCCGCCAGCGTGCAGTGTCGGCTCGAGGAGGCGGTGCTCGAGCTCGCGCACGCGCTCCACCGGCGCACGCGGCTCTCGGCGATCGTCCTCGCCGGAGGCGTCGCGCTCAACTGCGTGGCCAACGCGCGGCTCGCGCGCGAGGGACCCTTCGAGGACGTGTGGGTGCAGCCCGCCGCCGGCGACGCAGGGACGGCGCTCGGCGCGGCGCTGTACGTCGCGCGCGAGCTCGGCGACGAGGTCCGCCCGATGGAGACCGCGGCGCTCGGCCGCGCCTTCTCGGACGGCGAGATCGAGGCGCAGCTGCGTGCGGCGAGCCTCCCGTACGAGCTCCCGGGCGACCTCGCCGACCGCGTCGCGCACCTCCTGGCGAAGGACGCCGTCGTGGCCTGGTTCCAGGGCCGCAGCGAGTTCGGCCCGCGCGCGCTCGGACATCGCAGCCTCCTCGCGAACCCCTGCCACGCGCGCAACGTCGAGCGCCTGAACGAGATCAAGGACCGCGAGCAGTTCCGGCCGGTGGCCCCGATGGTCTCGCTCGAGCGCGCGGCCGACGTCTTCGACGGCCGCATCCCGAGCCCGCACATGCTCTTCACGCACCGCGTGCGGCCCGCGTGGCGTGAGCGCATCCCCGCCGCGCTCCACGTCGACGGGTCGGCGCGCGTCCAGACCGTCGACCCGGCGGAGGCCCCCCTCCTCGCGCGTCTCCTCGCCGCGTTCGAGAAGCGGACCGGCGTGCCGGTCCTCGTGAACACGAGCCTCAACACGGCGGGACGGCCGATGGTCGACGATCCGCGCGACGCGCTCGAGTGCTTCGGCTCGGCGGCCATCGACGCGCTCGCGATCGGGCCGTTCCTCGTGCGCCGCAGCCAGGCCGCGGCGTGACGGCGGCGCTCTACGACGTCGTCGTCCCGACCGTCGGACGCGCCTCGCTCGCGGAGCTGGTCGCCGCGCTCGCCGCCGGCCGCGGGCCCGCGCCCGGCGCGCTCGTCGTCGTCGACGATCGCCCGTGCGTCCGTCTCGGCCGCGAGCTCCCCGCGTTCGCGTGGCCGGGCGTCCCCGTCCGCGTGATTCCGACGGGAGGGCGCGGCCCCGCCGCCGCCCGCAACGCGGGCGCGCTCTACACGAGCGCGCCGTGGATCGCCTTCCTCGACGACGACGTCCTGCCGGACCCCGGCTGGAAGGAGGATCTGGCGCGCGACCTCGCCGAGCTCCCGCCCGGGGTCGCGGCGTCGCTGGGCGCGGTCGGCGTGCCGCCGCCGTCCGGCCGGCGGCCCACCGACCAGGAGCGCTCCGTGCTGCGGCTCGCGAGCGCGGCCTGGATCAGCGCCGACGTCGCGATCCGACGGAGCGCGTTCGAGGCGCTCGGCGGCTTCGACGAGCGCTTCCCGCGCGCCTACCGCGAGGACACCGACCTCCAGCTGCGGCTCGCGGCCGCGCGGTACCGGACTGCGCGCGGGGCGCGCCGCAGCACGCACCTCCTCCGCAGCGGGAGCTCGTGGGCGTCGCTCGCCGCGCAGCGCGGGAACGCCGACGACGTACTGCTCGCCGCGCTCCACGGGCGCGACTGGCGGGCGCGCACGGGCGAGGCGCCGAGCCTCCTGCCGCGCCACGTCGCGTCGGTCGCCGCCGCCGCGGCCGCGCTCCTCGCCGCCGCCGTGGGCGCGGCCGCCCTCGCGCTCGCGGCGCTCGCGGCGTGGGCCGCGCTCACGGCCGCGTTCTTCTGGAGGCGCGTCGCGCGCGGCACCCGCACGGCGCGCGAGATCGCCGCGATGGCGGGGACGAGCGTCGCGATCCCGTTCGCGGCGGCCGCCTGGCACCTCCGCGGCCGCATCCGCGTCGCGCGGCTGCGGCGCGCGGGCCCGCTCGGCTGGATCCCGCCGTCGCGCCGCCCGCTGCGCGCCGCGCTCTTCGACCGCGACGGGACGCTGATCGAGGACGTCCCCGGCAACAAGGACTGCGCGCGCGTGCGCCCGTGTCCGGGCGCGCGCCGCGCGCTCCACCGGCTGCGCCTCGCGGGCGTGCGGATCGCGGTGGTGACGAACCAGGCCGGCGTGGCGGAGGGCGCGTTCGACGCCGGCGACGTCGAGCGCGTGAACCGGCGCGTCCAGGCGCTGCTGGGTCCGATCGAGGGGTTCTTCGTGTGCCCGCACGGCCGCACGGACGGCTGCGGCTGCCGCAAGCCCGAGCCCGGCCTCGTGCGCGAGGCGCTCGCGAAGCTCGACGTGGACCCGGCGGAGTGCGTCCTGGTCGGCGACACCGGCGCCGACGTCGACGCGGCGCGCGCGGCGGGCGTGCGAGCGATCCTCGTCCCGAACCGGGTCACGCGGATGGAGGAGGTGCACGCGGCGCCGGAGGTGGCGCGCGACGTCGACGCCGCGGCGCTCCGGGCGCTCGGAGTCGACGCGTGAGGGTCTTCGCCTGGCACGTCCACGGCTCATGGATGACGGCGTTCGTCCAGGGCAAGCACGACGTGTACGTCCCGGTGACGCCCGACCGCGGACCGTGGGGACGCGGGCGAGCGCAGACGTACGAGTGGCCCGCGTCCGTCGTGGAGGTGACGCCCGAGGACGCCGCGCGCTGCCACGTCGACGTGCTGCTGCTCCAGCGCCCCGAGGAGCTCGGGCTCGCGCGCGCGTGGCTCGGTCGCGAGCCGGGCATCGACGTCCCGGCGGTGTACGTCGAGCACAACGCGCCCCAGGGCCGGGTCGCCGAGATGCGCCATCCGATGGCCGACCGGCCGGAGCTCACGATCGTCCACGTGACGCATTGGAACCGGCTCTTCTGGGATTGCGGCTCGACGCCGACCGCCGTGATCGAGCACGGAATCGTGGACCCCGGCTACCTCTACACGGGGCGGCTCGCGCGTGCCGCCGTCGTCGTGAACGAGGCGCGCCGCCGCGGCCGCGTCACCGGCACGGATCTGTTGCCGCGCTTCCGCGAGGTCGCCCCCCTGGACGTGTTCGGCATGGACGCGGGCGCGCTCGGCGGGTACGAGAACCTCCCGCAGCGGGAGCTCCACGCCGCGATGGCGGAGCGCCGCGTCTACCTCCATCTGTGTCGATGGACCTCGCTCGGACTCTCCCTCATCGAGGCGATGCAGCTCGGGATGCCGATCGTGGCGCTCTCCACGACGGAAGTCCCCGAGACGGTGCCGCGCGAGGCGGGCGTCGTGTCCAACCGGCTCGACGACCTGGAGGCGGCGCTGCGCCGGCTCCTGGCGGATCCCGCGGAGGCCCGCGCGCGCGGGCTGGCCGCCCGCCGGGCTGCGCTCGCGCGCCACGGGCTCGACCGGTTCCTCCAGCGCTGGGCCGAGCTGCTGCAGGAGGTGGCCGCATGAAGATCGCGATGGTGTCCGAGCACGCGAGCCCCCTCGCGGTGCTCGGGGGCGTCGACGCGGGCGGGCAGAACGTCCACGTGGCCGCGCTCACCGCCGCCCTCGCGCGGCGCGGCGCGGAGGTCGTGGTGTACACCCGCCGGGACGACCCCGAGCCGCCGACGTGCGTCGCGTTCGCCCCGGGCGTGACCGTCGAGCACGTCTGCGCGGGGCCGGCGCGCTTCGTGCCGAAGGACGAGCTGCTCCCGCACATGGGCGAGTTTGCGGACGGCCTGGCGCGGGCGTGGCGGCGCTGGCGGCCCGACCTCGTCCACGCCCACTTCTGGATGTCCGGGCTGGCGTCCGTCGACGCGGCCGGCCGCCTCGGGATCCCGGTCGTCCAGACCTTCCACGCGCTCGGCGTCGTGAAGCGGCGCCACCAGGGTGCCGCGGACACGAGCCCGCGCGAGCGGATCGGCATCGAGCAGGATCTCCTCGGGCGGGTGCGCGGCGTCGTGGCCACGTGCCGCGACGAGGTGGAGGAGCTGCGCGCGCTGCACGCGAACCTGCGCCGGGTGCGGATCGTGCCGTGCGGCGTCGACCTCGGGCTGTTCCGACCGGACGGCCCGATCGAGCGGCGCGGCAGGCAGCCTCACCGCATCGCCGTGGTGACCCGGTTGGTGGAGCGGAAGGGGGTGGACGACGTGATCCGGGCGCTGGCGCGGCTGCCGCACGCCGAGCTGGTGGTGGCGGGCGGCCCCGCGGCCGAGGATCTCGATCGCGACCTCGAGGCGTGTCGGCTGCGCGACGTCGCGGCGCGGGCGGGCGTCGCGGACCGCGTCGTGCTGCGGGGCCGCATCGCGCGGCAGGACGTGCCGGCGCTCTTGCGCTCGGCCGACGTCGTGATCTGCACGCCGTGGTACGAGCCGTTCGGCATCGTGCCCGTCGAGGCGATGGCGTGCGGCGTGCCCGTCGTCGCGTCGGCCGTGGGAGGCCTGCTCGACACGGTGGTCGACGGCGTCACGGGGCTGCACGTACCGGCCCGCGACCCGGAGGCGATCGCGAAGGCGGTGGAGCGCCTGCTCGGGGACGCCGCCGCGCGCCGCAGCCTCGGCGCGGCGGGCGCGGTCCGCGCGCACCTCGGGTACGGCTGGGACCACGTGGCGGCCGCGACGCTCGCCGCGTACCGCGCGATGGGGCTCCACGGACGCGGCCGGCGGCGCGGGATCGCGCCCGCGGCCCACTACGACGAGGCGGCGCCGTCCGCCGCGGAAGGAGTCGTGCATGGACGCGCCTGATCCCTCCGGCGCCGTGCTCGTGAGCGGCGGCGCGTCCGGGCTGGGGCGCGCCGTGGTCGCGGCGCTGCGCAAGGGTGGCCGCACGGTGGCCGTGCTCGACCGCACGCCGCTCGCCGACCCCGACGCGCTGCAGGTGGACCTCGCGGACGGCGCGGCGACCGAAGCGGCCGTGCGCGCGGCCGCCGAGAAGCACCGCGGGCTCTCGGCCGTCGTGACGGCGGCCGGGACCGACGCGTGCGGGGCGCTCGGCGAGGTCGCGCGGGCGGACTGGGAGCGCGTCGTCGCCGTCAACCTGCTCGGCACGGCGGCCGTCGTGCGCGCCGCGCTCCCCTTCCTCGAGCGCCGGCGCGGGCGCGTCGTGACGGTCGCGTCGACGCTCGGGCTGCGCGCGCTCTCGCACGCGACGGCCTACTGCGCCAGCAAGTTCGGCGTCGTGGGCTTCACGCGCGCGCTCGCGGTGGAGCTCGCCGGCCGCGTCGGCGTCACGCTCGTCGTCCCGGGCGGGATGCGGACCGCCTTCTTCGACGGGCGCGACCCGCAGTACCGGCCGCCCCCGGACGCGGAGCTCCTCGATCCGGCGCTCGTCGCGCGCGCGGTGGCGTTCGCGCTCGAGCAGCCGCCCGGCGCGGAGCTGCGCGAGCTCGTGGTGACGCCGTCGCGCGAGCCGTCCTGGCCGTGAGCGAGGGCAGGGCGCCGGTCGCGCTCGCGCTGCGAGCGCTCGGGCTCGGCGACTTCCTGACCGCCGTCCCCGCCCTGCGTGGCATCGCGCGCGGCTTCCCGGAGCACCGCGTCGTCGTCGCCGCCCCGCCGGCGCTCGCCCCGCTCGCGGCGCTGGTGCGGGAGGTGCACGGGCTCGTGCCGGCGGCGCCGCTGGCACCGATCGCGGGCGCGGGCCGCGTCGACGTGGCCGTGAACCTGCACGGGCGCGGGCCGCAGAGCCACCGCGCGCTGCTCGCGCTCCGCCCGGGGCGCCTCGTCGCGTTCGCGCACCCGGAGGTTCCGGCGTCGCGAGGCGGGCCCGCCTTCGACGAGAGCGAGCACGAGGTCGCGCGCTGGTGCCGGCTGCTGCGCACGTTCGGGATCCCGGCCGATCCGGGCGACCTCGACCTCGAGCTGGACGACGAGCCGCCGCTCCATCCGGGCTACGCGCTGCTCCACCCGGGCGCGGCGAGCCCCGCGCGGCGCTGGCCGCCGGAGCGGTTCGCGGCGCTCGGGCGCGAGCTCGCGCGCCGCGGCCGGCGCGTCCTCGTCATGGCCGGTCCCGGCGAAGCGCGGCTCGCGCGCGAGGTCGCCGAGTGGGCCGGGCTCGGCGCCGGCGCCGTGCCGGAGGGCGGTGACCTGCGCGCCGCGGCGCGGCTCGTGCGGCACGCGTCGCTCCTCGTGTGCGGCGACACGGGGATCGGTCATCTCGCCACCGCTCTGGGAACGCCGTCGGTCCTCCTGTTCGGACCGATGCCGCCCTCGCTCTGGGGCCCGCCGGCGAGCCGCCCCCGACACCGCGTCCTCCACCGCGGCCTGCGCGGCGACCCGCACGGCGCGCGCCTCGACCCGGGCCTCGCCGCGATCGGCGTGGACGAGGTGCTCGCGGCGATCGACGGTCTGGAGCGCGAGGCGTCCCCGGTGCGCGAGGCGCGAGCCGCCGCGCGCCCGTGACGCGCGAGGGCTGGCACGCGGCGGTGCGGATCCTCGCGATCCGGCTCGACGCGATGGGCGACGTCCTCATGACGACGCCTGCGCTGCGCGCGCTGAAGGAGCTCCCGCAGCGCCCGACGCTCGCGCTCCTCACGTCGCCGGCCGGCGCGGACGCGGCGCGGCTCGTGCCCGAGCTGGACGAGGTCCTCGCGTGGGACGCGCCGTGGATGAAGGCGACCGCCGCGCCGGACCCCGGCGGAGACCGCGCCTTCGTCGACCGCCTCGGCGCGCGCGGGTTCGACGCGGCGGTGGTCTTCACCGTCTACAGCCAGAGCCCCTGGCCCGCGGCGCTGCTGGCGCATCTCGCCGGGATCCCGCGCCGCCTCGCCCACGGCCGCGAGAACCCGTACCACCTCCTCACCGATTGGGTTCCGGAGAGGGAGCCGGAGGCCGGCGTGCGCCACGAGGTGCGGCGCCAGCTCGACCTCGTCGCCGCCGTGGGCGCGCGCACGCGCGACGAGCGCCTCTCGCTCCGGATCCCGCCGGGCGCGCGCCGCCGGATGCGTGCGGCGCTGCGCGCGCGCGGCGTGGACGCCGACGCTCCCTTCGTGCTGCTGCACCCGGGCGCCAGCGCGCCGTCGCGGCGCTACCCCCGCTTCGGCGAGGTCTGCGAGCGGCTCGCGGCGTGCGGCTGGCCGGCCGTCGTCGCGCGGGACGCGCGCGACCCTGCTCCGCCGCACGCGCCGCCCGGCGCCGCCGCGCTCGAGCTCGCCAGCCTCGGGGAGCTCGCGGCTCTCGTCTCGCTCGCGTCGGTCCTCGTCGCGAACAACAGCGGCCCCGCGCACGTCGCCGCGGCGATCGGGACGCCGGTCGTGGTCCTCTACGCGCTCACGAACCCCCAGCACACGCCGTGGCGCGTGCCGAGCGAGGTCCTGTTCCACCCGGTGCCGTGCGGCTTCTGCTACAAGAGCCGCTGCGTCGCCGGCCATCACGCCTGTCTCAGCGGCGTGTCGCCCGCGGAGGTCGTCGCCGCCGTGGAGCGCCGGCTGGCGGCGCCGTACGCCGTGCCCGAGGAGACGCCTTGCGTGGCGCTGCCGTGACGCGGCGCTGGCACGCGCGTTGCACCGCCTCTCCCTGACCACCACGTAGGGGAGGGTTTCCACGTGGACGAGAAGTGCCGTCACGAGGCGTGCGAGTGCGAGGTCCCGCAAGGGCAGCGCTACTGCAGCCCCGCCTGCCAGCGCGCGGCGGGCGACGAAGACGAGTGCCCGTGCGGGCACCCCGACTGTGAGTGACCCGGGACGCGGCGAGCCCGCGGAGGAGGCCCGCCCTCCGGCGCCGGAGGCGCGCCGCGACGACGAGGCGGTGGAGATCGCTTCCGAGGACTCGTTCCCGGCAAGCGATCCGCCGGCGACGACGCCCTCGCACATCGGGGCGCCGCTGCGCCGGCCGCCCAAGCCGGCCGCGGACGACGTCGCGCCGAAGGCGCGCCCCGACGCGCCCGCCACCGAAGGCGAAGCGCACGAGGAGCGCGCGCGCGATCCCGAGCGCGCGGAGACCGCGGGCCGCGAAGGCTGACTTCGCGGCCCGCGCGGCGCGCGCGCTACGGCCCGCCGGCGCCGCCGGTCCCGGCGCCCGTGCCGCCGCCGCCGGTCGTGCCGGTCGAGCCGGTGCCTCCGCCGGTCCCGCCCATGGTGCCCGTGCCCGTGCCCGGCGCGGTGCCCGTCGGGCCCACGCTGCGCCCGGTCCCCGGCGAGGCGCCGCTCCCCGTCTGCGAGCCGGTGCCGCGCGTGGCGTCGCCCGTCGCGCCCGGGTCCGCGCCGACGCGGCCGCGCGTCTCGGGGTCGGTCCCGATCGCGCTCGGCGAATCGGGGTCGGGCTGGAGCGTGCTCGGCGCGCGGCGCGAGCGCGTGCCCGGCCCGGCGCCGACGTCCGGCTCGCCGGGCTGACGCGGCGCCGCGAGCACCTGGACCTCCTCCGCGCGCACGCGGTCGCTCACGCTCCCGACGGCGCCGGGCACGCGAATCGTGTCGCCGGGGCGCAGGTCGCGGAAGTCCATGCGGCCGCCGAGCGTGCCGCCCGTCACGGCGGAGCGCTCGTCGAGCTCGATCGTGCGAATGCGCGTCGTCCCCGTCTCGCGCACGCGGATCTCGTTCGCGGCCGGGTCCACCTCGATCACGGTGAGCGTCTGGAGATCGGACGTATCCCCGGGTGCCTGCGCGGACCCGGGCGCGGCGGCGAGCGCGCCGGCCGCGAGCGCGAGGATCGCGAGGGTTCGCTTCACGGCATGTCCTCCCATCCCTCCGAGAGTCCGAGACTCCGAGGGTGCATGGGGCATGCCACGTCCGGCGGCGCGGCGTGGGGGCGCGCGGCCGGCGGACTCGCGCCGCGCGGGGAGCCGCGGCCGGCGCGTCCCGCCGTCACGCCGACGCGGGCGAGAGCACGACCACCGGCCAGAAGTTCTCGGTGGGGAAGCAGTGCCAGAGCTGCGTCTCTTCGACGAACTTGGCCACCAGCTTCTCGCCCGCGTAGAGGGCGCCGTCCGCGACCGAGATCGCGCCGTAGGGTCCGAGGGGCGGGCTCGCGCCGCCGGCCGCGTCCTCGAAGTGGAGCACGACGGGCTGCGCGCACTCGAAGCGGGTGAAGTGCTGGTCCTTCAGCACCCACTGGTGGTTGCGCAGCGCCGCCACGATCTCGCCGGCCGGCCCTTCGCGGATGAAGTTGCCGGCGACGCGGAACCAGGGCGCCGGGCCGAGCGCGACCCGCTGCGCGGCGCTCCAGCCGTGGAACACGAGCTGGATCCCGGAGCGATCGTCGCGCGGCGCCCGCGCCGCCGGTTCCTGCGCCATCCGCCGCGCCTAGCCGCCGTTCCTTCGCTGCGCGTCGCGGAGCGCGTCCAGCATGGGCGCGTGCAGGATGCGGCCGAGCGTCGGGCTCTGCGGGACGAGGTCCCAGAGACCCATGCGCGTCCAGGTGCCGCGCTCGTGCCACTCCGGCATGCCGAGGATGGGGTAGAGGCACACCCCGCGCAGCGGGACGCCGGCACCGAGCAGCGCGTCGGCCTCCTGCGCGACGTGGCGGACCCAGGAGGCGCGCTCGTCGCCGACGTGGGCGGTCTCGGTGATGACGACGTCGCCGCCGTAGCGCGCCTGCGCGTCGCGCACGAGGTCCCCGAGCCGGCGGTGCCTCGCGTCCGAGGATCGCAGGGGCTCGCCGGGGCGGCCGAGCTCCCACTGGTTGGTCCAGTAGTAGTTCACGCCCACGACGCCGAGTGCGTCGCGGCGGCCGCCGAGCTCCGGGTGCAGCGTCCCGGCGAGGAGGTCGAAGCTCTGGAACACGACGTCGCGGTTGAAGGCTTCCGCCTCGGCCTCGAGGTCCGGCCGGTCCGCCGGCGCCACGACGCGGCAGAGCGCGTCGACGCTCAGGATGCGCGCCTCCGGGCACGCCGCCCGCAACGCCTCCACGCCGCGCAGGCCGGCCCTCGCGAGCTGGAGCTTCAGCTCGAAGCCGCGGCCCTTCTGGTAGGGCGCGAAGAGCGCGGCGTCTCCCGCGGCCCACGCGAAGTACGAGGGCTCGTTCACCGGCGTGAACCAGAACGGCCCGTCGGTCTCCGCGGCGACGTAGCGCGCGACCGCGTGGCAGTACTCCGCGAAGCGCGCCGGCATCCCGTCGTCGAAGAGGTCCACGTCGTCGGGGAAGCCGAAGTGGAACAGGTCCCACACGACCTCGATCCCGTGCCGGCGCGCGGCGCGCACGAAGGGGCGCAGGCTCGCGAAGTCGTAGCGCCCGCGGCGGTCGACGAGCGGCCAGCGCACGCACTCGCGCGCGGCGAGGATCCCGACCTCCCGCAGGCGCGCGTAGTCGGCGTCCGCGAATCGGTCGTGCTGCGTGGCGGCGATCTGGTCGATCCACTCGCCGTGCACGTTGTAGCCCGTGGAGCCTTCGAAGCCGGCCAGGAAGAAGCTGCGGAACATCGTCACCCCTCCGCGGCGCGCTGCGCGAGCGCGCCGCTCTCGAGGGGTCCCACGGCGCGGCTGCCGCCCGCGGCGAGCGCGCGGTAGGCGTCCACGAGCGGCGTGGGCACGCGGCCGAGCCGCGCGTCGAAGTCGTAGAGGCCCATCGGCAGGAGGTAGCTCTTCACGCCGCGCCGCCCCTGTCGGTACGCCCACGCCACGAGCGGAAAGAGCGGCCACCACGTGTAGCCGACCACCGGGACCCCCCGACCCCGAAGCCGCCGCACCGACTCCACCGATCCTTCGAGCCACGCCCGTCGGCGCGCGCCGAGCGAGGCGGTCTCGGTGACGAACAGCGGGCGGCGGTACCGCTCGTGGTACAGCGTAGCGAGGCGATCCAGCAGCGCCGGCTCCGCATAGACCATGCGGATGCGAACGCGCCCCGAGGGGCGCGTGACGCGCTTGCGCGTGAACATCGGGTAGAGGTTGATGCCGACGACGTCGAGCGGGGCCGGCCGCTCGCGAAAGGCGTCGAGCGACTCGTCGCCGGCGCCCTGATCGCGCAGCCACCCGCGCAGCGGGTGCGCCTCGTCCACGCGTCCGGCGACGAGGTCGAGCGCCAGGAAGACGAGCTGCTGTCGCAGCGCGGCCTCGGCCTCGGAGGCGGCGTCGCCGGCTTCGTACAGATCCGTCGCATCCACGTGGGCGAGGACGATCTCGGGGTCGACGCGATGGAGCGCCTCGCAGGTCGCCTGGATGCCTCGGCACACCGCGAGCATCACCTGCACGAAGCCGCGCCAGCCGCGCCCGTACGGAGGCCACCAGCCGAGCCGCCCGCAGTACCAGGCCGTGATGCGGGGCTCGTTCAGCGGCGTGTACCAGCGCAGGCGGCCCCGGAAGCGCTCGGCGAGCGCGGTGGCGTACTCCGCGACGCGCTGCGGGTACGACGGGTTCAGGAAGCTGCCCTCCAGCCAGGGCGGCGTGCCGTAGTGCACGAGGTCGACGATCGGGTCGACGCCGGCGCCGAGCAGCTGGCCGAACCCGGCGTCCGCGTCGGCGAAGTCGAAGCGGCCGGGCGCCGGGTTCGCGCGATGCCACGGCACGCCGTAGCGCACGGCGCCGACGCCGAGCTCCGCGACCAGGCGCAGATCCGCCTCGCGGCGTGCGTAGTGCTCGGTGAGCTCGTACTCGTCGAGCGTGCGCCCGCCGCGCCACGGGTCCACGATGATCGTGTTCTCGATCCCGGTGGCCCAGCAGAACGCGTCGCGCTCGCACAGCGCGCCGAGCCGGGATCGCGGCGGGAGACCCGCCACCGGCATGCCGCGGTTCTCCTCGCTAGTCCTCGTCCCCGACGGGGTGCGCGATCGCGCGGTCCGCCTGGAACCGCATGATGCGCTCGCGCCACTTGCGCTCGACCACGAGGTCCCGGTGCTTGCGCGGCCCCTCCGTCGCCGCGCGGATCCGGGCCAGCGGGAACTTCGGGCGGCGGTCCGCGTAGAGGAGGCCGTTGGACTCCTGGTACGTGTCGGCGAACTGCGTGTAGCAGAAGCCGGCGAACAGCGGGACGTTGCGCACGGCGGCCACGAGCGCCGCGTACGCGCGGCTCAGCTCGCGGACCGACGTCGCGCGCGAGTAGCCCCAGGTGTTCTCGCGGTCGCTCGCGAACGCGATGCCGCCGAACTCGGTGAGCATGATGGGCTGGCCGGCGTGGGGGTGGCCCTCGAGCGTGAGGAGCCGGCCTCCCGGCCGCTCGCGGCGGAACAGGTGAGGGATCGGCTCGTCGCCCTCGTAGCGCTGGGCGAGGACGTCCGGGTCGTCCTCGTAGTCGTGGATGCCGACGATGTCCGTCGCGACGCTCTCCCAGCCGTCGTTTCCGACCACGGGTCGCGTGGGGTCGATCGTCTTCGTCAGGTGGTAGAGCGCCTGCACGAAGTGCCGCTCGGCCGGGATCTCGGGCAGGTTGGGAACGCCCCAGGACTCGTTGAAGGGCACCCAGGCGATGATGCAAGGATGAGAGACGTCGCGGTGCAGCGCCCCCAGCCACTCCTTCGTGAGCTCCTCCACGGCTTCGCGGGTGAAGCGATAGGCGCTCGGCATCTCCTCCCACACGACGAGGCCGAGCCGGTCCGCCCAGTAGAGGTAGCGAGGGTCCTCGATCTTCTGGTGCTTGCGCACGCCGTTGAAGCCCATCGCCTTCGCGAGCTCGACGTCGCGCCGGAGCGCCCCGTCGTCGGGCGCGGTGAGGCCGGTCTCGGGCCAGTAGCCCTGGTCGAGCACCATGCGCAGGTCGAGCGGGCGGCCGTTGAGGACGATGCGCTCGCCCTGGATGCCCACGGTGCGGAGCGCGGTGTAGCTGCGCACCTCGTCGACGACCTCGCCGCGCGCGTCGCGCAGCTGCATGTGCACGTCGACGAGGGTCGGCGTGCGCGGGCTCCAGAGGAATTCGTTGCGGTAGTCGTCGATCCCGGGGTCGGAGAGCGCGATGCGGCGCGAGAGCTCGGAGCCGAGCACCGCGTAGTCGTCGTCGGCAAGCACGAGGTTCCCGATCCGCATCCCGACGTGGAGCCGCAGGCCGCCGTCGGCCTCGGCGTAGCCGCCGCCGCGCAGCTCGGGGGTGCAGCCGCCGATGCGGACGTCGAGGCCGAACTCCCAGTGCTCGAGGTTCGGCGTCCAGCGCAGCGACTGGATCCAGCGCGGTGGCACGTGCTCGAGCCAGACGGTCTGCCAGATGCCGGACGTCCGCGGGTACCAGATCCCGTGCGGCTCCGGCATCCAGTCCTGCTTGCCGCGCGGCTTCGCGAGGTCGAGCGGATCGTCCTCCGCGCGCACCACGATCTCGAACGGCGCGCCGCGGCTGGCCACGAGGTCCGTCACGTCGAAGCAGAACGGCGTGTAGCCGCCCGTATGCCGTCCGGCGAGCCGGCCGTCCACCCAGACCGTCGCGCGGTAGTCGACCGCGCCGAAATGGAGCAGGAGCCGGTGGCCGTCGGGAAGCGCGCCCGGCTCCGCCCGGCGGCGGTACCAGCACGCCAGGAAGAAATCCTTCTCGCCGATGCGGCTCGCGGGCGTCTCCGGCGAGAAGGGGACCTCGATCGTGCGCTCGAAGACCACCTCGCCCGGCTCGCGCCAGCGGCCCTCGGGGTCGAGCGCGAAATCCCACGGCCCGTTCAGGGAGCGCCAGCCGGGACGCACCAGCTGAGGCCGCGGGTAACCGTGGCGAGCGCTCACACGTGGGGTCTCTCGGCCGCCGCTTCGGCGGCGCGCAGCGGGGGCGGGGCGCGCCGCGCCTCGCGCAGAGCGCGAGCCGTTTCCGCGGCCCTGCGCCCCGCCACGAAGGCGTGGTCCGAGTTGTAGTACTCCCATTCGCTGTAGCGCCCGGCGAGGACCACGTCGTGCGCGGACAGCCAGCGCCGGATCGTCGCCACGTTCTTGGCGCGCGCGTGGTCGTAGACCACGTACGCGTACGGCATGTCGACCTGGTTCGCGACCCGGATGGGATCGTCCGCGCGGACGATGCCGACGCGGCGGCAGTCGTCGATGCAGCGCTGCACGAGCGCATCGCCCTCGCAGGGAAGCGGCTTCGACGGCGAGTAGCTGATCTCGCAGGTGAGGCCGAAGCCCCCGGGCGGGTTGCAGTACGGGCTCGCGTTTCCCTGCGCGAAGATGCGGTGGAACACCGTGTCGCCCGGGTAGTAGATCCAGTGCTTCTCGGTGATGCGCTCGCGGCCGACGCCGAGGTTCACGCAGCGCACCGAGACGTGGCGCAGACCCGCGGCGGCGCGCCGCACCTCCGCGGGCGCCTCCTCGCCGAGCGCCGCGACGAGCTTCGGGAGCGGCATCGTGCTCACGAGCACGTCGAAGGGGACGGTGCGCCCGTCGGCGAGCCGAAGGCGCCGGCGGCGGACCGACACCTCGGCGACGCGCGCGCCGAGGACGAGCGGTCCCTGGAGGTGCGGCAGGAAGCCGTCCATCAGCGCCTGGAAGCCGCCGCGCAGCACGTACCCGAAGCGCGCGTTCGGCCCCATCGGCTTCGGGACGGGACGCAGCGCGCCCTCGATCATCTCGCCGAGGTCGGGGAGGGGCACGCGCCCCCCCAGCCACGAGGTCTCCATCTCGTGCAGCGGAACCGCCCAGAGCTTGCGGTTGTACGGCACCGCGAAGTGCTTCGCGATGCCGGCGCCCCAGACGCGGTAGATGAACTCCTCGAAGTTCGCGTACCGCTCTCCCTGCGCCGGCGCGGCGCACCGGGCGGTGGCCTCCAGCACGCCGTCGCCGCAGCAGTCGGTCGCCGCCGGCTGTCCCTCGGCGGTCGCGCGCCCGTCGCCGTTCGCCTTCGCGTGGCCGTTCTTCCGGATCGGCCCGAAGCGCGACTCGATCGCCCCGATGATGCACTCCGCGATGACGGCGGGCGGGAGGCCGTGCAGCGCGCCCTGGAACGGGTAACGCGTGTAGACGCCGTGGCTGTAGATCCACGCCTCGCGGTCCTGCCAGTGGACGTTGTCGCCGAGCAGGAGGCGATAGAGCTCGTGCACGTACGGGTCGTTCGTGAACATGATGTGGCCGGCGTAGTCGAACGTGAAGCCGCCGTCCTCGATCGACCGGCACCAGCCGCCCACGCGGTCGTTTTGCTCGAGCAGGAGCGCGTCCGCGCCGAGGTGGAAGGCGGCGGAGAGCCCCGTGGGTCCGGCCCCGACGACGACGACCGGAGGGATCATCGAGCGCCCTCCTCGTGCGACGCGAGGGCGTGGACCGTCAGCGGCCTCACGCGCGCGACGTCGCCCGCGGCGGGCGGCGCGCGGCGCTTCGCGTCCGCCGATTCCAGCGCGGCGAGCATGGCCCGGGCCGTGACGTCCCAGGAGGTCCTCGCCACGATCCGGCGCATCGCGCCGACCCGCCGCGCGCGGGTCTCGGCGTCCTCGGCGAGCGCGCGCTCGCAGGCCTCGACGAAGGACGGCGCGTCGTGGCCGAGGTACACGACGTGCCCGTAAGGGTCCGCCACGTCGCGGATCGGCGTGCTCGCGATCGGCTTCTCGGCCGCCATGTACTCGAGCGTCTTCGTGGGGCTGATGAGGCGGGTGGCGTCGTTGCGCGCGAACGGGAGGAGGCACACGTCCCACGCGGCGAGGTGAGCCGGCAGCTCCTCGTACGGACGCTGGCCGAGGTAGTGGACGTTCGGGCGGCGCGGCAGGCACGCGGGGTCGATCTTCGCCACCGGGCCCACGAGCACGATCTGCCAGCCGGGCCGCGCGTCCGCGACGTCGGCGACGAGCTTCGCGTCGAGCCGCTCGTCGAGGACGCCGTAGAAGCCGAGGCGCGGGCGAGCGAGGCCGCGGACCTCGTCGGGGTCCGGGCCGGGCTCGCGCGCGCGGCGGAAGTGCGGCGCGTCGACGCTGCTCGGGAAGCAGTGCACGTTCGGGTGGAGCGCGCGCTTCGCGCGGTAGAGGCTCGGGCCGCCCGTGAAGACCACGTCGCCGACGCGGAGCAGCTGCGCTTCCCGCAGCACCATCTCGCGCGGCGCGCCGAGAAACGAGGCGAGGTCGTCCATGCAGTCGTACGCGACGCGCGAAGGCTTCATCGCGAGCGCCACGTGGAGCGCCATCGGCGTGTACAGCCACGCCGCGTGGTGCTCGATCGCGAGCGAGCGGAGCAGCGCGCGCGTCATCGCGACGAGGCGCGCGCCCCCGGCCTGGAACCCGGGCGCGTCGGCGGGAAGGCGCGGCCGCGCCACGACGAGGTTCTCGTCGGGCCATTGCAGCTCCCACGAGTCGGGATCGCCCGGCTCCGACGGCAGCGGCTCCTCGACGAACACGACGGTTCGCTCGCGGGCGAGACGGGAGACGATGTGGTGCGGGCGCTGGAAGACCGAGTCCCACCGGAGGTGGGAGTAGACCACGATGGGGAGGTTCAACTTCGTCCTCTCGCGCACTCGGCGCGCTGCCGCCGCGCGGAGGCGCGACGCGAACCCGACAGGAGCAAGGGATGTGCCACCCGCCGGAAGGCCCGCGGCGCGCGGAGGACGCGGGCGAGCTGCCTACGCGCGGCCGCGCGGTTGTAATTTCTTCTCGGCGTGGAAGCGCCGGCGCGCGGCGCAGAGGACGGCCGCGCCCGTGCACGCGAGCGCGACGGCGGACGGCTCGGGCACGGGCGTCGTCTCGAGACGCACGCGCAGCGTCCACGCGGCGGCGCTCGTCTCGTCGAGGAGGCCACCGAAGGTGACGAACATCACGTACTCCTCGTCGGGCTCGAGCTCGACGGGGAAACGCGTGACGCCGTTTGGAAGATCCTCGAGGTTCTCGTCGAAGTCCGTCGACGGGCCTTCGATCGCGATGGAGAGCTCGTCGTCCTCGAAGTCGCCCTCGCGCTCCAGCTCGACGACGACGTCGACGAGCACGTCGTCGTCTTCCGACTCCGGCGTGTCGAACAGCGCCTCGGCCTCGGCGCCGAGCGCGACCGAGCCGAAGTCGAGGAAGTCGTCCTCCACCTCGAGCGCGGCCTCGGCGCGCACCTCGAGCGTCTGCTGGGCGTCGCTCGACACCGACACCGCTGCGTCCACGGTGGAGTCGTCGGTCTCGTCGACCAGGCTGACCGCGCTCCACGTGCCCGGCACCGCGTCGCAGTCCTGGATCGCCTCCTCCACCTGGAACTCGGGCGAGGAGTCGGCGAACGTGATGAGGGTCGACCCGCCGAGGCGGTCGTCGTCGCACTCGAGCACCAGCGCCTCCTGCGCGGCGGCGGGCGCGGCGAGCAGCCAGGCGACGCCGGCGAGCGCGGCGGCGAGCGGACGCGAAGCAGAACCCGCGTGCGCGCGGCGCGTCATGTCCGTGCCTCCTCCCCCCGAGACGTCCTGCCGCGGGGCCTTCGCCCCGCCCCTTGGGAGCGTGCACGGGCCGTGCCCGCACCGGCGCGGCCCCGTGGGCCCGGGCGCCGCGCCGGCGGCGGGAGGCGCGCGGCGGCCGTCGGACCGCCGCGCGCGCCGGTCAGAGGGACCGGTTCGTGAGGACCAGGAGATCGCGGATCACGGCGTGACCGGGGCCCAGCTTCTCCACGATCGGCCCCAGCCACTCGCGGTCGTCCACCAGCTCGCGCAGGCGCTCGCGGGCGCGCAGGTCGCAGCGGGCGGCGAGCACCGTGCGGCGGAGCCGCTCGGAAAGGCTGAGTCGTTCGTTCAAGGGGGCCATCAGCAAGTCCTCCATCACCGTCGGACCGCGGGCGGTGCAACCCGGATGCCAGCGCGACGGCGGCCGTGCGCGCCTGCCGCGGGCTCGGCCGCGCGCGCGGGTCAGGGCGCGACGGCCTCCACGAACAGCGTTTCGCGCTCGCGGTCGTCGAACGCGATCAGCGCCGCGTCGCCCGAGCGCGTCTCGCGGAAGCGGCAGCGCACGACGCGCTCGAAGCCCGCCTCGCCGAGCAGCTCCTCGATGCAGTCGAACGTGAAGGGGGTCCGCACGGACCCGTACCACGTGATCTGCGCCACCAACTTGCGCCCCGCGCTCGCGGCGTCGCGGTCGGGGACGTAGAAGTAGGCGCGGTCGCCGCGCCGGTACGCGTCGATCGCGCGGTCGAGATCCGGCAGCGCGAGCCGCAGGACGCCGCCCGCGCGCAGCACGGCGCGCACCTGACGCAGGGAGGGCAGCACGTGGAGGTACGGAAGGTCCTGCAGCACGTGGATCGCGACGGCCGCGTCGAAGCTCGCCGGCCGCAGGGCGAGCCCGACGCGGAGGTCGGCGCGCACGTGGACCCCGGGCGCCGCGCGCAGGTCGAGGTTCACCCAGCCGGGCGCCGCGCGGGGGCCGCAGCCGAGGTGCAGCCGGCGGGGAGAGGCGCTCGCGCTCACGCGGCATGCCCCAGCAACCCGCGTACCCGGACGCGCTCGCGGAAGTTTGTGCAAAGTCGCACGCGCCGGGGCGCGCGCCCGCGGGAACGGTTCTTGCTCCACCCGGCGCCATGGAGCGCCCGTGGGACCGTCGGCCCGCGCCGGACGGGCTTCGCGCCGCCGCCGCCGCCGCCGCGTCGGCGGCGCTCGCGCTCGCGGTGTTCGCCGCGCTCCGCCCGCGGAAGACGCCCACGCGCGCGGCGCTCGTGACGGGCGGCTCGCGCGGGCTGGGTCTCCTCCTCGCGCGCGAGTACCAGCGCCGCGGCGCGCGCGTCGCGATCTGCGGCCGCGACGACGACACGCTTGCCCGCGCGAAGGCGATGCTCGACGCGAACGGCCGCCCGGTCCTCGCGATCCCGTGCGACCTGCGCTCGCGCGAGGAGGTCGATCAGCTCGTGGCGGCCGCGCGCCAGCACCTCGGGCCGCTCGACACCGTGGTGCACAACGCGGGCGTGATCCAGGTGGGCCCCGAGATCCACATGACCGAGGCGGACTACGAGGAGGCGATGCAGGTGCACTTCTTCGCCGCCCTCCGCCTCGTGGAAGGCGTGCTGCCGGAGATGCGCGCGCGCGGGCGCGGGCGCATCGTGAACGTCGCCTCCATCGCGGGGCTGCTCCCGATGCCTCACCTCCTGCCCTACAGCGCGAGCAAGTGCGCGCTCGCCGGGTGGTCGCAGGCGCTGCGCGCCGAGCTCGCGAAGGACGGCGTCTCGGTGACCACCGTGTGCCCGGCGCTGATGCGGACCGGGAGCCCGCCCCACGCGTTGTTCAAGGGTAGACACCGAGAGGAGTATGCCTGGTTCAGCATCGGGGACTCGCTGCCCGGCCTCTCGATCGCGGCGGAGCGCGCCGCCGCGCGCATCGTCCGCGCGGGCGAGGCCGGGCGCGCGATGGTGATCCTCCCCCTCCACGCCCGGCTGGCGGTGGCGCTGCACGGGCTGGCGCCCGGGCTCGTCGGCGACGCGCTCGCCGCCGTCGACCGGCTGCTGCCGGCGCCCGGCGGGATCGGCGCGCAGGCCCGGTTCGGACGAGAGAGCGCGTCCGCGTGGTCGCCGTCGCCGCTCACCGCGCTCACCGAGCGCGCTGCGCGCCGCTTCAACCAGCGGCCGGCCGGGCCCGACGGAGCCGAGCCCGAGAGCGGCGCTCAGAACGTGCCCGCGTAGAGCGAGCAGGAGCGGCAGACGGCGGGCGGCTCGTCGGAATCTAGCGCCGCGCGGAACGCCCGATACGCCTCGCCGTCCCAGACCGCGCGCAGCCCGCTGCGCGCGGCGTCCCCGAGCGTGACGCGGTCCGGCGTGGACACCATGCAGCAGGGCATCGCCTCGCCGCGGTAGCTCAGGTAGGCGCCGCGCCAGGGCCAGTCGCAGCGCGTCCGGCCCGGCGTCCCGGGCGGATGGAGGCGAGGCGTCGTGCGGGGCAGCCGCAGCTCCACGCCGAGCGCCGCGGCGGCGGCGCGCGCCGCCGCGAAGGCGCGCTCGACGCGCGTCGGGTCCTCGCCGAGGAGCGTCTCCGCCTCGACGAAGGCGCGCATCGGCCGGTAGACCTCGGGCAGCGTCTCCTCGCCGTAGTCGTGGCAGAGGTGCTGGACGAACACGCGCGGGACGCCGTGCGCGTGGGCCAGCTCGACGATCTCCGCGAGCTCGTCCAGGTTGCGCCGCATCGCGACCACGACGAGCCGGAGCGCCGGCGTCGCGCTGCCCCGGACGCGCTTGGCCGCGACGAGGCGGTCGAGATTGCGCCGCACGGTGGCGAGGCGGCCGCGCACGCGGATCCCCGCGTAGGTCTCGGGGCGCGCGCCGTCGACGGAGACGTGCAGCTCGTGCAGCCCGCTCGCCACGCAGAGATCCGCGCGCGCGCGTCCGATCAGCGTCCCGTTCGTGTTGGTCGAGACGCGGATCCCGCGCGCCGCGGCGTAGCGCACCATGTCGAAGAAGCGGGGGTGCATGAAGGGCTCGCCGAGGCCCTGCAGGTGGAGCTCCCGGAGCGCCGGCAGCTCGTCGACGAGGCGGGTGAAGAGGTCGAACGCCATGAACGCCGGCGGGCCGCCGGGCGCCCCGTCGCGCCGGAACTGGATGGAGCACATGCGACAGCGGAGATTGCACTGGCCGACCGGCTCGAGCTGGAGGAAGGTCGGCGGCGCCGCGCTCGCGTCCACGTCCACGCCGGGGACGCTGCATTGCGCGTGCCGCGAGGCCCGCGGTGGGGGGGCGCCGAGCCGTCCGGCGCCCCCGGCGCGCGGGCGCGCGCGGCGGCCGCGGCGCGCCGCTCCACGCGCTTGGCGTGCCGCGCATGCGAGCGCGCGTCCCGCGTCGCGCCGCCCCGCGTTTGTAGAATGGGCGGCGGTGCCTCGCGCGGCGGCGGAACGCGCGTCGCGCGGCGGAGACGGCGCGACCCGCGTGCGTCACCGGCGCGCGGCGGCCGGCGCGCGCTTCCGGGGAACGGTTCTTGCTTTTCCGCCTCGGCATGCTGGATCGACGGGGCGAGACGAGCGCCATCTCGCTACACCGAAAGGCGCGTGGTCCCAACGTCGGCCCGGTCGAGCGCGGCACGAGCGCCCTCGCGGGCGCCGCGCTCCTCGCGGCCGCGACCGGACTCCGCAGCCGCGCCGCTGCGGCGGCTGCACTCGTCGGCGCGGCCGCGCTGCTCGCGCGGGGCGCGACCGGCGTCTGCCCGGTCTACCGCCGGCTCGGCCTCGGCGACGCGCAGCGCGGCACGCCGGAGCTCGGGCTCGCCCTCGCGCACGCGATCACGATGGACGGCTCGCGCCAGGCGATCGAGAGCCGCGCCCGCGAGGCGGCGCGCTGGCTCCCGGGCCAGGTGTCGATCCGCCCGCTCGGCGGCCGCCGCTTCGAGGTGTCCCTCGACGTCTCGGGCCGGCGCTTCGTCTCCGCCCTCCAGACGTCGCGCGAAGACGACGGCACGTTCGCATGGCGCTCGGAGCCCGGCGCGCCGTTCGAGCACCAGGGACGCGTGTTCTTCGCGGACGCGCCGGGCGGGCGCGGCACGGAGGTGCGCGCGGTCGTCGGGCTGCGCCCGCCCGCGGGCCGCGCGGGCGCGCTCGCGTTCCGCGCGGTGCGGGGCGTCGCGGAGCGCGCCCTCGGGCACGCGCTCCTGCGGCTGAAGCAGCTGGTCGAGGCGGGCGAGATCCCGACGGCCGGGCCCGAGCGCGGAACGGGCGAGGCGCCGGCCGGCGCGCGCCCCGCGCGCCGGCTCGCCCCCGCGGAGGCGTGGGCGTGAAGGCGCTCTGCTGGATGGGAAAGGGCGACGTGCGCGTGCAGGACGTGCCGGAGCCCTCGATCCTGAACCCGCGCGACGCGATCGTCCGGGTGAGCTCGGCCGCGATCTGCGGCTCCGACCTCCATCTCCTGAACGGTTTCATCCCGACGCTGCGCCGCGGCGACGTCCTCGGGCACGAGTTCATGGGCGAGGTCGTGGAGGTCGGGCCGGAGGTGGCGAACCTCCAGGCCGGCGACCGCGTCGTGGTTCCGTTCCCGATCTCCTGCGGGCGCTGCTTCTACTGCAAGAAGGATCTCTGGTCGCTGTGCGACAACTCCAACCCGAACGCGTGGATGGCGGAGGAGCTCTGGGGCCACTCGCCGGCCGGGATCTACGGCTACTCGCACATGCTGGGCGGCTACCCGGGCGGCCAGGCGGAGTACGTGCGCGTCCCCTTCGCGGACGTCGGCCCGCTGAAGCTCGACGGCGAGCTCGACGACGAAGCGGTGCTGCTCCTGAGCGACGTGCTCCCGACGGGGTGGATGGCCGCGGAGGCCTGCGACATCCAGCCCGGCCACGTGGTCGCCGTATGGGGCTGCGGGCCGATCGGCCTCGTCGCGGCCCGCGCCGCGGCCCTGCTCGGGGCCGAGCGCGTGATCGCGATCGACCGGGTCCCCGCCCGCCTGCGGCTCGCCGAGAAGCACGGTGCCGTGCCGCTCGACTACGAGGAGGTCCAGGTGCAGGCGGCGCTGCGGGACCTCACGGGCGGCCGCGGCCCGGACGCGTGCATCGACGCCGTCGGCCTCGAGGCGCACGGGACGGGCCTGCTCTTCCTCTACGACCGCGTCGCGCAGGCCACGATGCTCGAGACCGGGCGTCCGATCGCCCTGCGCGAGGCGATCCTCGCCTGCCGCAAGGGCGGCACCGTGTCGCTGGCCGGCGTGTACGGCGGCTGGCTCGACAAGCTGCCGATGGGCGCCGCCTTCAACAAGGCGCTCCAGCTGCGCATGGGCCAGACGCACGTGCACCGCTACCTGCGCCCGCTGCTCGAGCGGGTGCGGTCGGGCGAGCTCGACGCGCGAGACCTCGTCACGCACAGGCTGCCCCTCGACGACGCGCCGCACGCGTACGAGATCTTCCGCGACAAGGAAGACGAGTGCATCAAGGTGATCTTGAAGCCGCAGGGCGGGTGATCCGCGCGTGAGTTGCGCGCGTACGACCCGCTCGCGCGCGGGGTGGAGCAAACCCCCAGGAAAGGAAACGGGATGGCCAGGGAGAACGAGCAGCAGGGCGGCGGCGGCTCCCGCAAGCAACAGAAGAAGGGCGGCGGAAGCCGGCAGGACCGCTGACGAGGAATGCCGGGGCGCTGACGGCGCGCAGCCGAAGGGCTGCGCGCCGTCTCTCTCAGGCGGGGAGGAAGGCGGCGTTCAGCCAGCCCTGCACGCGCTGGAGGTGGCGCGCCTCGGCCTCGTTCGCCGCCCGGAACGCGTCGAGCACCTCCTGGTCCCCGCTCGCGTCCGCGGTGAGCGCGATGAGGCGGTCCCAGGCGTCCCCGTCGATCAGCTCCGCGAACAGCATCGCCTCGAGGCACTCGCGCACCGTCGTGCGCGGGTCGCCCACGACCTTGACCAGCCCGCTCGACGCCACCGCGGCCAGGTTCGCCGAGGGCGTGATCGCCGTCGGGTCCCCGTCGAGGCTGGTCATGACGCGCGCCACCGTGCGGAAGTGCTCGATCTCGTCGTCGCGGATCTCGATCAGCGCCTCGACGGTGGGCCCGCCGTCGTAGCTCCCGTGCTGCTGCACCTTTTCGATCAGGACGTCGTACAGCCGCGCCCCGGTGCGCTCGAAGGCGAGGCGCTCCCCCAGCTTGTCGAGCAGCTGGTTCGCGTCCTTGCCCTGGAGCGCCTTCAGCGCCTGCTTGGCGGTTCCGGTCAAGAGGTTCGCCGGGGGCGGCATCGTCCCGATCGGCGGCATGTCCTCGCGGGCGCGCATGCGCAGCCGGCGGAACGCCTCGCCGGTGCCGGTGGGCACGAAGCCCTGGACGCTCTCCCGCATGCGATCGCGGTCGCGCGAGCGCGCGAGCCCCGTGCGGTTGTGGAGGGTCCACTTCTTCGCCGTGAAGGATTCGCTCATCGCGGCCTCCTCTGGTTCGTGCCGGCCGTGCGTCGCGCCGGCGTTGCATTCAGCGCGCCGACTCGCGCGGAGCGAGCTCGGTGCCCGGCTGCCAGCGCCAGCCCGACGCCACCGCGGTCGACGGGCAGCCCTCCGAGTGCAGGTGCGCGCGGTAGTCGAGCGTCTCCGCCGACTCCTTCAGCTCGCCGATCTCGAAGCCGACCGCGCGGAACGACACCTCGCGCAGCGTCTCGCGCACGAAGTCGCGGTGGCTCTCGTACCGGATCGGATCGCTCAGCTCGCGCGGCAGGATCTCCTCCGCGTCGCGCCGCTCGTGGCGCTGGAACAGCTCCTTCACGAAGTGCAGCTGCCCTAGCTCGTAGTCGCAGAACCGCTCCCAGATGGCCTTGATGCGCGGGTCGTCCTCGGACTGCGCGCAGCTCCAGTAGTTGTAGACCTCGTTGGCCTCGTGGAGCACCCACTTCTCGAGCCAGGTTTCGTCCGGGTCGGTCATCGACTCGTACTGGGTGACGTGCTGCTCCTCGATCGAGGCGATCTCGGCGTACAGGAGTCGCCCGATCGGGTCCGCGTAGGTGGGACCGACGGTCATGTAGTAGTCGTGGGTCTGGTACTCGCCCGCGACGAGCGTGAGCGCGTGCAGCTTGCTGAGGGGGTGAGCCGTGCGGCGGTCGTACGGGCGGCGCAGGTCGTCGTTCGGGTGGCGGTGCTCCACTTCCGTCGGCCGGCCGGGGAGGACGTCCGTGTAGCTCTGCAGGATCGCGTTCGCGTCCTTGCCCTCCACGCGGTCCATGAGGGCCGAGTAGCGGTACATGTGATCGAAGTCCTCGAGCAGGCCGAACCGGTAGACCTGCGCCAGGTACGGGTCCGGCTCCGCCTGCGCCACGCTCGCCGTGACCTCGATGGCGACCTGCTCGAAGCCGATCGTGGTCTCGAGCACGGACTGGTCCGCCGGGTTCAGCCAGTTCACCATCGTCTGCTGGTGCTGGTCGATCCGCCGCACGCGGGCGGCCTCGGCGCGCAGGTTTCCGCAGTGGCGGTTCAGCCCGTGGAGGAAGCGGAGCGCTTCGCTCTCGATGCCGTTCATCAGGATGACGCGCACGCGGGTGAACGCGTCGGCGTCGAGCTTGCTGTAGGGCGCGCCCGCCAGCTCCTTCCAGGTGAAGCGCTGCCGGTCGAGCGGGACCCCGCGTTCCTTCAGGATGTCGAGTGCCATGGAGCCCTCCTCGTCGCGGCGTCGGTGGGTTCGGGGCCAGCCGCGAGGTGATGTCGCCGGGGGTTCAAGACGCGTGCCGGCAGGCGGCTTCGCGCCGCCGCGCCGGCGCCGTGTGCGCGGGGCCCGCACGGGCGCGCGGCGAGCCCGCGCCGCGCGCGCGGTGAGCCGGACCGCGTGCGCGGTGGAGGCCCGGCCGGCGCCGCGCGATGCCGCTCCGGCCGCGGTCGTCCGCGCGCCTGCGCGTTCGTAGAAACGGGACGAGGCGCTCCGAGCGGCGCGCCTCGCGCGCGCGGGCGGCGTGCGCCGTCGGCCCGCGGGCGTGGGCTCGCACCGCGCGCGGGGACTGCGCACGCGGCGGCGCGATGGGCTGGCACACCGCGTGCAACGTGGACGTGGGGTCGGACACGAGGGAGGAACCCATGGCCCAGCAGCGAAGCGGGAGCCGCGGCGGCGCGCCGGCGGGCGAAGCCGGCGAGACGGTGAAGCAGGCCGCGCGGGACGCGACCGAGGCCGCGCGCGACGTCGCCGCGCAGCGCGCGGACACGATGTTCCAGAGCAACAAGCAGGCCGCGGTCTCGCGGATCGGCGGCTTCGCGAACGTGCTGCGATCTGCGTCGTCGGAGCTCGACGCGCAGCAGCTCGGGCTCGCGGAGCTGGCGCGCCGCGCCGCGGACGCGCTCGAGCGCGCCTCGCAGCGGCTGGACTCCCAGGACCTGCGCGGTCTCTTCGAGTCGGGGCAGGCCTACGCGCGTCAGCGGCCGCAGGTGTTCCTCGGCGGCGCGTTCGCGGCGGGCTTCGCGCTCGCCCGGTTCCTGCGCTCGTCCGCGTCGCACGCGTACGGGGGCTACCGCCCGTACGGCGAAGGCTACGGCGAGGGCTACGGCGAGCGGCCGTACGACGAGGCGCCGTACGCGGGCGCGGAGACGAGGTACGGCTACGAGGGCGAGGCGCCCTACTCGCGGCCGGGCGGCCCCGACGTCCCGCCGGCGATCTGACGGCCCCCGGCCCCGAACATCCGGAGGGATCCATGCAGACCTATACGCACCACCCGGAAGAGCAGCCGAACGGCGGCACCGCGCAGGAGCGCTCGATCGCGACGCTCTTCCGCCAGCTCTCGCGTGACCTCGGGACGCTGCTCCGCCAGGAGTCCGAGCTGGCGCGGACCGAGCTGCGGGAGCGCGTCGGCCAGTTCGGCAGCGGCGTCACCGCGCTCGGCGCGGGGGCGCTGGTCGCGTTCGCGGGCGGCCTCGTGCTGCTCCACGCCGCGGTCTACGCGCTGGCGCCCGTGTTCGACTCGCCGGCCCTCGCCGCCCTCGTCGTGGGCCTCGTCGCTTCGCTCGCGGGCGTCTTCATGCTCATGCGCGGGCGCAAGCGGCTGAAGGCCGAGGAGCTCGTGCCGCGGCGGACCGTCGAGTCGCTCCGCCAGGACGTCGAGATCGTCGCGGGCGGCAACGGCCCGCGCACCCAGTAGAGGAGAGCGCGATGGAACCCGAGACCCCCGAGGAGGTCGGTATGGCGGCCGGCACGACCACGGAACGCACCCCCGAAGAGATCGAACGAGAGATCGCGGGGACGCGGGCCTCGATCGAGTCGACCGTGGAGGAGCTGGGCGAGCGCCTGCGGCCGACCCAGCTCGTGGAGGACGCCCGCAGCTACGTCCGCGAGACCGCCTCGCGCGGCGCCAGTGAGGCATGGCACACCGTGAGCACCACGATGCGTGAGAACGCGGTCCCGTTCGCGCTGATCGGCAGCGGGATCGCCTGGTACGTGATGTCCCGCCGCTCGAACGGCGGCTACCACGACGGCGGCGGGTACCGCGAGGACGAGCTCGGGGCCGCGTCCTACTACGGGCACGGCGTCGGCTACGCGGAGACCGGCGGATACGAGAGCGCCGGCGCGCACGAGGGCACGCTGGGGACGTCGGAGCCGGGCGGCCTGCAGTCGTCCGCAGCGGGCATGGCGTCCCAGGCCGCCGAGCGCGCGCGCGACGTGACCCACCGCGTCCGCGAGCGGAGCGCGCGTCTCGGCGAGCGCGCGAAACACCAGGCGGAGCGCGCGCGCCACAGCGTGTCGAGCATGCTCGGGGAGCAGCCCCTGCTGGCCGGCATCGCCAGCTTCGCGCTCGGCGCCCTCGCGGGCGGCCTCATGCCGCCGACGCGGCGCGAGGACCAGTGGTTTGGCCGCGTGCGCGACGATCTCCTCGGCAAGGCCGCCGAGGCCGGCCGCGAAAAGGTCGAGCAGGTCCGGCACGCCGCCGAGCAAGCCGCGCACGGCGCGCAGCAGGGCGGGCAGGGCGCGGAGCCGGGACGCGGCGGCATGCAGGGCGGCCCGGGCGCGCAGAGCGCGCCCCCGCGCGGCGGCCCCACGCAGGGCATGGGGACCAGCGGCGCCGTGAGCTCCGGCCCCGAGGGCTCGCAGGCGACGCCGGGGAGCGGGAGCCGCCGCGGGAGCGGATCCGCGACCGGCGGCGCCTGAGCGCCGCACAGCGCAGGCAAGGTTCGCGGCGCGCGGGGGCTTCGTCCCCCGCGCGCTCGCGCGAGGAGGGTACGTGCTCGATCCCAGGGAAGAGGGTCCGAAGCCCAGGTTCCCGCAGCGCGAGCAGGCGGCGCCGGGAAGCGAGCGAGACATGTCGCCGCGCCCGGACTACGGCGAGGCGACCTACCGGGGCTACGACCGGCTGCGCGACCGCGTCGCGCTCATCACCGGCGCGGACAGCGGCATCGGGCGCGCCGTCGCGCTCGCCTTCGCGCGCGAGGGCGCGGACGTCGTGATCTCGTACCTCTGCGAGCACGCCGACGCCGAGGAGACGCGGCGGGCCGTCGAGGAGAGCGGCCGGCGCGCGCTGCTCGCGCCCGGAGACATCGCCGACGAGGCTCACTGCGAGTCGCTGGTGCGCCAGACGCTCGAGGCGTTCGGCCGGCTCGACGTCCTCGTGAACAACGCCGCGTTCCAGGGCAAGGCGGTCGAGGACGTCCAGGCGATCGACCGCGAGCGCGTGCGGCGCGCGTTCGAGGTGAACATCATGGCCATGTTCGACCTCGTGCGCTTCGCGCTCCCGCACCTCCGTCCCGGGGCCGCGGTCGTCAACGTGGCCTCGATCCAGGCGTACAACCCGTCCGCCCCGATCCTCGACTACGCGGCCACCAAGGGCGCGATCGTGACGTTCACGAAGGGGCTCGCCCAGGCGCTGATCGAGCGCGGAATCCGAGTGAACTGCGTCGCGCCGGGTCCGGTCTGGACGCCGCTCGTGGCGCAGTCGTTCCCGGCGGAGAAGGTGCAGTCGTTCGGCGGCGACTCGCCCATGGAGCGGCCGGCCCAGCCGGCGGAGCTCGCCCCCGCCTTCGTCTTCCTCGCCTCCGACGAGAGTCGCTACGTGAACGGCGAGATCCTCGGGGTGACGGGCGGAAAGCCGCTCGCGTAGCGCCGCGCGGGCGACCGCTCCACGGCGTCTTCGCCGCTCGCGGGCTCGGCTCGCGCGGCCCTCTTGTGGATCGCGCGGGGTCGCGCACTCTCCCGCGCGTGGGCGATGCGCACCGGCCGGCGGAGGGGAGCGCGGCGGCCCGCGCCGCAGGGCGTGGCGGCCGGCGAGGAGGGCGCGGTGCGGCCGCGCCGCGCGGAGAAGGCGGGCGACGGCGTCGCTTCGCCGCCGCGGCGCTCTGGAGCGCGGCGGGGCTCGGCGCGTGCGCGCTCGCCGGCGAGCGCGGCGCGCCCGGGCCGGCGTGGCGGTTCGCCGACGCCCCGCCCGCGCGCTTCGCCGCGGCGCCGGCGCCGGAGGGGGGGGCGGCGCTGCGCGGCGCCGAGCTCCGGATCGCGCGCGGTCGCGTCGACGGACCTGCGCCGCTCGCCTGCGACGGCGCGCGCGTGGAGTACGCGGTCACCGCCGCGGAGGGGCTCTTCCAGGGCGCGCTGCCCGCACCGGCGGAGGCCGCCGCGCGCGCGCTCGGGATCCGAAGCCTCCCGGTGCTGACGGAGCGCATCACCTGCGACGCGGGCGTCTTCGACCTGCACCTCCTCGGACCGGACGAGGCGTTCCTCGGCCTCGACGGCGCCGCATGGAGGCTCGTCCGCGCAGGCGGCGGCGAGCCGCCCGAGCGTGCCGTGGTCGAGCTGCTGCGCGTCCACATGAACGGGCGACATGGGGTTCACGCCGGCTTCGCTCGCGCGAAAGCGCGCCGCCCTCAGCGAGGAGCTCGCGCGCGCGGCGGACGACTACTTCGCGCGGCCGTGGCCCGAGGACGAGGTGCCGCCGATCGACGGCGACCCGTTCACCGACTCGCAGGAGTACCCGTCGCGCTTCGCGCTCGGCGCAGCCGCCGTGGAGGGGGACGTGGCGGAGGTGCCGGTCGCGTTCGACGACGGCGCGCGCCGGCGGGTGGTCGTCTACCGGCTGCGGCGCCGAGACGGTGCCTGGCGCGTCGACGACCTGCGCTACGAGGGCGGCTCGTCGCTGCGCGAGCTCCTGCGCTGAGCGCCTCGCGCCGAGCGCGAGCGGCGGAAGGGGGCCCCCGCCGCGGAGGCGGCTCGCCGAGCGGCTGGCGTCCCGGGGGGACCGAAGACCCGGGACCGCGACGTTCCGGAGGTCGAGACGCAGCGGGCGAGCGGGGCGGGCCGTCGCGGATCCGGCGTGTCGAAGCGCGCCCGCCTCGAACGTCTCCTCCTCGGGTGGGTCCTCGTGCGGCGCGCTCGGGCGCGAGGCGCGGCACCCTTCGTGCGGAAGCGCCGTGCGCCAGGGAACGCGCGCCAGGGAAGGGGACGAGATGAGCGGAGTTCGGGTGCTCGTGGGAACCAAGAAGGGGGCGTTCGTGCTCCGCGCCGACGGCTCGCGCCGGCGCTGGGACGTGGACGGGCCGCACTTCGCGGGCTGGGAGATCTACCACGTGAAGGGCGCGCCGGCGGAGCCGAGCCGCATCTACGCGTCGCAGACGTCGAGCTGGTTCGGCCAGCTCATCCAGCGCTCCGACGACGGCGGGAAGACGTGGGAGCCGGTCGGGAACCAGTTCGCGTACGACGGCGTCCCCGGCACGCACCAGTGGTACGACGGCACGCCGCATCCGTGGGAGTTCGCGCGCGTGTGGCACCTCGAGCCGTCGCGGACCGATCCCGACCTCGTGTACGCGGGCGTCGAGGATGCGGCGCTCTTCCGCAGCGACGACGGCGGGAAGTCCTGGCACGAGCTCTCCGGCCTGCGCAACCACGGCTCCGGCTCGGCCTGGCAGCCCGGCGCGGGCGGCATGTGCCTCCACACGATCCTCGAGGATCCGGCCGACCCCGCGCGCCTCTACGTCGCCATCTCGTCCGCCGGCGCGTTCCGCACCGAGGACGGCGGGAAGACGTGGCAGGCGATCAACCGCGGGCTGCGCTCCGAGCACATCCCGGACCCGAACGCGGAGGTCGGCCACTGCGTGCACCGGATCGCGCTCCACCCCGCGCGCCCGCGCACGCTCTTCATGCAGAAGCACTGGGACGTGATGCGCAGCGACGACGGCGGGGACTCCTGGCGCGAGGTGAGCGGGAACCTCCCGACCGACTTCGGCTTCCCGATCGAGGTCCACGCCCACGAGCCCGAGACGATCTACGTGGTGCCGATCAAGAGCGACTCGGAGCATTTCCCGCCGGACGGACGGCTGCGCGTGTACCGGAGCCGGACGGGCGGCGAGGCGTGGGAGGCGCTCACCGAGGGCCTCCCGCAGCGCGACTGCTACGTGAACGTGCTGCGCGACGCGATGGCGGTCGACGCGCTCGAGCCGTGCGGGGTCTACTTCGGCACGACCGGGGGCCAGGTGTACGCGTCCGCGGACGGGGGCGAACGCTGGGAGCCCATCGTGCGCGACCTCCCCCCGGTCCTGTCCGTGGAGGTTCAGACGCTGCCGTGATCCGCGTCGTGCTCCCCGCCCACCTGCGCACGCTGGCCCGGGTCTCCGGCGAGGTCGCGCTCGAGGTCGACGGCCCGGTCACGCAGCGCGCGGTGCTCGACGCGCTCGAGGCGCGCTTCCCGGCGCTGCGCGGCACGCTGCGCGACCCGCGCACGGGCCGCCGGCGCGCGTTCGTGCGCTTCTTCGCCTGCCGCGAGGACCGCTCGCACGACCTCCCGGACGACCCGCTGCCCGACCCCGTCGCGAAGGGCGAGGAGCCGCTCCTCGTCGTCGGAGCCGTCGCGGGAGGCTGAACGCCGCGTCGCAGGGCGACGCGAGATGGAGGAAGGGAACGGCCGTGCAGTTCGTGCTGCTGATCTACGAGGACGACGAGGCGCGCGTGGAGCACATGGAGGCGTGGATGCCCGACTGCGCCGCGTACGCCGAGGCGATGGCGAAGGCCGGGATCCACCGCGGAGGCGAGCGGCTGCGGGGCGTCGCCAGCGCGACGACGGTCCGCGTCGTCGACGGGAGGACGCAGGTCTACGACGGCCCGTACGCCGAGGCCAAGGAGCAGCTCGGCGGCTTCCACCTGATCGACGTCCCGGACCTCGACGCCGCGCTCGCGTGGGCGGCGCGCTGCCCGAGCGCGAGGCGCGGCGCGGTGGAGGTGCGTCCCGTCTGGCCGCGCTGACGCCGGGCGGCGAAGACGCCGCGCGCGCGGCCGCGGACGCCGCGGAGGCGGTGGCGCGCCGCAGCTACGGGAAGCTCGTGGCGCGTCTGGCCGCGCGCCTGCGCGACGTGGCGGCGGCGGAGGACGCGCTGGCCGACGCGTTCGCCGCCGCGCTCGCGGACTGGCCGTCGCGCGGCGTGCCCGCGAGCCCCGAGGCGTGGCTGCTCACCGTCGCGCGGCGCAAGGCCATCGACGCCGCGCGCAGGCGGCGCAGCGCGGAGGAAGCCGTCGCGCCGCTCCGCCTCGTGGCCGAGGAGCTCGAGGCGGCGGCCGGAGACGCGAAGGGCGTTCCCGACGAGCGCCTCGCGCTCATGTTCGCGTGCGCGCACCCGGCGCTCGACCCCGCGATCCGCGCGCCGCTCATCCTCCAGGCGGTGCTCGGCTTCGACGCGGCCGCGATCGGCTCGGCGTTCCTCGTCTCGCCGTCGGCGATGGCGCAGCGGCTGGTGCGCGCGAAGCGCAAGATCCGCGACGCCGGCATCCCGTTCGAGGTCCCCGAGCGCGAGGAGCTCGCGCCGCGGCTGGACGCGGTGCTCGACGCGCTCTACGCCGTCTTCGCCGAGGGCTGGTCCGACGCCACGGGCGCCGAGCCGCGCCGGCGCAACCTGGCGGAGGAGGGCATCTGGCTCGCGCGCCTCGTCGTGTCGCTGCGGCCCGACGCCCCCGAGGCGCTCGGCCTGCTCTCCTTGATGCTCTACGCGCAGGCGCGCCGCGACGCGCGCCGCGACGCCAGCGGCGAGTACGTGCCGCTCGACGCGCAGGACCCGGCCGCCTGGGACGCCGCGCTCCTCGACGAGGCGGAGGCGCTGCTCCGGCGCGCGAGCCGGCTCTCCGGCACGGGCCGCTACCAGCTCGAGGCGGCCGTGCAGTCCGCACACGTCGTGCGCCGGAAGACGGGTCGCGCCGATCGGGCCGCCATCGCGGCGCTCTACGACGCGCTCTTCCGGCTCACGGGCTCGCCGGTCGTCGCGATCAACCGCGCGGTCGCGCTCGCGGAGAGCGAGGGCGCGGCCGCCGGCCTCGCGGCGCTGCGCGCGCTCGAGGGCGACGCGCGCCTCGCGGAGTACCAGCCCTACTACGCGGCCCGCGCGGAGCTGCTCGCGCGCGCGGGCGACGCCGCCGGCGCGGACGAGGCGTACGCGCGCGCGATCGGCCTCGAGCGCGACGGCGCCGTGCGGCGCTTCCTCGCGCGGCGCCGGGCCGCCGTCGCCGCCGCGGCGCGGGAGCGCTGACGCGCGCAGTCCGGCGCGCGGCCGCGGCGCGCGCCCGCTCGCGCTAGAGCCCCGGCACCTCGGCGTCGCGCGCGTGCGCGAGCGCCTCCCGGAGCGGCGGCTCGAGCCGCTCGAAGTCGAGGAGCACCTTGCGGTCGTGCGCCGTGCGGATCGCCTCCTCCGACACCGAGAACTCGCCCGCGTTCTCGATCCACAGGACGAGCGCCCGCGGCTGCACCGTTCGCACCGCCCCGACGAGGCTCCCGCCCTCCTCCAGATACACCGAGTCCCCGGGCCGGATCTGCGCCACGCTCACCATGCCCACCCCCGCTGCAAACGGGGTGCCACACCTAGGGGACGTTCCACAAACCTCACGAAGGGGACGGTCCTCGCAGCCGTGGCGCGCTCGAGCGGCTCCTGCGGGTCGAAGGGCGTCCGGATATCCGGATCGTGGAACCTCTCCCACGTGGCCAAGGTCCAGGGGTGTCCCTCTCGTGAGGTTTGTGGAGCGTCCCCTTCGTGTGCGGCGCTTCGTGCGTGGCTTGGTGGGGCGACGGGGGTCAAGGGAGGGTCGCCGCGGTGGAATCGGACGCGGGGGGCTCGATCACGAGGGGGCGGTCGCGGGGCTCGCAGCGGGGCTCGCGGACGACGTCGATCGGCTCGAGGGCCTCGACGGCGAAGGCGTCGCGCGCGTCGAACCCGCACAGCCGCACGCGCTGCGTCTCGCGCAGGTCGACGACGCGCGCGAAGCGCGGGTCCGGGAGGCCGTGCGCGACGACGCGCAGCGTGCGCGTGCCGCCGGCGCCCGCCGTCGCCACCACGCGCTCCGCCGCCGCCGAGCCGTGCACGTCCACCTCCCGCGCGAGGCGCTCGTACAAGGTTTCCGCCGCCGTGGCGAGCGCCGCGATGCGCGCGCGCAGGCGACGCGCGGTGCGCGCGCCGTCGAGCGCCCGCCAGGCCGGCGGCAGCGCCGCGAGCGCGCGCTCCACCACCTCGGGCCCGAGGCGCGCCTGCACCGCCGCCGCCTCCTCGCGCCACGCCGGACGCGCGAGCGGCGCGAGCAGCCAGGCGTCCGTGACGACCGCCTGCGCGGCGAGCGCGTCGACGTCGATGTGCTCGTCGAAGACGCCGAGTAGCGGAAACCACGGGCGCGAGACGCGCAGCAGGAGGCCGTCGAAGCGCGCGAGCGCGAGGTCGCGGTCCTCGGGGAGCGGCTGCCACGCGCCGCCCGGCTCCAGGCGCGCGAAGCGCCACTGGCCCGGATGCCGGTCGGCGTCGCCGAGGACGAGGTCGACGAGGCGCGCGCGCAGGTACGCGCGCGGATCCGCGCGCTCGCGCGGGTCGGCTTCGAGCAGGCCGAGGAGCGCCTCGGTCCGCACGACCTCGAGCGCGCCGAAGCTCCCGGGGCGGCCCGGCGCGGCGGGCGTGGGATGCTCCTCGAAGGTGCCGAGGCGCCCCGCGAAGTCGTCGAAGCGCGCGAGCCGCGGGGTCGCGGCGAGGACGACGAGGCGGCGCTCGGGCTCGAGCACGCCGGCGGCGCGCGCGATCACCGAGGCCACGAGCGGCGCTCCCGGGTGCCCCGCGGCGGCCTGGTCGCGGTACGCCGCGGCGACGGGCGCAAGGCGCCCGAGCGCGCCGGCCGCGCGCCGGTTGTCCTTGTCGGTGCTCCGGAACGAGTACGCGCGCCCGTCGCCGCCGCGCAGCGCGAGCGTCTCGCTCTGGCCGCGCCCGAGCCGCTCCACGGGCTCGAGCCCGCCGGCGGCGCGCTCGAGCTCGAGGACGGGGACGAGGACGGCGGCGGTCCAGAGGTCGCGGTAGCCCGCGCCGAGGAGCCAGCGGTGCGGCGCGGAGGCGGCGTACTGCGGTCCGGCAACGACACAGTGGAGCGACGGGACTCGAGGAGCGCCCCCGCAGGCGTCGGGCCCCGCGACGCCCCCGCGCGCGGCGCAGCCGCACGCGACGCCGAGTGCGAGCGCGAAGGCGACGCCGCGCGCGCTCCCGCGGCCGCGCGCCGGGCCGGCGGCCCTCACGGGGGCGGCGCGCCCGCGGGCTGCCGCCACGACCGCACGAGCGCCGCGAGGAGGTCCGCCGCCGTCTCGGAGTCGTCCTCCGCGGCGTCGTAGACCGCGCCGACGTCCACGGCGAGCCCCGACACCGCCGTGCGCGCCGTCGCGGTGTACCAGCGCGGCTCGGCGGCGATCGACTCCAGGAGGCCCGCCACGGCGCAGCGGCCGACTGCGAAGCGGGACCGCTCCGCGCGCGCCTCGAGCGCGCCGGCGCCCACCGCGACGAGCCAGCCGGACGGGTCGCCCGCGCGCCACAGCCGCTCGCCGGCCCGGAGCGCGAGCGGGCGCGCGGCCTGCGCCAGCTCGCCGACCGCGTGCACGGGGATCGCGGCGAAGGCGGGACAGCTCGCGAGGAGCGCGATGCGCGCGCCGAGGCCGGACGCGGCGCCGGCCGACGGGACGTCACGGGGCGGCGCAGGCGCGGCCGCGGAGCCCGCGTCGGAGGGCGCCGCCGCGCGCGCGCGGCGCAGCGCGTCCCGCGCGATCGCGCGGACCGCGGCGAGGAGCACCGAGAAGCGTTCCTCGCAGAGCTCCGCGATCTCGTCGAGGTCGAAGGCCAGGACGGCGCTCTCCTCGAGGGCGACCGCGTCGGTGCCGCCGCCGAGTGGCTGGCCGAGGAGCGAGCCCGCCTCGTGCCGGGCGCGTCCGCCGAGCGCGCCGTCGAGCACGAAATGCAGGACGCGCGGGCGCGCGCCGTCGAGGCGCTCTCCCGCGGCGAGTCGGCGCAGCTCGACGTGGGGCGCGAGCGTGGCGAGGAGGCCGGGGTCGGCGTCCTCGAGGCCGGGCACCCGGCGCAGCGCGAGCGCGCGTTCGAGCGGCGTCGCCGGCTCAGCCACGGCGCTCGGTCTCGGGCGCGCCCGCCGCGCGACGTCGCGCGGCGCGCAACGCGGGGCGGTGAGCCGCACGCGTCCACTGCGCGACCGCGGCGACCACGGCGTCCGGATCCGCCTCGAGCGCGGACCAGAGCGCCTCGGCGCCGCGCGGCGCATCGCTCGCCAGGAGCGCACCGGCGCCGCGGGGCGCGTGGAAGCCGCGCGCCGCCTCGAGCCGCGCGCGCGCGGGCTCCGGCGCGACGAGCGGGAGCAGGCCGCTCCGGAGCGGCTCCTTCACGACGTGCTCGAGCACCTCGCGCGCCGCCGCCGCCGCGCGGGCGTCCTCGCCGCGCACGGCGTCGTGGAGCGCGCGGTAGCCGAGCGCGGGGTCGACGATGTGGAGCGCGCGGAAGACCCGCTCGATCGCGCGCGCCTCTTCCTCGCGCAGGAGCCGCGCCAGGAGCGCGTGCGCGGCCTCGATCGGCGCGAGCGCCGCCTGGAGCGCGACGAGGTCGACCGCGCGGCGCAGCGAGCCCTCGGCGCTCGCGACGACGGGCCCGACGTCGAGCGGAACGCCCGGCGCGTCGGCGCGCAGCCGTCCGAGGCCGCGCAGGATCTTGTGCGCGACGTGCGGGTCGCGCTCGCGGGCAAGGGCGTCGACGAGGAGCGGCATCGCGCGCTCGGCGGGGAAGCGGCTCAGGCTGCGCGGCACGTGGCGCCGCGCGGCGCGCGGGGCGCGCGCGTCGCGGAGCGCGGCGGCGAGCGCGTCGAGCGCGGGCGCGCCGATCGCGCACAGGGCGCGCCGCGCGGGCTCGCGCGCGTCCGGGTCCGCGAGGAGGGCGAGGAGGGCGGGCACGTGCGCAGGCGCCGGGCGCCGCGCCAACTCCTCGGCGAGCGCGAGGCGCGTCTCGGCGTCGGGGTCTCGAGCGAGCGCCTCGAGCCACTCCGACCCCTGCGCCGCCGGAAGCGAGGCGATCGCGCGCGCGAGCGAGGGGAGGTCTCCCGAACGGTCGGCGAGCAGCGCGTCGAGCACCGCGCGCTCGCGCGCCGGCTCGATCGCGCGCCGCCGCGAGAGCTCCGCCAGCGCCGCCCCGCGCACGGCGGGCGAGGGGTCCGCGTAGAGCAGGCGGCGCAGCGCGCCGGTCGCGAACGAGCCGCCCCGGCAGCGGAGCGCTGCGGCGCGCACGTCTTCGTCCGCGTGCGCGGCGAGCCGCGCGACGAGCGGCTCCACCGCCGCGCCGCGCGCGTCGCGGAACAGCTCGAGCGCGCGGACGAGGACGCGCGGGTCCGGGTGGTAGAGGACGAGCGGCGGCACGAGGTGCGCCTTCCCGTAGCTCTCGAAGAGGTCGAGGGCCGCGATGACGTCGTCGGGCGCCGACGACGCGAGCGCCCCGAGCAGGGACTCGAGCGCCGCGAGGTCGAAGGGCGGCATCTCGGCGGGCGGGCGCTCCGCGAGGGCGCGCAGCTCGGTGCGGAAGCGGTCGACGTAGCGGCGGCGCAGGCGCAGGAGGAGCGCGAAGAGCGCCGCCGCCGCGAGCGCCGTCCCGGCCGCGACCGCCGTCGGCCCCGCGCCGGCGGCGAGCGCGGCGAGGAGCGCGAGCGAGCCGGCGAGCTGTCCGCCGCGCTGTCCGAGCGCGGCCGCCGCGCTGCGCAGGCCCGCGCGCAGGGGCTCGGGGACCGGCAGGAAGAGGATCTCGCTTCCCGCCCGGTGCAGCGAGTGCTGCAGCGCGCCCTCCGACGCCTTCAGCGCGAGCGCCGGCGCGAGCCCGCCGACCGCGGCGACGAGGGCGGCGCCCGCGGCCGCGAGGCCGGGGAGGACGAGGAGCGAGCGCGCGACGCCCGCCCGCTCCAGCAGCCACGGCGTCACCGCGAGCTGTAGCGCGAGCGCGCCGGCGTTCACCGCCGCGTGGAAGCGGGCGAAGAAGGACCCGAGGCGCTCGTCCGGGAGCGCCTCGGCGGCGGCGGCCTTGAACAGCCAGTCGATGCCGAGGGTCGTCGCGGCGAGCAGCGCGACCGCGGCGACGACGCGGGCGCCGTACGCCTCGCGCAGCGCGGCGCGCCACGCCGCGGACGCCGACCTCGGCGCGTCGTCGACGTCGGCCTCGCCCGGCGCGGGCAGCCGCAGCGTCGCCAGCGCGGCGACCGCGAGCGCGGCCGCCGCCGCGACGAGGAGGCCGCGCACCGGGACGCGCAGCAGCAGCAGCGCCGAGACCCCGCCGCCGGCGGCCGCGCCGGCGAGCCCGCCCGCCGAGATCCACGCGAACGCGCGCTTCGCCGCGCGCACGTCGAGGGCCTCGCCGAGGAGGAGCCACAGCTGGATCACGAGCAGCGTCGTCGCGACGCCGCACCAGACGTAGAACGCGTACAGGAAGGCGGGTGCGGCGCTCTCGAGCGCCGCGAAGGCGAGGTACCCCGCCGCGGCGAGCGCGAGGAGGGCGCGCAGCGCAGCGCGCCGGGCGCGTGCCGCGCCGGCGCGCTCCACCGCCTGCGCGCCGAGGAGGACGCCGGCCGCGATCCCGAGGTACGCCCACGGCAGGCGCTCGGGCGGCAGCGCGCGCAGGAAGAGGGCGTCGCGCGCCGTCTCCCCCGCGACGTGCGCCGCCGTGATGGCGAAGAGGACGGCGCTCCCGGCCGCGACCGCGGGCCGGACGGCCGCGGGGGACCCTTCAGGCACGGCGCGCCATCTCCTCGCCCGGGCGCTGCACGAGGCGTGCCGCGCGCGAGGGCGCGCCCGCTCGTGCATGGCCGGCGCGGTCGGCCGCCGGTCGTTTCTACAACCTTCGCCGCCGCGCGCGATCGCCGCGGCGCGAGGGCAGGGCACGCCTCGTGCAGCGTCCGCGCCGCGGGAGGGCCGGTGGTCCCGCAATCGACCTATCGCGTCCAGCTCCACGCCGGCTTCCGCTTCGACGACGCCGCCGCCCTTGCGCCCTACCTCGCGTCGCTCGGGGTGACGCACCTCTACTGCTCGCCGTACCTCCAGGCGGCGGCGGGGAGCACGCACGGCTACGACGTCGTCGATCCCGGACGCCTGAACGAAGAGCTCGGCGGCGACGCGGGGCACCGGCGGCTCCTGGCCGCGCTCGCCGACGCGGGCCTCGGGCAGGTGCTCGACGTGGTCCCGAACCACATGGCGCTCGCGGGCCGCGCGAACCGCTGGTGGTGGGACGTCCTCGAGAACGGCCCGTCCAGCGTGCGCGCGCGCTGCTTCGACGTGGACTGGGGCGCCGCGGGGCGCGACGAGCCGACGGTGCTCGTGCCGATCCTCGGCGACGCGTACGGGCGCGTCGTCGACGCGGGCCAGATCCGCGTCGTCCGCCAGGGGGGCTCCCTCGTGGTGCGCTACCACGAGCACGAGCTGCCGCTCTCGCCGCGCACGTACGACGAGCTGCTCGAGCCGGCGGCCGCCCGCGCGGGCTCGGCGGCGCTGGCGGCCCTCGCGCGGGCCTTCGGCGCGCTCCCGCACGCGGCGCGCACGGACCCGGCGTCGATCGCGGAGCGCCACGCGCGCAAGGAGGAGCTGCGCGAGCGCCTCGCCGAGCTGTGCCGCGCCGACGAGGAGGCGGCGAAGGCGCTCGAGCTCGAGCTCGACGCGCTCCACGCCGACCCGGACCGCCTCGACCGCCTGCTGCGCCGGCAGAACTACCGCCTCGCGTTCTGGCGCACGGCGAGCGAGGAGCTCGACTACCGCCGCTTCTTCAACATCGAGACGCTCGTCGGCGTCCGCGTCGAGGACCCGGACGTCTTCGCCGACACGCACGCGCTCGTGCTCGAGCTCGTGCGCCGCGGCGCGGTGGACGGGCTGCGGATCGACCACGTCGACGGGCTGCGCGACCCGGCCGGCTACCTCGCGCGCCTCCGGGAGGCGTCCGGCGGGGTCTACACGGTCGTCGAGAAGATCCTCGAGACGGGCGAGACCCTGCCGGCGGACTGGCCGGTCGCCGGCACCACCGGCTACGAGTTCGCCGCCCGCGTGGACGGCCTGTTCGTCGACTCGCGCTCCGAGGCCGCGATGACGCGCTGCTACGAGCGCTTCACGGGCGAGCCGGGCCCGTTCCACGAGGTCGCGTACCACGCGAAGCGCGCGATCCTGCGCGGGGCGCTGCGCGCGGAGGTCGACCGGCTGACGGCGGTCCTGGCGGCGGCGTGCGAGGGTCACCGCCGCCAGCGCGACCATACGCGGCGCGACCTGCGCGACGCGCTCGTCGAGCTGGTGGCCGCGTTCCCGGTATACCGGACCTACACGCAGCCGGGAAGGCCCGCCTCGGACGCGGACCGCGCCGCGGTGCGCGCCGCGCGGCGGGCCGCCGCGGAGCGCCGCCCCGAGCTCGACGCGGAGCTGCTCGACTTCCTGGAGGCGCTCGCGCTGCTCGAGCTCTCGGGGCCCGCGGAGGTGGAGTTCGGCTTGCGCCTCGCGCAGCTGACCGCTCCGGTCATGGCGAAGGGCGTCGAGGACACCGCCTTCTACCGCTACAACCGTCTGGTGTCGCTCAACGAGGTCGGCGGCGACCCGGGCGTCTTCGGCCGCAGCCCCGACGCGTTCCACCGCGACACCGCGGCGGCGGCGGCGCGCTGGCCCGAGACGATGCTCACGCTCTCGACCCACGACACGAAGCGGAGCGCCGACGTGCGCGCCCGCATCCACCTCCTCTCCGAGATCCCGGACGCGTGGGAGGAAGCGGTCGGGCGGCTCGCCGCGCGCGCCGAGCGCCACCGCCGGGGCGACGCGCCCGACCGCAGCGCCGAGTACTTGCTCTACCAGACGCTCGTCGGCGCGTGGCCGCTGGATCCCGAGCGCGCGGTCGCGTACATGCGCAAGGCGGCGCGCGAGGCGAAGCTGCACACGACCTGGGAGAATCCGGCGCCGGCGTACGAGGAGGCGCTCGAGGGCTTCGTGCGCGGCGTCCTCGCGGACGAGGCGTTCGTCGCGGTCCTCGAAGGCTTCCTCGCGCGCGAGCGCATCGCTGAGCGCGGCCGCGAGACCTCGCTCGCGCAGACCGCGCTTCTCCTCGCGTGCCCGGGCGTGGCGGACGTCTACCAGGGCACCGAGCTCTGGGACCTGAGCCTCGTGGATCCCGACAACCGGCGCCCGGTGGCGTACGGCCTGCGCGCCCGCCTCCTCGCCTCGCTGGGCGAGGCGCCGCCCGAGGTCGAGCTCGCGCTCGACGACGCCGGCGTCTCGAAGCTGTGGCTGATCGCGCGCGCGCTCGCCGACCGCCGGCGGCGGCCGGAGGCCTACCGCGGCGCGGGCTACGAGCCGCTGCCGCTCGACGGCGCGAAGGCGGAGCACGCCGTCGCGTTCTCGCGCGGCGCGCTGGCCGCCGTCGCGCCGCGCCTCGTCGCGGGGCGAGGCGAAGGGTGGGGCGACACCAGCGTGCGCCTGCCCGCCGGGCGCTGGACGCACGCGCTCACCGGCGCGCCCATAGGGCGCGGCGGCCCCGTCCGCCTCGCCGAGCTCCTCGCGCCGTTCCCGGTCGCCGTGCTGGCCCGAGAGGGCGCGTGACGCACGCGTTCCGCGTGTGGGCCCCGCGCGCGGAGCGCGTGGAGGTCGTGCTCGCGGGCGGCGCGCGCCGGGCGCTGGAGCGCGCAGGGAACGGCTGGTGGGCGCGCGAGCTCGCGGACGCGGGGCCCGGCACTCGCTACGCGTTCTCGCTCGACGGCGGACCGCCGCGCCCCGATCCGCGCTCGGCCTTCCAGCCCGAGGGCGTCGACGGCCCGTCCGAGGTGGTGGACCACGCGGCCTTCGCGTGGCGCGACGCGGGCTGGCGCGGCGTGCCGCTCGCGGGCGCCGTCCTCTACGAGCTCCACGTGGGCACGTTCACCCCGGAAGGGACGTTCGACGCGGCGATCGCGCGGTTGCCGCACCTCGTCGCGCTGGGCGTCGACGCGGTGGAGCTCCTCCCCGTGGCGGAGTTCTCGGGCCGGCGCGGCTGGGGCTACGACGGCGTCGACCTCTTCGCGCCGCACCACGCGTACGGCGGCCCGGACGGCCTCAAGCGCCTCGTCGACGCCTGCCACGCCGCCGGGCTCGGGGTCGTGATGGACGTCGTCTACAACCACGTCGGGCCGGCGGGCAACTACCTGCCCGCGTTCGGGCCGTACTTCAGCGACCGCCACCGGACGCACTGGGGCGAGGCGGTGAACTTCGACGGGCCGGGCAGCCGCGAGGTGCGCCGCTTCGTCGTCGACAACGCGCTCATGTGGCTGCGCGACTACCACTGCGACGGCCTGCGCCTGGACGCCGTGCACGCCATCGCCGACGAGTCCGCGCTCCACGTGCTCGAGGAGCTCGCGGCCGAGGTCGACGCGCTCGCCTCGCACGTGCGGCGCCCGCTCTTCGTGATCGCCGAGAGCGACCTCAACGACCCGCGCCTCGTGCGCGCCCGCGGCGCCGGGGGCTTCGGCCTCGACGCCGTGTGGGCCGACGAGTGGCACCACGCGCTACACGCGGTCCTCACGGGCGAGCGCGGCGGCTACTACGAGGACTTCGGCTCGCTGGAGGCGCTCGCGAAGGCGCTGCGGCAGGCGTGGGTGTACGACGGCGTGTGGTCGCCGCACCGGCGCCGCGTCCACGGGCGCCCGCCGGCGGGCCTCTCCGGCCGCCAGCTCGTGGTGTGCACGCAGAACCACGACCAGGTGGGGAACCGCGCGCGCGGCGAGCGTCTCGCGGCGCTGGCGACGAGGGGCCGGCTCCAGATCGCCGCCGCGCTGCTCCTCACGGGGCCGTTCACGCCGCTCCTCTTCCAGGGCGAGGAGTGGGCCGCGAGCGCGCCGTTCCAGTACTTCACCGACCACCGCGATCCCGCGCTCGGCGACGCCGTGCGCGAGGGCCGCCGCCGCGAGTTCGCGGCGTTCGGCTGGGACCCGCGCGACGTGCCGGACCCGCAGGACCCGGCGACGTTCGCGCGCTCGAAGCTCGACTGGGAGGAGCCCACGAAGGGGCCGCACGACGGCGTGCTCGCGTGGTACCGCACGTTGCTGGCGCTGCGCCGCGCGACGCCCGCGCTCTCCGACCCGCGGCTCGAGCGCGTGGACGTGCGCTGCGACGCCGAGGCGGGCTGGATCGCCGTGCGGCGCGGCCCGATCGCCGTGGCGGCGAGCCTCGCGCCGCGGCCGCAGCGCGCGCCCGTCGCGGCCCGCGCCCGACTCCTCGCCGCGTCGGACGCGGCGGTCCGGTCCGACCGCGCAGGCTGGACCCTGCCCGCGGACGCCGTCGGCATCTTCGACGAGGGCGGCGCGTGAGCGGAGCGCGCCGGGCGGCGCGCGTCGAGGGAGGGCGATGACGGAGCACGCGGGCCTCGAGGTCTGGCCGGGGCGCCCGGCGCCGCTCGGGGCGGTGTACGACGGCGCGGGCACCAACTTCTCGCTCTTCTCGGAGGTCGCCGAGCGGGTCGAGCTCTGCCTCTTCGACGAGGCCGGCGCCGAGCGCCGCATCCCCGTCGAGGAGGTCGACGCCTTCTGCTGGCACCTCTACCTCCCCAACGTGGGGCCGGGCCAGCGCTACGGCTGGCGGGTCCACGGCCCCTGGGCCCCGGAGCGCGGCCTGCGCTGCAACCCCGCGAAGCTGCTGCTCGACCCCTACGCGAGGGCGGTCGAGGGCCAGGTCGACTGGGACCCCGCGTGCTTTCCGTACGTCTTCGGCGACGAGAACGCGCGGCAGGACGCCGACAGCGCCCCGCACGTCCCGAAGTGCGTCGTGCACAACCCCTACTTCGACTGGGACCGCGACCGCCCGCCCGCGACGCCGCTCCACGAGACCCTCGTCTACGAGGTTCACGTCAAGGGCTTCACGGCGCGGCATCCGGGGATCCCCGAGGCGCTGCGCGGCACGTACGCCGGCCTCGGGCACCCGGCCTCGCTCGACTACCTGACGTCGCTCGGCGTCACCGCCGTCGAGCTCCTGCCGGTGCACCAGTTCGTGCACGACGCCCACCTCGTGGAGCGCGGCCTGCGCAACTACTGGGGCTACAACTCGATCGGCTTCTTCGCGCCGCACAACGAGTACGCCGCCGCCGGGCAGCGCGGCGAGCAGGTGCAGGAGTTCAAGGCGATTGTGCGGGCGCTGCACGAGGCGGGCCTCGAGGTCATCCTCGACGTGGTCTACAACCACACCGCCGAGGGCAACCACCTGGGCCCGATGCTCTCCTTCAAGGGCATCGACAACCCGGCCTACTACCGGCTCGTGCCCGACGACCCGCGCTACTACTACGACACGACGGGCACGGGCAACAGCCTGAACGTCCGCCACCCGCACAGCCTGCAGCTCATCATGGACTCGCTGCGCTACTGGGTGACGGAGATGCACGTCGACGGCTTCCGCTTCGACCTCGCCGCGACGCTCGCGCGGCAGTTCTACGAGGTGGACCGGCTCTCCGCCTTCTTCGACCTCGTCCAGCAGGACCCGGTCGTGAGCCAGGTGAAGCTGATCGCCGAGCCCTGGGACGTGGGGGAGGGCGGCTACCAGGTGGGCAACTTCCCGCCGACGTGGTCCGAGTGGAACGGGCGCTACCGCGACACCGTGCGCGACTTCTGGCGCGGCGAGCCCTCGACGCTCGCCGAGCTCGCCTCGCGCCTCACCGGGAGCTCCGACCTCTACCAGGCGGACACGCGCCGCCCGGTGGCGAGCGTGAACTTCGTCACCGCGCACGACGGCTTCACCCTCGCCGATCTCGTCTCCTACGACGAGAAGCACAACGAGGCGAACGGCGAGGGCAACGCCGACGGCGAGAGCCACAACCGCTCGTGGAACTGCGGGGTCGAGGGGCCGACGGAGGACCCGGGCGTCCTCGCCCTGCGCAGGCGCCAGCAGCGCAACTTCCTGGCGACGCTCTTCCTCTCGCAGGGCGTGCCGATGCTCCTCGGCGGCGACGAGCTCGGCCGCACGCAGCGCGGGAACAACAACGCGTACTGCCAGGACGGCGAGATCTCGTGGTACGAGTGGGAGCAGGTCGACGAGGACCTCCTCGCCTTCACGCGGCGCCTGATCGCGTTCCGCCGCGAGCACCCGGTGTTCCGGCGGCGGCGCTGGTTCCAGGGCCGCGCCATCCGCGGGACGCCCGACATCGCGTGGTTTCGCCCCGACGGCGAGGCGATGAGCGACGAGGACTGGGAGGCGGGGTTCGCCCGCTCGGTCGCGCTCTTCCTGAACGGCGAAGCCATCCCGACGCCCGACGCCCGGGGCCGCCGCGTCGTCGACGACTCCTTCCTCGTGCTGCTCCACGCGGACGGCGAGCCGATCGAGTGGACGCTCCCGCCCGCCTGGGAGGGCGCCTGGGAGCTCGTCCTCGACACGACCGGCGAGGCGAAGGCGCCGGACCCGCCCGCGAAGGTGGAGCGGCTCGCGGTCCCGGGGCGGTCGGTGCTCGTGCTGCGCCAGCGGCCCGCGGAGGCCGACGCGGGCTGACGTGCGTCGCCCGCGAGGCGCCGCCCGCCTGGCCGGACGTCGCGCGCGCGGCGGTGGGACGTCGGCTGCGGTGCGCCTCAGCCCGCGTGCGCGGCGAGCCCCTCGAACAGCTTCTCCTCCACGTCCGCCACCTCGCGCGCGAGCGCGGCGGCCTCCGCGAAGGGCGTCGCGTCCGCGCCCTCCGCGGACGCGGCGGCGAGCCGCTCCGAGATCGCGGTCCAGCCGTCCGCGGCGCGCGTCGCGAGCTGCGGGGCGTCGGCGGGCGCGAGCCCCGGGTCGAGCGCGCGGGCCCACGCCAGGAAGCCCGCGTAGAGCCGGCGGAAGTTCCCGCCGCCGTTCCCGAACTTCTCGATGCAGCGCGCGTTGAAGCTCGCCGCCCAGCGCGCGTCGTCGCGCGCGGCCCAGCCCGGCAGCGCCTCCGCGAAGCGGCGGATGCCGGCGACGCCGAACGCTGCCCGGGCGGCGGCGTCCGGCGAGAGCGGCCCCGCGTCCCGCGGCTCCGCGGCGCGGCCCAGCATGCGCTCGGCGCACGTGCGGATGGCGAGCCGCGCGGCGTCGGGGAGCGTCCGCCCCACGCGCGTGTCGTGGAACCGGCCCCAGAGGTTTCGCGTGGAGAGGCCCTCCGGCGGGTTGCGGCTCTTGCGCAGCGCCGCGTACGAGCACGCCTCGGGCACGTCGCGCACGCGGTCGGCGACGAACGCCTTCTGCGCGGGATCGTCGAAGCCGAGGAGCACGAAGCGGTGGCCCGGGAAGTGCACCTTGAACTCCCGGTAGTCGAGGTACAGGATGTCGCCGCTCAGCATCGTCGGCCGGCCGGCGAGCACCTCGTCGCGCACCGCCTCCCAGGCGTGGTCGTCGTCGGGGTCGGTCTGCTCGCGGTAGTCGACCTCGAGGATCCGACCGAGATCGGCCTCGAGGGTGGGCGTGCGGCCGAAGACCGCGACCGGCGGATCCAGCGCGGGGTTCTCCAGGTACATGCAGTCGAGCCCCGCGGAGAGGCCGAACACGGCCGCCTCGGGCAGCGCGAGCCCGCAGTAGTGCTTCAGGAGGCCGCGCATCGACGCGCTCCCGCAGTGCTCGCCGGGGAAGATCTCGTAGCCCTCGATCATCGCCCGCATGGAGACCTCCGCGGCGCGCGGCGGGCTGCGGCCCCGCCGCCGCGCCCCCGTCAGTCCGTCGAGAACCGGTAGCCCGAGACGGCGCGCTCGCCCAGCTCGAGCTTCGCCCGGAAGAGGCGCTCGTCCGCGCGCCGCAGGCGCCGGCTGACCTCGCGGCCGAGGTTCATGTAGACGAGCGCGAACTGGTCCATGTGCTCTGCGGCGAGCGCGTGGAGCGCGCGCGCCGAGAGCTCGAGCGCCGCGCAGTCCTCGAGCGCGCGGACGGAGCCGCTGCGCGTCCCGAGGTCGAGCAGCGCCACCTCGCCGAAGCAGTCCCCGGGCCCCATCTCGAGCAGGGGGATCTCGCCGTCCCCGAAGCGCTTCACGGCGAGCGCGCGGCCGCGCTCCAGGACGAACGCCGAGCCGCCGCGGTCCCCCTCGCGGAAGAAGGAGTCCCCGGCGCGCACGCCCACGGGCCGGGCCCGCTCGACGAGGAAGGCGAGGGCGTCGCGGGTCAGGCCGCCGAAGATCGGCATCCGCTGGAGGAGCGCGAACGGGTCGCGCGCGCCGGCCGCGTCCATTCGGCCAAGGGTAGTGCCTTGGCGTCGGGGGGCACGGCGCGCCCGTGGTCGCCGCGCGGCGGGCGACGCGCGGCCCGGCGCGAGGCGCCGCGGCCCGCGGAGCGGAAAGCCCGCTCAGGGAAGCGTCGCCTCCCAGTCCGCCAGGATCTTCGAGAAGAGCGCGGGGTCCTGGCCGTGGAGCGAGTGGCCCATCGTCGGGAGCGACCGGTACTCGACCGCGCTGCCCGCGGACGCGATCAGCGCCCGCGCGTGCGCCGCCTGCAGGTCCGAGAGCGCGCCCAGGAGCTGGCCCGTCGCCTCGTCGACCTTCCGGAAGTGGTGCGTCATCAGCACGGGCGCCTTCACGCTCGCGAGCATCCGGGCATGGTCGCAGCTCGCGGCCACCCTGCCGGTCCAGAAGGCGCGGGCCCATTCCGGGTCGTACTCCTTGAGGTTCTGCGGCGGCTCGGGCCCCGCCACGGTGGAGAACAGCCCGGCGAGCCAGGGAGGAAGCTCGTGCGGCGCCGCCGCGACCATGCCGTCCCAGTCGCCGACGCTCCACTGGTCGCCGAGATACTTGCTCCAGAGCGCGAACATCGCGCCGACCCCCTGGCGGAGCGCCTGGCCGCACGAGGTGTCGACCTCCGAGTGGAAGAGCGGCGGGTCCTCGTAGTGGGCGCCTCGGATCTGCCCCGGCTTCGCGTAGGCGGAGAGCCAGGCCGCGAGCACGCCGCCCGACGAGAGCCCGCTCACGATCACGGGCCGGCCGATCGCGCCGTCGATGAACCGCACGAGGTCGTTGCCCATGTTGTCGAGCGTGTAGCGGCCGGGGGTGCGCGTGGAGCGGCCCTGGCCGCGCAGGTCCAGCGCGAACGCCTGGAAGTGCTCCGCGAGGAGCGGCATGGCCGGCTCGTAGCCCCACCACGACTCGGACTGCCCGGGCACGAGGAGCAGCGCCGGCTTGTCGGGGCTCCCGGCGACGGCGTAGTTGAGCTGCACCTCGCCCGTGTCGAACGTCTGCTCGGGAAAGGCGTGCGGGACGTACGTCGCCTCGGGGCGGTGCGGGCCGAAGGCGTGCGCGAAACGGCTCATGCGCTCCTCCGCAGCCGCGGGAAGAGCCGCTCCGCCGCGCCGCGATCGATCGAAGCGCGCTGCGCGTCGGGGGTCCCGAACCGCTCGTACAGCCGCGTGAAGGTCTCCACCACGAACGCCGGGGCGTACGGGAAGTCCGTCCCGAACAGCACGTGGCCGGGCGCCGCGAACGCGAGCAGGCTCGGCAGCGCGGTCGGGCTGCTCGAGAGCGCCGTGTCGAAGTAGAAGCGCTGGAGCCGCGCGGCGCCCTCCGGGGCGTTCGCCGAGGGCGAGGCCGCGAGGCCGACGCGGTACGCGGCGTAGGGGAGGAAGCCTCCGGCGTGGGACAGGATCACCTTCACGTCCGGGCAGCGCTCGAGGGTTCCGGAGCGCACCAGCCCGATCGCGGCCCGGGTCGTGTCGAGCAGGAAGTCGGCGACGAAGGTCGGAACCCCCGGGAGCGGCTCCAGACCCGGGAGCGTGGACGGGTGCACGAACACGACGGCCCGGCGCCGGTTCAGCTCGTCGAAGAGCGGGTCGAAGCGCGGGTCTCCCAGGTAGACGCCGCGGCTGTTCGCGAGCAGCACGACGCCGTCGGCGCGCAGCGTGTCGCAGGCGTACGCGAGCTCGGCGAGCGCGCCGTCGACGTCCGGCAGCGTCAGCGTGGCGAAGAAGCCGAAGCGGGCCGGATGGTCGTGCACGACCTTCGCGGCGTACTCGTTGACCTCGCGGGCGCGCGCGCGCGCCTCGGCGTCGTCGCCGAGGTGGACGCCCGGCATCGAGACGGACAGGATCGCCGTCTCCACGCCGCGCTCGTCCATCTGGGCCAGAGAAGCCTCGACGCTCCAGTCCGGAACCGGGAGGCCGCCCGCGGCGAGGCCGCGATCCCGCAGCCACGCCTTGTAGCCGGGCGGTACCACGTGGTGGTGCACGTCGACGCGGCGGGGGTTCGTCACGTCAGAGCTCTCCTTCGAGGAAGGCGCGCACGTGCGCTCGTGGATCTCCCGTCGCGATCAGCACCACACCGCATCGCGCTCCTTCTCGCCGTTCTCGTGGAGTCGGACGCGGTGCGCGGCGACCTCGACCTCGCGGACCCCGGTCGCGATCATCGCCCGCGTCCGGCGAAGGGGCGCACGATCCCCGGCGGCAGCGGCGTCGCGGGCGGGTGGTGGCCCCAGATGCTCGTCGCGTCGTAGGCGCCGACGACCCAGCTCGCCTCGTCCTCGACGAGGCGTCCGCCCCATCCGTACTCGACCTCGAAGCCGGACGGCGTGCGCAGGTAGAACGACGTCATGTGGTCGTTCGTGTGACGGCCGAGCGTCATCGTGATCGGGACCCCGCGCCGCTGGCAGAGGTCGAGCGCGGTGCCGACGTCGTCGAGCGACCTCGCCTCGAGCATCAGGTGGTGCATGCCGACCGCTCCCGGGACGCCCGCGAGAGCGAGGCTGTGGTGGCGCGGGTTGCAGTGCAGGAAGCGCACCGGGATGCCGGCGTCGATGCGGTCGGAGAGGCGGAAGCCGAGCACGCCGGTGTAGAAGGCCTGCGCGCGCTCGAGGTCCGGCACGATGAGGACGGCATGGCCCAGCCCGCCGCTCCCGGTCACGAAGCCCGACATGGCGCGGCCGGGGCGGAACGAGGCGGGCCGCGCGAGCTGCCCCCAGGCCAGCTCGTGGCGGAAGCCGAACGGGTCCACGAACCAGGCGAGGCCCGCGACGCCGCGGAGCGCGGCGAGCTCCGCGTCGCCGGGCTCGACCGGGAGCCCCTGCTTCTCGAGCGCGACGACGGCCGCGTCCAGCGCGCTCGGCCCGGCGACCGCCCAGCCGAGGTAGGCGAGGTCGTCGCGCTCGGCCGGATGGATCGCGATGCGGTGCGCGGCGTCGTCGACGCGCAGGCGCACGGCGCCGTCCGGTCCGCGTCCGGCGAGCTCGAGGCCGAGCACCTCGGGCCCGAACGTCAGCCACTCCTCTGCCTTCGGGGACTCGAAGCCGATGTAGCCGAGCGATTCGATCACAGGACCAGCTCCTGCTTGGCGGCCCCGAGCAGCGCCGCACCCACGGCGCGTGCCACGGGGTCCGGATCGAGGAAGGCGTGGCCGAGCGCGCCCTGCACGTCCTGGAAGCGGCGCTGGAGCGGGTGGTCGAGGAAGATCGAGCGGCCGGTCGCTGCGCGGAGCAGCCCGTGGACGGCTTCGCCCGCCGCCTGGCAGCCCCGGTTCATGGTCCAGCGGTAGCGGCCGCGCTGCGCCATCGTCACCTCGGCCTGCGCCTCGGCCATCTGCCAGAGCTCCTCGGCGTCGGCGCGGAGCCGCGCGATCGCTCCCTCCACGGCCCAGGTCGCCTCGGCGGCGCGCTGCTGCATGAGCGGGTCGTCGGCCGCCGGTCCGCCGACGCTCAGCTTGCGCTCACGCGTGAGGGCGAGCCAGAGCTCGACGAACCCGCGGGCCGAGCCGAGCGTCGACGCGGCCAGCGCCAGGTTGAACACCACCGACCAGGGCAGCCGGTAGAGCGGGCCGTCGTTCTTCTCGCGGCCGGGCAGCGGGGCGTTCAGCGCGTAGTCGAGGTGCGACTGGGTGCGGTGCTCGGGCACGAGCGCGTCCTCGACGACGACGTCCTTGCTGCCCGTCGCCTTGAGCCCGGCGACGTGCCAGTTGTCCTCGATGCGGTACTGGCCGGGGAAGAGGAGGAACGAGCGGTAGTCCGGAAGCTCGGCGCCGCCCAGCTTCCGCGTGCCCGCAATGGCTCCGAGGTTCACGCCGCGGCAGTGGTCGCAGCCCGAGGAGAACGACCAGCGTCCCGAGAGCCGGTAGCCGCCGGGCACCTTCTCGGCCTTGCCCGTCGGGTTGTAGGACGAGGAGTGCATCGCCGCCGGGTCCTCGCCCCACATCTCCACCTGCGCCTCCTCGGGGAAGAGTGCGAGCTGCCACGGGTGGACTCCGATCACGCCCGCGACCCAGCCCGCGGACGGCGAAGCGGCCGAGAGCTCGATCACCGCGTCGGCGAACTCCACGAGGCGCACCTCGCCGCCGCCCCAGCGCTTCGGCTGGAGCGCGCGCAAGAAGCCTCCCTCGAGGAGCTGCTTCCAGGTGGCGTCGCCGAGGCGACGCAACGCGTCCTCCGCCGGGGCGGAGGCGGCGAGTGCCGGCGCCGCCTTGCGGGCGGCCTCCACGAGGCCGGGTCCGGGATCTCCCATCGTGTCGGCCTCGCCTCTTGCTGGAACGATCGCTACAGTAATATGCCGGCCGGGCGAAGTCAAGGGGCCCGCCGCCGGAGCCCCGTGCGCGCGCAGGCCGCGCCGCCGCAGCGAGGTGAGGCGCCGCCGGGTGGGCGCGGCGCGCGATTCGCCGCGCGTCCGGCGCAGGCGAGGGCGCAGCGCCGGGGCCCCGCTTGTATGTAGCGATCATTACGGTATCGTCGTAGCCGCCTGCATCGAGAGGACGGGCCTTGGCGGCGACGCGGCGCAAGCGGTCTCACGGAGAGGAGTCGCGGCAGCGGATCCTCGACGCGGCGGCCGCCATCGCGGGCGAGCGGGGATACGAAGGGACCAGCATCGCGCTGGTGAGCCAGCGCTGCGGCCTGCCGGCCAGCTCCATCTACTGGCACTTCGAGGACAAGGATCATCTGATCGCGGCGGTGATCGAGCGCAGCTTTCACCGCTGGCTCGAAGGCATGCGGGCCTGGTCGCCGCCCCGCCCGGCGGCGAGCCCCGAGGAACGCTTCACCACCGCGATCCGGCGCACCGCGAAGGCCTTGACCGACGCGCCGGACTTCCTGCGCCTCGGCCTGATGCTCGCGCTCGAGCGACGCCCCGAGGAGGCCACCGCGCGCAGGATGTTCCTCCAGGTCCGCGAGCAGGCGTACAAGCAGATCGTGGCGTCCTACGAGGCGTTCTTCGGCGGCGACGTCGACGCGAAGGGGATCCGCTCCCTCGCCACGCTCACGATGGCCGCCGCGGACGGCCTGTTCGTCGCCCACGAGGTGGACGAGCACGTCGATCTCGCCGAGTCGTTCGAGCTGCTGGCCGCCGCGATCCTGGGCGCCGCCGCGAAGCTCGGCGCCGGCCGCCCGCGCTCCCGGAGGGAGACGCGGTGAGGGATGCCGCGCGGATCGAGGATCTCGCGAGGTCCGGGGCGGTCGCCGTGGGGCGCTGGGTCCGCTTCGACCGCGCGCCCGCGCTCCCTCGCCTCGAAGGCCAGCTCCGGATCGACCGGACGGCGCGCGAGCGCGGTCTCGGGGCCGCCGTTCCCGACCGCTACGTGCTCGAGATCTCGGACGCGCGCGCGTTCCGGGACGTCCACCTCGCGGCGATCGAGACGTTCACGAACTGCATCTCGCGGCGGATGGGGCTGCCGAACCTCTGGCGCTGGGAGCGGGCGGACGAAGGCCGCGTCGCCTTCCGGATGACGCACGCGCTCTGAGCGTCCGGCCCGGCGCCCGCGCACACGGGCGGCGCGCGCGCGACACGGCCGGCGCGGCGGCATGGCGCGCCGCGCGGGCGCGCGCCAGCATCCGGGCGCATGTCCGAGCTCACGCTCCTCCACAACCCGCGCTGCTCCAAGTCCCGCGCGGCGCGCGCCCTGCTGGAGGGGCGCGGCGTCGCCTTCCGCGAGCGGCGTTACCTCGACGATCCGCTGAGCCGCGCGGAGCTCGAGGCGCTCCGGCGCAAGCTCGGACGCCCCGCGCGCGAGTGGGCGCGCCGCGCCGAGCCCGCGTGGAGCGAGGCCGGGCTCGGGGACGAGGCGTCCGACGACGCGATCCTCGACGCCATGGCGCGCCACCCGATCCTGATCGAGCGGCCGATCCTCGTGGCGCGCGAGCGCGCGGTCGTCGGCCGGCCGGTCGAAGCGCTGGAGGCCCTGCTCCCGTAGCCCCGTGCCGCGGCGCGGCGGGTCCGCGCGCGGCGCGCGCCTCACTCGACGTAGCCGAGCGCGCGCAGCTCCCGCGCCGTCTCCTCGTCGAGCCCGCCCTCCGTGAGCGGCCGCTCGACGACGCTCTCGAAGTGCTCGAGCAGGCGCGCGCGCAGCGCGGCTTCGAGCGCGGACCGCTCCTCCTCGCTCGGCGCCGGCGAAGGCGGCGCGCCCTCGTGGGGGACCAGCTCCGTGCGGAACGCCGGCTCGGCGTCGGTCTTGTGGTAGACGAGCAGCCAGGGGCCTTCCTCGACGCCGTAGGCGACGTAGGCGTAGCTCGGATCGAGCCGGAAGTAGCTGAAGCGCGGCGCCGGGTCGGCCCGCGTCGCCTCGTCGAGGAGCGACGCGGCGGCCATGCCGGCGGGCGGGGCGATCCCCACGAGCCCGAGCAGCGTCGCCGGGAGCTGCTCGAGCCGCGCGGTTCCCGGGACGACCGCGCCGGCGCGGCCCGGCACGCGCAGGATCAGCGGGACGTGGACGAGCGGGTGGTAGAGCTCCTGGTGCAGGAAGAAGCGATGGTCGAGGAACGCCTCGCCGTGGTCCGACACCACGGCGACGATCGTGTCGTCCTCGAGGCCGAGCTCGTCCAGCGCCGCGAGGAGGCGCCCGATCTGCTCGTCGACGTAGTAGATCCCCGCGTCGTAGAGGGCCACCAGCTCCGCGATCCGCTCGCGATCGAAGGCGCCCGGCGCGAGCGTCCCCAGCGCGAGCCGGCGGTTCAGCTCGCGCAGGTAGCCGACCCCGCGCAGCGCGCCCTCGCCCCACGCGAAGCGCGGGCGTCTCCCCTCCAGGAAGCGCGCCAGGTAGGGCTCGGGCTTGTCGTACGGGAGGTCGGCGTTCCCGGGTCCGTGGCGGGGACGGCTGTGAACCGACTTGGTGTGGAGAAAGAGGAAGAAGGGGCGCGCCGGGTCGGCGCGCTCCAGCCAGCGCACGGCCGCGTCGACGGTGCGGCGCATGTCGTAGAGGGCGCCGTCGCCGCCGTGCGGGGCGTGCGCGTAGAGGTCGAAGCCCCGGCCGAACCCGCGCGCGGCGCCCACGAAGCCGTTGCGTCCCGAGTCGACGAAGGCCGCCGTCTGGTAGCCGTGCGCGCGCAGCGGCTCCGCGAGCGTGGCGGTGCCCTCGGGCAGGCGTCCGGACTTGTCGAGGATCCCGAGCGCGAGCGGGTCGCGACCCGCGAGCATCGCCGCGTGCGAGGGAAGCGTCCACGGCGTCGGGGCGTGGACGTCGGCGAAGCGCAGCGAGCGCCGCGCCAGCGCGTCGAGCACCGGCGAGGTGCCGCGCGGGTAGCCGTAGCTCCCGAGGTGGTCGGCGCGCAGCGTGTCGACCGAGACGAGGAGGACGCTGGGACGCCGCTCCGGCGGCGCGGGGGGCGTGGCGGCCGCGCGCCGTGCGCCGCCGCGCGCGGCGTCGAGGTCCCACGCCGAGACGAACGCGTCGGCATGGTGCGGCGGACCGAGGCGCGCCTCGAGCGCGCCGGCCATCGCGCGCGCCGCCTGCCGGAGCTCCGCGAGCGCGGGCGCCGCGTCCGCATCCCAGTCGCGGCGGGCGCCCGCGAGGCGCGCCGTCTCGGCCTCGAGGTCCCGGTGGACCACGACGTAGCGCGCTCGGCTCGCCAGCACGTCGTCGGGCGACGGGCGCACCAGCGCGCCGAGCGCGAGCCGCGCGTCCGCCAGCAGCGGATCCGGCGTCGCGACGAGGACCTCCTGGCCGTGGACCGCCTGGTACGCGTAGAAGACGCGGCCGAGCTTCCAGATGGTGGGCCAGGGATACTCGAGGACCGGTCCCGGCTCGCCCGCCGCGCGGCGGTAGACGGCCGGGACGTCCGCTTCGGAGACCGTCGCGCGCGGCTCGTCGAAGGCGACGAAGTCGACGTGCGGCCGGAAGCTGCTGGACCAGAACCCGCGGTCCGCGAGCGGCCCGGCGACGAAGAGGGCGAGGGGGAACGCGAAGGCGACCGCCCCCTGGGCGAGGCGCGCGGCCGCGGACCGGTGCGGCCACCACGGCGTCGAGAGCCCCGCCGCCACCCAGGCGAGGAGCCAGGGAAGCGCGATCAGCACGTAGCGGGCGAAGACGTGGGGCCGGTCCGACTTCGCAGGCGCCCCCCACGCGACGCTCGCGAGCTGGACCGCGACGAGGGTCAGGGAGAAGAGGGCGAGCCGCCTGCGCCGGACCAGCCAGCGAGCGAGCCCCAGCGCCGCCAGCGCGAAGAAGGCCGCCGTGAGCGGAAGCGATGCGCTGCCCGAGAGCAGGCTCGCGACACCTGCGAGCGTCGCCGCGCCCGCGCCCGACTCCGCCCGCTTGAGCTCGAGCAGCCGCGGCAGCGTCGCCGCGGCGGGCCCGATCAGGAGCGCGAGTCCCAGCAGGAGCCCGGCGCCCAGGAGGAGCAGCGAGCGCGTCGAGGCCGCGCTCCGCGCCGGCGCGATCCAGCGCGCCGACACCGCGTAGAGGAAGGGCGCCACGACGAGCGGCGTCGCCGACAAGTGGAACCAGGCCGCGAGCGCCGCGCACGCGACGTACGCCGCGCCGCGGCCCCACGACGGGCGCTCCAGGAACGAGAGGAACGCCCACGCGGCGGCGAAGCCGAGCAGCGCCACCGCCATGTACGGGCGCGCGATGGTGCTATACATGACGAGCATCGGCGACAGCGCGAGCAGCCAGGCCAGCAGCGCGGCGCCCGCCCCGCCGAGCTCGCGTCGGAGGAGCCGCGGAACGGCGACCAGCAGGCCGACGCCGGCGAGCACGAGCGGTGCGCGCAGCGCCGCTTCGCTCAGCGCGGCGTGCCGCGACAGCAGCGCGTAGAGGAAGGAGAGGGGGATGCAGTGGTCGTTGCCCTGGTAGCTCGTCAGGATCCGCGACGGCGGCAGCGAGAGGACCGCGCGTACGGCGTGGAGCTCGTCGCCGCCGAGGACCTGCCCGCGCGCGGCGACCAGCCGGAGCGCGACTCCCGCCGCGAGGGCGAGCACCGCGGCCGCGCACCACGCGGCAGGGCGCGCGGCGTGCGCCTCGACCGCGCCCCCCGCCTGCCTTCCCGCCACGCGTGAGCGACCCCCCCGTCGAACGCCGGCCCTTCCCCCGCGGCCGTGGCCGGGGCCGCGGAGGGGCGGAGCGAGCACTCAGCCGGCGCGAGCTGCTGAAGGCTAGCGCAGCGTCGGCCGCGGCCCTGGTCGCCGGCGCCGCGCCGTGGGCGTCGTGCGCGGCGGCGGCGCGGCGTCCGAACCTCCTGTTCCTGTGCTCGGACCAGCAGCACTGGCAGGCCGTCGGGTCGATCGACCCGTTCTTCGACACGCCGCACTGCGACGCGCTCGCGAAGGAGTCCGTCGTCTTCGAGGCCGCGTTCTGCACCGCCCCCCAGTGCTCGCCGAGCCGGTCCTCGATGCTGACCGGCTTCTATCCGCACCGGACGAACGTGCTCGGCAACGCGGGGCCGCAGGGCGGCTACGCGCTCGGGATGGGGACGCTCGGCGGCCTGCTCCAGGCAGGCGGCTACCACACCGCCTACTTCGGCAAGTGGCACCTCGGCGACGACCCGCGCGCCACCGCCGGCTGGCACGAGTCGCGGCTCGACGCGATGGACGCCGAGACCACCGAGGCGGGGCTCCGCTTCCTCGCGGAGCCCGACCGGGCGCGCCGGCCGTTCGCGCTGTTCCTCATGTATCGCGAGCCTCACCCCGTGTACCGCTTCCGTCCGGGACGGGACGAGGCCGCCGTCCGCGACGTCCCTCTGGCCGCCTCCTGGCACGCCGAGACGTTCGCGGGCAAGCCGCCCCTCCTGGACGAGTTCATGCGGCGCGAGGCGGGGCGCGTGCTCTTCGGCCGTCCCGAGCGCGACTGGCAGGCGTTCCGGGCGTTCTACCGCGAGCGCGTGCGCCGCTTCGACGACGAGGTCGGCCGCGTCCTCGCGGCGCTGCGGAGCGGCGGGCTGTGGGAGGACACCGTCGTCGTGAGCACCTCCGACCACGGCGAGATGGACACCCGACACCGACTCGTGTTCAAGGGCCCGTTCATGTACGAGCACGTGATCCGGATCCCCGCCACGATCCGGCTGCCCGCGCGGCTCGGCGGGCCGGGGCCGCGCCGGGTCAAGGACGCCTTGTTCGTGAACGTGGACTTCGTCCCGACCCTCCTCGATCTGGCGGGGCTCGCGCCGATCGACTGCCACGGCCGCTCCGCGCGCCCGCTCCTCACGGGCGAGGGCGAGGCGCGGCCGCGCGAGTACGTGATCGGGCAGTACCACGGCAACCGCGACTGGTTCCAGCCCATCCGGATGATCCGCACGCGCGAGCTCAAGTGGGTCCGCTACCGCGGGCACGGCGAGGAGCTCTACGACCTGCGCGAGGACCCCGACGAGCTCGTGAACCGCGCCGCCGACCCCGCGTACGCGGCGCGCCGGCGCGAGCTCGAGGCCGAGCTGGACGCCTGGATCGCCCGCCACGGCGACCCGTTCCACTCGCTCGAGCCCACCCCGCTGCGCCCCGCGCGGCGCACGTCCGGGAGCGACGCGGCGTAGGCGCTGCGCACCGCCTCTGCGACGAGGCGGCGTGGCCCCGCGCGCGAGACGACACCTAGAGCGCGAGACGACACCTAGAGAATGGAGCCGACGACCGGATTCGAACCGGTGACCTGCTGATTACGAAGGACCGGAAGAGCCCGAGGAATAGCGCGGGGTTGCGCTGCCGCGCGTTGCAGGCGCGCGCAGGGAGTGACCTCAACGGGCCTGAAGTGCGCACACGCACCCCAGGCGCACCCGAATGTCACCTTGAGGACGTAATCGGGGTCCAATGTGTCCCAAGCGTCAGATCCGCAAGCTCATGGCTGCTCAAGCACCCGTGTCCTCGGACGCTGCAAGCGATGCCACGCTCCGTAGGACCTGTGCAACGAGCTCGCTCTGGCGACGCGCGCCGGACTTCTGCAGAGCCACCTTGAGATAGCCTCGTGCGGTTCCCTCGGTGATGCCCGCCGCCTCGGCGTGCTCGCGCAGCGTCGCGCCGCCTGCCAGGGCCGCCACCAGGTGTGCCTCCGCCCGAGTCAGCCCGAAGAGCGAAGTCAACGCTTCGATGGAGCCGCTTTGCTTCGCCTCGGGGTCCGACAACACCACCAGCGCCGAAATACCGCGGGCGAACATCTTCAACAAGCTGGCCTCCGGTAGGACGGAGACCGGCGCGATCAGCAAATGCCAGGGGCGCGAAACGGATCGCCGCTGGATCCGCACCACCGCTCCGGACTCCCCCGCGCAGGCTCGCCGTACCGCGAGCTCGAGCGCCGCGCGGTCGGCGGGAGCGGCCGCGCGCAGCGCGAGCCTCTCGCTGGATAGCCCGTCGGCGGCCGCGAGCGCCGCCCTGGCGTACCGGTTCGCGTCGAGGATGCGTCCGTGTCGGTCCAGCGAGGCGATCCCAAACGGCACGAGATCCAGCGCCGCGCCTCGTCCTTCTGACCGCGATTCGAGCTCGTGGAGCCGAAGCGACAGCTTCAGTGCCCGGCCCAAGTGGGTCGCCACGAGCTGCAGCCGCGCACGGTCCTCTTCACAGAAGAACCCGGCGCGGTGCCCACGGTAGAGTGAGAGAAATGCCGTGCCGTCGGAGGTCCTCACGAGGTTCACGGCGAGGAGATCGTCGATGTCCGCCGGGCGCAGAACCTCGTTGTAGATCACCGAGCGACGCATCTCCTGCGGATCGACGAGATGATGACCGAGGTTCACGCGACCGACCGGCTCCCGTCGACCCCGGTCCCCCCAGAGGTCGTGTTCCACGAACCCGCGGACCCACCGCTGCTCGGCTTCGGAATCCAGGCGAAACCGAACCGCGACGTCGGCGCGCTGGGATCCGACATAGGCCGCCAGCATGGCGGAATCGGCGTTCACGAACGCGGCCGCGTCGGCCACGAACGGTTGCCACAGCTCCGGATCGTGAACCGCCTCGTAGGCGCCGGCGATCAGGGCGGCGATCTCGTCGTCGGCCATCCGCCGCTAGCCTAGCTAAGGCATCGCGCCAAGCTGCGCGCGTTCGCCTGCCGCTCGGCGGCTCGCCCGGCGCCCGCACGGCGAATCGTCCTCGCGCGAGTGCGCAGTCGCTGGTTGCCGTGGCTCGATACCTCCCATTTGGGAGGTGCGCCCAGGACCAGCCTGGCGGTATCTCCCGGCACGGGCGAATCGTCGCGGAGACCTTCGCCCGTGTTCTCTCGGAGTCCGTGGCGCGTGTGGTGCGTCCGGCAACCTTCCGTCTTCTCCGAAAAGGAGGTGTATCGTGCGACTCGCTTTGTTCATCTGTGCCGGTCTAGCCGTTCTCCCGCCGTCGGTTGCCCGTGCAGCCGGTCTGGTGGCTTCAGGGCCACTGACCATTCAAGACACATTCGTGATCACTTGCCACGTGGTGAACACCGGCGCCAGGCCAGCCCCCCAGGTAAAGATCGATGTCATCGACATCACCACGGGATCGGGCACCGAGGTTGCGACCGTCACCCTCGATCTGGCTCCCGGCGCGAGCGGCAGCGCAAGCTTCACAGTCCCCGACGAACCTGGCGACTTCTACTGCCGCGCGACCTCACCAAAGAGCGCGAAGAGCCTGCGGGGAACGTTCCAGGTCAACGATGCGTCCGGACCGGTAGCGTCGGGAGAGATGCGCTGAACCCCTAGCAAGCGCCTCCCCGCGAGCACGAGTGGTCAAGCGCCCGCGCCGGAACACCAACCCGTCCGACGACCCGCTCGCGGGGCCATCGCGTTGCCGAGCGACCGTCCGGACGCAAGGGGAAGGCGGGCCAGGGGCCGTGCGTCTGTTGCCGAAAGAAGCGCCCAAGGAGGGTGCGACCGCTTCCACATGATTTCCACGTTCAAGAACCCACGGAGGTCAAGTTCTGATCTTGCTGGAGATTGAGGAAGGGGATCTGGCCTCTGACGAACGGACCGCAGGAGCCGTTCTCTCGCATGCTCCTCGTCGAGCTCGGCGCGGATCGCCTCGAGCTGACGGGTCTCGAACGGTGTGAGCCGAACGCCGCGCCAGCGCTCGGACGCGCGGATCAGCGCGGCGTACATGAGCTTGAGCACCG